>JAESGS010000019.1_pt1 | contig 552647 bp, 503 predicted proteins | sample 9269761 | NCBI WGS metagenome assembly JAESGS01 (sample SAMN15741799, study PRJNA653493) | algae metagenome | isolation source: Cyanosarcina radialis HA8281-LM2 and co-occurring heterotrophs from damp... | place: USA: Makauwahi cave, Hawaii | collected 2011-01-06 | reverse complement strand
CAGCGACCGCGAAAGCTTCCTGACGGCGCGCGAACTGTTGGCCAAGGAGGGCGTGCTGGGCGGTTCCTCCACCGGCACGCTGCTGGCCGCAGCGCTGAAGTATTGCCGGGAACAGACCACGCCGAAGAAGGTGCTGGTGTTCGTCTGCGATACGGGCAACAAGTACCTGTCCAAGATGTACAACGACTACTGGATGCTGGACAACGGCTTCATCGACCGGCCCCAGTACGGCGACCTGCGCGACCTGATCCTGCGGCCCTACAGCCAGCGCGATACGGTCGTGGTCAGCCCGACGGACCTGCTGACCACCGCCTACCAGCGCATGAAGCTGTACGACGTGTCGCAGTTGCCGGTGATGGAAGGCGACCGGCTGGCCGGCATCGTCGACGAGAGCGACGTGCTGCTGCATGTCTACGGCGACGAGGCCCGGTTCCGCGATCCCGTCTCGACCGCGATGGTCAGCAAGCTGGACCGGCTGGACGTGCGTTCGCCCATCGAAGCCCTGCTGCCGGTCTTCGACCGGGGCCAGGTGGCCATCATCACCGACGGTGACGCCTTCCTGGGCCTGATCACCCGCATTGACCTGCTGAACTATCTGAGACGCCGCGCACAGTAAGCCCTTCGGCGATTCCCGCGCAGCGGCGGTAACGGCGTGTCATGGACAGTGCATTAAGGCGCAGCTGGTAAACTTGCCGGCTGTTCAAGGAAACGAATATGTCGCAGAACCATTCCGATGCCAGTGGGCAGGCCGACGGCCTCGCGCTGGGCACCCTGGCCATCCATGGCGGCCAGGCGCCCGACCCCACCACCGGGGCCGTGATGCCGCCGATCTACGCCACGTCGACGTACGCGCAGAGCAGCCCGGGCGTACATCAGGGTTTCGAGTACTCCCGCACCCACAATCCCACGCGTTTCGCCTACGAACGCTGCGTGGCGGCGCTGGAGGGCGGTACCCGGGGCTTCGCGTTCGCCTCGGGCATGGCCGCGACATCGACCGTACTGGAACTGCTGGACAGCGGCAGCCACGTCGTCGCCATGGACGATATCTATGGCGGTAGTTACCGGCTGTTCGAACGCGTGCGCAAGCGCAGCGCCGGGCTGGACTTCAGTTTCGTCGACCTGACCGACCTGGCGGCATTCGAGGCCGCGATCCGTCCCGAAACACGGCTGGTATGGGTGGAAACCCCCACCAACCCCATGCTGAAGATCGTCGACATCGCCGCCATCTGCGACATCGCGCACAAGCGCGGCCTGCGGGTGGTCGTCGACAACACCTTCGCCTCGCCCATCCTGCAGCGTCCGCTGCTGCTGGGCGCCGATATCGTCATGCATTCGGCCACCAAATACCTCAACGGCCACTCCGACATGGTCGGCGGGATGGTGGTGGTGGGCGACGACGCGGAACTTGCCGAGCAGATGGCCTTCCTGCAGAACTCGATCGGCGCCGTTCAAGGCCCGTTCGACAGCTTCCTGGCGCTGCGTGGCCTGAAGACCTTGCACCTGCGCATGAAAGCGCACTGCGAAAACGCGCTCGCGCTGGCGCAGTGGCTGGAGACCCATCCTGCGATCGAAAAGGTCATCTACCCGGGACTGCCATCCCACCCCCAGCACGACCTGGCCAAGCGCCAGATGCAGGGCTTCGGCGGCATCATCTCCATCGTGCTGAAGGGCGGCTTCGAAGCCGCACGCAAGCTCTGCGAGAACACCACCTTGTTCACCCTGGCCGAATCCCTGGGCGGCGTGGAAAGCCTGATCAACCATCCGGCGGTGATGACGCATGCGTCGATTCCGGTGGAGCGGCGGGAGAAGTTGGGGATCAGTGATGGGTTGGTGCGGTTGAGTGTGGGGGTGGAAGACAAGGAGGATCTCCTTTCCGACCTCTCGCTGGGACTGGCTTGATCGATGAAGCAAAACCCTGGTAACTCGAAAGTTGAAAGAGTCAGTGCCGCGATGATGGCGTTGCCCGCATCCCTTGCCGGACATATGCCCTTGATCCTCGAGCTCAGCAAGCGCGACATCCAGGGGCGTTACCGTGGGGCCAGTTTCGGCTTGCTATGGTCGCTGATAAGCCCTTTTCTCATGTTGATGATCTACACCTTTGCATTCGGCACCGTCATGAAGGGCAAGTGGCCGCAGATCGAAGGCGGGCAAACGCATTTCGCGATAATTCTGTTCGCCGGGCTGATCGTCCACGGTTTTTTTGCTGAGTGCCTCAACAAATCCGTTGGGCTGGTGACGTCCAACCCCAACTTCGTGAAGCGGGTGATATTCCCTCTCGAGATCCTGCCGTGGCCGATGGTGCTCTCGGCGCTTTTCCATGTGGCGATGAACTTGATCGTTTTCCTGGTATTGCGTCTGGTCATGGATGGAGCGTTCACTTGGACGGTCGTGTTGTTCCCGTTGATCTTGTTGCCGCTGGTTACACTAGTGATGGGAGTGTCCTGGTTCATGGCGGCCACCGGCGTGTATTTCCGGGACATCAGCCAGGTTACCGGTCCCATTTCGATGGCAATGCTGTTTCTTTCGTCGGCGATGATGCCCATAGACAGTGTCCCCGAATCCTATCGGTGGGTGTTCGAGATCAACCCCCTGTCCTTCATCATCGATCAGTCGCGTGAAGTGCTGTTGTGGGGTGGAATGCCAGACTGGGGTGGCTTGGCGATCTACATGCTCGGTAGTGTCGGCGTGTTCCTGCTGGGATATGCGTGGTTCATCCTGACGCGCAGGGGTTTCGCAGATGTCATCTGAACTGGCCATCCGAGCACGTTCCCTGGTCAAATCCTTTCCCATCTACAGCAAGCCTCATCATCGCCTGCTGCAGATGTTCAGCGGTTCCGCCAGAAAACGATGGTGCGACGAGTTCGTCGCCCTCCGTGGCGTAGACATAGAGGTGCGCTGTGGGGAGACTGTCGGCATCGTGGGGCGCAATGGCTCCGGGAAATCGACCTTGCTGCAGGTGATCTGCGGCACGTTGGTACCCAACGAGGGGGAAGTACAAGTCAATGGGCGGGTTGCCGCGCTTCTCGAATTGGGGGCTGGTTTCAATCCGGAATTCACTGGTCGGGAGAATATCTACCTCAACGGCAGCATTCTGGGCCTTACGCGGGAAGAAGTGCACGAGCGCTTCGACGATATCGTCGATTTCTCCGAGATCGGCGAGTTCATCGATCAGCCCGTAAAGACTTACTCAAGTGGCATGTACGTTCGCTTGGCATTCGCTGTGGCTATCAATGTCACTCCTGACATCCTGATCGTGGACGAGGCGTTGTCGGTGGGTGACGAGGCGTTCCAGCGCAAATGTTTCTCCAGAATAGAGTCCATTCGCGCCGCGGGAGCCACGGTGCTCTTCGTTTCGCATTCGGCGGGAACAGTGGTGGAACTGTGCGATAGAGCAATATTGCTGGATCACGGCGAGGTGCTGGCGGTCGGGTCTCCAAAAGAGATCATTTCACAATACCAGCGCCTGCTGTACGCCCCGGCGGACAAGGTGGCATCAATACGTCAGCAGATCGTGAGCGGCCAGAAGCTGGTGGGCTCTCCGGAAGTGGATGTTGTCGAAACTGATCTCACGGAGGTGGTGGAACCGGAGAGCGAAGCGTCGCTCGAAGCATACTGGGATGAAGGGCTTCGTCCGACCAGTACGATCGCGTACGAAAGCCGGGGCGCTGAGATCATGGGTCCGTGCATTGAAACGATCTCCGGACGCCGAGTGAATGTCCTTGCCCCAAAGGAGGAGTACGTTTACACCTACCGGGTCAGGTTCGACCAGGGGGTCGCTGGCGTGCGCTGCGGGATGATGATCAAGAGCATAACGGGTATTGAGGTGGGGGGTGCCGCAACCGCGACGATCCACGATCCGCTTCCGTGGATGGACGCGGGCACTGAAATACTGGTCCGATTTCGTTTCCGCTGCCTGCTCGCGTCGGGCACTTACTTCCTGAATGCTGGTGTGCTGGGCATGATGGAGGGACTGGAGACGTATCTTGATCGGAGGATCGATGTGGCCATGTTCCGTGTAATGCCTCGAGAGTCGAGCTTGGCCACGGGGCTGGTGGATCTGGACGTTTCGTCACAGATAATCGCGTCTGACGCGTAGTCCGGGGAAGAATATGTCGACAGCGATTATCATCGCGGGTATGCATCGCAGCGGAACTTCCGCCGCCACGGGTGCGCTCAGGTTGGCTGGCGTATCGTTGGGTGAGGTGCTGGAACCGGCTCCTGACAATCCGAAAGGTTACTTTGAGAACCAGCGGGCTGTTGAGATTCACGAGCGACTGCTCGCCGCGCTCGGCAGCAGTTGGGATGATGTGCAGGCGTTGCCGGAAAACTGGCAGCAAAGCGACGCAGCCACTGTCGCCAAACAGGCGATAGGGCAACTCATCGACAATGAGTTCGCAGATGCGCAACTGTGGGCTGTCAAGGACCCGCGCATTTGCCGGTTCATCCCTTTGTGGCGTGAAGTCCTTGAGGCGCGCGGCATCAGCGTCGCGGTGCTGTTTGTAGTGCGCCATCCCGATGAGGTTGCGGCCTCCATAAGTGCGCGCGATGGCTGGCTGGCTCCGTTGGGAAAGTTGCTATGGATGCGCCATGTTTTCGAGGCGGAGGGGTCGACCCGCGACCTGCCGCGGACGGTGCTCAGCTACGAGAGCTTGCTCCAACGACCGGATACCGCGCTGAGATTGGCGCTGCAGCGCTTGAGCTTGGAAACGACTTTCGAGCCTGAGAGCGAGTGGCGAGAGAATCTCACTGAGTTCATTGATAAGCGGGACCGGCACCATTCCCGCGATGGTCTAGGTGAAGTCAATGATGAGTTCTCGGGTCTCCTCGATGCGGTGTACGAAGAGATGAGGGTGCTCGAGGCCAAAGGGGGCGACTGGGAAAGGTTCGAGTCGCTTGCGTCTAGCACTTACGCGTCGCTGGGCGGCTGGGGACCGTACGTGTCCGCGGTGGCCGCGAAGGCGTCGAAGCACCGTACGCAGGCCTCCGCGCTGGAGATCGAGCTCATCGAGACCCGGAGCAAGCTTAATGCCCAAGTGAAATGGTCCGAGGGCGCAGTTGTCCGACAGGATGAACTTAGGCTGCAGCTTGAGCGTACCGATGCGAAGGCCAAGGACGTCATGGCCGACATGATGGCTTCCCTTGGGGTGCAAGTTACGGCTTTGCGGGAGGCGATTTCTACGGTAAGCGAAGATCGTCGCCGGGTTGCCGAGGAGCGTGATGCTCTGCTGGTCCACCGTGATGCGTTGAATGCGGATTACGTCATGAGCATCGAGAATATCAATCGCGTAATCCAGGACTGTGTCGCTAACATCGGTCGACTGGAGGAAAGCAATGCATCTCTCGTTCGCTCCATCAACAGCGAGCGGGCACAGTGGATGGACGAGCGTGAGGTATGGGCTGCAGAGCGCAGCAGGCTCGCCGAACGGCGCGAAGAGACCGAGTCGGAGCTAAGTAGGCTGAAGAGCGAACTGGAAAGTCAGCAAGCCTTCGGTGCACGACTGGCCTTGGAGCTCAGCGAGTTCCAAGGCGCGAGGATAGCCCTGCTGCAAAGAAACGCGGAACTGGGCGAAGCAGTCAAGACACTGACCTCGGACATCCATGAAGTGGGTTTTCGTAATGTCCAGCTCAATGAGGAGCTGCGTGACATGTCGGTTCGCATGGAAGTAATCAATCGCTCACTGTCGTGGCGACTGACGAAGCCGCTCCGAAGCCTTGGCGCCGTTGTGCGACGCTGGTTCGGAACCGACAACACCACCAACTAATCTACAGACCAGGCATTGGACACACGGCAATGATCTATTACACCTCAATATGCTCCAACTATCTCCCGAAGGCGATGGCGCTGGCCGAATCGCTCAAGCGGCACAACAGGGACGCCACGTTCGTCCTTTGCCTGGTGGAGCGGGAGATTCCGGATGTGGCAAAGGGTTTCCCGCATTTCGACGAAATCGTTCTCGCCAAGGATGCAGGTTGGGAGAATTTCGATACGTTCATCTTTCGCCACGCCATTGTGGAAGCATCCACCGCAGTGAAGCCGCGCTTCATGCAGTACCTGATGGAGCGATTCACCGATAGCGACAAGTTCGTGTATCTGGATCCTGATGTCCTGGTCTACGGAGATTTTGTCGAGCTGCGTAGCCTGTTGGATGACAACTCCATAGTGCTGGCGCCGCACCTGCTGCGTCCTGGCAATATCGACATGGAAATCAGCTCGCTGGCACACGGAAGCTACAACCTGGGGTTTCTGGCCGTTAGCAGAAGCGAAAACGCCCGTTCCTTCGTCAGCTGGTGGGCCGAGCGTCTGTTTCTCTTCTGTTATGACGACAAGGCGAGGGGGATCTTCACTGACCAGAAATGGATTGACTTGGCTCCTAGCTTCTTCGATGTGCACATCCTGAAGCATCATGGCTACGATTTCGCAACCTGGTCGCTGCTGGGGAGCGATCTGCACGCTGCCGGAGACGCCTACGTCGTGAATGGCGATCCCCTGCGCTTCATTCATTTCTCAGGCTTGGATTCTGGGACGATCGACAAGGCCATCGGTTGGTGGCTCACGGATGAAAACAAGTCCTGCTTCGTCGATCTTTACGAGGAGTACAAGCACAGGCTGGAGGCGAATGGACAGTCGGAATTGGGGAAGATGCCGTGGTCATACGCGAACTACGACGACGGCAAGTTAATCGCCACGACCACGCGCATTGCATTCCGCGATCCGGAGCTGTGGCACAAATTCCCGTCGCCATTCTCGGCCAGTGATGCGGAGATCAGCCCGAGGGCTGCGGAACCCGTTTTGCGCACCCATGAAGTGGATCAGGGCGGCGCCCAGAAGCCGAGCATCATCGACCGTTTTGCTCGCTCCGTCGTGGAAATCGGATTCAGGCCTTCGGTCCTGAAGGCTCTTCGCAAGCTAGTAAGCGTTTGACGCAGCGTAGCTGCAATTGAACGAAGCTGTTGAAAGGGGGTGTTGTGTCCAAGGTCTCGATTGTTATTCCGTGTTTCAACGCCGGCGCATTGCTTGCCGAAGCGATCGATTCCGCATTGAAGCAGACGTACCCCGATCTCGAGATCGTGGTGGTCGACGATGGTTCGACCGATGCGCTGACGCGGGAAATGCTCGACCATGCGAGCTGGCCGAGGACCCGCATCATCAGGCAGGAGAACGCCGGGCCCGCAGTAGCCAGGAACAGGGCAATTGAAGCGAGCGTCGGCGATTTCATCCTGCCGCTCGACGCAGATGACACTATCGAGCCGACCTATGTAGAGAAGGCCGTGGCGGCGATGAACGCCGATCCGAATGTGGGTATCGTGTACTGCAGGGCGATGAGATTCGGCAGCGAGAGTGGGCCCTGGAATCTTCCGCCTTACAACCTGCGCGAGCTGGTGATAGATAACGTTATTTTCGTCACCAGCCTGTTCCGTCGAGCGGATTGGGTCCGAGTGGGAGGCTTCAATCAGTCGCTGCGGTTGGGCGTGGAGGACTACGAGTTCTGGGTTAAGATTGTAGGCCTTGGACGTGATGTCGTGCAGTTGGATGAGTACCTGTTCAACTACCGTATCCAGCAGACGTCGCGCACCAGCAACTTCTCCGCTGACCGTGCTGCGATGGTTGCCACCTATGCGCATATATTCCGAGACAATATCGGATTCTATGCGAAGAACGCAGAGTTTATATTCGAGCATCGCTTCGGGCTTTACGATGAACTGGTCCGGTATCGCGCGCGTTACGGCAATCTGGATCTGTTTTTCGCACGGCATCCCTGGATTCACCGCCTCGCCAAGAAGCTCGGTAGGCTCGTGGGACTGATCTAGCGAGTGTGTACGTTCCGTTGATGATCTTGATCGGCGCGCGGGATATGACCGTTCGCGCCACTGAGTAACCTTGAGGCAATCATTGCTATGTCAAACAAACTGCTTGGATCTTCGCTTCTGGTTGCGGCCATTTTCTCTGTCGCGGGCTGTCGCGACAGAGCTGCGCCGGAAAATACGTCGTCAAAAACCGCGGCCGAGAGCGCGACGGCAACGCCCGAGCCCGCGCCGCCTTCGAACGCGGTGGATGAGGCCAAGACGGCTGCCATGGATGACGCCCGCCTGGCTACGGCAACCTGGACCCGACATGCCTGCAGTCTGGACATGATCGACAATGGTCCGCCCGAAGGGAGCCTGGACAAGGGTATGCCCCACCTGTTCCAGGGCTTCGTGCTCGATCAGAACGGCACCGCGGCAGGCGATTTCACGGTGGTCTTCAAGGGCGAGAAGAGCTTCGGTATTCCCGTCTCGACGGGGAAGAATCGCCAGGATGTCGCGGACTTCTTTAAGAATCCTTCGCTTGCCAGCGCCGGATTCGAGTTCACGAGCACACTTTCACCGATCCCCTCGGGCGACTACAAGGTGCTGTTTCTGATCGATCGTGGCGCCGAGTTGTTCTTCTGCGAAGCGGGAAAGCAGATTTCGGTCAAGTAACGCACGCAGGGCTGGCCCATAAGCTTGTTGTGGCGCGCATGCGCCACGTAACCCCGAGATAGGACCGTGATGTCGAAATATCGCGCCAGTGTGCTGTTGATTGCGTTGCTGTTCGCGACCCTTCTCGCGGCCATCCACTCGCCAGGACAGATCTCTGTTGACAGTGGTATTGCCTTGTACGAGGGCATCGTGGGGCGTGCGGTGGGTTGGGGGCCGACCTTCTTTGCCGCCGTTCTCGCTTGGTTGGGGGGTGGCATCCTTGGTGCGAGCATCTTTGTCGCACTCAATTGTCTGGTTACCTACGGTCTGCTGGCCGCGCTGCTGACCGTCGGGGTGAGTGCGGGCAAAGTACCTGTATGGCGGATGTGCATTGCCGTGCTGCTGGCGGCCAATCCGTTGTTCATGTTCTACGTCGGCATCATCTGGAAAGACGTGATGCTGGCGTCGACCGCGGCATCGGCCGTGGGTCTACTGCTGTTCTCGTTGCGAATGGAGAGGCGCAGTGCGCTTCTTGCTCTGTTCGCCTCAACAATATGCATTGCCATGCTGCCGTTGCTCAGGCAGCAGGGGATACTGTTGGCAGTGCCGCTTGCGGTGATGTGTGCCTGGGTGATAGCCAGGCGCTTCGAGGGTTCGATGGGCGTACGCGCTGGGCTGATGGTCGCCTCTCTGGTGCTGACCCTGACAATGAGTGCGGCTTTGTCCAAAGCCGCGGCTCTGCGCGTGACCTCGCTGCCTGCGAGCCCGGTGTCAGTCGGCTTTCTGACAATCCGCGCCTACGACATCGTTGGCATGGTCGCGTATGCGGAGCCTGGCGATTCATCCGCCTGGACGGGCGCCAGCCCCGTTGCGATCCAGAAGATGAAGACCGGCTATAGCCCGCAACGCATAGATACGTTGTGGCACGACGCTGATGTGCGCGGTTATATCAATAGTATGAGCGCTGAGCAGTCAGCGCAGGTCTGGCGGAACGGCATAAAGCAGGATCCTCAGGCCTATCTCACCCATCGCGCTCGAGCCTTTGAGGCGCTGATAGGTGCGGGCCCCATGACGGGTTGCGTTCCTGCTTACTGGGGCGTGGCGGCGGTACCGGAGCATCTTTCCGCCTTAGGGGTCGCCGAAGAAATGGATCCACGAGATCGCTTCATCGGCGGAGAAGTAAAGCTGTTTGAACCCACAATGGTTTTCAGGCATTGGTGGTACGCGGCGCTTCTGCTGATAGCTACCGTTCTGTTGCTCCGTGGCTCTCATTCGACGGAACGATGGATTCTGAGAGTGGCCGCACTTGTCGCGTGGCTTTATCTGGGTTCTTTCGTGCCGACAACGATTGCGTGTGATTTCCGCTACCTGTACCCGGTCAGCTTCCTGTCCACGCTGATCTGCATCTACATGCTGGTGCACCCTCAAGGCAGGCAGGCCGTCAAGGGCGAGGTTGCAACAAGTGCTCAGTGAAGCATGCCTCCCCGGATTCCCGCATGCGGACGCAAACAATAAAGTCGATCGGTGCCAGAATGATTGAGTCACAGCGAATAGCGATAGTCATTCCCTGTTACAAGGTGCGCAGGCACGTACTCGATGTGATCGCGGCGGTTGGCAGCGAGGTAAGCGCGATTTATTGCGTGGACGATGCGTGTCCCGACAAGAGCGGTGATTTCATCGAAGAGAATTGCCGCGACGCGCGGGTGCGGGTGATTAGGCACCAAGTGAACCAGGGGGTGGGTGGCGCAACACTGACTGGTTACCAGCTGGCGGTCAGCGACGGTGCTGCAGTGGTCGTGAAGGTGGATGGTGATGGGCAGATGGATCCGGCCCTGCTGCCATTGTTTGTCGCGCCCATACTTCGCGGGGAGGCTGACTACTGCAAGGGCAATCGATTCTGGGATATGGGCGAGATCCGCCAGATGCCGTGGCTCCGCCGTGTCGGGAATCTTGCGCTGTCCTTCATGGCGAAGGCCTCAACGGGATACTGGGACATATTCGATCCGACGAACGGCTACACTGCCATTCACGCGAACGTCGTAACCAAGCTGCCTGTAGATTCAATCAGCAAGCGATATTTTTTCGAGACCGACATCCTGTTTCGTCTTAATACCATCAGGGCAGTCGTCATTGATGTTCCCATGGACGCGAAGTATGGAGACGAGGTCAGCAGCCTGAAAATCTCGAGTGTGCTGGGGGAGTTCGCGCTCAAGCACGCGAGAAACTTCGGGAAGCGAATTCTTTACAGATACTACCTGCGAGATCTTTCAATCGCGTCGCTGGAGTTGCTCGCTTCCGTCGCGCTGTTGGGAGCTGGTCTGATCTATGGAGGAGTGCACTGGTGGATGGCGCAGAGTACAGGCCAGCCGGCCGCCGTTGGGACGGTCGTATTGCCGGCATTGGCCATTATCAGTGGGTTGCAATTCCTCCTGGCATTCCTTGGTTATGATATTGCGAGTGTCCCGCGCAGGCCGATCCATCCGTCCTTGATTCCCACTCATCGGCCGGAATTGGCAGCTTCTGTATCCGCAACGCCATGAGGTATGCATGGATTTCCGTCCTACCCAGACAGCTCATGATCGGCTCGCAACCTATGCCGGCCTTTTCCAGAAATGTTTTCCCGGCGCGTCGTCGCTTACGCCCGACTATCTGAAGTGGCTGTATGCCGACAATCCCGCGGGTGACGTGGTCGGATTCGACGCGTGGGATGGCGATAACCTGGCTGCCCACTACGTGTGCGTTCCGGCAAATGCAACCGTGAATGGGCGTCTTTCTCGGGTTCTTTTGTCGCTCAATACCGCCACCCATCCTGACTATCAGGGCAAGGGGCTGTTTACGAAGCTGGCGGAGGCCACCTATCAGCGAGGGGCAGGCGACGGATTCGATGGCGTTTACGGCGTGGCGAATGCCAATTCCACGCCAGGATTCGTTCGCAAACTCGGATTTGAGCTCGTGTCGCCTCTGGATGCGCGGATCGGGCTGGGCTCGATAACCCGTGCGGATGCCCGGACAGCCACTCCCAGCTTCGAGCGAGTCTGGGATCCCGAGAGTCTGGCTTGGCGAGTGGCCAATCCCGCCCGTCCTTACCGGCTGGTTCGCTGCGGGACGGGAAAGATAGGGGCGGAGGCTGCCACGGGAAAGCCTGGCCTCGTTGCCTGGGCGGAGCTCCTGCAGCAGACGGCAGGGCAGCCATCGCTTGCGGGGGCTTCATTAGCGATGCGTCTGCACCTGGGGCTGCGGCCGCGCCGGGAGTCGCGTGCAGGCGTATGGATCGATGTGCCGAGTCGCTTCCGAGCCAGTCCGCTCAATCTGATATTCCGGCCACTGGTAGATGTCTCGGAGAGGATCGACAAGGACAACATCAGTTTGGGGCAGCTTGATTTCGATGCCTTCTGACCGGAGCGCCGTACTGCTCGCCGTGTTCGCTCATCCGGACGATGAGTTTGCGATCTTTCCATGGATCGAGCATGCGGTGCGCGAGGGCATCGAGGTACATGCTGTATGGTTGACCGACGGTGGCTGGGGTGGGCAGGACATCGTGCGCCGGCAGCAGGAAAGCGTGGGTGTGCTAAAGGCGTTGGGCGTCAAGCGCGAGAACATGCACTTCGAGGGTGCTAGGTTGGAAATCGCCGATGGCGATCTCTATCGCTCTCTTGAGCCTGTTACCGACGCGATTCTGACGTTGGCGAGACGTCTCGGGCGAGTTGAGGTGATGGCGCCGGCGTGGGAGGGCGGGCACCAGGACCACGACGCGGCCCACCTTGTCGGACTGTCACTCATTCAGGCGACCGGGGCTACGGGCTGGGAATATAGCCTCTACAACGGCTATCGATTGCCAGGTCCCATGTTCAATGTTCTCTCGCCGATACCCAGGCAAGATGAGGTGCAGACCCTCAGGACGAGTCTGCGGCAACGACTTGAATGCATTTTCAGATGCTTGCGCTTTCGTTCGCAGTGGAAGAGCTTTCTCGGATTGCTTCCGCTCTACACATGGAAACTGCTTCGTGCGGATGCCTTTGTGCGAAGGCCTATTCGGCCTGAGCTGACATCGAGCCGGCCGCACGCAGGTGCATTGCTCTACGAGAGGCGAACAGGGCTCTCGTGGGACGCTTTCGCCGCGGAGACCGCTGCATTCCGTGCCGCGCGAGGTCCAAGCGAACCGGGGCCTCCGCCCGACTGACGCGCCAGCGGTTCATCGGTAGATCCACAGTTTGGAGACGATAAACCCGAGGCCCGCCAGCACAATGTCGATGACCGGTTTCGCCATGCGAGCGCCCTCAATGCCGGCAACCTGTTCGACAGCCCATACCGCTGCGGTGCTGAGGCATGTCATCGCGATCCAGGAAATCAAATACTTGATCGCCTGGGCGACGCCAAGCTTTGTATCCGCTGTCCGAGCAAACGTGAGCTGCCCATTCAGCCAGAACCCCAAGGAGGCGCCGACTACGCGGCCGCATACATTCGCCGGGATTACATCCATTCCTAGCTCGGTAAGCGCAACGAAGCAAGCCCAGTCCGTGCAGATCTGCACAACACCGATGATGGCGTACAGCAGGATCTGACGCACGATTCGCTGCCGTCCCTTGTCGGAGAAGGCCATGGTGTTAACGCGTCCTAGCACCGTGGGTCAGATGGCCTTTTCCAACTCAGGCAGCAACTGGAACAAATCCCCCACCAACCCGATATCAGCAATCTCGAAGATCGGCGATTCCGGATCCTTGTTGATGGCGACGATCGTGCCCGCGTCCTTGATGCCGGTCAGGTGCTGGATGGCGCCGGAGATGCCGACGGCGACGTACAGTTCCGGGGCGATGATCTTGCCGGTCTGGCCTACCTGCAGCTCGTTCGGCACGTAACCGGCATCGACCGCGGCGCGCGAAGCGCCGACGGCGGCGCCCAGCTTGTCGGCCAGGGCATAGATGATCTTGAAGTTCTCCGCCGAGCCGACGCCGCGGCCACCGGAGACGACGCGCTTGGCGCTCTGCAGGTCGGGACGGTCGGACTTGCCGGCGGCCAGGCCCAGGTAACGCGTATGCGTCGGCAGGGCGGCTTCGACGCTGGTAGCTTCGACGGTCGCGTTGCCACCCTTGGCGGCTTCCGGCCACGAGGCCGTGCGCACGGTGGCGACGACGGTCTGGTCGGCCGGGGTTTCGACAGTGATGATCGCGTTGCCCGCGTAGATCGGGCGCTTGAAGGTGTGCGTGCCTTCCACGGCCATCAGGTCGGAGACCTGGTTGACGCCGAGCAAGGCGGCCACGCAGGGCAGCAGATCTTTGCCGAACGTGGTCGACGGTGCGAACACGTGGGTGTAGCCGGCCGCGAGCGTGGCGATCTGGGGTGCCAGCACCTGCGCGATGGCATTCGCGTTGGCGGCGTTGGCGACGGTCAGCACCTTGGCGACGCCGGCGATCTGCGCGGCTTCGGCGGCGACGGCCGACGGATCGGCGGCCAGCACGACGACGTCGATGGCATCGGCCTTCACCGCGGCGGCGGCGCTGACGGTCTTGGCGGTGGAAGCGTTGAGCTTGCCGTCCAGGTGTTCAGCGATGACGAGAACCTTGGCCTGCATGTTGTTCGACATCAGAGCAACCCCTTCTGCTTGAGTGCGGCGACCAGTTCGGCCGCGTCCTTCACCATGACGCCCTTGCTGCGCTTGGCGGGCGGGGCATAGTGGGTGGTCTTGTGCGTATCGGCGGCATCGACGCCCAGGTCGGCCAGCTGCAGCGTTTCCAGCGGCTTGCTCTTGGCCTTCATGATGTCGGGCAGCTTGATGAAGCGCGGCTCATTGAGGCGCAGGTCGGTGGTGACGACGGCGGGCAGGTCGACCTCCAGCGTTTCCAGGCCGGCGTCGACCTCGCGCACCACCGTGGCCTTGCCGTCGGCGATGTCGAGCTTGCCGGCGAAGGTCGCCTGCGGCCGGCCCCACAGCGTGGCCAGCATCTGGCCGGTCTGGTTGGCGTCGTCGTCGATGGCCTGCTTGCCAAGGATCACCAGGTCTGGCGATTCCTTCTCGACCAGCTTCAGCAGGGTGCGCGCGGCGGTCAGGGGCTGGATGGCCTGGTCGGTGACCACATGGATGGCGCGGTTGGCGCCCATGGCCAGGCCGTTGCGCAGGTGGGCCTGGGCATCGGTGGGGGCGATGGTGGCGACCACGACTTCGGTGGCGATGCCCTTGTCGCGCAGGCGCAGGGCCTCTTCCAGCGCGATCTCGTCGAAGGGGTTGGGGGACAGCTTGACGCCGTCAGTGACCACGCCGGAGCCGTCCGGCTTGACCTGGATGCGGACGTTGTAGTCCACCACGCGCTTGTAGGCGACGAGAATCTTCATCCTGCGGGAATTCCTGTGTGCGACGTTGAGGCCCGGTCGCGGCGGCAGACCGAGGGCAGAAGCCGGATTTTAGCCGTCAGACGGTGCCCGTGCGAGCCCGTACGGTGTCGCGCGTCAGCAGTTCAGCCAGAATATGCGCGAAATGTGCCGCGCTGCCGGGCGCCTGGTCGAAGAACAGGGAGGGCTCGGTCAATTCCAGTTCCAGCAGGCAGGGCTGGCCGTCGGGCCCCGCCAGCAGGTCGATGCGCGCATACGGGAGTGGCGCTTCCAACTGCCGCAGGCGCGTCGTAGCGAGCAGGATCTTCTCCGCCAGGGCCTGCTGCGCGGCACTGGCCCGGCGGGCCGTGATGTCGTCGGCGGCAGCGGGTGTCTGGCGGGTGCCCTCTGGGGTGATCAGCTGGGCGCCTTTCCGTATCGCGTGGCTGAACTGGCCGTTGAAATAGAGCAGGGCGGTTTCGCCCTCGCCATCCACCGAGGGCAGGTAGGGCTGCAGCATCACGCTGCGCTCCTGGTCCAGCAGGCGGGCGATGTGGTTGCCCGCGGCGAAGTCCTGATCGCGGGAATACCGCTGCGTATCACGCGCGCCCGCACTGACGACGGGTTTGACCACGAATTCGGTCGCGTCCCAGGCGCTCAGGAAACCGGCCAGCGCATCCATGGGCTCGGCATCAGGTTCGACGAAGACCGTCGGCACGGTAGGAATGCCCACGGCTGCCAGGTCGGCGAGATAGTGCTTGTCGGTGTTCCAGCGCACCACATTGAGCGGATTGAGCAACCGGGTGGCCTGGTCCACGTGCTCGCACCAGGCCAGAAAGGCCGGCAGTCGCTCGGTGTAGTCCCATGGCGAGCGCAGGAGGACTGCGTCGAACCGGTTCCAGCTGACGGTGGGGTCGTCCCAGGCCACGGCGCGGGCATGCAGGCCGGCGTCCGCGCAGGCATCGAGCAAGGGGGGCAGGTCGTCGTCGTGACCGGCCGCGGCAATGGCGGTGACTAGGGCCAGGGATTTCATCCGCACAGTGTAAGCGCACGCTGCCTGCACGAATCCTATTGCCCGAAAGTACCTGTGTGCGTCACGGACCGGTGGGTAGAATGGCCGCCTTCCCAATGCATGAAACGGAACCCGTCATGGCCGAACCCGTCGCTTCCGCTCCGCCTTCCTCTGCCGGGGGCAGGAACAAGCTCTATGCCAGCGCCGCTGCCGCATTGGAGGGCCTGGTCGCCGACGGGCAGACGCTCGCCGTGGGGGGCTTCGGCCTGTGCGGGATTCCGGAAGCGCTGATTACCGCCCTGCGCGACAGCGGCGTGAAGGGGCTGACCGCCATTTCCAACAATGCCGGCGTCGACGGCTTCGGTCTGGGGCTCCTGCTGGAGACCCGGCAGATCAGCAAGATGATCTCGTCCTACGTGGGCGAGAACAAGGAATTCGAGCGCCAGTTCCTGTCCGGTGAGCTGCAGCTGGAGTTCAACCCACAGGGCACCCTGGCCGAGCGCCTGCGTGCCGGCGGCGCGGGCATTCCTGCGTTCTTCACCCGTACCGGCTACGGCACGGTCGTTGCGGAGGGCAAGGAAACGCGCCAGTTCGGCGAGCACTGGTATGTCATGGAAACCGCGCTGAAGGCCGACGTGTCGCTGGTCAAGGCCTGGAAGGCCGACAAGGCGGGCAATCTGGTTTTCCGCAAGACCGCACGCAATTTCAACCCGGCGTGCGCGATGGCCGGCAAGGTTTGTGTGGCCGAAGTAGAGCAGGTGGTGGAGGTGGGCGACATCGACCCGGACCACGTGCACCTGCCCGGCATCTACGTGGACCGCATCGTCCACAACCCCCATCCCGAAAAGCGCATCGAGCAGCGCACCGTTCGCCAAGGAGACAAGTGATGGCCTGGACCCGCGACGAAATGGCGCAGCGCGCCGCCCGTGAGCTGACCGATGGCGCCTACGTGAACCTGGGGATCGGCCTGCCGACCCTGGTCGCCAACCACATCCCCGCGGGCATGGATGTATGGCTGCAATCGGAGAATGGCCTGCTGGGCATTGGCCCGTTCCCCGGCGAAGACGAGGTGGACGCCGACCTCATCAACGCCGGCAAGCAGACCGTCACCGCACGCCCGGGTGCCAGCTACTTCGGCAGTCACGACTCCTTCGGCATGATCCGGGGCGGCCATATCGACCTCGCCGTCCTGGGCGCGATGCAGGTCACCGACCGGGGTGACCTGGCCAACTGGATGGTCCCCGGCAAGATGGTCAAGGGCATGGGCGGCGCGATGGATCTGGTGGCCGGCGTCAAGCGCATCGTGGTGTTGATGGAGCACGTGGCGAAGGACGGCAGCCACAAGATCCTGCCCCAGTGCGACCTGCCCCTCACCGGCGTGGGCGTGGTGAACCGGATCATCAGCGACCTGGCTGTCTTCGACGTGACCGCAAGCGGCCTGGTGCTGGTGGAAATGGCAGATGGCGTCACCGAGGATGAGCTGCAAAACAAGACGGGCGTCCCGTTTCATCGCGTCAGTTAAAGAGATGCGTCCGGAAAGCCGATAGAAAGTTCGAAACCCCTATTAACTGCCAGCTGTCTGGCGCCGCCGGGTCCTCCGATACGGGAGCGGCCTCACTATTATGGGTTGGCGGGCTGGGCTATATTGTCCTATCAGGGGTTCCATCCGTTACACAGAGGCTTCCAATGAAATACCGGGTCGGCGCGTGCGCCTTGATGTTTGTTCTGGCTGGGTGTTCTGGAGAAGGCCCCGATTCCAGCCTTGCCTCGATGCGTGGATCCGCGGCGACTGGTACCGATGCCAAGCTGGCTGTGTCTCTGCCGGCCTCGCGGGCGTCGGGTAAATCGATTGCGAGTGCCCCGGATCGTGGCGCCTTGGTGAGCTACGCCAATAAAGGCGCGGCCGCCAAGCGCGAAGGCGCTTATAGCTATTTCCCCGTCGCGATCAGTGAAGAACACGCGATCAAGGCGATCCTCACCGGCGAGATGACCGTGCCGTCCCCTGATGGCAGCCAGGTCAAGCTGCGCTATGAGCGCCACAAGGAAGAAGTCGACGGCAACTGGACCTGGGTTGGCCGTGTCGTCAACGGCGACAAGATGCAGGAAGCCATCATCACCTTCGGCGAGAAGGCTGTTTACGGTTCCATTCCGCAGGCGAATGGCAAGCCGCCGCTCAGCCTCCAGACCCGCCAGGGCTCGCTGTGGGCAGTCGAGGTGGATCCCTCCAAGGCGGCTTCCGGCAACACCGGCCATACCGACATGATGGTGCGCCCGGCTGCGGCGCTGCGTACCTCGCTGGGTGCAGCAACGATGCAGTCGGCTACCCCGAAGCAGGCGGCGACTGCTGTAACTCAGGCGGCTCCGCCTACCGCATCAAATACGGTGGATGTCGCGATCGGTTATACCCCCGAGTTCGCTACGGCCAATGGCGGCACTTCCGCCGCAACGACGCGCCTCGTTTACCTAATCCAGATCGGCAACCAGGCGTTCACCAATAGTCAGATCAATGGCTATCTGCGCCTCGTGCAAGTCGTGCAGGTGAGCTATACGAACACCAATACCAATCAGACCGCCTTGACCGAGCTGACTGGCAGCAATGGTTCTTCGCCAGTGACGATTCCTGCCAGCTTGGTTCCACTGCGTACCGCGCGCGACCAATATGGCGCCGATATTGCGGTCCTGGTGCGCAAATTCAACACGCCCGAGAATGAAGGCTGCGGTATCGCATGGCTCAATGGTGCAGGCCAGACAGCGATCACCAGTGCAGATGCGGCGTTCGGTTATGCGGTCGTCAGTGATGGCACCGATCAGGGCACGGACGGTAAAACCTACTACTGTGCCGAAGAAACCCTGGTACATGAAGCCGCGCACATCATGGGGTCGGCCCACGACCGTGACAATTCGAAGACGTCGACGGGTGCCTTGCAATACGGTCGCTTTGCCTACTCATTCGGGATGAAGACGAGTTCCGCCAACGGTAACTTTTACACTGTGATGGCGTATGGCGATACCGGGCAGACCCCCTATCGCGTGTTCTCCAACCCGAACATCACCACTTGTGGTGGTCGTGCTTGCGGTCTGGCGGATCAGACCGACAACGCGCGTAGTTTGAGTCAGACTATTCCGGTGGTTACAACATTCCGTGCGACGGTTGTGCCGGTGGGGTCTATTCCCAATGACTATGATGGTGATGGACGCTCAGACCTTTATTGGCGCAACTCGTCAACGGGTAACAATGATGTCTGGTTCCTGAATGGAGCGGCGTTGGTGTCATCGGCTACTGTTTTCAGGGATGCCGACCAGAATTGGGTTGTTGCTGGCTCGGGTGACTTCAATGCCGATGGGAGGGCTGATGTGCTGTGGCGCAACAGTTCGACGGGGCAGACCCGCATACAGCACATGAATGGTCCTAATGTTCTGGCGACGTCAGGGAATTCACTCACCGTGAGCGACCAGAACTGGAAGATCGTTGCTATTGCTGATTTTGATGGTGACGGGGCCTCAGACATCTACTGGCGCAATGCCGTTTCCGGCTATAACGACTTGTGGTTGATGGGCGCCTTGGTTCCTCGCGCATCCGCGAGCGTATATCGCGAAACCAGCCAGGCTTGGCAGGTGGTCGGAAGTGGCGATTTCAACGGAGACGGATTCGCGGACATTTTCTGGCGGAATGCCACGACGGGCCAGAACTGCATTCATTTGATGAACGGAACTTCCATCATCGGGGCCGCATTCACGGACACGGTGAACGACACGAATTGGAAAGTGGCGGCGATCCGTGACTTCAATCGTGATGGTCGCGCAGATATCTATTGGCACAACGATGCTTCAGGGATGAACTACCTGTGGACCATGAACGGCACCCAGGTTGCGACGGTGTCATTCGTGCACTACGAAGCGGATCAGAACTGGAAGATCTTGAACAGCGGTGACTACAACGGGGACGGCTACTACGACATCCTGTGGCGCAACGTCGTTACTGGCCAGAATCTGGTTCACATGATGAACGGTCCCAGCGTCATTGCGGCGGGACAGTTGAACCGGGTTTCGGATCTGAACTGGAAAATCACCGGGCGCTAATCCGGAGCCGAGGAAGAAAACCCGCCGTATATGGCGGGTTTTCTTTTTCTGCCGCTTCTGACGGTCGTGCCCGAACGAAAGTGCGATTACGCCGTCGGGTAAATCACCCCACGTCCTGTGTGGTGGTCGTCAACCGAAAGCTGCTTCCCCCAGCCCGCCGCCTTCCACTTGCCGGAGCCAAGGCAGTCCAGTGGTTGCTGTACAAGCATGCGATCGGCATCCATCTGAAGAATGTCGCCGCCCACGATGTGCCCAACATCTTTGATGAACGCGCACGCTCCCGTGTGAAGTTGCTCAATCGCAGCAAGTTGTGCCCGGGTGCGAGATTCTTCGGCATGCACAGGATCGATGTCGCCAGTTGTCGTGTTGCGCTCCAAGCTCAATAACTGCCCCTGAGGCGCGGTAAGCATGGACTCAAGCAAGATGTCATGCCGGAAGAGGGGGCTGAGTGCCTTGGGTCCATGCAGGCGCTCGTCGTGATACCGCGCCGCCAAATTACCGGGTACGGAGCGGGCCCGTTCGGTCAGGCCGAAGTAGGCGCCGTTCATCGTTGTACCGGTCAAGCGAGATAAACATGACTGAATCGTGCCCGAATATCCCACATCCGAGATTAGCGGGCGTGACGTGCCGATGTGCGTATTCCAGTAGTGGAGGTATGTTTCGCGTTCCATCGCGGCGACTTCGAGAACTCTCTTCATGCTTGGGATCAGCGCATTTACGACATGGTCTCTTTGCTCGGGGAGGGTGACATATGACCTGGTGAGATCAATCGGTACTTGCTCAGCGACGCGCCGGCCCATCCGGGCCACCAGCAGATCGTGCAGTGAGCCCTCATATGATCCTTGCAAAAGGGTGGTTACATCGTCCGCAGACTGGAGACTGGCCATGCCGGTGCTGCGTCGTGAGGCCAGAAGATAGATTCCTTCGGCGCGATCAAGGCTGGGCACGAACAGCCTCATTTGCTCGTAGCCGCGCTTGAGCAAATATCCTTCACGGCTGAGGAATACTATTTTTTCAGCTTCTGTAGACAAGGCGTGGCGCGCCAGCCATGCGAGGTAGTCTACAAGAAGGGGTCCCAGCACCAGGTAGCCGGCAAGTTCCGGATCCTGTATTTCCAGCGAGATTCCAAAGCATCGGGGATTCTCGTCAGCCAGGCGCGTGAGGCGTCTGGCGACGAGGCCCACCCATAACTGATCCTGCCAGGATGCGGACGTTGTAAGTTGGAGTGAGCGAAGTGCAGGCACTGCCTGCACCAATGCATTCGGGCGCAGAACATGGATCGGCTGCATCAACCCGTGAGCGAGCGGCTTGTGCACGTCCGCAAGTTCGTTGTCGCCCACATGAAGCCACTTCGCCCCCGTAACGCCCATTTTCTTGCCAATCAGGTCCCAGGTGGTCCCGTCGTCCTTGCGGGTAGCTGTCTCGCAGGAAGAAAAAACTTCCGTCGTGACCGAGCCTGCCTCGCCGGGCAGCACCGACTTCAACTCGTTCGCACCGAGATACATGTCAGATATTGCAATGACCCGCACGCCTTTGGCGCCGAGTTCTGCAGCAGCAGCGATAACCGCCGGCCTTGGCGCCAGAATTCTTCGCTCGAATTGAAGCTCCAGCTCCCTGACGCTGGAGAGTAATGTTTCATCGATGCCAGAAAGCTTTTCGAGCTCGGCGTATATGACATGGATGGAAACATCACTTCCCTGCTTCGCGCGCGCCACCGACTCGGCGCGTGAGCGCAATTCGGTGAAGCCATCGATGGAAAAAAGCTCGTGGATAAGATGGCCAAAGTACGCCCGTGCACCAGAGGGTGTAAGAAAGGCGCGAGTCACCAGAGTGTCGTAGATATCGAACGAGGCCAGACGAAGGTTCTGGGATCTTCCCTGTATCTTGTCGCGTACCGATGAGGAAAAGTACGCAGCCCAGTTCTTGCTTCCATTGGCGTGGATAATCTGTTTTCCATCTTGAGGCATGACGCCGATGCGCTGGCCGCCATGCTTTATCAGTTCCGCAAAGAGACGCTCGATCGCATGGTGGAGCGTGCCGTCGGTCTGCCCGGACTCGATTGGAAAATCTGACGTGCGAAGATCGAGATCAAACAGCGGCCTCAGTCCTGAGACGCGCGACCAGAACATGGATCCGGCAGGGAAATCAATGTAGTCTTCTGGATTGATTTCGATTCTGAGCATCCTCCCCAGGAGGCGTGCATGCGCGGCATTGGATAGCCACGTGTGAGCAGACAGGGGGATCGATGTGAAGGTTTCTGGGTAAACCATGCCCAGATCAGCGTTGGAGTCGAACAGTCCGGTGATCCAGGAGATCCTTTCGGGGCTCCCCAGAAGTGAATCGAGCAAATAGCGACGCCAGTCATGTTGTTCCATGCCGGTGTAGAGCGATTTCTTCGTGTGGATATGACAAATCAGATCAAGCTTCGATACTTCGCTATGGAACTCGACAAGCAGTGGGGCAATGTCCCTCCCTCTGTTCTCGACGACACGAATCGTGACGCGAGATACATTTGGCAAGCCACCGAAAACTTCATGCAGTCGACCGGTGATGCTCTCATCCGTGGTTGATATCAATAACTCGAAAGGAAGCGGAATTCTGGATAGATAATCCACGAACTCGTCAGCCAAATCCTCGTAGAAGATGTGTGCTACGACACCGACTTTCAGCGATATATCAGCAAGCGGCGTTGGAGGAGCCAGCAATGAATTCTGGCAGTGCGCGGTGCTGTCGGATGATCGATGCGTCGCGCCGCGAACCCAGCGCACGAATCCGTTGAAGCCGAGCGCATGCGTAACTTCATAGGCACGAAGGAGCAGAGAAATCAGCCCTCTTGCACCGCCACCTCTCAATTTGTACGAGCGCAGCAGAGCCTCAAGAGTTTTCATGAGTTAGCGGAAGCGAAGGGGGCGATCGTCTGTTGATGATGCACTGTGGTCACAGGTTCTGGTAATTCGGCCCCGAGCCACCTTCCGGGGTGACCCAGGTGATGATCTCGTAGGGGTCCTTGATGTCGCAGGTCTTGCAGTGCACGCAGTTGGCGGCGTTGATTTGCAGGCGCCGGCCTTCGCTGGCGTCCTCGACGATCTCGTAGACGCCGGCGGGGCAGAAGCGGGTGCAGGGGTTGTCGTATTCGGTGGTGCAGCGGGTGATGCAGATGGAGGTATCGGCCACCTTCAGGTGCACGGGCTGGTCTTCGTCGTGCTCGGTGGCGGCGAAGTAGACGCCCTGCAGGCGATCGCGCGGCGCGAGGCTGCGATCGACGTAGTCGCGCTTGGGCTGTTCGTGTTCGCCCACCTTGTCGAGTGATGACCAGTCGGGCGTGATCTTCAGGGTCCAAGGCGAGCGGCCACCCACCGCCGTTTCCCACGCGGCATTCAACAGGCCGAACCACAGGCCCTTCTTGAAGCCGGGCTTGATGTTGCGGACCTGCTTCAGCTCCGCCATGGCGTCCGAGCCGCGGAGTTTCGCGTCGAAACCGGCGGCCTTGAGGTCATTCGCCATCAGGTGCTCGGCGGCCAGCATGCCGCTGCGGATCGCCTGGTGGGTGCCCTTGATCTTGGGGACATTGAGCAGGCCGGCAGTGTCGCCGATCAGCAGCGCGCCCGGCATTTCCACTTTCGGCAGCGACTGCCAGCCGCCGGTGACGATGGCGCGTGCACCGGCGGAGAGGATGGTTCCGCCCTCCAGCAGGGACTTGATCAGGGGATGGTTCTTCCACTGCTGGAAGGCTTCCCACGGTTTGTATTCGGGATCCTTGTAGTCGAGTCCGCTGACGTAACCCAGCGCGACCCGGTCGCCATCCAAGTGGTACAGGAAGCTGCCGCCATAGGTGTCGTTGTCGGCCGGCCAGCCGATGGTGTGCACGATCTTGCCGGGCGTGACGCGGCCGGCCGGCACCTGCCACAGTTCCTTGATGCCGATGGAATAGGCCTGCGGGTCGCTGTCCTTGTCCAACTGGAACTGCTTGACGAGGCGCTTGGTCAGGTGGCCCCGCGCGCCTTCGGCCAACACCGTGACCTTCGCGCGGATGTCGATGCCCTGCGTGAAGCCGGGCTTGTGCGAACCATCCTTCGCCACGCCCATGTCGCCGATGCGCACGCCGGTCACCGCGCCGCTCTCATCGTGCAGCGTCTCCGAGGCCGCGAAGCCCGGGTAGATCTCGACACCCAGCGCTTCGGCCTGCGGCGCCAGCCATGCGCACATCGCGCCCAGGCTGACGATGAAGTTGCCATGGTTGCGCATGCCGGGCGGCACGATCGGAAACTTGTGGCCGCCCTCCTTGTCCAGCAGCCAGAACTCGTCTTCGCCCGCGGGCACGCATACCGGTGGCGGGTTGTCGCGCCATCCGGGCAGCAGGGCATCCAGCGGGCCGGGTTCGATCACCGCCCCGGACAGGATATGCGCACCGATGGTGCTGGCTTTCTCGATGACGCAGACGGAGATGTCGGGATTCAGCTGTTTCACGCGGATCGCAAACGCCAGCCCCGCAGGGCCCGCGCCGACGGTCACGACGTCGTACTCCATTACATCGCGTTCGACATCGGACATGGCAGTGCGCTCCAGCGTGGCGTTAGGCTGCCGGTATTTTCGGGGTTTGCGCGGGGCGGGGCAAATCCGCCAGCATGGTGGCGATGACCATACCCAGGCCCGAGTCGGCGAATGGAGCAGAAGGCGCGCTTCCCGGCGCGTCGTTGACCTTCGTGCCTGACTGGCTTACGCGTGAACGGGCTGACAGGCTGTTCGATGAGGTGATGCGGGAAACGCCGTGGGAAGTCCACCGCATCCGGATGTTCGGGCGCATGGTGGATTCGCCGCGCCTGAGCTGCTGGATGGGCGACCCGCAGGCGGTGTACCGCTACTCCGGCGCGGATTTCGTGCCGCATGCGTGGGTCCCCGCATTGGCCGACCTTCGTGCGCGCGTGCAGCGAGAGACCGGAAGTCCGTTCAACAGCGTTCTCGCCAACCTGTACCGGAGCGGCCGCGACGCCATGGGCTGGCACAGCGATGATGAGCTGGAACTGGGGGCGCAACCGGTGATCGCATCGGTCAGCCTGGGGGCAATACGACGTTTCCTGCTGAAGCATCGGCAGCAGCCGGATACGAAACTCGCGCTCGAACTGCCGCATGGCAGCCTGCTGGTCATGGCGGGCGACACCCAGCGCCTGTATCGGCATGCGCTGCCGCGTACGGCGCGACCGGTGGGGCCACGCATCAATCTGACGTTCCGCTGGATCGATCCCGCCCTGCGATGAAGACTTGGCGGTGTCAGCGCTTGGTCGGAGTGTCGCCGTAGCCGGTCTGCAGGACCCACCCGGCGATGTCGCGCGTGGAGGCGGTCAATGCCTGTTCGAACGCGGCGGCCACCTGCGGGATCTCGGCGCCGTTGGCCGGTTGCCGGCTCAGGAACGTACGCGAGGCCACCACGCGCTGGTCGCGGTTGTAGACCAGTTTCGCACTGACTTCGACCACCGCCGAAGGCGTGGCTTCTCCGGCGTAGTCGGCCTCGAACCGTCGCAGGTCCATCACCAGCTTGTAGTCGCCCAGGATGCCGGCGTCCGCACTGGCGACGGCACCGATGCGGCCGGAGTCCTCCAGCGTGCGCTGGATGGCGTCCTGCAACAGGTCGGTGGCCGGTTGAGCCCACGTCGCGCCGCGGTAGACCTGCAGTTCGCCGGGGACCGGACGGACGCTGATGCGTGGGCTGTCGACGACGCGCGCGGCGGTGGGTTTGGCAATCACCAGCGTCCACGGTACGGAAGGCCAGCTGGCCTCCGGCGCCACGCGGATATCCGGCGAATAGATCGTCACCGGGTCGCGCTGTTCACTGCCCAGGATGGAGCAGCCCGGAACCACCAGCAGCATCAACGACAGGCAAAACGGAATACGCAGCGGCTTCATTTCGGGTCGAACTCCTTGGGTGCATCGCGGCCCAGCAGGTAGCGCGCGGGGTTGCCTTCCAGCCGGTCGCTGACGCGGCGCAGATCGCGTACGAGGCCACGCAGTTCGGTCAGCGTGGGGCCCAGCTGGCCCAGGCCGTCGCTGGCGAAGCTGTTGATGGCGGCGCGGTTCTCGCCGAGGATCGCGTCGGCATTGTTGGCGGCGGAATCCAGCTTGGCCAGCGTGCTTTCCAGCTGGTTGAGGATGCCGGGCAGTTCCCGCACTAGGTTCTGGTCCAGCCGCTGGATGGTGCCATTGGTGGTGGTCAGCGTGGCGTCAAGATTGTTGGCGGCATCGCGCGCGCTGGCGATCAGCGACTGCAGGCCTTCCTCGCGGCTGGCCAGCGAGCCGCTCAGCGTTTCCAGGTTCTGCAACGTGGTCGTCAGGCTTGCCACGTTCTTGTCGCTCAAGGCCTGGTCCAGCCGCTCGACGATACGGTTGGCGGTATCGGTGATGTTCTGCAGCGCGGAAGGCGCGGTCTGGATGACCGGCGCCTCACGCGTATCCACGCTGGTCAGTGCCGGGGCCTGCGGGGTACCACCACTCAACTGGATGATGGTCGGGCCGGTCAGGCTGGTGATGGCCAGCTTGGCGCGGGTGTCGGTCTTGATGGGCGTGAAGGATTCCACGCGGATCCGCGCGATGACCTGGCGCGGATCGTTGGGTGCCAGCGACAGCTTGGTGATGGAGCCCACCGCGATGCCGTTGTACTGCACGGGACTGCCGACCGACAGGCCGGTGACCGCCTCGCGGAACACCACCTGGTACTCCTGCCAGGTGCGCTCGGACGAGTATTTCGCCGCCCACAGGCCGAACAGCAGCAAGGCGCTGGCAATGATGATGGTGAACGCACCGATCAGGACGTAGTTGGCCCGGGTTTCCATGATTCAGACTGCCGTTTGCGTAGTGTGCGACCCGAAGGCCCGTTGCCCGTCGCGCGCAGCACGCGCACGCGGACCATGGAAGTACTCCTGTACCCAGGGGTGGTCGAACTGCTCCACCTCTTTCAAGGGCGCCACCGTGACCACCTGGCGGTCCGCAAGCACGGCGACGCGGTCGCAGATAGCGTACAGCGTGTCCAGGTCGTGGGTGATCAGGAAGACCGTCAGCCCCAGCGCTTCCTGCAGGGTCTTGATCAGGTGGTCGAATGCCGCCGCACCGATCGGGTCGAGCCCGGCCGTGGGCTCGTCCAGGAAAAGCAGAGGCGGATCCAGTGCCAGCGCACGCGCCAGGCCAGCGCGCTTGCGCATGCCACCGGAAAGTTGCGAAGGCAGCTTGTTCAGCGCATCCGCAGGCAGGCCGGCGAGCTTGATCTTCAGCAGGGCGAGTTCGTAGCGCCAGCTGTCCGGGAGTTCCGGGTGGTGTTCCTTCAGCGGCACCTGCACGTTCTCGCCCACCGTCAGCGACGAGAACAGCGCGCCATCCTGGAACAGCACGCCGGTGTTGCGTTCGATGTGCTGGCGAGAAGCGACATCGTCGGATCGCGCGTCCACGCCCAGCACCTCGATCTCGCCGGCATCCGGCGTGCGCAGGGCCAGGATGGAACGCATCAGCACCGACTTGCCGGTGCCCGAGCCGCCGACCACGCCCAGGATCTCGCCGCGGCGCACGTCCAGATCGAGGTCTTCGTGCACGACCTGTTCGCCAAAGCGATTGACCAGGCCACGGATGCGGATGATGGGGGAGTCGTCTGCCATCACCAATCCATGTTCATGAACCACAACGCCGCCAAGGCGTCGATGATGATCACCAGCGAGATCGTCTGCACCACGCTGGACGTGGTGCGTTCGCCGACCGATTGCGCGGTGCCTTCCACCTGCAGGCCTTCCAGGCAGCCGATCAGGCCGATGATCAGCGCGAAGATGGGCGCCTTTGACATGCCGACCAGGAAGTGCCGGACTTCCATCGTCTCGTGCATGCGCGCCAGGTACATCTGCGGTGGGATGCCCAGGTCGAACGCGCCCACGGTGACGCCGCCGGCCAGGCCGGCCATCATCGCGATGAAGGTCAGCAGTGGCAGCATGACCAGCAGCGCGATCAGGCGCGGGATCACCAGCAGGTCGATCGGGTCCAGGCCCAGCGTGCGGATCGCATCGATCTCCTCGCGGCTCTTCATTGCGCCGATCTGCGCGGTGAAGGCGCTGGCCGTGCGACCAGCCAGCACGATGGCGGTCAGCAGCACGGCGAACTCGCGCAGGAAGGCGATGCTGACCAGTTCCACCACGTAAATTTCGGCGCCGAAATCGCGCAGGATGGTGGAGCCGAGGAAGGCGATCACCGCGCCGACCAGGTAGGACAGCAGGATCACCAGCGGCACGGCATCCAGGCCGACGGTTTCCATGTGCGAAACCGTGGCGGTGGCGCGGAAGCGGCGTGGCTCCTTCGCCATGCGCACCAGCTTGACCAGGTTCTCGCCGGTGAAGCTGAGCAGCGAGACGATCTCCCTGCCGTTTTCCTGCACCTGGTAGCCCAGGCGCGACAGCGCGGCCAGGAAGCCATAGTCCCGCTTGCGCGGTGGGCGGTCGTCGGCGACGTCTTCAATCGTGCTGACCAGCGCGCGGTGGTCTTCGCGGAAATCGATGCTGTCCAGTTCCAGCCCGCGCCGCTTGGCGAAGCGCAGCAACTGCAGTACCCCGGTGGAATCGATGCGGCCGATGGCGGTCGCATCGATGCGCGTGACCGCTTCAGGCAGGCCGCGCAATTCCTCCGTCACGACCAGCGCGCTGGCCAGCGTCCAGTCGCCCGCCAGCCGTACCCGCGTGGGGTCAGCCTGATCGGTTTCGTACTGCGGGCGGGCAGGGGTGGGGGTCATGGCATCGCTCGGCCAAGGAGCATACAGGCTATGCCACTGAACGTGAGCAGCACGCCAGCAAACGCCCGTCGTCCCAGCGGTTCGCGCAGCCACACCGCCGCCAGCACCACCAGGAACACGGACGCGCTCTCATTGAGGATGGCGGCCACCGACGCGGAGGTGTACTTGTAGCCGCCCAGCCAGAACACCATCGACAACCCCTGCCCGATCAGTGCCGCCATCACCAGCCGGTGCCATGGCACCGCGCGAGGATCGAACCGCATACGCGCCCGCATGGCGGGCCATGCGGCCAGCGCCAGCAGGCCGCTGACGGCGCCCGCCAGCCGGACCATCGTTATCCACAGCAGTGGCTGGGCTTCCAGGATGCGCTTCACCATGACCACCGCGACCGCCATCAGGGCGATGGCCAGCATGCCGATGACGATGCCGCGCACGGTGTGCTGCGGGTGCGTTCTCCATTCTCCGGGCGGCCGGCTGACCAGCAGCACGCCCAGCCCCACGAGGCCGAAACCGACCCATTGCGCAGGGCCCAGGCGTTCGTCCAGGAAAACAAAGCCGAGCAGCAGCACCAGCGGGCTGTAGAGGTTGCCGATGATGCCCATCCGGCCGGCCCCCAGCTCGTTGAGGGCGCGGAAGTACAGCGTGTCGGCCAATGCAATGCCGATCACGCCGCTGGCCAGCACGATGGCCAGATCCTGCGTGGGCAGCACCGGCCAGTCGCCCCAGTGCAGCAGCAGGGTCACCGGGGCCAGCACGCCCAGCACCAACGTGTTCTTCAGCAGGTTGAGCGCCAGCGGCGGCAGGTACGCACCCAGCTGACGCGCCAGGATCACGCCCACCGCCCACGTGGCTGCGCTGCCCAGCGCGAGTGCCTCACCGATACCCATGTGCCCCCTTGGCGCCCAGCATGACCGGTAGTGTAAGCAGCAACATGATCACGACGGCGTGTTTTCGCATGGGCTTGGGCATACTGTGCGGATGGCCGACGAACCGTCTTACACCGCGACCTACGCCCAGCGCATCGCCTTCATCTGCGAGATGGCCGGACGCCTGCACAGCTACGGCACCACCGCGCAGCGACTGGAGGGCACGGTGGTGTCGCTCTCGCAGCGGCTGGGCCTGGATTGCGAGCCGTGGTCCAACCCGACCGGCCTGATCCTGAGCTTCAGCGATCCCACGCGCCCGTTGGGCGCCAGCGACAGCACGCGCGTGATCCGGCTGGCGCCGGGTGAAACCGACCTGCACAAGCTGAGCGAGGCGGACCGCATCGCCGATGCCGTGTCGTCCGGTGAAATGAGCATCGCGCAGGGCCATACGGCGCTGCGGGCGCTCGACCGCGCGCCCAGCCTGCGCTGGCGCGCGATGCAGGTTTTCGCGTCCGGGTTGGCGGCCGCGGCCGTGGCCGGGCTGTGGCGCCTGCCATGGCTGGACCTGGCGACGGCGGGACTGATCGGGTTGCTGATCGGACTGCTGGGCGAGCTGATCGCGCGGCGTCCCCAGATGAAAGAAGCGAGTGATGCCATCTCGGCCCTGGTCGCCGGCTTCGTCGCGATCCTGATCGCGAATTTCGTGGCGCCGCTCAACCTCAACACGGTGATCATCGCCTCGCTGATCGTGCTGCTGCCGGGCATGGCGCTGACCAACGCGGTCAACGAACTGACCAGCCAGCACCTGGTGTCCGGTGTCGCCCGCTTTGCAGGGGCCATGGCGACCATCCTCAAGCTGACGGTGGGCAGCCTGATCGCGATCACGCTGGCGCAGCTGGTGGGCCTGTACCCGGAAGTACGGGCGTCGCGGCCGCAACCGGAATGGGTGGAGTGGGGCTCGATGGTGCTGGCGGCGTATGCGTTCGCGGTGCTGTTCAAGGCGCACCGCCGCGACTATTTCTGGGTGATGAGTGCGGCGATCGCCGGCTACAGCATCTCGCGCTTTGCCGGCGAAGCCTGGGGCAGTCCGGTGGGGATCTTCCTGTCGGCACTGACGCTGACCGCCGCGGGCAATGCCTTCGCGCGCTGGGCCAACCGCCCCGGCGCGCTGATCCGCGTGCCGGGCATCCTGATGCTGGTGCCCGGCAGCTCCAGCCTGCGCGGACTGATGTCGCTGGTGCAGCAGCAGGACGTGGGCGTGGGGCAGTCCGCCCTGCTTAGCGTGACCAACGTGTTGATGGCGCTGATCGCGGGCCTGCTGTTCGGCAACCTGTTGATCTCCTCGCGCAAGAACCTCTGAGGCGGCGGGCTTCGCCCAAAGAAAACGGGAGGCGATGCCATGCATCGCCTCCCGCTTTGAATCCGCGCCGATCGGTGCGGCTTACTTCTTCTTGATCAGGAAGTCGTCCGGCTTCTTGCCCTTGGCCACCAGCGCTGCCATCCAGCGCGGCTGCTTGCCGCGGCCAGTCCACGTTTCCTTGGTGTTGGCCGGGTTGCGGTACTTCGGTGCCACCTTGCCCAGCTTGCGACCGGCCTTGGGCCCCGGCTTGCCGGCATTGGCGCCATTGCGCGCCGCGGACGGCGTACCGAACAGTTCTTCCAGCGTGTAGCCCTCGGCCTTGGCAAACTTGGTGATCTTGCCCCGCACGGTGGCAATGGGCGTGCGCTTGGCCAGCTTGGTCTGCTGTTCTTTCGCCTTGGTGATCAGCGCACTGAGTTCCTTGACGGACAGGCTACGCAGGTCGATCGACATCAATTTCTCCAAAAAGGAAGGGTCAGCCCATCCGTGGCGGAGCAGCGATGATAATCGACGACTTAATCACGGCACAAACCGAAAACCCGTGAAATCCGCGGGGAAAACGTGAGTTGACTCACGCTTTTCCCGTGAAGACAGATCAGGCACGCAGGCGTGCGAACAAATCCTCGTGTCCGATGTTCTCCGCTTCGGTTGCCCGACGTGCGCGGTATTCGAACGTACCGGCGGCCAGGCCGCGCTCGGAAACCACCACGCGGTGCGGGATGCCGATGAGCTCGATGTCGGCGAACATGGCGCCCGGTCGCAGGCCGCGGTCATCCAGCACCGCTTCGATGCCCTGCGCGTGCAGCTCCGCCAGCAGCTTCTGCGCGGCGTCGTTCACGGAGGCGTCGTTCTTGGGATTGATCACGCACACCGCGACTTCCCACGGCGCCATCGGCGCAGGCCAGATGATGCCGTTCGCATCGTGGTTCTGTTCGATGGCGGCGGCGACGATGCGCGACACGCCGATGCCGTAGCAGCCCATCGCGGGCGCGGCAGCCTTGCCGTTCTCGTCCAGCACGGTGAACTTCATCGCCTCGCTGTACTTGCGGCCCAGCTGGAACACATGGCCGACCTCGATGCCGCGGACGATGCGGATGTCGCCACCATCGGCTGCCTTGTCGCCTTCCACCACGTTGCGGATATCGGCCACGGTGTCGGGTTCGGGCAGGTCGCGGCCCCAGTTGACGCTGGTGAGGTGGAAGCCGCTTTCGTTGGCGCCGACGACGAAGTCCGCCATGGCCGCCACGTCGCGGTCGGCGACCACGCGGAGGGCCTTCTTCGCGCCGACCGGTCCCAGGAAGCCCGGCTGGCTGCCCAGATGCTCGAGGATCTCCGCTTCGCTCGCCAGGCGATAGTCGGCCAGGCCAGCGACCTTGCCAAGCTTGATCTCGTTGACGGCATGGTCGCCGCGCACCAGCGCCAGCACGAATCCGGCTTCGGTCATCACCGCGATGGACTTCACCGTGTGCTGCAGCGGGATGCCCAGCAGCGCGGCGACGTCTTCGCAGGTCTTCTGCGTCGGCGTGGCGACCTTGGCCATCGCCGCGGTCGCGGCGGGCCGCGGGGCAGGCGCGGCAGCGGTGGCTTTCTCCACGTTGGCGGCGTAGTCCGAACCGGTGGAGAACGCGATGGCGTCTTCGCCGGAATCGGCCAGCACGTGGAATTCCTGCGACGCATCCCCGCCGATGGCGCCACTGTCCGCCTGCACCGCACGGAAGTTCAGCCCCAGTCGGGTGAAGATGCGGGTGTAGGCCGCATGCATGTTGTGGTATTCGCGTACCAGGTCCTCATCGGTGATGTGGAACGAGTACGCATCCTTCATCAGGAATTCGCGCGCGCGCATCACGCCGAAGCGCGGACGGATCTCGTCGCGGAACTTGGTCTGGATCTGGTAGAGGTTCACCGGCAGCTGCTTGTAGCTGTTCAGTTCCTGCCGTGCGAAGTCGGTGACCGCTTCCTCCGCCGTGGGGCTGTAGCAGTACTCGGCTTCCTTGCGGTCCTTGATCTTCAGCAACTGTCCGCCGAATTTCTCCCAGCGCCCGGTTTCCTGCCATAGCTCGCGCGGCTGGATGGTCGGCATCTGCAGTTCCAGCGCGCCGGCGCGGTCCATCTCCTGGCGCACCACGGTTTCCACCTTGCGCAGCACGCGCAGGCCTAGCGGCGACCAGGTGTACAGGCCGGAGGCCAGCTTGCGGATCATGCCGGCCCGCAGCATCAGCTGGTGGCTGACCAGTTCGGCGTCGGCCGGGGTTTCCTTGGTGGTGCGGAGGTGGAATTGCGACAGGCGCATCGGCACGGGCTTTCTGGGGGACGAATTCCCTATTTTGCCAGTGTTGGACGGGGAACGGCGGCTGGACGGGTGGTGCGGGCCGACACCGTCACTCGCGGGAGCCACCGTCCACGGTGATGGCGGCCGGCGCATCGCGCTCGATGCGCTCGAACGTGCGGCCTTTCGGCGGCTTGTCGGTGATCTGCAGCACGCCGGCATCGTCGCGCCAGCGGTACAGCGCGGGGCGTGCGTCGCGGGCCTGCGCGTCAGCGGCCTGGCGTGCGCGCTGCTGTTTGCGTTCGGTTTCGTGCGGGGCCTCGCGGCCCAGCCACCACGCCACGCCCACGCCGACTGCGAGGCCTGCCACGATGGCCAGCCAGCCTCGCATGCGGGTGGCTCAGGTCCCCGCGGGGGTGCAGTAGGCCTTCACCGCGGCTTCGGCGAGCCCGCGCTGGTTGGCGCGCGCGGTGTCGTCGAGCGTGGCATCGGGTTTGCCGTCGCCGTCGGTATCCTGCTGGACCGGGCCCTTGTTGCCCAGGATTTCCAGGTTCTTGCGCGCGGTCGTGCACTGGGCATTTTCCACGGCCTGTCCGGCGGGCTTGGCTTCGGCCACGGTGGCACCCGTCGGGGTGATGCGGCGGTTCTGCGCCTGCTGGTTGGGCGGCGGGCTGTCCGAATAGTGGGTGACGCCCTTGCTGTCCTTCCACTGGTAGATCTGCTGGGCCTGTGCGGTCAGGGCGGCGGCCAGGCACAAGGCCGTCACGGACAGGCAGGGCAGGACACGCATGGCGGGCTCCAACGATCAGGGGAGCGGCGATTGCAGCACCCCCGGGCCGGGCTGGCAAGCCGGGCCCGGGGTGGCTTGGGCTAAACTGCGACCCATGGACGAAAACAAGCCGCCGCCGCGCTCACGCGGGATCTACCTGCTGCCCAACCTGTTCACCACCGCAGGCCTGTTCGCGGGGTTCTACGCCATCATCGCGGCGGCCAACGGCCAGTTCGTCAATGCCGCCATCGCGGTGTTCGTGGCCGGGTTGATGGATGGCATCGACGGCCGCGTGGCGCGCCTCACCGGCACCAGCAGCGATTTCGGGGTGCAGTACGACTCGCTTGCAGACCTGGTGAGCTTCGGCCTGGCGCCGGCACTGGTGATGTACCACTGGTCGTTGTCGGCGTTGAAGTTCGACGGCGTGGTGTGGGGGCGGGTCGGCTGGGTGGTGGCCTTCCTCTACGCCGCCTGCGCGGCGCTGCGCCTGGCCCGCTTCAACACGCAGGTGGGCACGGTGGACAAGCGCTGGTTCATCGGCCTGGCCAGTCCCGCCGCGGCCGGCCTGATGATGTCCTTCGTCTGGGCGTTCGCCGATGGCGAACTGGGCTGGAGTGGCGAGGAACTGCGCTACGTGGCGCTGGCGGTGTCGCTGGTGGCGGCACTGCTGATGGTCAGCCGCATCCGCTTCTGGAGCTTCAAGGGGACCGGCGAGGGCGGCGCGAAGGCAGACCGCATTCCGTTCGTGGTGTTGGCGCTGGTGCCTTTGGCGCTGGCGATCCTGTTCATCGACCTGCCGCGCACGTTGTTCGCCGTGGGCGTGATCTACGCCATCTCCGGCCCGGGCTACTGGCTGTGGCTGCGCACGCGCCGCAGCAGGGAAAACGCGGCGTGAGCCTGTCCGCCGACCGGCTGTGGTCCGCCGACCAGCAAGCCTGGCTGGGCGCGCTGGGGCATACCGTCTACCTGCCGGCCGATTGGCCGACCGAAGCCGGGCAACCCGCTGCCGATGACACCGCGCCCGCAGGTGCCGCCACGACGCCGGCGCCTGTCCGCGCCGCCGCCGCGCCTGAGCCGGTGCGGCGGACCCGGGTGCCGCCACAACGCGACGACGGCCCAGGAGAGCGCCCCGCGCCACCGCCGCGTGCCGCCGGCTCGCGATTGCCCGATCGCCTGCACTTCGCCCTCATCCGGGCATCGGGTTGCAACCCGAATGCGCCGGGCGCGGCGGAGCTCTTCGCGCAATGGCCGCCGTCCTCGCAGTTGCGCGGCAATCCCGTCGCCAAACGCGCGCTGTGGCCGGCCCTGCGCAAGCTGCGCCGGTCGTCGTTGCCATGAGCGCGCTGGGCGTCGAGGCGGCATCGGCTTCCGCGCCCGCCCTGCGGCCCCTGCGCGAGTCCGACCTGGATGCCGTGCTGGCGATCGAACAGCGCGCCTACCCGTTCCCCTGGACGCGCGGGATCTTCCGCGACTGCCTGAAAGCCGGCTATCCCTCCTGGGCGATGACCGAGCACGGCCTGGTGATCGGCTACGGACTGCTGAGCATCGCGGCCGACGAAGCGCACATCCTGAACATCTGCATCGCGCCGGAGCGGCAGGGCCGTGGCCTGGGCCGTCACCTGCTGCGCGCACTGGTGAAGGTCGCGCGCGGGCAGGGGGCGCAACGGGTCTTCCTGGAGGTGCGTCCCTCCAATCCCGACGCGATCGCGCTGTACCACAGTGAAGGCTTCAACGAGATCGGTCGCCGTCCCCGCTACTACCCCGCGCGCGACGGGCGCGAGGATGCGCTGGTGATGGCCATCGAACTGGTACCCGACGACATCACCACGATGCCGCCGCTGTAGGGCGGGCGGGGGCCGTCGTCATGAACGCACGGCCATATCCTCAACGTCATCCCGGCGAAAGCCGGGACCCCGTGTCTTGGCTTTACGGTAGTCCCGTCGCTGGGTCCCGGCTTTCGCCGGGATGACGGCAACGCTTAGGAGTCAGGGCGCGGGCTTTTGGGCATCAAAGCCAGCGACGAATGCGGACACGGTAGATCTCGTACGCGGCACCGAATACCGTTGAGAGTGCGCGCTCCTCCGGCACGATCTGGTATCGGGTGATGTACGCCATGTACAACGGCACGCCCGCGAGCGCGGCCGGGTGCTGCAGCCAGCATGCCCAGGCGAGCAGCAGCAACGCGTGCCCTAGATACATCGGATTGCGCGACAGGCGGTGCAAGCCTGTCGTCACAAGGGCACATGACGTCGACGGCCGAAGCGGATTCACCGTGGTGCCGGCACGACCAAAAGCGAGCTTGGGCAGCAGGTTGAGCAGCAGGCCACTCACGGCAAACGTCGCGCTCAGCGTCGAGCGTAGCCATGGCGACAAGGTGATCGCCGCCGCGGGCCACGCCTGTGCCAGACCCCAGGCGATGGCGCCACAAAGCACCATCACTACCGGGGGCGGGATGCGGGTCTCTAACTGGTTCAGAGCTTCGCGCGCTGTCCGTGCAGGGCAGCCAGCTGGTTGCTCCAGTCCACCAGGCGCTGGCGCTCCTGTTCGACCACCGCCGCCGGCACCTTGTCGGTGAACTTGGACAGCTTGGCTTCGCTCTTGTCCTTCTCGCCGGCGACGCGGGCGATTTCCTTGTCCAGGCGGGCGCGTTCGGCGTCCAGGTCGACCAGGCCTTCCAGCGGCACCAGCAGTTTCAGTTCGCCCACCATGGCGGCGGCGGAGGCTGGTGCATCTGTACCGGCGTCGAGCCACGCGATGTCGTCCAGCTTCAGCAGGAACGACAGCGACGGGGCGAAGCGCGCGATGCGGGCACGGTCGTGGTCGCTGCCATCCTGCAGCAGCAGGCGGATGGTCTTGCCCGGCGAGACGTTGAGCTCGCTGCGCACGCGGCGCAGCGTGGACACCATCGTCTTCAGCCATTCCACGTCGGCGTCGGCCTGTGCATACTCCTGGCCGCTGAAGTCGTTGGCGACCGGGTAGGGACGCAGCGAGACCGTGCCGCCTTCGATGCCCAGCTTCGGCACAACCTGCTGCCACAGTTCCTCGGTGACGAACGGGGTGAGCGGGTGCAGCAGGCGCAGCAGCGCTTCCAGCACGTACAGCAGCGTGTGGCGGGTGCTGGCGGCGGCCGCCGCGTCATCGCCGTTCAATGCGGGCTTGGCCAGTTCGACGAACCAGTCGCAGAACTCGTTCCAGGCGAATTCGTACAGCGCCTGCGACAGCAGGTCGAAGCGGTAGGCGGCGAACTGGGTCTCGACTTCGGCGGTGACCTTGGCCAGGCGCGAGAGGATCCACTTCTCCGCGTCGGTCTTCGGCTGCGGTGCGCCGCTGGCGGTGAATCCGTCGGTATTCATCAGGACGAAGCGGGTGGCGTTCCACAGCTTGTTGCAGAAGTTCTTGTAGCCCTCGGCGCGGCCCATGTCGAACTTGATGTCGCGGCCGTGCGTGGCCAGCGCGGCGATGGTGAAGCGCAGCGCGTCGGCGCCGTGCGGCACGATGCCGTCCGGGAATTCCCTGCGCGTGGCCTTCTCGATCTTCTCGGCCATCTTCGGCTGCATCAGGCCACCGGTGCGCTTGGCCACCAGGTCTTCCAGCGAGATGCCGTCGATGATGTCCAGCGGATCGAGCACGTTGCCCTTCGACTTGGACATCTTCTGGCCGTCCTTGTCGCGGATCAGGCCGGTCATGTAGACGTCGCGGAACGGCACCTGGCCGACGAAGCTGTCGGTGGCCATGACCATGCGCGCCACCCAGAAGAAGATGATGTCGAAGCCGGTGACCAGCACCGACGACGGCAGGTAGCGGTCGAAGCCGCGCTCGGCCATCGCCTGTTCGTCCGGCCAGCCCATCGTGCTGAACGGCCACAGCTGCGAGGAGAACCAGGTCTCCAGCACGTCGCTGTCCTGCGTGAGGGCGACGTCGGCGGACAGGCCGGCCTTCGCGCGCGCTTCGGCTTCGTCGCGGCCGACGTAGCAGTTGCCGGCGTCATCGAACCACGCCGGGATGCGGTGACCCCACCAGAGCTGGCGGCTGATGCACCAGTCCTGGATGTTTTCCATCCAGTGGCGGTAGGTGTTGATCCAGTTCGGCGGGACGAACTTCACTTCGCCGGGCTTTCCATCAATACCGCCGACGAGCTCCAGGCCGCGCTTGGCCAGGCCGTCCATCTTCACGAACCACTGGTCGGTCAGGTAGGGCTCGATGACCTGGTTGGTGCGGTCGCCGCGCGGCACCTGCAGCTTGTGCGGCTTGGTCTCGACCAGCAGCCCCAGGTCTTCGAGATCCGCCAGCACGACCTTGCGTGCTTCGTAGCGGTCCAGGCCGCGATACTTCTCGGGCGCGTTGTCGTTGATCGCCGCGGTCGGCGTCAGCAGGTTGATCAGCGGCAGGTCGTGGCGCAGGCCCACCTGGTAGTCGTTGAAGTCGTGCGCCGGCGTGACCTTGACCACGCCGGTGCCGAACTCGCGGTCGACATAGTCGTCGGCGATGACCGGGATCTCGCGGTCGGTCAGCGGCAGCTTCACCGTCTTGCCGATCAGGTGGGCGTAGCGCTCGTCCTCCGGATGCACCATCACCGCGGTGTCGCCGAGCATGGTTTCCGGGCGCGTCGTGGCCACGGTCAGCGAGCCGCTACCGTCGGCCAGTGGGTAGGCGATCGACCACAGGAAGCCGTCTTCCTCGACGTTCTCCACTTCCAGGTCCGAGATCGCGGTCTTCAACACCGGGTCCCAGTTGACCAGGCGCTGGCCCCGGTAGATCAAGCCCTGCTCGTGCCAGCGCACGAAGGCCTCAATGACGGCCTTGGATGCGGCTTCGTCCATCGTGAACGTGCTGCGCGACCAGTCGCCCGACGCGCCCATGCGGCGCATCTGCCGCTCGATGGTGTCGCCGGACTGCGCCTTCCACTCCCATACCTTGGCGATGAAGCCGTCGCGGCCCAGCGAATCGCGCGTGTCGCCCTTGCCTTCCAGCGCCAGGTTGCGGCTGACGACCATTTCCGTGGCGATGCCCGCGTGGTCGGTGCCCATCTGCCACAGCGTGTCATAGCCGCGCATGCGGTGGTAACGCACCAGCGCGTCCATCAGCGTGTGCTGGAACGCGTGGCCCATGTGCAGCGTGCCGGTGACGTTGGGCGGCGGCAGCAGCACGGTGTAGGGCTCGCCCTTGCCGCTGGGCTTGAAGTAGCCGGCGGCTTCCCACTGTGCATACAGGCGGGATTCGAAGGATTTCGGGTCGTAGCTGGAGGCGAGGGACATGGCAGCCGTGATTCGTGATGGGTGATAGATGATTCGGTGAGAAGCAAGAGCGGATTGATCTTGGGCTAGCTTTTGCAAATCACCCATCACCAACCACCAATCCCCGCTCTTACATGTCGTGCTTGTTCACGTCGAAGCCGCGTGCCTTGTACTGCTTCCAGCGCTCGCGCAGCGGTTCGCGCGCGGCGGGGTCCGCCGGCACCACTTCCAGCACGCGCTCGCAGTCGCCGGCGAAGGCGTCGTCGCGCAGGTTGATGACCAGGGCACGCGCGGGCGCGTCGACGTCCGGCGTGGCGATCAGCACGGGCGTCAGCTCGTCCTCGTCGTCGGTGCCGGCGATCTGGTGGGGGATGTAGGCGTCGTCATCGAACGCCCACAGCAGTTCATCCAGCTCCTCGGCCTGCGCGGCGTCGCGTGCCAGCACCAGCGTCCACTGGTTGCTGTCGTACGCCTTGCGCGCCAGCTCGCACACCAGCTTGAGGGGTTCCTCGAGGAAGCGCGGCTTGGCGATCAGGTAGAAGTCGGCACGGGCCATGGCGTGGAAGTCGCGCCGCCGTCAGGCGACGCGATCCAGCAGCCACTGGCTCAGCAGGCCGACCGGGCGACCGGTGGCCATGCCGCGCTTGCCTTCGTCGTTGGCCACGCCGGCGATGTCCAGGTGCGCCCAGCGCTGGCCTTCGGTGAAGCGGGCCAGGAAGCAGCCGGCGGTGATCGCGCCGGCCCAGCGGCCACCGATGTTGTAGACGTCGGCGAAGCTGGATTCCAGCTGCGTCTGGTATTCGTCCCACAGCGGCAGGCGCCAGGCGCGGTCGAACACGGTCTCGCCGGCGCCAAGCAATTCGTTGCTCAGATCATCGTGCTTGCTCATCAGCCCGCTGGCGTAGCGGCCCAGCGCCACGATGCACGCGCCGGTCAGCGTGGCCACGTCGACCAGGGCTTCAGGCTTGAAGCGTTCGGCGTAGGTCAGCGCGTCGCACAGGATCAAGCGACCCTCGGCGTCGGTGTTGCCCACTTCGATCGTCTTGCCGGACATGCTGGTGATGACGTCGGAGGGGCGGTACGCATTGCCATCGATGGCGTTCTCCACCGCCGGCACCACCACCACCAGGTTCACCGGCAGCTTCATCTTCACCGTGGCGACGAAGGTGCCCAGCACGCTGCCTGCACCCAGCATGTCGTACTTCATTTCCTCGATGCCGCCCTGCGTCTTCAGGTTGACGCCGCCGGTGTCGAAGGTGATGCCCTTGCCGACCAGCACGTAGGGTTTGGCATCGGCGGCCGCGCCATTCCACTTGAGCACGATCAGGCGCGGGCGGTTGGCCGAGCCGCGGGCGACGGCCAGCAGCGAGCCCATGCCCAGGGCTTCCATCTCGGCTTCTTCCAGCACTTCGCATTCGGCACCGTTGTCGGCGGCGAACGTCTGCGACTGCTCGGCCAGGTAGGCCGGTGTGCAGATGTTCGGCGGCAGGTTGCCCAGCTCGCGGGTGAACTGCACGCCGGCGGCGATCGCCACGCCCTGCGCCAGTGCCTGGGCATCGTCGCCACTGACGGCGAACTGGGTCAGGCCGGGATCATCGTTTTTCTTCTTGCCCAGCGTGGCGGTGTAGCGGTAGCTGGCATGGTCGGCGGCGATCACGGCCTGGCGGATCTTCCAGGCGGCATCGCGGTCCTTCACGTCGACTTCGGACAGGGTGAACAGCGCACTGCGCACAGGGCCGGTCTTCACCGCGCGGGCGGCATCGCCGATGGCCTTGAGGTACTGCGCCACGCCGAACTTGGCCACGTCGCCCAGGCCGATCACCAGCACGCGCGGCGCGGTGATGCCGGGCAGGTCGTGCAGCAGCGTGGTCTTGCCGGTCTTGCCGCCGATGTCACCCCGCTGCACCAGCGCGGAAAGCTTGCCGCCGCTGGCCGCATCCAGCGCCTGGCCGGCCGGGCTCAGGCTCTTGTCGGCGTAGGCGCCTACCACGATGCAGTCGACGCCAGCCTGGGCGGGGGCTTCGTGGTTCAGGGTGAATTCCAGCGTCATTGATCAGATTCCCGGTTCAGTTACGTACAATCGCGGACCGGAGGAAGGTGGCTGACGCCATCCCGGACCGCACAGACTGCCGCCGTCCACGCGGCGCACAAGCCCGAGATTGTAAATCAAGCCCCCCTGATGCCGAAGCTGGACCGCTACTTATTCCGGGAATTCACCCAGAGCTTCCTGGCCACCCTGATCATCCTGCTGATGGTCAGCGTGGGCGGCGTGATGGCCGATCTGCTCGGCGACGTGGCCGACGGCAAGGTGCCGGCGCGCCTGCTGCTGTCCCAGCTGGGGCTGCAGTTCATCAACTACATGCCTTACATCATCCCGCTGGCCTTGATGCTGGGCCTGCTGCTGGCGTTCTCGCGCCTGTACCGCGATTCGGAGATGGCGGTGCTGACCGCCACCGGCATCGGGCCGCGCCGCCTGCTGAAACCCTTGATGCTGCTGGTGGTCCCGGTGGTGGTGGTGGTGGGCCTGTGCTCGCTGTGGCTGGGCCCGTGGGCCCTGCGCACCGCGCAGCACATGCTTGACCATGCCAACCGCAGCCTGGTGGTGTCGGGGCTGGATGCGGGCAAGTTCACCGTGCTGTCCAGCGGGGCGGTGGTCTACGTGAGTGCGATCAGCCCGGACGGCACCGGCCTGAGCCGGGTGTTCATGCACCGCGCCGAGGACAATCGCGTGGACGTGGTGACGGCGCGGCGCGGGCAGATGTTCTTCGAGGGCGAACGCGACCGCTACCTGCGGCTGGAAGAGGGCTTCCGCGTCGAAGGTCCGGCCGGTCCGGGCCTGGATTACCGCCTGATCCGCTACAAGTCCAACGAAGTCGCCCTGCCGGACCGCGCCGATACACTGGACAAGGACGACCCCGCCCTGCTGCCGACGCCGCAGTTGCTGGGGGACTCGCGGCCGGCCGCCAACGCGCAGCTGCATGCACGGCTGACCCCGCCGCTGCTGGCGCTGGCGTTCGCGCTGCTGACCCTGCCGCTGTCGCGCAGTTCGCCCCGGCAGACCCGCTACGGGCGCGTCATGGTGGGCTTCCTGGCCTATCTGGTCGGCATCAGCCTGATGATCAACGGCACGCAGCTGCTGGCCGACGGCAAGCTGCCGGGGCTGGCTGGCCTGTGGTGGCTGACGGTGCCCCTGCTGGCGGTGGCCGGCTGGCTCTACCTGCGCGATGGCAAGCTGTCGCGGCCGCGGGGGCACGCATGAGGCTGATGCCGCGCCTGCACGACGTGTATGTCGGCCAGGTGGTCCTGGTCACGGTGCTGCTGACCTGGGCCGTGCTGGTGGGCCTGGACGTGGTGATGGCGCTGTCCGGCGAGATCGGCGACCTGGGGCAGGGCAACTACACGTTCGGCCATGCCGTGGCCTGGGTGCTGTACACCGTGCCGCGCCGGGCCTATGTGATGTTCCCGACCGCCGCCGTGATCGGCGCGCTGATGGGCCTGGGCCAGCTGGCCGCCAGTTCCGAGCTGACCGCCCTGCGCGCACTGGGTCTTTCGCGCCGGCGGCTGAGCATCTCGGTGGCGGCGGCGCTGGCCATCCTGACCGGCCTGATGGTGGTCAGCGGCGAGACGCTGGGGCCGTGGGGCCAGCGGCAGGCCGACATGCTGAAGACGGCGGCGCGCACCGGTGACGTGGTGCTGGACCGGTATGCCGGCATGTGGGCGCGCGAGGGCAATACCTTCCTCTATGCGCAGAGCGGCGAGGAGCGCGAGCAGGACGGCAAGCCGTCGCTGCAGCTGCGCGACGTGCGCCTGTACGAACTGGCCGACGATGGCCGCCTGGCCTCCATCGCCCACGCCGCCACGGCCGAGCACCTGGACGGCTACTGGCTGCTGAAGAACGTGCGCCGCACCACCTTCAACGAACGCTCGGCCACGCAGAAGCAGATCCTGGGCGAGCGCTGGGAATCGAAGCTCGATGCCGCGGTGCTGTCGTCCGGCCTGACCCGCGTCCGCAACCTGCCGACCCGCGAGCTCAGCCAGAACATCGAGTACCGCAAGCGCAATGGCCTGGACGCGCGCGAGTACGAAGACCAGTACTGGGGCCGGTGGTTCTATCCGCTCAACGTGCTGGCCCTGTGCCTGGCCGCCATTCCATTCGCGTTCGGCAGCCTGCGCAGCGGCGGCATGGGCAAGCGGCTGTTCCTCGGCATCGTGTTCGCGGTCGGCTTCTGGGCGCTGCAGACGATGTTCGTGCGCATGGCCGGTGCATTCCGGATGGATTACCGCCTCGCCTATGCCATCCCGCCCATCCTGCTGATGGTCGTCTCGTGGCTGATGTTCAGGCAACGCAGCCGCTAGCCATCGCGGCGGCGTTGAACCGGCAAGGCAGCGTCAGGCGCGCTTCGGCAGCCTGATCATCTGCGTCCCGCTCAGGCGGTCGTGCCAGGCCAGCCGGTCGCGATCGACCCATGCCCACCAGAACCCCAGTCCGCCGGCCAGCAGGGACACGGTGGCCACGGCGAAGCGGGTCCACAGCGCACGGCGCGTCGGCGCGCTGCCGTCGCGGGCGATCACCTTGATGCGCCAGGGCCGCATGCCCAGTGTCTGCCCACCGCGCCGCCAGCTGAGCACCGCGTAGAGCCCTGTCACTGCCCAGCACGCCAGCCACAGCAACCATTGCAGCAGGCTGAAGGGCGTGATGTTGTCGCGCGTGCCGTGGTGGCCCAGGAAGGTGTAGCCGACGGTGAACAGCGTGGAGATCAGCATCCACATCGCCAGTACCGGCCAGATGTCGTACAGCAGCGAAAGCAGCCGCCAGCCGATCAGGGCGCGGGGTTTTCCGGGGGCGGAGTCGGTGTCGTTCATTGCATACAGGATAACGGCAGACTTCATGCACCCGCAGGGCGACCATGGCCTAAGCTTGCGGCATGACGTCCCGTACTCCTGCCGAACGCCGCCAACAGGCGAATGCGCTTCCTCCGCTCCCCGATGCCGATGCGGCGGCGATCGCCGCGTTCCTGGATGCGATCTGGGCGGAAAGCGGGCTGGCGAAGCAGTCGCTCGACAGCTACCGGCGTGATCTGGAGGGTTTCGCACGCTGGCGCAACGGGCAGGCGGGCGGTTTGGCGGGGGCGGACCGTGCGGCCCTGTTCGACTACCTGGCGCGGCGGACGCGCGAGGGCTATTCACCGCGCAGCAACGCGCGCCTGCTGTCGGCGCTGCGGGCGTTCTTCGCACACCGGCTGCGGCGGGGCGATCGGACGGACGACCCCACCGCGCTGCTAGATCCACCGCGGCTGCCACGGTCGTTGCCCAAGGCACTGACCGAGACCGAGATCGACGCGCTGCTGGCGGCGCCCGATGTCGAATCCCCGCTCGGCCTGCGCGACCGCGCCATGCTGGAACTGATGTACGCCGCCGGGCTGCGTGTCAGCGAGCTGGTGAACCTGCCGGCGGTGGCCGTGAACCTGCGCCAGGGCGTGCTGCGCGTGACCGGCAAGGGCAGCAAGGACCGGCTGGTGCCGCTGGGCGAAGAGTCGCAGCACTGGCTGGAAACCTATCTGGCCCGTGCGCGTCCCGCGCTGGCGGGCAAGCGCAGCCTGGCGTGGCTGTTCCTCAACGCCAGCGGCGAGCCCCCCAGCCGGCAACAGTTCTGGGGCCTGGTGAAGCGCCATGCCGCCGCCGCCGGCATCGATCCGGCGAAGATCAGCCCCCACGGCCTGCGCCACAGCTTCGCCACGCACCTGCTCAACCGCGGCGCCGACCTGCGCGCACTGCAGCTGCTGCTGGGCCACAGCTCCCTGTCGACCACCCAGATCTACACCCTGGTCGCGCGCGAACACCTCAAGCAGCTGCACGGCCGCCATCACCCCCGCGCCTGACGTGGCTCACACTTGCGGCCGCGGTTAAGCCGGCCCGCGCAGGCGCTGTGCGAGAATCAGCCCCCGTTTTGTGGAAACCTGCCGCCGATGCGGCCACCAGGATGCGCACCATGACCCGTCTGATCACCGCCGCCCTGCTGGGCGCCCTCAGCCTGAGCGCCTGCGCGCAGGCCCCGCAGGCCCCGGCCGCCGGCAAGCCTGCCGCCACGCCGGCGGTGGCCGCCGCCCCCGTGAAGGGTGGCAGTGCCGATGAGCGTGCCCGCAACGCCATTGCCCGGCTCAACCCGAATGCGAAGGTGGAGTACGTCGGTGCCGCACCCCTGCCGGGTTTCCGCGAAGTGATCGCCGGGGGGCAGTTGCTGTATGTCAGCGACGACGGCCGCTACCTGATGCAGGGCGCCGTGCTCGATATCCAGGAAGAACGCGACCTGATGCAGACCAGCCCCGCGCTGGCCAGGCATCGCCGCGACCTGCTGGCCAGCGTGCCGGCGTCGGAACGCATCGTGTTCGCCCCGCCCAACGCCAAGTACACCGTCAGCGTGTTCACCGACATCGAATGCGGTTACTGCCGCAAGCTGCACAGCGAGATCGCGGACCTCAACCGGCTGGGCATCGCGGTGGAATACCTGGCCTTCCCGCGGATGGGCCTGGGCAGCAAGGACCACAAGGACATGATTTCCGTCTGGTGCGCACCCGACCGCAAGCGGGCGCTCACCGAGGCCAAGTCCGGCCAGCCCATCCAGAGCCGCGACTGCAAGAACCCGGTCACGCTGGAATACGACCTGGGCCAGCGCATCGGCGTGAGCGGCACCCCGGCCATCTACTCCGCCGAAGGCGTCCAGCTGGGCGGGTACCTGCCCCCGGAGGCGCTGCGGGCCAAGCTGGACGAACTGGCGGCACAGCCGAAACCGGCCGCCGCCGGGATGAATTGAGACAAGACGAAGCCGGCCATGCGCCGGCTTCGCTACAATAGCCGGCCCGTCTGACGGCTCCCACCCACGGTTCCGGACATGATCGTCCTTGAAGGCCAGCCGGCCTTGTCGCAATTCCGCCGCGCGCGGCTCGAAAGCAAACTCCAGTCCCTTGCCCCGAACGACCCGGCCTCACGGGTGCGTGTCCGCGGTGCCTGGCACGTCTATTTCGTCGAACCAGAGGCCGGCGCCACGCCGGACCTGGCGACGTTGCGCCGCATCCTGCAGGCGGGTGACGAGGCGACGGCGCTGGCCGACGGCGCAGTCTCGCGCTTCGTCACCCCGCGCCTGGGCACGCTGTCGCCGTGGGCCAGCAAGGCCACCGAACTGCTGCGCGGCGCCGGCCAGCCGGTCAAGCGCGTCGAGCGCGGCCTGCGCATCGATCTTGAAGGCTGGGACGACGGCCAGCCGGCGCTGGCCAAGGCGCTGCACGATCCGATGACGCAGTCCCTGCTGACCACGCGCGACCAGGCGCAGGCCTTGTTCACCACGCCCGCGCGCGGCGAACTGGAGCGCATTCCGCTGGCGCAGCTGGAGGCAGCCAACACCCGCCTGGGCCTGGCGCTGGCGGACGACGAGATCGACTACCTGCGCACGCGCTATACGGAACTCGGCCGTGATCCTTCCGACATCGAACTGATGATGTTCGCGCAGGCCAACTCCGAGCATTGCCGCCACAAGATCTTCAACGCCAGCTGGACCATCGACGGCAAGGAACAGGACCGCTCGCTGTTCCGGATGATCAAGCACACCCATGCGCAGACGCCGGAGCACACGCTCAGTGCGTACAGCGACAACGCCGCGGTGGTCGAAGGCTACCCGGCGGCACGGTTCCGCCCGGACGGCAGCGGCCAGTACCGCCTCGAGGCGACGCTGGATTCGGCCTTCTGCATCAAGGTGGAAACGCACAACCACCCGACCGCGATCGCGCCGTTCCCCGGCGCCAGCACCGGGGCGGGCGGCGAGATCCGCGACGAAGGCGCCACCGGCCGCGGCGGCAAGCCCAAGGCCGGCCTGACCGGCTTCTCGGTATCGCACCTGCGCATCCCCACGCTGCCGCAGCCCTGGGAGGCGCCGCGCGCGCTGAACCCGCGCATGGCGCCGGCGCTGGAGATCATGCTGGACGGCCCGCTGGGCGGTGCCGCGTTCAACAACGAGTTCGGCCGCCCCAACCTGCTGGGCTACTTCCGCAGCTTCGAACTGCCCGAAGGCGCAGGCCTGACGCGCGCCTACGACAAGCCGATCATGCTGGCCGGTGGCCTGGGCGCCATCGACCGCATCCAGGTGGAGAAGAAGACGCTGTCGCCCGGCGACGCCGTCATCGTGCTCGGCGGTCCCGCCATGCTGATCGGCCTGGGCGGCGGTGCGGCAAGTTCTGTGGCCTCCGGCGAAAGCGCGGAAGAACTCGACTTCGCCAGCGTGCAGCGCGACAACCCCGAGATGGAGCGCCGCTGCCAGGAGGTCATCGACCGCTGCGTGGCGATGGGCGCGGACAATCCGATCCTGTGGTTCCACGACGTTGGCGCGGGCGGCCTGTCCAATGCGATTCCCGAACTGCTGCACGACTCCGGCGTGGGCGGCGTGATCGACCTGGGCAAGGTGCCCAGCGACGATCCCTCGCTGTCGCCGATGCAGCTGTGGTGCAACGAATCGCAGGAACGTTACGTGCTCGGCGTGCCGCAGGCGCGACTGGCCGAGTTCGCGGCGCTGTGCGAACGCGAGCGCTGCCCGTTCGCCGCCGTCGGCGTGGCAACGAAGGAAGAACATCTGGTCGTCGCCTACGGCGCCACCCCGGGCAACACCCCCGCCGATGCACCGATCGACCTGCCGATGGACGTGCTGTTCGGCAAGCCGCCGAAGATGCACCGCGACACCGCGCACCCCGCACCGCCGAAGTGGCCCGCGCTGCAGAGCGAGGCGCTGGACCTTCACGAGGCAGGCCTGCGCGTGCTCGCGCACCCGACGGTGGCGGCCAAGCAGTTCCTGATCACCATCGGCGACCGCAGCGTCGGCGGCCTGACCGCACGCGACCAGCTGGTCGGCCCGTGGCAGATGCCGGTGGCCGACTGCGCCATCACGCTGAGCGGATACGAAGGCTACGTGGGCGAAGCCATGGCCATCGGCGAGCGCACGCCGCTGGCGCTGCTTGATGCCGCTGCCGCCGCCCGCATGGCGGTGGGCGAAGCGATCACCAACCTGTGCGCCGCGCCAGTGGAATCGCTGCATCGCGTGAAGCTGTCGGCCAACTGGATGGCCGCCGCGGGCCACCCCGGCGAGGACGCGCTGCTGTTCGACGCGGTGAAGGCCGTGGGCATGGAACTGTGCCCGGACCTGGATATCAGTATCCCGGTGGGCAAGGATTCGCTGTCGATGCAGGCGCAGTGGCACAGCGATGGCCAGGCGCAGAAATCCGTCTCGCCGGTGTCGCTGATCATCAGCGCCTTCGCGCCCGTCACCGACGTGCGCCAGCAACTGACGCCGCTGCTGTCGCGCGAAGACGATAGCGAGCTGTGGCTGATCGGCCTGGGGGCGGGCAAGAAGCGCCTCGGCGGTTCCGTGCTGGCGCAGGTGTATCCGCAGTCGGGCGGCGACGGCATCTGGCCAGCCTTTGCCGGCGACGGCCGTGACGAAAGCGTGCCCGATCTCGACGACCCACAGCGCCTTCGCGATTTCTTCCACCTGATCGCCGACGCACGCGAAGCCGGCCTGCTGCTGGCCTACCACGATCGCAGCGACGGTGGTGCGTTCGCCGCGCTGTGCGAGATGGCGTTCGCCTCGCATCGTGGCCTGGACATCAACCTGGACGGCTGGGGCGACGACGCGTTCCGCACGCTGTTCGCCGAGGAACTGGGTGCGGTGGTGCAGGTGGCCGATGAGGATCGCGCGGCGTTCGCCGACCTGATCGAGCGCCATGCCCTGATCGAATGCGCGCAGCGCATCGCGCGCCCGACGACGGCGGCCGTGGTGCGTGTGCAGCAGGATGGCGACGTGCTGGCCGAATGGCGGTGGGAGGAGCTGTTCGACGCCTGGTGGTCGGTGACGCACGCCATGCAGAAACTGCGCGACAACCCGGAGACGGCCGACGAGGAGCGCGAGAACGCGCGCCAGTTCGGCCGCACCGGACTGAAGCCGAAGCTGTCCTTCGATGCCGCCGCCGATGTCGCGGCACCGTTCATCGCCACAGGCAAGCGCCCGAAGGTGGCGATCCTGCGCGAGCAGGGCGTCAATGGCCAGATCGAAATGGCATCGGCCTTCAGCCGCGCCGGTTTCGATGCCTTCGACGTGCACATGAGCGACCTGATCAGTGGACGCGTGGTGCTGTCGGACTTCAACGGCTTCGCGGCCTGTGGCGGTTTCAGCTACGGCGACGTGCTGGGCGCGGGCCGTGGCTGGGCGACCTCGATCCTGGAACGCAATGACCTGCGTGACGCGTTCGCGGCATTCTTTGCCCGCGACAACACGTTCTCGCTCGGCGTATGCAACGGCTGCCAGATGATGAGCCAGCTGAAGGACATCATTCCCGGCGCTACGCACTGGCCACGTTTCCTGCGCAACCGTGGCGAGCAGTTCGAGGCGCGGGTGTCGTTGCTGGAAGTGCTGGAGTCACCGTCGGTGTTCTTCCAGGGCATGGCCGGCTCGCGCATTCCGGTCGCCGTCGCCCATGGCGAGGGTCGCGCGGAGTTCGACAGCGTGGCGGACCAGGGCGCGGCCCGCGTCGCGCTGCGCTTCATCGATGGCGATGGCCAGGTGGCGGCGTCGTATCCGCAGAATCCGAACGGTTCGCCCGACGGCATCACCGGCCTGACCAGCGACGATGGTCGCGCGACCATCCTGATGCCGCACCCGGAACGCACGCCACGCAGCGCCAACCACAGCTGGCATCCGGCCGACTGGCCGGAAGACTCGCCGTGGCTGCGGATGTTCCGCAATGCGCGGGTGTGGGTGGGCTGATTACACGGTGAGAATGCTGGTCCGGGTGTCTACGGGCGGTCCCGGACCGGGCGGTACTGACCTTGGTCGCCAGACTTGCCACCCGTGGGATCCACGTTGGCACACAGTTTGCCGTCGCACAGAGTGACGTCCGCGGCGTCGTAGGCCTTCAACAGGTCCGCCGACAGTTGGTAGCGGCGGATTTCGTTGTGGTAGTGCTTGGACAACCAGGCGCCGCATAGAACGATCAGGACGAGACTGGCAAGGCAGACGCCGACGACCTTCCACAGTAGATGTCGGTAGAGTGCCTGCGCGACGTGGATCTGCGCGGCCAGCGCGTGCGAGGCTTGCCTCAGCTCTTGCCCGGCCATTTCCAAGCCTGTCCGGTACGTCGCGAAGGATTGTCCGAGGCCTGCGTCGACGGTGCTCATGACACTCTCCCGCAGATGCCTCATTTCCATGTCGGCAGCCCGGCGGAGCGTTTCTGGCAGTTGTTGCGAGAGGTCCTGGAGCTGATGGTGCGCAGCCTGCAAGCTGCCCTCGATCTGCTGCGTACGGCGCTCGAACCGCTCCATGAGGGCTGACACACTGGCGACGAGGTCGGTGATCCGATTGGCGTCCATCGTGATCATCCCTTGATGACAGTTAAACTAAGCTGGCCGCGACGCGAGTTTGGTTCGGCAGTGGGATATATGGTCATGATGACTTGGCCTTGCGTCGTTCCAGTGCCTCGACAGTGCACTCAAATGCCTTGTATCCAGGTGGAGGTAGCGCAAGTATGCAGGCCCTGTATTCTTGGTCATACCAAGAGTCCGGACGCATGTATTTATCCATCCTTGATTCTCTTAGCTGCTCTTCGCTGGTGATGCCAGGGAAGCCGCCTCGTGAAATGTAGGGGCGCATGAAATCGATCTCGCGGTCTACTGTCTCTTGGCAGTCCGGAACACTCCGGGTGCTTGTGTTGCTGCATGATGTAAAGGACATGATCAGAAGCACAGGCATGTATTTCCTAATAGGGAGCTTCATAGTCTTCCGAAGGTCTGGCGGGAGTTCTTAGATCGAGCGCGCCATGACGGCAGACAATGACGCCTGCGGCGCCTGCTCATTGCGTTGCTGCTCGCCCAGTCGCTGCCTCATCGACTGGTCCTGATCCTCGCGATCCACATGGGCTGCTGCAGCTGTCTGCACGAGGCGCGCGTAAGGATCGTTGGCCGCCACCTGTGTCAGATGGCGGAACGTGCTGCGATCATTAGCATCGTAGGCGGCCACCATGCGGTTGATATAGGCGAGAGGATCGTCGCGAAGCGAGAGCGGCGACAGCGCGGAGTCGCGGTCCGACGGCAAGGGCCAGCCGCTGGCGCGCTCAGGCCTGCACTGGCTGTCTTCCAGCGTGGGGGGGGGCGGCGAAGGTCCTGTATCCGTCTGTCGATCTGCTCCAGGGGGCTGCCGGTACCATCGCGATAGATCAGCGGTCGATCGGGCGGCACGAAGTCGCGATTACTATCTGCTGTTGCGCGTTGCACCGCCAGACGAAGCTCCCTCAGTTCGTCGTGAACTTCGTTTCCCATCAGGCCGTGCCGGACCTTGTGCATCGCGTACTGGGAGCCGATCGCGGATGTGTAGATGACGCCTGCGCCGGTAAGCTTCGTAGCCAGCGCCACGTCCTCTGCGGCCGAGCGTATGCTTTCCCGGTAAGCGTCGAACTCGGGCTTGTGCTGCTGGTAGAGCGACTGGCTTTCGTGATTGATAAGCGAGTTGGGGCCGTAGACGGCCAGTTGCTCGGCGGTGCGTTGGCCGCCATGGAACTGCACTGCACCGTGGGTCGCGTCCGGGCCGAGTGTGCGCAGGTCGCCGATGAGTTCCCATCGGTTCTGCTGGCTGGGTACCGGGCCCCGCTTGAGCAGTACGTCGACATCCTGCTGCGTGGCGTAGACGCGTACTTCGCCGAAATGCCGGTTGGCCGCGCCCACCATGTCGGTGGCGCGGACATGGTTGATCACCTGGGTTCCGCCTTCGGGGACGCCATACAGGCCTGCCGCGCCGTACGCATTGAAGGTCTCGCCACGCAGACCGTACTCGTGGCAAGTGACCTGGGTGTGGAATCCGCCCAATGAATGCCCGGTGACAGTGACCTTGGTGCCGTCCCGCTTGGCCATTTCGATGGCAAGCTCCACCAGGTCCCGGGCGTCATTCAGTTGCTGGTTCACTTTCAGCAAGGCCATCTGGGCATCGGTGAGCAGTCCGTCGCGGAGCTTGTCGGTATCGAACTCGGTGCCGGTATGGGATACGACGTAATCTCCGGTGTCCAAGTTCTTGTGGATGGCTCCGCGGTAACCCGATGATCTGTTGACTTCCCTTATCAATAAATAGGCGCTGGTATCGATCTTGTCATCATGCGGCCTGTAGGATTTTTCGGATAATCTTGCGTGCGATTCCGTAAACGTCGGCATGTCAGTTCGTCCTTGATGACTTTACTTTCACAAGATAAGAGGTGAGACGGAGCTCTTCGGCGCGCGCTGGGTCACTTGGCGTCAAGCAGGCTTTGTCAAACTCGTCACGCATTTCTTCTCTGCAATAGGCAGCAATCTCGGATGCAGATATGAGTTTGGCGGCACTGAGTCTTGCGATCTGTAGGAATCCATTGCTTCTTGTAAGGGTTGCGTCAACATAAGCAAGCTGCCACTTGCATACCCCAAGTCCGTAATAATTCTCGTCGACAGGCCAGTCGAGAAAAATGTGGCCTTGGTAGGTGTTGTGCCCGGTCGGAATCAGGGAGAACCTCTTCTCGTAGCGAGAGCCTGGGGTATATCCAGCGATACGGTCCGGAGTAGGCATGCAGGTGACATCAGATGCGAGAATCGAACAGTAGGTCAGCAATCGGCGATTCACGGATTGAATCCTTGTAATGGCTTGCCGTTTCAGAAACTACTCGAACACTCGGTGTTGCTTGCGAAAAGACAGCCTTGGTTCGAGTACCGGACACGACGAGCCGGGCCGGTGCACGTGGCAACACTTGCCTACAGAAAGAGCCGACAAGTTTAGTTCTGGGGTGCTGGGCCTACGGCCGGGCAGTCTCTGCCGGGAATTCGCGAGTCGCACAGACGGACTTCCGCGAGATGCCGGAGCGCCAGGTTGACATCACGCTCCGAAGGCGCGTGCCGGAACGCGAACTGGACGGAGTAGAAGGCATCATTGCCCTCGATGGTCTTCGACCAGAAGTGTTCCGGCTTTCCGGTTGCAGGGTTCAATGGGCAAACGTGCTGCCATAACGCATACGTGTATCCATCCTCCTCCCCCGCATCGATCTTGACAGCGTTCGCGCCGGGGCAAGTACCGGAAAGGTTGGCTGCAAGGCGTTGCTGGAACCCGTCTGCCGGGATCCGCATTCCGTGGAATACCTGGGTGGTGACCATGCTCGTCCAACTCTCGACGAATTCATCCGATGGCACCAGTTCGCTGATGCTCATCTGGCCTTGTCGCGTCTGTTAACCGATCTTGTAGCCGGGAGGCAGCGATTGGAGCAGATTTTCTCCCCGCATTGCACCCTCCGCGGCCGCCGATGAAAGCGGGAAAAGAACGGAAACAAGAAGTACGAAACGGAAATGCGACATAGGGCCTCCTTGGCCAGCGGGACAACATATCCAGGGATGGGAATCGCAACCAGTTCCTCGGGTGAGGAAGCACTGCTGGCGCGCCTGCAAAGAGGCGCTCGTTGCGTGCAACGCTCCATCAAAGCGCTCAGCGTTTGTACCAGAAGCATGCCGGTGCATGCCATTAACATTCTTGTGGCGTTCCCTCCGGTTACGTGCGCAGAGCCCATCCATGCGCTGGTGCGGATGCGCTCACCTTCGGGACAGGGGTTGGGCGCGGCGGGAGCACGCCAGCAAGCGGCAGCGCCGTTTCAGTAATCCTTTCCAAAGAGCATGGGCCTTCCTCGGGAAAATTCCCGCCGCGCCATGCTTCGTACGGCTCGACAATTCCTTCCGCCCGGACCTGATAAAGTCCGGGCCTCAAGGAGGCTTCCGTGAACGCTGCCATGCTCGACCACCCGCTTTCCAACGACGACCAGATCGTCGCCGCGCTGCTGGCGAGAGGGCGGTTGAAGGACACCGATCTTGCGCGCGCGCGCCGCCTGCAGGAAGAGACCGGCGGCAGCCTGCTGTCGCTGCTTTCCCGGCTGGGCCTGGTGTCCGAGCGCGACCATGCGGAAACCGCCGCCGACGTGCTCGGCTTGCCGCTGGTCAATGCGAAGGAGGCGCCGGACGTGCCGCCCGAATCGGTCGCCCTGTCCCTGCGCTTCCTCAAGCAGTTCCATGTCTGCCCGGTGGGCGAGGACGACCTGCACGTCGACCTGCTGATGGCCGACCCGCAGGACCGTTATGCCTTCGATGCGGTGCAGCTGGCGACCGGCCGGCAGGTGCGGGCGCGCGTGGCCCTGCGTTCCGAGATCGACGACCTGATCGAGCGCTATTACGGCCAGGGCCGCAGTGCGATGGGCGCCATCGTCGAGAACGCCGACGGTGAAGCGACCGGCGACCTGGATGATGTCGAGCACCTGCGTGACCTGGCCTCCGAAGCGCCGGTCATCCGGCTGGTCAACCTGGTCATCCAGCGGGCGGTGGAACTGCGCGCGTCCGACGTGCACGTGGAGCCGTTCGAGAACCGGTTGAAGGTGCGCTACCGCGTCGACGGCGTGCTGGAGGAGGGTGAAAGCCCGCCCGCCAACCTGACCGCCGCGGTGATCAGTCGTATCAAGATCATGGCCAAGCTCAACATCGCCGAGCGCCGCCTGCCGCAGGACGGCCGCATCATGCTGCGCGTGCAGGGCAAGGAACTGGACCTGCGCGTGAGCACGGTGCCCACCGCACACGGCGAAAGCGTGGTGATGCGTCTGCTGGACCGCGAGACGGTGGTGTTCGATTTCAAGAAGCTCGGCTTCACCGATGCCTTCCTGCCGCAGTTCCAGAAAGTGCTGGAGCAGCCGCACGGCATCCTGCTGGTCACCGGCCCCACCGGTTCCGGCAAGACCACCACGCTGTACACCGCGCTGAGCAAGCTCAACACCAGCGACGTGAAGATCATCACCGTCGAGGATCCGGTCGAATACCAGATCGAGGGCATCAACCAGATCCAGGCCAAGCCGCAGATCGGGCTGGATTTCGCCAACGCGCTGCGCAGCATCGTGCGCCAGGATCCGGACATCATCATGATCGGTGAAATGCGCGACCTGGAAACGGCGCGCATCGCCATCCAGTCCGCGCTCACCGGACACCTGGTGCTGTCCACGCTGCACACCAACAATGCGGCCGGCGGCATCACCCGCATGCTGGACATGGGCGTGGAGGACTACCTGATGACCTCCACCGTCAACGGCATCCTGGCCCAGCGCCTGGTGCGGCGGCTGGAGCCCACGCATGCGGAGAAGTATCCGGCCTCGCCGGAAGAGATCGAGCGATTCAACCTGCGCCGATTCCAGCCGCAGGGGGAGATCTTCCTGTACCGCCCGCGCGGTTCGGCCATCGCCCCGACGGGTTACCTGGGCCGCACCACCATCGTCGAGTTCCTGGTGATGAACGACGAGATCCGTCGGGCCATCATGCGCCATGCGGGCATGGGCGAGATCGAACAGCTCGCCCGCGATGCCGGCATGCGGACCATGTACGAGGACGGCATCATCAAGGCGCTGACCGGCGAGACGACCATCGAGGAAGTCCTGCGGGTGACCGAAGATGCGTGATTCGACCGGACCAGTACGTATTGGCCTGCAGCGAGCGGCGGCGCTGTTGCTGGCATTGCTGGTGCTTTCGCCCTTGGCCGTCGCCGCAGGCAGGAAGGCACCGCCGAAGGCCTTCGCACGTGCGGAGCTGCCCACGGGTTTCGTCGTGGGCAGCGGTACGCCGGCGCTCGCACTGGAGGTCGCCGTCGCCGAAGGCCAGGTGGTGTCCTGGTCGCCCGCGGCACAGGGCCCCGGCAACCTGCGCGCCACGCGCAGCGGTGACGAGACGCAGACCATGCTGACGGTGAGCAGCGATCTGCCGGTGGCGGTGAAGTTCGATCTGTACCTGTCGCTCGATGGCGAGCACTTCACCTATACCAGCACGTGCGGACTGACGCCGGGCATCTCGTCGTTCGAGATGTGGCAGCAGCCCGTGCTCGCCTTCGCGATGGGCAATCCACGCACGGTGCCGTCGGGACGGGTGGCGTGCGACTGACGATGCGTGTGTCTTCATCGAAGTGAAACAAGAAGGGCCCGGTGCAGACCGGGCCCTTCGTCCATCACGCCAGCGGATTACAGGTCGATACCGAAGCCCACGCCCGCCGACTTCTCGTCACCGCTGAACGCACCGCCGATGCTGAAGGAAGCGCGCTCGCCGATCGGCTTGGAGTAACCCAGGGACAGGGCGTTCTCTCCGTTCTGCCAGCCCGCGCCGACGGCGATGCGGCCACGCGGCGTGCGACTGCCGGCGGCGTTGATCGCCATGTTCAACATGGCCGAACTCATCGCGCCCATCCTGTCGAGGCGACGATCCTGCTCCGAGAACCGGCGGTCCACGTCGCCGCGGAAGGCGTTGAAGTCGTCTTCCAGTGCCTTGACCTGGAAGTCGGCATACGCATTCGCGCTGGCCAGCGTTTCCGTCGCCGTGGCGTCGGCATAGGCGCGTGCGTTGTCCAGCGTGGCGGCGTCACCCGCGTCCGCATAGGCTGCCGCGCTGGCCGAGGTGTCGGCGTTTTCCGCCACGGCCGGCACGGCGGGTTGGCCGCTGCTGACGGCCCCCCCGCCATTGCCTGTCGTCGTGGCGGCCGTGGTCTGCGGAGCGGCGGTGGGGCCTGCCGTCGCCGTTGCCGCATTCCCACCGTCGCCGGACGCACGTGCCTGACTGCTCTGGGTGGCCGGTGCGCCGCTGCCGGTGGAGGCGGTGTCCGTGGTGCTGCCGGTCAGGCCCGAGTACATGCCATACAGCTCATTGAGCTTGGCATCCACCGCGGTGAAGGCGGCCCCCACGTTGTTGTACGACGTGCCCTGGATGGTGTAACTCGGCGCGATGAAGACGCCGCCGGAGAAGCCGGCGCCTCCGCCCAGCGCATTCGACACGAAGCTCAACTGCGACAGGTTCACCGCATCGGTAGCCGCCGTGCCCGCGGCGACATTGGTGACCTGGCGTTCGCTTCCGGCGCTGCCGACGGAGACGCTGTCCTCGCGGTCGGCGACGGAATCACCGCCGATGGCCACGCTGTTGTCCGCTTCCGCGCTGGCCAGGTTGCCCAGCGCCACCGAGTTCACCCCGGGCGAGTACGCACCGCCACCGACCGCCACCGAGAAATCGCCGGAAGCCTCCGTAGGCACGAACCCGAAGAACGCACCGCCCACCGCCACGCTGTTGTCGCCGCTGGCGATGGAATTGGAGCCCAGCGCGGTGGAATCCCAGTTGCTCGCCACCGCACCGAAACCCAGCGCCGTGGCGCTGTTGCCGCTGGCTTCGGCACCGTAGCCGAACGCCGCCGCACCGAAGTTCGAAGCACTGCTGTAGCCGCCGACGGCGGTGGCAGCATCATCGGATGCCTCGCTGCGGAAGCCGACCGCCGTGGCCTGGATGCCGGAGGCACTGGCCTCGGTGCCAATGGCGGACGCGTAGGCGCCTGACGCGGTGGCGCCCGCACCGGTGGCTGTCGCGCCCACCTCGCTGGCGACCGCGCCGGCACCCAGTGCCGTGGCGTCGTCCGCGTTGGCTTCGGTACTGGCGTAGACGGGATTGCCATCTTCATCCAGCAGCGGATTGCCGTCCTCGTCGAACAGCTGCCGCTGGCCGCCCACTGCGACCGCGCCGGCACCGTTGGCCTGTGCACCGGCACCGTTGGCCACGCTGTTGGCGCCGGTGGCGGTGGCGTTGAAGCCGGTCGCGGTAGCGCCATCGGCCAGTGCGAACGCACCGGAACCGGTGGCGGTCGCACCCACGCCTTCGGCCAGCGCTGCGGAGCCGGACGCGGTGGCGTAGTCGCCGGATGCCACCGCATCATCGGTGCCGTCATTGGCGCCGTTGGCCTTGAAGTAGCGCGTGGCGTTCTCCGAGGCATCGGCCACCGCGTTCAACTGGTCCAGGTTCACCGCGTCGGTGCCCTCGGTGCCGGCCGCGACGTTGGTGATTTGGCGTTCGCTGCCGGCGCTGCCGACGGAAACGCTGTCCTCGCGATCGGCAACCGAATCGCCGCCAAGCGCCACGCTGTTGTCGGCAGTCGCGGAGGCCAGGTTGCCGAAGGCGCTGGCATTGGTCCCGGGTGCCCAGGCACCGCCGCCAACGGCCGTGGAGAAGTCCCCCGACGCTTCGGTCGGCAGGAAGCCAAGCAGCGAGCCACCCACCGCCACGCTGTTGTAACCCGTGGCGATGGAGCCCGAACCCAATGCGGTGCTGTCGCCGCCGCTGGCATCGGCGCCGTAACCCAGTGCGGTATCGAACGCGCCGGAGGCATTCGCGAAGCCGCCGATGGCGACCGTGGCGGTGCCGCTCGCGTTGCTGGTGTGGCCCGCGGCCAAGGACTGCGCGCCGGAGGCGTTGGAGGCACTGCCGATCGCCGCGCCGTACGCACCGCTCGCGCTGCTGCCCGTGCCCACGGCACTTGCGCCGGTGCCGCTGGCGCGCGCCTGCGTGCCGACCGCGCTGGCGTTCTGGCCGGTCGCCGCGCTCTGGTGGCCCAATGCGGTCGCGCCCTGTGCGGTCGCGCTGCTGTCGTAGCCCACGGCGGTGGCGTTCACGCCGGTGGCTTCGGCGTAGCCGCCCACCGCGGTCGCGCCCGCCTTGTTGGCGATGCTCTTGTAACCCACGGCGACCGCATGGCGCCCGGAGGCATCCACGCCATCGCCGCACGACACGGCGTTCTCGCCGGGGCGCCCATCCTTGATGGGGTTGCCGCGCGCGTCCACACAGTAGGCGGGCCCGGTTCCTATCTGCGGCTTGTCGTTCTGCGGTTGTCCCTTCTGCTTGTCATGGGCCAACGCGGCACCGAACGGTGCACCGGCGAGCAGCGCGGAGACGAGCAGCGACACGCCGAGTCGCGCACGCATGCGCGCACCCGACGACATCACGCCATGCGCGCGTCGCGCGAACTCCGACGCCACCACCAGCACGCCGAGGGAGGGGTTCCACACCTTGCTGTAAATCCTGTTCATGCATCACGTCCTTCATTCTGTGTTTTCGGGGGAATACGACAGCACCCGGGCCTGCACGGCACGGGGATTCGAGGCGGACTACGTCAGGGATAGCGAAAGCGCGGCGCGCGACAGGGGAGGCGCATCGCCGGTGTGCACGAAGCATCGGATGGGAAAGCGCGGGGGGCGCTCAAGTCGAACAGCGGGATGACGCGGCCGTCCACCACCTGGAAAAAGCGCAGGTCGCGGCGAGCACGCACCGAAGAAAAACACGCCGGAAACACGAAGCGAGCGAACGCATCAGCAACCGCTTTCCGCACTCCCCTTCTCCTTTCCCGGTGATGCAAGACAACTCCGTGCAACCGAACACTACATCCGCGTTGTGCAATTTGCGAGAGATTTGCTACGTTCGGTGCAACGCGACGAAACCGCTGAAAACAAGGCGTTAACGCCATGTGCAGAGGATGTGTTCGCCGCGTGAAGAGTGTCGTGGCAGGTAAACAGGGGTACCTGGACGATCCGCTTGAAATGAGAGCCGCAAGTCGTTGAGTAAACACGTCGTAAACGGGTTACCCAGTTCGTTCTTCCTTGCAGACATGGAGCAGGTCAAGTGAATCAGAATTCCTTTTTCAGCAGTGCGCGTCGTCGTCCCCTCGCTGCCTCACTCGCCGCAATCGTCGCGGTTGGCATGTTCTCCTCGCCGACGTGGGCGGGTGAAGTCAGTACCGCCGGTCTGCGCGACGGCGAAACCTACGACCGCTTCATCGTGAAGTACCGCGACGGCAGCACCGCGCGCACCAGTGCCGCCGCACTGCAGCGTTCACTGGGCAGCGCCGTGTCAGGCGCGGGCCTGGCCACAGCGGGCGCCCGCAGCCCGGTCAGCGCGCAGAAGCTGCGCCGGCTGGCCGTGGGGGCCGAGCTGGTGCGCACCTCGCGCAAGCTCGATCGCGTCGAAGCCGAGGGCCTGCTGCGCCAGCTGGCGGCGGATCCGAGCGTGGACTACGTGGAAGTGGACGCGCGCCGTTATGCGCGGCTGGTCCCCAACGACAACTTCTACAACCAGTATCAGTGGCACTTCAAGGACCCGGTAGGCGGCATCAACCTGCCTGCCGCCTGGGACAACGCGACCGGTGCCGGCGTGGTGGTCGCGGTGCTGGATACGGGCATCACGCCGCACAGCGACCTGGATGCCAACATCCTGCCGGGTTACGACTTCATCAGCGACACGTTCGTCTCGCGCGACGGCGACCTGCGCGACGCCAACCCGCTGGACGAAGGCGACTGGAATCCTGTCGCGGGCGAGTGCTACGCCGGTTCGCCGGTGCAGGACAGCAGCTGGCACGGCACCCACGTGGCCGGCACGGTGGCGGAAGTGACCAACAACGCCAAGGGCATGGCGGGTGGCGCGTTCGATGCGAAGGTGGTGCCGGCACGCGTGCTCGGCCGTTGCGGCGGCTATACCTCCGACATTTCAGATGCCGTGATCTGGGCTTCCGGCGGCACCGTTGCGGGCGTACCCGCCAACGCGAATCCGGCCGAAGTCATCAACCTCAGCCTGGGTGGCACCGGTGCGTGCAGCGCGACCGAGCAGAACGCTTTCAACATCGCCATCGCCAATGGCTCAACGGTGGTCGTGGCGGCCGGCAACGACGCCAGCAACGCGTCGGGTTTTTCACCCGGCAACTGCAACGGCGTCATCACCGTGGCGGCGACGCGCATCACCGGCGGCATCGCTTCGTATTCCAACTACGGCACCAGCGTGGAAATCGCGGCGCCGGGCGGCGGCGGCAGCGTGGATGGGAACCCGGGTGGCTATGTCTGGTCGGCGGGCAATGCCGGCACCACCGTGCCTACCACCGAGACGTACTTCGGCATGGGCGGCACCTCGATGGCGGCGCCACACGTCGCGGCGGTGGTGGCGCTGATCCAGAGCGTGGCCGATACGCCGCTGACGCCCGCGCAGGTGTTGGCCACGCTGCAGTCGACGGCGCGGCCCTTCCCGGTGGCGCCGCCGGCGAACCGGCCGATCGGGGCGGGCATCGTCAATGCCGCCGCCGCCGTGCAGGCGGTGATCGGGGGCGAACCGCCCACCGCCACGCCGCTGACCAACAACGTGGCCGTGGGCGGCAATACCGGCGCGAAGGACGCGACCATCAAGTACGCGCTGGTGGTGCCCGCGGGCGCGACCAACCTGTCGTTCATTACCTATGGCGGCAGCGGCAACGCCGACCTGTACGTGAAGTTCGGCAGTGAAGCGTCGGCGTCCAGCTACGACGTGCGGTCCGCGCGCCCGGGCAACAACGAGGTGATCAACATCGCCACCGCGCAGGCCGGCACGTATTACGTCACGCTGGTCGGCAAGACCAAGTTCAGCGGTGTCAGTGTGCGGGGCAGCTTCACCGCGCCCTGACCATTGCCGTACGGCTGACGGGCAAGCGCGCCCCCGGGCTTTCCCCGGGGGCACTTTCCCGGCTGTGCAGTCCGGATGCAGGCATGACGCTGGGTGGGGTTCTGCGGTAACTTGGCGCATTGTTTCCCGCGATGCGACGGCATGCCCCTGTACCGCTACAAAGCGCTCAACGCCCATGGCGAAATGCTGGATGGCCAGATGGAAGCCGCCAGCGATGCCGACGTGGTCGCGAGGCTGCAGGAGCAGGGCCATCTGCCGGTGGAAGCGCGGTTGGCGTCAGAGGGCGGCAACGCCACGTTGTTCCAGCTGTGGCGCCGGCATGCCTTCGCGGGCGAGCGGCTGGTGCAGTTCACCCAGCAGCTGGCCACGCTGCTCGGTGCGGGCCAGCCGCTGGACCGTGCGCTGACCATCCTGCTGGATCTGCCCGAAGACGAAAAAGCACGCCGCACCATCACCGACATCCGCGATGCGGTGCGCGGCGGCGCGCCGTTGTCGGCTGCGCTGGAGCGCCAGCACGGCATCTTCTCCAGGCTGTACGTCAACATGATCCGCGCGGGCGAAGCGGGCGGCAGTCTGCATGACACGCTGCAGCGGCTGGCCGATTACCTGGAGCGCAGCCGCGCCCTGAAGGGTCGCGTGGTCAACGCGCTGATCTACCCGGTCATCCTCATCGTCGTGGTGGGCCTGGCGCTGCTGTTCCTGCTGGGCTACGTGGTGCCGCAGTTCGCACAGATGTACGAGAGCCTGGACGTCGCGCTGCCATGGTTCACCCGCGGCGTGCTGTGGCTGGGCCTGTTCGTGCGCGACTGGTGGTTCATCCTGGTCGCAGTGCCTGCGCTGGCATTGCTCTGGTTCGACCGCCGCCGTCGCGATCCGGCGTTCCGTGACCGTTTCGACGCCTGGTTGCTGGGCCGCCCCTTTGCTGGGCTGCTCATCGCGCGGCTGGAAACCGCGCGCCTGGCCCGTACGCTGGGCACGCTGCTGAAGAACGGCGTGCCGCTGCTGAATGCGCTGGGCATCGCCCGCAACGTGCTGGGCAACCGCGCCCTGGCGGCCGATGTCGAAGCGGCCGCGGAGGACGTCAAGAACGGCCACGGCCTGTCTTCGTCGCTGGGCAAGGGCAAGCGGTTCCCGCGGCTGGCCCTGCAGATGATCCAGGTGGGCGAGGAGTCCGGCGCGCTGGACACCATGCTGCTGAAGACGGCGGATACGTTCGAGGGCGAAACGGCGCAGATCCTGGACCGCATGCTGGCCGCGCTTACCCCCATCATCACGCTGGTACTGGCGGCGGTGGTGGGGCTGGTGATCATCGCCGTGCTCGTGCCGCTTTACGACCTGACCAGCGCCATGGGCTGACGCGCATCGCACGACCGGTTCAGACACACTTATCCACACTACCGCCATCCCAAGAAGGATCCCGACGATGCGCCTGTCCCGCCACCTGACCCGTTCCCCTTCGCCCTCTTCGCAGAGTGGCATGAGCCTGCTGGAAATCATCATCGTCATCGTGCTGATTGGTGCCGTGCTGACCCTGGTGGGCAGCCGGGTACTGGGCGGTGCGGATCGCGGCAAGGCGAACCTGGCCAAGTCGCAGATCCAGACGCTGGCCGGCAAGGTGGAGAACTACCAGCTGGATACGGGCAGCCTGCCGGGTCGTCTTGAAGACCTGGTGACCCAGCCCGGCAATGCTCCCGGCTGGCTGGGCCCGTACGCGAAGTCGGCGGAGCTGAAGGATCCGTGGGGCCACGACATCCAGTACCGGGCACCAGGCGAAGCCGGCCCCTTCGATCTCTCCAGCCTTGGCAAGGATGGCAAGGCGGGTGGCGAAAGCTACGACGCGGACATCGTCTACGAGTGATGCCGATGCACGCCGTCCTTCCGTCGCGTCGGTAAGGAAAGCCAGCCGTGCGTGCGGTCATTCCGGCCAAGGGATGTTTCCGTCCTGATCCGCCGCGCTTGCCACGGAGGCAGCGCGGTGTCTCGTTGCTGGAAATGCTGCTGGTCGTAGCGCTGATCGCGGTGGCGGCGACGTTGTCGGCGATGGTGCTGACCGGTGGGCTGGATGGCATGCGCCTGCGTTCCGAAACGAAGGAGATCGCCGCGCAATTGCGCTACACGCGTGCGCAGGCCATCGCCACCGGGCAACCGCAGCGTTTCGTCATCGATCCCCGCGCGCATCGCTGGCAGGCCCCAAACGGCCGGGACGGCCGCATTCCCGAAACCCTGTCGGTGAAGTTCACCGGCGCACGCCAGGCGCAGGCCCGCGCAGGCGAGGGCGCCATCCTGTTTTTCCACGACGGCGGATCTACGGGCGGGCGCATCACGCTGGGTGCCAAGCAGGCCGAGTGGATGGTCGACGTGACCTGGCTGACCGGCGAAGTGCGCGTCTTCCGTGGCCCGCAGGGCGCTGCGCAATGAGCGCCCCGACATCGCGAGGTCAACGCGGCTTCACGCTGATCGAAGTGATCGTCGCGTTCGCATTGCTGGCGCTGGCGCTGACCTTGCTGCTGGGTTCGCTGTCGGGCGCGACCCGTCAGGTGCGGCAGGCCCAGGACAGCACGCGCGCCACGCTGCACGCGCAGTCACTGCTGGCGCAGCTGGGCACGGGCGAAGCCCTGCAGCCGGGACGGAAGGAAGGCCGCTTCGACGGTGGCCGTTACGAGTGGGTACTGCAGGTGGCGCCGTACGCCGATCCTCTGGCCGCGCGCGCGCTGCGGGATGCAACGGCCCCCCAGCTGATGGACGTGCAATTGGACGTGCGCTGGGGCGAACGTACCGCGCAATCCCTGCGCTGGCGCACGCTGCGCCTTGCTCCCCGCGACATCAACCAGGCCGCGCCATGAAGTCGCGCGCATCGGGCTTCACGCTGATCGAGGTGCTGCTGGCGACGGTGCTGCTGGCGGCGGGCCTGGCGCTGGCGTTCGCCACGCTGCGCTCCTCCACCGCGCTGGTGGGACGTGGCGAGTCCATGGCCCAGCGCAACGAACACATGCGCGCGGTGCAGGGTTACCTGCGCGCGCGGCTGTCGATGGCGCAACCGATCGTCTTCGCCACCGACCGCGCCACGCTGCAGCAGGCGCGTTTCATCGGGTCGCCGCAGCGCATGCGCTTCGTCGCCGACCTGCCGGATTACCTGGGGTATGGCGGACCTTACCTGCATGACGTCAGCGCCGACGAGCGCGGGCGGCTGCAGGTGGCTTTCACCGTGGCCCGCCCGGACCAGTCGCTGGACGACCTGGAGAACGCAACACGCGAACTGCGCCCCGAACGCCTGGCCGATGGCTTGCGCGCGGTGCGTTTCCGCTACCGCGGGCTCGACGAGGAGAATCGCCTGGGTGAGTGGCAGGACCGCTGGGAAACCGCCGAACTGCTGCCGCTGCAGGTCAAGGTGGAAGTGCAGGGTGCCGACGGTACGCGCTGGCCTGACCTGGTGGTGACCCTGGCCCGCAGCGAGGGCGGTGCGGGTGGCGGCCTGCTGCCGCCGGGGGGTGCGTTGTGAACCGTCATCGCGGTGCGGCGCTGTTGCTGGTGCTGTGGCTGATCGCACTGCTGACGGCGTTGATCGGTGCCTTCGCGCTGACCTCCCGCATGGAAGCACTGCAGGGGCGCGTGGCCAGCCGCGGCGCCATCGCACAGGAAGTGGCGCGTGCCGGGATGGAGTACGCGCTGGTCCGCGTGAGCGACCAGAATCCCGAAACGCGCTGGCTGCCCAACGGCCGCCTCTACCGGTGGACGTTCGATGGCAGCGAGGTGCAGGTGCGCATCATCGACGAAACCGGCAAGGTCGATCTGAACCAGGCGGACATGCCCCTGCTCGCGCGTCTGCTGCAGGCGGTCGGCGCGCCACCGGAGTCCAGCGAGCAGCTGGCGGCCGCCATCGTCGACTGGCGGGATGGCGATGCGCTCAGCCAGCCCGTCGGGGGCGCGGAGGATGACGACTACGCGGCGGCGGGCCGCGATTACGGTGCCAAGGATGCGCCGTTCGAAACCCTGGCCGAAATCGAGCAGGTGCTGGGAATGACACCGGAACTGTACGCGGCGGTATCTCCGCACCTCACACTTTACTCGGGGCGCGCGCAACCCGATGCCACCTATGCGACGGCTCCTGTGCTGGTCGCGATGGGTATGGATGCCGAGGCATGGATCGGCCAGCGCAACGCGGCCGGGGTGGCCGGCGCCTCGCAACTCGTCGGTGCCGGCAGCGGCACGTATAGTATCGAGAGCCGTGCACGCCTGGCCGATGGTCGCCAGGCGGCGATCAGCACCGTGGTGCGCGCAGGCGCCAGCCCGGTACCGGGTTCGGCCTATACCTTGTTGCGCTGGGAGGAGGGAGCGTCACCACAATGAGCAGCATGCGCGACAGCCTGCAGCATTTCCGTGCGCGCCTGGGACCCGGGCCACGCAGCTTCCTGGCGTGGTGGTCGCAGGCGCTGGCCAGCTGGCTGCCCGCCCGTTGGCGCGTGCTGCTCGGGCTGACGCGTGATCGCCTGCTGTTCCAGCGCGAGGGCGACGAACTGCGGATGTCCTGGCAGGAAGGCGTGCAGCGCCATCCGCTGGCCATGCTGCCCGACAGCATCACCGGCACCGACCTGCGTGCCCTGCTCAGTCCGCGCCTGGCCGACCTGCCGCGCTGGTGGCTGGTGCCGGCCGGTGCGGTGCTACGCCGTCGCCTGCTGTTGCCGGCCGCTGCAGCGGAACGGCTGCGCGACGTGGTGCGTTTCGAAATCGACCGGCAGACACCGTTCCGCGCCGAGGATGTCTGCTTCGATGCGCGCGTGATCCGTCGCCGCGAAGACGGGCAGCTGGATGCCGAACTGGTGGCGGTGCCCCGTGCCGGCTTCGACGCGGGCCTGGCGCAACTGGGTGCACTGGTTCCCGAACTGGCCGGTGCGGACGTCGCCGATGCCGATGGCCTGCCGCTGGGCGTGAACCTGTTGCCGGTCGAGGCGCGCGCGTCGCGGCAGGCGTCGCGCCGTGGCCTGCACCTGGCGCTGGCGGCGGTGGCGCTGGTCTCGCTGGTGCTGGGCGCCTGGCTGATCCTGGATAACCGCCGCGCGGCGGCCGAGGTGTTCGCCGCGCAGGTCGCCAGCCAGGCCGAGCAGGCGCGCCGTGTGTCGACGCAGCGGCAACAACTGGTGGATCTGGTGGCCGGCGCCACGGCCCTGAACAAGGCGCGGGCCGACCGGCCCACCACCGTGGAAGTGATCGATGAAGTGACCCGCCGCCTGCCGGACAGCACCTATCTTGAAAAGCTCTCCATCGAAGGCGACCGGCTGATGCTGATCGGCTTCAGCCCCGAGGCGTCCGGCCTGGTGGCCAAGCTGGAAGGGTCGCCGCTGTGGCGCAGTCCCGCGCTGAGTGGCGCGGTGCAGCCCGATCCGCGTACCCGTCTTGACCGCTTCACGCTGACCGCCGAACTGGTGGGCAGCCAGAAAGCGCCCGCTCCCGCGCCCGCCGCCAACCCGGGAGACGCCAATGGCGCCGGCCGTCACTGACCGCGACCGCTGGCTGGCGCTGGGCCTGCTGCTGCTGGCCTTGTTGCTGGGCTATGGCGTGCTGGTCCATCCGTGGTGGACCGCGCCGTTGCTGGACGTGAACGCGCGCATCGGCGAACTGCGCGAGCGCGAGCTGCGCATCCGCATGCAGTTGCAGCAGGCCCCGCAGGTGAAGCGCGAGCTCGATGCCGCACTCGCCCAGCAGGCGCAACGTCCCGGCTTCCTGCCCGAGGCGACGGTCGAACTGGCCACCGCCGGCCTGGTGCAGCGCCTTGAAGCCGTGGTGAAGCAGGCGAGCCCCGGCAACCGCAGTTGCGCCATCGCCAACCAGTCGCCGCTGGCGATGCCGGGACGCGAGCAGTTCCCCCGCATCGTGGTGCAGGTGCGCCTGCGTTGCGGCGTGCCGGAACTGGCCGCGGTGCTGCACCAGATCGAATCGGGCAGCCCGCGCCTGTTCGTCGACAATCTCAACGTGCTGCCCCAGCGCTACGCCTTCCAGGCCAGCGAAAGCGGCAGCGGTGGGCTGGACGTCAACTTCGACCTTTATGGCTACCTGAAGCCGCTCCCCGCCGTCGTGGCGCCCCAGGCACCGGGAGACGACGATGCGCGCTGACGCCTGGACGCCCCGCACCTGGGTGCTGCTCGCCGTGGCGGGCTGGGCGGTGCTGGTGGCATTGCTGGCGGTGTTCGGCCTGGGTGGACGCATCACGCCACTGCCGGCCGACCCCGCGCTCGTGCAGGCGCTGCCGAGGTTGCCGGCCATGCCCGCCGAGCGTCTCGGGCCGCTGCCGCAGTATGCCGAGATCGGTGGTCGCACGCTGTTCTCCGAGAATCGCCAACCGCAGCCGTTCTTCATCTCCGGCGAAGGCGAGGCCGCGGCGCCCGGGTTCGACATGGTGCTCAGCAGCGTGATGATCACGCCGCGCCTGCAGCTGGCGATCGTGCAGCCGGTGGCCGGTGGCGAAGGGCTGCGGGTGAAGATGGGCGAGGAACCGAACGGATTCCCCGGCTGGCGCCTGGTGGAACTGGAAGCGCGGCGTGCAGTGTTCGAGGGGCCAGAAGGCCGCCGCGAACTGTCGCTGCGGGTGTTCGACGGCACCGGCGGGGCACCGCCGACGCCGATGACGGCCGGTGCACCGGGTGGCGTTCCCAGCCCGGTCCCGCTGCAGGTGCCGCCCGCCGCCGGTGTCGCGCCTGCCCGCAGCACGGGCGGCAACAGTCCGGCCGGGGTCATGCCCACCACCGCGTCGCCGCCGATGCCGGCGCCCGCGCCTGCAGGCCCGGCCCGACCCGCCAGCCAGCCGATGCCGGCGGCGACCACCGACGCACCGGTCCAGACCACCGAACAGCAGATGGACGCCATCCGCCAACGCATCGAGGCGCGGCGCGCGCAGATGCGGCAGCAGGACAAGGCCACCCCCACACCGCCGCCGGCACCGTCCGGCAAGACACAGTAGAGTGCCGGCATGACGTTACGCGTGATCCTGATTTCCCTCTGCCTGGGCCTGCTGGCCGGTTGCGCCAGCACGCCGCCGACGCCGGAAATGCGCCGGGGCGAAACCACTGCGCCCGGCACCGCCGCCCCCGGCAGCGCACAGACCACGCCGCTGCAGTCGCCGGAGCTGCCCGAATCCGGTCCCCAGGCCGTGATCCGCCGCGGTACTGGCCAGATGATCAACCGGGGCGCCGCCTCCGCGCCGCCCCCGTCGCTGGCGGGCGCCAGCAGTGGCGCCGCCACCTTCAACTTCGAAGGCGAATCGGTGCACGCCGTGGTCAAGGCGATCCTCGGCGACATGCTGGGGCAGAACTACGTCATCGCCCCCGGCGTGCAGGGCATGGTGACGCTGGGCACGCCCAAGCCGGTCTCGCCGGCGGAGGCGATGAGCCTGCTGGAGATGGTGCTGGGGTGGAACAACGCCCGCCTGATCTATACCGGTGGCCGCTACAACATCGTGCCCGCCGACCAGGCGCTGGCCGGCGCGGTGGCGCCGCGTACCGGTGCACCGGCCAATGCGCGCGGCTACGAGGTGCGCGTGGTGCCACTGCGCTTCATTTCCGCGGCGGAGATGAAGAAGGTGCTGGAACCCTACGCGCGCCCGAACGCCATCGTCGGTATCGACGGCTCGCGCAACCTCATCACCCTGGCGGGCAGCCGCAGCGAGCTGGAGAACTACCTGCGCACGGTCGAGATCTTCGACGTGGACTGGCTGGCCGGCATGTCGGTGGGCGTGTTCCCGCTGGAAACCAGCCGTGCCAGCAAGGTCGTCGCCGACCTGGAAAAGGTCTTCGGCGAGAACAGCAAGACACCCAGCGCGGGCATGTTCCGGTTCCTGCCGCTGGAAGGCGCCAATGCGGTGATGGTGATCACGCCGCAGGCGGCCTACCTGGACGACATCCAGGACTGGCTGGAGCGCATGGACAGCGCCGGCGAGGGCGCACGCCTGTTCTCGTACGAGCTGAAGTACATCAAGGCCAGGGAACTGGCCGAGCGCTTGGCGGAAGTGTTCGGTGCGGGCAGCAGTGGCGGCGCCGGCGGCGACCGTTCCACCGGCGGGCCCGGCAATGTGTCGCTGATGCCGGGTACCGATCCGGTGCAGATCAACGATGGCGGCCTCAACAACAGCGGCGGCAGCGTGGACTTCGGTGGCACCGGTGGTTCGTCCGGCGGCAGCGGTGGCGGCCTGGGCAGCGGCAGCCTCTCGCTCAACCAGCGCGACGACGGCAACGCCAGCGTCACGCTGGAAGTCGACGGCGACCGGGTCGGCGTGGCGGCGGTGGAGGAAACCAACACCCTGCTGGTGCGTTCGAGCGGCACGGCGTGGAAGTCGATCAAGGACGTCATCGAGAAGCTCGACGTGATGCCCATGCAGGTGCACATCGAAGCCCAGGTGGCGGAAGTCTCGCTGACCGGCGACCTGAGCTATGGCGTCAACTGGTACCTCGAGCGCGCGATGACGGACAACGGACTGGGTCCGTTCGCCGGCCCGGATGCAGGTGGTCCCAGCCGGTGGAGCACGCTGGCGGGCAGCATCGGCGGCGTGAGCGGGGCGGGCGGTGTCTGGACGCTGGTCAAGAACGACGCGGCCGCGGTGATCACGGCGCTGGATGAAGTCAGCGATGTGCGCCTGCTGCAGACGCCTTCCGTGTTCGTCCGCAACAATGCCGAGGCCACGTTGAATGTCGGCAGCCGGATTCCGATCTCGTCCGTGACCGTCAATCCGGGCCTGGGCACCGACAACACCTTCAGCCAGGTGCAGTACCTGGATACCGGTGTGATCCTCAAGGTGCGGCCACGCGTCACGCGTGACGGCATGGTGTTCCTGGACATCGTGCAGGAAGTCAGTTCCCCCGGCAGCGAGCCGGACGCCAATGGCAACGTGCGCATCAACACGCGCCGCCTGAAGACCGAAGCGGCCGTCGAAGCCGGCCAGACCGTGATGCTGGCGGGCCTGATCAGCGACAGTGCGACGGAGGGCTCCGCAGGCATCCCCGGGCTCAGCCGCCTGCCCATCATCGGCGCGCTGTTCGGCAGGAAGACGAACAACACCGAGCGCAGCGAAGTGATCGTGCTGATCACGCCGACCATCGTCCGCAACCCGCAGGAAGCCCGCGACCTGACCGACGAATACGGCCAGCGTTTCCGCGCCCTGGATCCGCTCTACGCACCGCCCAAGCAGTGATCCCGTCCCCGGCATCTCCGCTGCCGATCGTGCTGCTGCCGGTGGGCGCCGATGACGATGCGCTGGACGCCTGCCTGGGCGCGCTGGATGCCGGCACGCCGGCCGGCACGCGCGTGTGGCTGGCCGACGACGCGCAGGCCGGTCCGCGCGGCCTGGCGATCATCGAGCGCTGGCTGACGCGCACGCGCCTGCAGGCCGACTACACCCGGCGCCCGCGCATGCTGGGCGAAGTCGCCCATGTCGACCAGATGCTGGCCGCCTGCGGCAACAGCGACGTGGTGTTGCTGGCGCCGGATGCACAACCGCTTCCGGGTTGGCTGCAGCAGCTCTCGGCCTGCCTTGCGCGCGACGCGGCCATCGCCACCGCCACGCCATGGTGCAACGCCGGCGAATCCGCCGCATGGCCGCGCCTCGGCGAAGTGGCCGCGCCGCCGCAGGACGCCGAGCGCACTGCGCAGTCATGCGCGGCGATGCCGCCGCTGCATCCCGAACTTCCCGCCGCGGTTGCCCACGCCGTCGCCATCCGCGGCAGCGCACGCCAGCGCGTGGGCGGGCTGGATGCCAGCAGCTATGGTTCCTGGTATGCCGCACTGATCGACCTGTCGCTGCGGCTGGCCGGACTGGGCTGGCGCAACGTGCTGTGCGAGACGGCATTCGTCGCGCGCGGCGGCGAGGGCCGCCCCGCGGACGGCGACATGGACACGCTCAACGCGCGCTGGCCTGCCTGGTCGCCACGCCTGGCGACCTTCCTGATGGGGGATCCGCTGCGCGCGCCGCGCGAGCGGCTGGCCACCCTGTATGCCGCCATCGATTCGCCGGAGCGCCAGCGTGACCTCTTCCCCTGAGCGCGGCGGCATCGCCGTGGTGGTGGTCAGCCACGAAAGCGCCAGCAGCATCGACGACTGCCTGATGCGCCTGCGCGTGGCCCACGACGTGGACGAGATCCGCGTGGTGGACAACGCCTCGCGCGACGGCACGCTGGAGCTCATCCAGCGCCACGCGTTGCAGGATGCCCGGGTCAGGTTCATCGCCAACCCCGACAACCCGGGTTTCGCGGTGGGCTGCAACCAGGGCGCACGCGACAGTGCCGCGCCATGGCTCGCCTTCGTCAATCCCGACCTGATGGTGGAAGCCGACACGCTGTCGCGCCTGCGCGCGCATGCCGCCAGCCTGCGCGGGGATGCGCTGCTGGGCGTGGACCTGGTCGGCGAGGATGGCGTGCGGGATGTGGCGGCGCGGCGGCGCGATCCCGATTTCGCCGCCATGCTGTCCTCCCCCGCGGCGGCCTCACGCCTGGGCGTACCGGTGCAGGAAGATGTCGTGCTGCAACCGGTCGACGTGGTGTCGGGGGCGCTGATGCTGACCTCGCGCGGGCTGTTCGAACGGCTGCGTGGATTCGACGAAGGCTATCGCCTGCATGCCGAAGACATGGACCTCTGCCGTCGTGCACGCGAGGCCGGTGCCACCGTCGCCGTGGCCAACGATATCCGCGTGCTGCACCTGCGTGGTGTTTCCAGCCGTGCGCGGCCCGTCTTCGTCGAGTGGCACAAGCATCGTGGCCTGTGGCGTTACTTCCGCAGGTTCGAGTCCGCACGGCGAAGCACGATGACCCGGCTGGGCGTGTTCTGTGCCATCTGGATGCATTTCGGCGCGGTGTGGGCGCACACCCTGCTGGGCCGTCGCTGAGGCGGGCTCAGCCTTCGCTGATCTGGTGGCCGTGCGCGCGCAACGCCGCCAACGCCGCCGCCAGTGCGTCGTCCTGCACCAGCACGTAATCGGTATTGAAGGTGGACAGGGCAAAGATGCCCACACCGGCGTCCGCCAGCGGCTGCAGCACCGCCAGCAGGATGCCGGTCAGCTCGAACGCGAACGGGCCCTGCAGCTTCAACGCCCGCCACCCGCGCTGGCTGCGTACCTCGGCGGGCACGCAGGTTTCCTCGCAGACCAGCGACAGTTCATCGGCCGCCCAGCTGGCATGGCGAAGGCCCGTGGAGGGCCACCATGCCGGCAGTGCCGCATCGGCTTCCAATTGCACCACGGCGTAGCGGAGCGGCAGCAACCGCATCGACAGGATGGGACGGTGGGAGGGGCGGGTCATCCCGCGCGCCCGTTCCACCAGAACAGCAGATTGATCGCCACCACTATTACCAGCGTGTAGATGAGCGACAGCGGACCGCCCACCCGCCACAACTGGCGCGAGGTGTAGTTGGCGGGTCCGACGATCATCGAGATCACCGGGTTGGAGGCCGTCATCAGGTTGTTGGATGCGGACAGCGCCACGATCAACGCGAAGGCGGTGGGATTGCCGCCGGCCGCCAGCGCCAGGTTGATCGCCATGGGCACCATCACGATGGTGGCGCCCACGTGGCTGATCACCAGCGAGAACGCCGTGGTCAGCAGCGCGATGGCGATTTCCAGTGCCCAGATGGGAATGCCGTCGGGCAGGCGCTCGACGGTATGTCCGGCGACCCACGCCGCCGCGCCGCTGCTGTCCATCGCCCAGCCCAGCGGGATCAGGCCGGCCATCAGGAAGACGGTCTTCCAGTTGATCGCCCCATAGGCTTCGTCCATGCGCAGCACGCCGGTCAGCAGCATGCCGGCCACGCCGGTCATCAGCGTCAATGCCACCGGCAGCTTGGAGGTGAGGGCGATGAGGATGGTGATAGCGAAGATGGTCATCGCGATCTTGAACTTGTGCGGGCGCTGCTCGCCTTTCGGGTAGTCGGTCACCACCACGAAGTCGCGGCTTTCCGCCGCCTGGCCCAGGTCCTGCCAGATGCTGTGGAACACCAGCATGTCGCCGGCGCGCAGCTTCTCCTCGCGCACGTTGTCGCGGATGACCTTCTTGTCGCGGTTGATCGCCAGCAGGCTGATGCCGTTCTGCTTGCGCAGCCGCATCTCGCGCGCGGTCTTGCCGATGAACTTCGACGTGGGCGGCACCACGGCCTCGGAAATGCCGGCGCGGCTGGGATTGAACAGGTCGCCGAAGTGGCGCAGGCGCGAGGACATCCGCAGGAAATGGTTCTGCGCGAAGTCGGACACTTCCTGCCGCGGCCCCATCACGCCCAGCACGCTGCCCACCCAGATGCGCATGTCCGCCGGCGGTGCCAGCCGGGTGTCGTTGCCGGTCTGCAGTGCCAGCATCAGCGGGGCGTCATGCATCGCTTCGGCTTCGCCCAGCGACATGCCCACCAGCGGGCTCTCGGCGCTGACGACGAGTTCGAACACGTCGCCTTCGATGCCGTAGGTGTTGGCGAAATAGCTTTCCGTGCGCGCCGGCGTCACCGCGCCGTCGCTGTCCGGCGTGTCCTCCTTCAGCTTGCGGTCGCCGTAGAAGCGGAAGTACAGCAGGGACGCCACCACCAGCGCCAGTCCGACCGGCGCCGGCGCGAACATGCGCAGGGGCTCCAGCGTGGCCATGCCCGACGGCAGGTTGTTGTTGGCCGACACCAGCAGGTCGTTCAACAGGATCAGCGGCGAGTTGCCGACCATGGTGAACGCGCCGCCCATGACGATGGCGGCGGCGATGGGCAGCAGCAAGCGCTGCAGCGACAACCCGGTGCGCGACGACAGCCGCGAGGCGACCGGCATGAACAGCGCCATCACCGACGGGTTCTGCATGAACGAGGAATTGAGGCTGGCGATGGCGGTGGTCATCAGCAGCAGCCGCTGCTCGATGCCATGCCCTCGGCGCAGCAGCCACGAGGCGAGACGGTTCAGTGCGCCGGTGCGGTCCAGGCCGGCGCCGAGGATCATGGTGGCGATGATGCTCATCACCGCGTTGCCGGAGAAGCCGCCGAAGATCTCTTCCGGCGCGATCAATCCGGTGATGCCCAGCACCACCAGCACCACCAGGGCCACCAGGTCGGCGCGGATGCGTTCGAACAGGAACATCGCCATCGTGAAGCCGACCAGCCCGAGGACGAGCTTCATGTCGTTGGTCAGCGTCAGCGCGTTTTCCATGTCGCGGTCGGTTTCCTGGTGCGTGCTTCGGTGCTACTCGCGGTCGTACAGAAGATCCCACACGCCATGGCCGAGCTTCTGGCCGCGCGTCTCGAAATGCGTCTGCGGCCGCCAGGGCGGGCGGGGCACGCTGCCGCGTGGGCCGGCGCGGTTGCGCAGGCCCGGCGTGGCATCGAGCACGTCCCACATGTGCTCGGCATAGTCCTGCCAGTCGGTCGCCGCGTGCAAGCGCCCGCCGCTGCGCAGCTTGCGCACGAGCAGCGCGGCGAATTCCGGCTGGATCAGCCGGCGCTTGTTGTGGCGCTTCTTGTGCCAGGGGTCCGGGAAGTAGATGCGGACTTCGTCCAGTGCGCCGTCCGCGACCTCGTGCTGGAGCACCTCCACCGCGTCGTGGTGGTAGATGCGCACGTGGTCGCTGCCGTCTTCGGCCAGCGCGTTCAACAGCCGGCCCACGCCGGGGGCATGCACTTCCAGGCCGATATAGTCACGCGCGTCGTCGTTGGCGGCGGCGAAGCGCAGGGCCTCGCCGTTGCCGAAGCCGATTTCCAGCACGCGCGGCGCCCGGCGGCCGAATACCGCATCGTGATCGCGTGGCTGGCCGGTGTAGTCCAGGCCGAAGCGTGGCCACTGGGTATCGAACGCCCGCTGCTGCGCTTCGGTGAAGCGGCCCTGGCGCAGCACGAAACTCCGCACCTGCCGGCGGCCTTCCTCCACCGTGAAAGGCTTGGGTGGGGTCTTGGCGCCGGAACTGGAGAACGGGTCCGTCATCGGGTCAGCCGATCAGCCCGTCGATCGGGCTGGAGGCCGAGGCGTTGCGCTTGCGCGGGATGCGGCCGGCCAGGAACGCTTCGCGGCCGGCTTCCACGGCCTTCTTCATGGCGCTGGCCATCAGCACGGGATGCCGCGCGCCGGCGATGGCGGTGTTCATCAGCACGCCGTCACAGCCCAGCTCCATCGCGATGGCGGCATCGGACGCGGTGCCCACGCCGGCATCGACCAGCACCGGCACCTTGGCGTTCTCGATGATTTCCAGCAGGTTGTACTTGTTCTGGATGCCCAGGCCGGAGCCGATCGGCGCGGCCAGCGGCATCACCGCCACGCAGCCGATCTCTTCCAGACGGCGCGCCAGGATGGGGTCGTCGCTGGTGTAGACCATCACCTGGAAACCGTCCGCCACCAGCTTTTCGGCGGCGGTCAGGGTCTGCACCACGTCGGGATAGAGGGTTTTCTGGTCGCCCAGCACTTCCAGTTTCACCAGGGTGTGGCCATCGAGCAGTTCGCGGGCCAGCCGGCAGGTGCGCACCGCGTCGTCGGCGGTGTAGCAGCCGGCGGTGTTGGGCAGCAGGGTGTAGCGGTCCGGTGGCAGCACGTCGAGCAGGTTGGGCTCGTTGGGCGACTGGCCCAGGTTGGTGCGGCGGATGGCCACGGTGACGATCTCGGCGCCCGCGGCCTCGGTGGCCAGGCGGGTCTCCTCGAAATCCTTGAACTTGCCGGTGCCGGTCAGGAGGCGGGAACGGTAGGTCTTGCCCGCAATCACCAGCGGGTCGGTGGGGATGGAATTGGACATGCGGCGATTATCGCCGATGTTGGCGAAGGCGGGGCCGCGAATCGCGCACCCGGGCGCGCTCAACCACCGCCCAGCGCATGCACGATTTCCACGCGGTCGCCCGGATGAAGGGCCTGCGTGGCGTGCTGGCTGCGGGGAACGATGTCGCCATTGACCTCGACGGCCACGCGGCGCTCGGCCAGCCCTTCCTGCAGCAGCAGCGTGGCGATGGTGCTGCCGGCCGGCAGCGGGCGGGTCTGCCCGTTCAACTGGATGTCCATGCCGCCATTGTCGCGCATGGGCAGGGGTCAGGCGTAGACGGGGCCGGTACATGCCGCATTGCAGCGTGTGTGCCGGCCGGCTTGGTGGAACGATGCGCGCCATGCGCAGCCGTACGGGAGAGACGGCGTGCAGCCCATCCACTTCTTATCTGCCCCGGAGATTGCATGAACCGTTCCTCTTCGCCTGTCCGCTCGTTGCTGGCCGTTGCGCTGGCGCTGGCGGCGGCCCCCGCGCTTGCGCAGGAAGCCAATTACTCGCAGACCGTGTTCTTCGGCGACAGCCTGACCGACTCCGGCCACTTCCGTCCGGCGCTGATCCAGGCGGTGGGCCCCAACGGCGCGCTGCTGGGCCGCTTCACCACCAATCCGGGGCTGGTCTGGTCCGAGTACATGGCCGAGTACTACGGCACGGCGGCGCTGAGCGCCAACCAGGGCGGTACCAACTATGCGGTGGGCGGTGCGCGCGTAGGCACCAACAGTGCCGGCGCGCTGGGTGCCATCCCGGCCCTGACCACGCAGGTGAACAGTTATCTGGCCGCCAATGGCGGCCGCGCGGATTCCCGCGCACTGTATACGGTGTGGGGCGGGGCGAACGACCTGTTCGCCGTGGTCGGCGGGGCGCCGGCGCAGGCCACCATCACCAACGCGGTGACCGCGCAGGTCGGCATTGTCGGCACGCTGCAGACGGCGGGGGCGCGCTACATCCTGGTCCCGACCGTGCCGGACCTGGGCGCGACGCCGCAGTTCCGCGCGCAAGGCGCGGTGGGCATGGCTACCGGCACGCAGCTGTCGACCACGTACAACACGGCCCTGTTCGGCGCGCTAAACAGCGCCGGCCTGCGGGTGATTCCGCTGGACACCTTCAGCCTGCTGCGCGAGATCATCGCCAGCCCGGCCGAGTACGGGTTCGGCAACGTCACCGGTACCGCCTGCAATCCGCAGATCACCGCGTCGTCCGTGACCTGCAGCCCGCTGAACTACGTCACGCCGAATGCGCCGGACACCTATGCGTTCGCCGATGGCGTGCACCCGTCGTCGAAGGCGCACAGCATCCTGGCTGATTACGCCGTGTCGATGCTGGAAGGGCCGCGCCAGATCGCGCTGCTTCCCTACACCGCGTCGGTGATCGGTCGCGGCCGTGCCGATCGCGTCGCCTCCCATGTCGACGGCAAGCCTGAGGCCGACGGCATGCGCTGGTGGGGCGACGTGCGCGGCGACTTCCTGCGCTACGGGCACGGTGACCTGTACGACGGCGCCAGCCCGGCCGGCACGTTCGGCGTGGACTGGTCGCGCGGCTCGATGGTGTTCGGTGCGTTCGGTGGCTATGGCCGCGGCAGCTACGACTTCGGCCTGCGCGGCGGCAGCTTCGACCAGTCCGACGCCACGCTGGGCGGTTTCGTGGGCTGGTACGGCGACAGCCTGTGGGCCAATGCGCAGGTGAGCTACAGCTGGCTTGCCTACGACGTGGACCGCGAGGTCGTGCTGGGCGACGTGGTCCGTCGCCACAGCGGTTCCCCGGACGGCACCAACCTGAGTGTCGGCGCCAGCGCCGGTTACGAGTTCGGCGAAGGCGCATTCCGCCATGGCCCGGTGGTCAGCATCCTGTCGCAGACGATCGAGATGGACGGTTACAGCGAGAGCAATGTCAGCTCCACCGCGCTGGCGTATCCGGACCAGGACTTCGATTCGCTGATCGGCAGCGCCGGCTGGCAGGTGAGCTACGCCATCAACGACCACCTGAAGCCCTACGGCCGCCTGACGGTGGACCGCGAGTTCGAGGACCCGGCCGACGAAGTATTCGCGCAGTCGCTGTCGCTGCCGGGGACCCTGCCGTATGCGGTACCGGGCCTGGAAACCGACGACAGTTACGGCACCCTGCTGATGGGTGCACGCACCAGGCTGTTCGGCCTTGATGCCGACCTGGGCGTGAACACCACGGTCAACCAGGCGGGCGGTACCAACACCACGGCCTTCATGACCCTCAGCGGCAGCTTCTGATCGCCGCGGGCGGGCGGCGCCGTATTCCGGCGCCGCATTGCCTTGCCGGTCCCGCCCGGCATAGACTTCCCGCACTCCGCGGGTGTAGCTCAATGGTAGAGCTGTAGCTTCCCAAGCTACTGACGAGGGTTCGATTCCCTTCACCCGCTCCACGCCTCTCCCGCTCGCCATGTTCCCGCCGCGGCCGCCTGTCACGGTGGTTTCGCGCGTACGTGTCATGCTGTCGCACGACCTCTTTCCCGCATGCCCATGAAGCTCGCCATCCTGTCGCGCAACAGCAAGCTGTACTCGACCCGGCGGCTGATCGAAGCCGCTCGCCAGCGCGGCCACACGGTGCGCGTGCTGGATCCGCTGCGCTGCTACATGCGCATCGCGTCGACCGGCTTCCAGCTGCGGTACAAGGGGCGGCCGATCGCCGGGTACGACGCGGTCATCCCGCGCATCGGCGCGTCCATCACGCGCTACGGCACCGCAGTGCTGCGCCAGTTCGAACTGATGGGGACCTATACCCCCAACCCGTCCGATGCCATCCTGCGCGCGCGCGACAAGCTGCGTGCACACCAGCTGCTCGCGGCGCAGGGTATCGACCTGCCGGTGACGGTGTTCGGCGACAACCCGGACGACACCCAGGACCTGCTGTCGATGCTGGGCCCTCCGCCTCACGTGATCAAGTTGAACGAGGGCGCGCAGGGCGCGGGCGTGATGCTGACCGAAAAGCCCTCCGCCTCGCGCAGCGTGGTCGAAGCCCTGCGTGGGCTCTACGCCAGCTTCGTGGTCCAGGAATTCATCGCTGAGGCGGATGGAGCCGACCTGCGCTGCTTCGTGGTGGGGGACGAGGTGGTCGCCTCCATGCGCCGGCAGGCACCGGAGGGCGACTTCCGCTCCAACCTCCACCGGGGCGGTACCGCGCTGAAAGCGGTGGCCACCGAAGAGGAAAAGGCGGTCGCGATCCGGGCTGCCCGGGTGCTGGGCCTGGGGATCGCGGGGGTGGACCTGATCCGCTCCCAGCGCGGCCCGCTGGTGCTGGAGGTCAATTCCACCCCCGGCCTGGAAGGCATCGAAGGGGTCTGCGAGGTGGACGTGGCCGGCAGCATCGTCGCCTACCTGACGCGTGCCACCCGCTAGCGGCCGGTTCAGGCCCGGCGTGACGGGCGAGGCATTTTCACCTGGAATTAACGCGGCCTTTAACGGGTGTTTAATCGCTGCCCGCGTAGCCTTGTCCGGACCGCAGCTCTGCGTTCCTCCCGGTGATTCATCTGGACAGCACAGGATTACGGTAATCGGGGCATTACTTGGCCCAAGCGGGCGTCCGCCCGCTTGGGCTTTTTCTTGCCGCAACCGGCAGAAGCGTAATCTCCGGTATCTATGCCAGAATCGGGGCGATACCGCTGACCGGCAACCTGCACGCATCGCTGCCCGGAAAGCGTTCCCCCCGCCGCATTCCACTCCTCTAAAGGTGCAAGGATGTACAAACTCGCTTTGACTTCGCTCATGATGTTGGCCTTCGCGGGCACTGCCCACGCCACGATCGATTCGTCCAGCAAGAAGGCCCAGGAACACGCTGCACTGGATGTCACCGGCTCGTTCGCCGAACAGCGGCAGGCCATCGATGCGAGGCTGGCCAATGGCGAGACCTACAGCGAGATCAACCAGGAGGACCGGAAGACGGTGAAGGAAGCCCTGGATCGCATGGCGGCCGTGCTCGAGCAATCGGGTGGCGTGGCCGGCCTCAACGAGGAGCAGAAGGTGCGGGTGTTCAACGACCAGGAAGTGGTCAACACCATCCTCACCCGTGCCGCGGACGACAGCCGCCTGGTCTGCCGCCGCGAGAAGCGCATCGGTTCCAACCGCCCCACGACGCAGTGCATGACCGCCCTGCAGCGCCGGGAGCAGCTCGAGGAAGCCCGCAAGTCCATGACCCAGTCGCAGCGGTCCCAACTCTAAGGCACTCTGATTCATGCGCATCCTTGTAATTGAAGACAACAGCGACATCGCCGCCAACCTGGGCGATTACCTGGAAGAGCGCGGCCATACGGTCGATTTCGCCGCCGATGGCGTGACCGGCCTGCACCTGGCCGTCGTCCACGAGTTCGATGCGATCGTGCTGGACCTCAACCTGCCCGGCATGGACGGGCTGGAAGTCTGCCGCAAGCTGCGCAACGAGGCGCGCAAGCAGACGCCGGTGCTGATGCTGACCGCGCGCGATTCGCTGGACAACAAGCTGGCCGGCTTCGATTCCGGCGCGGATGACTACCTGATCAAGCCGTTCGCGCTGCAGGAAGTGGAAGTGCGCCTCAACGCGCTCTCGCGCCGCGGCAAGGGCGTGCAGACGCGCGTGCTGGAGGTGGGCGAGCTGGAGTACAACCTGGACACGCTGGAAGTGCGTCGCCAGGGCAAGCTGCTGCAGCTCAACCCGACCGCGCTGAAGATCCTGCAGGCGCTGATGGAAGCGTCGCCGGCCGTGGTGACGCGCCAGGAACTGGAAACCCGCGTCTGGGGCGAAGAACTGCCCGATTCGGATTCGTTGCGCGTGCACATCCATGGCCTGCGCGCCGTGGTCGACAAGCCCTTCGACAGTCCGTACATCCAGACCCGCCATGGCATCGGATACCGCATCGCCGCACCCGATGCCAGCAGCTGAGTCGTCGAAATCCCGCCGCCACCGCCGCTTCCGGCGGCGGCTGCGCACCCGCATCATCCTGTCGTTCGTGCTGTTGGGCTTTGGCCTGACGCTGCTGCTCGCGTTCTCGGCCAACTGGGTGCGCAACCGGGTCGAAGAGGATCTGGTGGTGGACGCCATCAGCCAGAACATCAGCGAATACCAGCGACGCTATATGGAAAGCGGCGGCCGCCAGCGCGACCTGCGCGTGCAGACGATGCGTGCGTATGCCTTCGCGCCGGACAAGTTCGAGCAGCTGCGAAGTGAGCAGCCAGACTGGTACGAACTGCCGAACGGTATTCATGCATTGTCCGGCACGGACGGCGACGGCTCTCCGTTCTCGTATTGGCTGGCGGTGCAGAAGACACCCGAGGCGTGGTTCTTCCTTGCCTATGACATGACCGAGTCCGCCAAGGGCAAGGACAAGTTCAACCGGGCATTGATCGGCGTGGTCGTGGTCTTCACCGGTATCTCGCTTCTGATCGGCTGGTGGTCGGCCGCGCGCGTGATGAGCCCGGTCTCCGAGCTCGCTGCGCGGTTGCGTTCCTACCGCGGCAGCAGCAATCCGCGTCCGCTGGCCCCTCATTTTCCTGAAGACGAAGTTGGCGAGCTGGCAAAGGCGCTGGACGACTACTCCGGTCGCCTGACCGAAGTCGTGCAGCGCGACCGCGAATTCAACGCCGACGTCAGCCACGAGCTGCGTACGCCGCTGGCCATCATCCGGGGCTCTGTCGAGCTGATGCTGTCGCGCCCGGACATGGACGAGAAGACGCGCACGCGCGTGCAACGCATCCAGCGCGCCGAACAGCAGTGCACGGACCTGATCAGCGCGCTGCTGCTGCTCTCGCGCAACGAGCGCGGCCATGGCAATACCGACGTCGCGCGCGTGGTCGAGCAGTTGCTGGATGCCCACCGCGCCACGCTGGGCGGCAAGCCACTGGTGCTGCGCATGGAAGGCGAGGGCGGTGTGACGGTGGATTCCCCCGAAGCGGCGCTGTCGGTCGCGCTGGGCAACCTGATCGGCAACGCGGTGAAGTACACCAAGGAGGGCGAAGTGGTGGTGCGCCTGTTGTCCGATGCGGTGGAAGTGGTCGATTCCGGCCCCGGCCTGAGCAAGGAGGACGCTGCGCGCCTGTTCGAACGCGGCTATCGGGGTACCCACGCCGGCCACTCGCACGGCGGCGGCATCGGCCTGTCCATCGTCAGCCGCCTGTGCGCGCTCTACGACTGGCAGGTGAGCGTGCGGCCGGGCGAACCCAAGGGCGTCATCGCGACGCTGCGCTTCTCGCCACAGCGGGATGCGGCAGTGCCGGATGCCCAGGAACCCCCTGCATCGCGCACCTGATCGCGCGCGATTGCCGGGTTACAGCACGATCCAGAAGCAGTTGTAGGCGCGGCGTATGCCCAGCGTCGTGTTGGACGGCGTGGCGCTGTTCTTCAGCGTCTGCATCACGCGCAGTCCGACAGGTCGCTGCCGCTGCGAGGTCTGCGGGTAATAGCCGTCGGCGTTGGCATCCACAACCTGCCCGGATTCATCAATGATGGGTGCGGGCTCGGGGCGTATCGGCACGATGTCCACCAGGGGCCGCTGCACGATGGCTTCCAGTCGGTCCAGTATGCGGTTGGCGGAGGCATCGGGAACGCCGGACCACTGGTAGACGCCCGCCAGCCGGTTGACGTCCTTGGCGTCGATGGCGGCGGTGATCTGGTAGACCAGATCGCTGAGGGTGCGCGAACAGCCGCCCCGGTAAAGCGGGCCTGCGGTGGCGGCGCCTGCGGTGCTGACATCGGGCAGCCGGTTCATCGCACCGACGTCCTCGCAGGCCTTGTCGGTGTAAATCGTCTCGCCCGACATCGTCGTGCAGCGTTGCACGCCCTGTGCGTGCGCGGACGTGGCAGGCAGCAGCCACGTACCGGGAAAAAAGCTGGCGGTCAGCAGGAGCAGGAGGAAACGCATTCCGCCAGCCTACCCGCGGCGGCGGCGGAAAGTCATGGGCCCGCCCACGGATGTGTGCGGGCCGTTCAGTTGTTCACTCGCTGCGTGAAGACGCGCTGCGGAGTCGCCTGACCTGCCGCGTGTTTCAGCGTGCCCTGTCCAACCGCGACAGTACCGCCTGCGTGGGCTTGGCCAGGTTGAGCGTGTAGAAGTGCAAACCCGGTGCGCCGCCGGCGACCAGGCGTTCGCACAGCCGGGCGACCACGTCGGCGCCGAAATCCCGTACCGCCTCGGCGTCGTCGCCGAACGCCTGCATGCGTTTGCCGATCCAGCGGGGAATCTCCGCACCGCACGCTTCGGAGAAACGCCGCAGCTGGGTGAAGTTGGAGATCGGCATGATGCCGGGGATGATCGGGATCTCCACGCCCGCCTTCCTCACCTGGTCGACGAAATGGAAGTAGGCGTCCGGGTTGTAGAAGTACTGGGTGATCGCCCCGTCGGCACCCGCATCCACCTTGGCCTTGAAGTGCTTCAGGTCGGTGAGGGCGTCATCAGCCTGCGGGTGGGTTTCCGGGTAGGCGCCCACTTCGATATGGAAATGGTCGCCATGCTCGCTGCGGATGAACGCGATCAGCTCCGAGGCGTAACGCAGGTCGCCCGTGAACCCCATGCCGGAAGGCAGGTCCCCGCGCAGTGCGACCACACGCCTGCAGCCAAGCGCCCGATAGAGGCGGAGCAGTTCGCGGATTTCCTCGCGGCTTCCGCCCACACAGGACAAGTGCGGGACCGATTCGAACCCATGGTGCTGGTGCAGGTGTCGTACGGTCTCGGAGGTATAGCTCAGCGTCGAACCGCCGGCACCGAAGGTGCAGGACACATAGTCTGGCGCATACACCTTCAGCTTTTCCGCCGTGCGGTCCAGCTGCGCGCGCTGTTCGTCGGTCTTGGGGGGATAGAACTCGAAGCTGATGGCAGGCATGAAGGGGGCCGGTCGGATCGTGGAAACATTATATCTCTTCATCGGGATGAATGATTATTCCTCGCTGCCACGCCTGTTCCATGCGTTGGGCTGCCGCCCGCACATGCCGCACGATCCTGTGGCGGGTTGCCCGTGCGGGGTACCCTGTCGGTCGTTTTCTGGCCCGCCATCGCATGACCATCGTCCTCACGCCCTTCGCCCGCACCCGCCTTTTCCCTACCGACAAGCGCCGCAACGCCATCCAAGACTGCAGCCCGGAGGCCTTCGAGCGCCGCCTCAATGAGGAGGCCCCGGTTGAAGTGCTGGAGGGCTACGCGCCGTTCTGTCGCCTGCATGTGCACCGCAACTGGACGTCCACCCGCTGCCTGACCGTGCCGATCACCGACGACAACCGTCACCAACTGCGTTCGTCATACGAGGCGCGCTCCTCCGACGAGCTGCCGGTGCTGGTGCGCTGGTTCGAAGGTGTCGAGCCGCCCGTGGCCGATTACCTGGTCGTCATCGTGTACAGCGCCGCGCAGCTGGCGAAGGAAAATGCGCCCATCGAAGGCGACTGGGGCGTGGTCGGCTGCCTGTACACCGCCACGCCGCACGAGATCCCGATGACGCCCATCACGATGATGCGCAATGCCTTGGGGGTGGAGGAGGGCGGCTCCGGCGTGCCGCTCGATCGCGAGGCCTACCGGCGGAGCGTGGCGTTCTGGGAACGCAATGCCAACTGGCGTCCCTGACGCGCGACACCGGAAGCCATGCATTCACGCGCTGACCATCTACGGCACGCAGGATTTCATTCCAGCGCTGCCAACGCATGGTCCAGCTGCGCCGACGGTGCCTCCTCAATGCTGAGCCGGACTACATCGGTCTCCGCGGTGGGTTCCTCCAGCGCGGCAAACTGGCTGTCCAGCAGCGACGCGGGCATGTAGTGGCCGCTGCGCGCGTGCATCCGTGCGGCGATGAGCCGCTTGTCTCCGTGCAGGAACAGGAAGCGCAACGGAACCCCGGTCGCACGCAGCCTGTCGCGGTGACGCCGGCGCAGCCCGGAGAACGCCAGTACCACGCGTTCGCCTGCCGCCGTGCGGCGCTGCAGCTCCAGGGCGATGCGGCGCACCCAGGGTGCCCGCATGCGGTCGGTCAGGGGAAGACCGCCGGCCATGCGCGCTTTCGCGCCGATGCTGTGGAAATCATCGGCATCCAGGAACGTGGCGGGCCAGGCGTCAGCCAGCGCGTGCGCCAGCGTGGTCTTGCCACTGCCTGACACGCCCATCACCACGGCGACCCGGATCCCGCTCATGCCGGCAGTTCCACCCGCACCTGGTACGTGCGTCCGGCTTCGATACCTTCGATAGCGTTATCGTCCTGCCACTGCCCGTCCAGTGCGACGCGCATCCGCGCGAGCCCTGTAACGCGTTCGATGTACATCTCGAACACGGCGCCCCGGAAGCGGCGTGTTGCGCGTGCCGATGGCCAATGGGAAGGCAGCTGGGGCGTGATCCGCAGCCCATCGCCATCGCCGCGCATACCGAACAGTTCCTCCACCAGGCAGCGGTACAGCCAGGCGGCCGTGCCGGTATTGAAGAGCTGGCTGGAGCGGCCGGCGGTGCGCGGGTGCAGGCGCCACGCGCCGCGGTAGTAGTTGGGCACGAACACCGGCAACTGGCCACGCTGCAGGCAATCGGCGGCGTCCGGCGTCGGCAGCATCGCGCGCAGTACCTGCCATGCACGGTCGGCGTCGCCGGCCTGGTACAGGCTGTACAGATAGAACGCCGCCGCGTGGTTGTAGACCGCACCATTCTCGGCCGTGCCGGGGAATTTCTGCGTCACCCGTCCGACATCCTCGCGCATGCGGGTGTACGGCGGGTCATACATGGTCACGCCGTAGGGCGACACCAGGTGCGTGTCGACGGCGGCCAGCATGCGCGCGCGCTTGTCGGCGTCGGCCGCGCCACTGAGGATGGCCCAGCTCTGCGGGTTGAGGAAGATGCGGCCTTCGCCATCCCCGCTGACGCCGAACGCGACACCATCGTCGGTGATGCCGCGCCCGTACCAGTCGCCGTCCCACAGGTGTGCGTTCATGGCGGCGTTGCACGCCTGCGTGCCCACGCGGAACTCGTCGGCGAGCATGTCGTCGCCGCGGCGCGCGCAGATCTCCGCCCACTGCTTCAATGCATAGGCGCTGGCCAGCGTCAGCCAGCCGGACACGCCGCGTCCGCGCCAGCCGACCATGTTCATCGGGTCGCACCAGTCTCCCTGTGCGATGTAGCTGAGGCCGCGCGCATCGCGTGCCTGCAGCAGCCAACGCATGGCGCGCGTGATGCGTTCCGACACGCTGGCCACCTGTCCGTGGGCGTCGGTCACCATGGCGTCGAGGATGCCGTCGTCGCCGGTCTCGTCCAGATAGGCCCGCAGGCAGATCGGCAGCCACACGCAGTGGTCGGTGTGCGGGATCTGGTTGATGTACTTCAGCTCGGCGCCCTCCACCAGCAGGATGCCGTCCGGCATCGCCCCGGAAGGCTCCTGCTGCGACAGGGCATGCAGGAACGCCGCCCGCGCCGCTTCCGGACGCAGGAAGCCCATGCCCATGTGGTCCTGCAGGTAATTGCGCGTCTGCGGATCGGTGGTCAGGCGGTTGACGTCGCCGTGGTAGTAGACCTGGCGCGGCAACCAGTGGTTGGCGAACGCATCCAGCCACGGGTCCGGTGTCTCGATGCGCAGGCATCCCGTGCCCGCGTCGACGTAGGCCGCGCCGCCTGCCGCCGCCCCCGCGAACGCTTCCTTCGACAGGTGCCGTTCGCGCAGGCGCCGGATCTCGTCGTCGTCGCGCGCCGGCGCGAACAGGAAGCGGTACTCCTGCACGTCATCCTCTGCGAGTTCCACCCGGTACTGCAGCACGGCGGTGGGCATTTCGTAGGCCGCGTCGCTGCCGCCCAGCAGCTCTTGGCTGACGATGGCCTGCGGGGCATGCAATCCGCCTTCGCCTTCGAAGTTCGCCTGCTGGGCTTCCCACGCATCCGGCGTCCGCTCGTAGAGCAGCACAGTGCGGTCCTTGAAGTCGCGGTTGCGGAAGTAATCCTCGACCTTCTGGTATGGCGTGACGCTGGCGCAGACGATGCCGCCGAGGTCGGCGCGATGGCTGCCCGACTGGTTCATCCACGACATGTAGCCGACCGGGAAGTAGGGATACAGGCTGAGGCGTCGCCGGCGCCCCGAACGGTTGTGCACGCGCAGCGTCCACAGTTCCGCCACCTCGTCCACCGGCAGCATCACGCCCATCTCCACCTCGATGCCGTCGCAGCAGACCCGCCATGCCACGTCGGACAGGCCGACGGAGAATGCGAACGCATCCGGCATCCGTCGCACAGGCTCGTGCGGTACCGAGAAGAGCCCATGGTCTTCTTCGTCCTTCACGTAGCAGAAGCGACCCGGGTGATGCGCGTAATACGGCTGCTCCGGCTGCATGAAGGTCTTGGCCTCCAGCGTGGGTGCATGCGCGTACTTGGCCGGTTCGGGCTGCATGAACTGCGCGGTGGCGAACCCCCGGCAGTTGAGCTGCAGCAGCATCCGCCGATTCCACAGGAACGTGGACGCGGCCGGCATCGCGGCGGGACTCGTCAGGACGAAGCGGCGTCCCTGCTCTTCGAAACCGTAGGGCACCTGGGTCATGCAGCGGCTTCCCGACGGGATTGCAGGTCGCTCTGCACCTGCGACAGGGTGGTCGCATCCAGCGGGTAGAAACGCATCACCCAGGCCGCCAGCAGGGCGACGGCGCCGGGGATCACGGTCAGCAGCAGCACGATGCCGAGCCGCGAGGCGTCCGACTGCGCCGCGTTGGCCACGTAGCCCATCCCGGCCAGGATCCAGGCGATGGTCGCCGAAGCCAGCGCGCCGCCGAGCTTCTGCGAGAACGTCGCGGCGGCAAAGGTCATCGCAGTGGCGCGCCGGCCGGTCTTCCATTCGGTGTAGTCGGCGCAGTCGGCGTACATCGAGAAGGCGAGGGGCGACTTGGGGCCAAGCATCAGTCCGACCAGCAGGTTCAGCGCGAACATGAGCCAGACCGCGTCAGGGGGAATGAAGAACATCGCACAGCTCACCACGCCGACGCCCGCCATCAGCCACGCCATCAATCGCCGCTTGTCCACGTAGCGGGTCATCAGGGGTGTCAGTCCGGCGCCCACGGCCAGGGCCAGCGCATAGGCGCCCAGGAAGAGACCGGTCAGCTCCGGCCGCTCGAGGTGGTACTTGAGGTAATACGCCAGCGAGCCGCCACGCATCACGATGGTCACCATGATGATCAGCGCCAACGCGAACAGCACCATCCACGGCCGGTTGTGCAGCAGGTCGGTCACGTCCTGGCGGACGGCGCTGCTTTGTTGCGGCAGCGGTGCGACACGTTCGCGCGTGGTCAGGAACACCGTGACGAACGCGGCGGTGGCGACCACGCCGTACAGCGACAGCGTCAACTGCCAACCCAGCGCCTCATCGCCACGTCCCAGCCACCGCACCAGGTCCAGCGTGAGCCAGTTCACCGCCATCGTGCCGGCGAAGGCGGCGATGAAGCGGAAACTGATCAGCTGGGTGCGCTGCTGGCTGTCGGCGGTGATGACGCCGGAGAGCGCGGAATAGGGAATGCTCAGCACCGTATAGGCGAGCATCATCAGGGTGAAGGTCGCGTACGCCCAGACCAGTCGTCCCCCATCGCCCAGGTCGGGTACGGTCCACGTCAGCACGCCCGCCAAGGCCATCGGCAGTGCACCGAAGAGCAGGTAGGGCCGGAACCGGCCGAACCGGCTGCGCGTGCGATCGGCGATGGCGCCCATCAGGGGATCGGTGATGGCGTCCACCACCTTGGTGACCAGCATCATCGTGCCGACGGCGGCAGCGGCCAGTCCCATCACGTCGGTGTAGAAAATGAGCAGGAACGCCGAGATGTTGGCCCAGTAAAGGTTGAAGCCGAAATCGCCGACGCCGTAGCCGACCTTCTCGCGCAGGCGAGGCTCCGTGCTGCTTGCGGGATGCGCGGTCGCTCCGCCCCCCTGATCAGGTCGCATGTCCACTCCCGGGATGATGGTTCGCTCCGGCCCACGAAACGCATGCGTCGCGGCGACCGAAACGGCGGCCAAGCTTGCGATGATCGCGGCAGTGAGGCAAGCACCCGTGCGGTCCCGTCGGCCGGCATCCGAGCGCCAGCACGGGCGTGGCGAGCCGCGGAATGCAGAACGGGCGCCGTGAGGCGCCCGTTCCGGGAGTACAGCGCAATCGCCGGAGCGATCAGTAGCGGTAATGGTCCGGCTTGTACGGGCCTTCCACCGGCACGCCGAGGTAGTCGGCCTGATCCTTCGTCAGCTTGGTCAGCTTCACGCCGATCTTGTCCAGGTGCAGGCGGGCGACTTCCTCGTCCAGGTGCTTGGGCAGACGGTAGACGGTCTTCTCGTACACGTCCTTGTTGGCCCACAGGTCGATCTGCGCCAGCGTCTGGTTGGCGAACGAGTTGGACATCACGAAGCTGGGGTGGCCGGTGGCGCAGCCCAGGTTGACCAGGCGGCCCTCGGCCAGCAGGAAGATGGCCTTGCCGTCGGCGAACACGAACTTGTCCACCTGCGGCTTGATGTTGATCTTCTGCACGCCCGGCAGGTTGTACAGCGCATCGACCTGGATTTCGTTGTCGAAGTGGCCGATGTTGCAGACGATCGCCTGGTCCTTCATCGCCTTCATGTGGTCGATGGTGATGATGTCCTTGTTGCCGGTGGTGGTGACGTAGATGTCGGCCGTGCCCAGCGTGTCTTCGACGGTGTTCACCTCGAAGCCTTCCATTGCCGCCTGCAACGCGCAGATCGGATCGATCTCGGTGACGATGACGCGCGCGCCGTAGGCCCGCAGCGAGTGCGCCGAACCCTTGCCCACGTCGCCGTAACCGCAGACCACGGCGACCTTGCCGGCCAGCATCACGTCCATCGCGCGCTTCAGGCCGTCGGCCAGCGATTCGCGGCAGCCGTACAGGTTGTCGAACTTCGACTTGGTGACCGAGTCGTTGACGTTGATCGCCGGGATGAGCAGCGTGCCGGCTTCGGCCAGCTGGTACAGGCGGTGCACGCCGGTGGTGGTTTCCTCGGAAACACCCTTCCAGGACTTGACCACTTCGGTCCAGTAGCCCGGGCGTTCCTGGTGCACGCGCTTGAGCAGGTTCTTGATGACCTGCTCCTCATGGCTCGACGAGGGGCTGTTGACCCAGTCCGAACCGTTTTCCAGCTCATAGCCCTTGTGGATCAGCAGGGTGACGTCGCCGCCGTCGTCGACGACCAGTTCCGGCCCGAGCTTGCCGTTGCCGAAATTCAGCGCGTCCAGCGTGCAGTCCCAGTACTCCTCCAGCGTCTCGCCCTTCCAGGCGAACACCGGCGTGCCGGTGGCGGCGATCGCTGCGGCGGCATGGTCCTGGGTGGAGAAGATGTTGCACGAGGCCCAGCGCACGTCGGCGCCCAGGTCGACCAGCGTCTCGATCAGCACGGCGGTCTGGATAGTCATGTGCAGCGAACCGGTGACGCGCACGCCCTTCAGCGGCTTGGCGGCGGCATGCTTGCGGCGGATGGACATCAGGCCCGGCATCTCGTGCTCGGCGATGTCGATCTCCTTGCGGCCCCAATCGGCCAGGGAGATGTCGGCGACCTTGTAGTCGCCTTCGGTGGAGAACTTGCGTACTGCGTTCATTGCGGTGGCTCCGGGGAAGTGGCGAGCTGTGCTCGCATTCTTGACCGGGCGCCGTTACAGGAACGTCCTGCCGAGCCTGGCCGTGCTGTTTCCACGGTCGCAGCGCCCCTCGGCGAGGGTGCGCATTATATCGCTTCCTCCGGATGGAAAGATGGCCCGCCGACGGACGCGATGGGGTAGGCTTCGGATGTTGCCGTGCAGCAGACCATTTGTCCGTGCGGACAATACCAATCCAACCAACGAACGACGACGCGACCCCGCATGAACAGCCCCCGCAGTCTTGAATTCGCCGCTCCCGATGTTCCCCTGCGTGAAGACGTGCGCCGTCTCGGCGCACTGGTCGGCGACATGCTGGCCGAACAGGTCTCGCCCGAATTCCTCGCCAGCGTGGAACGGGTACGCACCACCGCCATCGCGCGCCGCCAGACCGATGCGCCCCCGCAGTCGCTGGCCGGCCTGCTGGACGGGCAGCCGCCGGAACAGGCAGAAGCGCTGATCCGCGCCTTCAGCACGTATTTCCAGGTGGTCAACATCGCCGAGCGCGTGCATCGCATCCGCCGCCGCCGCGACTACCAGCGCACGGGCGGCACCACGCCGCAACCGGATGGCCTGCACGATGCGCTGTCGAAGCTGAAGGCACAGGGCGTCACGCTGGAGGAGCTGGCCGACTGGCTGCCGCGCCTCGACATCGAGCCCGTCTTCACGGCGCACCCCACCGAAGCGGTGCGGCGCGCGCTGCTGGAAAAAGAACAGCTGATGGTCGCCAGCCTGATCAACGGGCTGGATGGCCAGCGCACGCCCGGCGAACAGGCCACCGACATCGCGCGCTTCCGCATGGCGCTGACGTCCGCGTGGCAGACCTCCGACTCCTCACCCGTCCGCCCGGGCGTGGAGGATGAGCGCGAGCATGTCGGCTTCTACCTGGTCGAAGTGCTGTATCGCGTGATCCCGGTGCTGTACGAAACCTTGGAGAACGCCATCACCGAGGTCTACGGTCCGGCGCCCTGGGTCACCAACGACCTGCCGCGACTGCTTCGCTTCGGTACGTGGGTGGGCGGCGACATGGACGGCAACCCCAACGTGGATGCCACCACCATCGCGGCAACGCTGACCGCGCAGCGCAACGCCATCCTGACGCGCTACCTGAAGGAACTCCGCCAGCTGACCACGCTGCTCAGCCAGTCCAGCGCGGTGATCGGGGTGTCGCCTGAAGTATTGGCGCGCGTGGACGAGTACCGCGCGCTGATGCCGGCGGCGGCGGCGAAATCGCGCCCGCGCCATGGCGACATGCCGTACCGCCTGCTCAACGACCTGATGCGTGCCCGCCTGCAGGCCACCCTGGAAGACCGGCCGGAAGCCTATGCGTCGCCCGAGCAGTTTGCCGGGGACGTGGACCTGATCCTGCAGAGCCTGGAAGCCAATCGCGGCATCCATGCCGGTTGGTTCGCCGTGCGCAGGCTGGCGTGGCGCGTGCGTACCTTCGGGTTCCATCTGGCACGCCTGGACGTGCGCCAAGAATCCAGCGTGCACGCGCGCGCGGTGGCCGCCGCGCTGGGCGATGACGGTTGGGAAGCGCGCGATGCGGTAGATCGGGCCGCGCGGCTGGCGCCGTATGCCGGCGGACCGCAGGCCTTGCCGGCTTCGCAGGAAGAAGGCAATCCCCGCCTGGATGCGGTGTTCGCGGCACTGGCCGATGCGCGGCAACGCCACGGCAGCGATGCGCTGGGCGCCTACATCATCAGCATGGCGCACAACCGTGCCGACGTGCTGACCGTGCTTGCGCTGGCGCGGCGCGGCGGCCTGGTGGATGCGGACGGCAACGTGCCGCTGGACATCGCGCCCCTGTTCGAAACGGTGGGCGACCTGCAGCACGGGCCGGATACCCTGCGCGACCTGGCGGCCGATCCTGTCTATCGCGCGCACCTGGCGTCGCGCGACAACGTACAGATGGTGATGCTGGGGTATTCCGACAGCGGAAAGGACGGCGGCATCGCCGCCTCGCGCTGGGGCCTGCAGCGCGGCCAGGTGGAACTGCTGCAGGCGGCGAAGGAGCTCGGCATCAAGCTGACGTTCTTCCATGGCCGCGGCGGATCGATCAGCCGCGGCGGCGGCAAGACCACTCGCGCGGTGGATGCCTCGCCGCGTGGCAGCGTGGACGGTCGCCTGCGGGTGACCGAGCAGGGCGAGGTGATCCATCGCAAGTACGGCATCCGCGCGCTGGCGCTGCGCTCGCTTGAACAGTCGGTGGGCGCGGTGCTGGTATCCAGCCTGCGGCCGCGTCCCGCCGAGCCGAGGGAAGAAGCCTGGCGCGAGGTGATGGACGTGGTGTCGCGCGAGAGTACGCGCGCCTACCGCGCCTTCGTCGAGGCGCCGCGCTTCATGGATTATTTCCGCAGCGCTACGCCGATCGACGTCATCGAGCGGATGACGCTGGGCTCGCGGCCGTCGCGTCGCCTGGGCCAGGACGCGGCGCTCGGCAACCTGCGCGCGATCCCGTGGGTGTTCGCCTGGAGCCAGGCACGCGCGGTCATTCCCGGCTGGTACGGCGTGGGCAGCGGATTGAAGGCGGTCGTGGACGCCGGCGGCGAAGAGACGCTGCGCGAGATGGCGCGTGACTGGCCGTTCTTCAAGACCTTCCTGGACGACATCTCCATGGTGCTCGCCAAGGGCGACCTGAGCATCGCGCAGATGTTCTCGCGCATGTCCGGTGACCTGCACGAAGAATTCTTCCCCCGCATCCAGCAGGAGCACGCCTCCACCCTGCAATGGGTGATGGCGTTGAACGGCAACACCTGGCTGCTGCAGCACGACCAGCGGCTGGCGCTGTCCATCCGGCTTCGCAACCCCTACATCGACCCGATCAGCGTGATGCAGGCCGACCTGCTGAAGCGCTGGCGGGCGAGCGGTCGCGAGGACGAGGCCCTGCTGCACGCGCTGGTCGCGAGCATCAACGGCGTCTCGCAGGGCGTGCAGAACACGGGGTGATAGCGGAAAGTGGCGTGGGAGCGACGTCAGTCGCGACCGCACGTTGTCAGATCGCGGCCGAGAACGGAGCCCAGCCATGGGCGGCCGTCCGGTCGCGGAATTCATTCAACCGCTATCGGCAGTCAATGTCTGCGGTCGCGACTGACGTCGCTCCTACAAGGAGCCAGTCGCTCACCCATCCAGCTCGGACCAACGCCGATAGGCCTGGTCCAGTTCCGCCTGCTTCGCGGCGAGTTCGTCGTTGGCGCGCTGCAGGTCGGCCGGGGCCTGCTGGTAATAGGCCGGGTCGTTCATCGCCGCGGTGCGTGACGCGATGTCGGCTTCGAGGACTTCGATACGCCCGGGCAGCTGCTCCAGCTCGCGCGCTTCCTTGAAGCCCAGCTTGCGCTTGGCGGTGACGGGTTCGGGTTGGTGCGAGAGCGTGGGCTTGGCGGGCGCTGCGGAAGTGGCGACCGGCGTGCGACGCTGCCGCAGCCAGTCGGTATAGCCGCCCACGTAGTCGCCCAGCCGTCCTTCGCCTTCCAGCACCAGGGTGCTGGTGACCACGTTGTCGAGGAAGTCGCGGTCGTGGCTGACCAGCAGCAGCGTGCCCTTGTAGTCCAGCAGCAGTTCTTCCAGCAGCTCCAGCGTTTCCACGTCCAGGTCGTTGGTGGGTTCGTCCATCACCAGCAGGTTGGAGGGCTGCGCGAACAGCTTGGCCAGCAGCAGGCGGTTGCGCTCGCCGCCGGACAGGCGGGTGATCGGCGCACGCGCGCGCTCGGGCGAGAACAGGAAATCCTGCAGGTAACCGATGATGTGCTTGCGGCTGCCGTTGATCTCGACGAAGTCGCTGCCCTCGGCCACGTTTTCCAGCGCGGTGCGGGTTTCATCCAGCTGGCTGCGGTGCTGGTCGAAGTAGGCGATCTGCAGGCCGGTGCCGAGCTTCACGTCACCGTGTTGCGGCGCCAGCTCGCCCAGCAGGATCTTCAGCAGCGTGGACTTGCCGGCACCGTTGGGGCCGATGATGCCGACGCGGTCGCCACGCAGGATGGTGGCCGATACATCGTCCAGCAGCACGCGGCCGTCGTAGGCCTGGGTGATGCCCTTGGCCTCGATGACCTTCTTGCCGGAATTCTGCGCGCTGGCGACTTCCATCTTGACGTTGCCGGACAGTTCGCGACGCTGCGAGCGTTCGCGACGCATCGCCTTCAGCGCGGTCACGCGGCCTTCGTTGCGGGTGCGGCGCGCCTTGATGCCCTGGCGGATCCAGACTTCCTCCTGCGCAAGCAGCTTGTCGAAGCGCGCGTTTTCCTGCGCCTCGGCGTGCAGGCGTTCCTCGCGGCGGCGCAGGTAGTTGTCGTAGTCGCCCGGCCAGCTGGTCAGCTGGCCTCTGTCGATCTCGATGATGCGGGTGGCCAGCGAGCGCAGGAAGCTGCGGTCGTGGGTGACGAAGACGATGCTGCCGTCGAACTGCTTCAGGAAGCCTTCCAGCCAGGCGATCGCTTCGATGTCCAGGTGGTTGGTGGGTTCGTCCAGCAGCAGGATGCCCGGCTTGCGCACCAGCGCCTGGGCCAGCAGCACGCGACGCTTCATGCCGCCGGACAGCGCGGCGAAGTCGGTGTCTTCCGGCAGTTCCAGCCGTTCGAGCACCTGCTGCACGCGGCGGTCCAGGTCCCATCCGTGCTGCGCTTCGATCTGCGCCTGGGCTTCGCCCATCGCATCCATGTCGCCATCGTGCAGCGCGTGGTGGTAGCGCGCCAGCAGCTGGCCCAGGTCGCCCAGGCCCTGCGCGACGACGTCGAACACCGTGCCTTCCGTGTCCTGCGGGACTTCCTGCGCCATGCGCGCGACCACCACGCCGTTCTGCACGCGGATCTCGCCGTCGTCCGGCTTCAGCTCGCCGGCCATCAGGCGCATCAGCGTGGACTTGCCGGCACCGTTGCGGCCGACGATGCAGACGCGTTCGCCGGGCTCGATGGACAGGTCGACGTGTTCGAGGAGGAGCGGCCCGCCGACACTGAAGTCGACCCGCTGGAATTGCATCAGGGACATGGGGACATTGTACCGGCGCGGGGTTGCGCCATGCGGGAGGAAAAAGAAAAGCCCCGCCAGGGCGGGGCTTCTCGGCAACGGGCAGGCCCGCGGCTTACTTCAGCTTGGCATCCTTGCGCAGCGCGTCGGCGCGGTCGGTCTTCTCCCAGGAGAAGGCGGTCGCGGTGTGCTTCTTGCCGGCGCCGTCCACGTAGCTGATTTCCTTCGGCTTGCGGCCGAAGTGGCCGTAGCTGGCGGTGGCCTGGTAGATCGGGTGCTCCAGGTCCAGCATGCGGGTGATGCCGTACGGGCGCAGGTCGAAGTGCTTGCGGATCAGCTTCTCGATGACGTCGTCACCCACCTTGCCGGTGCCGAAGGTGGTCACCGAGATGGAGGTCGGCTCGGCCACGCCGATGGCGTAGGACACCTGCACTTCGCACTTGTCGGCCAGGCCGGCGGCCACGATGTTCTTGGCCACGTAGCGCGCGGCATAGGCGGCCGAACGGTCCACTTTCGACGGATCCTTGCCCGAGAACGCGCCGCCACCATGGCGGGCCATGCCGCCGTAGCTGTCGACGATGATCTTGCGGCCGGTCAGGCCGCAGTCGCCCACCGGGCCGCCGATGACGAACTTGCCGGTCGGGTTGATGTGCACCTTGTTCTTCGGCAGCGCGTCCAGCCACTTCTTCGGCAGCACGGGCTTGAGGATGCTCTCGCGCACCGCCTCGATCAGGTCCTTCTGCTTGATGTCCGGGTCGTGCTGGGTGGACAGCACGACGGCGTCGAGGCCGAGGATGCTGTTGCCGTCGTAGCGCAGCGTGACCTGCGACTTGGCGTCCGGGCGCAGCCACTTCAGCTTGCCGTTCTTGCGCACCTTGGCCTGCTGTTCCACCAGGCGGTGGCTGTAGTACAGCGGGGCCGGCATGAATTCCGGCGCCTCGTTGCAGGCGTAGCCGAACATCAGGCCCTGGTCGCCCGCGCCCTGTTCTTCCGGCTTCTTGCGGTCCACGCCCTGGTTGATGTCCGGCGACTGCTTGCCGAGCATGTTGATGATGGCGCAGGTGTGGCCATCGAAACCGACGTCCGAATTGTCGTAGCCGATGTCATTGATGACCTTGCGCGCCAGCGACTCGATGTCCACCCACGCGGTGGTGGTGACTTCGCCGGCCACGATGGCGGCGCCCGTCTTCACCAGCGTCTCGCAGGCAACGCGTGCGCGCTTGTCCTGGGCCAGGATCGCGTCCAGCACGGCGTCTGAAATCTGGTCGGCGATCTTGTCCGGATGACCTTCGGAGACCGATTCGGAGGTGAACAGGTAGCTGGACATCAGGCTTATATCCTTTGATTCGGATGAAAAGATGGGCGCGCATGATACACGCCGGAGGCGGTGCGTGCATTCTGCGCCGTTCAGGGTTGCCCGGGGTTAAGCCCGCATCACGTGCCGCCTTGTGTCACCGGACTGCCAGAAAACCGCAACGGCGCTGTCGCAGGCCAGGCGCAGGCTGCGCGGCGAAACCCCGCCGCAGGCCCTGCCCACGACCATGCGCCCCCTGGAACAGCAGATCGTCGAACGTTACCCGCACTGGTTCCGGGGCCGTCGTGCCGGGCTGACCCGCCCGCTGCTGCGCACGCTGGGCCGCTGGTCGCGGATCGATGAGGCACATGACTTCCTGGCAGGACACGCGCATCTGCGTGACCTCGCCTTCGTCGACGCGGCCAGCGATTTCCTCAACCTGCGCTGCCGCGTGGACCAGGGCGATGTCTCCCGCATTCCCGCCCGGGGCCGGTTGCTGATCGTTGCCAACCATCCGTCCGGCGCGCTGGACGCGCTGGCCCTGCTGCAGGTGGTCGGCAAGGTGCGGCAGGACGTGAGGATCGTCGCCAACGACCTTCTGGCGGGCATCCACAGCCTGGCGGGCCTGCTGCTGCCGGTACGCATCCTGGGCGGCCGGCCGAAAGCGGACAGCGTGCGTGCCGTGGAGCAGGCGCTGAAGGACGAGCAGTGCGTGATCGTGTTCCCGGCCGGCGAGGTATCGCGATTGTCTCCGCGTGGCATCCGCGACACGCGCTGGCGGCGTGGGTTCCTGCGCTTCGCGCGCAGCACCGACACGCCCGTGCTGCCCATCCGTGTGCAGGCGAGGAATTCCGTGTTGTTCTACGGCGCGTCCACGCTGTTCAAGCCGGCGGGCACCGCGTTGCTGGCGCGAGAAATGTTCAAGCGCAGCCAGCAGTGCGTCACCCTGCGCATCGGCCGCACCATGGTGCTGGACCGCGACACGGATACCAGGGCATTGCTCGCGCGGGTGCGCGCTGAACTGTATGCATTGGGTCGGCGACAACCCGCGGATGCGCGGGAGAAGGCCGAACCGGTGGCCGCACCGGTCGATGGCGCATTGCTGCAGCCGTGCATCGATGCCATGGAGGTGCTGGGCCAGACCGGTGATGGAAAGCGCATCTGCGTGGGCAGGCTGGGTCCGGATTCTCCGCTGCTGCGCGAGATCGGCAGGCTGCGCGAACTGACCTTCCGTGCGGTGGGCGAGGGCACCGGCAGGCATCTCGACGTGGATGCCTACGATGCCTGGTACGAACACATCGTCCTGTGGGACGCGCCGCAGCGGAAGATCGCCGGCGCCTACCGCATCGCGCGCGGCGCGCCGGTGCTGGCGTCCCACGGACTGGAGGGACTCTACAGCGCGTCGCTGTTCCGCTATGCCGACGAGGTATTGCCACGGCTTGCGCAGGGCATGGAACTGGGGCGCAGCTTCGTGGCGCCGGAATACTGGGGCAGCCGCAGCATCGATTATCTGTGGCAGGGCATCGGTGCCTATCTGCGGCGCCATCCGGGTGTGCGTTACCTGTTCGGCGCCGTGTCGATGAGTGCCGCGCTGCCGTTGCATGCGCGGGAACAGATCGTCGCCTACTACGCCCACTTCTATGGCGACCACCGCGGAGACGCGGCATCGCGCAACCCGTTCCGCTACACCGCCGTCCCGCCTTCATTCCAGGCGCTGGATGCGGAAACGGCGTTCCGCGTGCTGAAGGCGAACCTGGACGTGCTGGGGGCGAGCGTGCCGATGCTCTACAAGCAGTACACCGACCTGTGCGAGCCGGGCGGCACGCGTTTCCTGGCGTTCGGCGTGGACCCTGCCTTCAGCGGCTCGATCGATGGCCTGATCCAGGTGGACCTGCACCGGATCCGCCCGAAGAAGCGGGCGCGCTACCTGGGCGAGGTTTCCCGGACAGCGGAGGCCGGGGCGTGAGTCCGTTGGCCGCGCCACCGCCGATGCGGCGCGCGGTCTTCGTCTCCGACGTGCACCTGGGCTCGAAACACTGCCATGCGGCGGAATTCGCGGATTTCCTGGGCGGACTCCATTGCCGTCGCCTGTATCTGGTCGGCGACATCGTCGACCTGTGGTGGATGGCGCAACGGCGCGCGGCGTGGGATGCCGCCCACAACCGCGTGGTCGAGGCCCTGCACGCGCTGGTGCGCAACGGCACCGAACTGGTCTATGTCCCCGGCAACCACGACCGTCCGATCCGCCGCTTCTGTGGCCTGATGCTGCCGGCGATGCAGGTGCGGCGCCGCGCCATCCACGTCACGCTCGACGGCCGCCGCCTGCTGGTCACCCACGGCGACGATTACGACGGCATCACCCACTTCGGCGGGCTGCAGGAGAAATTCGGCGACTGGCTCTACTACCGCATCCTGACCGGCAACCGCCTGGCCAACCGCATCCGGCGCCGGCTGGGCTTGCGCTACTGGTCGCTGGCCGAATACCTCAAGCGCCAGAGCGACGCCGCCGAACGCTACATCGGCCGCTTCGTGCAGGCCGGGCTGGATGACGCGAAACGCCGCGGCCTGGATGGCATCGTCTGCGGGCACATCCACCGGGCGGCGCTGTTCCAACGCGATGGCCTGCTGTACGCGAACGACGGTGACTGGGTAGAGAGCCTGACGGCGCTGAGTGAAGAAGCGGACGGCCGGCTCTGCCTGCTGGGACACAACGGGCAGGTATTGGCCGAGGTCGCACCGCGGTTGCAGCTGATGGTCACCGAGGTGCCACGGGCGGCCTAGCGGCACGCCTTCGATCCGCCGGGTCGGCCTGCTAGCATCCGGCCATGGATTCCCTCAGCCAGATCGTCCTCGGAGCCGCCGTCGCCGCGGCCATCGTCCCCGCTTCCCATCGCCGTTCCGCCTTGCTGGCGGGCGCCGCGCTCGGCACGCTGCCGGACCTCGACAGCCTGCCCATCGCATTGTTCTCGGACAATCCGATCACGCTGATGACCGTGCACCGCAGCTTCAGCCATTCGCTGTTCGTGCTGCCGCTGGTGGGGTGGCTGGTGTGGTGGCTGTTCAAGCGTTACGGCAAGGGGCGGGTGGCTGCTTCGCCGGCACGCTGGTTCTGGGCGATCCAGCTGGCGCTGGTCACCCATCCCCTGCTGGACGCGTTCACCGTGTACGGCACGCAGCTGTGGTGGCCGCTGGCGTCATCGCCGGTGATGTGGTCCAGCGTCTTCATCATCGACCCGCTGTACACCGTGTGGCTGCTGGTGGGATGCGTGGTGGCGTGGTTCGCGCGCGGGCGCGTGGTCGCCCAGCGCGCCCTCGTGGCGGGGCTGGTGGTGAGCACGGCTTATCTGGGCTGGTCGCTGCTGGCCAAATCCATGGTGGAAAGGGACGCCGAACGTACGCTGGCCTCCATGGGCCTGGGCGGCGCGCCGTACTTCTCGGTGCCGATGCCGTTCAACACGCTGCTGTGGCGCGTGGTGGCCATGACGCCCAGCGGCTACGTGGAAGCCGAGCGCTCGGTGGTGGCGGACGAAGGGCCGCTGGTGTTCCGTGGTTATCCGTCGCAGGTGCAGGCCCTGGCCGAGGCGCGCGACATCGCCGCGGTGAAACGCCTGACGTGGTTCAACCGCGGCTTCATGCGCGCGCAGGTGCAGCAGGACCGGCTGGTGCTGTCGGACCTGCGCATGGGGCTGGAACCGGACTACAACTTCCGCTTCGAGGTCGCGGAGCGGCGCGGGGACCGCTGGCAGGCGATCGCGCCCGTGCAGCAGCCGTGGACGGCACCGGTCTCCGGCATGGCGGGCCTGCGGTCACTCATGGCGGCCATGTGGAAACGCATCCGCGAACCTTCGCCCGAACCGCTGCGCGCATCGATGGGCTAACCGTCATGCAGTGTGGTGCGTGCGCGACTCGCGCGCGGCACCATGGCACGCGAGGCGTCCTGCTACATCACGGTTGCCCGGATCGCGGCAGCGGATCCGGGCATCGTGTGCATCGCCACGCATCGGACGCGTCGTGCGCGCCCGCGGCGCTCAGGAGCCGGTGACCGCTTCCTTCTGGACGTCCTTCGCGGGCGTGCTGTCGTCCTCGCGGGCCACGCGGGTGGCCTCGTCCTTGTCCGACGCCTTCTGCAGGACCACGGACTGGCCGTTCATCAGGCGCTGGTAGTTCTCTTCGCCCAGTGCGCTGCGGAACTTTTCCACCGAACGCTGGTAGGTGTACGGATACTCGGCAAACGACGTGCGGTTGCCCAGGATCATCTGCACCTTGCGTTCGCTGAGGCCGGTGTGTTCCGAAAGCTGCTGGATGGTGTCGCCAGCCTGCGCGGAGAAAGGCGCGGCCAACAGGGCGACAACGAGTGCGGTTCTTGTATTCATGACATCCTCCTCGGGAGGTGATTACCGCTTGCTTGCTGCGTTTGATCGCAGGCCGGCGGGGGAACCGGCGTGGTCATCCTCGCGCTGCATGCAAGCGAGCCCCAGTGCCGGAAAGCACAGTGACTCCGGTCATGTTTACGATGCGTATACCTTCGTCAATAGACCGTCGCGCGGGCCTGCACGAAGGCATAGAAGAACACCGCATCCGGATCGTTCTGCACGTCGTGCATCTCGCGCCGCATGCCGTCCACCACATCCTGGGTGACACGCCTGGCCTGCACCAGCGAGTCGGCGGCCGACAGCAGCAGTTCCTCCCAGAACGCGATCATGTCCTTGCGTCGCGCCGGCTCGCGGTTGTCGAAATGCACCGTCTTGATCTCGGTGGTGACGTCGCGGTAGCCGCCGGCCAGCAACAGGTTCCCCAGCTTCGCGCCGATGAACGGGTCGCCGCCGCTGTCGTACTGGAAATCGTTGAACGCCATCCAGTAGCGCCAGGTATTGGGTGAATAGGGGTGCAGCAGGAACGACGAATTCATCACCTCGGTGACGTAGATCGGCGAGCCGGGAGCCAGCACGCGACGCACTTCGCTGAGGACGCGTGCGGGGTTGGGGACATGTTCCAGCACCCAGCACAGGAACGCCGCATCGAAGTCGCGCGCCGCGTACGGCAGGCGGCTGGCATCCGCCTGCTGCAGCGTGTAGCGGTCGCGGCACCAGGGCATGGTGGCGAGATTCTGCCGCGCGGCGTCCAGTTGCACCTCGTTGAGGTCCACGCAGGTGACGTGCAGGTCGGGAAAACGGCGCAGCAGGATTTCGGTCTGCGCGCCCACGCCACTGCCCACTTCCAGCAGGCGGCGGGTGCCTGTGTAGTCGACGTGGTTGAACAGGGTGCTTTCCAGCAACCGCGCCTGCTTCATGAGCCTTGCCTGTTCGACCGGGGAAAAGCCGTGCAGGTAGGTGGGAGTGTCTTCGCTGGCGGTCATGGGAAACTCCGGGAAAGAAGTCAGGCGGCTGCGGGAAGGCCCGGCGCGACGCCGGCGACCAGCGCGTCGAAGTAATCCCGCGTCAGTCGGATCTGTTCGTCGGCGCTGTCCGCGCGGTTCACCACGGCACGGAAGGCGAGGTTTTCGGGACGGTCCTTGGCATACCAGCCCAGGTGCTTGCGGGCGATGCGCACGCCTTGGGGTTCGCCATAGAAACCATGCAGCGCCTGCAGGTGGCCCAGCAGGATGTCGCGGATTTCCTGCAGCGTCGGTGAAGGCAGATGCTCTCCGGTGGCGAGGAAGTGCGCCACTTCGCGGAAAATCCAGGGGCGACCCTGCGCGGCGCGACCGATCATCACCGCGTCCGCGCCCGTCTTCCGCAGGACATGGGCGGCTTTCTCCGGCGAATCGATGTCGCCATTGGCCACCACCGGGATGCGCAGCGCGGACTTGATGGCGGCGATGGTCTCGTACTCGGCCGTGCCGGTGTAGTGCTGGTCGCGCGTGCGCCCATGCACCGCGAGCGAAGCGATACCGCTCTGCTCGGCGATATGCGCGATGACCGGTCCGTTGCGGTGGTCGCAATCCCAGCCGGTGCGGATCTTCAGGGTGACCGGTACGTCGACGGCCTTCACGACCGCTTCCAGGATGCGGCCCACCAGCGCCTCGTCGCGCATCAGCGCCGAGCCGGCCCAGGCGTTGCAGACCTTCTTGGCGGGGCAACCCATGTTGATGTCGATGATCTGCGCGCCATGGTCGGCGTTGTAGCGGGCGGCGTTGGCCAGCTGCTCGGGCTCGGTGCCGGCGATCTGCACGCTGACCGGCGTGGGTTCGCCGTCGTGATCCATGCGGTGCAGCGACTTCTGCGTGTTCCAGAAGCGCGGATCGCTGATGGTCATTTCCGACACCGCCAGGCCCGCGCCCAGCCGCTTGCACAGCAACCGGAACGGCTTGTCGGTGACGCCGGCCATCGGGGCCAGCATCACGCGCGGCTGGATGCGATAGGGGCCGATCTGCATGCCGGCATTGTACCGCCGGCCCTCGCCCGTCAGCGCCTGCGTCGCGCGCGCCAGAACAGGAAGCCGGTCGCCAGAAGGATGGTGGGCAACAGGCCTGCAGCGGCGACGGCCCACTGCCAGGCCCGCCCGCCCACGAATCCGCCGTGCAGCGGATACATCGTCTCGCTGATGCGGGCGCCGGTACCCTGTGCCGTTGCGTCGTGCACCTGCACCGCGCTTGCGCGGTAAGGGTCCAGCCAGATCACGCTGCGGCCGTTGGGGTGCCACTCGCCGGGCGCGCGGAAACGGATCGACACCAGGGCGTTGTCGCCGCTTGGCACACTGATGCGACGGAGTTCGCTGCCATCCGGTACCGCGTCAGCCGCGACCCGCAGCACGGCGGGCCAGTCGATGGAGGCGGTCGTCGGTTCTATCGGCAATGGCGGCACCACCTCGGGCCCGTCGGCGAAGGTCCAGCGAAGCGCACTCCGGAACGGCTGGCTGTACACCATCGCCACGCCGGTGAAGGTCACCACCAGCAGCAGGGGCAGCAGGAGAACCCCCAAGCTGCGATGCCAGCTGAGCCAGCGACGGGCAGGCGGTCCTGCATGCCATCGCAGGCTTGCGGCCACTGCCGCCAGACGCGGCCACCACAGGTAAAGTCCGGACAACAGCAGGAACAGCGCCACGATGCCGGATGCGCCCAGCACCTGCTCGCCGATTTCACCGGCAAGCAGGTGCGTGTGCAGGTCGCGCAGCCACATCACCGCGTCGTTGCCCGTATGGCGCACCAGCAGAAGCTCGCCATCGGCGGCGTCGAAGTAGTGGCGTTCGCCGTTGGCGGCGAAGGCCTGCCAGGCAGGCAGGCGCGGCGAGGGCAGGTCGATGGAACGGATGCCGCCGTCTTCCGCACCTGCCACGATCCGCGCCAGTGCCTGGCCCTGCAGCGCCAGCGACGGCAGCCGTTCGCGCTCCAGCTCGGGATGCGCGGCCAGCAGCAGTTCGGATTGGAACGCCAGCACTGTGCCGGTCAACGACACGACGGCGAACATCAGGCCCGCGGACAGCCCCAGCCACAGATGCAGCCACTTCAGCGCGGGGCGGACACGCCATGCGGACGGGGTGGATATGGCCTGGCGGCGGAGCATGCGGGGCGTTGTCGGCGTGGATCAGAAGCGGTGCGACCAGCCCACCGTCAGCACCCGCCCGCGTCCGGCGGTATAGGTGTCGTTGCGCGGCGTGCTCTGCGAATAGTAGGTGACGTACTGCTCGGAGAAGACGTTCTCGACGCCCACGCTCAGCGTGCCGACGGGCAGTTTGACGCGTGTGAGCAGATCCACCGTGGTGTAGCCGTCGAAGCCGACCACCTGGTTGCCGCGCAGGTCGAATTCGCGGTCCAGCGCCTTGCTCGCCTGCAGGCGCACGTCCACCGAGGGCGTGAACGACGCCTCCCAGAACCCGGTGATACGGTCCGGGCTGATATTGATGCCCGGCAGGTCGCTGTCGACGCGGCCATCGGCATTGCTGTCGTAGCGCCCTTCGCTGCGCGCGTAGGCCAGGCCCGCGCGCATGCCGTCGCTGAAGCGGAACGACAGGCTGCCATCGAAGCCCTTGATTTCCGTCCGTTCGCGGACCACCGCATACGTCTGTGTCGCCGTATCGAAGGCCAGGCGCGAGCCCAGGTCGGAGTCGGAGCGGTACAGGGCCAGGTGCACCAGCCAGCGGCCGTCATCGTAGTCCAGGCCGATCTCCTGGTTGTCGGCGATGACCGGCTGCAGGTCCACCAGGTTGTCCACCCGCTGGCCGGCAGCGGTGATGCCGCGCAGCACGCGGCCGATATCGGCCACGGTGTAGCCTTCGGCATAGGACGCGTACAGCTTCAGCGCGTCGATGGCTTCCCACACCAGGCCCAGGTTCGGCAGCGTCTCGGTGGTTTTTTTGGTGCCACCGGTGACCTGGTAGCGCGTTCCCTTCACGCCGGCCGGCACGGTGCGCTGGTCGGGGATGGTGAGGTAGTCGTCCACCTGCAGTTCGCCGCGCTCGTGGCGCAGACCGCCGGTCAGCAGCCAGGCGTCGGCGATCCGCCATTCCGCCTGCACGAAGGGCGAGACGGATTCGTAGGTCGTTTCCGGCACCCAGTCGATCTGTGCGTAGACTAGTTCCTGGTAGGTGGTGTCGCGGGCAAGGTCCAGCCCGAACGTGGCGCGCAGGTTCAGACCGAACAGGTCGCCGCGCGACCAGCTGAACTTGCCGCCCAGTTTCTCGGATGCGTTCTGCGACTGGTCGTACCAGTCCGGGTCGCGCCCGTCGCCCCAGAAGTCGCCCCAGTAGCTGCCGCCGTAGAGCGCCTTGAAATCCACCCAGTACAGCTGCGCCTGCAGGAAGCCGCCGGCAAGATCGTGATCGGTGTAATCCATCACCACCGACGTCGAGCGATTGCGAGCGCCTTCGCCTTCGCTGCCACCGGGCGCGGACGTGGCCAACTGGCCGGTGGCGATGTTGCCCGGCACGGTGCGGTAATCGTTGTTGCCCTGCAGCTCGTAGCGGTTGGCGCTGACCTGCAGCCGGCGCTGGTCGTCGAGATTCCAGCCGATCTTGGCGAACAGGTTGTGGCTGCGCGCATCCATCAGGTCGCCCTGGACGTCGTTGACAGCGATCGCCCGGCCATCGCCGTCGTAATAGAGTCCTTCGCTGGCAACGGACGCACCGCCGACGAAGTCGACGTCGCCTTGGCGCGTGCCGAAAACGTAGGACGCCTTGTAGCCCGCGCTGTCGTCTTCGTGGGGGACCGCCACGCTTCCGCTGACGCTGATGTCGTGGAACGTCTGGCCATCCTTGCGCGGCGCGCGCTTGGTGATGATGTTGATGATGCCGCCCGAGGCGCCGAGGCCCTGCAGCGCATTGGCGCCGTGAATCACCTCGATGCGCTCGATCATCGCCGGGTCGATGGTGTGGCCGTCGCGGCCGCCTTCGCGCAATGGGGTCGACTGCGGTACGCCGTCGACCAGATACAACGGCTTGCGGCCACGCAGATTTTCACCGGCGTTGGTCAGCTTCTGGCGGGAAGGCGTGAAGGCGGGAATCAGGTTGGCCAGGACCTGGGACAGGTCCTGCGTCAGCGCCAACTGCTGATCCAACTGCTGGCGATCGATGATGGTGATGGTGTTCGGCAGTGCCGCGGCGGAATCCGGAGTGCGGCTGGTGCTGGCCGATACGGTCACGCGGTCGAGCTGGACGGCATCGTTCGACTGCGCAGCGGCGAGGGGGCTCAGGACGGAAGAGAGGGCGAGCGAAAGCAGGCTCAGGCGGAACGGAGAGGTCATGCGGAAGGATCGCGGCGTGTCGGACCCGATCATTCTAAATGAGAATGGTTATCAATAGCCAGAGGCCCACAGGCCTCCACTCGGAAGCCACCCTCACCCGGATGCCTTGTTCAGCCGGTCACGGTGTCGAAGCGCGCCTGCATCTCGCCAAGCAGCGGCATGGCCAGCGCCGCTCCGTTCCTTTCGGTGGAAAGGGCGGCGTAGCGGTTGGCGAAGCGCACATGGTCAGCGAATACCGGCCAGCCTGCCGCCGCCAGCGACGCGGCCAGGGCGCCGTTGAAGGCGTCGCCGGCACCGGTGGTATCGATGCTGTTGACGTTCTCGGCCGCGACCCGGTAATGCGCGCGCGCATCGCCGCGCAGCTGTTCGTCCGGATGCGAAACGTACACGCCGGTGGCGCCCAGGGTCACCACGACGGTGCCATGCGGGAGCAGCAGCCGGCAGTGCTGGTGCAGGGTCACGCCGTCCAGCGTGGCGACGTCATCGGCGCTGATGCGTTCGCCCAGGTGACGGGCGAGGAGGGCGGCGAATTCGGTTTCGTTCGGCGTGATGACGTCCGCCTGCGACAGCAGGTCGGTCGACGTCGCGGCGTTCGCCGGTGCGGGATTCAGCAGCGTGGTCGCCCCGTGGCGGCGTGCGGCCTGCAGGGTGGACAACACCGTTTCGACCGGCGATTCCAGCTGCACCAGCACCACGCCGGAACCTGCCAGTGCGGCGTCCTGCTGCGCCACGAAGGCGGCATCCAGCACCGCGTTGGCGCCCGGACCGATGACGATCATGTTGCGACCGTGCCCGTCCACGTAGATGCCGGCCGTACCGGTGGCCTCTTCACTGGCCTGCGCGCGCAGGTCCAGGCCGTCGCCTGCCGCCAGCTCACGCGCCAGCGTGCCGCCGGCATCGTTGCCCAGGGCGCAGATGAACGTGGTGGAGGCACCGGCACGCGCCGCCGCCATGGCCTGGTTGAATCCTTTTCCGCCCGGGCCGCTGGCATAGCGCCCGGCAATGGTCGCGCCGGCATTGGGCAGCGTGTCGCAGCGCCAGACGTGGTCGACATTGAAGGAGCCGACGACGGTGACGTGGCCGGAGGGGGATGGGGTGGCGCTGTTCATCGGGGAATACCTGGAAACCGGCTGGCGGAGGTTCCGCCATCAGGGGTTGTAACGCAGTCAACGGGAACGAAGCGGCCGGCGCGGACGCCGGCCCGCCGTCAGCCGAAGTGGGACAGTACGCCGGCGATCGTCGCCGTCATCAGCGTGGCGATGGTACCGCCCAGCACGGCCCGCAGGCCGAAGCGTGCCAGGTCGGAGCGGCGTTCCGGGGCCAGGCCGCCGATGCCGCCGATCTGGATCGCGATCGAACTGAAGTTGGCGAAACCGCACAGCGCGTAGGTGGCGATCAGCCGCCCTTCCTCGCTGAGCGTCACGCCGGGGGTCTGCCCGTTCACGATGCCTGCCAGCTGCAGGTAGGCGACGAACTCGTTGATCACCACCTTCTGGCCGATCAGCGAACCCACGGTGTTGGCGTCCTGCCACGGCACGCCGATCACCCACGCGATGGGGGCCAGCACGTAGCCGAAGATCGTGGCCAGGTCGGTGGGCTTGCCTATCATGGCGGACAGCCCGGTGACCTCGCCGACCCAGGTCAGCGGCGCATTGATCAGCGCGATCAGCGCGATGAAGGCCAGCAGCATCGCGCCGATGTTCAGCGCCAGCTTCAGGCCATCACCGGCACCGGCGGCGGCGGCGTCGATGATGTTGCTGGAGGTCTTCTCCACTTCCATCTTCACCGTGCCGCGGGTCAGCGGCGTGCCGGTTTCCGGGATCAGCAGCTTGGCCACCACCAGGGTCGCGGGCGCGGCCATGATGCTGGCGGCCAGCAGGTGCTTCGCATAGAACGCCTGCTGTTCCGGATCGCCACCGCCCAGCATGCCCACGTAGGCCGCCAGCACGCCGCCGGCGATGTGGGCCATGCCACCGATCATCATGGTGATGAGTTCGGATTCGGTCATGCGCGGGATGTACGGGCGCACCGTCAGCGGTGCCTCGGTCTGGCCGATGAAGACACTGGCACAGACGCTGGTGGTTTCGGCGCCGGACACTTTCATCACCTTGGTGATCGCCAGCGCCATGATGCGCACGATGAACTGCATCACGCCCAGGTGGTACATCACGCCCATCAGCGCAGCGAAGAAGATGATGGTGGGCAGCACCTGGAACGCGAAGATGAAACCGAACTTCTCGGTGTCCATCAGGCTGCCGAAGATGAAGCTGGAGCCCGCCTTCACGAACTCCAGGATCTTCACGAAGCCATGGCCCAGCCAGTCGAAGACTTCGCGCCCGCCCGGCACCAGCAGCACCAGGGCGGCAAAGCCGATCTGCAGGGTGATGCCGGTGGCGACCAGCTTCCAGTCGATGGCCTTCCGATTGTTGGAAAACAGCCAGACGATGCCGATCAGCACCGCCAGGCCGAACAGGCCAAAGCCAATCCGCCCCAGGACTTCCACCATGCAATCCCCCAACCGTCGTCGTTCTTTTGATCGCGCAGTCTAGCAGCCGGGCCCCGGCCCCAGCCGTTCAGCCGACGCCCCGCCAGGCCACCCAGCCGGCCAGTGCCAGGAACACCACCGCGGCCAGCGTGCGGGCCAGCGCCAGCGGCAACCTGTCGGCAAAGCGATGCCCCAGCCAGACCACCGGCAGGTTGGCCAGCAGCATGCCGATCGTGGTGCCGGCGATGACCTGCCACAGCGGCTCGTACCGGGTGGCCAGCAGGACGGTGGCGACCTGGGTCTTGTCGCCGATTTCCGCCAGGAAGAACGCCACCGTGGTCGCCAGGAAGGCGCCGTGGGCCGGCAGGTTGTCGGCTTCGTCTTCCAGCGTGTCGGGTTTGAGCGTCCACAGCGCCACCGCCAGGAAGCTGGCCGCCACGCCCCAGCGCAGCACTTCCGGTGACAGCCACTCGGTGAGTTCCGCGCCCAGCCAGGCCGAGATCGCATGGTTGACCAGCGTGGCCGCAAGGATGCCCAGCGCGATCGGCCAGGGCTTGCGGTAGCGGGCCGCCAGCAGCAGGGCCAGCAGCTGGGTCTTGTCGCCGATTTCGGCCAGGGTGACGGTGCCGGTGGAAACCAACAGGGCGTGCAGGGACAGCATCTACAACTCCGGGGCCAGGCATTCGCGTCGAACGCGAAGGCAAACGACGCGCTGCCCGGCCCGGGTAAGCACGACGCCTGCCTTCGGTCTTGCCCGGCGAAAGCCAGAAGCTTCGCCCCGCGCACCATGGTCTGCGACCAAGTGTGTTGACGCGCGGAACCCGCTTGCCGCGGGTGGGCTACTCCCCGGAGGAGGAAAGTGCGCGCATTGTAGCCAGCCCCGCATGATCGGGGCGGAGTCGTTCTCATTTGGCGTGGGCCGGCACGGGCGCGCGGTAGGATGGACCCTCCCGCAGCAGGGGTGGATCATGCGCTACCGTCGCCTGGGCAGTTCCGGTCTCCCGCTCTCCGCACTGTCCTTCGGTGCCTGGGTGAATTTCGGCCAGCAGGTGGGGCGCAGCGAGGCGCGCGAGCTGCTGGCGCTGGCGTGGGAGCACGGGGTCAATTTCTTCGACAACGCCGAGGTCTATGGGCACGGCGTCGCCGAGCAGGTGATGGGCGATGCCCTGCGCGACCTGCGTCTGCCGCGCGACGGTTATTGCGTCTCCAGCAAAGTCTATTTCGGTGCCTGCGAAGACCCCAGGCCCACGCAGCGCGGCCTGTCGCGCAAGCATGTGACGGACGCCTGCCACGCCGCGCTGCAACGCCTGCGCGTGGACTACCTTGATCTCTTCTATTGCCATCGCCCCGACCCGGAAACCCCCGTGGAAGAAACGGTGCGCGCGATGGATGCGCTGGTGCGCCAGGGAAAGATCCTCTACTGGGGAACGTCGGAATGGCCGGCGGCGCGCATCCGCGAAGCAGCCGATGTCGCACGAAGGCACCACCTGCAGGGGCCGACGATGGAGCAGCCGCAGTACAACCTGCTGCATCGCCAGCGCGTGGAGCTGGAATACGCGCCGCTGTACGCCGAACTCGGCCTCGGTACGACGACCTGGTCGCCACTGGCCTCCGGCTTGCTGACCGGCAAGTACGACACCGAGGTGCCGGCCGATTCACGACTTGGCCAGGCCGGGCATGGCTGGCTGCGCGACCTGGCGTTCGGCGACCCGGACAGTCATCGCCGCGAGCGGGTGCGGCGGTTCACCCGGCTGGCAGGGGAACTCGGCGAAAAACCGGCGCCCCTGGCGATTGCCTGGTGCCTGCGCAATCCGCACGTCTCCAGCGTCATCCTGGGCGCCAGCCGGCCCGAACAGCTGCGGGAGAATCTCGGCGCGCTTGACCTGGTGGAGCGCTACGACGACGCCGTGTGGGCGCGATTGACGGCCGCCGCGGACTGATCGCGCCACACATCGGTCGGCCCGTGTTGCCTATTGACTCGCAAATAAGAATCATTATCATCTGAATCCGTTCCACCACGGAGCTTCCCGATGATCACCAACGTCACTCCCTTGCCGAACGTGGATGCCTCGCTGCTGCGCGAGCGTCTGGGCTCACCGGTCCAGGCGCCCGTCGCAGAAGAATCGCTCGACAGCGAGCTGTTGCTGAAAGGGCGCCGCGAGATCCTGATCCGGCATGGCGACCGCGTCTACCGCCTGCGCCACACCAGCAACGACAAGCTGATCCTCACCAAGTAAACCGCATTGCCAGCGCTGTCGCAGCGGGTGAAAGCCTCCGCTCCGGTGTCGCGTTCCACCACAACCTGATCTCTCCACCTGGGCGCCAGCCATCGGAATACCGGCCGCCAGCCTTCCGGGTTTTCCCACACCCTTAGGAAAGCTGTACGCCGATGATGCGCCCCACGCTGCTGAGCACCGCTCTGTGGCTGGCATTCGCCAGCCTCGCCCATGCCGAAACCGCTGCCGATACCTCCGGCGCCCCCTCTTCTTCCGCCGATGCGGCCACGCACGAATTCGAGCGCATCCAGGTCACGGCCACGCGCAGCGAGCGCGCCATCGGTGATGTGCCGAACACCGTCAGCGTCATCGACCGCGAAGAGCTGGACGACCACCTGGTCCGCGACATCAAGGATCTGGTCCGCTACGAACCCGGCGTGTCGGTGACCTCGAGCTTCGGCCGCTTCGGCTTGGGCGGTTTCCGCATCCGTGGACTGGACGGCAACCGTGTGCGCATCCAGACAGATGGCATCCCCGTGTCCGACGCGTTCTCGATCGGCAGCTTCTCCAACGCCAACCGCGACTTCGTCGATCTCGACACGCTGAAGCAGGTGGAAATCGTCCGGGGTCCGTCCAGTTCGCTGTACGGCTCGGATGCACTCGGTGGCGTGGTCTCGTTCATCACCAAGGATCCGTCCGACTATCTGGAAGACGGCAAGGACGCGTACTTCGGCTTCAAGCTGGGCTACGACAGCAGCTGGGATGGCCTGTTCGGTGGCGCCACGGCGGCCTTCGGTGGCGACCGCTGGAGCGGACTGGTGGCCGTCAGCCATCGCCAGGGGCAGGAAACCGAGAACCAGGGCAGCGTCGGCGGCACGGGCGCGACACGCACGCAACCCAATCCCCAGGAGCGCGATGGCCGCAGCCTGCTGACGAAACTGGTGTTCGCGCCCAGCGAGGACCAGCGCTTCAAGCTGACGGTGGAAGGCAACGAGGACAGCGCCGATACCGACCTGCTGACGCAGCAGGGCTTCCAGTCGCTGACGCGCGCCACCAACGTGTCGGTCATCGCGCGCGATCACCAGACCCGTGCGCGCGTCGCGTTCACCCACGAATGGGACCAGCTCGGCACCGCGTTCGCCGACAGCCTGGACTGGCAGATCTATCGCCAGGACAGCGAAACCACCCAGTACACGCGCGAGGACCGGACCCTGCCGGCGCCGACGCTGCGCGACATCCGCGAGCGCGAGTTCAATTTCGACCAGCGCACGTACGGCCTGCAGGCCAACTTCCGCAAGCGCTTCGGCGAAGGCGTGCGCCATGACCTGGCCTACGGGCTGGATGTGTCGCAGACCGAGACGCGCCAGAAGCGCGATGGCCTGCGTACGTTCCCGCTGACCGGCGTCAGCACCCCGGTGATGTCGCCCGACGTGTTTCCGGTGCGCGACTTCCCGGTCAGCGAGACCACCAATGCCGCGCTCTACGTACAGGACGAGATCAGCTTCGCCGACGGTGCCTTCCGCCTGGTGCCGGGACTCCGCGTGGACCACTACCGTCTGCAGCCCGAGCTTGACCCGATCTTCGCCGGTGACAATCCGGGCGTGGCGGTGGTGGACATCACCGAAACCAGTGTCTCGCCCAAGCTGGGCATGGTGTGGCACTTCGCACCGGACTGGTCGCTGTTCGGCGGCTACGCGCATGGCTTCCGCTCACCGCCCTACAACGACGTCAACATCGGCTTCACCAACGTGCAGTTCGGTTATACCGCCATCGCCAATCCGGACCTGAAGCCGGAAACCAGCGACGGCCTGGAACTGGGCGTGCGTTTCTCGGGCGAGGCGGTCTATGCAAGCCTGTCGGGCTACTACAACCGCTATGACGATTTCATCGAATCCATGCGCTTCATCGGTTTCAACGCCGATGGCCTGATGGTCTACCAGTCGCAGAACATCGCCGAAGCCGAAATCCATGGCGTGGAAGCCAAGGCCGGCGTGGACTTCGGCGCGCTGTCCGATGCATGGGCAGGCTGGTCGCTGCACGGCGCGGCGGCGTGGTCGCGTGGCGAGGACCGCAGTGACGGCACGCCGCTGGACAGCGTGGATCCGCTGACCGCGACGCTGGGACTGGCGTATGACCAGGACGCCTGGGGGGCCGAACTGGCGGGCCGGTTCGTGGACCGCAAGGACCGGGTTTCCGATCCGTCCTACCACCAGCAGGGGGGATACGGCGTGCTCGACCTGTACGCGCACTGGAATTTCGCGCCGGGAGCCAAGTTCAACGTGGGCGTGTTCAACCTGGCGGACCGCAAATATTCCGATGCCGGTGACGTGCCACTGGTCGCCGACACCAGCACCACGCTGGACCGTTACACCGCGCCGGGCCGCACGCTGTCGGCCAGTCTCTCGGTGAACTGGTAGCCGCCGTGACCCGCGTGCTGGGGCATCCGGGCAGCGTGCGCTTGCATCAGGCGGGCCGGTTGCCCACGTCCCGGCAACTGGCTGCACTGGGCACGGTGCTGTGCCTCTATCGCACGCAGCACGGCAGCGAGCTTGCCGGCTGGCACCAGGCCGTGCGCGCGGAAGTCTGCGCCGGTCTGGACAGCGATGGTCTCAACGAAAGCGTGGTGTTCTTCGATGCGGCCGGTCGCTGCTGCTGGCGTCTCTGCCTGTTGCCCGACAGCGATTTCGTGGCCTGGGATCGCCTGATCGACGCGCTGCCCGCACGTGCAGAGAACGCCGGCGAAGGCCTGGGCGAACGCCTGTGGCGGCGCCTGGCCGGAAGGCTGTCGAACGGGCAGTGGCGTGCCTGCGCGCTGCGCCTGCATGCCGTGGCGCAGGAGGTCGCACCGCAGGCGCAAGCCACGCCATGGCTGGCGGCCAGCCTGGCAACGGTCTCGCCTCTGGGCGTGGCCACGGCGCGCAGGATCGCGCTTGCCGAAGGTGCCGAGGCGGATGCGTCGATCGATGACTGTTGTTGCGCGGCATCGGCTTTCCCGGCTGGGCCGCGCGTGGATGGAAAAGGTGCGGGGGACGGCGACGTGATCCCGCTGGTCAGATTCAAACAGAGAGAAGCCTCATGAAGAAACCGGTAGCCGTTCTGCTTGCCACCACCGCCATATGTGTTTCCACCCAGGCGGAGGCCGCGACCGATCCCGCGCGTGACCGCCAGTCGATCCTCGCGATGCAGGGTGACTATGTCGTCGATTTCGCTTTCGACGAGACGGTGCTGCTGCAGCCGGGGTATGAGCGCCAGGCCGCCATGCGCAGTGGTGGCGACGAGACCGTCATCGTGGTGGAAGACACGCCCACACGGATCGTGCTGCAGCACATCCTGGTGGACGCCAAGAGCGGCCACGTGACCAAGCACTGGCGCCAGGACTGGACCTACCAGGCACCGGCCCGCTTCGAGTTCACCGCCGACCAGACGTGGCATGTGCGCGCCGTCGATGCCGCGCTGAACGCGGGTGCCTGGACCCAGTGCGTCTATGAAGTCAGCGATGCGCCTCGCTACTGCGGCACGGGTCGCTGGGACTACGCCAACGGCGTGGCCACCTGGACCAGCGACGTCAGCTGGCGTCCGCTGCCGCGCCGCGAATACACCAAGCGCAGCGACTACAACGCGCTGGCGGTGGTCAATCGCCACACGCTGACGCCGAACGGCTGGACGCACGAACAGTTCAATACCAAGGTGCTGCGCAAGCCCGACGGCACGCAGGTGGAACTGGCGCGCGAGTTCGGCTTCAACGATTACCAGAAAACCGTCGATGTCGACTTCAAGCCGGCCCGCGACTACTGGCAGGCCACCGCCGCCTACTGGGCCAAGGTGCGCGCGCACTGGGACGGCTTCCTGTCCAGCGCGCCGGGCGTACACCTGAAGACCAAGGTCGACGGCATGGCGATGATCATCCCGTTGTTCACCCAGGCCAGCGACGTGCAAGCAGGAAAGCCGGTGACCGATGCGCAGATCGCGGCGGTGTTCGCGCAATGGGTCGACAACGCACCCGCCGAAGGAAACGCATCGGCGCGGGTGACGAAGTAGTCCGGCTTCAACCGGCACAGGGACGTGCCGTTCCGTCTTCCGTACCTCGTCAACAAAAAAGCCCCCGCGTTCGGCGGGGGCAGGGGATTCACGGGAGCAGGTTTCTTGTAATGGCTCAAAGCGGGATGGAGGCGGGCGCGGCGGCTGGCGCGTCGTTGTCTTCGAAGGTCTGCACGTTGCCGTCCTGGTCGACGATGACCATGCGTCGCTTCTCGAGGACCTGGGGCGTAGCCGCGCCGTGTGGCAGCGGGTGCTGGCGCAGCGCGATGCGCGGCGCCACGGGCAGGCGCAACGGCATGGACCTGGGCACGGTGATGATGGCCGTGCGCGGCTGGCGGTCACGCAGGTACTCGATGGCCACCTTGGCGTCTTCGGGCTTGCCGCGCAGGGCGTCCATCACCTCGCGTGGTGAAGACACCGCCTTGCCTTCGACCTTGCGGATCACGTCGCCGGCCTGCAGTTCGTCCAGGTCGTCCCCGCGGGACAGGACCAGCACACCTGCATCGGTGCCGAAGTAGCGACCCAGCGAGGCATCCACGGTCGCGAGATTGAGGCTGCTCCAGCGGAAGGCCTCCGCCAGCAGCGGCAGCCGGCAGTCGTCGCCCTTGCAGTCCTCCAGCTTGCCCAGGCGGCGAAGTTCGCGCTGCACTTCCGGAGCGATGCCCATGCGCAGTTCCTCCAGCGGCAAGGGCACGCCCTCCAGCCATGGCATGCCTGCGCCATCGCCGGGCATCGCCGACGCCGGTGCCGCGCCGACGGCGCGGGTGGAGAACGCCATGCGCGGACTGCTCAGCGAGGGCCTAACGCGCACGGACTGGGTGCGGCCGTCGCGCTGGTAGTCCAGCGCAACCGGGGTGCCGGTGGCGAGATCGGCCAGCGCAAGGCGTGCATGCGCCAGCCTGGCTTCGGCGTCCTTGCCGGTGATCGGGTTACCGGCGATCTTCAACACCCTGTCGCCCGCTTTCAGGCCGGCCTTGGCCGCGCCGCTGTCGGGCGTGACGCCGGTGATGCGCACGCCGGCTTCGTCGTCGCCGGCAAGCAGTACGCCCAGGCGGGGTTGGGGTCGGCTCACGCGATCGATATGGATCGCCGCAGGCAGCGCGCCGGATTGCCGGGACAGATCGGCGACGCGTTTGGCCGCGCGCTGCAGATCGGCACGGGCGGCTTCCAGTTCCTTCTGTTTCGCTGCCGTGTCGTCCTGTTGGGCGAGGCCGGCGAACGGACACATCAGTGCGAGCGAAAGCAGGGTGGCGGTGAACAGGGTCGGTTTCATGTGGGCCTCTTGGCGTGATGCTCGTGGCGGATCAATAGATGGACGGATCGGTGTGCGGCAGCTCGCCCCGCGCGACTTGCCAGCGCTGCGTGGTGGCCACGCCGGTCAGCTGGCGCAGCGTGTCCACGCGTTGCTGCCAGAGATCGGCCTGCGCATCGGAGGACACCGCGGGCTGCGACAGGGCGGCGTCGATGCTGGCCACGCGATCCTGCAGCCCGGCGGACAGCGCTTCGGTGGCCGCGTTGGCAACCTGTGATTCCGGCAGCTGCGCCAGCACGGCCTCGAGCTGCGCGGATTCGGCATACAGCGCGTCGAGGGGATCCGGCCCTGAGGGTCCAGTACGTCGTGCGGCGACGACAGGCGCGTGGCCGGCCGTCGCGCGGTTGCGATCGGGCGGGGAGACCACGCCGACGTCGCCATCGACGACAGCCGCGGTCTCTGCTGCAAGGCGCGGCATTTCCTCCGATGGCGGAATCCGCGGACTGGCTTCTCCATATATATGTGTGGGAACCGCCGCCGGGCGCGCGCTGGCCTGGCGTTCGACGACGCCCGGCGTGGCAGGCGGTGCCGGCCGCGTCAACTGCCATGCGGGCACCGACACGACCACCATCACCGCGGCCATCATCGCAGCGCGGTGCCACCGGCGTTGACGGGCAGAGCGTACGGACAAGGTGGGGGGCAGGCGAGCGGCAAGCGTCGACCAGCCGTCCGATGGCGGCGTCTCCATGGGAAGTGCGGCGAGTGCGTCGCCCCAGTCGCGCGGCGCCGGGCGATGTGCGCGGGAATCAGGCATGGGCGGGTTCCTCGATCTGCAGCAGCGCTCGCAGGCGGCGGGTGCCCCGCGACAGCTGTGACTTGGAGAAGCTGGGCGTGCGCTGCATCAGCGTGGCGATCTCGTCGTGCGTATAGCCCTCGGCGTGGTACAGCCACAGCACGCTGCGGGTGATCGCGGGCAGCGATTCAAGCGCGCGCTGCAGCAGGGCGGCGTCGGCGGCTGCCGGTGGCGGCAGGCCGTGGTCCTCGGGCAGGTCGTCTTCGTCCATGGCGATCTCGGCGACCAACCGCTTCTGCCGGCGCAGCCGCAGCAGTGCCTCGTTGACGGCGATCTGTCGCAGCCAACCCCAGAACGGGCTGTCGCCGCGGAAATCGGGCAGGTGGTGGAAGAGCTTGAGCATGGTGTCCTGCAATACCTCGCTGGCCGCCTCGCGATCGCCACAGATGCGCAATGCCAGGGTGAAAACCGGGCGCTCGAATCGCCGGTACAGCTGCTCGAACGCGTCCTGCCCGCCTGCACGGGCGCGGGCGACCAGGCTTTCCGGCACATCGATGGCGAACGAAGACCTTGGCAAGCGGGCGGTTTCGGTGGGCTGTCAGGGAATAGGGATGCCGCAGCGGGCAATACCGTCGCAGCGACCAGAAAGTTCCTCCCGCGCGTCCTTCGCCGCCCGCCGCCGGGCCACCGCCGCCGAGGTCTATACTCGACGCGTATCCGTGGATTCGAGGGGGAGAACAACGATGTTCGAGACAAGCTTCGTGGCGATCGTCCTGCTGGTCGCCGGCATCATCATCCTGTTCAAGACCGTGCGGATGGTGCCGCAGGGGTTCGAATGGACCGTCGAGCGCTTCGGCAAGTACACGCACACGCTGGACCCGGGCCTGCACTTCCTGTTCCCGATCGTCTACGGCATCGGCCGCAAGATCAACGTGATGGAACAGGTGCTGGACGTGCCCAGCCAGGACGTCATCACCAAGGACAACGCCGTGGTCAAGGTGGACGGCGTGGTGTTCTTCCAGGTGCTGGACGCCGCCAAGGCCGCCTATGAAGTCTCCAACCTCGAGCAGGCCACCATCGCGCTGGTGCAGACCAACATCCGTACCGTGATCGGCTCGATGGACCTGGACGAGTCGCTCAGCCAGCGCGAAACCATCAATGCCCAGCTGCTCAACGTGGTCGACCAGGCCACCAACCCCTGGGGCATCAAGGTCAACCGCATCGAGATCCGCGACATCCAGCCGCCACGCGACCTGGTGGACGCCATGGCCCGGCAGATGAAGGCCGAGCGCGAGAAGCGCGCGCAGATCCTGGAGGCGGAGGGTTCGCGCCAGTCCGAGATCCTGCGCGCGGAAGGCGAGAAGCAGGCCGCGGTGCTGGAAGCCGAGGGCCGCAAGGAGGCCGCGTTCCGCGATGCCGAGGCCCGCGAGCGCCTGGCCGAAGCGGAAGCCAAGGCCACCCAGATGGTCAGCGATGCCATCGCGAAGGGTGACGTGCAGGCGATCAATTACTTCATCGCGCAGAAGTACGTGGAAGCCTTCAAGGAACTGGCCACGGCGCCCAACCAGAAGTTCGTGCTGATGCCGATGGAAAGCAGCGGCATCATCGGCTCGATCGCCGGCATCGCCGAACTGGCCAAGGAAGCGCTGACCAAGCAGCAGGCCGCGCCCCCGCGCGTGCCGCCGCGGGCGGGGGGCTGAGCCATGCGCTGGGATGTGGCGGGTTGGGCCGCGGTGGCCTTGCTGCTGTTCGCGGCGGAAACGATGGCGCCGGGCGCCTTCATGCTGTGGATGGGATTCGCGGCGGCGCTGGTCTTCCTGGGCGTGCTGCTGGTGGATGGCATTCCGCTGCTGGCACAGGTGGCGGCCTTCGTCGTGCTCAGCTTCATTTCCATCCAGATCTATCGCACCTGGTTCCGCGGCACGGCACGCGAGAGCGACAAGCCCTTGCTCAACCGCCGTGCCGAACAGCTGGTCGGCAAGGTCGCGACGCTGGACCAGGCCATCATGGGCGGCCGCGGCCGGGTCAAGATCGACGATGCGTTCTGGGTAGTGGATGGCCCCGACCTGCCGGTGGGCACGCGCGTGCGTGTGGTGGCCGTGGACGGAATGACGCTGAAGGTCCAGGAGGCCTGAGCCATGCGCACGGCGATGCTCGGTTGGCTGACCTCGCTGCTGGCTGCTTCGCCCACCGCCACGCCGGAACTGGTGGGCAAGGTGGTGCCGCCGTACCCGGAGGGGCTGCAGGACATCGGCGGCAGCTGCGTGTCCGATTCCGCCGACCCGGCGCGCGTCTGCGATTACGCCATCACCCTGCTGGCATCGACGCCCCTCGAGGATGACGTGGTGCCCGAGCCGCGCTACGTGATGGCGGGAAAGATGGTTGGCCGCGATGGTGCACGCGCGCGCTGGCAGGTCACCGACGCGGTGCCGTATCCGCGGGTGGCGCCAGGCTATTACCTGCAGTTCGGTACGTGCCGCCTGCAGGGCCGGAACGATGCCCGCGTCGCCGCCATAGTGCGCCAGCACGGCATGCAGGCGTGGCTCGACGACGTCGCCTGGGCCGGTCGCCTGGAACTGCCTGCCGGGCGCTTCACCGTGCTCGATACCCGGGCCGTCGACTGCATCAACGAGGCCTACGACGGCCTGTAGCAGGCAATCCGCGCGCGCGGCGGGCTTCTGGGATAATGCGCTTCTTTGTCCCGGACGCCGTCATGACCCAGAAGACCATCCTCAACGACACCCATCGCGCGCTCGGCGCCAAGATGGTCGACTTCGGCGGCTGGGACATGCCCATCCACTACGGCTCGCAGATCGAGGAACACCACCTGGTCCGCCGCGACGCCGGCATGTTCGACGTCAGCCACATGACCGTGGTGGACCTGCGCGGCGCGCGCACCCGCGCGTTCCTGCGCCACCTGGTCGCCAACTCCGTGGACAAGCTGCAGAAGCCGGGCAAGGCGCTGTACACCACCATGCTGGACCGGAACGGCGGCGTGATCGACGACCTGATCGTCTACTTCATGGCCGAGGACTTCTTCCGCCTGGTGGTCAACGCCGCCACCCGCGACAAGGACCTGGCGTGGATCACCGCCCAGGCCGCCGCCTTCGACGTGCAGGTCAGCGAGCGCCCCGAGTTCGCGATGATCGCCGTGCAGGGCCCGACCGCGCGCGAGCGCGTGCAGGGGCTGCTGCGCGAAGCCGACCGTGCCGGCGCAGCCAAGCTGGCACGCTTTGCCGCGATGGATGCGCAGACCGCCACCGGTATTCCCCTTTTCGTCGCGCGCACCGGCTACACCGGCGAGGACGGTTACGAGATCGTGCTGCCGGAAAACGAAGCGGTCGCCTTCTGGAATGCGCTGCTCGACGCCGGCGTCAAGCCGGCAGGCCTGGGGGCGCGCGACACGCTGCGCCTGGAGGCCGGCATGAACCTCTACGGCCAGGACATGGACGAGACCGTCTCGCCGTACGAAGCGGCGCTGGCCTGGACGGTGGCGCTGGACGTGGGTGCTGATTCGAAGCCGCGCGACTTCATCGGCCGCGACGTGCTGGAACAGCAGAAGGCCAACGGCGTGCCGCGCCAGCTCATCGGCCTGGTGATGGACGAGAAGGGCGTGCTGCGCCACGGCCAGAAGGTGCTCACCGCGCATGGCGAGGGCGAGATTCTCTCCGGCACCTTCTCACCCACCCTGGGCAAGGCCATCGCCTTCGCGCGGGTGCCGGCCGGCGATATCGCGCTGGGTGCGGAAGGCGGCGTGCGGGTGGACATCCGCGGCAAGGAAGTGCCGGTGCGCGTGGTGAAGTTCCCGTTCGTGCGCGACGGCCAGCCGCAGCCCGGCGTGCTGGACTGAGCGGCGTCGTGGCGGCCACGGTCGACTACTTCTTCTCGCTGGTATCGCCGTATGCCTACCTCGGGCATGCGGCGTTCCTGGAGGTCGCCCGCCGGCATGGCGTGGCCGTTCGCTACCGTCCCGTGCGCATGCTGGAAGTGTTCGCCGCCGCCGGAGGCGTCCCGTTGGGGCAACGCCCCGCATCGCGCCAGCGCTACCGCCTGCTTGAACTGCAGCGCTGGCGGGCGGCACGCGATCTCCCGCTGAACCTGCATCCCCGCTTCTTCCCGGTGGACGCGTCGCTGGCCGACCGAGCCGCCATCGCGCTGCTGCATGCGGACCGGGATCCTGCCGGCTACATGCTGTCGGTGTTCCGTGCGTTGTGGGTGGAAGACGCCGACATCGCCGACCCGCAGGTGCTGGCGGCATGCCTGGCCATGCAGGGCCATGACGCCGCGAAGGTGCTCGCGTCCGCCGGGGCGGATGGCGTCCTTGCCGAGTACCAGGCCAACACCGAAGCAGCGATGAGGGCGGACCTGCCCGGCGTGCCGGGCTATGTGCGCGACGGCGAAGCCTTCTGGGGGCAGGACCGCATCGCGCAGCTGGACGACGCGCTGCGCAGTGGACGCGCGGCCTTCCTGCCCACCTGACAGGCGGTGCTTCCTTCACCGCCTGCTTACTCCGCTAAACTATCGTTCCTGTCCCGACCCACTGTTCGAATCCGGAGTAGCCCCATGAGTGAGATTCCTGGCGATCTTAAATTCCTCAAGTCCCATGAATGGGCGCGCGTCGAAGGTGGTGGCCGCATCACCGTCGGCATTTCCGACCACGCGCAGGGCCTGCTGGGCGACCTGGTCTATGTCGAACTGCCCAACGTGGGCGACCGCATCGAAGCCGGCAACGCCAGCGCCGTCGTCGAGTCGGTGAAGGCCGCTTCGGACGTGTACAGCCCGGTCACCGGCAAGGTCGTCGAGGTGAACACCGCCCTCAGCGACAAGCCCGAGACCATCAACGAGGACGCCTACGGCGAAGGCTGGATCTTCGTGATCGAAGCCGAAGAGCCCGACCAGCTCAACGAGCTGCTGTCGCCGGACGACTACGCCGAACTGCTGGAAGACGAAGACCACTAAGCCGGTCTTCCCTGCGGATACCCGGGGAGCCGGGAGTGGTGGATCGACGATCCGCCATTCCCTGGCTCCCCGTTTCGTTTCCGGAAGCGTGGCGACATGCCGGGGACGTGACATGCCGTTCGTCGGCAGCGGTGCGCTGGAGCCAGGCGCGCCAGATGATTGACGCGCACATCACCGCGTCGGCTGCGCGCGGCGCCATCATCGAGCGGCGTTCGGGACGGGTCGCCCATGCCGCTGGCCGAGATCCGTGTGCGAGGCGAGTGGCGACGTCGTGCTTCGCCGAGGGCGTCGAAGGTCACGCCGCACGGTGCCGATGTGTCGCTCGTCGCGGCGCTACGGTGCGTCGGCACGCCGCGATCGGCTGCCGACGATGCCTTCGGCGGCGAAAAATTCTTGCGCAAATCGACGCATTCCGGCTTGTGCGACGCGAAATCCGGCACCCCCTGCGAAAGTTTTTTTTAGCCGCCGTTCAACCCTGCAGGACGCCTTCGAAGGTCGCGCGTCGGCGACCCGAGGCATTGCCTCCATGATGCGTGCGCATCGCGCGCGAAAAAAAAACATGCGTTTTCCCGATGTTTTTTTACAAGGGCTTCGTGCATGGGTGCGCATGACGCCTTCGGTGCCGGCACGGGCGACGACCGCGGGCGTGTCGAACGACCGGGTGGCGCGACGCCCGCTCCCGAAAAAAGTTTCGCTAAAGTGTTGACACCTTGAAAAACCGTGATTAGGTTTCGCCCCAGCAGAGCATGCTGCGGAAGCGAGTGAGTCGAATCAACACGACAGCGCGAGAGACAACAAGGCCAATCGTCCGCACCGGGATCTCGGTGGACGCAGGGTTCGCTTCCCCCCGAAAAACGCATCGCCCCATTTCCAGAGCACCCGTGTCGCCGCGCGACGCGGGTGTTTTCGTATTTGTAGGGAGCCGGGTTTCGCACGCCCGACCCCCTGGAGAATCCGCACTGCCGCGCTGGTCGCGGTGGCGGCTGCCGGCGGGTCCGACTCCCGCGGCGTTTCTTGCAACTGGGCCTGCCTGCGGGCAGATGTGCTGTAACCAGATGTACCAATCCATAGTTCATTGACGAGGAGCCATCACATGGCAACGAAGAAAGCTGCGAAAAAGAAACCGGCTGCCAAAAAGGCCGCCAAGAAGGCCACCAAGAAGTCGGCGGCCAAGAAGACCGTGAAGAAGGCAGTGAAGAAGGCTGCCAAGAAGGTCGCCAAGAAGGTCGCCAAGGCCAAGAAGGCAGTGAAGAAGGTCGCCAAGAAGGCTGCGAAGAAAGTAGCCAAGAAGCCGGCGAAGAAGGCTGCCAAGAAGACCGCCAAGAAGGCCACCAAGAAGGCTGCCAAGAAAGTAGCCAAGAAGCCTGCCAAGAAGGCTGCCAAGAAGACCGCGAAGAAGGCTGCCAAGAAAGTAGCCAAGAAGCCGGCCAAGAAGGCCGCGAAGAAGGCCGCCAAGAAGCCTGCCAAGAAGTCCAAGAAGAAAGCGGCCCCGGTCGCGCTGCCGGCAACCCCGGCTCCGCTGATCTAAGCCAACCCCGATTAGCCGTAACACCATGGACTCTCTCCCCGATGCCCAGCGGGGGGAGAGTTTTTTTTATGGGCGACCGGTTAGCCTGTCGCCGTCCGTGACCGGGAGGAGAGACGCATGAGGATCATCAAGTGGGTGTTGGCCGTGATCGTCGGCCTGGGCTTGCTGGCGGGGGTAGGCAGCCTGCTGCTGCCGGCCAGCACGCATGTGGAGCGGGCCATCACCATCGACCGCAGCCCGGAGCAGGTCTACGCCACGCTCAACTCGTTCGAGCGCTTCTCCGCCTGGTCGCCCTGGGCCGAATACGACCCGCAGGCCAGGTACACCTTCGAGGGACCGGCCAGCGGCGTGGGCGCGCGCATGCGCTGGGTGGGAAATCGTTCGGTGGGCAGCGGCAGCCAGCAGATCACCGAAAGCATCCCGCACCGGAAGATCGTGGTGACCTTGGACTTCGATGGCAGTGTGGCCCGCGCGACCTACCTGATCGAACCCGCAGGCAGCGGCACGCGCTTGACCTGGGCCTTCGACAGCGACCATGGATACAACCCGTTCGGCCGCTGGCTGGGCCTGCTGTTCGACCGGATGATCGGTGCGGACTACGAGAAGGGCTTGCTCAAGCTCAAGGGCCTGCTGGAAAGCACGCAGGCCTGAGCGGCAGCGCCACGCGCGTACCACCGCCGTGCAGCGGTACGGGCGACTCGGGAACTTACTGGGGCGTCGCCTTGGCCCGCTGCGAGGACGTGCCGCTCTCTTCGTTTGGCGGCATGGCCGGTGAGTCGGCCATCAGCAGGTCGTAATCGCTCGGCGTATCGACCCACGGTTGCCCAGGGATGCCCATCGCGCGATCCAGGATGGTAGGCAGCAGGCCTGAGGGCAGCGAACTGTCGCTGTTCCAGACGATCGCCACGCCCAGGTCGCGTTCCGGCAACAAGGCCACCAGGCCGCGGTAGCCCTGCACGGCGCCGGCATGGAACACAACCGGCTGTCCCGCATAGTCGAACACCCGCCAGCCCAGCGCGTAGCTCGCCGCATGCAGGCGTTCGCGGCGCCAACCGGCGCGCATTTCGCCGGGCGTGGAGATGATGGGCGCATGCAGCGTGGCCAGCAGCGGCGCGGGCAACACGTCGGTGCGGTGGCCGGTCTGCGCCAGCAACCATTGCGCCAGGTCGCTGGCGCTGGCGTTGACGCCGGCGGCCGGTGGCAGGCGGTAGTAGGTGGGCTTGGGCGTCAGCGACACCCAGCCGTTGCGGCTGCGCACGTGCGGGCGCGCCCAGCGCGTGCTGCCCTGGATGCCGGAGAGCCCCACGCTGGCGTCATTCATGCCCAGCGGCTTGAAGATGCGGCGGTCGAGCGCCTGGTCGTAGAACGTGCCCGACGCAGCGAACACCACGTCGCCCACCAGGCTGAAGGCCACATTCTGGTAGGCATAGCACTGGCCCGGTGCGCACTTCAGCGGGGCGTAGGCCAGCTTGCGGGTGACGTCGTAGTAATCGGCGTTGCCCTCGATGTCGCGGTCGAACGCGTTGTGCGACTGCAGGCCGACGCGGTGGCTCAGCAGATCGGCCACGGTCACCCGCGATGCCGCGGCCGGATCGCTGAGCTGGAAGCCCGGCACGTACTGGCTGACCTTGCTGTCCCATCGCAGCGAACCGTCGTTGACCATCAGGCCGGTCAGCGTGCTGGCGAACGCCTTGGACAGCGAGGCCAGGCGGAACACGGTGTGCGAATCCACCGCCTGCGGTGCGGCCACGTCGGTGACCCCGTAGCCGCGCGCGCTCAGCACGCGGCCGTTGTGCACGATGGCCATCGCCATGCCGGGCACGCGCTGGCCCACCGTCAGCTGCTGCGCCATCCTCTCGAAGCTGGCCACGTCAAAGCCCTGGGCCAATGGCAACATCCGCTGCTCGGCCAGTGCGTTACGGTAGGGGCGTGGCTGCGTGGGCGAGGAGTAGTGCGTGCCGGTGCTGACCGGGGCAGCGCTGGTGGTCGCCGGGCTGGCGGTGTCGTTCCAGCGCAATGGCGTCTGTGCGGTGGAGGACAGCGTCAGGGGCAACAGCATGCCGACCAGCCCGAACCTGAGGGACTGCATCGTCCGCCGTGTACCCTTGTGTTTCATTTTGCGCGTGGCCTGCATGAGCTCTTGCTGTCGGGGATCATAACGCCGCTTTTTTCGATTGCACAAACCGGGAGAAGTTCCATGTCCATGTTGTTCATCCTGCTTCTGATTATGGGTGTGGCGGCCGTCGCAGTTATCTGGGGCGTGGGCATCCATAACGGCCTGGTGGCGTCACGCAACGCATTCAGGAATGCCTTCGCGCAGATCGATGTCCAGCTGCAGCGGCGCTTCGACCTGATTCCCAATCTGGTGGAGACGGCCAAGGGCTATCTGAACCACGAGCGCGAAACCCTGGAAGCCGTGGTGACGGCGCGTTCAGCGGCGCAATCGGGCCTGGCGGCGGCCAAGGCCCATCCTGGCGATCCGGATGCGATGGCGCAGCTGGCGGCGGCGCAGGGGCAGCTGAACGCGGGTCTGGGCCGCCTGCTCGCGGTGGCGGAAGCCTATCCGGATCTGAAGGCCAACCAGAACATGATGCAGCTGACGGAGGAACTGACCTCCACCGAGAACAAGGTGGCGTTCGCGCGCCAGGCCTACAACGATGCGGTGATGGCCTACAACAACAGGCGCGAGATGTTTCCCTCCAGCCTGGTGGCGGGTGCGTTCAACTTCACCCCCGCCGCGCTGCTGGACATCCCGGCAGAGAAGGCCGCCCAGGTGCGCGAGGCGCCGAGGGTGCAGTTCTGATCCGTCACCCGGCGTGACGGCGTGCATGCGTCCTGTGCGGGGAGCGCCGGACGCGGGGAACCAGGCGACGAGTGCAGGCCCGGCGTTGGCAGGGCAGATTGGACAAGGGGAATGATGCGATGAATTTCTTCGAGCACCAGGCCGCGGCACGGCGTGGATCGTGGCGGATGGTCATGCTGTTCGCGCTGGCCGTGGCGGGCATCGTCGCGGTGGTGGATGTGGTGGTGCTGGTACTGCTCGGCAGCCAGCTGTGGGACGGTGGCGAAGGCAGTGGCTCGGTCATCGGCGTGTTGCTGCTGGGCACGCTGGGCACGCTGGGGGTGATCGGGTTGGGTTCGCTGTACCGGCTGGCCTCGCTGCGCACGGGCGGCGAAGCGGTAGCCCAGCAGATGGGGGGCAGCGAGGTGCCGCCGCAGACCACGGATCCCTCGTTGCGCCGGCTGCGCAACGTGGTGGAGGAGATCGCGATCGCCTCCGGCGTGCCGGTGCCGCGTGTGTATGTGCTGGAGAACGAAGCCGCGATCAATGCCTTCGCTGCCGGCTATTCGCCCGCCGACGCGGCGGTGGCCGTCACCCGCGGCGCGCTGGACCGCTTGAACCGCGACGAGCTGCAGGGCGTCATCGCGCACGAGTTCAGCCACATCCTCAATGGCGACATGCGGCTGAACATCCGGCTGATGGGCGTGCTGTTCGGCATCATGATGCTGGGCATCGTCGGCCAGCGCGTGCTGGTCTACGGACGTGGCGCGCGCGGCAGGGACGGCGTGGCCGTGCTGGGGATCGCGATGGCGGCGATGGCGGCCGGCGGCGTGGGGCTGTTCTTCGGCCGCATGATCAAGGCGGGTGTAAGCCGTCAGCGCGAACTGCTGGCGGATGCGTCCGCCGTGCAGTTCACCCGGCAGACGGCGGGGCTGGCCGGCGCGCTGAAGAAAATCGGCGGCCTGTCCGCCGGTTCGACACTGGAGGACAAGGGCAAGGTGGAGGAAGTCAGCCACATGCTGTTCGGTGAGGGGCGTGCGTTCTCGCGCCTGTTCGCCACCCATCCGCCCCTGCTGCAGCGCATCCGCATGCTGGACCCGCTGTTCGGCAAACAGCAACTGGACGACCTGACCCGCCGTTGGGCGGTCTCGCCCCCGGACGGGCGGCAGGAAGACATCGCGAAAGGGCTGGCCGCACGCGAGCCTTCCGCATTGCCGCCGCCATCGACTTCCATCCCGCTGACGCCGGCGATGGTCGCCGCGCAGGTCGCCACGCCCACGCCCGACGACTACCGCCGCGCCCACGTCATCGCCACCGAGCTGCCGGAGCAACTGCACGCGCTGGCGCGCGACCGCGAACAGGTCATGCCCTTGCTGCTGGGTCTGGTGCTCGATGCCGCGGAAACGGTGGCCGCCCGCCAGCGTTTCGAGATCGCGGCACGCCTCGGCGCGCCCATGGCCGAGCGCGCCGTCGCGCTGCGCGAGACGCACCTGCGCCACCTGCACCCCATGCTGCGGCTGCCCCTGGCAGCGCTCGCCTTCCCGCTGCTGCGCCGCTTCCCGCGGCCGGAACTGGATGCCTTCATCGATACGGTCGACGCTGCGGCGCACGCCGACGGCAGCGTGTCGTTGTTCGAATACTGCCTGGCGCGGCTGTTGCAGGTGCAGGTGCGCGAAGCCCTCTCACCGGGCCGCGACAGACCGTTCGGCCGGCGCAAACCGCGCGATGTGCGCCAGCCGCTCGCCACGTTGCTGGCCGTCATCGCCCAGGCCGGGCACGACTCGCCGGCGAGGGCGCAACAGGCCTACCTGGCCGGCCTGCAGCGCGTGCTTCCACGCGACCATCTGCCCTACACGCCCCCGACGGGAGGCGTGCAGGCGCTGGATGAGGTCTGGGAGCCGCTGGATGGCCTGGATCCGCTGGCGAAGGAGCTGCTGGTGGAGGCCGTGGTCGCCGCGGTCAGCCATGACGGCCAGGTGCGCGTGGAGGAAGCCGAGCTGCTGCGCACCGTCTGTGCGGTGCTGCATTGCCCACTGCCCGCCATGCTGGAAGGCAAGTAAACGTCAGGCCGTCAGCGCGGGATGCGGTGCGGCCTGCGGCACAACGGGTGTCGCTGAAGACAGGGGCACCCGCCCCCGGATCAGGTCCGAGGCCCGCTCGGCGATCATGATGGTGGGCGCGTTGGTGTTGCCGCCGATCAGGCGCGGCATCACCGAGGCGTCCACCACGCGCAGGCCCTGCAGGCCCTGCACGCGCAGCTGCGTATCCACCACGGCGCCGTCGTCGCTGCCCATGCGGCAGGTGCCGATGGGGTGATAGACGGTTTCGGCCTTGGCACGGATGAAGTCCATCAGCTCGGCGTCCGACAGATTGGTGCGGGCAGGATGGATGGGGGCGCCGCGGTAGGCGTCGAAGGCCTTCTGCGCGAACAGCTCGCGCGACAGCTTGGCGCATTCCACCATCATCTTCATGTCGAAGCCGTCCGGATCGCCCAGGTAATTGGCCTGGATGCGGGCGTCGGCGCGTGGATCGGCGCTGGCCAGGGTCACCTCGCCGCGGCTGCGCGGACGCAGGAAGCACGCATGCAGGGTATAGCCGTCGCCGGCCAGCCGGTTGCGGCCGTGGTCGTCCAGCATCGCCGGGACGAAATGCAGCTGGATGTCGGCGCGCTCGTCAGGTGCCAGCGCCGAACGTACGAACGCACCGCCTTCGGCGATGTTGCTGGTGCCGGGGCCGCGATGGCCGCGCAGGAAGTAATCGAAGGCGGTCTTCAGCTCGCTGGTACGGTCGTAGGTCACGCGTTGCGTCGAATGCTGCAGCGTGCAGATATCCAGGTGGTCCTGCAGATTGCGCCCGACGGCGGGCAGGTCATGCCGCACCGTGATGCCATGTTCGCGCAGATGGTCGGCCGGGCCGATGCCCGACAGCATCAGCAGCTGCGGCGAATTGATGGCGCCACCGCTCACCAGTACCTCGCGCTCGCAGCGCACGGTCACCTCGTGTCCGCTGCGGGCGTAGGCCACGCCCACCGCGCGTCCGTTTTCCAGCAGGATGCGTCGCACCAGCGCGCCGGTGACGATGTCCAGGTTCTGCCGGTCGCGTGCCGGGTTGAGGTAGGCCGCGGCGCTTGAACAGCGGGCGCCATCCTTCTGGGTGACCTGGTAGAAGCCGAAGCCTTCCTGCCGCGGACCATTGAAGTCGGCGGTGAGCGCGAAGCCCGCCTGCTCACCGGCCTGCAGGAAGGCCGATGAGAGCGGATTGGTGTACCGCAGGTCGGACACATGCAAAGGGCCGTCGCCGCCATGCAGCGCATCCGCGCCGCGGCTGTTGCGCTCGGAGCGCTTGAAGTACGGCAGCACGCTGGCCCAGTCCCAGCCCTCCGCGCCCGCTTCCGCCCAGTCGTCGTAATCGCCGGGCACGCCGCGGATGTAGCACATGGCATTGATGGAGCTGGAGCCGCCCAGCACCTTCCCGCGTGGCCACCACAGCCGGCGGCCGTGGAGATGCGGTTCGGGCGCCGTGTCGTAGTTCCAGTTGACGCCCTTCTGCCCGACCAGCTTGGCCAGGCCCGCCGGCATGTGGATGAAGGGGTGCCAGTCGCGCGGACCCGCTTCCAGCAGCAGCACGCGGCAGCTGGGATCTTCGGACAGGCGGTGGGCCAGCACGCAACCGGCGGAGCCGGCACCGATAATGACGAAGTCGTACACGCGTGGACCTGTTCCAGAGACCGACCGAACCTAGCCGCCGGGCATAGAGCAAATGCTCTGCGGCCGTGCCGGGCGCGCCGTGTCACACAACCGCGGGCGCTGCGGCGCCTGCCGCCTGCGCAAAGCGCTGGCGATGTTGCAGTGCATCGGATACCTTGCGCGCCAAGGCGGACCGGCGGGTCGCCCATCCCTCCGCTTGCGCAGGAACAGCCCACGTCCATGAACGCGCCCGACGCTGCCTCGTCCCGGTTCGGCCGGTTGCGTACCGCCATGGACGAGTCGCCACCGCTGCTGTGGTCGTTCGTCTACTTCTTCTGCCTGCTCAGCGGCTACTACGTGCTGCGGCCAGTGCGCGAGGCGATGGCCGCATCCAGCGACATCGAGGCGGTGTTCCCGCCAGCGATGATCGCGTTCTTCGCCGACCGGGGCGTGGCGCTGAACGAATTCACCCTGCAGGTGATCTTCAGCCTGGTCTTCGTGATCATGCTGTTGCTGCAGCCCGTCTACGGGTGGCTGGTCAGCCGTTTCCCGCGCCGGGTCTTCCTGCCGGTGATCTACCTGTTCTTCATCGCCACGCTGCTGCTGTTCTACGCCATGTTCGACAGCGGCATCGCCGGGCGCGGGCTGGCCTTCATCCTGTGGATCACGGTGTTCAACCTGTTCGCCGTCGCCGTGTTCTGGAGTTTCATGGCCGACGTGTTCACCAATGCCGAAGCACGCCGGTACTACGGCTACATCGGTGCGGCCGGCACGGTGGGGGCGTTCCTCGGCCCGGCACTGACCAAGGCGCTGGTCGAACGGGTCGGCATCGCCAACATGATGCTGGTGTCGGCGTTCCTGTTCTCCGTCTGCGTGGTGTGCATCTTCAAGCTCAGGACCTGGGCGGTGGCGCGCGAAGCGGCGCGGAAGCAGGTCAGCGGCGAGATCCCGATGGGGGGCGAGGTGCTCGCCGGCCTGAAGCTGATCGCGCGCGAGCCGCTGCTGCGCTGGCTGGCCGTCATGGTGGTCATGGGGGTGGGCGTGGGCACGCTGCTGTACAACGAGCAGAACGCGATCGCCCGCACCATGTTCACCTCGGCCGAAGCGCGCGCCAGCTATTTCGCCACCCTCGACCTGGCGGTCAATTCGCTGACTCTGGTGGTGCAGCTGCTGGTGACGCGCGCGTTGCTGTCGCGCTACGGCATCGCGCCGGCGCTGCTGATCCCGGGCTGCGCGATCATCCTGGGCTTCTCGATTCTTTCGGCATCGCCGTTGCCGCTGATGGTGGCCATCGTGCAGGTGGTGACGCGCGCCAGCGAGTTCTCACTGGCCAAGCCCGCGCGCGAGACCATCTACACCCGCGTGGGGCGCGAGTGGCGCTACAAGGCGGGCGCCGCCATCGACACGGTCATCTACCGCGGCGGCGACCTGACCTTCGTCTGGCTGCACAAGCTGCTGTCGGCCTTCGGCTCCAGCGTGGTGTTCGGCGCCGGCCTGCTGGTGGCCAGCGGCATGACGTTCGCGGCGTGGCGCCTGTTGCGCGAAGAGAGGAGGCTGCCCTCGGAGCGGGCCACGCCGGCGCCTGCTGGCAACGCCCCCTGAACCTGCATCGTGGGCGGGGCGGCGCTATGCTGCGCCGTGCCCTTCAAGGAGTGATCGAATGACCCTGTTTGCGTCCGTCCTGGTGGTGCTGGTCGCCCTGCTGCACGTGTATTTCCTGGTGCTGGAAATGTTCCTGTGGACCAGGCCCCTTGGACTGAAGACCTTCCGCAACACGCCGGAGAAGGCGGAAACCACGCGCGTGCTGGCCGCCAACCAGGGGCTCTACAACGGCTTCCTGGCAGCCGGCCTGCTGTGGGGCCTGTGGACCGGCCAATGGAACGTGGTGGTGTTCTTCCTGGGCTGCGTGATCGTGGCGGCGCTGTACGGCGCGTGGAGCGTCAACAAGCGCATTTTCTATGTGCAGGGTGTGCCGGCCATCGCGGCACTGGCGGCTGTGCTTGTTGTGGGAGCGTCGGGAGTCGCGACAACCTATCCGTAACGCCTCATCGCGACCCACGTCGCTCCCACGATCGGGATCAGCGAAGGAACAGCGGCAGCGCGAACAGCAGTGCGCCCAGTACGAACAGGACGGTCAACACATGCACCAGTGGCCGGTTGATGCGCAGGAACACGAACTGTTCCACCGTGCGCCCCACCCAGAACAGCGACATGAAGCCCAGCACGGCGCGGCCCAGCACGGTGCGCGCCAGCTCATCGGTGAACACGAAGCAGGCGGCGGCCACGCCCAGGAAAAAATAGATCAGCCGCAGGTTGAGGATCTGCATGATGGCGCGGTTGGCCACGCTGCTGCGGGCCAGGGTGTGCTTCCAGTCGAACAGTTTCCAGAAGCCCAGATGGAACAGCGCAAACGAAAGGCTGTGCAGGCCTGCCAGCTGGATCAACAGTTCAGGCGTCACGTCGCGGGTGGTCCGTGGTCCGCAGTACTCAGCGCGTTTCGCGCGCGGGCTTCGGCGACACCCACATGCTGATGCGTGCGCGGAACACAGGCTCGCCCTGCGGATCGCTGACCACCACGTCCATCGGCAGGTCGTAGCCTTCCGCCGATTCGCGGGGTTCGAACGCCGGCGTGGCGACGGCGGACAGAGTGCCCACCGCCTTCTTCAGGTATTCCACCGTCATGCCCTTGGGAATCCAGCGCATCGACCGCGGAATGCTGACGTCGGTGGTCAGCCCGCCGACGAATTCGGCCAGGTTGCACATCGCGATGGCGTGCACGGTGCCCAGGTGGTTGGTGACGGCGCGCCGATGGCGCAGGGTCGCTTCTCCGCGGCCGGGTTCCAGCCGCACCATCTGCGGGGAGATGCTGCCGAAGTACGGCGCCTTGAAGCAGATCAGGCGCGAGAACAGCCAGTTGCCCAGCGGTTTCCGGCTCAGGTTGCGGTAGATCTTCAGGACATCCGCGCTCATCGTGGGCTCCTCTCGCGAAGACGGCGGGACATGCCCGCCGTCGTCGTGTCAGCTGGTGTGGGCGTCAGGCCGCTTCGCGCGGCTGGCGCTGGTTCTGCGGCAGGTCGTAGTAGCTGGCCGCACGCAACTCGTGCACGTCGAAGTCGTCCACGGTGATGGTCTCCAGCGTGATGGCGCGCAGTTCTTCCAGCTGCTTGCGCTCCTCCACGGTGATCCAGCCTTCGCGCACGCCTTCATCCAGCTGCGATGCGTAGTCCAGCGCCTCGATGCCCTTGGTCTTCAAGGCCTTCTGGAACTTGCGTTCCACCGGCTCGGCAGCGATGGCCGCGGCCAGGTAGCTGTCGATGCGGCCGCCGGGATTGTTGGGGCACGGCGTGAGGAACACGCCCTGCGCCAGACGGTCACGCGCTTCGTTGGGCGCCATCAGCAGCGCGGCGACGCGGTGGCCCAGGCGATCGCCAGGCGCTTCAGCACGACGACCCCACGGGAAGATCAGCGCCCACATCAGCCAGCCTACCGGGCGGATCGGGAAGTTGCGCAGCGCGGCCGACAGCGCCAGTTCGATCTGGTGCACGCTGTCGTGGAAGGCCCACGCCAGCAGCGGCTGGTCGGCCTGCGGCGCACCTTCGTCGTGGTAGCGCTTGAGCATGGCGCTGGTCATGTAGATATGGCTCAGCACGTCGCCCAGGCGGCCGGACAGCGATTCCTTGAACTTCAGCTTGCCGCCCAGCATCAGCATGGACACGTCGGCCATCAGCGCCAGGTTGGCGGAATAGCGGTCCAGCTTGCGGAAGTAGCGGCGCGTGTAGTCGTCGCCCGGTGCCGCACCGATCTTGGCGCCGGTCAGGCCGAACCAGAACGAACGCACCGCGTTGGAAATCGCGAAGCCGATGTGGCCGAACAGATTGCGGTCGAACTCTTCCACGCCCGCGTTGAAGTCCGGGTTCTGCGCGGCCTTCATTTCCTTCATCACCCACGGGTGGCAGAGGATCGCGCCCTGGCCAAAGATCAGCAGGCTGCGGGTCATGATGTTGGCGCCTTCCACCGTGATGGCGATGGGCGCGGCCTGCCAGCTGCGGCCGGCGAAGTTGCGCGGCCCCAGGATGATGCCCTTGCCACCCACCACGTCCATCACGTCGCGGATGACCTCGCGGCTCATGTTGGTGCAGTGGTACTTGGCGATGGCCGACGGCACCGAGGGCACGTCGCCGCGGTCCACGGCGGCCGCGGTGGCCTGAGACAGCGCGCTGATGGCATAGGCCTTGCCGCCGATGCGGGCCAGGGCTTCCTCAACGCCCTCGAAGCGGCCGACCGACAGGCCGAACTGCTTGCGGATGCGCGCATACGCACCGGTGACCACGGCGCCGGCCTTGGCACCGCCGCTGGCGGTGGAGGGCAGGGTGATGGAGCGGCCCACGGCCAGGCACTCGTTGAGCATGTTCCAGCCCTTGCCGGCCATTTCCACGCCACCGATCAGCTGGCTCAGCGGGATGAACACCTCGCGGCCATGGATGGGGCCGTTCTGGAACGGCGAGTTGAGCGGGAAGTGGCGACGGCCGATCTCCACGCCGGGCGTGTCGCGCGGCAGCAGCGCCAGCGAGATGCCGATGTCGTTGGTATCGCCGATCAGGCCGTCCGGGTCGTACATGCGGAAGGCCAGGCCCACCAGCGAGGCGACCGGCGCCAGCGTGATGTAGCGCTTGTCGAACGTCAGCTTCACGCCCAGCACGTTGGCGCCATTCCATTCGCCCTTGCAGACGATGCCGTAGTCCGGGATGGAGGTGGCATCGGAGCCGGCGAACGGACCGGTCAGGCCGAAGCAGGGCACTTCCTGGCCGATGGCCAGACGCGGCAGGTAGTAGTCCTTCTGTTCCTGCGTGCCGTAATGGTTGAGCAGTTCACCCGGGCCCAGCGAGTTGGGCACGCCGACCGTGGAGCTGACCACGCTGCTGACCGACGCCAGCTTCTGGATCACCTTGTGGTGCGCCAGCGCGCTGAAGCCCAGGCCGCCGTACTGCTTGGGGATGATCATGCCGAAGAACTTGTTCTTCTTGATGTAGTCCCACAGTTCCGGCGGCAGGTCGGCGTGGACGTGGGTGATCTCCCAGTCGTTGACCATCCTGCACAGCTCTTCGACCGGGCCATCAAGGAAGGCCTGCTCTTCCGCCGTCAGCTGCGGCTTGGGGTAGTTGAGCAGCGTGTTCCAGTCCGGGTCGCCGGTGAACAGTTCGCCCTCGAAACCCACCGAGCCGGTCTCCAGCGCGATGCGCTCGGTCTGCGACAGCGGCGGCAGCACCTTGCGGAAGAACTTCAGCATCGGCGCGGTGATCAGCGGCTTGCGGATGGCGGGGATCAGCAGCGGCACCGCGATGGCCGCGACGAGCAGCGCCGCGATGATCGTGGCCGTCGGGTTGGCGCCCAGCAGCCAGCACGCGACCAGCACGCTGGCGGTGATGGCGGCCCAGTAGGCGAGCCGCAGGCGGTGATAGGCGGCAAAGGCACCCACCAGCAGGAAGGCGAGGAAGGGGATGGCGATGCTCATGGGGCGGCTCCGGGAACGGATTCGGTTGTTTCGGGTTCGGCGGTGCCTGGCGCGGCGGACAGGCCGGCCAGGTATTCCAGCACGGTGGCGGTAAACGCGTCGTTGTCGTCGCCGGCCACCATGTGCGTGGCCTGCGGCAGATGGACATGACGCGCATGCGGTACCAGTTGCTTGAATTCTTCGACGGTCTTTTCCGAGACCAGGTCGCTGCGCCCTCCGCTGATCAGCAGCACCGGGCACTGCACGCGGCGCGCGGCCTCGGCGATGGCGTCCTGGTGCTGTGCGCTGTCGCGCGCCAGCTCGTCGACCAGGCGCGGGTCCCAGTGCCAGCGCCAGCGACCGTCGTCGCCTTCGCGCAGCAGTTCGCGCAGGTCGTCGGGCGTCTTGCGGGTGCGACGCTGCGGCTGGTAGGCCGCGATCACGTCGGCGGCATGCTCGAGCGACGCGAAGCCGTCCGGGAACGCGGTCATGAAGCCCAGGATGCGCTGCAGCCCCGCCGATTCCCAGCGCGGGGTGATGTCCACCAGCACCATGGCGCGGAACAGCCCGGGCCAGCGCGATTCGGCGATCAGGCCGAACAGCCCGCCCATCGACGCGCCCACCAGCACGGGCGGCTCCGGCTGTTCGCCCGCCACCACGATCAGGTCATCGGCGAACTGGTCGCCCGCATAGGCGAGGTCCGCCGGATTGCGATCCGATTCGCCATGGCCGCGCGCGTCGTATGCCAGCCCGCCATACCCGTGTTCGGCCATCCGCTGCGCGGTGCGCGTCCACGCACCGCGCGTCTGGCCGAAGCCATGCGCGTAGATCAGGGCGGGGTCGGCCTGCAGCGTGGCCGGTGAGGCGAAGCGGCTTACCGCCAGCGCGAAATCCGCCTGCCCCGCATAGATGCGGTCGACGGCACGGTCATCCCGTCCGGCGCGCGTGGAAGTGGCAAGGGGGAGGGGGTTCACCATACGGGCTAGTATGGGTTTTCACTTTTAGAGTAGTCAATCGGTTTGACCGTCATTCCTGTCAATGCAAGCGATTGATTTCACTTTATTTCTTGTGCGGCGCAGCAAACGTACCGCAACACACCACGGCGTATGGTTAAATGCGGCACATGACGACGCCCAGCCCTGACGCCCCGCCCGCCGCTCCCGCCCGCAATGCGCGCCTGAGCGCCGACGACTGGGCGCAGGCCGCGCTGGACCTGATCGCCGAGCAGGGCGTGTCCGCGGTCGCGGTGGAGCCCCTGGCCCGCCGGCTGGGCGTGACCAAGGGCAGCTTCTACTGGCATTTCCCGTCGCGCGATGCGCTGCTGCAGGCCGCGCTGGAGCGTTGGGAGGTGGTGGAGCAGGAAAGCGTGTTCGGCAACCTGGAAAAGGTCCCCGATCCGCGTGAACGCCTGCGCGCGCTGTTCCAGCTGGTCGGCCATGAAGTGAAGCCGCACATCATCTACAGCGAGTTGCTGAAGGCGCTGGATCACCCCTCCGTGCAGCCGGTGATCGACCGCGTCTCGCAGCGTCGCCTGGAATACCTGGTGGCGTCATTCCGCCAGGCGGGGCTGGCGCGTCAGGACGCCCTGCACCGCGCGCGCCTCACTTACGCGGCCTATGTCGGCTTCCTGCAGCTGTCGCTGCAACTGCAGCAGCCACGCATGACCCACGAAGAGTTCGAGGCTTACCTGGAGCACGTCATCTCGACGCTGATCCCGGAGTAAGACCCTCGCGGTGGGCCGGCTTCCACTGCGTGTTTGCCGACAGTTCGTGATTCAGCGACGCTGGCATGGCTTCGATGAGCAGTCAGCTTTCCGGATCAGGCGTCCTGACGGCTTGCATGTGCGAAGAAAGCAGATTCAGATCAGCGCTCACTTCCAGGTCATCGAACTGTGCGGTTGAGATAATGCGGACCGTCGCATGAACTCGTGGGTCAGCATCCAGATAGCAATCTTTGCACCGCTGGATCGTCAAGACCTTCACTGTGGAGCCTTCAGGAAGCCCTGCTCGGGAAATGACCTCCGGTCCGTCAAATCCGGGCCGCTGAACGATCCTGTAGATACTGGGCGATGGGCCATAGTTCTGGTCCATGCTTACACGGTAGACCGTCATATCCTCCGTAGTTCTGTACTCAGCGCCTACGTACATCGAGTATTCGGGATCGCTGCTGACATCTTCGTAGCTGACGAAGTAACAGCCTGCCAACAACAACGTTGCGAGGATGGTAACGAGTCGAATCATCTGAAAACCCCTCTGTACGCCTTGGGACCGCCACCTCACGCCGGCCCCATCGCCGCCTGCCGCACGCCACTACGCCACTCCCGCTGCTCGCGCACATGACCGCTGCGTTCCAGCCAGCGGAAGATCGCGCGCACGGTGACGACCGGGTAGTCGCCTGACAGTCGCGTGCCGACGGGATGGTCGGTGAAGTCGGTATTGGCGGAAAACAGGCCGCCCAGCACGCGCTTGGAATAGGCGATGTGCACCGTGTCGGGCGCGAAGCCGTCGCCCCGCGCGAACGCGTAGGCGCTGCGGCGGTCGTATATGCCACGGTCGGCCAGCGCCGCCGCCATCACCTCCACGATCCACGCGGTGGAGTTCTGGTAGTCCTCGCTGCCGGGGCGTGCGATCAGGTTGTAGCGCGGGTGGTGCAGGCTGTGGCGCGGCATCTGCTGTAGCCGCGCGGCAAGCCGCTCGGCGACCTCCGGCTTGAACCACACGATCCGCAGGTTCTGGTTCACCAGGTCGTCGGCGAAGAAGTTCACCAGTCCCTGCGCATACAGGCCGGAGCGGTCGCTGCCGCATTCATTGAGCAGGTGCACCACCGTCCAGCGGCCGTGCGCGTGGTCGCGCACGGCGAAACCCGCGTGGCTGTAGACCAGGCCCTGCTTGGACAGGTCGGTGCCCACGCGTGCCAGCAGTGCCACCGGCGCATCCACTTCGTCGAGTTGCTCCGCGGCCAGCAGCGCGGTGCGGGCTGCTTCCGCCACCTTGTGCGGCGGCATCTCCATTTGCCTGCAGGCATCGCCCGCGCGTGCCGTCCCTGGCAGCGCGAGGACGAAGACGAAACCCAGAATCGCGAGCGCGCGCATCACGTGGTCACCCACCGTAGCGATGACTGTGGATGTGCGGGCGCGCGGCGTCGTTGGCGATGAAGCACAGCGCTTCGCCGGCGGCGCTGAGGATCCATCCCGTCGCCACCACGGTGACGCTGATCGCCGTGCCCACCGCGATGCCCAGCCGCCGGATCGCCTCCACGCTCAGGTAGACCACGAACGACGCCCCCGCCACCACGCCCGCCGCGGCCACGGAGACCGTCACCGCCACGCTGCCGGCGATCACCGCCACGCCGGTGACCACCGCGGACGCGCCATGGCCCAGGGCATGGATCACCGCCACCGGCACCTCGATGGACGCCTCCAGGCTGGCCTGCGACATCCGGCTGGCGCCGTCGGATTGCGGTGCGGCGTGGGTGGGAAGCGCGACGCCGCCGGAAAGCGCGGTGGCCAGGGCCAGGGTCAGTGAGCGGACGATCAGGCGGCGCATGCGGGGTTCCTCCAGGGACGCCGGAGGGTGGGCGCAGGCTTCGCAGGGATTCAAGGATCATCGACAAGGTAAGCTCTGGCGGAACGACAGGTATAGGAATCCGCTACCCATGGCCGTCTCGGTGGACCTGATTGATGCACTGAAGCGTTGCCTGCGCGCGCAGGACATGACCTACCGCGACCTGGCGGCGCGCATCCGCATGAGCGAAGCGGCGGTGAAGCGCATGTTCTCCCGCCGCGCGATGAGCCTGCAGCGGCTGGAGCAGGTCTGCGACGTGCTGGACGTGGGGCTGGCCGAGCTCAGCGCCGAAGCCTCGCGCGGGCGCAAGGCGATGGCGCAGTTGAGCGAAGCGCAGGAGCAGGCGCTGGTGGACGATCCGCCGTTGCTGATGGCGCTGTTCCTCACCCTCAACCGCTGGCGCGAGGATGACGTGATGGGGCACTTCGGCTTCACCCCCGCGCAGTGGACCGGCCTGCTGGTGAAGCTGGACCGGCTGGGCATCATCGAACTGATGCCCGGCAACCGCGGTCGCGCACTCACCGCGCGCAACTTCCGCTGGCGCGCCGACGGCCCGATGGAACGCTACTTCCGGCTGACCCTGCTGACCGACTACTTCGCCGATCCGTTCGATGGCGAGCAGGACGCGCTGCTCCTGCTAAGCGGCAGTCTGAGCATCGACGGGGTGAAGCAGGTGCGGCAGCGGCTGGAAGAAGTCGCGCGCGAGTTCGATGCGCTGCTGGCGCGTGACGCCACGCTGCCGGCGGAGGACCGCGTCGGCGTCAGCCTGGTGCTGGCGCAGAAGCCCTGGCTGCTGCAGCTGTTCAATCCCTACCGGCGTTCGCGCGAGGGGTGAGCGTCGGCGCGCGGAGGGGGCGCTGACCTGTCGATCGCGCTCTGGACACCGTCGATGGCTTTCCAAGGGCGATCGATGGCTTTCCGGACCCCAGCGATGGCATTCCAGAAGCGATCGATGGCTTTCCGAGCCCCGTCGATGGGATTCCGGAAGCGATCGATGGCTTTCCGAGCCCCGTCGATGGGATTCCGGGAACGATCGATGGCTCTCCGCACCCCATCGATGGGACTCCGGAGGTGATCGATGGCTCTCCAAACCCCACCGACGGGGCTCCAAGCCCCATCCTCCGACGTTCTCTGCGCTGCGTGAGACTGCGCACCTTTCCTGCACCGTGGATTGACCCCTTGTCCGTTTCCCTGACGCCGGCTGACCGTCGGGCGGCCCCCGCCGCGTTCTTCTCGTCACGGGGACAGGACATTGGTATCATTTTGGTCTCACTTTTCGAGGGCAGGGCATGAACGCAGCGGTCGATGTTTTCAAACGCAACGATTTTCCGGGCAGTTCGCTGCACGCATTGAATGCCTGGGTTGCCGAGGTCGCCGCGCTCACCCAACCCGACCATATCCACTGGTGCGACGGCAGCGATGCCGAGAACGCGCTGCTGACCAAGCAGATGCTGGCCGACGGCACCCTGCTGCCGCTGAACCCCGAAACCCATCCGCATAGCTGGCTGCACCGCTCCAGCCCGAGCGACGTCGCACGCGTGGAGCACCTGACGTTCGTCTGCACGCCGCAGCAGGAAGACGCCGGTCCCAACAACCACTGGATGGCCCCGGCCGAGGCGCACGCGAAGATGGATGCGCTGTTCGCCGGCTGCATGCGCGGGCGCACGCTGTACGTGATCCCCTACTGCATGGGCCCGATCGATTCGCCGCTGTCGCGCTGCGGCGTGGAGATCACCGATTCGCCGTACGTGGTGGCCAACATGCGCATCATGACCCGCATGGGCGCGCCGGCGCTGGCGCGCATCGAGCGCGAAGGGACGTTCGTGAAGGGCATGCACTCCACCGGCGAGCTGGATCCGGACCGCCGCTTCATCATGCATTTCCCGGACGAGCTGACCATCAAGAGCTTCGGCTCCGGTTACGGCGGCAACGCGCTGCTGGGCAAGAAGTGCCACGCCCTGCGCATCGCCTCGCACCAGGCGCGCCACGAAGGCTGGCTGGCCGAGCACATGCTGATCGTCGGCATCGAGAACCCGCAGGGCGAGACGCATTACATCGCCGCCGCGTTCCCGTCGGCGTGCGGCAAGACCAACCTGGCCATGCTGATTCCGCCGGAGGGCTACCGCCAGGCCGGCTGGAAAGTGTGGACGGTCGGCGACGACATCTGCTGGATGCGCCCCGGCGCGGACGGCCGCCTGTATGCGATCAACCCGGAAGCCGGCTTCTTCGGCGTGGCGCCGGGCACCTCGGACAGTTCCAACCCCAATGCGCTGGCCACGATCAGCCACCACACCATCTTCACCAATGTCGCCGTCACCGACGACCAGGAGCCGTGGTGGGAAGGCCTGGACAAGCGCACGCCGGCGCTGGACTGGCAGGGCCGTCCGTACGATCCGGCGAATGGCCCGGCTGCGCATCCCAATTCGCGCTTCACCGTGTCCGCGCGCCAGTGCCCCAGCTACTCGGCCAAGGCGGAAGACCCGCAGGGCGTGCCGATTTCCGCCATCGTCTTCGGCGGCCGCCGTGCCTCGCTGGTGCCGCTGGTGTTCGAAGCGCGCGACTGGACGCACGGCGTGCTGGTCGGCGCGGCGATGGGGTCGGAAACCACCGCTGCCGCGACCGGTGCGGTGGGCGTGATGCGTCGCGACCCGATGGCGATGAAGCCGTTCTGCGGCTACAACTTCGCCGACTACTTCGCCCACTGGCTGTCGTTCGGCGAGGCCAGCGCGAAGCTTCCCAAGATCTTCCACGTCAACTGGTTCCGCAAGGGCGGCGACGGCACGTTCCTGTGGCCCGGCTTCGGCGAGAACCTGCGCGTGCTGGAATGGATGATCCAACGCGTCGAGGGCAAGGCCGACGCGGTGGAAACGCCGATCGGCCACCTGCCGCGTGCGGAAGACCTGAACCTGGACGGCGTCGCGCTGAGCGACGAGGCCCATGAGCTGCTGTTCGGCTTCGACCGCGCCGGCTGGCAGGCCGAGTTCGCCAGCATCGGCGAGTACCTGGAGGAGTTCGGCGCCCGCACCCCGCAGGCGCTGAAGGACGAGCAGCAGCGCATCGCCGCCCGCCTGGCAGGCTGAAGAACCCCGCCTCGCGCACGGCATTCCTGCGCAGCCCCGCGTGTGTCATCCGCGGGGCTTTTTTATGGGCGGTGTTTTCCCGTGGCGAACGCCATCCAGTGGGTACCCGGGGTGGGTCAGGGACCGTCAGAAATTTTCCCTGTCCCTCTAAACCTCCGCGCCCGCCCCGGCATCCTAGTCAGTATGCTGAATGCCGTGATCGAACCCATCGCCGACAGCGTCGCCCCGGAGGCGGCCGCCGCCCAGGACACCGCGCTGGCCCGTTCGGCCGCGGGTGGCGACATGCGGGCCTTCGAGGCGCTGTACCGCCGCCATGCGGGCCGCGTGCATGGCGTCATCCAGCGGCTGGTGGGCGCGCAGGGCGTGCGGGCGGAAGACCTGACGCAGGAAGCGTTCGTTCGGGCCTGGCAGGCATTGCCGGCGTTCCGCTTCGAGAGCGCCTTCTCCACCTGGCTGCACCGCCTGGCGGTGACCACCGCGCTGATGGAACTGCGCAGCCGTCGCAGCGGTCCGCGTTTCGACGATGACGAGGATGCGCTGGACGACCTGGGCATGGCGGACAGCGCGGGCCATGGCACGGCGCTGTCGCTGGACCTGGAGCGCGCCGTCGCCACGTTGCCGCCACGCGCGCGCGCCGTGCTGGTGCTGTACGACGTGGAAGGCTGGAAGCACGAAGAGATCGCCACCGAGCTGGGCATGGCGGTCGGAAGTTCGAAAGCACAGTTGCACCGTGCGCGGCACCTGCTGCGCGAGCGTTTAGGAGGACACGCATGACCCCCCATGATCCCACCCCCATTTCCGACGACGCACTGCGCTGGCAGCTGCGCGCGCTGCGGCAGGACACGCCGCCGTCGCGTGACCTGTGGCCGGACCTGGCCGCGCGCCTGGCCGCCACGCCGCAGCAGGCCGTGGCACCACCGCGTCGCCGCGTGGCGCCATTCGCCCTGGCCGCCTCCGTGCTGCTCGCGGTCACCGTGACCTGGCAGCTGCAGAAAGCGCCGCAAGGCGACGCGCTGATCCAGCGCGAAGCCGCCGCGCTGACCCGCGACTACACCGGCGCGCTGGCGCAACTGGATACGCAGGTGCAGACCGCACCCGAGATCGCCCCGGCGCTGCATGCGCTGGACGAAAGCGCCGCCCAGATCCGCCACGCCATCGCCACCGAACCCAACGCGCACTTCCTGCTGAACCAGTTGCGCCGCACCTATGCACGACGCCTCGCGCTGACCCAGCGCGCGGCCATGACCTGAGGAGCTTCCCCATGCGTACCGCCTTCGTTTTCCCGCTGCTGCTCGGCAGCGCACTGCTGGCGCCCACGGCGCTGGCGCAGACCGCCATCAACGAAACCCGGCCACTGGATGCGCGGGGCCGGGTGGACATCAGTAACCTCAAGGGCCGCATCGAAGTGCGCGGCTGGGAGCGCGACGAGGTCAAGATCACCGGCACGCTGGGCAAGGGCGTGGAGCGCCTGGAGGTGGACGGCGGCGGCCCGCACCTGAGCGTGGAAGTCCGCTACCCGAAGAGCAGCGGCTGGGGTGGCAACAAGACCGGGCCGACCGACCTGGTGTTGATGGTGCCGCTGCGTGCCGACCTGGACATCGAGTCGGTGGCGGCCGATGTCGACGTCAACGGCGTCGCCCCGTCCGAACTGTCCATCGCCACTGTGAGCGGCAGCGTGGTGGCGGCTGCCGCACCGCGGAAGGCCGGCATCGAAACGGTCAGCGGCAGCGCCAACCTGACGTTGAACAGCGAGGACGTGGACGTGCAGACGGTCAGCGGCGGCATCGTGCTGCGCGGTCGGCTGAACGGCGACATCAGCACCGAGACCGTCTCCGGCCGCATCGAAGTCACCGTCACCGGCGAGCAGGTGCGCGACCTCAGCGCCAGCACCGTCAGCGGCACCGCCAGCGTCAACACCGCGCTGGCGCCCGGTGGCGAGATCAGCATGGAATCGGTCAGCGGCGACCTGCTGCTGCGCCTGCCGAAGGGCGTCTCCGCGCAGGTCAGCGGCGAGAGCTTCAGCGGCGACCTGAAGGCCACCGGCGTCACCATCGAGAAGCAGCGGGGACCCGGTTCCAGTTTCACCACCCGCTACGGCAGCGGCAGTGGCCGGGTGACGGTGGAGACGTTCTCGGGCAGTGCGGAAGTGCGGGTGGAGTAAGCATGCCGACGGCCTGGGCTATGATGACGATGCCCTCCCGGGTCCTGTAAGCACCGTTTTTTCCATGGCGGCGAAGGGTACGCGGGGCAGGGTACGCGCCCTTCCCCGGAAACCTCCATGTCGGTACCGCACCCTGCCTTGTCCGCTGTTTCGCCTGCCACGCTGCGCCAGCTGGACGGACAACTGACTGCAGGGCGCGTCGACGAGGTGATCGTCGCCTGCAGGGACCTGCTGCACGGGCATCCCGATCATGCACCGGTCCTGTTGCTGCTTTCGCGCGCCCTTTCGCGTGGGGGACGGCATCGCCAGGCGCGTGACGCCACATTGCAGGCTTGGGCGACGCGGCCGCGGGACCCTGCCGTGCTGTTCGAGACCGGTCGGCGCCTGCGTTACTTCAACGAGTACGAAGCGGTGGCCACCTGTTATGGCATGCCCGACTTTACGGATCGCGCCCCCGCGCAGGCCCTGACGGAGGCCGCGTTGTCGCTCAGTTCCATCGGCTTGAACGAGCAGGCGCTGGCGCTGTTGGAAAAGGCGATCTCCTCTACCCCCAAGCTGGCCGTCGCGTACTACATGCGCGGCAACATCCGCTCGTTCATGGGGGACTTCGAGGCAGCCGATGCTGACTACGAGCGCAGTCTTGCCGAAGACCCGCGCCTGTTCCAGGCCGCCTGGATGCAGTCGGGCCTGAGGACGCAGACACCCGAGTCCAATCACGTCGAGCGCCTGCGCAGGCAATTGCAGGCGGCTACGCCCGGCGGCAAGGGCGAGGTGTACCTGGAATTCGCGCTGCACAAGGAACTGCACGACCTGGGTCGGCACGATGACGCCTGGCGGCACCTGGCGGCGGGTTGCCGCAAGAAGCGTGCGCAGCTCACCTATCGTGTCGATGCCGCAAGGCACCTGTTTTCCCGGTTGAAGAAGGTCTGCACGGCGCGATTCGTCTCCGAATCCGCTTCGCCTGCGCCGATGCCCGTGCCGATCTTCGTGGTGGGCATGCATCGCAGCGGCACCACGCTGATCGAGCGCGTACTGGGGGGGCATTCGCAGGTGCGGGATGCGGGCGAGACATATGCCTTCGCGGAAGAAATGAAACTGGCCACCAACCAGGCCAACAGCCTGGTGCTCGACGCCGCGCTGGTGGATGCCGCCGCCGGGGTGGACTATGCCCAAGTGGCGGCGGGCTACGCAGCGCGCGCCAGATGGCTGGCCCAGGGCAAGGCGTTCTTCACCGAGAAGCTGCCCAGCAATTTCCTGCATGCCGGATTCATCGCCAAGGCGTTGCCGGACGCGAAGATCATCCATCTCGCGCGCAATCCGATGGACACCGCATTCTCCAACTTGCGCACCCTGTTCTCCGAGGCGGCTCCGTATTCCTACGATCAAGCGGAACTGGCCGACTACATCGCTGAAAGCCACCGGTTGATGACGTGGTGGCAGGAGGTGCTGGGCGACCGTCTGCTGGTGGTGGACTACGCTCGCCTGGTGGCCGATTTCGACACCGAGGTGCGCCGGATCGCCGCCTTCTGCGGCCTGCCGTTCGAGCCCGCCATGCTGGATGTCGGTCGCGGTGGCGGCGCGGTCACCACGGCCAGCGCCGTGCAGCTGCGTGACGGCCTGCGCAAGGACCGCGGCGCGGCATGGCTGCCTTATGCCGAACCCCTGACGCCGTTGCGCACCGCGTTGCAGGCCCAGCATCTCCTTCCCGATTGGCTGCATCGAGACAACCTGCATGAGCGCTGACATCACCGAAGCATTGTCCTACCAGCGGGAAGTGCTGGTGGAAGGAAGGCGCGTCCGCGTCTTCGACGGTTACCTGCCCAATGCCGCGGAGTACGTGGCCGAACTGGCGAAGATGCCGTTCACCCGCACCGAAGTGGCACGTCCGGAGACAGCGGGGTACAAGCACTGGGTCAGTGAACTGCGCATCGAGGCGCTGTTGCGCCAACCCATCATGGCGCTTACCCACCGCGCGGTGAAGGGTTTCGCTGCGCCGGGCACGGCGTATCGCCCGTACCGCGCGTACACCAACGTCGCCGGCTACGGCGACATGCTGTTCACCCACGTGGACTGTCTGCCGGGACAGGGCGAACTGACCGCGCTCTGGTACCTGTGCGATCGCTGGGACCTGGAGTGGGGCGACGAGACCATGTTCTTCGATGCGCAGGGTGATGCCGTATGCGCGGTGACTCCCAGGCCGGGACGCCTGGTCGTGTTCGACGGCGACATCGTGCATGTCGGGCGACCGCCCAACCGCATCTGCTATGTGCCGCGTTATACCTTCGCGATCAAGCTTGAGCGCATGGCCGCCGCGTGAGCGGTCACGGCCGGCAGCGGCCTCAGCCCTTCCGTCCGAACCAGCAGTTGAACGCGATCGTGATGCGCTCGTCATCGCCGTAGAACGGCAGCACGTCATGCGACAGCCATGACGGGAAAAGCACCAGCTGGCCCGGCTGCAGCAGCAGGTTCCAGGTGCCGTGGTGGTAGGGGGCCTGCGGGCGCAGGTTGCCCGGATCCAGGAACATGTTGCTGTAGTAATGCGGGTTGTGGAAACGCAAGGCCCCTGAATCGGGCCGTTCGGGCGTGCTCTTCCCCGGCGACACGCAGTACACGCCCGACCACGACGCCATGGGATGGGTGTGCGCGATAGTGAAACCGCCGCGACGGGTAACGTGGTACCAGGTGTGCGAATAGATCTGCAGCGCCTGCATGTCCTGCGGGCTGTAGCGATTGAGTTCCTGCACAGTGCGCCACAACGAGGCCCAGCAGAACTGCTTCAGTCGCTGGATGCAGTCCTCTTTCCATGAGAACAGTTCGAAATCGCTCTCGAAGACTTCCTTCTGCTGTGTTAGCGACGGGGTGGGATTCGCATGCCGTGCGCCCTCGGCTTCGCGCGCCAGCAGCAGCGCTTTCAGGTCGCGGTTCAGTGCGTCGGGTTCGGGGAAGAAATCCTGTGCCATGGGCACGGCGAACGCCGGATAGATCGCGTACTGACGGGGGTCGTTGTCGGTGGTCATGCCGCCGATTCTGCGGGCTATTCCCGCAAAAAACTACGGCCCCGAAAGGGGCCGTAGCAAGGTTCCAGGGTTCCGGATGGATCAGAACTTCTGGTTGTTGCAGGTACATGAAGCGACCCGGCACGTCGTACTGCGGATCGAAGCTGTTGGCGAACGTGCTGTAGGACACCGGCGGATCCTTGTCCAGGATGTTGTTCACACCCAGGGTGATCTTGGCGTTCCACGGAGCCTTCCAGTACACGCTGGCGTCGTGATAGGTCGCACCGCCCAAACGGTTCTGGGCAGCGTTGACCGGGCCTTCCGGTGTATCGATGTAGCGGTCCGGATCCGAGCAGAGGTCGGCGTAGCCGTAGTCCACCATGGTCTGGCAGTTCTCGTCCTGCTTGGAGTAGAAGCGAGCGGCCCAGGTAGCGCCCCAGTCGCCCATTTCCCAACGGGTCAGCAGGTTGGAACGGATGCGCCAGTTGTTGGCGGTGTTGGCATCGTCGTATTCGCCAACCTGGTTGTTGCCATCGCCGTTCTCTTCGTAGCTGGCGTAGTACGTGGTATCCCACGAGAACGAGAAGCTGCCCCACGCGGTTTCCGGCAGACGGTAGTTGACCGTCAGGTCATAGCCTTCCGCCTCGATCACATCCAGGTTCAGGCCGGCCGCCAGCAGGGTGTCGATGTTGCCGCCACCGCTGCGGTTGTACAGGCCGCAAGCCTGGGTGTTGTTGTTGCGGATGCAGTCATCCAAGATTTCCTGGCCGGAGAACGCCGTGATGGCGCCTTCGATTTCGATGTTCCACCAGTCCAGCGAGATGTCGAAGCCGCTCAGGAACGTCGGGCTCCACACCATGCCGAAGGTCTTGCTGGTCGAGGTTTCCGGCAGCAGGTTCGGGTTGCCGCCGACGCTGATGCGGATCTGCGAGTTACCCTGGTCGTAGCCGCCGACCGGCACGCCCTGGCCATGGCAGCGGGCGCGCTGATCCGGGGTCAAACCGTTGTAGCCGCCACCGAAGGTGGTGGAGCAGGGATCGGCGATCTGCTGGAACGAATCAGCGACGCCCGAGTACAGCTCGGAGATCGACGGCGCGCGGAAGCCTTCCGCCCAGCTACCACGGACCAACAGCTGATCGAACGGCTTCCACTTAAAGCCGAACTTGCTGTTCAGCGTGTCGCCGAAGGTGTCGTAGTCGGAATAACGGGTGGCGACGCTCAGTTCCAGCTCGCGGGCCAGGAACACGTCACGCAGCAGCGGGGCCGACAGTTCCAGGTAGGCTTCATCCAGCGAGTACTGGCCGCTGGTCGGCGTGCGCGAGTTGCCCGTGGTGTTGCCCGAAGCGATCAGGGCGTCCGGGGAGTCGTAGCCCGATTCCGTGCGGTGTTCCAGGCCGGCCGCGAAGGCCAGCATGCCGCCCGGCAGCTCGAACAGTTCGCCGGACACATTGGCGAACCACTGCTTCATCTCGTACTGGAATTCGTCGTGCGCGACGAAGGTGGAGTACGCCAGCATTTCCGGGGTGATCGAGCCGACGCCACCCAGCAGGTTCAGCGGGACGCAGCCTTCGATGATCGCGCCGGCCGTGCCGCAGCGGGCCACGCCGCCGCCGTCAATGAACGACGGACCGAGGGCATTGCGCAGGGCCAGGATGTTGAACAGGCCGTTGGTGGTGTCGTTCTGGTCGTTGCGGCCGTAGCTGTAGCCCACGTCCCACGAGAAGTAACGGTCGGCGATTTCGAAGTTGCCTTCCAACGCGCCCACGAAGCCGAAGGTATCCACATTCTGGTTAAAGCTGCGGCCACCGGTTTCAACCGCGCGGCGCTGGATGCGAGACACGGTTTGGCCGAACGGGTTGTACACGCTGTTCGGGCTGATGGAGATGGTACGGGCCTGCACGCCAGCGCCCGGGCCGGTACCCAGCACGATCGGCATGGCAGCCAGCAGCTGTTCCGAACGACGGTTGTTGTAGGTGCCGGTGGCGGTGAAGCGCACGTTGTCGGTGATGTCGAACGAAGCTTGGCCGAAGATCGACTTGCGCTCCTGCGGCGTCAGCAAGTAGTTGTCCGGCGCGAAGTTGTAGACGTCGTTGACGCCGGCACCCCACGGGCGCCACTGGGCCGGGGTCTGGCCTTCGTCGTATCCGAACTGGCCGACGACACCGTTGGGACGGGTCTGGTCCACGGAGCAGGCGCCGGAGGTGAAGACACCCGAGCAGAGGGCGAAGCGGCCATTGGGGCTGGTGGTGCTGCCGAAATCCGAACCGGTGTTGAAGATCGGCACCGCGGAAATTTCGCGGTCACCGGCCATGACCGGGTTTTCCTTCACGTAGGCCGCACCGAACATCGCGCTGAAGCGCTCGCCGCTGCTGCCGATGGTGATGTCATAGGACTCACGCGAGCCGTCGCCCTGGCTGAACTGGCCGTAGTAGGCATTCAGTTCGGCACCGTCGAAGTCGGTACGCAGGATCACGTTGACCACACCGGCGATGGCGTCGGAGCCGTAGATCGCCGAGGCGCCGTCCTTCAGCACTTCGATGCGCTCGACCGCGGCGGTCGGGATGGTGTTCAGGTCGGTCGCACCGCCCAGACCGGTACCGGCCACCCAGCGACGGCCATTCACCAGCACCAGGGTGCGGTTGGCGCCGAGGTTGCGCAGGCTGACGCGGGTTTCGCCGTTGCCGCCGTTGTTGAACGTGGCGTTGAGGGTGGAGCCGTTGGCCGTCAGGTTCTGGATGACGTCACCAATGGAGGTCAAGCCCTGTGCCTGGATGTCTTCACGGCTCAGGCTGAACACCGGCTGGGAAGTTTCAACGTCGGTGCGCTTGATGCGCGAACCGGTGACTTCCACCTTGTCCAGCGTGGTGGCTTCCTGTGCGAAAGCGGCGCCGGTGGCAGAGGCACTTACAACGAGCGCGAGGCTAATCGCGTCGCGAAGCTTGCTGGTTTTGCAATTCATTCTCTCTCTCTCCAAAGTGAGGTCGATTCAAGCCCTAGGGACCCTGCTGGCAGACCAAAGGACGGCCGCCAAAAAGCGGGGGTAGCCCGATCATAGACGGGCTACCCAAAGAATTAAAGTGTTGTTAAGTAGCAAATCGGGGCAAATCCGTCCGTTCCCATCGGCACAGGCTCCGGACAGGGTCGGCAAGATCAAGCTGAACAGGGGCGGCCCACAGGAGGCAGCGCGGACAGCCGGTCGGCGGGGGTCGCCCAAAAGAACACGGCCCCTTTTGGGGCCGTGTGTGGTTACTGCCTTCCGATCCTGCGATCAGAACTTCTGCTGGTACTTCATGTACAGGAAGCGGCCCACATCGTACTGGCCGTGGTAGGACACGTTGGCGCTGGGTTGGCTGTAGAACTGGGCACCTTCGCGGTCGAACACGTTGTTCGCACCGATCGCGACGGTGGCATTCCACGGCGAGCTCCAACGCAGCTCGAGGTCGTTGAACGTGATGGAGCCCATCTGGTTGATCGGACGGGTCTGAGCCGGATTGGCAGCAACGAAGCCCGGATCCGTGCACTCCTGCGGGAACAACGAGGCGGACAGGCAGGTTTCCTTCTGCGAGGAGTAGTAACGCGCACCCCACGTCAGGCCCCAGGCGCCCATGTTCCAGGTCACGTTCGCGTTGGAGCGGATGCGATGCGTGCCCAGGAAGCCCGGCGACGTGGCGTAACCGACCAGCTGCTGCGGCAGCGAGGTCGGGCTGGTGTCGGTCTTGATCTCGTCCTTGCTGGTGTAGGTGGTCTGCCAGGTCAGGTTGAACGTGCCGAAACCTTCCGTCGCCAGACGGTAGCTCAGGTCCAGGTCGAAGCCTTCCGTTTCGCGGAAGCCGGCGTTGATGCCGGTGAAGGTCAGGTTGTTGACGTAACCCAGCGTGGCATCACGCGTGAAGGCGGTGCAGCGGGACGCGACGCCCAGGATGTAGCAGTCGTTCAACATCTGGGTCGGGCTGTCCGCCACGATCGTGTCTTCGATACGGATGTTCCACCAGTCCAGGCTCACGTTCAGGCCTTCCAGGAAGCCCGGGCTCCACACCACGCCCAGCGTCTTGGATTCCGAGGTTTCCGGGATCAGGTTTTCGTTGGCGCCCGAGAAGAACGCCACCGGGGTCTGGGCGTTGCCCGAACCCACTGGCGTCAGACCCTGGCCCAACTGGCGGTACGTGTTGGCGATGGCACCCATCGCGGCCACGCAGTTTGCACGCGTGGTCGCATTGGTACGCGAGCTGCCGAAGTTGGTGTCGCAGGGATCGGTGAAGAACGAGAACGTCTGCGAACCGCCGCCGTACAGGTCGGCGATGGTCGGCGCACGGAAGCCCTCGGCGTAGGTGCCGCGGAACAGCAGCGACTCGATCGGGCGCCACTTGAAGCCGAACTTGCTGTTCAGCGTATCGCCGAAGGTGTCGTAGTCCGAGTAACGCGTGGCGACACTGAAGCTCAGTTCCTGCGCGCCCGGCAGGTCGGCCAGCACGGGGATCGCCAACTCGGCGAAGATTTCATCCACCTTGTAACTGCCGTCGGTCGGACCGGCCGACAGTGTGGTGGAGTTGCCGGTGACGGCCATGGCGTCGGGGATGAACTCGCCCGATTCCTTGCGGCTTTCCACGCCCACGGCGAAGCCCAGGTCACCACCCGGCAGGGCGAACAGGCTGCCCGACAGGTTGGCGCTGAAGACTTCGGTTTCGGTCTCACCCGACGAGTTCAGTGTCTGGAACAGGAAGTCCTGCAGCGCCTGGTTGCCGGTCAGGCCACCATCGCCCACGCGGCCGAACGGGATGAACGGATTCCACGGCACGCACGATGCCAGCGGGATCGGGGCAGCCGCGGTACCGCACTGCACCTGGCCTTGGGCATTGAGGAACGACGGACCCACGGCCTGGCCAACGCGCGCGACGTTGAGGTTGCCGTAGTTTTCCTGCGTGACCTTGTTGTTGTTGTACAGGTAGCCCACGTCCCAGTCGAAGATGCGCTCGCCCACGTCGAAGCTGCCTTCCAGACCGGCCGAGAAGCGCCAGTTGGTGGTCGTCGGGCGGTCGACGCGCGGGACTTCCCAGGTGCGACGCCAGTAGTTGACGGCCTGCGGCGTGGCGAAGCCGTGATACGTACCGACCGGGTTGTAGTAGCTGTTGACCGCCATCGTGGTGCCCGGGAAGGCAGTGCTCTGGAACGGATAGCCGGCGACCTGACGCTCGGCATCGCGCTGGCTGTACATCATGTTGCTGCGGAAGCGCACCGAATCGTTGATGTCGAACACGCCATCGACGAACAGCGAGCGGCTTTCCAGCGGCGTACGCAGGTGTGTCTGCTGGTTGGTGTTGCTCTTGTCGACGGTGGAGCCGTTGGGGTCCGCCGCGGTCGTGCCGGTGTTGGTGTTGAGCGCGTGGAAGTTGGTGATGCTGCGCCAGTCAGCGCCCGTGTTGAGCACGCGGTTGCCGCCGAGCGCGGCGGGCAGGTTGATCACGCCCCACTGGCTGACGGTGGTCCAGCCGCGGGTCGGGTGCCACTGGCCCTGCGGGTACGCGGAGTACTCGCGGTCGCCGGACATCACTTCCTCTTCCTTGCGGTATTCCACGGCGGCGGTCACCGAACCCCGGTCACCGGTGAAGCCCATGACGAAATCGGCGCGGGTGGTCTCGCCGTCGCCTTCGTCGTACTGGCCGTAATAGACCTGTGCGGACGCACCTTCGAAGTTGGAGCGGGTGATGATGTTGACCACGCCGGCGATGGCGTCGGAGCCGTAGATCGACGACGCGCCGTCCTTCAGCACTTCGATGCGTTCGACAGCGGCGGTCGGGATCAGCGAGATGTCCTGCAGGCCGCTGGTGCTGATGCCCAGGCGCTTGCCGTTGACGAGGATCAGGGTGCGCGTGGCACCCAGGTTGCGCATGCTGATGAACTGGCCACCGACGTTTTCACCGGCCGACAGCGGCTGTGCGCGGCTGATGGCGGGTGCGCCGACGGCAGAGATGTTCTGCAGGATGTCGGCGACCGACTGGAAGCCCTGCTTCTCGATGTCGGCGCGGGTGATGGTCAGCACCGGGGCGGCGTTCTCGACGTCGACCTGGCGGATGCGCGAACCGGTGACTTCGATGCGGTCCAGCGTGGTGGTTTCAGCTTCCTGGGCAAAGGCAACGCCGGTGCCCAGGGTCGAAATGGTGCCGGCCGCGAGTGCGAAGGTGATCGCGTCGCGCAGCTTGTTCGTCTTGCGGTTCATAAGCTCTCTCTCTCCCATGAGGGGGTGATCCAAGGTGTCCCTCAGCACGATCAAAAATGAAGTGATCGAAAAATAAGGGTGCCCGGATACTAGTCCGCTTCTGACTTGAATTAAACCCATGTCAAAAGTATGGAAAAGAAAAGTAAAGAAAATTACAGGTGCGCACCCGCCTGAACGGGGCGAATTGCGTGCGCTGCGTCCCAGAAAAAGTTCACGCCCCGCAAGCGGTGCGCCGTTTGTCGGCAGACAAGTGGTGCTCGTCGGTGGAACTAGCGCGCGTCGCGCGCCGTTGCAGGTTAGAGATCCTGCTCGTACCGGACGTAGGGCACGGTGCCCTCGTCTGCGTTTTCGTTGGTCAACGAAAACGGATTCTTGCCGCGGGTGATGACGTTCTCGGCACCCACGGTGAGCTGGCCGCTCCAGGGTGTGCGCCATGTCAGGCCCAGACCCAGGCCTTCCCATTTGCCCGGCTGGCCGGGGACGTCGACCACGCGGCCGACAATGTTGGCGCTGAACGGGCCAAAGCCCCCGCCCACCGTCAGGCTCTTGCTGTTCCAGCGGTCCGCCAGGGCGGGAAGGTCCGACGCGGGCACCAAGCGTGCCTTGGCCACCGCGCCGCCGATGGAAACGAAACCTTCGCGGCCGATGTTCTTCTGGCCGAACACCGCCAGGTCATTCTGTTCGATGCGGCCGCTGGCCGCCTTGCCGCCCGACAGCCAGGCGGGCAGGGTGTCGCGGCCGGTACCGGCCGACAGTCCCAGCTTGCCGCCCGGGCGGCTGAGCGCCGCACCTGCGGTGAGGCGCTGGCTGTCGTTGTCGTTCTCGTCGCCGAGGGTGGCCAGCATGCAGTGGCTGGCGAGGTTGCCGATGTTGCCGACGATGCCGCTGTTGCGGTTGCAGACCAGGCCCAGGGAGTCCTCGGCATCCAGCCCGAAAGCAGCACTCAGGGTGTTGCGGCCCATGCGCCAGCGGGCGCCGGCGGTGGCTTCGCCCGTGGGCTCCAGCAGCAGCAGGGCTTCGACCTTGCCGTCGTTGTTCCAGATGGGCAGGGCCGTGGCCCGGGATTCTGCGGCAGGCTTGCGCTGCGGCTTACCCTGCGCATGCGCGTCCGTCGCCACGCCGGACACGGCGAGCAGAAGGGCGAATGACAGTGGCAGGCAACGCAGGTTCATGGCTCGCTTCAGACTCCGTTGGACCGATGGAGTTCCCCTCCCGAAGGGGAACTGATGCTATGCCGTTTATGTTTCTTTAACAAGTCCCCGGGGCGCCCAAGCCCTCGATTTCAGCCTACTGAAGCCTCGCCGGCGCCTCCACTCCGACCGGCGGCAGGACGAAAAGTTCCGCGATCTCTGCCGGCGTGAAGCGGTAGCGCTGGCCACAGAATTCACAACGCACCTCGGCCACCCCATCGGCCAGGGCTGCGGTGGCTTCTTCTTCCCCCAGCGATTGCAGCATGCTCGCAACCCGCTCGTGGGAACAAGAGCAGCCGAAGCGAACTGGGCGCTCTGTCAGGATTTGCGGGGTTTCCTCGTGGAACAGGCGGTGCAGCAGTAGCGGGACCGGGGTGGACAGCAGCTCCGCTTCGCCCAGGGTGTCGAACAGGGCGCCGGCGCGGGTCCAGCCGTCGGCATCGCCTTCGTCGCCCGGCAGTTTCTGCAGCATCAGCCCGGCCGCGCGCTGGCCGTCGGCAGCCAGAAGCAGGCGGGTGGGCAGCTGCTCGGACTGACGGAAGTAGTCCTCGAAGGCCTCCGCCAGCCGGCTGGCCTGCAGGCCGACCAGGCTCTGGTAGCGCTGCGGTTCGCGCGGGTCCAGGCCGGGGTTCTCGATGGTGATGGCCAGCAAGGCGTCCTCGCCGAGCTCACGCAGGTCGCGCGGTGCGTCTTCACCTTCGCTGAGCTGGGCGATGCCGCGCACGGTGCCCGCTGCGGTGCATTCGGCGAACAGCGTGCGCAGCGCGCCCTGGCTGCGCAGTTGGATGGACAGCCGTCCGTCCACCTTGGTGTGGCCAGTGAACAGCACCGTGGCCGCAGAGGCTTCACCGAGAAGCTCGCGCGCGGAGGGCGGGTACTCGGCGCGCCCCGCCACGGTCTGCCAGGTATCGTCGAGCTGCACGCCGATGCCACGCACGCCGGCGGCGGGCAACAGGAAGCGGGTCAGCGTGTCGTGGGAGGGGTCGTGGCTCACGTGGGTTCCAGGGAATGGGTGCGGGGCGACGCGTCCGCTCGGCATAATGCGGACACGTCAGTCAAGGAAACATCACGATGGGGGCACCGATGGCCATCCTCAAGACAGGGATGGCGACATGAGCCAGCCTGCCGCCGCGGCGCGCGGACGCTTCCGGCGCTGGTTCCGCTGGCTGCTGGCGCTGCCGTTCCTGTTCGCCGCTGCCAGCATCCTGCAGGTGGCGGTGCTGCGCTTCGTCGACCCTCCTTTCAGCGCCTTCATGGTGGCGCGTCAGCTCGAGGGCTGGGGCCAGGGTGACTGGCGCTTCGGCGTGTCCTACGACTGGCGTGACCTGGACCGCATCGCGCCCACGCTTCCGCTGTCGATGGTGGCGGCGGAAGACCAGAACTTCGCCAGCCACCACGGCTTCGACCTGCGCGCCATCGAGAAGGCCCGGGTACACAACGCCAAGGGCCGCAAGGTGCGGGGTGCGAGCACCATCAGCCAGCAGGTCGCCAAGAACCTCTTCCTGTGGCAGGGGCAGAGTCGCCCGTCCCGTTGGCTCCGCAAGGGCTTCGAGGTCTGGTACACGCTGCTGATCGAGGTGATGTGGCCGAAGGCGCGCATCCTGGAGGTCTACGCCAACGTGGCCGAACTGGGCGACGGCGTCTACGGTGCGCAGGCGGCAGCCCGGCGCTTCTGGGGCAAGGATGCGTCGCGCCTCACCGCGAGCGAGAGCGCCCGCCTGGCGGCGGTGCTGCCGGCCCCCCGCCGTTACAGCGCGCGCAATCCGGGCCCCTACGTGCAGCGCCGTGCACGCTGGATACAGCGCCAGGTCAACCAGATCGGCGGCGCCTCCTACCTGACGACGCTGGACTGAGCGCCGTGATGACAAGACCTGTCCTGACCGTCGTCGTGGCGGCCTTCAACGAAGCAGAGGCCCTGCCGCTGATGCATCCGCGCATCGCTTCGGCCCTGGATGCGCTGGCCGACGTGGACGGCCGCATCCTGTATGTGGACGACGGCAGTACCGATGCCACATGGGCGGTGCTGCGCGTGCTGGCGGCATCCGATTCCCGCGTCGCGCTGCTGCGCCTGTCGCGCAACTTCGGCAAGGAAGCGGCGCTGACGGCCGGGCTGGACCGGGTGGACACCGGTGCCGCGCTGATCCTGGATGCGGATGGGCAGGATCCGCCGGAGCTGATCGGGGAATTCGTCCGGCAATGGCAGGCGGGCTACGACAACGTGCATGGCACCCGCATCCAGCGCGAAGGCGAAAGCTGGTTGAAGCGATCCACCGCGCATGCGTTCTACCGCGTGATCGGTCGCCTGTCGAAGACACCGATTCCTGCCGACACCGGCGACTTCCGCCTGCTGTCGCCGCGTGCGCTGGCCGCGTTGCGCGAACTGCGCGAGCGCCATCGTTTCATGAAGGGGCTGTTCGGCTGGGTGGGCTTCAACCAGGTCGCCGTGCCTTACCACCGCGAGCCGCGCCTGGCGGGGGAGAGCAACTTCGGATTCTGGCGGTTGTGGAACTTCGCGCTGGAAGGCATCACCAGTTTCTCCACCGCGCCCCTGCGCGCCGCCACCTACCTGGGTGTGCTGACGGCGCTGCTGGCGTTCGCCTTCGCCATCTGGGTGATGCTGAAGGCGATGCTGTGGGGCGATCCGGTGGCCGGCTGGCCGACCATGATGACGGTCATCCTGTTCCTGGGCGGGGTGCAGCTGATGGCGCTGGGGTTGATCGGCGAGTACCTGGGGCGCCTGTACGAGGAATCCAAGCAGCGTCCGCTCTACCTGATCGATGCGTGGCAACCGGGCGGGGCAGGAGTATCCTTGCCCCAGCCCGATCGACCCTCTCTCCCATCCGGAGGCCGCCATGCGCACGGTTCGTCAATTGCTGGGGTCCAAGACCCCTGAAGTCTTTTCGGTATCCCCTGATTCCTCGGTTCTCGATGCGATCAAGCTGATGGCGGAGAAAGGCGTGGGTGCGGTGCTGGCTATGCAGGGGCCACGCCTGGCCGGCATCGTGTCCGAGCGCGACTACGCCCGCAAGGTGGTCCTGCAGGGGCGCTCCTCGGCGAATACGCCGGTGCGCGACATCATGACCGCGAAGGTGGTGACGGTGCGGCTGGACGATTCGGTCGACCACTGCATGCAGGTGGTCACCGAGCACCGCATCCGCCACCTGCCGGTCGTGGAGGGCGACAGCGTGGTGGGCGTGGTGTCCATCGGCGACCTGGTCAAGGCGGTCATCGAAGACCAGCAGGTGGAACTGGACCAGTTGCAGCGGTACATCGCCAGCTGATCGCGCATCGCGGTCACTTCGCGTACTGGCCGCCGCAATTGCTGTCTTCGCCCGGGCCGATTTCGATCGTGGCCAGCAGTGCCGCGGGCGGCGCGATGCTTCCCAGTGCAAGGGCGGTCGCGCCACGCAGGCCCAGGCGTTTGAAATCCGGGCGGAAAGACGGGTCCTTGAACGTCCCGCCGACCACCAAGGGTGAACGCAGCGCCAGGATGCTGCGGTCCTTGGGGCGCGGACGCAGCTCCAGATCCAGCGCCTCATCCTTCAGATTGATGGTGCCCTTGCCGACGATGAGCGTGTCGCTGGAATCGAACGCCAGTGCACGTGTCTGCATCAACCCATCCTTGACCGCGAAATCGCCGAAGGCGCAACGGATCGGCACTGTACGGTCCTTGGTCACCAGGAATTTCAATGCCTCGGCGATATCCAGACCGGCCAGTTCCATCAACAGGTTGCTGATGCGTCCCTGGCCCATGCCCAGCGCGATGTCGCCATCGGCGGTCCCGAGGATGCCGGCGATGGAGTTGCCGGTGCCGTCGATGGTGATGTCGCCGCCCACGCGCCCGACCGCATCGCGCGTCAGCGCCACGTTCGGGAACAGCTTGCCCAGGTCCAGCCTGCGTGCGGTGATCCTCGCGCGTGTACGGATGGTTTCTTCCCGCGCGTCCATCTGGATGGTGGAGCGGATGTCGCCATCGGCCACGCCGAAGTTGAGGGGTTCCAGTCGCAGCAGTCCGGCATCCAGCAACAGGTGGGCGTCCATGTCTTCGATCGGCAGCCCCGGCGCATTGATGCGTTGCGCCTTCAGGCGGACGTCCGCATCCATGGCGCGCAGTTTGGTTAGGTCGTAGGGCGTATCCGGCAGCAGCCGCGCATCGGCGGCGAGTTGGGCCGATTCGGCCTTCTGCTCCGGATTGCTGGCTTCCTTCCCACCGGTTTCGGGCGGTGCGCCGATGAAGCCGGACAGGTCATCCAGGTCCAGCCGCTTGGACACCAGGTTCGCCTTCAGCAGGGGTCGCGCACGCCCCACGGTGACACTGGCCGAACCACCCAAGTCGCTGTCGCCGACCACGCCGGTGAAGTCGTTGTAGTGCCAGGTGGCGCCATCGCGGCTAAAGCGTCCATCCAGCTTGTACGGAGGCGTCGACGGGGTTGCCACCCCGATCAGCGGGAAGAGGTCCTCCAGGTCCTGGCCCGCCAGCATCAGGCGCAGGTCGAAGTCGCGCAGTCGGAACGGGTCGAGCAAGGTGCCGCGGGCGTGGGCCCGGGTACGGCCGGCGGTGGCGCGCACGTCGATCCGGTACGGTCGCTCGGTGTCGCGCAGCGCCAGCGGTGTCTCCGCCTGGCCGGCCAGCGTGAACGCATTGCCGGCCCAGCGCCCTTTTCCTTTCACGTCCACCACCGGCGTATCGGTCGCGCGCGCCTGGGTGGCGCTGTCCAGCTGAAGGTCGATGTCGGTCTTCCGGCGTGGATCGAGATAGAGCAGCCTGCCGTCTTCTATCCATAGCCGGCGTAGCAGGAGCTTGCCGTCTCCCCCGTCGCCGAACACCCAGTTGCCCACTCCGTCGGGACCGGTTTCCAGCCGCAGACGCGGTTTGTCCAACCGGATCTCGGGGATGCGCGTTTCGCGTTTGAAGAAGAAGGGGAACACTTCCACCCGCAGCTCGGCACGGTCCGCCGATGCCATGGTGGCCACTTTCGACCACGGGGCATTGCCGAATTCCAGCGCATCGGCACGGATGGTCGTGGTGCGCCCAAGGTCCACGTCCAGGTTGCCGCCGATATGGAACGTGCGACCGGTCTGCGCCTTCACCACGTATTCCACCGGGCGGCGCAGCCAGTTCCATTCGAACAGCAATACGAAGGCCACGATCACCGCCACCACGATGCCCAACACGATGGACGTGGTGCGCGAGAGCGGGCGCAGGGTGAAACGCGGACGGAGCTTGGCCTGGCTCATGGCGCCCATGGTTGGGAACCACGTGTTCAGGGAATGCGAAGCAGGGCGTCAGGGGTTCATGTTCCGGACATGAACGATTCAGCGCCGGGCCGTGTCAGCCACCCATGCGTGGCATCAGCACCTGTTCGGTCACCGCGATGAAATGGCACACGCTGCCGGCGATCACGAACAGGTGCCAGATGGCGTGCGAATAGCGGATCGATTCGCGGTGGTAGAAGAACGTGCCCAACGTGTAGAACACGCCACCGGCCAGCAGCCAGCCCAGTGTCCACGCATCCAGCGACTGCAGCAGCGGCTTGATGGCGACGATCACCAGCCAGCCCATCGCGATGTAGATGATCGTCGACAACAGCTTGAAGCGGCCCGTGTAGAAGAGCTTGAACACCACGCCCGCCACCGCCAGTGTCCAGATCGCGGCGAACAGGCCCCAGCCCCATGGGCCGCGCAGGCCGATCAGCGTGAAGGGCGTGTAGGTACCGGCGATCAGCAGGTAGATGGCACAGTGATCGAATACCTTCAGCCGGCCCTTTGCGACCGGGTGCTGAATGGCGTGGTAAAGCGTGGACGCCGTGTACAGCAGCAACAGCGTGATCCCGAACACGATGGATGCGCCCAGTTGCCACGCATCGCCATGGATCGCCGCCAGCGTGATCAGCACGGCGCCACCGGCCAGCGCGGCGACGGCGCCCAGGCCATGGGTCAGTGCACTGGCGATCTCGTCGCGCATGTCGGCCAGATGGTCGGCGCGCTTGCGCTCGCGCAATGTCCGGAAAGGTGTCGGGTCACTCATGTGCGCACGTTACCGCAACGCAGCATGCCTTGCATCAGGCGCCAGCAGCCCGGTCAAGGCGGGGGCAACCGCCGTGCGCGGATGCCCCCGCATGCATCAACGGCTCAGACCGCGCCGACGCCCGAAAGCGCGGCCATGTCCGGACGGAACACGATGCAGAGCGCCACGCCGACCAGGAACAGGATGAGCGGCACCTTGTTCTCGGCGAAGTTCTTGATGCCGTAATAGATCGTGTAGAAGCCGCAGATGAAGCACAGGATCGCCGCGACCGCGCCATCCTTCTTGGCGGCGTTGACGGTCATCCAGATGGCGCCGACCAGTGCGGCGATCGCTCCCAGAAAATACATGCCCCATTTCCCCATGAGTGGCCGCGAATGCGGCAGGCCAAGCCTAGCCGACGGGGCGCCACGCCGGGAATGGGTGGGTCTGGTCGCCCGGGACGAACGTAACCCGGGAAACGCCGCGCGGGCGCGCGGCGTCGTCAGCCCAGGTCGACGCTGTGCGCGTGCTCGCGCGTGGCCAGGAAGGTCACGCCGGGCGCGCGCTCCTGCGCCAGTTGCAGGTTCACCCGCGTGGGCGCCAGGTAGACCAGCTGGCCGGCCGCGTCCAGCGCCAGGTTCATGGCGTTCTTGTCGCGGAACTCCTCCAGCTTCTTCGCATCGTCGCAGCGGATCCAGCGGGCCGTGGCCACGCTGACGTTCTCGAACGAGGCATCAACGCCGTACTCGTCCTTCAGCCGGTAGGCAACCACGTCGAACTGCAGCACGCCCACTGCGCCCAGGATCAGGTCGTTGCTCATCAAGGGGCGGAAGAACTGGGTGGCGCCTTCCTCCGACAGCTGGGCCAGGCCCTTCTGCAACTGCTTGAGCTTCAGCGGGTCGCGCAGGCGCGCGCGGCGGAACAGTTCCGGCGCGAAGTTGGGAATGCCGGTGAAGCTGATCGCCTCGCCTTCGCTGAACGTGTCGCCGATGGAGATGGTGCCGTGGTTGTGGATGCCGATGACATCACCCGGCCACGCCTCGGCGGCGATCTCGCGGTCGCTGGCCATGAAGGTCAGCGCGTTGGCCAGTTTCATTTCCTTGCCGGTACGCACGTGGAAGGTCTTCATGCCCGCCTCGAAGCGACCCGAGCACACGCGCATGAAGGCTACGCGGTCGCGGTGCTGCGGATCCATGTTGGCCTGGATCTTGAACACGAAGCCGGTCAGCTTGTTTTCGTCCGGCTGCACTTCGCGGCCGGTGGTGGCGCGCGGCTGCGGCGACGGGGCGTGTTCGACGAAGAAATCCAGCAGCGGCTGCACGCCGAAGTTGTTGACCGCCGAGCCGAAGAACACCGGCGTCTGCCGGCCTTCCCGATAGGCCTGCAGGTCGAACGGATGGCTGGCGCCCTGCACCAGTTCCAGTTCGTCGCGCAGGCCGGACAGCATGTCGGCGCCGATCTTCGCCTCCAGCCCGGGGTCGTCGAGCGACGCGAAGATGGTGGAGTCCTGGCGGGTGAAGTTGCGGCCCGGTTCGTACAGGTGCACCTCGCCGCTGACCAGGTGCACGACGCCCTTCAGGCGGCTGCCCATGCCGATCGGCCACGTCACCGGCGCGCACTGGATGCCCAGCACGCTTTCCACTTCGTCGAGCAGTTCGATGGGCTCGCGGCCCTCGCGGTCCAGCTTGTTGATGAAGGTCATGATGGGCGTGTCGCGCAGGCGGCAGACTTCCATCAGCTTGATCGTGCGTTCTTCCACGCCCTTGGCCACGTCGATGACCATCAGTGCGGAATCGACCGCGGTCAGCACGCGGTAGGTGTCTTCGCCGAAGTCGGCGTGGCCGGGCGTGTCCAGCAGGTTGACGATCTTGTCGTCGTAGGGGAACTGCATCACCGACGAAGTGACCGAGATGCCGCGCTCCTTTTCCAGCGCCATCCAGTCGGACGTCGCGTGGCGCGCGGCCTTGCGGCCCTTCACCGAGCCGGCCATCTGGATCGCGCCGCCGAACAGCAGCAGCTTTTCGGTCAGCGTGGTCTTGCCGGCGTCGGGGTGGGAAATGATGGCGAAGGTGCGGCGGCGCGCGGCTTCACGGGAAACATCGGGCATGGAAACGACGCCCGCGGGGGCGCTGGTCGGCTGGGGAGGGCGGCATTATAGCGGCTGCGGGCAGGGCGGCCGCCTGCGGTGTCAACGGCTGGAGGGGAACTGCAGCTGCCCCAGCGGCCCGAACATCCTGAACGGCACCGATTCCAGCCGCATGCCACGGTTGGCCTGCACCACGAAGTGCAGGTGCGGCGCAGTGGAGAAGCCGGTATTGCCCGACAGCCCGATGTATTGGCCCTTGCGCACGTACTGGCCCACCCGCACCTGCGCGCCTTCCGGCTGCAGGTGCGCGTACAGGGCCATGCTGCCGTCGCTGTGCAGGATGCGGATGAAATTGGCGCGGCCGCCGTACTTTTCGCGGTTCAGCCCGGCTTTCTCGAAATCCGATTCCACCTGCATCACCAGGCCCTCGCGCGAGGCCACGATCCGCGTGCCTTCGGGCACGGCGAAATCCACCGCATGCAGGTTCTGCGCATCACTGTGGCTGAAGCGTCCGCCCGGGCCCTGGTCCACGCGCACGCGGCCGTAGTCGAACGGCAGGCGGTAGTCGTAGTCCTGCGGCTGGCTGGACGGATCGCCCGGCATGCCATCCAGCGACAGCTCGAAATCGCCGCCGCGCAAGGGATCGGTCACGCTGATCTCGGCCACCAGCACGCTGCTGCGCGCCGGCACCACCGCGCGTGCGGGCAGGCCGGGCGCGCTGCGGACGTCACGCTGGCGGCGGAAGCCCAGCAGCACTTCCACCGGCCCATGCATCAGATTGTCGGCCCAGGCCTGGTAACGCAGCCCTGCGCGCTCCAGCCGCAGGCGGACCAGCGCGCTGGGCGGGTTGCGGAAGCGCATCACGTCCAGGTCGCCGCCGGCCACCTGGTCGGGTTGCGGCGGCTGGTCACCGTATTGCGTGTAGCCCTGCTTGTCCTTCCACCGGTACAGGCGCGCCGCATCGGCAGGCGACGCCACGCACAGCAGGAGCAGTGCCATGCAGCCCGCCCGCGCGGCGCGCCATGCGTTCACCGGCGGCAGTCTTCCCGCAGGTCCAGCGCGTTGGCGATGTCGCGCAGGTCGAACGCCGCCAGCGACACGTCGTTGTGCAGGGCAAACAGCGCGCCCGCCGGGAAGCGCGGGGTGGGCATGGCGTAGAGGGTTTCGCCATCCGTGTTGGCGGTGACCCGCCCGGAGAACACGCCGCGGGGCGCGAGCGTTTCGCGGTCGAACACGCGGAATCGCGTCGGCGTCAGCTGGTCCACCGCGACCCAGTAACCGTCGTCGGCGTTGCAGGCCCACAGCGCGATGCCTTCCGCGTCGGCGTCGAACACCGGCAGGCTGTAGCCACGGTAGCCACCGTCCAGACCGTAGTCGCGCAGGGTGGAGCCGACGCGCCGGTCCTCTTCGGCGATCAGCAGGCGCCGATGCGTGGGGTCGCCGGCGATCGATTCCACCATGCGCAGCGCGCCGGCCTCGTCGGTATCGCCGAAGGTGCCGGCCAGTTCCGCCTGCAGCCTGCCCGCGGCATCCAACTGGACGCGGAAGCGCTTCACCCGGCGGTCCAGTTCGGCCATCGGTGGCAATTTGCCGGTGCGGAAGTCCGCCATGAAGCTGTCGGTGACGAACACGTCCAGCTGCCCCGGGCCGGTTTCCTGCAGCCACAGGCCATACGGCGCGCCCAGCACGTCATCGCCGAACGTGCCGAGCGGGGTGAAATCGGGCAGCCGGAACGCCTGCACGCGATGGTTGTCGCGCTCGGCCACGAACAGCAGGTCGCCGAACACGGCGATGCCGTTGGGGCGGTTGAACTGGCCCGGCGCGGTGCCCTGGCTCCCGACGGTACGCAGGCGCCTGCCGGTGTCGGCGTCGTACAGCGCCAGGTGGTGGGTGGCCTTGGCGGTGGCGATGAGCCAGACGGGACCTTCTTCTGTAGGCCAGGCCACCAGCGAGTCCAGCTCGTCCCCGGCCACCGGCTCGGAGACCCATGCCTCGGCGATCACCGCGTCGGCGGGCGTCTTCGGCGCAGGGGCCGGCGGGGTGGAGGTACGCAGGGGGGCGGCGCTGCAGGCGGCCAGCAGGGCGGCGCAAAGCCCGCCCATCAGGAGATTTCGTGTCATGTGAGGAATTATGCGGCATCGCCGCAGGCGGCGGCGAGGCGGATCTGGTTATTCCATCGCTCTATCCGAATAAAGCGATTGACAAGTGCGGAAACCGGCGGCAGAGTAGCGTCACCATCGAGACCGGCAGAGGGACAGGCCCGAAGAAGCCGGGGCAGCCAGCGACGCGCAAGCGCCGTGTAGGTGCCAAATCCTGCGGGGACCTCAGCGTCTGCCGGAAGATGGTTCGTACCGTGTCCTCGCACGGCGAACGCGAGCTCCGCGAAGCTCGGTGGTGCAGTCCCGTCCCGCAAGGGATCACGCCCACCGGATGCCGCCATGAGTTTCGTGAGTCCTTCGCTCCATCGCCTTGCCGAGCCTTCGCCGCTCGAGGGCCTCCCGCTGTCTTCCACGCAGGACGATGCGCCCCGCGCCCTTCGCGGCGAAGTGGTGGTGGAACTGGCCATGCGCCATGCCGGCACCCGTGCGGTGACGCTGCGTTACGAACTGCAGGGGCCGGTGGGCGCACCGGTGGTCTTCGTGGCCGGCGGCATTTCCGCGCACCGCCACCTGACCGCCAGCCACGTATTCCCTGAAAGTGGCTGGCTGAACGAGCTGGTCGCTGCCGGCCGCGCGCTGGATCCGGCGCAGCGGCAGCTGCTGGCATTCGACTTCATCGGTGCCGACGGCCGCCTCGACGCGCCGATCGATTCCGCCGACCAGGCCGATGCCATCGCCAAGCTGCTGGGCGCACTGGGCATCGCGCGCCTGGAAGCCTTCATCGGTTATTCGTATGGCGCGCTGGTGGGCCTGCAGTTCGCCGCCCGCCATCCCGAACGCGTGAAGAAGCTGGTCGCCGTCAGTGGTGCCCATCGCGCGCATCCGTATGCGGCCGCCTGGCGTGCCCTGCAACGGCGTGCCGTCACGCTGGGCCAGTTGCAGTGCGCCGACGCGCAGGGGCTGTCGCTGGCGCGGCAGTTCGCGATGCTCAGCTACCGCACGCCGGAGGAATTCGGCGAGCGCTTCGACAGCGCGCCCGAGATCGTCAACGGCCGCGTGCGCGTGGCCGCCGAAGATTACCTGGACGCCGCCGGCGCGCAGTACGTCGCGCGCACGCCGGTCATTGCTTACGTGCGCCTGTCCGAGTCCATCGACCTGCACCGCGTCGACCCCGCCGATGTCCGCGTGCCCACGCTGGTGGTCGCGGTGGAAGGCGACCGCCTAGTGCCGCTGTCCGATTCCGTGGCGCTGGTGGAAGGCCTCGGCACGCTGGGCCAGCTGCGCGTGCTGCGCTCGCCCTACGGCCACGACGCCTTCCTGAAAGAAACCGACCGCATCGATTCCATCCTCACCTCGGCCCTGCGCGCCGCCGGAGACCTCGCATGAGCAGCTTCATCCCCACCGACGCCGACACCGCCTGTCGTCCCGCCACCGCCGCCGTGCGCGCCGGCATCGACCGCGATACCGCCTACGGTGCCGTCACGCCGCCCATCGTGCTCTCGTCCAACTTCAGCTTCGCCGGCTTCGCGCAGAAGCGCGAATACGACTACACGCGCAGCGGCAACCCCACGCGCGACCTGCTGGCCGATGCGCTGTCCGAACTGGAAGGCGGCGCAGGCGCCGTCATCACCGCGACCGGCATGGGTGCGATCACGCTGGTGCTCAACGCGCTGCTGGAGCCGGGCGACCGCCTGGTGGTGCCGCATGACGCGTACGGCGGCAGCTGGCGCCTGTTCAACGCGCTGGCGAAGAAGGGCCACTTCGAACTGATCACCGCCGACCTGACCGATCCGCGCTCGCTGGCCGATGCGCTGGCGCAGTCGCCCAAGCTGGTGCTGATCGAGACCCCGTCCAATCCGCTGCTGCGCATCACCGACCTGCGCTTCGTCATCGAAGCCGCACACAAGGCCGGCGCGCGCACGGTGGTGGACAACACCTTCCTGTCGCCCGCGCTGCAGACGCCGATCGAATTCGGCGCCGATGTCGTGCTGCATTCCACCACCAAGTACATCAACGGCCACAGCGACGTGGTCGGTGGCGCGGTGGTGGCGCGCGATGCGGAAACCCACCAGCAGCTGGTGTGGTGGGCGAATGCGCTGGGCCTGACCGGGTCGCCGTTCGACAGCTTCCTGACGCTGCGCGGGCTGCGCACGCTGGATGCGCGCCTGCGCGTGCACCAGGAGAATGCCGATGCCATCGCGGCCTTGCTGGATGGGCATCCGGTGGTGTCGAAGGTGTACTTCCCGGGCCTTGCGACGCATCCGGGGCATGCGGTCGCCGCGCGTCAGCAGAAGGGTTTCGGCGCCATGCTGAGCGTCGAGCTGGAGGGCGGCGAAGAAGCCGTGCGCGCCTTCGTCGAAGACCTGCGTTACTTCACCCTGGCCGAATCGCTGGGCGGGGTGGAAAGTCTGGTCGCGCATCCGGCGACGATGACGCATGCGGCCATGACCCCGGAAGCGCGCGCCAAGGCCGGCATCTCCGACGGCCTGCTGCGCCTGTCGGTGGGCATCGAATCCACCGACGACCTGCTGGCCGACATCGGTGCCGCCCTGGCGCGCGCCGAAGCCGTGGTGGCCGACTCCAAACGCAGGCTCGCCGACGCATGAGCACCGTCGTCCGGCTGGCGACCGCGCCGCGTGCCGCACCGAAACTGGCGCTGCTGGGCACGGGGGTGGTGGGCAGTGCCTTCGTCGCGCGCTACCAGCGCCTGCAGGAGCGCGCATTGCCGGTGCCGACGCTGGCGTGGCTGGCCAACTCGCGCGCCTTGCAGCCCTGCGACGTGTCCGCGCGTCAGGCGCTGGACGACGCCAACCAGGCCGCCGCCCGTACGGACGATCTGCCCCCGTGGGCCGAAGGCGAAGCGTTGCGTGCAGGCGATATCGTGGTCGACGCCACCGCCAGTGAAACGGTCGCCGACTGGCACGCGGAATGGCTGTCGCGGGGCGTGCATGTGGTGACGGCCAACAAGCTGGGAAGCGGCAGCTCGCTGCCGCGCGCGCAGGCCATCATGCGGGCACGCGCGGATTCCGGCGCGCAGTACGGCGATGCCGCCACCGTCGGCGCGGGACTGCCGCTGCTGCGCAGCCTGCGCGCGCTGGTGGCCGGTGGCGACCGCATCCATCGCGTCGAAGGCGTGCTTTCGGGTTCACTGGCGTGGCTGTTCAACCATTACGACGGCATGCGCGCGTTCTCCGGTTTCGTCCGGCAAGCGCGACAGGCGGGTTTCACGGAGCCCGACCCGCGGCTGGACCTGTCCGGCGAGGACGTGCGGCGCAAGCTGTTGATCCTGGCGCGTGCGGCGGGGTTCCCGTTGCACGCCGAAGATGTGCGCGTGGAATCGCTGGTGCCGGCGGAACTTGCCGCGCTGCCGCTAGCGGAACTGGACGCCGCGCTGCCCCAGCTGGATGCGCCGCTGGCGACGCGTTTCAAGGACGCATACCGGAACGGTGCGCGCCTGCGTTTCCTCGGCCGCTTCGATGCCGAACGCGCCAGCGTCGGCCTGCAGGCACTGCCGGCCGATCATCCACTCTGCGGCGGTGGCGGCACCGACAACCGCGTGGCGATCTACAGCGACCGCTACCCCGAACAGCCGCTGGTGGTGCAGGGTCCGGGCGCCGGCGCGGACGTCACCGCGGCGGCGCTGCTGGATGACGTGCTGGCCATCTCGCGGGCGTAGTCGCTGCGGGACGTGTCAGGGTTTCAAGGCCGCCAGCAAGGCCGTGTTGAACCGCTCCGGGGCCTCCACCTGCGGTGAATGCCCCAGATCATCGAATTCGACCAGCGCCGCGCCGGGAATCGCCGTAGCGGCACGCTTGCCAAGCGCAGGGTAGTCGCCCAGCCGCTTCGCCAGCTCGGGCGGCGCCAGATCCTTGCCGATGGCGGTGCGGTCCTTCTGGCCGATGAAGAGGGTCGTCGGTACGTTGATCCGTGGAAATTCGTGCACGACGGGCTGGTTGAACACCATGTCCGAAGTCAGCGCCTGGCTCCAGGCCACCGCCGCCTTGCCTTCACCCGCGTACATGCCGCCGAGCATCCGCACCCAGCGCTCGTACTCCGGCCTCCATTCACCGCCGTAATACACGGTGCGCTGGTAATCGCGGATGGTGTCGAACGAGGTCTTCAGCTCGCGCGCGTACCAGGCGTCGATGCTCCGCCATGGCACGCCGCTGGCCTTCCAGTCTTCCAGCCCGATCGGATTGACCAGCACCAACTGCTGCGTGGCCTGCGGATACTGCAACGCATAGCGCGTGGCCAGCATGCCGCCCATCGAATGCCCCACGATCACCGCGCGCTCGATGCCAAGATGCTCCAGCAGCGCATGCGTGTTGGCAGCCAGCTGGTCGAACGAATACTGGTAGCGCGGCGGCTTGGCCGACTTGCAGAAGCCGATCTGGTCCGGCGCTATCACGCGATAGCCGGCTTCCGTCAATGCGGTGATCGCCGACTCCCACGTGGCGGCGCAGAAGTTCTTGCCGTGCAGCAGCACGACGGTACGGCCGTTGGGGGTCGCCGGTGCGACATCCAGGTAGGCCATCTGCAGCGTCTGGTCCTGCGACGCGAAGTCGAAGTACCGCACCGGATGCGGATAGTCGAATCCTTCCAGGCGTGCGCCGTAGGTCGTGGTGGTGGGCGTCTGCGCGGAGGCGGTGGCCGCCAGCAGCATCAGCGCGATGGCAGGGATCTTCATCGTGGGGGAGACCGGTTGCGGCGAGCCGGCAAGCCTAGCGTGCATGCCGCCCGCGCGTGTCAATACGGCGTTGCCTGGGCGGACGCTGTCTATTGGCCCGGGTGATGCGGCCCGTGCAGTTGCAGGCAGCCCGCGCGCACCAGTTCCGCCGGATCGCGGCGCAGCGTGTCTTCGCCCAGGTCGGGCAGGGGTGCGGTACCGAGGGCATAGTGCGCCCAACCGTTCCTGCCATCGGCCTTGACCTGGTACAGCGCGCGATCGGCCAAGGAAACCAGCTGCTCCCAGCCGAGCAGGTCGGGTGCCTGCGGAAAGGGGGGATAGCCGATCAGTCCCAGCGACGCGGTGACCTTGAGGGTTTCCTGGCCGGTTTCCACCGGGGTGCACGCGATGGTGGTGCAGATGCGCTGCCCCAGTGCATGCAGTTCATGGCGCGGCATCGGGCGGAACACCAGCAGGAATTCCTCGCCGCCCCAGCGGATGACGTAATCGCCCTCGCGCGCCAGCGTGCGCAGGCGATGCGCGATGGCCTGCAGGACGCGATCGCCGGCCTGATGGCCGTGGCTGTCGTTGATGGATTTGAAGTGGTCGATGTCCAGCAGCGCGAATGCCAGCACGTCCGCGCCGGCAGCGAATCCGCGGTGCCGCTGGTAGTAGGCGATGTCGATGGGCAGCTGCTGGGCCAGGTAGCGCCGGTTGTGCAGCCCGGTCAGCGGATCGGTCAGGCTGATCGCCTGCAGCCGTTGGTTGGCCTGCTGAAGATCCACCGTGCGCTGCTGGACCAGTTTCTCCAGCACCGTGCGCTGCCGCGTATGCCGGCGCAGCAGCCAGCGGTTCCACAGCATCACCAGCCCCGCCAGCACCAGCCCGAGCAGGGCATAGAACCAGGCGCTCTCGAAGAAGCGCGGTGCGATGCTGAAGGGCAGTCTTGCCGATACGCGGCTGGACAGGCCGCTGTTGTTCGTCCCGATGACTTCGAAGACGTACTCGCCCGCCGGCAGGTTGGTGTAGGTCGCGCTGCGCTGATGCGGGTCGTCGAGCAGTTTCCAGTCGGTGTCGTAACCATCCAGGCGGTAGCGGATGTCGATGTGGTCGGCTGCCTGGAAGCTGAGCGTGGTGAACTCGAAACGCAGGTCGCGCGTGGTGCTGGGCAGCGACCAGTCGGCCGCGGTATCGGCTGCCCGCCACTGGCCGGACACCTGCACGCGTTCGATCACCGATTCCGGCAGGTAGTCGTTGGCCAGGTCCTGGTCGGTCTCCATCACCACCACGCCATCGCGCGTGGGCAGCCACAGGGCGTGGTCGACGAGGAAGCCGCGACTGTTGCCCGCGCCGTTGCAGCAGTCGCCCTTCTGCCCGCCGTGGCGGTCGCCGCGTTCGTTCAACAGGGTCCTGGCCTCGATCCGGAAGGCGGGATCCTCGGCGGCCATCAGCACGTCGGCCACGGCAACCCGGTAGATGCCCCGCAATCCGCCGACCCACAGGAAGCCGTCGTCCTCTTCAGCGAAGAAGAACGGCGCATTGGCGGGAATGCCGCGGCGCTTGTCCAGCCGCGTCCAGCGCTGTCCGTTGAACAGCAGCATCACTTCTTCCGACAGCGCGCCGGCCACCCATTGGCCACCGGCGAGTTCGTGCAGGGCGACGATATGCGGCGCTTCAAGGCCCGATCCCGTCAATGGAATGCGTTGCAGCCGCTCGTCGATGAATTCGTACAGGCCGCTCTGCGTGCCCACCAACAGCCGTCCATCGCGCGTCTCCATCAGCACGCGCACGCGGATGTCCTGCAGTCCGGCCTCGCCGGCGTAGTGGCGCAAGCGTTCGCCCCCGTCCCAGCGGAACAGGCCCTTGCTGGTGGCGAACCACAACCGCTTCTGCTGGTCGCGCAGCATGCCGTTGATCTGGGCGGCATCCATGGGTGCCAGGAAACCAGGCCGCTGGACGCGGCCGTCGCGGTAGAGCGCGGCACCATCGCGCGTGCCGATCCAGGTCTGGTCCTGTTCGGCCAGCAGCGTGTAGGCGGCAGGGTGGGGCAGGTCCTTGCCCTGCGCCACGCTGCGGAAGCGCCCGCCCTCGAACACGCTGACCCCATCGTCGCTGCCCACCCAGGCGCGTCCCTGCGGGTCCTGGGCGATGGACCAGAGCAGCGGTTGGGCGAGGCCTTCGGCACGACTGAAGCGCCGGGTCCACCCGTTCCACACCCGGCTGGCGCCTTCACTGTTGCTGCCCAGCCAGAGATTGGATTCGCGGTCCTCATAGAACACGCGGATCTCGGCGAGTGCACCGCTGGCGCCGATGCGTTCCATCAGTCGCCCACCGCGCATGCGATACAGGGTGTCCTTGGTGCTCGCCCACAGGATGCCGTCGCGGTCCTCGTGCAGGGCCTGCACGCCTCCATTGGTGGCCGGCACGTCGGCCTGGGGCCGCCAATGGTCGCCTTCAAGCACGTAAAGGCCGGTATCGCCGCCGGCCCACCAACGGCCGTCATGCCGGGCCAGCGAAGTGACCGTCGCCGCCTCGGCACCGGCGGGCAGGCGCAGGGCGCGCGCCTCGCGACCGCCGAAGACGTGCACGCGGCCACGCCCGCCCACCCAAAGCTGCTCCGCATCGTCCACCCGCAACGACAGCGCGCCACCCTCGTCCATGGCATGCAGGGTGCGCAGCGCATCGGCTTCCACGATCATCACGCCGCGGTCGGTGGCCGCCAGCACCCGTCCCTGGGCGTCCAGCTGCAACGCGCGGACGTCGACCACGCCGGCGGCCTCTCCCGCTGCCAGCGGCACGGCCGTGACCTGGTTGCCGCGGCGCACGGCCAACCCCTGCGGCGTGCCGATCCACAGGCGCCCCTGCCGGTCCGACTGCAGCGCCTGGATCCACGTGCTGGGCAGTCCGGGCGTGTTGTCCAGGTCGAAATTGGTGAAGCGCACGCCGTCGAAGCGGCTCAGGCCGGCCTGGGTGCCGAACCACAGGTAGCCGGGCCGGTCCTGCGCAATGGCGATGACGCTCAGCTGGGGCAGGCCCTGTTCCAGGTTCCAGCTGTTGCGCACGTAGTGGTGGAACGATTTGGACGGGTCCAGCGCGTGCGCCGTCGGGCAAAGCGCGGCCATCCCGCCCAGCAGGGGCAGGCACCAGACCGCCAGCCTGCGCCGCCAGGAAGGCCGGTCGAGGCTGGCCTCGTCCGCGTGGCTGGACAGGGCCGTTCTCCGGTAAGCGTGTTTACCAATCTACGGTATCGGCGCGTGCACGCCACGCTAAAGGGGGCGGGCGCTCTTGTGCCGCGGTCGGGCACCGCTCACGGGAGGTCGTGCAGGGCGCCGGGGCTGCGGCGCGGTCCTGCGCTTCACCGGTCCTGCCTACCGTGCGGGTGCGGAGGTGCCGCGGCGGGCGCCGGCACGTGGCCCGCCTCGCATCGCCATCGGCGGAGGCCGGAGCCGGCCCGTCAGCACTCGATGACGTTCACCGCCAGTCCGCCGCGACTGGTTTCCTTGTACTTGTCCTGCATGTCGCGGCCGGTGTCGCGCATGGTCTTGATGACCTTGTCCAGGCTCACCTTGTGCTTGCCATCGCCGCGCATGGCCATGCGGCTGGCGTTGATCGCCTTCACCGCGCCCATCGCGTTGCGCTCGATGCACGGGATCTGCACCAGCCCGCCGATGGGGTCGCAGGTCAGGCCCAGGTTGTGTTCCATGCCGATCTCGGCGGCGTTCTCGATCTGGCTGGGGGTGCCGCCGAGCGCGGCGACCAGGCCGCCGGCAGCCATCGAGCACGCCACGCCCACTTCGCCCTGGCAGCCGACTTCTGCACCGCTGATGCTGGCGTTCTCCTTGTAGAGGATGCCGATGGCGGCGGCGGTCAGCAGGAAGTCGAACACGCGCTGCTCGCTGGCGCCGGGGCAGAAGCGGTCGAAGTAGTGCAGCACCGAGGGAATGATGCCGGCCGCGCCATTGGTGGGCGCAGTGACCACGCGGCCACCCGCGGCGTTTTCCTCGTTCACCGCCAGGGCGTACAGGTTGACCCAGTCCAGCACCGTCAGCGGGTCGCGCATCGCCGCTTCCGGCTTGCTGGACAGTTCGCGGTGCAGCGCCGGTGCGCGCCTCGACACGTGCAGGCCGCCGGGCAGGGTGCCTTCCTCGCGGATGCCGCGTGCCACGCATGACTGCATGGCGATCCAGATGGCGCGCAGGCCGTCGCGGATCTCTTCCTCGCTGCGCCAGCAGGTTTCGTTCTCGAACATCATCTGGGCGATGCTCAGCCCGCTGCGCTGGCACTGGGCCAGCAGTTCGTCGCCGCTCTTGAACGGATAGGGCAGCGGTGTCTCGTCGGCGACGATGCGGTCCGAGGCGGCATCATCCTGGTTCACCACGAAGCCGCCGCCCACCGAGTAGTAGTCGCGCGTGGCGATCACCTCATCCTGCGCGTCGTAGGCGGTGAACCGCATGCCGTTGGTGTGGTAGGGCAGCTTCTGCCGCTTGTTCATCAGCAGGTCGCGCTTCTCGTCGAAGGCGATGGCATGCGTGCCGCCCAGCTGCAGCTGCTTCGCACCGCGGATGCGTTCCAGCGCGGGCGGAATGATGTCGGGGTCGATCTCGTTCGGGTAATGGCCCTCCAGCCCCATCAGCACGGCCTTGTCCGTGCCGTGGCCGCGGCCGGTCAGCGCCAGCGAGCCGAAGACTTCGGCGCGGATGCGGACCACGTCGTGCAGGCGGCCGGGTTCGGCCAGCCAGCGGGCGACAAAACGCGCGGCGGCCCGCATGGGGCCGATCGTGTGGGAGGAACTGGGACCGATGCCGATCTTGAAAAGGTCGAAAGTGCTGACTGCCATGCGGCGTATTCTATGCTGCCGGCGCGGACAACCCTTCCCGCGTCGCAGCAGATGGCCTGGACCGATGACGCCGATGCCCCTGATCCTCTACCAGCGCGACGATTGCCATCTCTGCGACCTGGCGCTGGAAGTGCTGGCGCAGGCCCGGGTGCCGGAGTTCGACAGCGTGTTCATCGACGGCGATGACGCCCTGGAGGCGCGGTATGGCGTGCGGGTTCCCGTGGTGCGTCGGAGCGACACGGGCATGGAACTCGACTGGCCGTTCGATGCCGATACCGTGCGTGCCTTGCTGTAGGGGCGAAGCTGTGCTGTAGGGGCGAAGCTGTCCGCCCGCGGAACGTGCGACCGGGAGCGTGCCGTGTCGTCCGGCCGTCAGGGTAGGCTTCCACCATCTCTGTGGCGAGGGTGTTCCCATGCCGAGGATGCGGTGGCGGCTGCTGGCGTTCGTGGTCGTCGTGGCGACCGCACCGGCGGCGATCAGGAGCAATGCGAATGAAGGCAACGCGGCCCTGCTCCGCATGCACGGCGAATTCGTCGATGCCTTTGTGGACAGCCAGGACTTCGGGATGCGGCGCGTCACGCCGATGATGGCGCGCATGCGCCATTATCAGTTCGAAGGGTTTGGCGAGGGCGGCCGATGCGTCTTCGACGTGGAACTGGTGGGCGTTGCGCGGCACGATCCTCCCGTCGTCCATGCTGCGACGTTCATGGGTTTCCAGCACAGTGCCGGCGATGCCGGCGCGATGGCGCCATCCCCTTCGATCCGCGGCCTTCAGGCGTGGGAGCGGAATGGGTTGTCCCGGCTGATGGCCGGCGGAGACATCGTCGTGCAGGCCACCCCCGGTGGTGCGCGCATGATGGGTCCCATCCGCGCACGCCCAGACTGCTTGTACTGCCACCGCGGCCACCGTGAGGGCGACGTACTGGGTGCCCTCAGCTACGGCCTTGGGCACATCGTGGCATCGCCGGACGATCCTGGCCGGCGTTCCTGTCGCCCGTGAAGGATCAACGTGGCTTGAAAACAACCTTGGTGCTGATCGCCACGTCATTCGGCAGGGTTGCGGTGTCGGCCCATTCGCCACCGCCAACGCCGAAATCGAGGCGCTTGACCGTGGCCTTGCCACTGAGCACCGGCTGGGCGCCGGGGGTCCAGGTGAAGGTCAGCGTGACCGGCTTGCTGACGCCGCGCAGGGTCAGCGTGCCGTCGGCGGCGTACTGGTTGCCGCCCAGCGCGCGGAACTTGCTGGCCGTGTAGCGCGCCTGCGCGAACTTGGCGACATTGAAGAAATCGGCGGTCGACAATGTTTCGTCGCGGTCACCGTTGCCGGTCTTGGTGCCGGCAAGCTGGATCACCACATCCAGTCGCGAGGCCGCCAGCTGCTTGGGGTCGAAGTTCGTCGTGGTGGCGAAACTGCCGAACCTGCCGGTGAACGTCTCGCCCTGGTAGTTGCTGGCGAACACCAGCGAAGAGCCGGGCGCCTGCACGTAATCGGCGGCGATGGCCGGCACGCTGGCCAGCAGCAGGGAGGCAAGCGCGACGCGCGCGCGGTCAGACAGTTTCATCGGGAGCATCCTGGGAGGGGGAAGGAGAAGCTGGTGCCGGCGTGGCCACCGTGCGGCGGGCGGGCAGCATGCGCCGCAGCGTGGCGTCGTTCTGGAACAGGTGGTGGTAGAGCGCGGCCGCGGCATGCGCCAGTACCAGGGCAACCAGCACCCAGAACAGGAATTCGTGCGCACCTTCCGCGGCCTCGTGCACGGCCTCGCTGCGGCCGGTGATCGCCGGCAGGTTGAACAGCTTGAACCACTGCAGCGGATAGCCCGCGGCAGAGTTCAGCACCCAGCCGGACACCGGGATCGCGAACAGCAGCGCATACAGCAGCCCGTGCGTCACCGACGCGATGCGCTGCTGCCAGGTCGGCGTTCCGGGCACCGGCGCCGGCGCACCTGCATACAGGCGCCACGCCACGCGCAGTGCGACCAGCGCCAGGATGGTCAGACCGATGGACTTGTGCAGCGCATAGATGTTGATCTTGCGCGGGCCATTGGGCAGGTCACCCATGGTCAGGCCCAGGTACGCCATCACCAGGATCAACACTACGATCAGCCAGTGGAATGCCTGGCTGATCGCGCCCCAGCGCTCGTCGGTGTTCTTGAGGGTCATGGCGTCGGCTCCGGGGTGGCGGGTGGAATGTCTTCGTTGCCGGTCGCGGTTTCTTCCCGGTCGGCCTTGCCGCCGTAGGTGGCTTCGGCTTCGATGCGCAGTTCGACGTCGTCGCCGATCACCGATTTCCAGGCGGTGATGCCGAAGTCCGCGCGGCTGATGCGGGTGGTGGCGGAAAAACCTGCCGTGCGCCGGAAGGGCGGCATCGGGTGGCGCTTGACGGCATTCAGGGTGACGTCGAGCTTCACTTCACGGGACACGCCGCGCAGGGTCAACGTGCCATACACCGTGGCGCGGCGCGCATCGACCGGTTCCACACGCGTGGACACGAAGTGCGCCGTGGGGTGTTCTTCCGCGTCCAGCAGCGAACGCGCCAGCGTGGCTTCATTCCATTTGGCATCGCCCAGGTCCACGCGCGCCATCGGTACGGTGGCTTCCAGGCGCGCACGCGTCCAGTCCGCCTCGTCGAAGACCAACGTGCCCGTACTGCCTGAGACGGTGCCGAGGGCGCGCGAAAAACCGGCATGCTCCACCGCGAACATCACCCGCGTATGCACCGGGTCCAGCCGGTACTCGGCGGCGCCTTCCGTGCGGGACAGTGCAGGCAGCGACGAAAACGCCAGCACCAGGCCGCACACCAGTCGGGCAGCGAAGCCGGTGCGTGGACGAGCGCGACGGGGGGCAGGGAGAGCGAACATGGCGCAGATTCTAGGGGCCGGACCATGAAGATACCCCGCTTGCACATGCAACGGTCCGTTGCGACGATGCCCGAGGGGCGAAGGCCGGGATGGAAGGCGGGGCGGGATGACGATGCGTGCGTGGTGGTTGGTCCTGTGCCTGCTGTGTGCACCGGCATGGGCCACGGTGCCCGAGATCCCGCGGTTCCGCCTGCTGGGCGCGGCCGATGGATTGCCGTCCACGACCATCCCTGCGCTGGCGCGCGACCGTTCCGGCTATCTGTGGATCGCGACCTGGGATGGCCTGGCCCGCTACGACGGCCTGCAGTTCAAGGTGTGGCGCCACGATCCCGCGGACCCCGCCTCGCTGCCGGGCAACGTGGTGCAGGCATTGCACATCGACGCCGCCGATCGCGTCTGGGTGGCAACCGAGAATGGTGGCCTCAGCGTGATGGAAAAGGATCGCAAGGGTTTCCGCCATTACCGCCAGGCCGCTCATCCGGAGATGGGCAGCGATGACGTGTTCGCCATCACCAGCCGCGGCACCGACATCTGGTTCGGCACGTTCGGTGGCGGCCTGCACAAGCTCTCGGGCGGGGGGCGCATCACCCGGTTCGCGGCCACGGAAGGGTCCGGCGACGGCCTGCCGTCGGACAACGTACTGTCGCTGGCGTTCGATGCGCGCGGCGTGTTGTGGATCGGCACGATGGCCGGCCTGGCCCGCCTTGAAGCGGGCGCCGTGCATCGCCATCCGCTGCCGGGTGGCGATGACCTGATCATCTATTCGGTCACCGCCGACGGTAGTGCGTTGTGGGTGGGTGCTTCCGATGGCATGCATCGCTGGCTGCCGGAGGGACGCTGGGTGACGCCGGCGTGGTCGTCGATGTTCGCGCGGCCCAACGCCGTCATCGCGATGGTCAGCGACGGGCGCGGCGAATACTGGCTCGCGAGCCAGGGTGGGTTGTGGCGTACCGAAGGCGAAGGCGCGCCGGCGCCGGTCAACTACGACCAGCAGGGCGTCGGCATCGGTCGTGTGCTGCAGACAGTGCTGATGCTGCCCGACGGCGGATTGTGGGTGCCGGTGCCTACCCGGGGCCTGGCCTATCTGCGCCCGGACTGGCGGCGCATCGCCGCGTTCTCGCCGGCGCAGGGTCTGGGCGGCGGCCTCTACCGCGGCCTGTCGCAGGCGGGGGACCATGCGCTGTGGCTGGCCAGCAGCACCGGCAAGGTGGAGCGGCTGGATACGCGCACCGGTGAGATTTCCCCGTTGGGGCACCACGAAGCGTTGCTGGGCGAAATGCGCCTGACCTCGGCCCTGCAGGACAGCCAGGGCAAACTCTGGATCGGCCATCGCACCGGTCTGCTGCGCATCGATCCTGCCAGCGGCGCATTGCAGCAGTGGTCGCAGCAAGGTGCGGACGCCACGCCCGATGGCACGTCGGTGGACTGGCTGGTCGAAGGGCAGGACGGCAGCCTCTGGCTGGTGACCCAGATGGGCAGCGTGCAGCGCCGCGACGTGCGCACGGGTGCCGTGCTGGACACGTTGCTGCGCGACCCCGAGGACGGCACATCGCTGCCGGCGACCGAGGCCATCGTGCGTGCACCCGATGGCAGCGTGTGGCTGGCGGGCGAAGCCGGCCTGCTGCGCTGGGACAGTGCGACGCACCGCTTCGCCGCGGTACCGGCGATGGGCCGCGAGCGGGTGTTTTCGTTCGCGTTCGAACATGCGGACCGCCTGTGGCTGCATCGCCTGACCGGCGTGGAAGCGTGGCGACGCGATGGCGTGCGCGGCTGGGTGCGCGAACGCCGCATCGGCGTGGACGAGGGACTGCCCGCGGTGGAATCGACAGGCCTGCAGGTGGATCCGCAGCGCAGGGTCTGGCTGGGTACGCGCCGCGGCGTCTTCCGCATCGATCCCAACCTGCGCGGCTCGCGCGCGCTGCTGCGCAACTTCAGCGTGCGCGACGGCATGATCAGCCAGGAGCTCAACGACCGCGGCCTGCTGATGACGCGCGACGGCCTGCTGGCCGGTACGGCCGCCGACGGTTCGGTGATGCTGATCGATACGCACCTGCCCGATCCCGCCCCGGTCACGCCCAGCCTGGTGCTGGACAACCTGCAGGTGAGCCGCGGCGACGACGTGATGCATTTTCCTGGCCAGGACGGACTGGAACTGACGCCGCAGGACCACGAACTGCAGGTCAGCATGCGCCTGCTGAGCTACGAAGACCCGCTGGCCAACCGCTACCGCTCGCTGCTGGAAGGCTTCGATTCCGGCTGGGTGGACCAGGGCGCCAGCGGTGAGCGCGTGTTCTCGGCACTCGCGCCAGGTCGTTACCTGCTGCGCCTGCAGGCATTCGACGCGGCCGGCAATGCCTCGCGCGAGATCCACCTGCGCTTCCGCGTGTTGCCGCCCTGGTGGCGCAGCCCGTGGGGCATCGCCCTGTTCTCGGTGCTGGGTGTGCTGCTGCTGCTGGCGCTGGGTGCGGCGTACCGCCGGCGCGTACGCCGTCGCAGTGCGTGGCAGCTGGCGGAACACAAGCGCGAAGTGGCCGAACAGGCTTCGCTGGCGAAGACGCGCTTCCTCGCCACGCTCGGCCACGAGATCCGCACGCCGATGACCGGCGTGCTGGGCATGACCGAACTGCTGCAGTCCACGTCGCTGGACACCCGGCAGCGCGGCTATGCCGACTCCATCCAGCGTGCGGGCACCCACCTGCTGAGGCTGGTCAACGACGCGCTGGACCTGGCGAGGATCGAGGCCGGCAAGCTGGAGTTGCAGCAGATCGACTTCGACCTGCACGTGCTGCTGCATGACGTGGTCGCACTGATGGCACCGGTGGCGGCCAAGCGGGGCCTGGCCTTCCACGACGCCATCGCCGCGGACGTGCCGCAGCGGGTGATCGGCGATCCGTTGCGCGTGCGACAGATCCTGCTGAACCTGCTGGGCAATGCCATCAAGTTCACCGAAGCCGGGCATGTGTCGATGCGGGTGTTCCCGCTGGCGCCTCAGGGCCTGCGCATCGAAGTGGGCGACACCGGGCCGGGCATCAACGCCGAGCAGCAGGCGCGGCTGTTCCAGCGTTTCGAACAGGCCGAAGGCGCGCGCACCACGGCGCGCTACGGCGGCAGCGGGCTGGGGCTGGCGATCTGCCAGGAACTGGCGCTGGCGATGGGCGGCCGCATCAGCGTGGAAAGCGCGCCGGGCAAGGGCACGCGCTTCTTCGTCGACCTGCCGGGACTGGTCGACGTGAAGGGGTCTGCGACCGTGATCCCGAAGGCGGTGCCTGTCGTCCCCTCGCAGCAGGCGCTGCATATCCTGCTGGTGGAAGACGACACCACGGTCGCCGAGGTCGTCGCGGGCCTGTTGCGCGGACGCGGGCATGCGGTGACGCATGTGCCGCACGGCCTGGCCGCGTTGACCGAAGTGGACCAGGCGAGGTTCGATCTGGCGTTCCTCGATCTGGACCTGCCCGGGCTGGATGGCATCGCGCTGGCGGCGCAGTTGCGGCAGCGCGGCTTCACCGCGCCGCTGGTGGCGTTGACCGCCCGCACCGATGCCGATGCCGAGCCGCAGGCGCTGAAGGCGGGGTTCGACAGTTTCGTGCGCAAGCCCGTCACCGGCGACATGCTGGTCGAAGCGATCGCGGCGGTGCTGGGCCAATCCCCGTTTCCGTCGCCGCCCGGCGAGGATGCGCGCGGACGGGAGACGGAGGCCTGACGATGTGGCGGGCATGCGCATTGATGCTATTGGCCGGGTTCGCCACCGCGGCAGCGGCACAGCCGGCGGATACCGATCGCAACCGCAAGCCGGAATCGGAATCGGCATCGACGAGCACCGACGACGGAGAGGTGCCGTTTCTCGGCGGCTTCCTGACCGAGACACGCATCCTGTATCCGCTGCGCCTGGGTGATTGGCAGGCGCGCGGTGAGCACCGTTACGAGCAGGCCGAACTGGGAGTGTCGGTGCGCTACCAGCACCGCCGCCACCCTGATCGCTGGGTGGACGTGTACTTCTATCCCGGCGGTGTCCTCGAGGACGGGCGGTTGCTGCGCGAAACGCAGGGCACGCTGGACAGCATCCGGGCGCATGGCGGTTACACCGGCGTCGAGGTCACGCCCCCGCACGACTACCGCCTCGGCATCGGCAACGGCAAGCAACGCCGGCAGCTTCCCGCCTATGCCGTGGCGATGTCGCTGCGGCGCGAGGGCAAGGACTACAGTTCGGCCATGGTGCTGCTGGCCAAGGACCTGTATTTCATCAAGGGCCGTTTCAGTGCCGAGGCCGATGTCATGAAGCCGGCGCGGGTGCAGTCGCAACTGCAGGCGCTGATGGAACAGCTGGTGCGCGAGACCACCGTGCTCAGCACCGGCGCCTGCTGGATGCCGCCGCCGATCGTGCGGGTCGCACCGCTGGATGACAAGGCAGTCGGGGCGCTCATGAGCACGCGGCGCGATGGCGAGTTGCGCGTGGTGGCGCATGCGGATCGCATCGACGCGCTGGAGCCCGACTCACCCGAGGCCAGGGTGATGCAGTTCATGGCGATGACGGCCAGTGGCCGCTGGATACAGGGCTGCAATCCGCCCGAGGACATGACACCCGACGTGCCGCCCACGCACCGGGAAATACGCTTCGAATACCGCGCGCCCGACGGGCGCAGCGACGGCCGCACGCCCCGCCTGCGGGGCAGGCGCCTGGGCGTGGGCTGACCGATCACGGCAGCGGGTGTACTTCCATCACGCCGAACATCGGGTCGTAGTAGAACCAGTCGCTGCCGTGGGTGGAAAGCCAGTCGATCTGCGCGCGGTGCGCCGCAGGCACGTGGCACAGCACGGCATTGCCGTAGTCGTCGCCGGCCGGGGCCGGGGAGGGCGGCGAATCATCGAGGAAATCCGCGAGCGATGCCGGCTTCTCGCCCCAGGTCAGGCAGTCGGCCTCCGATGCCGTGGCGGCGGGCCACGTCATCCTGTCCCAGAAGCCCGCGCGTCCTTTCGCGTTCAGTCGATGCGCGTCCGCCACCTCGCCGTTGGCCGCCAGACGCACCTGCCACGTCTCCTGCCGGCGCTCGACGATCCATACCGGGTCATCCTCCAACGCCGTGGCGCCATGTCCGTAGCGACGGGCGAACCGGTCCGCGTCCTGCGCCGCCACACAAGGCAATGCAAGCAGCAGGAGAGTGGCGAGCGTGCCGTGGGCGACGCGGCGTGTCATGCACCGCATCGGCTCAATCCGCCCAGGCTTCGGCATAGAGCGTGCGCTGTGCGTCGTCGGGATCGGGATGGATCCAGATGCCGCTGATGTCATCGGTGGGAAGGAAAAGTCCGGTGCCGGTCACGCTCATCTTGCAGGCGGACGGCGTGGAAGCCGTTTCTTCGCGCAACCGGCGCTCGCGGCAGGCACCTTCCACGTGCGCCTGCAGTGCCGTCGCGGCCGCCTCGTAGGGCGCCTCGATCACGTACTGGTGGTCGCCCCAGCGCTCGGAATCCATCAGCCGCACTTCCGCCACCGGCAGACCGGCCAGGCGGACGCGTTCGGGCTTCAGCAGGGCGCGCGACGTGATGGCCAGGGTCTCATCGCCCGCATCGTCCACGGTAGCCGCATCGCAATCCAGCTGCACGCTGGTGACATGCTGGCGCCAGGGCAGCGGCAGCTCATCCAGCCGGCGCGCACGCACCCGGCTGCAATCCGGTGCGGGCGGACGGCCATCCTCGGCATACGCCACATCGGGGGCCAGCGTCAGCACCAGCGCGGGAAAATCGCCGCCCCGGACATGCAGCGCACCCGGCGGCGACAGGTCTTCGGCCCGGGCGCGCGCCGCGGCTGCCAGCAGCAGGCCGGCGGCGGCAGGGGCAAGCAGGCAGCGGCAATCCATTGCATCACTCCAAGGTGGAAAAACGGATCTGCCGCGCTCAGTCGGCGACAGGATTCATCTTGCGCTGAATTCGTGCACCGCATCGACCAGCACGCCGACATGATCGGGATTCATGTCGGGCGACATGCCATGGCCCAGGTTGAAGACATGGCCATCGCGATTGCCGTCCGCGCCGGCGGCGTAACTGTCCAGCGTGTGCTTGACCTGGGTGCGTATCGCCTCGGGAGAACCGTAGAGGACAGCCGGGTCCAGGTTGCCCTGCAGCGCGACCTTGCCGCCCGTGCGGCGGCGCGCTTCGGACAGTTCCACCAGCCAGTCCACGCCGACGCCTTCGGCGCCGCTGCCCGCCAGGTCTTCCAGGTAGGCGGCGTTGCCCTTGCCGAACAGGATCAGCGGCGTGCGTTCGTCACCCTCGCCGCGCTCCAGCTCGCGCGCGATGCGCTGCAGGTAGGGCAGGGAGAACTCGCGGTACATCGCCGGGCTCAGCACGCCGCCCCAGGTGTCGAACACCTGCAGCGCCTGCGCGCCGGCCGCGCGCTGCGCGGACAGGTAGGCGATCACGGCATCGGTGTTCACCGACAGCAGGCGGTGCAGCGTGGCGGGGTCGTTCAGCGCCATCGCCTTGATGCGCGCGAAGTCCTTGCTGCCGCCGCCCTCGACCATGTAGCAGGCCAGCGTCCACGGACTGCCGGAAAAGCCGATCAGCGGCACCTTGCCGTCCAGCTCGCGACGGATCACGCGCACCGCGTCCATCACGTAGCGCAGTTCGGTTTCCATGTCCGGCACGCCCAGCTTGTCGGCGTCGGCGGCGGTGCGCACGGTGCGTTCGAACTTGGGGCCTTCGCCTTCCACGAAGTACAGGCCCAGCCCCATCGCATCCGGGATGGTCAGGATGTCGGAGAACAGGATGGCCGCGTCCAGGTCGAAGCGGCGCAACGGCTGCAGGGTGACTTCGCAGGCCACCTCGGGATTCTTCGCCATGCCCAGGAAGCTGCCGGCTTCCTTGCGGGTGGCGCGGTACTCGGGCAGGTAGCGGCCGGCCTGGCGCATCAGCCACACGGGCGTGCAGTCGACGGGTTGGCGGCGCAGCGCACGCAGGAGGCGGTCGTTCTTCAGGGCAGTCATGGCAATCCGGGGGAAGGGTTACTTGGGGGCTTCGGCGCCACGCACGAACGTCACCTGGAAGCCGCGCTTCACGTGGCTGTCGCGGGCCTTTTCGAAAGCGGCGGTGGCTTCGTCCTGCAGCAGGTACTGCTCGCGCTTCAGCTGCGCGCGCCCGCCGATCCGGCCGGTTTCGCGCAACAGCTCCCAGCCACCGAACAGGTCGGGCTGCAGGGTCAGCTGGACGTAGCGGGGCGCTTCGCCCGCGGTGGGGCGTTGCTGGAGGAGGACGCGCATGGCGGGATTATAGCCGGTGGGCCGGTGCGGACCCCGCGCCTGGTCCGGGGCCTCACGCTGGCGAGGGAGCCATCCAGGTCAGCCGCAGGACGCCGGTGGCAGGGTCGCCCCGGGGGAGCGTGATCTGGAAGAAGGGACGACCGGGCCCTTCCGGCGCGACGATCATCTTCCAGCCGCGGTCCCCGCTGGCGCGTCCATTGTCAAAGTCGATCGACAGCAGGCGGTCGAGTGGCAGGGTACGCAGCACCTGGAGGGCACCCGCTCCACAGGGGTCAGTGTCCGGAAGATTGGAAAGGCACTCCACCCCGAACGGCGGCGCCATGCCCTGCCTGACCTGCTGCTGGATCACCATCATCTTCGCGAGCACTTCGACTGCATCCTCGACCGGCCGATGCGACTGATACCAGCCGAACGCGTTGTCCGGTACCGCGGCACAGTCGTCAGCGATGGCCAGCTGCACCGTCGGACCCTGCGCATCGCCCACGTTGTAGACGCTGCCTGTGCGGTGCACCCGCTGCTGCAGCGGCACGTACCAGGTATCACGGCGGCAGATGCCCGCGGTCGCCCCGCTCGGCCGCATGAAAAAGCGGATCGCGCCGTAGGCCGTTGCGTCACAGGCCAGACTGCGGGGGCGGGCCTCAAGTCGATGCGAGGCCACCTCTGGCAACAGATCGCTGTGCAGTACTTCGCGGGCAAGTGTTGCGGTAGGGGCGTCCTCAAGTTCGCCAAGTGCCAACTGCACGCTGCCCGCCGAGAGCGGAAGTGCCAGCACCATTGCCAGCGCCAGCGTCCTGCAGGCGGCCGGCATCTGCATCAGGCGGCGGACAGCACGGCCAGTACGCGCCCCTCGTCCACGTCCGGCACCACCTCGGCCAGGCCGATCCCCCGCCACAGCACCAGCCGCAGCCGGCCGGCCAGGTTCTTCTTGTCCAGGCGCATGCGGCCCAGCAGCGCCTCCGGGGCCAGTCCGGCGGGGATGTGCGTGGGCAGGCCGTACGCCTGCAGCAGGGTTTCCAGTCGTGCCGTGTCGGCGGCGGGCGCCATGCCCAGGTCCGCCGACAGCCGCGCGGCCAGCACCATGCCCACCGCCACCGCTTCGCCGTGGTTGAGGTTGTCGTTGCCCAGGCCGCCGTAGCCCTGCTCGGTCTCGATGGCATGGCCGAAGGTATGGCCCAGGTTTAGCAGGGCACGCTCGCCTTTTTCCAGCGGGTCGCGCTCGACGATCTCGGCTTTGTGCTCACAGCTGGCGGCGATGGCCAGCGCCAGCGTGTCCGCATCACCGGCCAGCAGAGCGCCGCGCTCCTGTTCCAGCCACTGGAAGAAGCGCGCGTCGCGGATGGCACCGTACTTGATCACTTCCGCCAGCCCCGCGCGCAGCTCCCGCGCCGGCAGCGTCGCCAGCGTCGTGGTGTCGGCGAACACCGCGCGCGGCGGGTGGAACGCACCCACCAGGTTCTTGCCCTGCGGGATGTCCACCGCCGTCTTGCCGCCCACCGACGAATCCACCATCGACAGCAGGGTGGTCGGCAGCTGCACGCAATCCACGCCGCGCATCCAGCACGCAGCGGCAAAGCCGGCCAGGTCGCCGACCACGCCGCCGCCCAGCGCGAACACGCAGGCATCGCGGGTCGCGCCCAGCGTCGCCAGCGCATCGATCGCGCTGCCGAAGTGCGCCAGCGTCTTGGATTCCTCGCCCGCCGGCAGCACGAACGTGCCGATGGCCAGCTCCGGGCGCGCCGCATGCAGGGCTTCGCGCACGGCGGCGGCGTACAGCGGCGCTACCTGCGAATCGCTGACGAGCAGCACGTGGCGGCCGCGCACGTGCCGCGCCAGCGCATCGCCGTCCGCGATCAGGCCCGGGCCGATGGTGATGGTGTAGGGGTGTCCGCCGCCGACTTCGACGGTGCGTGGCTGGGTCATGCGTCTTCTTCGATGGGGCGCCAGCGATGGGCCAGCGACTGGATCAGGCGGGCGGTGGCTTCCGGCGGCGTCAGGCCGTCGGTGTCCAGGGTCAGGTCGGCCACGTCGCGGTAGAGCGGTTCGCGCAGCACGGCCATTTCGTGCAGCACCTGCTCGCGATCCGGCCGCTGCAGCAGCGGGCGATTGGTGCAACGGCCCAGGCGGCGCAGTTGCGCCTCCACGCCGACGCGCAGGTACACCACGTAACCGCGCTGGCGCATGCGGTCGCGGTTGTCCGCATCCAGCACGGACCCGCCCCCGGTCGACAGCAGTTGCCCAGTACCGGACAACAGGTCGCCCAGCACGGATTTCTCGCGTTCGCGGAACCCGGCTTCGCCCACGTGCTCGAACAGGGCCGGGATGCTGGCGCCCGCGCGGTCCACGATCACCTGGTCCACATCGACGAACGCCAGGCCGAAACGCTCGGCCACGCGCTTGCCGATGGAGGTCTTGCCGGCGCCCATCGGGCCGACGAGGATCAGGTTGGGGGCCGGATTCATGGAGGACGATGCTAGCACTGCGCCCGCGTGGCGTGGCCTTAACGCTGGCGGGACTACGGTGGTCGTCCGGCGCCCTGCCGGGACAACCGAGGAGGAAGGCACCATGTCCGTCGCCAAGATCATCGAGGTCAACGCGTCATCCAAGACCAGCATGGAAGACGCCGTGAAAGTGGGCCTGAAGAAGACCTCCGAGACCGTCAAGAACATCAAGGGCGCCTGGGTCAACGAGATCAAGGTGGTCACCGACGATGGCGGCAACGTCACCGAATGGCGGGTCAACCTGCGGATCAGCTTCGTGGTGACCTGAACCACGAAGCCGCGCGGTGGCAGGCGTGCCGACCGCTCACACACGCTGGACGTTGGTGGGGCGCCGCTGCGCGTCCAGCACGATGGTCCGCTCGGCAACGGCCGGCAGCGTCGCCAGCAGGTGCCGGCTGGTGCGCTCGTAATGCTGGATGAAGCGGTCCAGCTGCGCGCGATCCATGCCGGTGCGCGACGGATCGCGCGCAACCAGCGCCTGCTCCTGTTGCCAGCGCCAGGTCCGCACGATGTCGAAGCCCGGTGGCTGCAGGAACCACAACGCATCGATGCGTGACCACAAGGCCGGATAGTCGCGGCGCAGCGCCTCGTTGCAATGCCGGCGCCAGGTGCTGTCGGGGTCCTCGTCGCGCTCCAGCGCATTGAGCGGTGCCGACAGCGCGCTGTCGTCTTCCGGCGCGGCTTTCAGGCACCAGCCTTCGAACAGCACCAGGTCCACGCGAGGCCCGGGGTTGAGCCATCCGGTCTCCGGCAGGCGGTCGTCGGCCAGCTTGTCGAACCGGGGCAATGCAACGTCTTCCCCCGCACGCAGGGCATCCAGCACGCGGCGGCCGAGCGCCACGTCATGCGTGCCCGGTGGCCCGCGCGTGGCCAGCAGGGGGTGGACCGTCCCGGCCAGGTGGTGGCGTTGCGCGCGGCTCAGGTACAGGTCGTCCAGCGACAGCACCGCGACGCGCAGGCCTTCCGTTTCGGCGCGCGCCGCCACCTGCGCCGCCAGCGTCGATTTGCCACTGCCCTGCAGGCCGGCGATGGCGAAGACGGGCGTGCGCACCGGCAGTGCACGCGCCGCCGCCAGCGCTTCGCTGACGAGGACGTCGGGAAAGCCGTCAGGGTGCGTTGCCTGCCTCATCGCGCGACAATAGCGCATGCCCGCCGGACGGCGGCCCCTGCCGAGTGCCCCATGACCGACCTGTACGCTGAAGCCCTGTCCACCTTCGCCACGTTGTTCGAAGAAGCGAAGGCGGCCGGCACCGAAGCAGAACCCAATGCGATGACGCTGGCCACGGCCAACGCGGATGGACGCCCCTCCGCGCGCACGGTGCTGCTGAAGGCGTTCGATGCCGAAGGCTTCGTGTTCTACACCCACACGCACAGCCAGAAGGGCCGGGAACTCGAGGAGAATCCGCGCGCCGCGCTGCTGTTCCTGTGGCGCACCCTGCGCGATGCCGGCATCCAGGTGCGGGTGGAAGGCGCGGTGCAGCCCGTCAGCGTGGCCGAGGCCGACGCCTACTTCGCCTCGCGTCCGCGCCAGAGCCAGCTGGGTGCCTGGGCGTCCATCCAGTCCGAGACACTCGCTTCCCGTGAGGCCTTCGAGACGCGCATGGCCGAGGTCGAAGCCGAGTTCGCCGGAAGGGACGTGCCACGCCCGGCCGGCTGGAGCGGTTACCGGGTGCGGCCGGAGGCGATCGAGTTCTGGTATGGCGCGCAGTTCCGCCTGCACGAGCGCTGGCGCTACGAAGGCGATGCCGCCGGCACGTGGAGCAAGCGGATGCTGTTCCCTTGAGCGATATCCGTATCGCCAGCGCCACGCCGCACGACGTGATGGCCTGGGCCGACCTGCGCCAGGCGCTGTGGCCGGATGCCGACCTCGCCGGGTTGCGCGAGGAAGCGCTCGCGTGGAATCACGCCTCGGCCGTCGCGCTGCTGGCCTTCGACGCCAACGGCGGCGCGATCGGCCTTGCCGAGGCCAGCCTGCGCCATGATTACGTCAACGGCACCGACAGCTCGCCGGTAGGCTTCCTGGAAGGCTGGTATGTCGATCCGGCGTGGCGTGGCCGTGGCATCGGGCGCGCGCTGGTCGCCGCGGTCGAAGCCTGGACGCGGGCGCAGGGCTGCACCGAACTGGCATCCGATGCCTTGCTCGACAACACCCGAAGCCATGCCGCGCATGCGGCCTGCGGCTTCGAGGAGACCGAGCGCGTGGTGTACTTCCGCAAGCGGCTGGATGACTGAACCATGGGGCCGCAACGCATCGTCTGCCTCACCGAAGAACCCACCGAGACGCTGTACGCGCTGGGTGAACAGCACCGCATCGTCGGCATCAGCGGTTTCACCGTGCGCCCGCCGCAGGCGCGCAAGGAAAAGCCGAAGGTCAGTGCGTTCACCAGCGCGAAGATCGATGAGATCCTGAAGCTCAAGCCGGACCTGGCCATCGGCTTTTCCGACATCCAGGCCGACATCGCGGCCGAACTGGTGCGTCAGGGCATCGAGGTCTGGATCAGCAACCACCGCAGCGTGGACGGCATCGTCGACTACGTGCGCCGGCTGGGCGCGCTGGTCGGCGCCGCATCGCGCGCCAACGACTATGCCGACGCACTGCAGCGCGGACTGGACGAGGTCCGTGCGCAGGCGGCGCGGCTGCCGCGCCGTCCGACGGTCTACTTCGAGGAATGGGACGAGCCGCAGATCACCGGCATCCGCTGGGTGTCGGAGCTGGTCGGCATCGCCGGCGGCGACGATGTGTTCCCCGAACTGGCGCAGCAATCGCTGGCGAAGCACCGCATCCTGGCCGATGGCGGTGAGGTGGTGCGGCGTGCGCCGGACATCATCCTGGGCTCGTGGTGCGGCAAGAAATTCCGCCCCGACAAGGTCGCGGCGCGTCCGGGCTGGGATGCGATCCCCGCCGTGCGCGACGGCGAACTGCACGAGATCAAGTCGCCGCTGATCCTGCAGCCGGGGCCGGCCGCGCTCACGGATGGCGTGCGCGCGATCGCGGCCATCGTGCAGGCGTGGGCGGTGAGGCGCGGCTGAGCGCTGGATACTCTGTAGGAGCGACGTAAGTCGCGACCGTGAAACGGGCTCCACGTCATCGCTCGAAGGGCGCGGCTCGGCACCATCACCGGATTCGCCACCGGTCAGCTTGATCGGGACGCATGCGGTCGCGACTTACGTCGCTCCTACACCGGTTCCCGGACGCCTCAGAAATTCCGCTGGAACTTCACCGTCTCGGTGCGCCCGCCGGAGGTCACGACCACCTCGAAGCGATAGGTGTTGCGCGGCGAGATGCGCGCGGTGCCGATATGGTCGGTGTAGTCGCCGGTATCGACGCTGCGCAGGTCGACGGCCTGCCGCGTGCCGGACAGGTCCAGCGCGCTGGCCTTCAGCGTGCCGTCGGCATCGCGTTCTTCCCCGTTCTCCACCTGGCGCAGCGCCACCAGCACCAGTGCGGTGCCGGCATCGCGCTCCACCCCGTACTGCCGGGCGACCTCGGCGCTCAGCGACAGCGTGGGGATCGCGTTGTAGCGCACGCGCAGCGTGCCGAAGTCGCTTTCCGCCGGCGTGGGCGGCACGAATTCCGCCGCCCGCGGCGCTTCGTTGTCGGAGCACGCGACCAGCAGCAACGGCAACAGCAGGGGCAGGAAGGGACGAAGCAGGCGGTTCTTCACGGCAGCACCAGCGGAAAGGGCGACTGCATCACGATACGCGGAAGCAACCGGCATGGATGCGCGTTCAATCGTTGGCGGCCGACAGTTCGCCGCCACGCACCGTGGCGGCATGGATCGCGCGGGCAACCAGGGCTTCGAAGCCACCGGCCTGGAACGTCTCGATTGCCGCCTGCGTGGTGCCGTTGGGCGAGGTGACGCGGCGACGCAGTTCGTCCGGCGCTTCGCCAGCCTCGGTCAGCATGCGGGCCGCGCCCAGCAGCGTCTGGCGCACCAGCGTGGCGGCGGCGTCGGCGGACAGGCCCTCCTCGCGCGCGGCGCGTTCCATCGCTTCGGCCAGCAGGAAGACGTAGGCCGGGCCACTGCCCGACACGCCGGTCACCGCGTCCATCCGCGCTTCGTCCTCGATCCACACGGTGGGGCCGGCACTGGCCAGCACGCTGTCGGCGCGCGTGCGCCCGTCGGCATCCACTTCGCGGCTGGCGCACAGGCCGGTGACGCCCGCGCCCAGCAGGGCCGGTGTGTTGGGCATGCTGCGCACCACCGGCAGGCCACCGCCCAGCCAGCGCTGCATCTGCGCCTGGGTGATGCCCGCGGCGATCGAGATCACCAGCGGACGCTGTGCCTGCGCCATCGCGGACAGGGATTCGCAGACCTGGCGCATCACCTGCGGCTTGACCGCGAACAGCCAGGTCTCCGCGCCATGGGTGGCCTCACGCGGTTCGGCGAAGACCTGTACGCCGAACTCCGCCGCCAGCGCGGCGCGCACCGCTTCCACCGGCTCGGCCACGCGGATGCGCGACGGCTCGGCGCCGCGCTTGATCAGGCCGCCGATGAGGCTGCGGGCCATGTTGCCGCCGCCGATGAAGGCGATCGGGTGGGCGAGCGTGCTGCGCGTGGACGTCATGGTGGAAAGCCTGGTTCGTGGGTGGGTTGCGCCTCAGCCGGCGGCCGGTGGTGCCGGGCGCGCACCGAACAGCGCCGTGCCGATGCGCACCAGGGTGGCGCCGTGGGCGATGGCCTGCGCGTAGTCGTCGCTCATGCCCATCGACAGCGTGTCGACCTGCGGGTACTTCGCGGCCAGCGCATCGTACAGCGCCTTCATGCGGCTGAATGCGGCGGCGCGCAATGCGATGTCCGGGTGGGGCGCGGGAATGGCCATCAGCCCGCGCAGGCACAGGCGCGGTTCGGCGGCGATGGCGTCGGCCAGCGCCGGCACGTCATCGGGTGCACAGCCATGCTTGCTGGCTTCGTCGTCGATGTTCACCTGGATCAGCACGTTGAGCGGCGCCCGCGTCGCGGCCCGATACCGTGACAGCGCGCCCACTAATTTGTGACGGTCTACCGTTTGCACCCAGTCGAACACGCGTGCCGCCACGTCCGCCTTGTTGGATTGAAGATGGCCGATCAGGTGCCATTCCAGCGACAACGCGCCCAGTTCGGCGATCTTGGCCTGCGCTTCCTGCACGTAGTTCTCGCCGAAGGCGCGCTGTCCGGCCGCGGCCAGTTCGGCGATGGCCGCGACCGGCTGCAGCTTGGACACGGCCAGCAGGGCGGGCGCTGGCCGATGCGCCGCATCCGCTGCGTTTTCAAGACGTTGCAGGGTCTCGCTGAGGGCGTCGGCGAGCATGTGGGTCCCACCATTGGCGAAAGCGGCAAGATCGCTATACTGCCCTCCGGGGAATCAACGTTCCAGTTTTGCAGCCACTTTGGGGAAGCCGCGTCATGGATATCGCCGAACTCTTGGCGTTCTCGGTAAAGAACAAGGCATCGGACCTGCACCTGTCGGCAGGCCTGCCGCCGATGATCCGCGTGGATGGCGATGTACGCCGCATCAACATCCCGGCGCTGGACCACAAGCAGGTGCATGCGCTGGTGTACGACATCATGTCGGACAAGCAGCGCCGCGACTTCGAAGAATTCCTCGAAGTCGACTTCTCGTTCGAGATCCCGTCGCTGGCGCGCTTCCGCGTCAACGCGTTCAACCAGAACCGCGGCGCCGGTGCGGTGTTCCGTACCATTCCGTCGGAAGTGCTGACCCTGGAAGACCTGGGCTGCCCGCCGCTGTTCCGCGAGCTGATCAACCAGCCGCAGGGCCTGATCCTGGTCACCGGCCCGACCGGCTCGGGCAAGTCGACCACGCTGGCGGCGATGATCGACCACATCAACAAGAACGAATACGGCCACATCCTCAGCGTCGAGGACCCGATCGAATTCGTCCACACCTCGCAGAAGTGCCTGATCAACCAGCGCGAAGTGCACCGCGACACGCACGGCTTCAACGAAGCGCTGCGTTCGGCGCTGCGTGAGGACCCCGACTACATCCTGGTCGGCGAGTTGCGCGACCTGGAAACCATCCGCCTGGCCCTGACCGCCGCGGAAACGGGCCACCTGGTGTTCGCCACCCTGCACACCAGCTCGGCGGCCAAGACCATCGACCGCGTGATCGACGTGTTCCCCGCCGGCGAAAAGCCGATGGTGCGCTCGATGCTGTCCGAATCGCTGCGCGCGGTGATCTCGCAGGCGCTGCTGAAGAAGATCGGCGGTGGCCGCACGGCCGCGTGGGAAATCATGGTGGGCACGCCCGCCATCCGCAACCTGATCCGCGAGGACAAGGTGGCGCAGATGTATTCCGCCATCCAGACCGGCCAGCAGAACGGCATGATGACCCTGGACCAGCACCTGCAGGACCTGGTGAAGCGTGCCCTGATCACCCGCCAGCAGGCCAAGGAATACGCGAAGGACAAGCGGTTGTTCGAATAAGCGCGTGCGTGGTGATTCGTGATTAGTGATTCGTGATTTTTCAAACGCCGGGATTCTGATGAAGTGATGGGGTGAATGCGCGGTCGGGACATGCCGTTCCTGCGAATCACTGCTCACGAATCACGAATCACGGCTCCTCCAGGAGCCACCCATGAGCACCATCGACTTCACCTCCTTCCTCAAGCTGATGGCGCACCAGAAGGCGTCGGACCTGTTCATCACCTCCGGCATGCCGCCGTCCATCAAGGTGCACGGCAAGATCTCGCCGATCACGCAGACGCCGTTGACCAGCCAGCAGTCGCGCGACCTGGTGCTGAACGTGATGACGCCGTCGCAGCGCGAGGAGTTCGAGAAGACCCACGAGTGCAACTTCGCCATCGGCGTGGCCGGCGTGGGCCGCTTCCGCGTGAGCTGCTTCTACCAGCGCAACCAGGTGGGCATGGTGCTGCGTCGCATCGAGACGCGCATCCCGACCATCGAAGAGCTGAACCTGCCGCCGGTCATCAAGACGCTGGCCATGACCAAGCGCGGCATCATCATCTTCGTCGGTGCCACGGGTACGGGTAAGTCGACCTCGCTGGCGGCGATGATCGGCTACCGCAACCAGAATTCCACCGGCCACATCATCACCATCGAAGACCCCATCGAGTTCGTGCACAAGCACGAGGGCTGCATCATCACGCAGCGCGAAGTGGGCATCGACACCGACAGCTGGGACGCGGCGCTGAAGAACACCCTGCGCCAGGCGCCCGACGTCATCATGATCGGCGAAGTGCGCACGCGCGAAGGCATGGACCACGCCATCGCCTTCGCCGAAACCGGACACCTGGTGCTGTGCACGCTGCACGCCAACAACGCCAACCAGGCGATGGACCGCATCATCAACTTCTTCCCGGAAGACCGCCGCACCCAGCTGCTGATGGACCTGTCGCTGAACCTGAAGGGCGTGGTGGCGCAGCAGCTGATCCCCACGCCGGACGGCAAGGCGCGCCGCGTGGCGATGGAAATCCTGCTGGGCACGCCGCTGGTGCAGGACTACATCCGCGACGGCGAAGTGCACAAGCTGAAGGAAGTGATGAAGGAGTCCACCAACCTGGGCATGAAGACCTTCGACCAGGCGCTGTTCGAGCTGTACCAGGCCGGCGAGATCAGCTACGAGGACGCGCTCCGCTTCGCCGACTCGCAGAACGAAGTGCGCCTGCGCATCAAGCTGGCCCAGGGCGGCGACGCCCGTACGCTGGCCCAGGGCCTGGACGGCGTGGAGATCGCGGAAGTCCGCTGACGTCCCGCGCCAGGCATCCTCCGGAAAGGGGCGGGCGACCGCCCCTTTTTCGTGGGCGGCTGTCCGCCTTGTCGCCGTGAGGCGCCGGAAGGCGGTGCTGCCGGAGAAATTTTCTCCGTCGGCCGGGAAACTTTCCCCGCCGTCGCACCAGAAAGGCCCGTCATCGGAGAAATTTTCCTCGTCATCTCACCTCGAAGCTTCGACGTCGAAGAAAATTTCTTCGTCATCTCACCTTGAAGCCTCGGCGTCGGAGTAATTTTCTTCGTCATGGCACATGAAAGCCTCGGCGCCGAGGAAATTTTCCTCGTCATGGCACATCAAAGCTTCGGCGTCGAAGAAATTTTCCTCGTCATCTCACCTCAAAGACCCGTCGCTGCACCAGAAAGGGGGGTTGCCGAGGCATGTTCGCTGCTATCACACGGTGGAGCCGTGCATCCGGGCGTCGCCCATGTCATCCACGCGGATCCGGCGTGCGGTCGTCGGCTCCAGCGGCAAGGGAGCGGGCTACGGTTGCTTCCGCATCCACGCCGGCTTGTGGCGGGCGGCGCGCTTGAACGCGGGGCAGCCTTCGTGGTGTGCGCCGGGCAGGTAGCCCAGGCTCATCAGGAACTCGTTGGTGATCTCGCCGCCGGTGAAGCGGAAGGTCTTCTTGAACAGCTTGACCCACGCCGCCTTGTCCAGCGGGTGGTGCGCGTCGAGCCATTCCGCGAAGCCGCCGTGGCTCTTCCGCAACTCCCTGATGACCTGTGCGTTGTGGATGGCGGCGTCCACCTTCAACCGGTTGCGGATGATGCCGGCGTCGGCCATCAGGCGGGCGCGGTCCTTGTCGCCGTAGCGGGCCACCTTGTCCACGTCGAATCCGCTGTAGGCCGCACGGAAGCCATCGCGCTTCCTCAGCATGGTTTCCCAGCTGAGGCCGGCCTGGTTGATTTCCAGCAGCAGGCGTTCGAACAGCACCGACTCCTCGCGCTGCGGGAAGCCGTATTCGTGGTCGTGGTAGGGGCCGTGCAGGGGATGCCCGGGGGCGATATCGCAGTAGGTCGGCATGCGGCGGCGGTGCTCCGGGAAGGCGGCGGCGACGCCGGGCGTCGCATCGAACGCCCAGTGTAGGCCGTGAACGCGGGCAGGTGCTGTCCGCGAGGCCAGGTCCGCGACGCACGTCGGCGGGCTAGAATGGCCGCATGCAAGACGCCCCCACACCCCTTGCCAACCAGCTGTTGATCGCGTCCCCGGCGCTGTCGGACCCCAATTTCGCGCGCAGCGTCACCCTGATCTGCCAGCACGACGACGAGGGGGCGATGGGCGTGGTGGTGAACCGCGCCTCCGAGTACACCCTGGGCGAGGTGCTGCGGCAGATGAACCTGGAAAGCCACGATCCCGGACTGGGTTCCCAGCGGGTGCTCAGTGGCGGCCCGGTGCACCCGGAGCGCGGCTTCGTGCTGCATGACGGCGGCCGTGCCTGGGAATCGACGCTGGAAGTGGCCGACGGCCTCTACCTGACCACCTCGCGCGACATCCTGGAAGCCATGGCCGTGGGCGATGGCCCCACCAACGCGGTGGTCGCGCTGGGCTGCGCCGGCTGGGGTGCCGGGCAGCTGGAATACGAACTGGGCGAGAACAGCTGGCTGACCGCACCGGCCGACGCCGAGCTGCTGTTCGCGCTGCCGCTGGAGCAGCGCTGGCAGGCGGCCGGCCACCGCATCGGCGTGGACATGACCCTGTTGACCGATTACAGCGGCCACGCATGACGCCAACCCCGCCCGGCATGGATACGCGCCCTGCACGCCGACCGGTGCAGGATCGCGGTGTTCTCCGCGGGAGGCGCTGCGCATGAAGCTGGATGGCACCGTGCTGGGGTTCGACGTGGGCGCGCGCCGCATCGGCGTGGCGGTGGGCAGTGCCTTCGGCACCGGCGCGCGGGCGCTGGCGGTCATCGACGTGCACGCCAACGGGCCGGACTGGCTGGCCATCGACCGGCTGCATGCCGAATGGAAGCCCGACGGCCTGGTGGTGGGCGATCCGATGACGCTGGAAGGAGGCGACCAGCCCATCCGCAAGCGCGCGAATGCCTTCGCCCGCGAACTGCGCAGCCGCTACGGCCTGCCGGTGGTGCTGGTGGACGAGCGCACCAGTTCCGTCGAGGCCTCGCAGCGCTTCGCCCTGGACCGCGCCGAAGGCCGCAAGCGCCGTCGCGACGCCGCGGCACTGGATGCGGTGGCCGCGGCCGTCATCATCGAACGCTGGCTGGCCGCGCCGCACGACGCGACCCATGTCACCTGATTCTTCTCCCTGTGATGGCACATGACCCAACAACTTGATTCGGATGGACGCCTGCAGCACCTGCTGACCCTGGAAGGCCTGCCCCGCGAAACCCTCTGCCGCCTGCTGGACCGGGCCGGGCAGATCCGCGACGCGGCGCTGGGCCGCACGCCACGCCGGCAGGTGCTGGACGGCACCACCGTGTGCACGCTGTTCTTCGAGCCTTCCACCCGCACGCGCAGTTCGTTCCATATCGCGGCCCACCGGCTGGGTGCGGACGTGCTGAACGTGGATGCCTCCACCTCGTCCACGCGCAAGGGTGAAACCGCGCGCGACACGCTGCGCAACCTGGAAGCGATGGGCGTGCGCGGCTTCATCGTGCGCCATGCCGAGGACGGCGCGGTCGCCGCGCTGGCGCGGGAAGCGGGCGAGGGCACCACGCTGATCAATGCCGGCGATGGCCGCAGCGCGCATCCCACCCAGGGATTGCTGGACGTGCTGACCATCCGCCAGGCCAAGGGCGCGGACTTCTCGCGGCTGAAGATCCTGATCGTGGGCGACGTGAAGCATTCACGCGTGGCGCGCTCGGACCTGCACGCGCTGCACACGCTGGGCGCGGGCGAGATCCGCGTCTGCGGGCCGCGATCGCTGCTGCCGGACGACGGCACGCTGGCGGGTTGCCAGGTGGGCCAGGATGTCGACGCCATGCTGGAAGGCGTGGATGCGGTGATGATGCTGCGGCTGCAGCGCGAGCGCATGGAAGAAGGGCTGGTGGCATCGCTGGAGGATTACCACCGCGACTACGGCCTGACCGCCGCGCGGCTGGCGCGTGCGGCGAAGGATGCGGTGGTGCTGCATCCCGGCCCGATCAACCGCGGCGTGGAGATCACCGACGACGTCGCCGACGGCCCGCAGTCGCTGGTGCTGCGCCAGGTCAGCAACGGCGTGGCCATCCGCATGGCGGTGCTGGAAACGCTGCTGACCTGAGGCCAGCTTGCGGCGGGCGCTCAGTCTTCCGCCGCCACCACGCGGTTCTTGCCGTCCTGCTTGGCGCGGTACATGGTGCGGTCGGCGCGCGCGAGCAGGTCTTCCTGGGATTCGCCGGGCCGCCAGCGCGCGACGCCGGCGCTGAAGCTCACCGCCAGCGTCTGCCCCTGGTGCTGCAGCGGCCGCTGCACCAGCCGCGTGCGCAGGCGTTCCAGCGTGCCCATCGCTTCCAGGAACGGCGTGTCGGGCAGCAGCAGCACGAACTCCTCGCCCCCGAAACGCGCCACCGCATCGCTGCCGCGCAGGGTGGCGCGGGCGACGGCGACCACATGGCACAGCGCCGCGTCGCCGCCCTGGTGGCCATGGGTGGCGTTGATCTGGCGGAAGTCGTCCAGGTCCAGCATGGCCAGGCACATGGTCTGGCCGCTGCGCAGCGCACGCACCGATTCGCGCTTGAACAGTTCGTCGAAGCCGCGCCGGTTCAGCGCTTCGGTCAGCTGGTCCACGCGGACCAGGGTGGATACCGACTGCAGTTCTTCCTCCAGGTCGGCGACGCGCTGTTCGGCTTCCTCGGCCTCGCGGCGCGCGGCCAGCAGGTTGTCGCGCGTCTTCAGCGCCTGCGCCTGCAGCTGCTCGGTGTCGTGCAGGATGTCCTCCATGCGCTTGCCCAGCTCGGCGATGCTGCGGCTGTCGCGGATGGCCTGCACGTGGAAGGTGATGCGGTCGTGGAATTCGCCGGTGCTGCTGGCCATGCCATCCAGCCGTTCGACGAAGGTCACCATCATGTCCTTCATCGCCGTCTTCGAATCGGCGATGCCCTGCTTCAGCAGGCCCTGCTTGTAGATCACCTCGCGCAGGCCCGCGCGCGTCTGCTCCAGCGCGGTGCGGTCCAGCGGGCCGGACAGCAGTTCGCGCACGGCGGCGATCTGGTCCTGCAGCCAGCTGCCGTCCTCCAGCAGCTCGCCGACGTTTTCCAGCAGCAGGTCGAACAGGCTGCGCATCAGGTCCTGCGCATCGGTGACCTCGTGCGTGCGCAGGCCCACCTGGTGGCACAGGTCGCGCAGGTCGGTGGACAGCGTTTCCAGGGACTGCGTGGGCTGCCACTGCTTCACGCGGCCGGCCAGCGCATGCGTCTGCGGCAGCAGCGCGGCGTCGTCGCGCAGCAGCGATTCCATCGCCACCGCCAGCGTGTGGTGCAGCAGGTCGCGCAGCTGTTCGGCTTCGCCGGCGACCGGCTCGTCCTGGATGGTGCGGATGTACTTGTCCACCAGCTGGCGGAGGGCGCGGCCATAGCGGGCCCAGTCGCCGTCGGCATGCGCCGACTGCAGGCGCTGGCCCATGCCGCGCAGTTCGCCCGGCAGGCCGGCCACGCCGTCGGCGAAGGCCGACAGCAGGCTGGCGGGCTCCATCGCGTGGGCGAACAGCGCGTGCAGCTGGGCCGGGCTGATGCTGGGCAAGGACACGCCGACGGGGGACGGGACCGTCGCCAGGTCGGTGGAGGTACTGGCCGGCTTCTCCTGGCGACGCGGCCACAGGCGGCGCAGGCCGCTGGTCAGGCCGGGGGAGGCATCAGCAGAGTCGGGCAGGGCGCGGGGGGTCTTGGCCACGGGCACACGGCCACGTCGGCCGCCGGAAAGGGGATGCCGGTTTATCGGCCGCGAACGCGGTCAGTTGAGGCCCGGCGCGACCGGGAAGCGCGGCCGTGCCGAATTCGTGTCGCGGTGCGGTCGAAACGGCGTCAGGGGGCCGGATCGTGGCCGGCGGGGAACCGCTGCAGCGCGTCCTGGATGATGGCGAGCTGTTCGATCGCCTCCGGATGGCCCTCGGCGGCGGCCTGGCGCACGTCGTCCAGGCTGGGGTGCGGCACGATCATCAGCAGGTTGCCGCACTGCGGGCAGGCGTAGTCGGTCACCTGGTCGTGCAGCTCCATCGCCATGGCGCGGCTGTCGCCTTCCCACCCGCAGGGGCAGGCCAGACTGCGGGTGCGCCAGTCGGCGGTGAAATAGCTGGGGATGAGTTCGGACATGCGATGCGTCCGCGTCAGCGGCGTTGCGAGAACAGCCAGTCCCACATCGGCGCATGCGCGTAGGTGGCATCCCAGCTGTTGTGGTTCGCGTCGGGGAATTCCGTGTAGCGTGCGTCGCGCGCGCCTGCGGCTTCCAGCGCGGCCGCCATGCGGCGCGACTGTGCCGGCGGCACGGCTTCGTCCTTGCCGCCGTGGAAGATCCACACGGGGACGTCCTTCAGCCGTTGCGCGGCGGCCGCGAAAGGATCGGCGGCACCGGCCACGCTGTGCGCGTTCATGCCGGGGCGCTGGTCGGTCCAGTCCACGGTGATGCCGCCGCAGACCGGCACCAGCGCGGCGAAGCGCGTCGGCTGCTGCAAGGCGAGTTCCCACGTACCGTAACCGCCCATCGAGATGCCGGTCAGGTAGGCGCGGTCGGGGTCGCCGTTGAACTCGCGCGTCGCCGCCTCCAGCGCCGCGAAGGCGATGGGGCCGGCCGTCTGCGTCCACTCGGTGTCGTCCGGCGCCTGCGGGAACACGACGAGGGCGGGGAAGTCCGCCGCATGCTGCCGCACGTACGGGCCCAGTCCGGCCATCGTCTGCTTGGTGCCGTCGCTGCCGCGCTCACCCGAGCCGTTGAGGAACAGCACCACCGGCAGCGTGCCTTGGCGGAAGCGCGCGGCGGGCACGAACACCTGGTAGCGGTGGGTCTGGCCGTCCAGCGTGAGCTCTCGCGAAACGAATTCGCCGGTCGGATTCATGGGGGGCGTGGTGGTGCAGGCAGTCATCAGGATCAGCAGCATGCCCAGGCAGGCAGTGGCAAGGAAGCGCATGGCAGTCGCGACGGGAGGGGATACGTGCAGCATACCCCGTCGAGGGCGGCCGGGCCTGCGTTTCAGCGCTTCGCATCGGGCGGCGGCATGTCGTCGCGCACCCGCACGAAGCGCGCGAAACGTGGCAATCCCTTCGAGGTGAAGCCGTTGTAGCGGTAGGTCACCCATGCCCCCGGTGGCGGCGGCGCGGCGCGCTGCGCATCGGTGAAGCCGGTGCCGATACGGAAGTTGCGTCCCTCGGGCGTGCGCACCTGCAGCGCCCCCATCATGCCCTGGTACTTGCCCTTGCCGGGCAGGTGCGCGACCACCTGCGCCTCGGCATCCTCATGGGTCTTGTACTTCAGCAGATCCTCGCTGCGCCCGGCGCGGTAGAAGGCGTTGCGCCGATGCAGCATCAGGCCCTCGCCCCCGGCGGCCACCACGCGCGCCAGTTCGGCATCCAGTGCGGCGACCGTGTCGAAGCGCTGTTGCGGGATCATCGCCAGGTGTGCGTTGCCGGCCGCCGAGACCAGGGCGCGCATACGCACCACCCGGTCCGCGAACGGCCGCGGGTAGGTCGGCAGATCGAACGCCATGAAGCGCACGTTCCGCCAGGCCCGCGGATCGGTTGCGACGCGACGGACAAGGGCGCTGACCTCGTCGAAACGACCACGCGCGATCCACAGTTCGCCATCCAGCGGTACGGCGGGCCAGTTCCGCGTGAACACCGCCGGTGCCGCGATACGCTGGCCGCCGCGCGTCCACAGCGCGCGACCATCCCAGCGTGCACGCACGCCGTCCAGCTTCTCGCTGACCAGGAAGGCGCTGACCGGCACGCCTTCGCGATACGGGGTGGCCAGCATCGGCGCGGGAGGCGGTGCCGGAAGCACAGGCCAGGGCAGCAGGCACAGCAGGGCGGTGAGAAGCAGGCGCATGGCGGCGAGCCGGGATGAGGAAGCGCCAGCGTCGCGGGCAGGGGTGATTTTCGGGATCAGCGCACATCGCGGCGGTCTGTAGGAAAGCGCCTCGCGAGCTGATCGCCTACGCCGCCAGGATCAGCGTGGCCAGGCGGCGGAAGGAACCGGCCCTGGCGCGGGATTCACGCCCTCGTCCAGCACCACGCGATCAACGCGATGCCATGCAGGAGCACCATCGTCCAGAACGCGAGGCGATAGCCCGGCTTGCGCGACTTGTGCCGCAGCGTCTGTTGCGCGATCCACGCGCCGGGCCAGCCACCGGCGAGTTCGAGCAGGTGCAGGGTGGCTTCGGGCGTGCGCCAGCGGCCTGTCTGGGCTGCATGCTTGTCGAGGGCGTAGGCGACGAAGGTGATCGCCGACAGGACCAGCGGCACGAACACCGCTTCGAATGGAAGTCGGCCAGCGCGGATGGCCCACGCAATGAAAAAGACATAGGCCACGATGGCGAGTGCGCCGGGCAGGGCGGATGCGGGCCGCTGCACGACAGCGCGCGCGGCGGCCGTCGGTCTGGCCGAGCGCGCGGCCGGTACCGTGCGGCGCACGGCCTGCGCGCGCCATCTGCCGTCGGCCTGGCGTTGCGCGTCGAACTTCACCAGTTCGCCAGGCTCGGGCCGTCGCCCTTCCAGCCGGTAATCGCGCACGTGGAAGAAAACCCGCGCCGGTTCGCCGTCGAGCGGCGCGATGAAGCCGAAGCCGCGGTCGTCGTTCCACTCAATGACCTTGCCGAGCCGTTCCATCGACGGCGGGGCCTCAGTGCAGCAGGATCAGCGTGGCCAGGCCCAGGAAGCAGAAGAACCCCATCACGTCGGTCACCGCGGTGACCACGACGGTGCCCGCCACGGCCGGGTCGATGTCCATGCGCTTGAGCAGCAGCGGCAGCAGCACGCCGGCGGTCGCGGCGGCACAGAAGTTGATGATCAGCGCCAGCGCGATGACCAGCGACAGCAGCGGGCTGCGGAACCACACGAACGCGATCACGCCGACGATGCCGCCGATCAGCAGGCCGTTGATCAGCGCCACGCGGATCTCCTTCCACAGCAGGATGCGTGCGTTGCTGGAGCCCACCTGGCCCAAGGCCAGGCCGCGCACCATCAGCGTGAGCACCTGCACGGCCGCATTGCCGCCGATCCCGGCCACGATGGGCATCAGCACGGCCAGCGCGACGATCTTCTCCAGCGTCACCTCGAACTGGCCGATCACGCTGGCTGCCAGGAACGCGGTGAAGAGATTGATGCCCAGCCACACGACGCGGCCGCGCACGGCGCGCCTGACCGGCGAGAACAGGTCCTCGTCCTCGTCCAGGCCGGCGGCGCCCAGCACCTGGTGCTCGGCCTGCTCGCGGATGATGTCCACCACGTCATCGATGGTGATGCGACCCAGCAGGATGTTGTTGTCGTCCACCACGGGCGCGGACACCCAGTCATGGTCGGAGAACTGGCGCGCGACTTCCTGCGCGCTTTCGCCCACGTCGATGGCCGGCTGTTCGTCATCGATCAGCCGGTTGATGGGCGTGCTGTCCTCGTGCGTGACCAGCGAGGCGAGCGACACGCGACCCAGGTACTGGTGGCGGCGGCTGACCACGTACAGGTGGTCGGTGTGGTCGGGCAGTTCGCCGCGCAGGCGCAGGTAGCGCAGCACCACGTCGACATTGACGTCGGCGCGCACGGTGACCACGTCCGGGTTCATCAGGCGGCCGGCGGTGTCCTCCGCGTACGACAGCACCTGCTCGAGGCGCTCGCGGTTCTCGCGGTCCATCGACTTGAGCACTTCGTCGATGACGGTGTCCGGCAGGTCCTCGACCAGGTCGGCCAGGTCGTCGATGTCCAGGTCTTCGACCGCGGCGATGATCTCGTCCGGGTCCATGTCGGCCAGCAGGCTCTCGCGCACCTCGTCACCGACGTGCACCAGTACCTCGCCGTCGTCCTCGGCATCGACCAGTCCCCACACGACCTCGCGCTTGCCCGGCGGCAGCGATTCCAGCAGGTTGCCGATCTCCGCCGGCGACAGCGTGTTGACCAGGCGGCGCACAGGCCCCAGCCGGCCGCTGTCGAGTGCGTCGGAGAGCAGGCGCAACTGGCGCGCGGTCTTGTCGTGGCGGATGGCTTCGACCATTCGGTACTCCGGAATGGGGCCGATCCGCGTGACGGATGCGACCGGGGCATCAGGTGTTCATTCCCGCATTATCGCCCGCGCGACGGAATATGGACACCCTTCCGGGTCCAAGGACTGTGCGTCGGATGTGGGAGCGATGCCCGTCGCGATGGGGCTTTGCCGGGGAATCATCGCGACTGGCGTCGCTCCCGCGCTGGCAACTCAGCCGCCCGTCGCCGCCTTGAGCCAGCGTTCGATGCCGGCGCGGTCGCGTGCCTGCAGCAGTTTGCTGGCGCGTGCCTGCAACTGGCCGAGGTTGCAGTCGCGGATGGCGCGGCGCAGCTCCAGCATGGTGGCCGGATGCAGGCTGAACTCGTTGAGCCCCAGCGCCAGCAGCATCGGTGCCATCTTCGCGTCGCCGGCGATCTCGCCGCACATCGCCACCGGCACCTTGTGCTCGGCCCCGATGCTGATGACGTGGCGCAGCAGCCGCAGCACGCCCGGATGCAGGGGCGAATACAGTTCGCCCAGCGCGTCGTTGTTGCGATCGGCGGCCAGCAGGTACTGCACCAGGTCGTTGGTGCCGATGGAGAGGAAGTCGACCACGTCCACGAAACTGTGCAGCGCGATGGCGGCGGCCGGCACTTCGATCATGGCACCCAGCGCGATGTGGTCGGCGACCTCGTGGCCCTGCTTGCGCAGTGCGGTGGTGATCCGCTTCATGTGCCGCCTGACCAGCAGGATCTCCTCGCGGCTGCTGACCATCGGCACCAGCACGCGCACCGGGCCATAGCCGGACGCACGCAGGATGGCGCGCAACTGGGTGTCGAACACGCCCTGGTGTGCCAGCGACAGGCGCACGCCGCGCAGGCCCAGGGCGGGGTTGTCCTCGTCGCTGACGGTCAGCCCGGTACGGTCGGCCTTGTCCGCGCCCAGGTCGAGCGTGCGGATGGTCACCGGCCGGCCGCTCATGCCCAGCACCACGTCGCGGTAGGTGCGGAACTGTTCGTCTTCGTCCGGCAGCTCGTTGCGCTGCAGGAACAGGAACTCCGTGCGATACAGCCCCAGCCCGGCCGCGCCCAGCGCATGTGCGTGCGCCACGTCGTCGAGCGACTCGGCGTTGGCCCACAACGCGATGTCCACGCCGTCGAGGGTGCGGCTGGGCTTGGAGCGCAGGCGCCCGAGTTCGCGTTCCTCCTTCGCGGCCTCGCGCAGGCGGACGCGGTAATGGCGGAGGTCCTCGGCGTCGGGATTGACGATGACCGAGCCGGTGTTGCCGTCCACCAGCAGGATGTCGCCGTCATTGATGCGCTGCAGGGCCTGCGTGTTGCCCACCACCAGCGGCAGGTGCAGGCTGCGGGCCAGGATGGCGCTGTGCGACAACGGGCTGCCGGCCGCGGTGACGATGGCCACCACGCCCTGCGTCTGCAGCTGGGCCAGTTCGGACGGGGCCACGTTGTCGCTGACCAGGATTTCGCCGGCCACGCCACTGGTGTCGGTGGCACGCTGGTGCAGGTGGGCATGGATGCGGCCGATCACATGGTCCAGATCGTCCATGCGGCTCTTGAGGTAGGCATCGTCCATGCCGTCGAACACCGCGGCCAGCCGGTCGCGCTGCAGGCGCAGGGCGTAGTCGGCGGAATAGCGGCCGGTGCGGATCAGTTCGTCCAGGCCGTGCAGCAGTTCCGGATCATCCAGCAGCAGCGCATGCAGGTCGAGGAACTCGCCGACCTCCTTGGCCAGCGCACCGTGCAGGCGCTGGCGCAGGCTGTGCATTTCGCGCCGGGTGGCATCGACGGCATCGTGCAGGCGGGCGAGCTCGACATCCACCTGGTCCTGGCGGATGCGCTGCTCGGCCACCTCCAGCACATGCGGCAGCCGGACCCGGGCCCGTCCCAGCGCACTGCCGCGCGAAGCCCCATGGCCCGGCAGCAGCGCCCTCATTCAGGACTCCTCGTCGAATCGTCGCTCGAACAAGCCGATCACCGCCTCCAGGGCGGCGGCTTCGTCCTCGCCATCGATGCGCACGGTCACCGGGGTGCCCTGGCCGGCGGCCAGCAGCATGACGCCCATGATGCTCTTCGCGTTCACTTCGCGACCCTTGGCCGCCAGCGTGGCGTTGCAGCGGAAGCCGGACAGCGTCTGCACCAGCTTGGCGGTGGCGCGCGCATGCAGGCCGAGGCGGTTGGAAACGGTGAGTTCGCGTTCAAGCATCGTCGTGTAAGACTCCATTGCGTGCGCCGGCGGCGGCAGTCGCCGGCAGTTCGTCCAGTCCCTGTTCCGAATAGTTCATCACCCGCATCAGCATGGGCAGGCTGAGTGCGGATACCCGCCGTACCGGCGTGCCCAACCGTGCCAGCCGGCCCGCCAGGTTGCTGGGGCTGGCACCGTACAGGTCGGTCAGCACCAGCACCCCGTCACCGCTGTCCACCCGCCGCAGCGCGGCCGACGCCAGCGGCAGCAGGGCGTCCAGATCCGCGTCCAGCGGCACCTCGAAGGCTTCCGCCTTCAAGGGAAGTTGTCGCAGCAGCGCGGTGGCGACCGCAAGGATCGCCGCGCCCACGCCGGGATGAGTCACCAGAAGAATGCCACAGGCCATGCTGGAACGTTAACAGACGTGCATGACGGGCTGGAAGCAGCGCCGATGGAACGGAGCGGGTGGGGACGGGGAGTTGCCCCGCGCCCGGTCAACTCACTCCAGTTCGCGGTGGAAGGTGGCCACTTCTTCCCAGCCCAGCTCGCGGGCGTGACGGGCCAGGGTTTCGGCCAGGTAGACGGAGCGGTGCTTGCCGCCGGTGCAGCCGAACGCGATGGTCACGTAACTGCGGGTCTCGCCACGCAGGCGCGGCAGCCAGGTATCCAGGAAGCCGCTGACCTGGCCGACGTATTCGGCCACGTCGGGCTGGGCTTCCAGGTATTCGCGGACCTTGGGGTCGCGCCCGGAGTAGGGCCGCAGGTCGGGGTTCCAGTGCGGATTGGGCAGCACGCGCGCATCGAACACGAAGTCGGCATCGCCAGGCACGCCGCGCTTGTAGGCGAAGGATTCGAACAGCAGCGAAAGCGAAGTGCCCTTGTTGAACGCGAACTCCGCGATGATGCGGCGGCGCAGCTGGTGCACGTTCAGATGGCTGGTGTCGATGATCACGTCGGCTTCGGCCAGCAGGGGCTGCACGATGGCGCGCTCCTGGCGGATCGCCTCGCTCAGCGTCCGGCCGCCATGTCCCAGCGGATGCCGGCGACGGGTATCCGAATAGCGCCGCAGCAGCACGTCGTCGCTGGCGTCGAAGAAGATCAGCCTGCCCTCCAGGCCGAGCTGCGCGAGCGCCGCACGCCACTGGGCAAGCTTGGACAGGTCGCTGTGGCGGCTGCGCACGTCGATGCCGACCGCGATCTTCGGCGGCACTTCGTCGTCGCGCATCAGGCTGCGCACGAACGACGGCAGCAATTCGACGGGGAGATTGTCGACGCAGTAGTAGTCCAGGTCCTCGAAGGTCTTCAGCGCCACCGACTTGCCGGAACCGGACAGCCCGCTGACGATCACCACCGTGGGCGCGGTGGCTGGCGGCGCACCGTTTTCCTCCAGTGCGTCATGCGCGTGCGGCGTTCCGGTCTCGATCATGCTCACGGCGTGCTGCGCTCCAGCAGGTTGCTGTGGCGGGCGATGAACATGGCGGCCGGGTCGATGCCCTTGGTGCGCAGGATGTGCAGGCGGGTCGCCGCTTCGGTGAGCACGGCCAGGTTGCGGCCGGGCATCACCGGCAGGGTGATCAGCGGCACGTCCAGGTCCAGCACGTGGCGCGTGCCGGAGTCGCCGGTCAGGCGCTCGTAGCCGTGCGGGTTGGGCTCGGTCATCGGCCGGGTAAGGTGCACGATCAGGCGCAGGTACTTGTTCTTCTTCACCGCCGTGTCGCCGAACATCTCGCGCACGTTGAGCACGCCCAGCCCGCGCACTTCCAGCAGGTCCTGCAGCAGTTCGGGACAGGTGCCGTCCAGCACGTCCGGGGCGATCTGGGTGAACTCGGGCGCGTCGTCGGCCACCAGCCGGTGGCCGCGGCTCAGCAGTTCCAGTGCCAGCTCGCTCTTGCCGGACCCGGCTTCGCCGGTGATCAGCACGCCGATGGAATAGATCTCCATGAACACGCCATGCAGCGTGACGCGCGGGGCCAGCGTGCGCGCCAGATGGTAGGACAGGTGGTTGAGCAGTTCATGGCCGCGCTTGGGCGATACCCACAGCGGCGTATCGGTTTCGTTGGCGGCTTCGCGCAGGTCTTCGGGGCAGGACTGGTTCTTGCTGATCACCAGCGCCAGCGGCCGGAAATGCACGATCTTCTCGATGATCTCCCAGCGCTGCCGCGAATCGAGGGAATCGAGCCAGCCCAGTTCCTCGGTGCCGAGGATCTGCACCTTGTTGGGATACACGGCATTGAGATAGCCGGCCAGGGAGGGACGCCGCGATACGGTATCGCCGGCCTCCAGCACGCGCTTCTCGCCTTTCTGTCCGGCCAGCCAGCGCAGGGCCAGCTTGTCCTTCTGTTGGTCGAACAGTTCACGGGCGGTGATGCTGGTGTTCATCATGCGGCGGCGGCTCATGGACGCGGCCAGGGGCCGGGTGCCGGTCAGTGTAATGCGCGGCCATGACCGCCGCGACACCGGGGGGGACGTTCGCCGGGAGGATGGGACGAGGCGGGGAATGGGTGGGGCATGCACGGCGGGCGCGTGGACAGCGCTGTGCGCATGTCCACGCGCCGGTACAGCGGGGGAAAAACTACTCGGCGAGCTCGGTGCGGACGCTGCTGCGTTGCACGTCACTGCGTTTTTCCTTGTGCTTGACGATCAGGCGGTCGAGCTTGTCGGCCAGGATGTCGATGGCGGCGTACATCGTCTGTGCGCCGGCGTCGGCGTGCAGGGTGCGGCCAGCCAGGTTGACGGTGGCTTCGGCCAGGTAATCGGGCTTGCGGGTCCCCAATTGCGTACGGACTTCGAAGGGTTGATCGAAGTGGCGCTCCAGCCGCTTCAGCTTGGTCTCGACGTATTCGCGCAGGGCGGGAGTGACTTCGATTTCATGGCCGTAAGTCTCGATACGCATCGTGCTACCTCCTTCAGGTCAGTAAGCCGCACCGTTGTGTGCGGAAGAGCGTGTCACAAGCAGTGACAACGCAAACAGGCTTGGGGTTCCGGCAATCTCCTTTTTTATTTGGCGGGTTTTATCTGACGGGGTGCGGAAGGTTTGTCCTCTCCACGGCATTAAAGATGGACCCGATCCGGCCAACTATCAACGGTTGGCCGGATATTTTTCGCAGGTGTTAGAAAAACGTGTAAATGCCGTTCCCGATGCACTGTCGAAGGGTGCGGTCGGTCCGTATTCAGGCGATGCGGACGCGCTCGTGTGACGAGAGGATGTTCATCGCTTCGCGGTATTTGGCCACGGTGCGGCGTGCCACGGGCACGCCGGAGGCCTTCAGCAGCTCCGCCAGTTTGGCGTCGGACAACGGCTTGCGCGGGTTCTCGTTTTCCACCAGCCGGCGGATCATCGCCTGGATCGCCGTGCTGGATGCTTCACCACCCCCGTCGGTGTCGATGCCGGAGGCAAAGAACGCGCGCAACGGCAAGGTGCCGCGTGGCGTGCGCACGTACTTGCGTGCGATCGCGCGCGACACGGTGGATTCGTGCAGGCCGACTTCCTCGGCCACGTCGCGCAGGGTGAGCGGGCGAAGCGCCTGCTCGCCGAATTCCAGGAAGCCGGACTGCTGGCGCAGCAGGCAGCGCGTGACCTTGAGCAGGGTTTCGCCACGGGCTTCGAGGCTCTTCAGCAGCCAGCGCGCCTCCTGCAGCTGGCCTTTCAGGTAGCCGGCATCGCTTTCGCCGCACTGCCGGATCATCTGTTCGTAGCCGCGATGGATGGTGATGCGCGGCAGCGTGTTGCCGGCGAGTGCGGCGCGCCAGACGCCGCGATGCCGCCAGACCACGCAGTCGGGCACGACATAGGTGTCATGCGACAGGTCGCCGACCTGGGCCCCTGGCTTGGGATCCAGCGTACGCAGCAGCTGCACGGCCTCTTCCACGTCGGCGACGGGCAGCCTGAGCTCCTGTGCCAGCCCTGCCACGCCGCTGCGCGGCAGGCGCTCGAGGGCGGTATCGGCGATCTTCAGCGCCAGGGCCTTGCCGGGCGTATCGTCGCTGAGGACCGACAGTTGCAGGTGGAGGCATTCGCCCAGCGTGCGTGCGGCTACGCCGACCGGATCGAAGCGCTGCAGCTGGTGGAGCACCACGAGGATCTCGTCTTCGCCGGCCTCGATCTCGGGGCGCAGTGTCTGGGCGATGTCGGCCAGTGGCTCGCGTAGGTAACCGTCGTCGCCGAGTGCGTCGATCAGCGCCGCGCCGATGCGGCGGTCGCGTACGGACAGCTGCGACAGATGCAGCTGCCACAACAGGTGGTCGTGCAGCGTGTCGACTTCGGCCACGCGTTCGGCGGGGCTGCCACCTTCGTCGTCATCGAACGAGCCGCCGCTGCCGGAGGTCGTCCATGGCCCTTCATCGGGCGACCAGGTCTCGTCATCGCGCTCATCGCGTGCCAGCGTGTCCCGGTCGTCCTCCGGTGCGCTTTCCTGGCCGTCGCGTTCCTTGCCGGCTTCCAGCGGTGGCGCCGGTGCCTCTTCGTTCTCGTCCCAGTCCAGCAGGGGATTGGTTTCCACCGCTTCGGTCAGTTCGACTTCCAGCTCGGCGGTGGACATCTGCAGCAGACGGATGGCCTGACGCAGCTGCGGCGTCATGACCAACTGTTGTCCCAGCGATGTCTGCAGGCGTGGCTTCATTCCCGACCCATGAAACGCGATGGACCCCTCGGGCCCGTGCCGCGGATCACAGGCGGAATGCATCCCCCAGGTAGACCCGACGCACGTCCGGATTGGCCAGCAACGCGTCCGGCGCCCCCTGCGCCAGTACGCTCCCGGCATTGAGGATATACGCCCTGTCACAGATTCCCAAGGTTTCGCGGACGTTGTGGTCGGTGATCAGCACACCGATGCCGCGGTTCTTGAGGTGTTTGACGATGCGCTGGATCTCGCCGACCGAGATGGGGTCGACGCCGGCGAAGGGCTCATCCAGCAGCATCAGGCGGGGCTTGGCGGCCAGCGCGCGGGCGATCTCGCAGCGGCGTCGCTCGCCGCCGGAGAGGCTGGCGCCCAGCTGGTCGGCCACGTGGCTGATCTGGAGTTCATCGAGCAGGGAGGCCAGTTCGCGGTCGATGCCGGCGGCGTCCAGGTCCTCGCGCAGTTCCAGCACCAGACGGATGTTGTCCGACACGCTGAGCTTGCGGAACACCGACGGTTCCTGCGGCAGGTAACCCACGCCCAGCTTGGCGCGGCGATACATCGGTTCGGCGGTGATGTCCTGGCCGTCCAGCTCGATGCTGCCGGCGTCGGCGGCCACCAGGCCGACGATCATGTAGAAGCAGGTCGTCTTGCCGGCGCCATTGGGGCCCAGCAGGCCGACGACTTCGCCAGCCTCGAGGGTCAGCCCGAAGTCGCCGACGACTTCGCGTTGCTTGTAGCGCTTGCGCAGGCCCTTGGCGGTCAGCATCACTTCTTGCCCTGTGCCGCCGGCGCGGACTTCGGCTGGATGACGGTGCGCACGCGGCTGCCGTCGCCACCGCTCTGGATGTTGCCGGTGACCGTGTTGTAGACCATGCGCTGGCCGCTGTTGGCGCCGCGGTCGGATTTCACCGTGTAGTTGCCGATGAAGGTGATGGTCTCGTTGGTCATGTCGTATTCGACGCGGTCGGCCTGCGCATCCATCCAGCTGCCGTCGTCCAGCTGCTGCCGCATCTTGACCTGCTTGCCGGTGAAGATGGCTTTGGACAATTCACCGTTCCGGCGGATGATTTCCGCGCGCGCGGCATTGATCGCCAGGCTGCCCTGGCTGAGCGCCACGTTGCCACCGAGGACCGTCGTGCCGTCCCCGTTGACGATGCCCGACTGGGAGTCGGATTCGATGTTCATGGCCTGGTTGCGGTCGGACGACTTGGCCACCCCTTCTGCGGCAGGCAGCAGTAGCAGCAGCGCGGCACTAGCGAGCAGAACGCGGTTCATAGATAGATTTCACCTGGGATTTGAGTTCGTATGCCTTGGTCTTGAGGTTCATCTCAAAACCACGCCCGCTCAGTCTAGAGCCTGGCTGGGTAAGGGTCACGAGATCGTCGCTGGTCGCGAGGTCCCGGTCGGGGAAGACGTTGAGTTGCTCGGTACGGAATTCGGCGGTCTGGGCGCTGCCCTTCGGCGGCGTGCCATGCACGTCGCCGCGCAGGCGCAGCTCCTCGCCCTTGGCGGCCAGCCAGCCGGTCTTGGCGCGCAGTTCCCAGGAGCGGCCTTCCTCTTCCGGCAGCAGGAACAGCGGCGTGGTGATGGTGAACGTCTGGTCCACCGGATTGCGCGCCATCTCCGGCGCCCGCACCGCGACGGCCTCCACGCCTTCGCTGTTGAGGGCGATCATCTCGAAATCGCGCATGACGTAATCCGAGCGGTCGGCGACCACCCGGTCCGGTTCGGGTATGTCGCGATTCTTCCACGCCGACCAGCCGCTGATGATGGCGGCCATCAGCAGCACCAGACCCAGGGTGGTACGCCAGCTCATGCGGTCACGCCTTCGAACGAGGGGGCATGCCCCTGCGACGCCAGGATCAGGTCACAGGCTTCGCGCGCCGCGCCCTCGCCGCCAGTACTGCGGGTGCGCCAGTGCGCATGGGCCGCCGTCCACGCATGTGCATTGGCCGGCACGATGCCCAGCCCCACCGCCTGCAGCGGCGGTACGTCGGGGAGGTCGTCGCCCATGAAGGCGACCTCGTCGAGCGAGATGCCCAGGCCGGCGCACAACGTCTTCACCTGCGCCAGCTTGTCCTTGACCCCGGTGAAGACCTGCACACCCAGCTCGCGTCCGCGCGCCACGGCCACGGTGCCGCCGCGGGCGGTGATGAAGGCGACCTCGATGCCGGCGCGCTTCAGCAGCACCAAGCCCTGGCCATCCTGCACATGGAACGCTTTCTGTTCGCGTCCGTCGCCGTCCAGGTACAGGCGGCCGTCGGTCAGGGTGCCGTCCACGTCGAAACAGGCCAGCCGGACGCGCGAGGCGCGGGCGATCAGGTCTTCGTCAAGGGCGTGCAGATGGGAGAGGGGCATCAAGGGGTTTCGAGGGGAAAGTTGGACGGAAGGAACATGAATGCGCGAATGCGGTTACACCACGCGGGCCCGCAACAGGTCATGAATATTGAGGGCGCCGACCGGGCGCTGTTCAGCGTCCACCACGATCAGGCCGCTGATCTGGTGGGCCTCCATGAGTTGCGCCGCCTCCACGGCCAGCTGGTCGGCGCCGATGGTCTTCGGCTGCCGGGTCATGACCTCGCCGATGCGGGTGCCGCGCAGGTCCAGCGACGGGTTGTCGAGCGTGCGGCGCAGGTCGCCGTCGGTGAACAGGCCCACCAGCCGGCTAGCGTCATCGACCACCGCGGTCATGCCCAGGCGCTTGCGGCTCATCTCCACCAGCGCTTCGCTCAGGGTCGCGCCCTGGTCGATGCGCGGTACATCCTCGCCCGCGTGCATCACGTCGGTGATGTGCAGCAGCAGGCGGCGCCCCAGGCTGCCGGCGGGATGCGAGCGGGCGAAGTCGTCGGCCGTGAAGCCGCGGGCATCCAGCAGGGCCACCGCCAGTGCATCGCCCATCGCCAGCGAGGCGGTCGTGCTGCTGGTGGGTGCCAGATCCAGCGGACAGGCCTCGGCCGGCACGCTGACGTCCAGGTGCAGGTCGGCCTCGCGGGCCAGCGTGGACTGCGGGCGGCCAGTCATGGCGATGACCGTGTTGCCCTGGCGCTTCAGCACCGGCAGCAGCATCAGCACTTCGTCCGATTCGCCGGAGTACGAGAGCGCCAGCACCACGTCGGCATCGGTGATCATGCCCAGGTCACCGTGGCCGGCTTCGCCGGGGTGCACGTAGAAGGCCGGGGTACCGGTGGAGGCTAGGGTCGCGGCGATCTTGCGCGCGATGTGGCCCGACTTGCCCATGCCGGTGCAGACCACGCGGCCATGGCTGTCCAGGATGGCCTGGCACACCGCCGAGAATCCGCCATCGATGCGGGCCGCCAGCGCGTCCAGCGCGCGGGCCTCGATCTGGATGACGCGGCGGCCGCTTTCGGCCAGGCTGGTGGCGGAAACGGTCTCGGTCCGGGGAAGCGTCTGGGGCATGCGGAGGCCGGCGCCAAGGGTAGAATGGACCCGTATTTTATTAGGAAAGCCCGTTGGACGCCGAAACCATCCGTAAATTGATCGAATCCGGCCTGCCGGGCGCCCGTGCCGACGTGCAGGGCGACGATGGTGTCCACTTCGAGGCGACAGTCGTGTCAGAGGCCTTCCGCGGCAAGCTGCCGCTGGCCCGGCACCGGCTGGTCTACGCCACCCTGGGCGACCTGATGGGTGGCGCCATCCATGCGCTGGCCCTGAAAACGGTGACGCCCGAAGAAGTCGCCTGACCGGCGGCGTCGTGTCCATGCTCTATCCATTCCGGGGGGAAGAGGTCATGCGGAAGCACGCGGCTGCGCTGGGCATGGTGTGCGCGATGGTGGTGACTCCCTTGCTGGCGGCCACGAAGCCGGAGCAGCGGCCCCCCTCGACCGCGGCACGCGAGGCCCCATTCCACGATGCGCCCCCCGCCTGGCGGGCCTACTTCGATGCGGTGCTGGCGGCACGGAAGCTGACGGACCCCCTGCAACGCTGCCTGGCCTATCCCGACCTGCCCGGCAACCAGTGGCCGGCCCGGCACGCCGAGGTCCACTGCCGCAACCATTTCGAACGCCTGCTGCTGACGACCGACGAGATCCAGGCCGCGCTGGCGAAGGGCGACGTCGCGGCGCTGGAGGCCCGCCTGGATACCTTGCTGGCGCGTCACTTCGACCCCCAGGATCCACGGGAGGACATCCACTACGTCTTCGATGCCCTGCGCGAAGCCACGCCGGCACAGGACGCGCTCACCAAGCAGTGGCTACGGCTGTCGCCGGAAAGCGCCTACGCCCACCTTGCCCGGGGCGCGTACCTGGACGGCGCCGCCTGGAATGCCCGCGGGGAGAAGTACGCGTCCGAGACGCCGCGCGAGAACATGCAGCGCATGTCCCAGATCGCCAGCCAGGCGGTCGTGATGTTCGAGCAGGCCGTGGCACTGGAGCCTCGCCTGCTGCCCGCCTACGAGGGACTGCTGCGTATGTCGGTGGTCGCTTCACTGGATGACGTCGGCGAGCACGCCATCGAACAGGCCGAGCGGGTCGATCCTGGTTGCGTCTCCATGGCCTACGAGCACATGCGCGCGCTGCAACCCCGATGGGGTGGCTCGTACCCGGCGATGTTCCAGTACGCCGAATCCCTGCGCCTGCTGCAGGCCAGCCGGCCCCATCTGGCCATGTACGTGGGCGCGCCGCTGGCCGACCATGCAGATCGCCGGGTGGCCGATGACGAGTACGTGGGCACGACCCTCCAGGGGTTCGAACAGGCCGTCTCGCTGGGCTCCAACGAGGAGTACATGAAGGACGTTGCCAACGTCGCCCTCAATGCCACCGATGGCGCACGCGACCCCTGGAAGGGCTATGCCCATCTGATCCAGGCCGAGCGGTTTTCCCCGCAGAACGCCTGGGCGCAACGCACGCTGGCGCGCTTCCTGATGCGGCGCGATCCCGAATGGGCCCTGCATCACGTCAAGCGGGCCCTCGAGCTGGAGCCGGCCGATGCGGCAGGCCATTACCTCGCAGGCGTGGCCTACTACACTATGCGCCGGTTCGATGCGGCGCAGGCCGAGTACCTGATCGCCATCGATGATGCCGACCAGCGCCAGGCTTCGTTGCGGGAACTGTCCAGCATGTGGCTTTACGCCAGTGGCCTGCCGTCAAGGCAGCGGGCCACCCGGGCGGCACCGTACATCGCGCGCCTGATGAAGGAATATCCCGACGATGGCCAAGGCTGGATCATGCACCTCCACGAGCGGACCATGGTGGACAACCATGTCGATGCGTCGCTGCTGAAGACGGTGCTGCAGAAGGCCGACCGCAGCGATCCCTGGCAGGCGCGTGCCATCCAGCCTTTCGAAGATATCCGCGCCGGCAGGCCCGCCGCGCCCCCTACCCAAGAGTAAGCACATACCCATGCAGAAAATCATCGTCACCGGCGGAAACGCCCTCAACGGCGAAGTCACCATTTCCGGCGCCAAGAACGCCGTGTTGCCGATCCTGTGCGCCACGCTGCTCGCCGATGGCCCGGTCGAGATCACCAACGTGCCGCACCTGCACGACGTGGTCACCACCGTGAAGCTGCTGGGCGAACTGGGCGCGGGCATCAGCATCGACGAAGGCACGCTGTCCAGGGGCAGTGCGATCACGGTCGACCCGCGCAGCGTCAATCAGCATGTCGCCCCGTACGAACTGGTCAAGACCATGCGCGCTTCGATCCTGGTGCTGGGTCCGCTGCTGGCCAAGTACGGCGCCGCCGAAGTGTCGCTGCCCGGTGGCTGCGCGATCGGTTCGCGCCCGGTGGATCAGCACATCAAGGGCCTGCAGGCGCTCGGTGCGGACATCACGGTCGAGAACGGCTTCGTGAAGGCCAAGGCCAGGCGCCTGAAGGGCGCGCGCTACGTCTTCGACATGGTCACCGTCACCGGCACCGAGAACGTGCTGATGGCCGCCACGCTGGCCGAAGGCACCACCGTGCTGGAAAACGCCGCGATGGAACCGGAGATCACCGACCTGGCCGACTGCCTGATCGCACTGGGCGCGAAGATCGAGGGCGCGGGGACTTCGCGCATCGTCGTGCACGGTGTCGAGCGCCTCAGCGGCGGTCGTCATGCCGTGGTGCCGGACCGCATCGAAACCGGCACCTTCCTGGTCGCGGCCGCGATGACCGGTGGCCGGATCACCGCACGTCGCGCGCGTGGCGACACGCTGGATGCCGTTCTCGACAAGCTGACCGAAGCCGGCGCGCACATCGAGACGACCGCCGACACGATCACGCTGGACATGCAGGGCAAGCGCCCCAAGGCCGTCAGCCTGACCACCGCGCCGTACCCGGCATTCCCCACCGACATGCAGGCGCAGTTCATGGCACTCAACTGCATTGCCGAGGGCGTGGGCGTCATCAACGAGACGATCTTCGAAAACCGCTTCATGCACGTCAACGAACTGCTGCGCCTGGGCGCCGACATCCGCGTGGAAGGCCACACCGCCATCGTGCGGGGCGTGCCCCGGCTGAGCGGTGCGCCGGTGATGGCGACGGACCTGCGTGCCTCCGCTTCGCTGATCCTGGCAGGCCTGGTGGCCGATGGCGACACCACCATCGACCGCATCTACCACCTGGACCGTGGCTACGAGAACATCGAGGAAAAACTCGGTGCGTTGGGCGCGAAGATCCGGCGCGTGTCATGAGCACGCCCATCGTCAAGGCGCCCGCGTCGCGCTCGCGCTTTCCGCTGCGCCGCAAGATCCTGCTCGGCTTCGTCGCACTGTTGCTGGCGGCGGTCGCGTGGCTGCATTTCACCGGTGCGGCCGGCACGCACGGCATTCCCAGCCAGGACATGGACTGGAACGGCGACGGAACGGTCACGGAAACCGAGATCGCGGAAGCGTTCTATGCGGTCGTCGTCACCCAGACCGAAGAAGGACCCCGCCACTGCAACAGCTTCGCCTGGCGCAAGAACGGCCAGACCATCCGCCTGGACTGCAAGACGGTGTTCCAGCCAGCGCAGGCCGGCGACAAGGACTGAAAGAAAAAGCCCGGCATTGCCGGGCTTTTTTTCGTGTGAGGCGTGCGTGTCACCGCCATGATGTCAGCTGCAGCCGGAAGGTTTCGCTGCCGCCCTCGCGTTGCACGATGCGTACGGGTGTGGGCACGCCTGCGGCGACCCAGACCGTCGTCTGCTTGTCACCCGCCACCTGCACTGCCCGTGATGTATCCAGCGTGCGGCCCGCGACGACCAGCTTTTCACGACCGACCACGCGATAACCGAGGGGCTTGGCGCGGCCGTTCTCGACCAGCCGGTAACTCACGGCGTTGCGGCCGGCCCCCACGTCGCGTACCAGCGCAAGATTGACCAGCAGCGCGTCCATGTCCCCCGGTCGCAGGGGGATAGGGCCGGCGCGGTGGGGTTTCACGTCGCCACTCCAGCGCGCCTGCAGTGCCTTCCAGTTGTAGTGGGTGATGATCGACCGGGTCTTCATCAGGTAGGTGGAGCGGTCGCTGCCACCGACGGGACGGTAGCGGCCCGCGGCGTCTTCGAACACCGTGGCCTGGCTGAGGTTGGCGGCGGCGTTGCGGATGCCCATGGCGTACGTCCAGCGGTTGCCCTGTCGGGTCAGCGTCATCGCGCCACGGGCTGAAATGCCCTTGTATGAGGCGTCGTACTGGGCGCTGAACGGGGCGAGTGCGTACGCAGGCAATGCCAGCGCCGACGTGCCTGCAGCCAGCGCGATCATCGTGAGGCCGGTCATGCTTGTCATGCAGACATCCCTGTCGTCGTGGAATGACAGGGATCTCGCCGAAACCGTCAGCGCCAGGACTTCAGCTGCAGGTCGATGGCGTCCTGGCCGTTCTCGCGCTGCAGGATGCGCGCGGGCACCGGCATGTCCGGCACGATCCAGACGATGGTCTGCTTGTCGCCATCGGTGCGGATGACCTTGGTGGCGCTTTGCGGCTTGCCGCCGACCGTGATGTTTTCCTTGCCGGCGACCTGGTAGGTCATCGGCTTGGCGCGCCCGTTCTCGACCATGCGGTAGTTCAGCGGCTTGCCCGCGGCGACATCGCGCACGATGGCCAGGTTGACCAGCAGCGCGTCCATGTCGCCGGCTTGCAGCTTCACCGGTCCGGCGCGATCGGGCTTGACGTCACCCGACCAGGTGGCCTGTGCCTTGGACCAGTCGTAGACGGTGTTGACGTTCTTCTTCTTGATCAGCAGGCGCGACGCGTCGGTACTGGACAGCGGGCGCAGGCGGCCGTCCTGTTCGTCGAACACGGTGCGCTGGCTCAGGTCCACGGCCTGGTTGCGCACGGTGAGCGTATACAGCCAGCGGTTGTTGGCCTGCGGCGCGACCACCATCTGGCCTTCGCCCACCATGCCCAGCGCACTGGCCTGGTATTGCGCGGTGAACGCTTCCACCGCCAGCGCGGGCGCACTGGTGGCGCCCAGCAATGCGGCAACGCCCAGCAGACGGACGGAACGAAGGGTAGGGATGTTCATGCTCATGGCACTCCTTGGTATTCGACCAGGCGCAGGTCGATGGTGTCCTGGCCGTTTTCCCGCTGCAGGATGCGCACGGGGGTGGGCACGCCATCGGCGACCCAGAAAATCGTTTCGTCATTGCCGCCGTTGGTGCGGTTGACGCGCAACGCACTGTAACTCAGCTCTTCCACCGCGATGGTCTCGGGCTCGGCGGCGACCACGTACTGGTAATCGCGCACGCGGCCGTTGTCCACCACGCGGTAGTTCAGGGCGCGCCCCGGCGCCGCGTCGCGGATGACGGCCAGGTTCATCAGCAGCGCACTCATGTCGCCCGGCTGCAGCGGCAACGGCGCGCGGCGGTTCTTCTTGATGTCACCCTGCCACTGCGCGGTCTTTGCACGCCAGTCGTAGGTGCCAACCATCTTCTTGCCCATCAGCAGCGCGTGGCGGACAGTGGCCTGGCTGAGCGGGCGGAAGTCCTCGCCCACCGTGTCGAACACCGTGCTCTGCTCGATGTTCAAGCCGGCCAGCCGCGCGAAACCGCGCGTGCCCTTCACGCCCAGGTCGATCTGCCACTGGTCACCGCTTCGCGGCGCCACCTTCATGCTGGCGCTGCCTGCCAGCTTGCCCTCGTTGTAGGCCTGGTAGCTGGCCACGAACGGCTCCAGCGCCCGGGCGGGCGCAGCGAGTCCGGCCAGTGACAGGCCAAGCAACAGGGCAGGCAACGGTGAGGGCATCCAGGGGGTCACGGATTCAAACGGTCGGTTGAATCTAGGAGGAGGGGATTTAATAGCGGCTGACCGTGACAGAGCGTAATGTCGCCCTGTTCAGCCAGCGCGCCGGTCGCCGCCAGCCGCAGCACCGCGACCAACAGTGCGTGTTCACGCGGAAGCAGGCGCGCCGCCAGCGTTTCGGGCGTGTCGTCGGCCAGGATGGGTACCCGTACCTGGGCAATGACGGCGCCGGCGTCCAGTTCAGGTATGACGAAGTGGACGCTTGCGCCGTGGTCGGCATCGCGCGCCTCCAGCGCACGCGCGTGGGTGTGCAGCCCGCGGTAGCGGGGCAGCAGCGAGGGGTGGATGTTCAGCAGCCGGCCGCGGAACCGGGCGATGAGCGCATCACCCAGGATGCGCATGTAGCCGGCACACACCACCCAGTCCGGCCGCACCGCGTCGATGGCCTGCGCCAGCGCGTCCTCGTAGGCGGTCTTGTCCGGGAAGCCCGAGGGCCGGCGGCTCCAGCGCAGGGGCTCCGGCACCTGCTGCAACGCCGGCGCAGCGGGCCTGTCGGAGAACACGCCCACGACCTCGGCATCCAGCGTGCCCCGCCGGATTGCTTCGAGGATGGCCTGCAGGTTGCTGCCCCGGCCGGAGGCCAGCACCGCGATGCGGGCGGTCATCGACGTGTCTTCCCGCGCTCGCCGCGGGCCAGCGGCCACACCAGCAGCGCCCCCAGGGTGGCCAGCAGCATGTCGGCATGCGCGTCCCAGCTGTCGCCCTGTTGCCCGTTGTAGGACTCGGCGGCCTCGGGTGACAGGGTCAGGGCGATGCCCCATTCCAGCCACTCGTAGATCAGGCTGCTGCACATGATCAGCATCACCGCCAGCGTGAAGGCGTGACCCGCCGACAGGCGTGGCCAGCGCTGGCGCAGCCAATGCCAGAGGGCCGGCGTGAAGCAGACCCCGTACATCAGGTGGATGAAGCGGTCGAAGTGGTTGCGCTGCCAGCCGAAGGCCTGTGCCGGCGACCAGCCGGTGAGCGAATGCAACCAGGCATCGTAGGGAACGTAGGAATACAGCCAGCGCGCCCCGATGCAGTGCGCGACGATGAAGGCGCAGATCAGGACGAAGTGGGACGGACGCAGCGGCCAGCGCCGGTCATGCCACCACAGCCAGGCCAGGCCCAACACGGTCAGGCTGCTGTGCATGCCCTGTTCCAGCGGCCAGCGCGGCGCGATCCAGCTGGCGATGAACACCGCCAGCGTCACTCCGAAGGCGAGTCCCTTGCTGCGCGGCATGCCGCGCTCAGCCGATCCGGACGCGTTCGCCACTCGTGGCCGCCACCACCTGGCCGATCTGCCAGTGCGCCAACTGCAGGCGGGCCAGGTCGGCCTGGACGGCCGGCAGCTGGTCGGGCGCCACCACCAGCACGAACCCGATGCCGCAGTTGAAGGTGCGCCACATCTCGGTGTTCTCCACCGCGCCTTCGCGCTGCAGCCAGTCGAACACCGGCGGCAACGTCCAGGCGCCCGCGTCGATCTCCAGGCCGAGGCCTTCAGGGATCACGCGGATGATGTTCTCGGTCAGGCCGCCGCCGGTGATGTGGGCCATGGCGTGCAGGTCATGGGCCTTCAGCAGTTCGAGGATGGGCTTCACGTACAGGGTGGTCGGTGCCATCAGCGCATCGGCCAGCTTCACGCCGCCCACGTCGATGTCGGCCGGGCGGCCCGCGCGGTCATAGATGCGGCGCACCAGCGAATAGCCATTCGAATGCGGCCCGCTGGACGCGATGCCCACCAGCACGTCGCCGCTACGCACCTTGCCGCCATCGAGCAGTTGCGATTTCTCCACCGCCGCCACGCAGAAGCCGGCCAGGTCGTATTCGCCAGGGCCGTACATGTCGGGCATTTCCGCCGTCTCGCCGCCGATCAGCGCGCAGCCGGACAGTTCGCAGCCGCGGGCGATGCCGCCGACCACGGCCACCGTGGTGTCCACGTCGAGCTTGCCGGTGGCGAAGTAGTCCAGGAAGAACAGCGGCTCGGCGCCCTGTACCAGCACATCGTTGACGCACATCGCCACCAGGTCGATGCCGATGGTGTCGTGGCGGCCCAGCTGCTGGGCCAGCTTCAGCTTGGTGCCCACGCCGTCGGTGCCGGAGACCAGCACCGGCTCGCGGTACTTGCCCGACAGGTCGAACAGCGCGCCAAAGCCGCCCAGGCCGCCCATCACCTCCGGCCGGAAGCTGCGCTTGACCAGCGGCTTGATGCGTTCGACCAGCTCGTTGCCGGCGTCGATGTCGACACCCGCGTCGCGATAGGTCATCGGGGTGGGGGCAGGCGGCGTAGGCTGGGTCACGGGCGGTCGTCGGTGGGGCGGGAGAGGCGTGATTTTAAAGGAATCGGCAGGCGAATCGGTCCTCCTGAACGGGCGACGTTGGCGATGGCCGTCCATTCGGGCAACAATTCACACGATCTGCTGAGCACAAGGACGCTCGATGCGCCGTATTCCAGGTATCGCCCTCGTTGCCACCCTGCTGGCGCTGACACTGTTCGCCAGCCCCTTCGCGCAGGCCCAGTCCGGCCTGCGAACCGAAGGCGATGCGGCCGCGGCGCGCGGCCTCTACCAGGCCGAAGTGTCGGTGAACGGACAGGGCGAGGCCGAGCGCCAGGGTGGTTTCGCGCGCGCGCTGGGCACCGTGCTGGGCAAGCTGTCCGGCGACCGTGGGGCGATGTCGCGGCCGGGCGTGGGCGCCGAACTGCGCAATGCCCGGAATTACGTGGCCAGTTACGACTACCGCCAGGACCAGGGCACGTCGCCGACGGGCGCACCCACCTTCCGCACCATGCTGGTCGTGCGCTTCGAACCCGATGAAGTCGATGCACTTGCGGGTGCGCTGGGCCTGCCGGTCTGGCCGCAGCCGCGTCCCAAGCCGGTCGTCTGGCTCGCCATCAACGATGGCAGCGGACCGCGCCTGGTCGGCCTGCCGCAATCAAATGCCGCCCGTCCGCTGTTGAACCGCGCCATCGAGCGTGGCTACAGCCTGGGCCTGCCTGCCGGCACCGCCGCGGAGCAGGCGCTGGTCGGCGCGATCTGGCGCCAGGATACGGCGGCCGTGGCGCGTGCCTCGTCGCGCTACAGCCCGCCGATGCAGCTGGTGGGCAAGCTGTACCGCGACAAGGGCGGCTGGACAGCGGACTGGGTGTTCGTGGATGCAGGCAAGGTGCTGGCGAAGTGGTCGGTGAGCGATCCCGATGCCCGGCGCGCCATGTCCGCCGGTGCCGACGGCGCTGCCGATGCGCTGGTGAAACGCTACGGCAAGCGCGGTAGCGCCGGTCCTGCGGGCACCTATCGCGTCGTCTTCACCGGCATCGCCAGCACCGACGATTACCTGCGCCTGATGGGGCATCTGCAGAAGATGGCCGTGGTGCGCCGGATCACGCCGGTGCGTGCCAGCGGGGACCTGCTGGAGCTGGACCTGGAGCTGGTCTCCGGCATGTCGGGTTTCCGCCGGATGCTGGGCGATGATGCACCCTTCACCGGTGGCGAAGGCGAGCCCCCGACCTACCGACTCCGCTGACCCGGCACAGGACTGCTCATGGATCTTTCCCCTACCCCCGTCGGCACGCTGGCGCGTCGCTGGCAGTGGCTGATCATCGCGATGATTTCCGGCTGGCTGATCTGGCTGCTGGCGCCGGTGCTGACGCCGTTCGTGCTGGCCGCGCTGCTGGGCTGGCTGGGCGATCCGCTGGTGGACCGGCTGGAGCGCTCGGGGCGCTCGCGCACCGTCGCGGTGGTGCTGGTGTTCACGCTGATGCTGCTGTTGCTGGTCCTGGCGCTGGTGATCCTGGTGCCGATGATCGAGGAGCAGGTGGTGACGCTGGTCGAATCGCTGCCGCAATACCGCGACTGGTTCATGCAGACCGCGCTGCCCTGGGTGGAACGGCGTACCGGACTGCAGCTGGTGGCCTGGCTGGAACCGGACCGGTTGATGGAATGGGTGCGCGGGCACTGGCAGCAGGCCGGCGGCGTGGCGGCGACGATGTTCGGCTACTTCTCGCGCTCGGGCTTCGCGGTGATGGCCTGGATCGCCAACCTGGTGCTGCTGCCGATCCTGACGTTCTACTTCCTGCGCGACTGGGACACGCTAGTCGAACGCATCGCCGCGCTGGTGCCGCGCGACCACATCGCCACGGTCAATCGCCTGGCGCTCGAGTCCAACGACGTGCTGGGCGCGTTCCTGCGCGGGCAGTTCCTGGTGATGCTGGCACTGGGTGCGATCTATGCGATCGGCCTGTCCGTGGTCGGCCTGAAGGTGGGCCTGCTGATCGGCATCATCGCCGGCCTGATCAGTTTCGTGCCATACCTGGGCACGGCGACGGGCATCGTGCTGGGCGTGATCGCCGCGCTGGTGCAGTCCAGCGGCGACTGGTCGCTGGTGACGCTGGTGCTGGGTGTGTTCGTGGCCGGCCAGATGCTGGAAGGCTACGTACTGACCCCGCGCATCGTCGGCGACCGCATCGGCCTGCATCCGGTGGCGGTGATCTTCTCGATCATGGCTGGCGGCCAGCTGTTCGGTTTCCTCGGCATGCTGCTGGCGTTGCCGGTGGCGGCGATCGCCAACGTGCTGCTGCGCTACGCGCACGAACGCTACAAGCAGAGCCCGCTGTATGCGGGCGACCGGCCTGCGATCGTGCTGGATTCCTACATCGACAAGGGCAGCGTGGAGCAGGCCCAGGCACGCGATCCGGACCCGAAGTGAGCAATGCCGGCATGACCGAGCCGACCCTGGTCCCGCAGATCCCGCTGGCGCTGCGTTACCCGCCGGATCAGCGTTTCGACAGCTTCATCGCGCCGCCACCGGGCCTGTTGCCGCAGCTGCAGGCACTTGCGGGCGCGCAGGGCGCGGACTGGCTGTACCTGGCGGGCGCGCCGAAGACCGGCAAGACGCACCTGGCGCTGGCGCTGTGCGCGGCCGCGGAGCAGGCGGGGCGCCGCGCCGCGTTCCTGCCGATGGCTGCGGCGGCGGGGCGCGTGCGGGATGCGCTGTCGTCGCTGGAAGGCAACGACGTGATCGCGCTGGATGGGCTGGACGCCATCGGTGGCACGCGCGATGACGAAGTCGCGCTGTTCGATTTCCACAATCGCGCGCGCGCGGCCGGACTCAACGTGCTCTACACCGCGCGCGGCATCCCGACCGGCATCGGTCTTGAACTCCCCGACCTGCGTTCGCGCCTGCAGCAGTGCACCCGCGTCATGCTGGATCCGCTGGACGACGCCGGGCGCCGCGAGGTGCTTCGTGACCGCGCGCACCGGCGGGGCCTGGTACTGGAAGACGCGGCCATCGACTGGCTGCTGACGCATACCGAGCGCGACCTGGGCACGCTGGTGGCGCTGCTGGAGAAGCTGGACCGTGCATCGCTGGCCGCGCAGCGGCGGGTGACGGTGCCGTTCCTGCGCAGCGTGCTCTGAGCAGGCGCGGCGCCGGCCGCCATCAGCGGCCCGGCAACCTCACCGTGCCAGCAGCTCCCGGTCGAGCTGCGCCAGGCGTTCGGGTGTTCCCACATCGGTCCAGCGGCCGCGATGGTGCTCGCCTGCAATGGCATCCCCCTCCATGAAGGCGCGAAGAACGGGTGCCAGCCGGAAGCGCGGCTTGCCATTCGGCGCCCGTCCGGCGTCGGCGTCGGCATGCGCCTGCCATTCCGCCAGCAGGGCAGTGCGGTAGACGCCGATGCCCGCATAGGTCAGCCGGTGCGCACCATCGCGACGGACATGGCCGGCGTCATCCAGCGCGAAATCGCCATGCGTCGCGTAACCGGGCGGGTCCACCATCACCAGGTGCGCCATTCCCTCGGGTTCCCGAGGCAGGCGGGCGAAGTCGTAGTCGGTCCAGATGTCGCCATTGACCAGCAGGAAGGGTGCATCGCCCAGCCGCGGCAATGCATTCAACATCCCGCCGCCGGTTTCCAGCGGCGTGTCGCCTTCGTAGATGTAGTCGATGGCCAGGCCCCAGCGTTCGCCGTTGCCCAGCGCCTGCGGGAAGCGGTCGGCCAGCCAGCTGGTATTGATGACGACCTCGCGCACGCCGACGGCGGCGAGCTTTTCCAGATGCCAGACGATCAACGCTTTTCCGCCGACATGCAGCAGGGGCTTGGGCGTGTGGTCAGTCAAAGGCCGCATGCGTTCGCCCAGCCCGGCCGCGAAAATCAGCGCCTTCATGGGGCCGCCTTCGATCGCATCGCCGGCCTGATGCGGCCATCGAGCAGACGCTGCAGGCCCGCCAGTTGCGGATAACGCGGCAACACCTCGTCCAGGTAGTCGATGAAGCGCGGCGCATCGGGCAGGTACTTCGACTTGCCATCGCGGTAGTGCAGGCGGGCGAAGATGCCCAGGATCTTCAGGTGGCGCTGGATACCCATCCAGTCCGCATCGCGCAGGAACGTTTCCCAGGACGGCACCGGCAGTCCCGCGTCCTGCGCGCGCTGGTGATAGCGCGACAGCCATTCGTCCACGCGGGCCAACGGCCAACTGAGGAACGCATCCTTGAACAGGCTGACCGCGTCGTAGGCGATCGGGCCGCGCACGCAGTCCTGGAAATCGAGGACCGCCGGGCCGGGGGTGGTCGGCATCAGGTTGCGTGGCATGAAGTCGCGGTGGGTCAGCACGCGCGCCTGCGACAGCGCGTTGTCCATCAGGCGCCGTTGCGCCAGTTCAAGTTCATCCGACTCGCCACAGTCGAGCGTGATGCCCAGATGGCGCTGCAGGAACCATTCGTCGAACAGTCCCGCATCCCGCTGCAGCAGGGCCTCGCCGAACTCCCCCATGCTCGCCGGTGGCGCGATGGCCTGCAATCGCAGCAGCTGGCCGATGGCGGCATCGAACCAGGCATCCGCATTCCCCGCATCCATCATCTGCGCCAGCGTAGGGCCACCCAGGTCCTCCAGCACCAGGAATCCGTTGCCCACGTCGCGCGCCAGCACCTGCGGCACACGCACGCCACCGGATTCCAGCAGGTCGCGCATCGCCAGCCAGGGACGGATGTCCTCCAGCGCGGGCGGCGAATCCATCACGATGCGGCTGCCGCCATGGCCCCGGCTGCGCCAGTAGCTGCGGAACCCGGCGTCCACCGATGCGCGCTCCAGCGTGGCATGGGGATCGCCCAGCGCGCCGCGCGCCCAGTCCAGACGCTGGGCATCCCGCCCGGAAGAGTCCTGAATCGAATCGATCATGCGGTTCCGGCCGGCAAAGGGCTCTAATGCCGTAAAGGGTAAACTGACCCACTACCGACTTGCGAGGGCTGCATGGCCAATCTCCAACCTGTCCTGCTCTCCGGCGGCTCCGGCACGCGCCTGTGGCCGTTGTCGCGCGAAGCCTACCCGAAGCAGTTCCTGCCGCTGGCGGGCGACGACACCATGGTGCAGGCAACCTGGCGCCGCGTCGCGACGCTGGCAGACCGCGCGCCCATCGTGGTGGCGAATGAAGACCACCGCTTCCTGGTGGCCGAGCAGCTCCGGCAGGTGGACGCGCCGGTGCCCGCCATCATCCTGGAGCCGGTGGGTCGCAACACCGCCCCGGCGATCGCGGCCGCCGCGTTGCAGGCCATGGCCAAGGGTGAGGATCCGCTGCTGCTGGTGCTGCCATCGGATCACGTGGTGCGCGATGTCGCAGGCTTCCAGAATGCCGTGCGCGACGCGATGCCGGCCGCCGAACAGGGCGCGCTGGTCACTTTCGGCATCATTCCGGACGCACCGGAGACCGGCTTCGGCTACATCCAGGCCGATGCCGGTGAAGGCCTTCGCAAGGTCCTGCGCTTCGTCGAGAAGCCCGATGCCGACACCGCCCAGGCCTATCTGCAGGAGGGCGGGTACTACTGGAACAGCGGCATGTTCCTGTTCCGCGCCAGCCGCTTCCTGGAGGAACTCGCGCAGTTCCGGCCGGACATCGTTGCCGCCGTGCGCGCCGCGCACGCGGGGTCCAGGCACGATGGCGACTTCATCCGGCTGGACAAGAATGCCTTCGCGTCGAGCCCCTCCGATTCCATCGACTACGCGGTGATGGAGAAGACCTCGCACGCGATGGTGCTGCCGGTCGACATCGGCTGGAACGATGTCGGCAGCTGGTCCGCGCTGTGGGACGTGGCGGATCGCGACGGCGAAGGCAACGCATACCATGGCGATGTCATCGCCGTGGATACACGAAACAGCTATGCGTATGCGCAGCGACTGGTGGCGCTGGTGGGCGTGGACGACATCGTGGTGGTCGAAACCGACGACGCGGTGCTGGTCGCGCGCAAGGACCGTGTGCAGGACGTCAAGCTGGTCGTTGCCCAGCTGAAGAAGGAACAGCGCAGCCAGGCGGTCCTGCACCGCGAGGTGCATCGCCCATGGGGCAGTTACGATTCGGTCGACAACGGTGCGCGCCACCAGGTCAAGCGCATCAAGGTCAAGCCGGGTGCGGCGCTCAGCCTGCAGATGCATCATCACCGCGCCGAGCACTGGATCGTGGTCTGCGGTACCGCGAAGGTAACGCGTGGCGAGGAAACGCTGCTGCTGTCGGAGAACGAGAGCACCTACATTCCGCTCGGTGTGAAGCACCGCCTGGAGAATCCCGGCAAGGTGCCGCTCGAACTGATCGAAGTGCAGTCCGGCAGCTATCTGGGTGAAGACGACATCGTCCGCTTCGAGGATGTCTACGGTCGCAGTGAGTAATGGCGTGAGCTCCACGCGCTACCGCCTGGACGATCTGGTGATCGATCTGGAGCGGCAGCGCGTCGACCGCGACGGCGAGCTCCTCAACGTGGCGGGCCTCAGCTTCCAGCTGCTGCGCTACCTGGTGGAGCAGGGTGACCGCGTCGTGGGCTTCGACGAGCTCATCCAGCGCGTGTGGGCGCCGGCGGTCGTCAACGAGGAGACCGTCACCCAGCGGGTGAAACTTCTGCGCCAGGCATTGGGAGATGACGGACGCCGTCCGCGTTACCTGCGGTCCGTGCGTGGGCAGGGTTACCAGTTGTGTGTGCGGCCGGAGCCGATGCCTGCCTTCGAGCCCGCAAACATGCCGGAATCCGGGTCGCAGCGATCACGCCGGGTGGTCATGGCCATGGCAGGCGTCGTGGTGCTCGCAGCGTGTGCGGGATTGTGGGCGTGGAAGCAGCACGTCGATGGCAACGACGCCCGTGCAAAGGCCACGGCGACCGCCCCGCCCTCGTTGCTGCAGCGCGCCGCCTACTACGCCAGCATCGGCCAGCGCGACGACAACGAACGCGCCATCGAACTCTTCGGCCAGGCCCTGGAAGAAACCCCCGGCAACGTCGATGCACTGGTCGGATTGAGCCGCGCCTACAGTGCCCGCGTCTGCCTGTTCAATTTCCCGCCGGAATGGGCGGCGCGCGCGCAGGTGCTGGCAGAGCAGGCCATCCGCGCCGAGCCCGGGCGCGCGGCTGCCCACGCCGCCTTGGGGTATTCGCATGACTGTCGCGGTCGTATCGACGATGCGCTTGCCGGATACGAACGTGCCGTCGCACTGGACCCCGCCGCCGACAACAGCCGCGCGTCCGCGGCCTACCTCTATGATCGCAAGGGGCTGCTCGCGCAGGCGCTGCTCGCGAACACATCATTGCGCGGCGATCCCGCGCGCGTGCGCTACCTGCAGGTGCAGATCGCCGGCATCCTGGATCTGCTGGGCTATCCGCAGGCGGCGGAAGCGCGTTATCGCCAGAGCTTCGCGTTGTATCCCGACAACGTGTTCTCCAACATCGCCTGGCCGCGTTTCCTGTTCCGCCACGGCCGCGCGACGGAAGCGCAGGCTGCGCTGGACCAGGCCATGCGGCGCGGCACGGAACATGCCGACCTGTTCCAGCTGGCAGCCGAACTGGCGCAACTGCGCGGCGATCCCGCGGCTGCCCTGGCGGCCTACCGGCAGGCGGAAGCCTTGCGTCCCGGTGCCAGCCTGCCGACGACGCTGGCCCGCCTCCATGCGAGGCCCGTCGACCCGGCGTGGGCCAGTGCGCGTGCCGACGGCCTTGCCCGCGAGTTGGAGAGCGGTGCGGGCTATCCCTCCGACTGGCTTGAAGTCGTGGTGCTGCGTGAGGCCGCCGGCGATCGTGCGGCGGCGCTCGCATCGCTGCATCGCGCGGTGGATGCGGGCTACAGCGATGCGGCGTACCTTCGCGTGTCGCCGTTGTTCCGGACGATGGCAGCCGAGCCAGGCTTCGCCCGCAGCGTGGATGCGCTCAACCGGCGCGTCGCGCTCGAGCACCGCAAGGTGCCGAGCGCGTTGCTGGAACGCCTTACGGCATCGCCTTGAGCACGTAGTCGCCAAACATCTGCTGCGACTGCGGGTGGACGTTGCGCTGGTTGAACGAGGTCCGCGTGATCACCACCACCAGCTGCCGGTCGGGCGCGATGAAGACGTAGTTGCCGCCGTTGCCCGACATCGCCCATGCCGCCTGCTCTCCTTGCTTGCCCGGAAACCGGAACCGCCAGAACTGGTAGCCGTAGTCCGCATCCTCGCGCGCCCGCGCGTGTACCGTCAGTGCCGCGTTGATCCAGGGCTCGGAGATGACCTGCCGGCCCTGCCAGCGGCCGCCATCGGCCATCAGTTGTCCCAGCTTGGCCAGGTCGCGGCTGCGGTAACGCGTGCCACCTCCACCCATGCCCACGCCCTCCGACGACCTGTTCCACTGCACCTGTCGGATGCCGAGTGGGTGTTCCAGTGCTTCGGCAGCGAAGGTCGCCAACGGCTTGCCCGTTGCCCGTTCAATCACCGCACCCAGCAGGAAGCTGCCCGCGGTGCAGTATGAAAATGCGCGGCCATGCGGGCTGTCCTCGGGTCGCGTCATCCACGGCGCGAAGCCACGCATCGGCAGGTCCAGCACGAACCGGGTCCAATCCTCGCTCAGATACATGCGCTCCTCGTTGCCGGCGGAGAACTGGTTTTCGTCGTCGCACTCCCAGGCCGAGCTCATCGTGAGCAGGTCTTCCAGCGTCATCTGCTGCTTGCGCGGACTGGGGTTCCGCCACGGTTGCCTGTCGGCGAAGTAGGCATACACGGACGCCTGCGCGCCGGGAATGTGCCCGCGATCAATCGCCGCTCCCAGCAGCAGGGCGGTGACGCTCTTGGTAGCCGAACGCGTGTCGTTGAGCACGTCCGGGCCGCCGCCGTTAAAGTAGCGCTCGTACACCAGCTTGCCCTGGTGGGCGATGACGATGCTGGTGACGCCCGGGAAATCCCCCTTCGTGATGGCCGCTTCCAGCGCCTGCAGGCGATCCACCCGCCAGCCGCCGCGACGGGCATCGGCGGTCTGCCAGCCATCCTGCATCGGCATGGGTGGCCGATAGGTGTCGATCAGGGTAGGGGCGCCGGCAGCCGGTTCCGTCGCGTACGCAACGGGGGACAGGGCGAGGGACAGCAACAGCAGGAAGCGACGCATGGAATGACTCCGTGGAAGGGAGCGTCATTGCATCGCGGGCCTCGATGAAGCGCCTGACAGCCGGATGAAGAATTATGAAAGCGTTCGTCCGAGCCGCACGGGGACAAGAAAAAGCCCCGCGTGGCGGGGCTTTGTGTGGGGTTGGGCTGTCCGATTGTCGCCGGAGGCTCAGGCCTTCTTCTTCACCATGGCGTAGATGAAGAGCAGGACGATGGCACCCACCACCGAAGCAATGAAGCCGGCCGGCTCGCCCGGTCCGTACCACCCCAGTGCACCGCCGATGAAGCGGGCCAGCAACGCACCGGCGATGCCGAGCAGGATGGTCATGAAGAAGCCCAGCTTGTCGTCGCCGGGCTTGAGCGCCCGTGCCAGCAAGCCGGCGAGGAAGCCGATCAACAAGGTCCAGAGGATGCCGCCGCCAAAGATCTGTTCCATCGAGTCGCTCCAGTTGGGAATGCGGGGGTGTCCGGAGCGTAACCCAGGACTCCCCCCGCGAACCATCCGGCTCAGCAGCAGCCGTGGTCGCCGTGCTGCTCGCCACCGGCCGCCACGCCCACGCCCGTGGTTTCGCCACGCACGCTGGCCGCATGGTGCTCGGCGATCACGCGCGCGACGCAGGCGGTGACCTTCTTGCCCATCGGGATATGCAGGAACTCGTTCGGCCCATGCGCGTTGGAGTGGGGGCCCAGCACGCCCGTGATCATGAACTGCGCACCGGGGAACTTCTCGCCCAGCATGCCCATGAACGGGATGGTGCCGCCTTCACCCATGTACATCGCCGGGGCGCCGAAGAACTCGCGGCTGGAGGCGTCGATGGCCTTCTCCAGCCACGGCGACATGGCGGGCGCGTTCCAGCCGGTGCTGGCCTTCTCCAGCTCCAGACTGACCTGCGCACCGTTGGGCGCATCCTTCTCCAGCAGGTCCTTCAGCAACTGGCCGGCCTGTTTTCCATCCAGCGTGGGCGGCAGGCGCAGCGACAGCTTCACCGAGGTGTGTGGTCGCAGCACGTTGCCGGCTGACGACAACGACGGCATGCCGTCCACGCCGGTCACCGACAGCGCCGGGCGCCAGGTGCGGTTGAGCACCAGTTGGGCAAGGTCGTCCGCCATCGGGGTCATGCCGGGAAGGAACGGGAACTTGTCGAACACCGCCGTATCCAGCACGCGCGCGGCTTCCTGCGCCTGTGCAAGGCGGTCCGCGGGGATATCGACCTGCAGGCCCTCCGGCAGGATGCGGCCGGTCTGTTCGTCCTCCAGCCGCGACAGCAACTGGCGCAGCAGGCGGAAGCTGGACGGCACCACGCCGGAGGCATCGCCCGAGTGCACGCCTTCCTCCAGCACCTTGACGGTGAAGTTGCCGCCGGCCAGGCCGCGCAATGAGGTGGTGCACCAGAGCTGGTCGTAGTTGCCGCAGCCCGAATCCAGGCACACGACCAGCGACGGCATGCCGATGCGGTCGGCCAGGTGATCCACGTAGGCGGGCAGGTCGTAGCTGCCCGATTCCTCACAGGCCTCGATCAGCACCACGCACCGTGCATGCGGTACGCCCTGCTGCTGCAGCGCCTGGATGGCGGCCAGCGAACCGAAGATCGCATAACCATCGTCGGCGCCGCCGCGCCCGTACAGCTTGTCGCCCTTGATCACCGGCACCCACGGGCCCAGGTCGTCGTCCCAGCCGGTCATTTCCGGCTGTTTGTCCAGGTGGCCATACAGCAGCACGGTATCGGCGCCGGTTTCCGGGCCGCTGGCGGGAATCTCGATGAAGATCAGCGGCGTGCGGCCCTCCAGGCGCACCACCTCCACCTGCATGCCCGGAACGGACTGCGCCTTCGCCCAGCGCTCCATCAGCTGGACCGCCTGTTCCATGTACCCGTTGGCCACCCAGTCCTTGTCGAACATCGGCGACTTGTTGGGGATGCGGATGTACTCGACCAGCTGCGGGACGATGTCGTCATCCCATTTCTCGGCTACGTAGCGGTCGACTTTGGCGGTATCCATGGCAACTCCGGGTACTGAAAACGGTAGGTGCCCATTCTACGCTCCCATCCCGGGTAGGACTTTTCCTACAGGGTGAAGCGGCATTCCCCGGCAGTTTTCCCGGCGCGCGGACGATACCTTGGCGCCCATGTGGCATGGAGACTGTCCACGTCGGATGCGAAGGCCAAGGGCCCGCTCCGGCAGTCGGCCAGTCCCCAGGACGGCCTTACGGAAAAGTCCAGCCACAAGGAGAGTTGCCATGAAGTCGTTGATCCGGATTGCCCAAGCCACTGCGTTGTCGTTGCTGATGGCCTTCAGCGCGCTTGCCGCGGAGAAGGTCAATATCAATACAGCCGATGCCGCCACGCTTGACCGCGTGCTCGTGGGGGTGGGGCCATCCAAGGCTGTCGCCATCGTCGATTACCGCAAGACCAATGGGCCGTTCAAGAGCGCCGAGGAGTTGGCGATGGTGAAAGGCATCGGCTTGCGGACCGTCGAGTTGAACCGCGACCGCATCGAACTGCGCGCCGGCACCGTGCCGGCCCGCAAGCCGGCCACGGCCGCAGGTGCGGAAAAGCCGAAGCAGGCGGCAAGGCGCTGATTCGTTCCCGCGCCGGGGCATGCGGACAGGACGTGCGCGCCACGGCGGCAGGGGCAGGAAGCCAAGGGGGAAAAGGCGGGATGCCGACAAGGACGTACCTATCGCAGCGCAGGATGCGCAGGGGCCTGGAGCAGGCAAGAGGCCTGGAACCGGCAGGACGCTGACAAGGATGTAATCATCGCCCGGGTGCACACCGCTGTGCCCGGGCGATGTGCTTTGCGGGGCATGCGAAAGCGGGGTGACGCCACCGTATGCCGCATCGTCCTTCGCGCCTAGAATCGGCTCCAGGCTTTCACGGCACCGGATTCCACATGCACGACGCGGCATACGTCATTCCCGCCAACGAGTACCGGCGCGAACGCTGGAAGAACGGCCTGGGGTGGACGCGCGAGATCCTGCGGGTGCCCGATAGCGGCGATTGGGCCTGGCGGCTTTCGATCGCCGAGATCGAGCGCGACGCGGCATTCTCCACGTTCCCTGGCATCGAACGGGAGCTGGTCCTCATCCGCGGCAATGGATTGCGCCTGCGGTTCGACCAGGGTGAAACCATCGAACTCGCACCGCCGCACGGGCGTCTGCGCTTCAGCGGCGAACAGAAGGTATCGGGGGAACTGGTCGACGGGCTCACCCACGATTTCAACCTGATGTGGCGGCGGGATGCCGTTGACGCCGAGCTGTTCCACCGGCCCCTGGTCGGGCCCATGCTGTTCTTCACGGAACCGGGTGTCAGCTGGGCCATCCATCTGCTTGCGGGGCAGGCGGAATTCGATGCGGCCTCCGGATTGCCCCGGCTGTGGGCGGGTGACACGGCCATCCTTGTCGCAGGCGATGGTCGTGCACGCTACGCGTTGCAGGGTGGGGGCGAACTCCTTGCCATCCGCGTCCAGCAGAAAGACCGGTCGACGGGCGCCGATGGCTGAGGGCGAAGGACTTGCACGGGCACGGTCAGTACACGTCGCGCCGGTAGCGACCCTCGGCAAGCAACTGCTCCACCTTCCCGTCCCCCACGGCTTCGCGTAGCGCGGCATCCACGCCGCGCGCCATGCCCGCAAGACTGCCGCACACGTAGATCGCGGCGCCGTCGTGTAACCATTCGCGTAGCAGGTCCGCCTGCGCTGCCAGGAGATGCTGCACATAGCGCCGCTCGGCGCCATCACGCGAGAAGGCCAGGTCCACGCGCGACAGGAAACCTTCTGCCTCCCACTGTTCAAGCTCCTCCCGGTAATGGAGATCCCGGTCTGACTGGCGCTCGCCGAACAGCAGCCAGTTGCGTCGGGCACCGGCCGCGATGCGGGCCTTGAGGTGCGCGCGCAGGCCGGCGATGCCGGTGCCGTTGCCGACCAGGATCAAGGGCGTGGTCGGCAGCGGGGGATGGAAGTTCGGGTTGCTGCGCACCCGCAGTGCGATCGATCCGCCCACAGGGGCGTGCACGCCCAGCCAGCCACTGCCGAGGCCGCAGGTTCCATCCGGTCGATGCAACAGCCGAACGAGCAGCTGCAGGCTGCCGTCGGCGGGCAGGGATGCGATGGAGTATTCCCGATGGGGCAGCGCGACCAGGCCATCGGCGATGGTCTGCGCGGATTGGCCGCGCGCGCTGTCCGGCGACGGGAGCTGGGAACGCGCCAGCACGTCGCCCAGCCGCTCCGTGGTATCCGCATGCACGACCGTGGCATCGGCGGGCGCGCCGGCATCGCTCACGAACGCCGCCACGGTCGCCGCCGAATGACGGGGGCCGATCTCCGCGATGTCGCCCGGCAGCCAGGCCAGGGACGTTTCAGCAGGCGGCGTGAGTGCGATCCGGAAGGCGGGACCTCCCACGCTACCGGGATTGCTCTCCACGCGCTCGGCAAGCGTCCATGTCTCGTACCGGGGCGGCGACCAGTCCGGCATGTCGGTGCTGCCAGTCAATTGCCCGAGGTGGTGCTGCCAATGGCGCAATGCACTCTGGTCGGCATTGTCCACTTCCACCAGATCGAACAGTGGCTGCGCGCCTTGTCGACGCAGCCAGTCATCAAGCCGGTGGCCGAATGCGCAGAACTGGTCGTACTGCCGGTCGCCAAGGGCCAGCACCGCGTAATGCAGCGAGGCCAGCGGCAACGACTGCGTCATCACCCGGTTGACGAACGCGATCGCGGGGTCCGGTGGATCGCCTTCACCGGTGGTGCTGACAATGAACAGCACACGACGTGCCTTCACCAGGTGGTCGGTCGTCAGCCGTCCGAGATCGACCAGCTGCAGGGCCGCGCCCGCGCGCTCCAGCGAGGTGTGGGAAAGCCGCGCGACTTCTGCCGCGAAGCCGGTCTGGCTGGCATGGACCACCCATAACGTGTCGTCGTCGATGACCGATGTCGCGACGACGCGATCCCGCAGGTTCGCGCGCCTGACCAGCCAGCCGCAGATGCCCGCATACGCAATCAGGGAAAATCCCGCCGCAAACCATCGTGCGGAACGAGGCGACGCCATCCACCAGTCGCCTGCATTCCATAGGGCCAGTGCAACCGCCACCAGTGCAAGCAGTGCGAGTGCGATGCCATTGCCAAGCAAGGCGCGATCCAGGGCAGGCATGGCGCGTACGCTGCTCATGCCGCCAGATGGCGCTGGAACGCCGGCGTCAGGGTTTCGCGCAATCCCGTTGTATTGCGGACGAGGAAGCGTGCCGCCAGTCCCTGCCGAAGCGCGAACGCGTGGCCTTGCTCGGCGCCCATCACCGTCAGTGCGGTCGCCCAGGCATCGGCGTGCATCGCATCGCTGGCCACCACGGTGACGGCAGCGGCGGCATGCGCAACCGGCTCGCCGGTGCGGGGATCGATCGTGTGCGAATAGCGACGGCCATCCTGCTCGAAACCATGCCAGCGGTCGCCTGAAGTCGCGACCGCAATCCCGTCCAGCAGCAGTACGCGGGGTTCGAGTTCCCGGCTGTCGGCTTCCTCTTCCGGCGACGATTCCACGAGCACGCGCCACGATTGCCCGTCCGGCTTGGTGCCGTAGCCGTACAACTCGCCGCCGACCTCGACCAGCGCAGCGGCTATGCCGCGCCGGTGCAACAAGTTCGCCACCACGTCCACGCCATAACCCTTCGCGATCGCGGACAGGTCAAGCGCGACATCGCCCGGTTGCCGCACGCGCCGCATGTCCGCATCAAGGCAGACACGTTGCCAGCCTACGCGGGCGCGCGCTGCTTGCAGCTCAGCCTGTGCGGGTACCGCACGCGTTGCCGCATGGGCACCGAATCCCCAGGCCGCGACCAGGGGCGACACCGTGGGGTCGTACGCGCCGTCGCTGGCGGCGGCCACCTCCAGCGCGGCGGCCAGCACGTGATGGAACTCGTCCGGCAACGGAAACCATTCGCCCGCGCCACTGCGGTTGTAGCGGCTGATGTCGGACGCCGCTTCCCACGTACTCATCTGCGCGACCACCCGACCCAGGCATGCCTGCACGGCATCGTGCAATGCATGCAGGTCGATGCGTGTTTCCGGGTGGAACTGCACCGACCATGTCGTGCCCATGGTCTGCCCATGCAGCGCCTGCACCGGCACGCGCCGGGAAGAGGTTGAGGGGACGGGTGTGTTCATCGGGGCAGTGCATCGCCGGCGTGCACCGGTGATGCAGCATGGATCACTGCGGAAGCACTTCCAGCGTGGCCACGTAGCTCAGTCGACGCTGCTTGGCTTGCGGCAGCGAGGTCTTCGCATCCTGCGTGCCGGTCTCCAGCCAGTACATGCCGGCTTCCGGCCACGTCACGCTGAACTCGCCCTGCGCATTGGTGGTGACCTTGATCTCTTCCTGCGCGTTGCGGTAACGCGTGCCGCCACGCGTGATCTCGAACTCCAGCCCCGCGGCGGGCTTGCCGTCCACCAGCAGTTTGAACTTCGCTTCCTCGCCTGCGAACAGGTCGTTCGGGTGCGTCACCGGTACCAGCTCCAGGCCTTCGCCCGTGGTCTTGAGCGCGGTGTCGTTGGGAGAGCCGTTGGTGACGAAGGTCTCGATGCGGCCGATTGATTGCGACACCTGCAGATTCTTCGCATCCTTCGGTACTTCGGTCGCGAACGATGCCGGCGTACCGCGCCAGCGCTTCGGCTTGCCGTCTTCCTCCCAGCTGCCCGACAGGCCACTGTTGACGGTGGCGATGCGGTACGTGCCCTGCTGCTTCAGTTCGACATCAAAGACGGTGCGGTACTTGCCGGTGGCGAGGTTCTGCGCCTCCACCTTGCTGCCGTCGGGCGCGGTGATGACCAGTCCTTCGGTGCGCAGCGGCACGTGGTTGAAGTAGAAAAGATCGTTCGAGACCGCGGCATCCACGGTGATCCAGGGGTTGGTGCCGGCGATGACGGTCTGCGACGGCATCATCCATGCCTTGTGCGCCAGGGCGGTAGCGGGGATGACGGTGGCCAGGGCAATGGCGACGGCAAGGGAACGCTTCATGGGAGTCTCCAGCAAGGAAAGGGGAACGACGATCAGGGCTTGACGGTCAGGCTGACGGCACCGAGTTCGGTGCTGCCCTGGGCCTTGCCGGACTGCGGGGCTTTCTTCGCCGGCCAGCTGAAGGGGATCTTCAGCAGCTCGCGACCACCGACCTCGCGCGCGGCCTCGACGACCAGCGTGTAGTCGCCCGGTGCCAGCTTTGCGAGCTGGGGCTGCTTGTCGGTGAAGCTCAGCGCGTGCTTGCCGACCGGCTTGGTGGGGCCGGTCACGCCGTCCACCGGCACCTTCAGGCTGCGCCCCGACTTGCGCCACCACTGGCGCATGTCGGGCAGCCACTTGGTGCCATGACCTTCCGAATTGCTCGTCTGCTGATACCAGACCGACAGGTTGGCGGCGACCTTCTGGTCCGCGCCTTCTATCCAGATCGCCACGTAGGGGCGGTGGTACTCGGCCACGTTCAACTTGGGCACTTCCACGTTGATGTCCAGCGTGGCGGCGTAGGCAGGGGTGGCGAGCAGGCCACTGAGTGCGATGGTCAGCGTGGTGTGGACGGCGATCTTCGACATGCGGGGTGCCCGTGGGTTCGTGGAAGGGAATCAGTGGATGAAGAGCAGGGCGAGCAGCAGCGGCACCAGCAAGCCCAGGCCGACCATCGGCCAGGTCATGCGGCGCTGGCGCCCGTGCAGATAGAGAAGGAACAGGCCGGTGATGCAGAACACCAGGCAGGCAACCGCGAAGACATCGAGGAACCAGCCCCATGCCGGGCCCGCGTTGCGTCCCTTGTGCAGATCGTTGAAGTAGGAAATCCAGCCGCGCTGCGTACGCTCGTATTCCACCGCGCCGGTTTCGCGATCAATGCTGAGCCAGGCATCCGCGCCGGGGCTCGGCATCGACAGATAGACCTCGGCATCGGACCACTCTGCGGGGCGCGCGCCGATACTGACCGAGAACTGGTCGCCCAACCAGGTGGCGGCGGCGTCAGGCAGGGGCGCATTGCTTTCCTGGCGATTTCCCAGGCTGGTAAGCAAAGGCGCCGGCAACGTGGCGGTGCGGTTGGTCACTTCCGGCGTTGCCTCGATGCTGGAAGCGTGGTTCAGCGTGATGCCGGTAATGGCGAACAGCAGCATGCCGACCAGGCACACCGCCGAACTGATCCAGTGCCACTGGTGCAGCGTGCGCAACCAGAAGCCACGCCGTTGCTGGTGGTGCGCGATGTCAGGTTGGAGGGCAGGTCGCGCCAAGGCGGCAGCCAGGAAAAGGAAGGGGGCCATTACATCACAAATGAGAATTGATCTCAATTGAGAAGTCCTCCCGTTTGGGGTTGGGAGGCGCGGGCAGTCACCGTGCAGGTGGTCGATCAGGTTTGCGCTCGTTGGCGTGTCATTGGCGCGAGTCTTCGCGCCTCGCGCTGGATGCGATGCCGCGCGGGACTACACCTCGACCCACTGCCTCAGCAGGTTGTGATAGACGCCGGTCAGCTGGACCAGCGCTGCATGGTCGGGTACATCCTGCGTGAGCCGTCGGATGGAGAGATCCAGTTCGAACATCAGTCGCCGGTGGCCGTCATCGCGCACCATGCTCTGCATCCAGAAGAACGATGCCACGCGGGCGCCCCGGGTCACCGGCGTAACCTTGTGCAGGCTGGTGCCCGGATAGAGCACCATGTGGCCAGCCGGCAGTTTCACGCTGTGCGTGCCGAAGGTGTCTTCGATGATGAGTTCTCCGCCGTCATAGTCCTCCGGGGCGCTGAGGAACAGCGTTGCCGAGAGATCCGTCCGCACCGCCTCGGCACCGCCGCGGCTGCGGTCGTAACGCACGGCATTGTCCACATGGAAGCCGAACGACTGGCCACCGCTGTAGCGGTTGAAAAGCGGCGGATAGATACGCTTCGGCAGGGCGGCCGAAAAGAACGTGCTGTTGCGCGACAGCGCGTCGAGCACCATGGCGCCGACGTCGCGAGCGGCCGGCGAATCCTCCGGCAGTTGTGCATTGTCCTTGGCCTTGGCCGACTGGTAGCCGGCCGTGATGCGGCCATCGGCCCAGTCCGCCGCGTCGAGCATCGCGCGGGCCTGGGCGACCTGGGCCGGTGTCAGCACATCGGGAATGGGCAGCAGCATGTCAGGCGCCTATGAACGGAAAACCCCGCCCATTCTGCATGGGCGGGGCGGGAAGGGACATCGGCAAGGCCGGGTCAGAACTTGAACGTCGCCGTCAGCACCGCCGACCGACCTTCGCCGGGATTCGCCCACCCATTGCCGGCGGTGACCACGCCCGCGGCGTTGACGGTCAGGTTGTTGCGGATGCCGGTGTAGTACTCCTCGTCGAACAGGTTGCTGACGTTGAGCTGCAGGCCGATCCGCTCGTTGACCTGGTAGCCGACCATCGCGCGGTGCACCCAGTACGCGTCCGTCTTCAGATAGGCGGTGGGCGAGGAATTGTTCGGATAGAACGAGCCTTGGTAGGTAGCGCCGTAACCGAAGGTCCAGTCGCCCAGCTCATAGGTGCTCCACAGGCTGGCGGCGTGCCGCGGGGTCTGGGTGAGTTCGCGGCCCTTGACCGGGTCGCTCGTGGCTTCGTCGGCCGCGTTCTGCAGCACTTCGCTGTCCAGGAAGGTGTAGTTGGCGAACACCGCCCACTCACGCGTGATGTTGCCCGCCACGCCGAGCGCAACGCCATCCACGCGCGCCTTGCCGTCGAGCACCTGTTCCGGCTGCAGCGGGTCGGCACTGGCCACCTTGTAGTTCTGGCGTTCGTTGCGGAACAGCGCGGCGGTCACGGCCAGACGGTTCTGCAGCACGTCCCACTTGGTGCCGAGCTCGATGTTGACCGCGGTCTCCGGATCGACGTTGCAGGTGGCGGCAGTGCACGCACCGTTGACCGATGTCTTGGAGGGGGTCTTGCTGTTGGCGTACGACAAGTAGACGCTGGCGTTGTCGACCGGCTTGTAGACTAGGCCGGCACGGTAGGAGAACAGGTCATCTTCGTTCTCGAAGACGCTGCTCACGCCGGTGACCTGGCCGGTGCTCGACACGGCATAGTTCACCGTATCGCCCTCATTGTGCTCGTAACGCGCGCCGAGGTTGAGCAACCACTGGTCACCGAACTTGAGCGTATCGAACACATAGACGGCCTGGTTGTTCAGGCTGCCCTCGGTGCGGCCGGTACGGAAGTAGTTCTGCGGCCCGGTCCAGATATTGTAGGGATTGTCGAACGACTGCAGCGGATAGTTGCTGTTGTTGTCGAGCAGCGCGCTGCCGTTTGCATTGCGGAAAGCGTTGCCGCTGTCGAGCTCGAACTCCTCCTTGCTGAAGGAAACGCCGGCGACGAGATGATGTTCGACCGAGCCGGTGTTGAACGAAGCGGTCAGGTCGGTCTGGCTGTGGGCGATGAAGTTCTCTGTGTCACGCACCAAGCCACGCGGGCCGCCGGTAGGCGACCATGTGCCCGGCGGCTGGAGGGTGCCGGCCGGTACCCCAGGGCCAACAGGCAAGGCCGAACACGGGCCACCGGTATACGGGTTGGTGCCGTTCTCCAGGCACCATGAGCCCTGCAGCGCCGTGGCGTTGGCGAACTGCTCGACCCGCTGCAGACGACCCAGGCTGCGCAGCTTCAGATTGTTGCTGAAGTCCATCTCGAACACGCCGGTCAGCATGTCCACGTCGATTTCCTGGCGCGAGGTGTTCCGGTAGCCGAAATAGGTTTCACGGTCCACGCCCGGCAATGGGCCGTCGTTGAAAGGACTCAGCGCGAACGGCACGCCGTACTGCGGCATGTTGTTGTCATGCTGGTGCAGGTAGCTCAGCGTGAAGCGGGTGTCGGAACCCAGGCCGAAGGCGATCGAGGGTGCGAAACCCCAGCGGTGCTTGAATTCTTCGTCGCGGCCCGGGACATCCTGCGTGTGGCCCATCGCGTTGAGGCGGACTGCAACGCCGTTCTCGAAGTCGAAATTGCTGTCGGCGGTCACGCGACCGTACTTGTCGCTGCCGGCGCCGACGGTGAAGGTGCTCGCGTCGCCTTCGCGCGCCACCTTGCTGACCAGGTTGATGTTGCCGCCGACGGAGCCGGCGCCCGACATGGCCGAGTTGGCGCCATTGATCAGTTCGATGGCTTCCAGGTTGAACGTGTCGCTGCGCGTGTACTGCGCGCTGTCCCGCACGCCGTCGGTGGTGATGTCGCTGCTGGCGGTGAAGCCGCGCAGGTTGATGCTGTCACCGTAACCGCCGCCGCCTTCGCCCGCGCCGAAGGTGATGCCGGGCAGGGTGCTCAGCACGTCGCGCAGGCCAAGCAGGTTCTGCTGGTCCATGACCGCCTTGGTGACCACGGTGATCGTCTGCGGCGTGTCCACCAGCGCCTCGGTGTACTTGCCGGAACTGGCCTTCTGGACGTGTTCGCCATGGACTTCGACGGTGTCGAGTTCCTTGGCCTGCATGCCGGCGTCGGCAGGAGCGTCGCCCGTCGGCGCCGCATGGGCGGCAAAGACGGACAGGGAGAGGGACAGGGCCGCGGCCAGCGGCGACAGGGCGGGGGTCTTGGACATCATGGTCTCGAGGTCTAGGCAGTGCGGCAGCTGGAAATGGCAGCCGCGAAGATGCGCATGTTAATGAGAACGATTTGCGATTACAACAAATCGTTCACATTTACCTCGGATCCTGTGGATTCCCGATCCGCCGCCCTGATGCCTGGGGAGAACTTCGAAATACCCTGGTCCGGCCCGGCAGCGCTTGAAGCGGGCCTCTGGCAGCCGGTCGGCCCGGCGTCAGTCGCGGTCGTCGCGGGTCCAGATGCCGCCATGTTCCAGACGGGTCGGGAACTTGGGGACGGGAGAGTAGGCGGGGGCACACAGCGCACGTCCGTCGCGCACGTCGAAACGCGCCCCGTGAAGGACGCATTCGATGCTGGCTTCCTGCGCGTTGAACTCGCCGGAGGACAGTTCGAACTCTTCGTGGCTGCAACGGTCTTCCAGCGCGTAGAGCTCGCCATCGTGGTTGAAGATGACGATGGGCGTGCCCGTGACCTCGTCGAACACGGTCTTCATCTCGCCGGGCAGCAGTTCACCGGCGGCGCAGACGAAGGTCCAGGTCGCGCTCACGCGATGGCTCCCGTCAGGGGCTTCTGCAGGACTTCGAAACGCAGGTCGTCGCGCTTGGGGATGCCGTAGCGTTCGTCGCCGTAAGGAAAGGGCTTCTTGGTCCCGGTGCGGGCGTAGCCGCGGCGCTCGTAGAAGGCGATCAGCTCATCGCGGATGTCGATCACCGTCATGCGCATGGCGGCCAGATGCCAGTCCTCGCGTGCGACACGCTCGGCTTCGGCCAGCAGGGCCTTGCCCACGCCACCGCCCTGCAGGTCGGGACGAACCGAGAACATGCCGAAATAGCCGGCGCCCTCTTCTTCCGCCACGTGGGCGCAGGCGAGCAGCACACCGCCGCGCTCGGCAATGATGATGCGGCTGCGTGGCCGCTCGATGTCCCGCTGCAGCACGTCGGCGTCGATGCGCTGCCCTTCCAGCATGTCGGCTTCGGTGGTCCAACCCTGCTTGCTGACATCGCCGCGGTAGGCGGAGGTGACCAGGGCGACCAGGGCGGGGATGTCGGCGCCGGTGGCGGCGCGGAAGGTGAGGGTATCCATGGCCGGATTTTACGGAAATCCGGCAACCTGTAGGAGCGACGTCGGTCGCGACCGCGATCCCGCCATGCCCGGACGGTTCTGCAGCAGAAGAAGTCGCGATCGCGATCGGCACCGCCCCTGCAGCAAGCCGTCGTTATGCCAGCAGGCTCCGCGCCTTTTTCAGGGCGGCAATGAAGCGCTCCACTTCCTCGTGCGTGTTGTAGAACGCGAACGAGGCCCGCAGCGTGGCCGCCACGCCGTAGAACTGCAGCAGCGGATGGGCGCAATGCTGGCCTGAGCGCAAGGCGACGCCCTCCAGGTCCAGCAGCGTGGCCAGGTCGTGTGCGTGGGCGCCTTTGATCAGGAACGAGATGACGGCCGCCTTTTCCGGGGCGCGGCCGAAGATGCGCAGGCCTTCGATCCTGTCCAGTTCTTCGGTGGCATGCGCCAGCAGTCCGGCCTCGCGGGCTTCCACGTTCGCCATGCCCAGCGCGTCCAGGTAATCCACGGCCGCACCCAAGCCGATGAAGCCGGCGATGTTCGGCGTACCGGCCTCGAACTTGTGTGGCGCGTCGTTGAAGACGGTACCGTCGAAGCTGACTTCCTTGATCATCTCGCCGCCACCGATGAAGGGCGGCATGGCCTGCAGGTGTTCCTTGCGTGCCCACAGCGCGCCGGTGCCGGTGGGGCCGCACATCTTGTGGCCGGTCAATGCATAGAAGTCGCAACCGATCGCGGCGACGTCGACCGCTCGATGCGGCACCGCCTGCGAGCCGTCCACGACGGTGACGATGCCGCGCTTGCGGGCTTCGCGGCAGATCTCGCGGACGGGATTCACCGTGCCCAGCACGTTGGAGGTGTGGGCGATGGCCAACAGCTTCACGTCGCCGGTCATCGCGGCGTGCAACGCATCCAGGTCCAGCGTGCCGTCTTCGCTGATTTCCGCGACCTTCACCGTCGCCCCGGTGCGCTCGGCGACGAGTTGCCACGGCACGATGTTGGCGTGGTGCTCCATGCGCGAGACCAGGATCGTGTCGCCGGCCTTCAGGCGCGGCAATGCCCACGAGTAGGCAACCAGATTGATCGCGAACGTGGTGCCACTGCACAGCACCAGTTCGTCCGGGCGCACGTTGAGGAAGCGCGCAAGTTTCTTGCGCGCGCCTTCATAGGCCTCGGTCGCCTCGGTGCCGAGCGTGTGCACGGCGCGGCTGACGTTGGCGTTGTGCTGGCGGTAGAACGCGTCGACGGTCTCGATGACCGAGGCGGGCTTCTGGCCGGTGTTGGCGCTGTCCAGGTAGACCAGCGGCTTGCCGTTGACCTGGCGGGTCAGCAAGGGGAAATCGGCGCGGACGCGATCCCAGTCGATGCCGGTTCCCGCGGCGTGCACCTGGGCGGTCTCGCGGTTCATGCCGTGCCCAACGTCGCCAGCGCCGCGTCGACGCGCGCCACCAGCAATTCGCGCAGTCCCGCGTCCTGGATGACGGACAGCGGTTCGCGGCAGAACGCGGCGGTCAGCAGCTGCTGTGCTTCCGGCGCGGACAGGCCGCGGGAGCGCAGGTAGAACAGGGCATTGGCTTCCAGTTGGCCGACGGTGGCGCCGTGCGCCGCCTTGACTTCGTCGGCATGGATCTCGAGCACCGGCTGGGTATCGATCTCCGCGTTGTCGGAGAGCAGCAGGTTCTTGTTCGACAGCGCCGCGTCGGTGCCGTCCGCACCCTCGCGGATCAGGATGCCGCCGTGGAAAACCACGCGGCCGCGGTCGGCACCCAGGCCGCGCCACGTCAGCTCGCAGGCGGTATCGCGGGCAATGTGGTCGATGCCCAGGCGCGTGTCCACGTGGCGGCGACCGTGCGCCAGCAGCACCCCGTTGGCGATCAGACGCGCGCCATCGCCTTCGAGGCGGACATTCAATTCATGGCGCGACAGGCCTCCATCCAGTTCCAGGTCGACGCGACGGTATTCGGTGTCGCGCGCCAGCACCGCGTCGGTGCGCAGCAGCGTGGTGGCGCGTGCGCTGTCGGTTTCGACGCGTGCATGGGTGAGGCGTGCGCCCTGCGCCAGGTGCACATGGCCCAAGGCGTTGATCAGGTGCGCGTGCGTGCCAATGGCGACATGGTGTTCGACCACGGTCAGCGCGGCGCCGGCACGCAGTTCGATCAGGTTGCGCAGGTGCCATGCACGGTCGGTGCCGTCTTCGGCGCCGATGAAGACCAGGTGTAGCGGCTGCTCGCTGCGCGCACCTTCTTCCGCGCGCAGCAGAACGCCTTCGGTGGCCAGTGCGGCGTTGAGGCGGGCGAATACTTCGTCGCCACGTTCGAAGCGGCGCTGCAGGAAGCGCGCGGCATCGCCACCCTCGGCGAGGGCTTCGGACAGCAGCTGCAGGCTGACGCCGTCGGGCAGGTCGGTGGTCAGCGACAGCGCGACGGAATAACGGCCGTTGACGAACACCGCGCGTGGTGCCGGGATGTCGGCCAGGACCATCGGGTCCACGGCGGGTGCGGCGTCCACGCCAGCGAAGCTGCGACGCTCGAGTTGGCGCAGCGAGGTGTATTTCCATGCTTCCGTGCGCGGGCCGGGCAGGCCATCGCGCAGGGCTTCATCCAGCACGGCGCGCCGCGCCGCGTCGCCATTGAAACCGGCGGACAGGGAATCCAGCAGCGCGCTCATCAGGCGACCTTCTCCGGCGTCACGCGGTCCTTGATCCACGCGTAACCGTGCTCTTCGAGTTCCAGTGCCAGCTCCGGGCCGCCGGATTCGACGATGCGGCCATTGGCCAGCACATGCACCACGTCCGGCTTGATGTAGTCGAGCAGGCGCTGGTAGTGGGTGATGACCAGGAAGGCGCGGTCCGGTGAGCGCAGGGCATTGACGCCGTCCGCCACGTTCTTCAGTGCGTCGATGTCCAGGCCGCTGTCGGTTTCGTCCAGAATGGCCAGCTTCGGTTCCAGCACGGCCAACTGGAAGATCTCGTTGCGCTTCTTCTCGCCACCGCTGAAGCCTTCGTTGACGCCCCGGTGCAGCAGTTCGTCCTTCAGGTGCAGCACGGCCAGCTTCTCGCGCACCAGCTTGAGGAACTGCATCGAATCCAGTTCGGCCTCGCCGCGCGCCTTGCGCTGCGCGTTGAGCGCGGCGCGCAGGAAGTACGTGTTGTTGACGCCGGGAATTTCCACGGGGTACTGGAAGGCGAGGAACACGCCGGCGGCGGCGCGCTCTTCCGGTTCCAGGTCAAGCAGCGGCTTGCCTTCGAATTCCACCGTGCCGGCGGTGACTTCATAGCCCTCGCGCCCGGCCAGGATGTTGCCCAGCGTGGACTTGCCCGCGCCGTTGGGACCCATGATGGCGTGCACCTGGCCCGGCTTCACGGCCAGCGAGAGGCCTTTCAGGATTTCCTTGCCGGCGACGCTGGCGTGGAGGTTGTCGATCTTGAGCATGTGATTAGTGATTCGTCATTTTGTGATTGTTTGGAGAAACCCGAAGAGATTCATGTGTGGGCGGGATCTGGAAAATCGCCAATCCCGAATCACGAATCACTGCGCGGTTATCCCACGCTGCCTTCCAGCGACACTTCCAGCAGTTTCTTCGCCTCCACCGCGAACTCCATCGGCAGCTCGCGGAAGACCTGCTTGCAGAAACCGTCGACGATCATCGACACCGCATCTTCCTGGCTGATCCCGCGGGCGCGGCAGTAGAACATCTGGTCGTCGCTGATCTTCGAGGTGGTGGCCTCGTGCTCAAGCGTGGCGGTGGGATTCTTCACCTCGATGTAGGGGAAGGTGTGGGCGCCGCACTTCTTGCCGATCAGCAGGCTGTCGCACTGGGTGTGGTTGCGCGCGCCGTCGGCATTGCGGTCCATCTTGACCAGGCCACGGTAGGTGTTCTGGCCGCGGCCGGCGCTGATGCCCTTGCTGACGATCTTCGACTTGGTGCGCTTGCCGATGTGGATCATCTTGGTGCCGGTGTCGGCCTGCTGGCGGTGGTGCGTCAGCGCCACCGAATGGAACTCGCCGGTCGAGTCGTCGCCCAGCAGCACGCAGGAGGGATACTTCCAGGTGATCGCCGAACCGGTTTCCACCTGCGTCCAGATCACCTTGCTGCGGTCGCCCCGGCATTCGGCACGCTTGGTGACGAAGTTGTAGATGCCACCACGGCCTTCCTCGTCGCCCGGGTACCAGTTCTGCACGGTGCTGTACTTGATCTCGGCGTCTTCCAGCGCCACCAGCTCGACCACGGCGGCATGCAGCTGGTTCTCGTCGCGCATCGGCGCGGTGCAGCCTTCCAGGTACGAGACGTACGCCTTGTCCTCGCAGATGATCAGCGTGCGCTCGAACTGGCCGGTGTGGCCGGCGTTGATGCGGAAGTAGGTGCTCAGTTCCATCGGGCAGCGCACGCCCTTGGGAATGAACACGAAGCTGCCATCGGAGAACACCGCCGAGTTCAGGGCGGCGAAGTAGTTGTCGCCCACCGGCACCACGCTGCCCAGGTACTGCTTGACCAGTGCCGGGTGTTCCTTGATGGCCTCGCTCATCGAGCAGAAGATCACGCCCTTCTCGGCCAGTTCCTTGCGGAAGGTGGTGCCGACGGACACGGAGTCGAACACCGCGTCCACCGCCACGCCGGCCAGCCTGGCGCGCTCATGCAGCGGCACGCCCAGCTTGTCGTAGGTATCCAGCAGTTCCTGCGGCACCTCGTCCAGCGAGGCGTACTTGGCCTTTGGCGCGGAGTAGTAACTGATGGCCTGGAAGTCGATCGGCGCGATCTTCAGCTTGGCCCAGTGCGGCACCGGCATGGTCAGCCAGTGGCGATAGGCGGCCAGGCGCCACTCGGTCATCCACTCGGGCTCTTCCTTCTTCGCCGAGAGGGCGCGCACCACGTCCTCGCCGAGGCCCGGGGGCAGCGAATCGGACTCGATGTCGGTGATGAAGCCGGCGTCGTAGCGACGTCCCAGCTGTTCCAGGATTTCAGCGTTTTCGGTGGCCATCGGGCTGCCTACAGGTCAACTTGCGGCGACATGCACGGCGATGGGGCGCCTGCGCGTGTCGTCGGAGGAAGGGGGAGGGGTGATCATCTGGGCCAGCGTGAAGCCGCGCAGGGCGTCGGCCACCACGTCGTTGATCAGCCGCCAGTTGGCGCGCGCGCCGCACTGGTGGGCGATGCCGCAGTGGCTCTCGCTCTGGCTGCATTCGGTCATGGCCAGCGGACCTTCCATGGCCTCGACGATCTCGACCAGGGTGATGTCGGCCGCGCCACGGCTGAGGCGATAACCGCCGTGGACGCCACGCAGGCCTTCCACCAGCCCGGCCTGGGCGAGCGGCTTCAATACCTTGCTGACCGTGGGCGACTCCAGGCCCGAATGCTCGGCCAGGTCGGACGCACTGAGCACCTCGCCCGGCCGTGCGGCGAGCACGGTCAGGACCACGGTGGCGTAGTCGGTAAGCTTGGTGACGCGGAGCATCGGGGGAAGGGTCCAGAAAGCGTACCGAAATTGTACGCTTTTATGCCCCCGGGCTCAAACCAGCTGTTTCGCGGCCCGGACAACCTGATGAATGTCACCCGCGATGGCTGATGCCTCGCACTGATGCCTGGCAAGGGGAATCCGGACCATGGGCACCGTCCACTCCAGGACGCGACCCACAGGAAGCCTCGCCATGACCACCGCGCATTCCGACTCGACCGGTTCCCGGCCCAGCCAGGGCCCCGATTACCGCCCGCTGCTGCATGCCCTGCTGGCAGGGGGTGGCGTGTACCTGCTGTGGCGCCTGGCGCGCGGGATCGGCAACCTGTTCTGGACGATCTTCGGCCTGGCCTTCGCGTTCTACTGGGTATGGGCCGGTCGCGGGTTCCCGTGGTGACCCGCCACCGCCTTCTGCCTCAGTGGCCGCCCACCGGCGCCGCGGCCGGCGCCTGGGGCAGTACCAGCGTGAAGTAGGGCGCCGGCGGCGTCCTGCCCGGCGGCAGGTAGGCCGGGGCGGGCTCGCCCGCCGGCCCCAACGACTGCACGAAGCGATAGATCGCGCGGCGGTCTTCGCGGGTCATCTCGCGCACGGCGAAGTCCGGCATGATCGGCCGGGTGCGCAGGTTGGCGCTGTACTCCAGCCACTGCGCCTCGGTCATGTCCTTCAGGTGCAGGCGCAGGTTGGTGGCGTAGGTGGTGCCCCACGGGCCGTTGTACCCCAGCGGCGAACCCAGCAGCCACTGCGCCTTGTCCACCTTGCCGCCGCGTTCGGCATAGCCCGCGGTATGGCAGTCGTTGCAGCCGCTGGTGCGCACCAGGTATTCGCCACGCGCCACGATCTCGGCCTCGTTCTCGATCTGCGGAGGGGGTGCCAGCGTGGACACGGTACGGGTTTCGGGGGTGGGCTGGCAGGCGGCCAGCACAAGGGCGGACAGGGAAAGAAACAACAGGAAATGCAGGCGCATGGAGCAGGTCTGTGGGAGGGAACCGGTCTTGAAACGCAGCGGTTTGCACGCAGCGGCCATCGCGCCGCGGGCTCCGTTCAGGTCGATGGACTTGGGAAAGCCCGCCAACTAGGGGAGAATCCCCGACTTCCGCCCCACACCACCGGACGTTGCATGCCCCGCAAGATCGAAGCCCGCCAATCCGACATCCACGGCAACGGCGTGTTCGCCATCGCCCCGATCGAGAAGGGCGAGCGGGTGGTGGAGTACAAGGGCAAGCGCCGCACGCATGAAGAAGTGGACGCCGACGATACCGGCGACGTCGATTCCGGCCACACTTTCCTGTTCACGCTCAACGACGACTACGTCATCGACGCGAACCACAAAGGCAACAAGGCACGCTGGATCAACCACAGCTGCGACCCCAACTGCGAAGCGGTCATCGAAGAGCACGACGGCAAGAACCGCAAGAAGGACAAGGTCTTCATCGAGGCGATCCGCGCGATCAAGGCCGGTGAAGAACTGACCTACAACTACGGCATCACCCTGTCCGAGCCGCATACCGCGCGGTTGAAGAAGATCTGGGCCTGCCGCTGCGGCAGCAAGAAGTGCACCGGCACCATGCTGCAGCCCAAGCGCTGAGCTTCCCCCTACGGCACGGATGCCGTGGACTGCCAAAAGGTTGAAATGACCGAAGGCAGGTGTGGCATCCGCGTATCGCCGCTAACGTTCGCGCACCCGGACCACCACCCGACCTGCCCATGTCCCTCACCCGCCTGATCGCCCTGCTTGCACTGGGCCTGCCCTGCGCTGCCGTCCACGCCGTCGACATCGATGGCCGCATCGATCCGGTCGAATGGCAGGGCGCCCGGCACATCACCGATTTCCGCAAGACCCAGCCGCTGACCGGCGAGCCCGGCTCGCTGCCGACCGAAGCCTGGGTGCTGGCGACGCCGGAAGGCCTGGCCATCGCCTTCCGCAACGTACAGCCTGCCGACGTGCCGCGCACGCGGCAGAAGGTGCAGCGTGATTTCGACGAGCAGGTGGATCGCGTCAATGCCTTCATCGACTTCGATGGCGACGGCCGCACCGGCTATGCCTTCACGGTCAGCTCGACCGGCGGCATCGCCGACGAGATCATCACCAACGAGAACCAGTTCAGCAGCGACTGGGATGGCCAGTGGCAGCACGCCGTCAGCGAGGACGAGCAGGGCTGGTCGGTGGAGCTGCGGGTGCCGTGGTACACCGCGCCCATGCGCGACGGCAAGGACGGCCAGCGCACGCTGAAGGTGTTCCTGGCGCGCGTGATCGGCTCGACCGGCGAGCGCTCGGCGTGGCCGGCCGCCAGTTTCGAGCGGCCGCGCTTCCTGTCCGATTTCTCGCCGTTGACGGTGACGCAGTACGACCAGTCACTGCTGGCGGTCACGCCCTACGTGTCGGGCCTGTACGACAACGTGGGTGGTGACGGCGACTTCAATGCCGGCGTGGACGTGTTCTGGAAACCTAGCGGGCGTTTCCAGCTGACCGCCACGCTGAAGCCCGACTTCGGCCAGGTGGAAAGCGACGACCTGGTGATCAACTTCAGCGCCACCGAAACCTTCGTCAGCGACAAGCGGCCGTTCTTCACCGAGAACCAGGGCATCTTCGAGCTGACAACGCCATCGGACTTCAGCCAGCAGCTGTACACCCGCCGGGTGGGCAGCACCGGCGACATCACCGCGGCGGTCAAGTTCAACGGCAGCCTGGGCCAGGCCAACTACGGCGTGTTCGCCGCGGAAGAAGACGGCGCCACCGGCCGCACGTTCCAGGCACTCCGGCTGGTGCGCGACTTCGAACGGCAGAATGTCGGCGCCATGCTGACGTACGTGGACGATCCCTGGCGCGACCGCGAGGCCACCGTGCTGGGCGTGGACCACAACTGGCGGCCCACCGAGCGCTGGAACATCCGCACCCGCCTGCTGGGCAGCCGGATCGACCAGTCCGGCGACGAGGTGCAGGACGTCGGCGCCACCGTGTGGGCCGACTACGAGATGGACCGCGGCTGGCGCCAGCAGTGGATCGCCATGCACTTCGGCAACGACCTGCAGATCAACGATTTCGGCTATCTGTCCCGCAACAGCACCAACTATCTGCACTGGGAACTGCGCAAGCGCTTCACCGACATGCCGGAGACGTCGCGCTACGCCACCAAGGACTGGCGCTGGCGGGTCAGCAGCAGCCACAACAACCATGGCGACAAGCTCAACGACCAGTTCCGCATCAGCCGCCAGGGCAACCTGCGCGACGGCAGCTACGAGTACGCCCAGATGAACATCAACAGCGCCGGCCTGAGCGACCTGTTGCTGCGCGGCAACGGCCTGGCGCGCCTGCCCGCCAATGCCAATGCCTACTTCGAGTACGAGCGGCCGCGGAAGGGCAACTGGGGGCACGAGACGGAACTGGAAGCCTTCACCGGCGGGCTGTCGGGCAACGACAAGGTCGGCGTGGGCGTGGGCTACACGGCCACCTACTTCGTCAGCGATGCCTTCAGCCTGTACGGCGGCTTCTACGCCATCCGCAATCCCGACTGGCTGGTCTGGCAGCGGGAAAATCTGGTGGGCAGCTTCAAACGGCGCGAGGTGGACCTCAATGCCGGCGTGGAATGGGTCATCGACGAGCGCCACGAACTGCGGGTGAAGATGCAGGTGATCGCGCTGGATGCCCGCCTGCAGGATGCATGGCGCTTCGATCCGCGAGGCTATCCGGTGGTCACCAGCGAGCCGGTGGACGACTTCAGCGTGCGCAACCTGGGCTTCCAGGTGCGCTACCGCTACGAACTGGCACCGCTCTCGTACCTGTACGTGGTCTACGCCCGCGGCGGGTACGAGCAGTTGCCGTCCACGGAAGGCATGGACGACCTGCTGCAGGACAGCTTCCGCCTGCGCGACGACGAGCAGCTGATGGTGAAGCTGAGCTACCGCTTCGAGATCTGACGCACGGGGTCAGCGCGTCCCGGCGGCGGCCGGCGCCAGCCGCAGTTCCACATGGCCGTCGTTGATCCGCAGCGAATCCTCGCTCAAGGGGCCCGGGACCTGGGCCAGGTCCTCTTCGGTCAGCTGGTAGAGCGGGCGGTCGCGGGCGTAGTCCTGCATCAGCGCGTTGACCATGCCGCGGGTACCGGCATCGATGCCGGCGCGCGAAGACTGCGCCTGGAAATCCTGCAGCTGCGGATCGGTGAGATGCAGGCCGCGCGTCGCCGGGTCGTAGCGCAGTCCGCTGATGACGGTGAAGCGACCGCTTTCGGCCTTGCCGCCCGTCACCAGGGCGACATCGTATTCCAGCCCCAGCCGGATACGGTCGCCGGGGGCAGGGATGTCCACTTTGGGCTGGCGCAGTGACAGCGTGGCGAAGCCTTCCAGCAGATCACGCTCCATGGGGAAACCGGCTTCGGCGGCGGACTGCAGCTGTGCGGCATTGAAGCGAAGGGTGGTGGAGGCGCTGTCGTTGGCCAGCGCCAGTGCGGACGCCAGCAGGGTGGCCAGCACCAGGGCAGGACGGAACAGGGGGATCTTCATGGCGTGCGCTCCTTACTGCAGGCGGATGACGACGCGGCCATCCTCGATGTCGGTGGTGCCGATGCGCTTGCCGGACGGAAGCCGGCGCAGCACGTCGCTATCGATGCGGTAAACCGGCTCGTTGCGCGCGTATTCCACCAGCACGGTGTTGACGAGCTCGCGCGTGCCGCCGGACAGCAGCGAGCCTGCGCCAGGCACATCCACGGCGAGGATCTCGGGATTGTCCAGGTGCAGTCCCTGCGTGGCCGGGTTGTAGCGCAGGCGACTGGCCAGTGCGAAGTGGCCGCGGCTGACATCACGTGCGCCCAGCGCACTGACGCCGATGTCGAAATCCAGGCGCAGGCGGTTGTCGCCCGCGGGGATGCTGAGCCTCGGGTTGGTCAATGTGGCCGAGACCAGCCCGCCGAGCTTGTCGAACTCGCGCGGGAAGCTGTTGTTGAGATAGCGCTGCAGTTGCGGCTGGGTGAAGTTGACCTGGTTGCCCAACAGGCCGGTGACCGTGTTGAGCGTTTCGCAGCCCGCCAGCGCCAGCGTGGCACCGGCGGCAAGGGCGGCGATCAGGAAGCGGCGACGTGTGCGCATGGAGGGCTCCGTGGGGCGTGCGGGCACCTTAGCGGCCCGTGCCTGTCCGTGGGCTAACCGGCCAGGTCGGGATCATGCTCGAAGCGGCGTTTGCGTTCGGCGGTGTAGTGCCACCAGGGCGTGGACGCGCCGCCTTCCATGAAGCGCACTGCGGCGATGAAGCAATCGCACAGGCAGGGATCATGGCGTTGGCCGGTGGCGTGGTTGACGCGCTGGTAGAGCTGGTACGGGTCCTGCCCGGTCAAGTGCGCCGGCTGGAGGATGCCGATGCCCCGCAGGTCGCCGGCGATCGAGGGGCCGATGTTGGGAATGTCTTCCAGCCGGTGGGCGTCGTTGGCGTGGCGGGCTTTCGTCATTCCAGGCAGCTTACTCCGCGTCGCGTCCGCGCTGCTTCAGTTGCTGGATGAACTCACCCATGTGCGGGCGCAGCGGGGCGAATACGTCATCGCTGTCCTTGCGATGCTCCAGCATCAGGCCGCTGAGCAGCTTGGTGCCGACGACCAGCGCGGCGCGCTCGTCGCCGCTGAAGCCACGCTGCCGCTGCACGTTCTCGAGGATGCGCATCCAGTCATCGTGGCAGGCGTGTTCGAATTCGATGGTGCATCGGCCGTTGCACTGCAGCCCATCGGATTCGATGGGCGTGACGGTGATGCGGTAACGGTGGTTCTGGTTGGGCATGGCGGCGCGAGTGTGGCGGGGGGTAAGGCCACGATAGGCCCGCTGCGGCGCCGGTACGAGCATCGGCGCCGCGATGCACTGTTCCGCCGCGCTGCCGGGTTCAGCGGACGGACGGTGCATCCTGCTGGCGAAACAGCGGCAGCGGGTCATAAGCGCCCTGGCTGCCGTACACGCCGTAGTGGAGGTGGGGCGGCGTGCCGCGCGCATTGCCGGTGGTGCCGACCGTGCCCAGCGGCTCGCCGGGCTGCACCACCTGGCCCTCCGCCAGCCCGATGGCCCAATCGTCCAGGTGGGCGTAGTAATGGCGCTCGCGCCCGGGCCCCAGCACCCACACCTGCCGGCCTCCCAGTCCGCTGTCGCGCACCGATACCACCACGCCGCGGGTGGCGCTGAGCACCGGCGTGCCGCGCGGCGCGAAGATGTCCACGCCCTGGTGGGTGCGCGTGGTGCCACGCGGCGCGCCGAAGGTGTCGGCGATCCGTCCCGCCTTCACGCCCTGCACCGGGACGGGCAGGGAGGCAGGCGGGGGTGCGCGTGAGATGTCCCACAGCATGCGGGCCGTCGCCATGAAGGGTTGTTTCCATGACCACGCGGCCAGCAGGGCAAGCGCGGCCAGCATCGCCGTGCTGACCAGCCAGCGTCGGAGGCGCTGCGGTGCGGTCCGCGCCATCGCGGTGGATCAGCCCGCGCCGGCCTGCTGCGCCAACTGCTTCTCCAGGTGCGCCTTCAACTCGTCGCCCAGTTTCAGCTGGCGTGCCAGTTCGTCCAGGTAGGTACGCTCCATGAAGCTCTGCTGGTCCGCCACCATCAGGCTGGCCAGGTACATCTCCGATGCGATTTCCGGCGTGCTGCCGGCGCGCGCGACTTCGGCCGGATCCAGCGGCTTCTCGAGTTCGGCGTGCAGCCAGCCCTGCAGTTCGTCGTCGTTGCTGATGCGGGAAAATTCGCCTTCGATCACCTGGCGTTCGCGTGCGTCGATGTGGCCGTCGGCTTTTGCCGCGGCCACGAGCGCCTTCAGGATGGCCTGGCTGTGGAGTTCGGCCTGCGGCGGCGGCAGGCGGTCCACCGTCTGCGGCGTGGCACCGGCGGCGAACCCGCCCTGTTGCTGTTTGTAGTCGTTGTACGCGCGGTAGGCCATCACGCCGATGGCAGCCAGGCCACCGTAGGTGGCCAGTTTGCGCGAGGTCTTGTTCTTGCCCAGCAGCAGGCCCAGCGCACCTCCGGTCACCGCGCCCTTGCCGAAGTCGGCGTTGAGCAGGCTGCCTCCGCCATTGGAGGACTTCAGCAGATGGTCAAGGAAACCCTGGATCTTCATGCGGCGCATACCTTCGGTAGGAGGGGATACCGGAAGAGTTGCGGGCGTCGGCGGGGGATCACAAGGGTGACCGATGGCACGGCGCGCGGTTGCCGCACATCCCGGCGGTACGGCCCGGCCCGCCCCGGGGTGATCCATCCAAAAAAAAACGGGACGGCATGGCCGTCCCGTTCTGGTGACACAGGAAGCGCAGCGATCAGGCTGCGGCGTCCTTCAACTTCTTCAGCGGACGCACCTTCACCTTCACCGAGGCGGGCTTGGCGGCGAACCACTGCTCTTCCTTGGTGAACGGGTTGATGCCCTTGCGCTTCGGCTTGGCCGGCACATTGACGGCGCTGATCTTCAGCAGGCCCGGCAGGGTGAAGGAGCCAGCGCCCTTCTTGTTGACGGAGGCGTGCACGGCGCTTTCCAGCGAGGCCAGCACGGCGCGGACGTCCTTGGCGGCCACGGCGGTAGCTTCCGCAATGTGGGCGACGAGGCCCGACTTGCTCAGCGCTTCCTTGATCGGCTTCGGCGCGGCCGGCTTTGCAGCGGCCTTCGGTGCGGCTTTCTTGGCGGCCTTTTTCGGCGCGGCCTTCTTGGTGCTCTTTGCCATAGTGTCCTGTCTCTACAGTCGGTAGGTTGGGTAATCGGGGCCGATTACGTCGGCAAGCGAAATGTAGGGCAAAGGAATCGCGCCGCCAAGAGCAGATGGGCATGCAAACCGGCTTTTTTTCGCTTTTTTTCGTTTTTCTTCGCCATGTGGCCCGCGAACGCCGCCTGCGCGTGTCGGAAACTCCCCGACGACCGCGTGTCGGGTGGTCGCGTGGAGGCGTCGCCGACAGGCGCCGGACGGTCCGCGCGGCGCCTCCCCACCTCACAATGCGCGATCAATCGTCTTCGTGCCGAGGCTTGTAACTGTCCACCAGCTTCTGCTGCTGGTTGGGCGGCACGGGTTCGTAATGGCTGAAATCCAGCGCGTAGCGGCCTTGTCCGGCGGTCATGGACTTCAGTTCCGCCGCGTATCCGTCCAGTTCGGCCAACGGCACTTGCGCCTTGACCACGATCTCGCCACGCAGCGTGTCGGTGCCGTTGATGCGCGCGCGCTTGCTGGACAGCCCGCCGGTGACGTCGCCCACCTGCGCTTCCGGCACGCTGACTTCCAGGTCCACCACGGGTTCCAGCACCTGCGGGCGCGCCTTGGCGATGGCGTCCAGGAACGCCTTCTTGCCGGCGGCGACGAAGGCCACTTCCTTGCTGTCCACGGGGTGGTGCTTGCCGTCATGCACCACCACCCGCACGTCCTGGAGGGGATAGCCGGCGATCGCGCCGCCGCTCAGCACCTGGCGCACGCCTTTCTCCACCGCCGGCATGAACTGGCCGGGGATGGTGCCGCCCTTCACCTCATCGACGAACTCGAATCCGCCGCCGCGCGGCAGCGGTTCGATGCGCAGGAACACTTCGCCGAACTGTCCCGCGCCGCCGGTCTGCTTCTTGTGACGATGGTGGCCTTCGGCCTTCGCGCTGATGGTCTCGCGGTAGGCGATGCGCGGCGGGCGCGTCTTCACCTCCACGCCGTGCCGCTCCTTCAGGCGTTCCAGCATCACCCGCAGGTGCAGGTCAGACAGGCCGCGGATGACCGTCTCGTTCAACTCCGGCTGGTGCTCGACGACGAAGGCGGGATCTTCTTCCGCCAGCCTCTGCAGCGCGGTCGAAAGCTTCTGTTCCTGGCCCTTGCTGGCCGCTTCGATGGCCAGGCCGAACATCGGGCGGGGAAAGTCGATCGGCGCCAAGTGGATATGGTCCTCGTCGTGGCTGTCGTGCAGCACGGCATCGAAATGCAGGTCCTCGACCTTGGCGACCGCGGCGATGTCGCCGGGGATGGCCTGGTCGATCTCCACGTGGTCCTTGCCCTTCAGCTTGAACAGGTGGCCGACCTTGAACGGCTTCTTGCCGTCGTCGACGAACAGCGGCGTTTCCTTCTTCACCGTGCCCTGGTACACGCGGAAGATGCCCAGCTTGCCGACGAAAGGGTCGTTGATGATCTTGAAGACGTCGGCGATGACGTGCGCGCGCGGGTCGGGCACGGCTTCGATCGGGCGCGCGTCGGCGCCGCTGCCCTTGAAGAAAGGGGGCGGGTTGGCTTCGGCGGGGTTGGGGAACAGGCGCTCGGCCACGTCCAGCAGCTCCTTCACCCCGGCACCGGTGCGCGCGGACGTGAAGCACACGGGCACCAGATGGCCTTCGCGCAGGCATTGCTCGAAGGCATCGTGAAGTTCCTCGCCGGACAGGCCGTCTTCGCCAAGGTCCAGGTAGTGCTCCATCACCGTCTCGTTGATCTCGACCACCTGGTCGATGATCTTCTGGTGCCAGTCGGCGACAGGGCCCAGGTCCGAATCGCCGGCGGACTGGCCGAAGCAGTCGATCACCGCTTTCGCGCCCTGCGCCGGCAGGTTGAGCGGCAGTACCTCGGGGCCGAACTCCTCGCGCAGCGCGGCCAGCACGCCAGCAGCGTCGGCGCCCTCGTGGTCGATCTTGTTGACGACGATGGCGCGGCAGAGGTTGCGTTCGCGCGCGCGCTCCATCAGGCGGCGCGTGCCGTGCGCGATGCCCGTATCCGCATCGACCACGATCAGCACCGTTTCCACCGCCGTGAACGCCGACAGGGCCGGCCCGCGGAATTCCGGGTAGCCGGGCGTGTCGATCAGGTTGACGTGGATCGGCAGCCCCGAGGCCCCGCCGTGGTCGGTGCTGGCGATGGCGGTGTCGATGGAGTGTCCACGGGTCTTTTCGATCGGATCGTGGTCCGACACCGTGGTGCCGCGCTCGATGGTGCCTGCCACCTGGAGGGCGCCGCCGGCATGCAGCAGGGCTTCGAACAACGTTGTTTTGCCGGCGCCGGGGTGGCCTGCGAGGGCCACGTTGCGGATCTGCTGTGTGCTGTACGACATGAGGCCGTTTCTCCCTGGAATGGGTCGAAGGGCCGTCATGGCTGTCCGGGCGGAGCGCGCATCCCGTGAGCGAGGCGCTCGGCGGGCGGTCATGGCGGGCGGCCAGCATCCGCGCGCCGGGCAGGGGGGTCAAGTCGCACTGCGGAACACGCCGTGAACACCTGCCGGTGTACCCTTCGCTTCCCCCCTGACCCGAGGAACTCAGCCATGGCTTTGAAGCGTTATGCGGATGCAGTGTGGAATGGTGACCTGCAGGCCGGCAAGGGCAGCTTGAGCACGCCGCAGAGCGGCCTGTTCGAAGCGCAGAACTATTCCTTCAAGACCCGCTTCGGCGACGAGAAGGGCACCAACCCGGAAGAACTGCTGGCGGTCGCCCATGCGGGCTGCTTCAGCATGGCGTTGTCGGCGGTGCTGGGGAAGGCCGGCTTCACGCCCGACAAGATCCAGACGCGCGCCGAAGCGACGATGGAGCCGGGCATGGATCCGGGCCCGACTGTGACCGGCGTGAAGCTGATCGTCTCGGCCAGCGTGCCCGGCATCAGCGCCGCGCAGTTCGAGGAAATCGCCCAGCAGGCCAAGGCCGGCTGCGTGATCTCCCGCGCGCTGTCGGTGCCGGTGACGATGGAAGCCACGCTGCTCTGATCCCGTTGTTCCCTTGACTCCGCGTTGCCCGCAAGCCGCACGCGGGACGTTGTCGCGATGAGCGGCTTCCGTTCCGCGTTGCTGGTGCATGGCGGTGGTGGCGGTGGCTGGGAATGGAGCCTGTGGCGCGATGTGCTGGCCTCGGCCGGCATGCAGGTGAGCGCGCCCGATCTGCAGCCAACAATCGGGGGCGTTGCGGCGACGCGCCTGGGCGATTACCAGCGGCAGGTGGAACGCCTGCTTGAGGCCTTGCCGCGTCCGCGGGTGGTGATGGGTGCCAGCCTGGGTGGCCTGCTTGCCCTGCGCAGCGCCGCGCACGCGGATGCCCTGGTGCTGGTGAATCCGCTGCCACCGTCTCCCTGGCATGGCGATCTCCCGGCGCGCATGTGGCCCGACCTCGTCCCATGGCGGCGCAATGCGCGGCTTGCTTCCACGCGCCAGGCATTGCCCGATGCCGACGAGGCCAGTGCACTGTTCGCGTTCCGGCACTGGCGGGACGAGTCCGGTGCCGTGTTGCGCGATGCGTACGGCGGAGTACCGGTCGAGCGTCCTGCCTGCCGAATGCTGTTCGTCGTGTCGCAACGGGACGAGGACGTCCCGGTGGCCATTGCGCAGACCATGGCGGCGGACTGGGGTAGCGAGGTGCTGCAAACGCTTTCATCCAGCCATGCCGGCCCCTTGCTGGGCAGGCATGCCGCCGGCATCGCGGCGCAAACTGTCGAATGGCTAAACAAGGAGAGGAAGCCCGGCTGAGTTCAGCCGCTTTTCACCCGCGCGGCCGGAGCATGCCCCTGCGCCATCCCGGCGTTGGGGAGTCCCGACATGAAGCGTGTTTCCGCCACCCTGCTGGCCCTCGGTCTGCTGGCGTCCGGCGCTGCGTCCGCGCAGTCTTCGCGCTACTACGGGACCGACGGCCGCGATGCCTACGCCCCGCAGTACGACTACGCACGCGTGATCCGCGTGGATCCCGTCATCGACGGCGGTTACCGCACGACCGGTGCACAGCAGAACTGCTACTACCGTGACGCCGACGACGTGTACGCGCGCGATACCTACCGCAACGACCGCTATGGTGATGATGGCTACGCCTATCCCGACGATCGCCGCGACGGTTACTACGGTGACCAGCGTTATCCCGGCGGCGGCAGCCAGACGGGACGCACGGTCGCGACGGTGATCGGTGGCATCGCCGGTGCCGTGCTGGGCAGCAAGGTCGGGGACGGGAGCGGTCGTTACGTGGGCACCGCGGTCGGTTCGATGGTCGGCGGCATGGCCGGACGTTCCATCTATGACAGCGCCCAGCGGGACCGTCAGGTGCAGCGCGGTCAGGTCCGCGTCTGCGATCCGGTCCCGGTCACGGGTGCCAGTCGCCATGGCGACGACTACTACGGCGACGGTCGTGTCAGCGGATACGACGTCACCTACGAGTACGGCAACCGTACCTACCAGACCCGGACCGACCATCATCCAGGGGACCGCATCCGCGTGCGCGTGGACGTGCGCCCGGAATGACCGCGGCCTGACGCCATCGCTTCTGCGGACACATCGTCGAACGACGGGGGATCCTGCCGCAACCGAGGGGCCGCAAGGCCCCTCTTTTTATGCCGCGGTTGCCGCCGCCTCCGCTACGCCGCATAGTCCCGTCGGTCATCGATAACGGAGCAGGGCATGCAGCGTCTGGCGTGGGCAATGGGGTGCTTACTGGGTCTGGCGGGTGTCGCCCATGCACAGGTACAGGTATTGACCGCCGCGCGCGTACATACCTCCGATCCCGCGCAACCGACGGTGGAAGCGCTGGCGTGGGACGACACAGGGCGCCTGCTGGCAGTAGGAGAGGCCAAGGCCCTGCTCGCGAGGTACCCCGATGCCAGGCGCATCGATGCGGGTGGGCGGACGGTGATTCCGGGCCTGATCGACGCGCATGGCCACGTCATGGGACTGGGCTATGCCCTGATGCGTGCCGACTTGGTGGACGCGCGCGACAAGGCCGAGGTGATCGCGCGCCTGCGCGAATACGAAAAGACGCTTCCCCCCAATGCCTGGCTCCTGGGCAGTGGCTGGGACCAGAACGACTGGCCTGAGAAGCTTTTCCCCACCGCCGCGGACCTGGACGCCGCGTTTCCTGATCGACCGGTGTGGCTGGAACGCGTCGATGGCCATGCCGGCTGGGCCAACTCGGCCGCATTGCGGGCGGCTGCGGCGAAGTCCGCGCGTCCGCTGACCGGCGACTGGCAACCCGAGGGCGGGCGTATCGAACGCAGCAACGGTGCGCCATCGGGGGTATTCATCGACGCAGCCATGTCGCTGGTCAACACCGTCGTGCCCGCACCCGATGACGCCTATCGCCGCCAGGCGCTGGACAAGGCCTTGCAGGCGGCCGTGCGCAACGGGCTGACCGGTGTCCACGACATGGGGGTTTCGCGCGAAGACCTGGCGTTGATGAAAGCCGTCGCCGACGAAGGCGGGCTGCCGTTGCGCATTGATGCCTATGCCGACGGCGATGGCGCCGCGCTGGCCGATCTCTGCGCGAACGGCCTGTACCAGCATGCGGGCGGACGCCTGCAGATGCGCGGCGTGAAGTTGTACGCGGACGGTGCGCTCGGCAGCCGTGGTGCGGCATTGCTGGAGGACTACAGCGACGATCCCGGCAATCGCGGCCTGCTGGTGACCGAACCCACCGCGCTGGAAGCGGCGATGCGCAAGGCGCACGGCTGCCATGTGCAGGTGGCCACGCATGCGATCGGCGATCGCGGCAACCGGCTGGTGCTCGATGCCTATGCGCGCGTCCTCGGCGACGCGGCCCGCCAGGATCATCGCTGGCGCATCGAGCACGCACAGGTGGTGGCGCCGGAGGAAATGCCGCGCTTCGCCACGCTGGGCGTGATCGCCTCGATGCAGCCGACGCATGCGACCTCGGATATGCCGTGGGCACAGGATCGCCTGGGCCCGGTGCGCGTCACCGGTGCCTACGCCTGGCAGCGCCTGCGTGACAGTGGCGCGCGGCTGGCGCTGGGCTCCGATTTCCCGGTCGAATCGGTCGACCCGCGGCGGGGCCTGCATGCGGCGGTGACGCGCCAGGATCGCCACGACCATCCGGCCGCGGGCTGGATGCCCGACCAGCGACTCAGTGCGGTCGACGCGCTGCGCGGTTTCACCGCCGATGCGGCGTATGCCGGGCGCGACGAGGCGAACGTCGGCCGGCTGGCGGTGGGCATGCGCGCCGACTTCGTCATCCTGCAGGATGATCCGCTGGCCGTGCCCGCGGCCCGGCTGGACGACCTGCGCATCGAGTCGACCTGGGTGGACGGCAAACCGGTATACCAGGCCCGCTAGGACGCATTTGAAGTCTGCTTCACACCGGTTCTCCAGAGTGGATGCACCTAACCTGGAGAATCCTCGTCATGCCTGTTCCGTCACCGCTGCTCGCGCGCTCCGCACTCGGCCTGCTGTTGGCCGCGTGCCTGACCCCCGCTCTGGCCAAGGAACCACCGAAGGTGCTGATGGTGGTCAGCGGCGAAGGCCGCGATGAAGGCAAGACGAGGCCCGGCTTCGAAATGGACGAGTTCTCGCAGGCCTACCTGATCTTCCGCCAGAACGGCCTGCGCGTGGACGTGGCCAGTCCGCAGGGCGGTGCCGTGGTGGCCGACAAGTACAACGCCAAGGAGCCTTTCAACGCACAGGTGCTGGCCGATGCCGATGCCATGCGCCAGCTGGCGCAGTCGCGGTCCACCGCCACGCTCGAGGCGGACGACTATGCCGCCGTCTATGTGGTGGGCGGCAAGGGCGCGATGTTCGACCTGCCGCGCGACACCGCGCTGAAGACGTTGCTGGCCGACGTGTACGAACGTGGCGGCGTGGTGGCCGCGGTCTGCCACGGCCCGGCGGCCTTGAGTGGCGTGCGGCTGGATGACGGTTCGCTGCTGGTGGCCGGCAAGGCGATGACCGGTTTCACCAACGAAGAGGAAACCGTGTTCGGCAAGCGCTGGGCGAAGGAATTCGCGTTCCTGCTGGAGGACCGCATGCGGGAGGAGGGCGCCCGGTGGCAGGAGGCCGCGTTGATGATGCCGAAGGTGGTGGTCGATGGCCGCCTGGTGACCGGCCAGAATCCTTATTCCACCCCGGGCGTGGCGGATGCCATCGTGCGCGGGCTGGGCCTCACGCCGGTGACCCGTACGCCCTGGCGCGACGAGGCGACGATGGCGCTGGTGGCGGACTTCCTGTCGGGCCAGCAGGCGGCCGCGCGCGCTGCGCTCGCCGGCAAGCGCGATGCGTACCACGTGGAACTGATCGGCCTGCTGGGTTACTACCAGCTGCAGGCGGCTGCCAGTGACGCGGCGGTGCGCGACGCGCTGGGCATCATGCAGCTGGCCGAGCCCTACATGGCCGAACCGCAGTTGCAGCTGGGCATCGCCGAAGCCCAGTGGCGCCTGGGCCAGGTGGCACAGGCGCGCGCGACCGCCGAGCGCATACTGGCCGCACATCCCCACCTGAAGGACGCGGCCACGCAGCTGCTGGCGCGCATGGACAAGTAAGCGATGACCCGCACACGGCTGCGAATCCTGGTGGTGGAAGACAACCTGGCCTTGCGCAGCAGCATGGCCGCGATGCTGGAGGCGCAAGGCCACGAGGCGGATTTCGCCGCCGACGGCCGCACCGGCTTGCAGCTTGCCCTGGCCAATCCGCCCGACGTGCTGGTGCTGGACATCAGCCTGCCGGGCCTGGACGGCCTGCAGGTCTGCCAGTCGCTGCGCGAACGCGCCGACCGCCATGTCCCGGTGCTGATGCTGACCGCACGCGACACCCTGAAGGACAAGCTGGCCGGTTTCGAGGCCGGTGCGGATGACTACCTGGTCAAGCCTTTCGCCGGTGAAGAACTGCTTGCGCGCTGTGTTGCCCTGTCGCAGCGGCACCGTGTGGGCGAGTCCCACCTGCTGCGGATCGGTCAGCTGTGCATCGACCGGCGCAGTGGCGAGGTACGGCGCGGGGAGCAACTGATCGAACTGCAGCAGACGCCGTTCCGCATCCTGCTGGAACTGGCCGAAGCCTGGCCGCGCACGTTGACGCGCAGCGACCTGGTGCAGCGGCTGTGGGGCGATGAGCCGCCGCATTCCGATCCGCTGCGCTCGCACCTCTACCTGTTGCGACAGGCGCTGGATCGTCCGTTCGCCACGCCGATGCTGCGCACCGTGCATGGGGTGGGATTCAAGCTGGATGCCGACGCATGAAGCGCGCGATCTGGCCGCTGCAACGACGGGTGATGCTGGCGTTTTCGATGTTCGCGCTGCTGCTGGCGGCGCTTTACGGGTTGTACGCGCTGGTGTTCATGTATGCGGTGGAGGACTCCTTCTTCGCCGCCACACTGGAACAGGAAGCCGTTGCCCAGCAACGCAGCCAGGCGCGGTCGGGGCAGTGGGCGACACCGCGCGATGATTTGGTCAGGGTCTACACGCGTCCGGAGGATTTCCCGCCCGACCTTCTCGAGGGCCATCGAGAGGAGCCCTGGCGCAACGAGTTCGCTGGCCAGCAAGGGCGGCATTACCACCTGCTGGAGATGCGCGCGCCCGATGGCGACCGCGCCTGGCTGGCGGCCGAGGTGAGCCGCAAGCTGGTGGTGCGCCCGATGCGCGACCAGGTACTGCTGTTGTTGGCCATCACCAGTGGCGTGATGCTGTTGCTGGCGTTGGGCACGGGCTACTGGCTGGCAGCCAAGACGACGCGTCCGCTGTCGCGGCTGGTGGCGCGCGTGGAGGGCATGTCGCCGGAACGCCTGCCGCTGGGGTTCGCAAGGGAATTCGGCGACGACGAAGCCGGTGTGCTGGCGCGCGGGCTGGAAGCACTCGCGCAGCGCGTGCACGCGTTCACGCTGCGCGAGCGCGAGTTCACCCGTGATGCCAGCCATGAACTGCGCACGCCGCTGGCGGTGATCCGCGGGTCCGCGGAAAGGCTGGCGGCGGAGCCCGGCATGTCCTCCGCCGCCTTGGAACAGGTGGCGCATCTCCGGCAATCGGCCTGGCAGCTTGAGCAGACCATCATCAGCCTGCTGTCGCTGGCGCGCGAATCCGAAGTACCGGATGCGCCGGCGCGCGTGCCGCTCCTGCCGGTACTGGAACGCGTGGTGGTGGAACAGTCCCTGCTGCTGGAAGGCAAGCAGGTGGACGTCGACGTCGACGTGCCGCGCAGCGCGATGATCGAAGTACCGGCCACGGTCGCGCACATCCTGCTCTCCAACCTGGTCGGCAATGCCTTCACCCATACGCAGGCAGGCGAAGTGCACATCGACCTGCATGGCGACCGGCTGCGGATCGCCAACCGCGGTGAGGTGAGCGATGCGCCGGTGGACGCCGCGGGCACGGTCAACGCGCGCCCGGGGAGCAGTGGGCTGGCGCTGGGTCTGTCCATCGTGCGACGGCTGTGCGCGCGCTACGGCCTGCAGGTGGACACGCGACAGGCCGTCGGCACGTTCACCGTTGAACTGTCGCTGGTGCGCAGCGCCGACGAAGGCGGCGCGGCAACGTCATCGCGATGACGCGCCCGCAGCCTGGCGCGCGGCGGGTTTCAGGACGGACATGGCGGGTCGTCACCGGCCGGGGTCGGCTACCAGTCGATCCGTCCGCTGACCACGGTGCGCACATGGCCGCCTGACCAGACATCGCCTTCGGCGTCCACGCGCAGCTGCAGGCGTGCGTCATGGCCGACTTCACGGCCCTGGCTGACGGTGTAGTGATCGCGGCCACCCGGCAGGGCATCGCGGGATTTCAGCCAGGCGGCCAGCGTGGCGTTGGCGGCACCCGAGGCGGCGTCCTCGAAGGCCGCCGGCGCGCCCACGAAGGCGCGCACGGCCAGGTCGTAAGGCTGCCCCGCCGTGAATGCGTACGCACACACGCCCATGCTGTCGGTTTCGCGGGCCAGCGCGGTGATCGCATCCCAGTCCGGGCAGGCGCCACGCAGCGTGGCCTCGTCGCTGACCTCGGCCAGCCACCAGCGGCGCCCACCATCGACCAGTGCCGGCGGCAGGTTGCCGGCGGGCAGCGCGGCCACCGCTGCGCGCAGCAGTGCGTGCGTTGCCGGGTTGCCCGTTTCGACGACGCGGGCGCGGGGTGTGCGCACGGCGATGGTGCGGGTTGCGCCGTCGCCTTCCACCCGCAACGGCAGCAGGCCGGCGATGCCTTCCTGCACCAGCAGGCCGTCGCGCGGCGTCGCCAGCCCTGCGTCCAGCACCACATGGGCGGTACCGACGCTGGGGTGACCGGCGAAGGGCACCTCGCGGCGCGGGCTGAACATGCGGATCGCGTAGCTGGCGCCAGGCTGCGTGGCCGGGAAGACGAAGGTGGTCTCCGGCAGCCGCGTCCAGCGGGCGATGGCCTGCATGGCGGCGTCGTCCAGGCCTTCGGCGTCCAGGACTACGGCCAACGGGTTGCCGGCGCCGGGCCGGTCGGCGAACACGTCCAGCTGGACGTAGCGTCGGGAAGTCATGGCAGGGATTCGGGTGAGGGCCGCGCAGCTTACCAAGCCAGGCTGCCCTGGATGACCGGCTGCACCTGCCCACTGATCCAGACCTGGCCTTCCGCATCCACCTGCACCTCGATACGCCCATCGCGACCGAGTTCACGGCCCTGGCTGACGATATAGCGGCCGGCGTGGCCGGGCAGCCGATCCGCCGCATGCAGCGCGGCGGCGATGCAGGCATTGGCGCTGCCGGTGACCGGGTCTTCGGGGATGTTGTCGGCAGGGCAGAATGCGCGCACGACCAGGTCGTGGTCCTGGCCGTGGCCGGCGCGCCCGAAGACCGCCAGCCCCACCGCCGCGGTCGCGCGGGTCAACGCGGCAATCGCGCCCAGGTCGGGCGTCAGGGACCGCACGCAGTCCGCATCGCGCAGTTCGACCAGCCACCATCCCGGCCCGTTCTGCCACAGCGCTGGCGGAAGCGCGCCCAGTGGCAGGGCGATGCTCACTGCGTCAGCCAGCAAAGCCTGTGCGTCGTCCACCTTCACCGGGCTGGCCTGCGGTGCACGCAGGCGGATGCGTCGTGCCGCTCCCTGCCGCGCGACCTGCACCGGCAGCAGGCCCGCACCGCATTCCTGCACGAGCGCGCCGGTGTCCGGCACCAGGCCGGTCTCCAGCGCGGCCCAGGCGGCACCGACGCTGGGATGGCCCGCGAAAGGCAACTCGCTGCACGGGGTGAAGATGCGGATGCGGTAATCCGCGCCCTTGGCGGAGACGGGCAGGAAGAACACCGTTTCCGACAACTGGAGCCAGCCTGCGATGGCCTGCATGGCGGCATCGTCCAGGCCTTCCGCATCCAGCACCACGCCCAGTGCGTTGCCGGCGCCGGGGCGGTCGGCGAAGACATCCACCTGCAGGTAACGGCGCGGGGTCATGCAGTGCCTCCGGGGCAGCCAGGGAGGCCATTCCGGGGAAGGGCTTCGGCTAGAATCGACGGTTCACGCCCGAAGGGTTCGGGCATCCCCCTCATTCTATCCATGCCTCCTGCCACCCCCGCACCTGATCGTTGGATCGTCCTCAAGTTTGGCGGCACCTCGGTGTCGCGTCGTCATCGCTGGGACACGATTGGCCGGTTGGCGAAAAAACGGGCGGACGAGAATGGCGCCCGGGTGCTGGTGGTGGTATCCGCGCTGTCCGGCGTCACCAACGAACTCACCGCCATCGCCGATGGCGCCGCCGACAGCGGCGAGCGCGTGGCGAAGCTCGAACAGCGCCACCGCGAGTTCCTGGCCGAACTGGAACTGGACGCCGATGCCGTGCTGGGCGACCGCCTGGCGGCCTTGCGCGGGCTGCTGGTCGACCCGCGCGCGGCCACCCGCGCGCTGGACTGGCAGGCCGAAGTGCTGGGACAGGGCGAACTGCTTTCGTCCACGCTCGGCGCGGCCTACCTGCGTGCGCAGGGCCTGGACTTCGGCTGGGTGGACGCGCGGCATTGGCTGCAGGCCACCTTCCTGCCCAACCAGAGCGCGTGGGCGCAACGCCTGTCGGTGTCCTGCAGCACGGCCCCCGACCAGGACTGGCGCCGTGCGTTCGCCGAGCAGCCCAACGGCCTGCTGCTGACGCAGGGCTTCATTTCGCGCCATGCCGATGGCGGTACCGCCATCCTCGGTCGCGGCGGTTCCGACACCTCGGCTGCCTACTTCGGCGCGCTGCTCGGTGCGCAGCGGGTCGAGATCTGGACCGACGTGCCCGGCATGTTCAGCGCCAATCCGCGCGAAGTGCCGGATGCGCGCCTGCTGACGCGGCTGGACTATTACGAAGCGCAGGAAATCGCCACCACCGGTGCGAAGGTGCTGCACCCGCGCTCGATCAAGCCGTGCCGTGATGCCGGCGTGCCGATGGCCATCCTGGATACCGAGCGCCCCGATCTGCCCGGTACCAGCATCGACGGCAACGCGCGCACCGTGCCGGGCGTGAAGGCGGTCAGCCGCCGCAACGGCATCGTGCTGGTCTCGATGGAAGGCATCGGCATGTGGCAGCAGGTGGGCTTCCTGGCCGACGTGTTCGCGCGCTTCAAGAAGCATGGGCTGTCGGTGGACCTGATCGGTTCGTCGGAGACCAACGTCACCGTGTCGCTGGACCCCAGCGAGAACCTGGTCAACACCGACGTGCTGGCCGCACTGTCGGCCGACCTGGCGGAGATCTGCCGGGTGAAGGTGATCGCGCCGTGCACGGCCATCACGCTGGTCGGCCGCGGCATGCGCTCGCTGCTGCACAAGCTGTCGGACGTGTGGGCGATGTTCGGCCGCGAGCGCGTGCACCTGATCTCGCAGTCGTCCAACGACCTCAACCTGACCTTCGTCATCGATGAAGCCGATGCCGACGGCTTGCTGCCACTGCTGCACGCCGCACTGATCGAAAGCGATGCGATGCCGGTGGAGGAGACCAGTGTGTTCGGTCCGCGCTGGCGCGAGATCCTGGGCGGCGTGCGTCGTCGCGGCACGCCGTGGTGGCACGGTGCGGATGACCGCAAGGCGCTGGTCGCGCTGGGCGCAGCGGGTACGCCGCGCTACGTCTACCATCTGCCTACCGTGCAGGCCCGTGCGCGCGCGCTGGCCGCGATTCCCGTCATCGATCGTCGCTTCTACGCGATCAAGGCCAATTCGCATCCTGAACTGCTGAAGGCCATCGTGGCCGAAGGCTTCGGGCTGGAGTGCGTGTCGCAGGGCGAACTGGAGCGCGTGTTCGACGCCGTGCCGCAGCTGCCCGTGCAGGATGTGCTGTTCACACCGAGCTTCGCGCCGCGTGGCGAGTATGCGTTCGCACTGGAAAGGGGCGTCACCGTCACCCTGGACAATGTGGAGGCGCTGAAGCATTGGCCTGACCTGTTCCGCGGCCGCAGCCTCTGGCTGCGCGTGGACCTGGGTCGCGGCGATGGCCACCATGACAAGGTCAAGACCGGTGGCAAGACCTCGAAGTTCGGCCTGCCGCTGTCGCGCGTGGAGGAATTCCTTGCCGAGGCGCGCGTGCTGGACATCCGGATCGTCGGCCTGCATGCGCACCTGGGCAGTGGCGTGGAAACCGCGCAGCACTGGCGCCAAGTGTTCGATGAGCTGGGCGGCCTCGCCGACCAGATCGGTACCATCGAGAGCATCGACATCGGCGGCGGACTGCCGATTCCGTACACCGCGGACGACGAACCGTTCGATCTGGACGCCTGGTCCGCCGGCCTCGCCGACATCAAGGCGGCGTACCCGAACTACCAGCTGGTGATCGAGCCCGGCCGCTACCTGGTGGCCGAATCCGGCGTGCTGCTTACCCGCGTCACGCAGGTGGTGGAGAAGCAAGGCATCCGCCGTGTCGGTGCGGACGCGGGCATGAATGCCCTGATACGCCCGGCGCTGTACGACGCATGGCACGACGTGGCCAACCTGACGCGGCTCGATGATGCCGCTGAAGACGCTTTCGATGTGGTCGGCCCGATCTGCGAATCCAGCGACGTGTTCGGCAAGCGCCGCCGGCTGCCGGCGGCCACCGCCGAGGGCGATCTGCTGCTGTTCGCCGATGCGGGTGCCTATGGTTACTCCATGGCCAACACCTACAACCTGCGTGGCTTGCCCGCGGAAGAAGTGATCGAGGGGGTATCCGGCGATGTCCCCTCGCCTTGAGTTTGTTCTACTCAGCAGTTTGCACGCATGCTTGCTGGCGTCGCTGGGCTATCTGAGTATGTTCCCTGATGGGGAGTACGGACGGTGGGAAGAGAATTCTCAGCTTGCTCTGGCCACAATCGTGGCTGCGGCCGTCTCGGCAGCACTTGGTGCGTTCTGGGCGACCGCATTGCATTCCTGGGCTCGCCGGGCGCAGATGAACTGGACGCCGGCTCGTCTTAATCTGCATGCCATGCTTGCTGCGCTCGCGATCTTTCCGCCTGCGATGGGCGGGGGATGGGCGATTTGCGAGTTCGCGTCGGACACACATGTTTCAGCGGTGACCGATGTAGGTTATGTCTTGATGATCGGTATCGTTGTGGGTCTCTTCGCCATTGCCGTCGGCGCGCTCCCCGCCTTTATTCTTGAATACTTTGCCTGCCGCCGTTATCTGCGGCGCATGGCCGTCAACGCAGGTTGCACATGACCATTTTCGATAAAGCCAGCATCCGCACCTTCCACTTCGTCCGCTGTTCATTCGATGCGGAAAGTGGTGTCGCGCGCCTGATGTATGCCTTCGACGACGGCCCGGAACTGGTCGAGACCGTCACCATCCCCGGTGCTCCCTTCTCCCTGGACGAAGTGCGGGCGGCGGCGGTGGAGAAGGCCGTGCAGCTGCTCCACCTGATCACCGGCGTCAGCTACTACAAGGCGGCGGTGCCCAACGAAATCCGCATCGATGGATACGCCATCGATGCGGCGACGGCCGTGCTGCTGGAGCAGGTCTATGTGCACGGCCTGGGTGAGTTCGCCTACCGCAATGGTTTGAGCCTGCATGGGCGTGTGCGTTTCCCGGTGGGCGCGCCTGCCGCCGCCGTCGCATCGCCCGCGGGCCTGCGCGAGCACGCATTGGTCGCCATCGGCGGCGGCAAGGATTCGCTGGTCAGCATCGAGGCGCTGCGCGGCGCGGGCATAGACCAGACGATCACCTGGATCGGCGGTTCGCAGTTGATCGCGGCCTGCGCGGCGCGCACCGGCCTGCCGACCCTCAACATCGGCCGCGCGCTGGCGCCGGAACTGTTCGAATACAACCGCCAAGGCGCGTGGAACGGGCATATCCCGGTCACCGCGATCAACTCGGCCATCATGGTGGTGGCGGCGCTGTTGCACGGCGTGGACCAGGTGGTGTTCTCGAACGAGCGCTCGGCCAGCTACGGCAGCATGATCCCGGGCACCGGCGAGGTGAACCACCAGTGGTCGAAGGGCTGGGCGTTCGAGCGGGTATTCGGCGAACACGTGCAGTCGCATGTGGCGGCCGACCTGCGTTATTACTCGCTGCTGCGCCCGTTGTCCGAGCTCGCGGTGGCGCGGCAGTTCGCGCGGACCGACCACTACGACGCGCATTTCTCCAGCTGCAACCGCAACTTCCACCTGCTGGGCGAGCGCCCGGTGAATCGCTGGTGCGGCGTGTGCCCGAAGTGCCACTTCGTGTTCCTGGCGCTGGCGCCGTTCATGCCCAAGCCGCGGCTGGTGGGCATCTTCGGCCGCAACCTGCTCGACGACGCAAGCCAGACGGCAGGCTTCGACGCGCTGCTGGAGTACCAGGACCACAAACCGTTCGAATGCGTCGGCGAAGGCCAGGAATCGCGCGCGGCCATGGCGGCGCTGGGCGATCGCCCGGAATGGCGCGAGGACGTCATCGTGGCGCGCTTCAACAGCGAGATCCGCCCGCAGCTGGATGCCGCGGCGTTGAGGGTGGCGCCATTGCTCGAGATCGGTGATGAACACCGCATCCCCACCGCGCTGTGGGAGCGACTGCGTGCGAATTTCGCAGCTTGAGGGCAAGCGTGTCGCGCTGTGGGGTTGGGGGCGCGAAGGTCGCGCTGCCCACCACGCCGTGCGCGCACGCCTGCCGTCGCTGCCGCTGACGCTGTTCTGCAACGAGCAGGAAGCCGCGGATGCCGCGGCACTGGGCGATCCACGGCTCTCGGTGGAGACGGAGGCGACGGCCGCTCGACTGTCGGCGTTCGAGATCGTCATCAAATCGCCGGGCATCAGCCCGAATACCCCGGTGGCGATGAGCGCAGCCGCGTCCGGTACGCGTTTCATTGGCGGCACCGCCCTGTGGTTCGGCGAGCACGCGGGTGATGACGGCGTGGTGGCGCACACGTTCTGCGTCACCGGCACCAAGGGCAAGAGCACGACCACCTCGCTGCTCGCACACCTGCTGCGTGCGGCGGGCAGGCGCACGGCGCTGGCCGGCAATATCGGCCTGCCGATGCTGGAGCTGCTGGATCCGCAGCCGGCGCCGGACGAGTGGGTCATCGAGCTGTCCAGCTACCAGACCGGCGATGTCGCGGCCAGCGGCGCGCGGCCGGATGTGGCGATCGTGCTGAACCTGTTCCCCGAGCACCTGGACTGGCATGGCAGCGAGGCGCGCTACATCGAGGACAAGCTGAAGCTCGTCACCCAAGCGCGTCCGCGCATCGCCGTGCTCAATGCGGCCGATCCATGCCTGGCGGCGCTGGAACTGCCGCACAGCGACGTCCGCTGGTTCAACCGGGTGGACGGCTGGCACCTGCGCGAGGACGATCTATACCGCGGCGACGTGTTCGTGATGGACACCCGGCCGCTGCCGCTGCCCGGGCGCCACAACCGCAGCAACATGTGTGCCGTGCTGACCGCACTGGAGGCGCGCGGCATCGATGCATTGCCGCTGGCGGCGCATGCGCAGTCGTTCCGTCCGTTGCCCAACCGGTTGCAGACGATGGGCGCGCGAGACGGCATCACCTGGGTCAACGATTCCATCAGCACCACGCCACATGCCACGCTGGCCGCGCTGGAGTGCTTCGCCGGCCGACGCATCGCATTGCTGGTCGGCGGCCATGACCGGGGGGTGGACTGGTCGGATTTTGCGACGCACATGCGTGAGGCTGCGCCCAGGGCCATCATCACGATGGGCGCCAATGGGCCGCGCATCCATGCGCTGCTGGCGCCCGTGGCGGAGGAGGCGGGTTTCAGGCTGGCCGGCGTCGAAACGCTGCCCGAGGCGATGGCAGCCGCGCGCGGCGTGCTGGGCGGCGAGGGCATCGTCCTGCTGTCACCGGGCGCACCGAGCTTCGGCCAGTACCGAGACTACGTGGCGCGGGGCCGCCATTTCGCGGAACTCGCCGGCTTCGATCCGGACGACATCACCTCCATTCCCGGGCTCGGCATCGCCTGAGCGCGATGCCGCAAGCAGCGTCAAGTCCGCCCCGAGGGAGGGGCGTACACTTCGCCGATCCCCGCCGAGGAGTCGACCATGCGCCGCATCCCGCTGTTGTCCTGCCTGCTGTTCCTCCTGTGGTCGCCGATGCTGCTGGCCGCGCCTGTCGCCAAGCAGGTCGAATGGAAGATCGGCGGCGATACCTTCTCGGGCTACCTCGTCTACGACGACAGCGTGAAGCAGCCACGCCCGGGGCTGGTGATGGTGCCCAACTGGAAGGGCGCCAATGAATCGGCGATCGAGAAAGCCCACCTGGTTGCCGGCGATGATTACGTGGTCCTGGTTGCCGATGTCTACGGCAAGGGCATCCGTCCGAAGACGGATGCCGAGGCCGGTCCTGTCGCCAATGCGATGCGCGCCGACCGCCCGAAGCTGCGTGCCCGCGTGCAGAAGGCGGTCGATGTGCTGAAGCAGCAGCCTGGGACGCTGGTCGATGCCACCCGCATCGGCGCGTTCGGTTACTGCTTCGGTGGCAGTACGGTGCTGGAGGCGGTCCGTGCAGGTGACGCACTGTCGGGCGTGGTCAGCCTGCATGGCGGGCTTGCGACCGACCTGCCCGCGGCGGGTCCGGTGAAGGCGCCGGTGCTTGTGCTCAACGGTGGCGACGATACCTACGTGTCAGCCGCGGAAATCACCGCTTTCCAGGATGAAATGCGCAAGGCCGGCGCCGACTGGCAGTTCGTGAATTTCAGCGGTGCCGTCCATTGCTTCGCCGAGGCCGATGCACGGAACCCGCCGGGCTGCGTCTATCACGAGCGGTCGGCGAAGCGAGCCTACCGCATGATGGGTGACTTCTTCGCGGACGTGTTCGCGCGGGATTGAGCGGAACGCCGTGCGGCGGCGCTCCTGCTCCAATGCGGGAGGGGCATGCGCTCAGTACCTGCGGGCCACCGCGTAGCGCGCAAGTCCACGCAGGGCCGCCAGCGCGTCCGTTTCGGACAGGCCGTCCAAGGCGCGCTCGGCGGCGTCGGCGTATTCGGTTGCACGCTGCTGGCTGTATTCCAGGCCACCGGTCGCGCGGATCGCCGACAGCACTTCCGGCATCGCCGCGGCATCGCCCTCCTGCACGATGGCCCGCAGCCGCTCAGCGATCTCCGCGGGGGAGTGGCGGATGGCGTGGATCAGTGGCAGCGTGGCCTTGCCCTCGGCGAGGTCGTCGCCGAGGTTCTTGCCCAGGTCGGCCGCGTCGGCGGTGTAGTCCAGCACATCGTCGGCAATCTGGAAGGCGTAGCCCAGGTTCATGCCGTAGTCGTAAAGCTTCTGCTGCGTGGCGGGGTCCACACCGGACGCCAGTGCGCCCAGCCGCGTGCCGGCGGCGAACAGCACCGCGGTCTTGCGTTCGATGACCCGCAGGTAGGCCGCTTCGTCGGTATCCGGATTGTGTACGTGCAGCAGCTGCAGCACTTCGCCTTCGGCGATCCGGTTGGTGGTGTCGGCCAGCAGGCGCATCACGTCCATGCGGTCCAGCTCGACCATCAGCTGGAAGCTGCGCGAATACAGGAAGTCGCCCACCAGCACGCTCGGGGCGTTGCCCCACAGGGCGTTCGCCGTGCTGCGGCCGCGGCGCAGGTCGGACTCGTCCACCACGTCGTCGTGCAGCAGGGTGGAGGTATGGATGAACTCGATGATCGCTGCCAGCTGGTGGTGATCGGCACCGGTCGGCCCGCAGGCCTGGCCCGCCAGCACCACCAGCATCGGGCGCAGGCGCTTGCCGCCCGCCGAAATGATGTGGTCGGCGATCTGGTTGATCAGCACCACGTCGGATGCCAGCCGGGCGCGGATGAGGGCATCCACGGCGGCCATGTCGGCCTGGGCGAGCGACTGGATGCCGGACAGGGCCAGCGCGGGGCGAGGGGATTGGACGGCTGACATGCGGGTCGCGGCGGGGGAGTCGCGGAATTATAGGGGGCAGGTCGGTGTTTTCTGACATTAGGCCGGGCGTCGCAGCGATGGCCGCCGGTGCGACGGTATACTCCACTGGTCTATGCCCGCGCCTGGCGGGTGTTTCTGAACGGAATAACGATATGGCCCGTGGCATCAACAAAGTCATCCTGGTCGGCAACCTCGGCAACGACCCGGAAACCCGCTATACCCAGGGTGGCATGGCGATCACCCGCATCAGCCTGGCGACCACCAGCGTGCGCAAGGACAAGGACGGCAACCAGCAGGAACGGACCGAATGGCACCGTGTGGTGTTCTTCGGCAAGCTGGGCGAAATCGCCGGCGAATACCTGCGCAAGGGCAGTTCGGTCTACGTGGAAGGCTCGCTGCGTTACGACAAGTACACCGGCCAGGACGGCGTAGAGAAATATTCCACCGACATCATCGCGGACGAGATGCAGATGCTGGGCGGCCGTGGTGAAGGCGGTGGTGGTGGCGGTGGAGAGCGCGCCCAGCGCCCGGCCCGTCAGGACTACGCTTCCTCGGGCAACGCCCCGCGCCGCCAGGCCCCGGCCCCGCAGCAGGCGCCGATGGACGATTTCGCGGATGACGACATCCCGTTCTGATTTTGGCTTACGTAAACAACACTCGTTCTGACATGGAGAGTACCGTGCCGACCTGGCTGGTTACCGGCGGCGCCGGTTTCATTGGTGGCAATTTCGTCCTGCGCGCGGTCGCACGGGGCGTTCGCGTGATCAACCTGGATGCCCTGACCTATGCGGGCAATCTGGACACCCTGGCGTCAATCCAGGACAACCCCCTGCATGTGTTCGTGCAGGGCAATATCGGTGATCGTGGGCTGGTGGCACGCCTGCTGGCCGAGCACCAGCCGGACGCGGTGGTCAATTTTGCGGCCGAGAGCCATGTGGACCGTTCCATCGATGGTCCCGCTGCCTTCATCGAAACCAACGTCGTCGGCACGCTGGGCCTGCTTGAATCGGTGCGTGACTACTGGAAGTCGCTGGAAGGCGACCGTCGCGATGCGTTCCGCTTCCTGCACGTGTCCACGGACGAGGTCTACGGATCACTGGGTGATACCGGCAAGTTCACCGAAACCACGCCGTATGCGCCCAATTCCCCCTACTCGGCGTCCAAGGCGGCCTCGGATCATCTGGTCCGCGCGTTCCACCACACCTACGGGCTGCCGGTGCTGACCACCAATTGCTCGAACAACTATGGCCCCTACCATTTCCCCGAGAAGCTGATCCCGCTGATCATCGCACGCGCGCTGGCCGGCGAGCCGCTTCCGGTCTATGGCGACGGCAAGAACGTCCGCGACTGGCTCTTCGTCGGCGATCACTGCGAAGCGATCAGAACCGTCCTGCAGAACGGACGCGTGGGCGAGACGTACAACGTGGGTGGCAACGCCGAAATGCAGAACCTCGAGGTGGTGCATACCATCTGCCGTCTGCTGGATGCGCGTCGTCCGCGCGCGGACGGCCAGCCGCGCGCCAGTCAGATCACTTTCGTGGCAGATCGCCCCGGCCATGATCGTCGCTATGCGATCGATGCTTCCAAACTGCGCGATGAGCTGGGGTGGGAGCCGGAGTACACGTTCGAACGGGGTATCGCGGAAACGGTCGACTGGTATCTCGCGAACCAGGACTGGGTGACGCGCGTGCTGGATGGCAGCTATCGCCTGGAACGCATCGGCGCCTCCGCCTGAACGATAAGGAATCATCATGACGACACGCAAGGGCATCATCCTCGCCGGCGGTTCCGGCACGCGCCTCTACCCGTTGACGCAGGCCATCAGCAAGCAGCTGTTGCCGGTCTACGACAAGCCGATGATCTATTACCCGCTCAGCGTGCTGATGCTGGCGGGCATCCGTGAGGTGCTGGTGATCAACACCCCGCACGAGCAGGCCCTGTTCAAGACGCTGCTGGGCGACGGCTCGCAATGGGGCATGAACATCGAATACGCGGTCCAGCCCAGTCCCGACGGCCTGGCGCAGGCCTACCTGATCGGTCGCGATTTCGTGGCCGGGCAGCCGAGCTGCCTGGTGCTGGGCGACAACATCTTCCATGGCCATGGATTCACTGACGTGCTGCGCCGCGCGGATGCGCGTCAGGAAGGTGCCACGGTGTTCGGATACTGGGTCAGTGATCCGGAGCGTTATGGTGTGGCCGAGTTCGATGCCGACGGTCGCGTGGTGGACATCGAAGAAAAGCCGGCCAAACCGCGTTCGAACTATGCGGTGACCGGCCTGTATTTCTATGACGGCCAGGCCAGCGATTACGCGGCCTCGCTCAAGCCATCCCCGCGCGGCGAGCTGGAAATCACCGACCTCAATCGCCTTTATCTGGAAGCAGGGAATTTGCATCTTGAGCCCCTGGGTCGCGGCCATGCGTGGCTCGACACCGGTACCCACCAGTCGTTGCTGGAAGCTTCCAACTTCATCGAGACGATCGAGGCGCGCCAAGGGTTGCGGGTTTGCTGCCCGGAGGAAATCGCCTTCGGCAACGGCTGGATCGATGCAGCACAGCTGGAGAAGCTTGCCGCGCCGCTGGCCAAGAACGGTTATGGCCAATACCTGCTTTCGCTCTCGGCACGAGGGGTGGTGCGTTGAAGATCATTGAAACCAAACTGCCTGGCTGCGTGGCGATCGAGCCGGCGGTGTTCGGCGACGAAAGGGGTTTCTTCTTCGAAACCTGGAACGCGCAGCGCTACGGCGAACACGGCCTGCCTACCGCGTTCGTGCAGAGCAATGTCTCTTCTTCCGCGCGCGGCGTGCTGCGTGGCCTGCATTACCAGTGGCCGAATCCGCAGGGCAAGCTGGTCAGCGTGCTGGAAGGCGAGGTCTACGATGTGGCCGTCGACATCCGCCGCGGCTCGCCTACCTTCGGGCAATGGGCCGCGGTGGTGCTGAGTGCGGAGAACAAGCGCCAGTTCTGGATTCCAGAAGGCTTCGCCCACGGCTTTGCGGTGCTCTCGGAGCGTGCGGTGTTCAGTTACCTGTGCACCGCGGTCTACGACAAGGTGGCCGATGCCGGCGTGCGTTGGGATGATCCCGCCATTGGCATCGACTGGCCGGTAAGCGCTCCGTTGCTGTCCGCGAAAGACGAAGTCGCCCCGCTGCTGTCGGATATCCAGCCGGACCGTCTGCCGGTCTACGCGATATGAAGATCCTGTTGTTGGGGGCCAATGGTCAGGTCGGCCACGAGCTGCGCCGGAGCTTGGCGCCGTTGGGCGAGGTCGTCGCCACCACGCGCTCCGGCGAACTGCCTGATGGCCAAGCCTGTGAAGTCGCCGATTTCGACCAGCCTGACACGCTGGCCGGATTGGTCGAACGCATCGCGCCTGCCATCGTGGTCAACGCCGCGGCCTACACCGCGGTGGACAGGGCCGAAGATGATATCGATGCTGCGTTTCGCGCCAATGCCATCGCGCCGGGCGTGCTCGCCACGGCTTGTGCGGCGCCAGGCATTCCGTTCGTGCATTACTCGACGGACTACGTGTTCGATGGCCAAGGGACCCGTCCCTATCGCGAGGATGACGCGACCGCTCCGCTCGGCGTCTATGGTGCGAGCAAGCTGGCGGGCGAGGAGGCGGTGCGTGCGGCTGGCGGCGAGCACCTCATCCTGAGGACGGCGTGGGTATACGGGGCTGGCGGCCACAATTTCCTCAAGACCATGCTCCGGCTCGGCGCCGACCGCGACGAGCTGCGTGTGGTCGCGGATCAGCGGGGGACGCCCACCCCGGCTTACCTCATCGCGGATGTGACAGCCCGGTTGTTGGCGCAGTTCCCCCCGTCGGGCGGCACCTTCCACCTGACCGCGCGTGGTGAGACCAGTTGGCATGGATTTGCCCGCGAGATCCTGGCGGGGGCCGCCGAGCGAGGCTTGTTGGCGCGCGCGCCGGTGGTCACGGCCATCACTACCCAGGACTTCCCAACCCGCGCCCGTCGCCCCGCATATTCGCGTCTGGACACGGGTTTGTTGGAGGGAACACTGGGCTCTCCGCTGCCCGAATGGCAAGAGGGGCTGGTCCGGGTGCTGGACGAGCTGCGCAGCTGAATTTTGGATAAACTCCCGGAGACCCGCGATGACGGTGGGCACCATAAGGGAGAGTCATGAAGCAATCGTTGAAACTGGCCGCCGCCTTGGCGGCCCTGTTGGCTAGCGGAAGTGCGTCTGCCCAGAAGCTGATTCCGGTCGAGGATTTCGTAAAGCACCCGACCTACAGTTCGGTCAAAATCTCGCCGAATGGCGAGTACCTGGCCATGACCGTAGATCGCGGCGAACAGGATCTGCTGACCGTGCTGCGCACCAGCGACCTGAGTATCGTCAAGGTCAACCAGCTGCCCGACGAGAAAAGCGTCGGCAACTTCTACTGGACCAGTCCGAACCGCCTGCTCTTCAATTCGGTCAAGAAGATCGGCAGCTACGCGCGGCCGGCTGGCACGGGCGAATGGTATGCCGTCAATGCCGATGGCAGTCAGGCACGTCCGCTCATCTTCTACGGTACCCGTGATGCCACGCAGCGTGGCAAGACCGTGGGTGCCGAATCCTTCAGCCTGGTCGATACGCTCAAGAACGATGACGTCAACGTCGTCATGGAAGCGAACTACCAGCGTTCCTCGAACGGCGCTGGTGCCGAACTGGTGCTGATGGACACCATTTCGGGACGTCGCAAGTCGCTGGCTCGTGCACCGCGTGACAATTGCGAGATAGCCCTGGATCCGGCGAAGGAGCCGCGTTTTGCGGTCTGCTACGACACGCAGGACGAAGAAGGCAACTACTCCGATTCACATAACGAGCTCTACCGCCGCGACTCGACCGGCAAATGGTCGCTTGTCAACAGCTCCAAGGCCTCAGGCAAGCGCATCCGCATCATCAGCAGTGCGGCTGACGGCACGGTCTATGCGACGCAGGGTGATGGCAAGGCGCCGGACGCATTCGGCACGCTGGATACCGAGACGGGCGCGTTCAACAAACTGTTCCAGGATCCCGTTTCCGAAGTGGCCGGGCTGATCCGTTCGGCAGACGGTGAGAATGTCATTGGCACGATGACCATGGCCGGGGCTCCGCAGGTCAACCTGGTGAACGATCAGCATCCCGATGCCGAGATCTACGCATCCCTGGCGTCGGCCTTTCCGGGCCAGTACGTCAGTTTCTCCAGCGCAACGCAGGACAGCAAGAAGATCGTCGTATCGGTTTTCAGCGACAGTAATCCGGGCGAGTTGTATCTGTATGACCGCGACACGGGCAAGGCCCGCTACCTGATGCACAGCCGGCGCTGGCTGGATGCCAAGGACATGGGCACCATCAAGTCGGTCAGCTTCACCACGCGCGATGGGCTGAAGGTCTATGGCTACCTGACGCTGCCGAAGGGCTCGGACGGAAAGAATCTGCCGATGATCGTCAACGTGCATGGTGGACCGATGGGTCCGCGCGACACCTGGGGCTTCAGCGCTGAGAATCAGATGTTCGCCAATCGCGGCTATGCGGTGTTGCAGATCAACTACCGCGGTTCCGGCGGTTTCGGCAAGGCGTTCGAGGAAAAGGCCTACGGTCAGTGGGCCCAAGGCATCATGAACGACATCATCGACGGCACCCAGTGGGCGATCAGCCAAGGCTATGCGGACAAGGACCGCATCTGCATCTACGGCGGCAGCTTTGGTGGTTATGCATCGCTGATGGCGCCAGCGCGTGAGCCCAGTCTGTTCAAGTGCGCGCTGGGTTACGTGGGTCTCTACGACGCGCAGATCCAGTTCACCAAGAGCGACACCAGCAAGAGCGAAGATGGTCTGCGCTATCTGAATCGCGCTTTCGGCAAGACGCGTGCAGAGCAGGATGCCATGTCGCCCATCAATCACGTGGACAAGATCAGGATCCCGGTGATGCTGGTAGCCGGCGCGCGGGACGCACGCTGCCCGCCGGAGCATACCGAAGCCATGGCCAAGGCATTGACGCGTGCCGGCAATCCGCCGGTTGACGTGATCATCACGTCGGGCGAAGGGCATGGCTTCTACAAGGAAGAGAACAACCTGAACTTCTACAGCAAGGCGCTTGATTTCTTCGCCAAGAACATCGGCGGCAGGGGCGCAAATTAGTTTGGCCTGCAATCGCGTCGACGAAAGCAGGCTCGACTAGGCAATACGGGCGCCGGCATGCATTGCCGGCGCCTTTTTTTCTGGAAGCGACAAAGGGGAAGGAGATGATGGGGAAGATGAAGTGGGCGTTGGCTGCACTGTTGTGGGCGTGCATGGCGACAGGTTGGGTCTCGCCCGCCCATGCGCAGGCGCAGGTGAACGTGGGTGCGTTCATCCGGAAGGACAAGTTCGAGGACATCAAGCTCTCGCCCAATGGCGATTACTACGCTGCCACGGTGCCTTTGGAGGACCGTACGGTATTGGTGGTCATGAGCCGAGCGGACAACAAGGTGACCGGCACGTTTGCGCTCGACAAGAACACTCATGTGCACAGCTTCGCCTGGGTCAACAACGAACGCGTGCTGATTGCCATTGCAGAGAAGTTCGGTCTGCTGGACAAGCCGCTTCCGACCGGTGAGCTGTATGCGGTCAATGCTAATGGCGGACAAGCGACGATCCTGGTGGGATACCGCATCAACACACAGCAGGTTGGTACCAGTATCCCGCAGAAGCAGTCGGAGCGGGTCTGGGCTGGACTCGTGGATACGTTGCCTGATGACGACAAGAATGTTGTCGTAGCCATCAGGCCTTGGGGTGAGAACACCTATACCCGTGCCGATCTGCTGGACGTATATACGGGACGTCGCAGACCCGTGGCGCGTGCCCCGGTACCGAATGCTTCGTTCGTGACGGATAACAAGGGTGTCGTCCGTTTCGCGCACGGTTCAAGTGCCGACAATGCCTCCAAACTTTTCTATCGCGAAGGTGACGGCAAAGAATGGCGCTTGATAAACGATGAAAATCTCAGTGGCCTGATCGAGTGGCCGTTGGGCTTCAGCACGGATCAGTCGGTGGCATATCTCCAGGTGCAGAACAAGGCGGGCCCCGACTCGATTGTTTCGTGGGACATGCAGGGCGGTGAGCGTAAGGAACTCCTCCGCAACGACAATGTAGATCCGGATGCCATCATCAGGTCGCTTGGGCGTGACAAGGTTCCCGTGGGGGCATTGTTCACGAACGGGAAACCAGAGACGCGATTCTTCAGCGCCGACAGTCCGGAAACCCGTCTCTATAGAAGCATGGAAGCAGCGTTTCCCGGTGAATCCGTCTTCGTTACCTCGAACACGGAAGATGGTCGGCTCGCGCTCGTCCAAACGTGGTCAGATCGCAATCCTGGCGACTTCTACCTCTACGACATTCAAGCCAAGAAGGTCGGCTACCTGCTGAGCAAGCGCGATTGGCTCGACCCCGAAGCAGCCGGCACTGCTACGCCAATCCGTATTCCGGCGCGCGATGGTTTGGTATTGCATGGGTACCTTACGCAACCGAAGGAAAGCAGTGGCAAGAACGTCCCCTTGATCGTGTTCCCCCATGGGGGGCCTTACTCCGTCCGGGATCGCTGGGGATTTGATCCGGATGTCCAGATGATGGCTGCCGCTGGCTACGCCGTGCTGCAAGTGAATTTCCGGGGCTCGGAAGGCTACGGTCGTGCCTTTGAGCAGGCCGGTGCCCAGCAGTGGGGCAACAAGATGCAGGACGATCTGACGGATGCCACGTTGTGGGCGGTAAGGCAGGGTATCGCAGCCAAGGATCGCATCTGCATCTATGGCGCCAGCTACGGCGCATATGCCGCTCTTGTCGGAGTGGCGAAAGAGCCCTCGCTTTATCGTTGTGCCGCCGGGTATGTTGGTGTTTACGACCTGCCAATGATGCAGCGGGGAGATGCGCGGGCTAACCGTCGTCTGGGCCGCTGGTCCAAGGAATGGGTTGGTGAGGGCGACATGCTGGCCACTGCCTCACCGGTGAACATGGCACAGCAGATCAAAGTGCCGGTATTCCTGGCGGCTGGTGGTGAGGATGAGATTGCCCCGATCGCCCACACCGAATTGATGGAGCGACGCCTGGCGGCGGCGGGAGTGCCTGTCGAAAGCCTGTACTATAAAACTGAGGGGCACGGGTTCTATACCGAGGAACACCAGCGCGAGTACTACACCCGCCTGCTCGCGTTCTTCCATCGCCACCTGGGTGGCGCGACGGCCAAATAGGCATTGGTCGAGCGACTCGTGAGGAAGAAGAACGGCGCCGCAAGGCGCCGTTCTTCTGTGAGGTGCCGCGGATCGCGTTATTTCACGCCGTGCATCATCCGGCGCAGCAGCGGGGCCGCGATGAAGGCGAGCAGCGCGCAGCCCAGTCCTATCCACATCAGCAGCCAGAACAGGTCGGCATACCTGCCGGCCGCTTCCGCGACGTCCAGCGCTTGGCCTTCGGGCATCTCGATGGCGGCGATTTTGCCGAACAGGGCGGCCAAGGCTTCGGAGAACGCCGTCGCCAGGAACCACGTGCCCATCATCAGCCCCACCACGCGCGGCACCGACAGCTGGGTGACCGCCGACAGGCTGACCGGCGCCAGACACATCTCCCCGATCTCCAGGACCAGGTAGGCCAGCACCAGCCACCACACGCTCGCCATCTGCCCGGTCTCGCCGGCCTGCTGCGCGGCAATGGCCAAGGGTACGAACGACAAGCCCGCGAAAGCCAGGCCCAACGCCGACTTGAACGGCTTGGAAGGATCGCGTCCGCGGCGCCCGAGGCCCGCCCACAACCAGGCGAACGCGGGCGCCAGCACTACCAGGAAAAGCGCGCCCAGATAGGTCAACGAACCCGCTGTCTGTGGCAACACCACGCTGTCGCGCAGCATCATGGCCAGCATCAGTGCCGCCACGCCGATGAACAGCACGCGCGGCGCTTTCGAGGCAGGATCGCGTTCGGACATGCGCGCGGCCACCACGAACGACAGTGGCGCCAGCAGCAGCGACGCCATCGACCACGGCGCGCGCGAAAGGAACAGCCCCACGTTGGTCCACAGGTTGTCGGACCACACCATCACTTCCTGCGGCTGCACAAGCGAAGGTACCAGGTCCTTGGTCAGCAGGCGGTCGGTGAACATCACCCAGGAGCCATAGGTCTGCTCGTACAGGGTGAAGAACACCAGGCACATGAAGATCATCGCCATCAGTGCCAGCATCTGCTGGCGCTGCACTGGCGTGCATTGCGTGGTGATGAACCAGCCGAACCACGCCAGCACCACCAGCAGCACGACCAGCATCAGCATCAGCGCTAGCGAAACCTCGCCGCCCAGCGCGAACGCGCCATTGGTGGCCGCCCACAGCAGCCAGGCGATGGGCAGCACGCCGGCCAGCGCGCCCGCGTAGATCAGCCACTCACGCGGCACGCCCAGCACGCGCGTGCGCAATGCCGCCGCGTCGTTGGGTTCGGCATGGCCTTGCAGGTACTTCTGCCCCCACAGGAACATCGCCAGCCCCAGCAGCATGCCGATGCCCGCAGCGCCGAAACCGTACTTCCAGCCCAGCGTCTCGCCCAGGTACCCGCACACCAGTGAAGCGAACAACGCCCCCAAGTTGATGCCGGCATAGAACAGGCTGAAACCGCCGTCGCGGCGCGCATCATCCGGCGGGTACAGTCGCCCGACGATGGTGGAGATGTTCGGCTTCAGGAAACCCACGCCCATGATGATCAGCGCAAGCGACAGGTAGGTCAGGCGGAGCGCGCCTTCGTCACGCGTGACCACGCCGCCGTCGGAGACCGCCGCCGTGCCTTCGAACGCCATGCCGGCGTGCCCCAGCACCAGCAACACGCCACCGAACACCACCGCCTTGCGCATGCCCAGCCAGCGGTCGGCCAGCAGCCCGCCGATCACCGGGATGCAGTACACCAGTCCGCCGTAGGCGCCCAGCAGGTCATAGCCGGCGTTGTCGCCGAACAGGTGGTACTTGGTCAGGTAGAGCAGCAGCAGCGCCTTCATCCCGTAGAAGGAGAAGCGCTCCCACATCTCGGTGAAGAAACAGACGTAGACACCCTTGGGATGGCCGAGGAAGTCGTCGCGGCCAGGGGAGGCAGGGGCAGGGTGGGGCAAGGGCCGCTCCGGCTGGGTGGTCGCCGCCGAGTATAGCGGCGGGTCCGGCGTGGCCCGTCCCGTGGCTGGACTTGCCGGGGGGCAACCGCTAGCGTGTCCGCTTTCGCCTTTCGGGAATACCCATGACCTCGCCGGGAACGCCACAACTCACCTTCCGCGCCGTCGTGCTGGCCATCGTGCTGGCCGTCGTGCTGTCGGCCGCCAATGCCTACCTGGGCCTGTTCGCCGGCCTGACCGTGGCCACCGCCATACCGGCGGCCGTCGTCTCGATGGGCGTGCTGCGCCTGCTGGGCGGCGGCACGATCCTGGAGAACAACATCGTGCAGACCGGTGCCTCGGCCGGCTCATCGATCGCGGCGGGCGTCATCTTCACCATCCCGGCGCTGATCATCCTGGGCTACTGGCAGGACTTCCAGTATTCCTGGGTGCTGGCCATCGCCGGCCTGGGCGGCCTGCTGGGCGTGCTGTTCTCGGTGCCGCTGCGCCGCTCGATGATCGTCGAAGAGCCGCTGCCCTTCCCCGAGGGCAAGGCCGCGGCGGAAGTGCTGAAGGCGGGCGAGAATCCCGGTCCGGGCCTGAAGATCCTGGCGTTCTCCGCCGCCATCGGTGCCGTGCTGAAAGTCGCCGCGCACAGCGGCATGCGCCTGATCCCGGATACAGCGGCCGGCGCGGGCTTCTTCGGCAAGTACCTCGGCTACCTGGGCACCAACCTGTCGCCGGCGCTGCTGGGCGTGGGCTACATCGTCGGCCTGAACATCGGCATCGTGGTGCTGTCGGGCAGCATCCTGTCCTGGCATATCGCCATTCCGCTGTACCACATGTTCTTCATGGGTACCGATCCGGCGCTGGCGCAGAGCATCGCCGGCGCGGGTGCCGAAGACGTGGCCGGCGCCATCTGGTCGGCCAAGATCCGCTACCTGGGTGTCGGCGCCATGCTGATCGGCGGCGTGTGGACGCTGTTCTCGCTTCGCAAGTCGCTGCTGTCCGGCGTGAAGAGCGGCATCGCCGCCGCGCGCGCCGGATCGGGCGGTGCGGAAGTCGCGGAGACCGAGCGCGATCTGCCGATGAAGTGGATGCTGGTGGCCTTGGTGGTGTTCGTGCTGCCCTTGTTGCTCCTGTACCAGGCCATCGTCGGCATGTGGCACGTCAGCATCCCGATGGCGATCATCATGATCGTGGCGGGTTTCCTGTTCGTGTCCGTCTCGGCCTACCTGGCCGGCCTGGTGGGTTCGTCGAACAACCCGGTGTCGGGCATCACCATCGCCACCATCCTGTTCGCCTCGGTCGTGCTGCTGCTGTTGCTGGGCGAGAGCGGGCGCATGGCGGTCGGGGTGGGGGGGGCGCCGCTGGGCGCGGTCGCCGCGATCATGATCGGCGCGGTGGTGTGCTGCGCGGCGGCGGTGGGCGGCGACAACCTGCAGGATCTCAAGGCCGGCTACATCGTCGGCGCCACGCCGTGGAAGCAGCAGCTGATGCTGGGCATCGGTGCGTTCTCCTGCGCGCTGATCATGGCGCCGGTGCTGAACATCCTGTCCGAGGCCTACGGCATCGGCGCGCCGACGGCCGAACATCCAAACCCGCTCTCCGCACCGCAGGCCACGCTGATGGCCTCGGTCGCCAAGGGCCTGTTCGGCGGCGAACTGCCGTGGGGCATCATCGCCATCGGCGCCGTCATCGGTGCGGTCATCATCGCCACCGACGAGGTGCTGAAGGCCCGGAAAAGCAGCTTCCGCGTGCCGGTGCTGGCGGCCGCCATCGGCATCTACCTGCCGCTGGAGCTGATGGTGCCGATCTTCCTCGGCGGCCTGCTGGCATACCTGGTCGAGAAGCGCCACGGCATGGTCGGCACCAAGGACGAGGAAGCGCGCGACCGCCTGCACCGCCCGGGCACGCTGTTCGCCGCCGGCCTGATCACCGGCGAGGCGTTGATGGGCATCGCCGTGGGCGTGGCCATCTACGCCACCAAGGATCGCGACGTGCTGGTGCTGCCGGAGGCGTTCCAGCAGGGTGAGGTCGTCGGCCTGGTGATCCTGGCCATCGTCGGCTGGCTGCTGTACCGCACCGGCGCCAAGTCGAAGGCGCTGGGCGACGTGGAGCCCGGTCCCCGCTGACCGGACACATGGCGCAAAGGCGTGACCTCACGCCTTTGCGCCGCGGCGCGCTTAGCGCCTACCATCGGGGTTTCCCTGTTGCCGGAGCCCCGGATGAAGCTGAAATCCGCCCTGTTGCCCCTCTGCCTGCTGGCGGCGCTGCCGTCACTGGCTGTCGCCCGCGGTCTGGACGTGCGCGACCTGCAGAAGCTGGACCGCGTGTCCTCGCCGGTCCTTTCGCCTGATGGCGGCACCGTGGTGTTCGCCAAGCGCATCGTCGATGCCGAGGTGGTCAAGGCCAGCAGCAGCCTGTGGGTGCGCAACCTGCTGACCCGCGACATGGCGCCGCCCAAGCGGCTGACACCGGAAGGCTGGAGCGTCAATTCGCCCTCGTTCTCGCCGGACGGCAGGACGGTCTATTTCCTCAGCGCCAAGTCCGGCACGCAGCAGTTGTACGCGCTGCCGATCGCCGGTGGTACGCCGCGCCAGCTGACGGCCTTCGCGCTGGACGTGGCCAGCTACAAGCTGTCGCCGGATGGGACGCGCATGCTCTTCAGCACCGATACCTTCGCCGAGTGCAAGGCCGACTTCGCCTGCACGAAGAAAAAGCTCGACGACACCGCCGCCAAGAAGAGCTCCGGCGTGGTCTACGACGGCCTGTTCGTGCGCCACTGGGACACCTGGGCCGATGGCCGTCGCAGCCGCCTGTTCGTCGCGGCGCTGCCGCAGGGCAAGGCCAGGGCGGTAGGCGTCGCCACGTCACTGAGCGATGCGATCGACGGCGATGCGCCGTCCAAGCCGTTCGGTGGCGCCGATGAATACACCTGGTCGCCGGACGGCAACGCCGTCGTCGCCGCGATCCGCGTGGCGGGCAAGAGCGAGGCGTGGTCCACCAACTTCGACCTGTACCAGTTCGCTGCTGACGGCAGCACGGCACCGGTCAACCTGACCGCCGCGAATCCGGCGTGGGATACCGGTCCGGTGTTCAGCGCCGACGGCAAGACCCTCTACTACCGGGCGATGAAGCGGCCCGGCTTCGAAGCCGACCGCTTCGGGCTGATGGCGATGGACGTCGCAACGAAGCAGGTGCGCGAGATCGCGCCGACGTGGGACCGTTCCGCCGATGGCATCGCGCTGTCGCAGGATGGCAAGACGATCTACACCACCGCGCAGGACGTCGGCCAGCACCCGCTGTTCGCGGTGAATGCGTCGAACGGGGAGGTGAAGAAGATCGTGGGCGATGGCAGCATCTCGTCCTTCGAGATCGCCGGCGACACGCTGGCCTTCACCCGCAACACGCTGAAGAGCGGCGACCAGCTGTTCGTCACCACCACGGCGGGCGAGCCCTTGCGCGCCATCACGCCCAGCGCCGGCGACATGCTGAAGGACGTCCAGTTCGGCGACTACGAGCAGTTCACCTTCAAGGGCTGGAACAACGAAACCGTGCATGGCTACGTGGTCAAGCCGCACGACTACGTGGAAGGCCGGAAGTACCCGGTCGCGTTCCTGATCCATGGTGGCCCGCAGGGCAGCTTCGGTGATGGCTGGAGCTACCGCTGGAATCCGCAGACGTACGCGGGACAGGGCTATGCGGTGGTGATGATCGACTTCCACGGTTCCACCGGCTACGGCCAGGCCTTCACCGATGCGATCAGCCAGCACTGGGGCGACCGTCCGCTGGAAGACCTGCAGAAGGGCTGGGCCGCCGCGCAGAAGAAGTACACGTTCCTCGATGGCGGCAAGGCCTGCGCGCTGGGCGCCAGCTACGGCGGTTACATGATCAACTGGATCGCCGGCAACTGGTTCGACAGGAACGGCAATTCGCCGTGGAAGTGCCTGGTCAACCACGACGGCGTGTTCGACCTGCGTTCCATGGGTTACGTCACCGAGGAGCTGTGGTTCACCGAGTGGGAGAACGGCGGCACGCCGTACGAGGTGTCCAAGAACATCGAGAAGTTCAACCCGGTCAACCACGTTGCCAAGTGGCGTGTGCCGATGCTGGTGGTGCAGGGCGAGAAGGACTACCGCGTGCCGGTGGACCAAGGCCTGTCCACGTTCACCGCGCTGCAGCGCAAGGGCATCGACTCCAAGCTGCTGTACTTCCCCGACGAGAACCATTGGGTGCTGAAGCCGCAGAACAGCATCCTGTGGCATGACACCGTCAACAGCTGGCTGAAGCAGCATATCGGCCAGTGAGCCGCACCGGCCGTGGCGGATCCCGTCGCCACGGCCCGTCCATCCTGACGGAGTCATCGCATGGCCGTTGAAAGCGTGGAGCCATCCACCGCACTGATCCAGAACGACATCGTGCTGTTCGGCCTGATCGCCGCCACCCTGGGCGTGGTCTTCTGGACGTCCTCGCGCGAGACGGGCTTCTTCAAGAAGTTCTACACCTACGTGCCGGCGCTGCTGCTGTGCTACTTCATTCCCGGCATCTACAACAGCATCGGCCTGATCGATGGCAATGCGAGCAAGCTCTACAACCCGGTCGCCAGTCGGGTGCTGCTGCCCGCCGCGCTGGTGCTGCTGACGCTGACCATCGACCTGAAGGGCGTGCTGAAGCTCGGTCCCAAGCTGCTGGCGATGTACGCGGGCGCGTCGATCAGCGTGATGCTGGGCGCGTGGGTCGCGTTCTGGCTGATGGGCCTGATCCATCCCGAGACGGTGGCCGGCGATACCTGGGGGGGCATGGCGGCGCTCGCGGGCAGCTGGATTGGTGGCGGCGCCAACATGCTGGCGATGAAGGAAGTCTTCGCCGTGGATGAAACCACGTTCGGCCAGTTCGTCGTCGTGGACGTCAGCGTCGGTTACGTGTGGATGGCGGTGCTGATCTTCCTGGCCAACCGTGCACAGGCGATCGATGCACGCACCGGCGCGGACACCCGCGCGATCGAGGATCTCAAGGAGCGCCTCGCCAACTACCAGAAGCAGCACGAACGCGTCACCACGCTGCCTGACCTGATGGTCATCCTGGGCATCGCGTTCGGTACCGTCGGCCTCTCGCACGCCATCGCAGGCCCGGCATCGTCATGGTTCGCGCAGAACGTCTCGTGGGCAAGGCAGGTCAGCCTGCACGAACCCTTCGTATGGGTCGTCGTGCTGTCGACCTTCGTGGGCCTCGGCCTGAGCCTGACCCGTGCGCGCACGCTGGACGGTGCGGGCGCGTCGAAGATCGGCGCGCTGTTCCTGTACATCCTGATCGCCTGCATCGGCATGCAGATGGACATCGGCTCGCTCGCCGACAAGCCGTGGCTGCTGGCGCTGGGCCTGATCTGGATCCTGGTGCACATCGTGCTGCTGCTGTTGCTGGCCAGGTTGCTGCGCGTACCGTTCTTCTATTTCGCGATGGGGTCGCAGAGCAACATCGGCGGCCCGGCCTCGGCGCCGGTGGTGGCGACCGTGTTCCACCCGTCGCTGGCGCCGGTGGGTGCGCTGCTGGGCGCATTGGGCTATGCGACGGGTACCGTCGCGGCCTATGTCGTCGGCGTGGTGCTGCGTGGGATGGCAGGGCAGGGCTGACACGGGGGGCTGTTTCCTACAGCCGGAACGAAAAAGGGCGAAGCCACTGCTTCGCCCTTTTCGTTTCCACTATCGCTGGAACCTCAGCAGCAGCGGAATCCGCTCCGGCCACCGAACCTGGCTTCCTGCCGCTCGCGGAAGAACGTCTTGTAGTCCATCGGTTCGCGGTCCGGATGCTTCTCCAGGATGTGCCGCACGTAATTGTCGTAATCCGGGATGCCGCAGCAGAGGCGGGCCGTCTGCACCAGCCTTCGCCACACGCGCTTGTGCGTGGCGAAGTGTTCCAGGGGAACGAGTTGGGTACCCATGTCCGTAACTCCTTACAGCCAGACCTTCTGCTGCTCGTCGCTGAGCGCGACGAACGGCGTTTCGCGGTCGCTGCGTTCGCTGTTGCGGCGTGCCTTCAGGATGGCCCGCACCGCGTACAGCAGCACGGTGAACACCACGAACAGGAACAGCACGGTCAGGCCGGTGTTGACGTAACTGTTGACCACCACCTGCTGCATCTGGCCCACGCTCTTCGCAGTTCCCAGCAGCTGCCCGTCGGCGATGGCGCCCTGGTACTTCTTCGCCTGCGCGACGAAGCCCACGGCCGGGTTGCTGTCGAAGATCTTGATCAGGCCCGCGTAGGTGGTGCAGATGAGCAGCCAGATCGCCGGCACCACGGTCACCCAGGCGTAGCGGTCGCGCTTCATCTTGAACAGCACCACCGTGCACAGCATCAACGCGATGCCGGCCAGCATCTGGTTGGCGATGCCAAACAGCGGCCACAGCGTGTTGATGCCGCCCAGCGGATCTACCACGCCCTGATAGAGGAAGTACCCCCACAGCGCCACGCAACCGGCCGTGCCGATGACATTGGCGCCCCAGGAGTCCGTCCTTCGCAGCGGGGGGATGAAGTTGCCCAGCAGGTCCTGCAGCATGAAGCGGCCCGCACGCGTGCCCGCATCCACCGCGGTCAGGATGAAGAGTGCTTCGAACAGGATGGCGAAGTGGTACCAGAACGCCATCATCGCGTCGCCGCCTGGCAGGGCATCGTGCAGGATCACCGCGATGCCGACCGCCAGGGTGGGCGCACCGCCGGCACGCGAGATGATGCTGCCTTCGCCGATGTCGCGAGCGGTCTGCTCGAGTACCTCGGGCGTCACCACGAAGCCCCAGCTGCTGACCTTGGCGGCCACCTCGACCGCGCTGGTGCCGATGGCGGCAGCCGGGCTGTTCATGGCGAAGTACACGCCCGGCTCGATGATCGAGGCGGCAACCAGCGCCATGATGGCGACGAACGATTCCATCAGCATGCCGCCGTAACCGATGTAGCGCGCATGCATTTCATTGGCGAGCAGCTTGGGCGTGGTGCCCGAGGAGATCAGCGCATGGAAGCCCGACACCGCGCCGCAGGCGATGGTGATGAACAGGAACGGGAACAATCCGCCCTTCCACACCGGGCCATCGCCGGTGCTGGCGAACTGCGTCAGTGCCGGCATCTTCAGCGAGGTCACTTCCGGGCTGGCGATCACGATGCCGATGGCCAACGCCACGATCACGCCGATCTTCAGGAAGGTAGACAGGTAGTCGCGCGGCGCCAGCAGCAGCCACACCGGCAGCACGGCGGCCACGAAGCCGTAGCCGATCAGCATCCAGGTGATCTGGGTGCCGGTGAAGGTGAAGGCGGGGCCCCAGGTGGGGTGCGCGCCGACCTTGCCGCCGAACCAGATGGCCAGCAGCAACAGCACGATGCCCACCACCGAGATCTCGCCGATCTTGCCGGGGCGGATGTAGCGCATGTAGATGCCCATGAAGATCGCGATGGGCATCGTGGCGATCACCGTGAACATGCCCCACGGGCTTTCGGCCAGGGCCTTCACCACGATCATCGCCAGCACCGCCAGGATGATGATCATGATCAGGAACGCGCCGAACAGGGCGATGGTACCGGCCACCTGGCCCATCTCCTCGCGCACCAGGTCGCCCAGCGAGCGGCCGTCGCGACGGCTGGAGATGAAGAGCACCATGAAGTCCTGCACCGCACCGGCCAGCACCACGCCGGCGATCAGCCAGAGCATGCCGGGCAGGTAGCCCATCTGCGCGGCGAGCACCGGGCCCACCAGCGGACCTGCGCCGGCGATGGCGGCGAAGTGGTGGCCGAACAGCACGTGCTTGTTGGTCGGCACGTAGTCCAGGCCATCGTTGTGCAGATGGGCCGGCGTGGCACGGCGGGGATCCAGCCCCATCACGTTCTTCGCGATGTACAGGCTGTAGTAGCGGTAGGCCACCAGATAGATGGACACCGCCGCCACCACGATCCACAGCGCGCTGATCTGCTCGCCCTGGCGCAACGCGACCGTGCCCAGACAGAAAGCACCCAGCAGCGCGAGCGCTGCCCACCCGATCTTGGAAAAACCGTTCATTCGGTAACCCTCCGGCAAGTCCGCACAAGGGTCACCCCATGCGGAGGTGGGGTCAATCCGTAATCCCGGATTCGGCCTTCGACTTTGGTCGCAATCCGACGGCGTACTGGTTTCAGAGCCAGCGCGAGCGCTTGAACAGGCGGTACAGGCCGAAGCAGGCCAGCGCCACGCCGGCGATCAGGAGGGGGTAGGCGAAGCGGCCGCCGAGTTCCGGCATGTGCTTGAAGTTCATGCCGTACCAGCTGGTGACCAGGGTGGGCGCCGCCAGCAGGGCGGCCCAGGCACCCAGCCGCTTGACGGTCTCGCCCTGCGCCAGCGTCACCATCGACAGGTTGACGCTCAGTGCGGTCGTCAGCATCTCGCGCAACGTGTCGGTGTATTCATTGACGCGCAGCACGTGGTCCTGGACATCGCGGAAGTACAGGCGCACCTCGTCCGGTATCAGCGCGCTCTGCGAGCGCGTCAGCTGGGCCAGCACATCCTGCAGTGGCGCCACGGCCAGCCGCATCTGGGTCAGTTCACGCTTCAGGTCATACAGCTTCACCACGGTGCCACGCCGGTAGGTATCGGCGAAGATGTCCTTCTCCAGCGTGTCCAGCGTCTGCTTGAACTGGTCGATGATGGGACGGTAGTTGTCGACGATGTAGTCAAGCACCGCGTACAGGGCATACGCGGGGCCCAGCGGCAGCAGGTCGGACTCGCGTTGCACGCGTTCGCGCACCGGCGCGTAGGACAGCGATGCGCCATGGCGCACCGTCACCAGGTAGCGCGGCCCCAGGAATGCATGCGTTTCGCCGTAACGGATGCGGTCGTCGACCACCTGCGCGGTGTGCACGGCCACGAAATAGGAATTGCCGTAGGCTTCCAGCTTCGGGCGCTGGTGCGCGTTCTGCGCGTCCTCGACGGCCAGGTCGTGCAGGCAGAATTCTTCCTGCAGCTTCTTCAGGATGGTGTCGGCGGGCTCATACAGGCCGACCCAGACGAAGCTGCCGTCGTCGATCGCCAGGACGTCACTGATCTCATCCAGGCCTATGTCGCGCCGCGTGCCGTTCTGGTCGTAGACCACGCAGTTGATCACGCACGTGGGCAGGGCGGGTTTGGCTGCGGCGGCGGTGACGTCGTTCATGCCGCGCATCCTGCGCCAGAACGACGGCGTCCGACAAGTCCGCCCATTCAATGTAGCAGCGACGTCAGTCGCGACCGCGGCAATGATGTTCCGTGAAGGCCGTCATGCACGGATCCAGTGCCTGCGCTGTAGGACTCCTGCGTCGGGACCCTGGGGCGCTCTGTGTTCGCGGTCGCGACTCACGTCGCTCCTACAGAAGCCCCGGGAGTCACTGCGCCACGAAGCGGATCGCCTGGCCGCCGCCCGGCGCCAGCTGCAGGCTCAGCGTGTCGGTACGGGTCACGGCGCGTTCTTCGATCACGATGTCCTGCGGTGCGGTCTTCCAGTGCGCCTTGGCGCCATCGCGGTAGATCTGCGCCGTGTAGCGGCGGCCGGCATCGAGGAAGGACAGCGGCACCGTCAATGCACGCCCGTTCTCGTCGGTCAGTGCGCCCAGGTACCAGTTGTCGCCGCCGCGTTCCTTGCGGGCGATGGTGACGTAGTCGCCGACTTCGCCGTTCAGCACGCGCGTGTCTTCCCAGTCCACCGGCACGTCCTTGATGAACTGGAACGGCGCCGGGTTCTTCTCGTAGTTCTCCAGCAGGTCGGCGGCCATCTGCAGCGGGCTGTAGATGACCACGTACAGCGCCAGCTGCTTGGCCCAGGTGGTGGCCACGCCGTCGGGCGCGCGCGTCTTCATGCCGAAGATGCCGGGCGTGTAGTCCATCGGGCCGGCCAGCAGGCGGGTGAAGACCAGGTTGGCCTCGTGTTCCGGCGGATTGCCGGGCTGGCCCCACGCACTGAATTCCATGCCGCGCGCACCCTCGCGGGTCACCCAGTTCGGATACGTGCGGCGCAGGCCGGTGTCCTTGATGGGTTCATGCGGATTGACGGCGATGCGGTGACGGGCGGCCTCCGTCACCACCTTCATGTGGTGGCGCGCCATGTCCTGGCCTTCGTGCCAGGCGTAGTGGCGCTTGCCGTCCGTGCCGGCGACCTTCGCCTGTCCGGCATCCGCCACGTAGCCGGTCTTCACCGCCGGCACGCCGACGCGCTGATACAGGGCGAAAGCATCGCGGAGTTGGGTTTCGTAGTGCGCGGCGTTGCCGGACGTTTCGTGATGGCCGATCAGCACCACATTCTTCGAGCGCGCATAGGTGCTCAATGCCGGCAGGTCGAAGTCGGGATAGGACTCGGTGAAACTGAAGTCCTCGCCGTTGCCGAACCAGTCGCCGTCCCAGCCGACATTCCAGCCTTCCACCAGCACGCCGCCGAAGCCGTGCTCCGCGGCGAAGTCGATGTGCTTGCGCACGTTCTCGTTGGTGGCGCCGTGCTTGGCGCCGGAGGCCCAGGTCTTCAGCTCCAGGTGCATCTCCCACCACACGCCGACGTACTTCATGGGCTTCACCCACGACACGTCGCCCAGCGCATTGGGTTCGTTGAGGTTGAGGATCAGGCTGGACATCGCCAGGCCCGCCGCATCGTCGCTCAGCTGCAGGGTGCGCCACGGTGTATTGAAGGGGGCGTTGCGGACCACCTTGCCCTCGCCCAGGCCAGGCGTCAGGTCGGCCCTCAGCTTGCGGCCTTCCACGCGGGTCAGGTTCATGCCGCTGTAGTCGACCAGCGCGGCCTCGTGGATGGACAGGTGCGTGCCATCGTCGAACTTGAAGGTGATCGGCGTCTGCGCATCACCGACCTCCTGGACCGGTGTGCGGTGGTAGAGATACTCCTCGCGGTTCCACTCGCCGGCGGGAATCCACCACGCGGTCGCGTCGCGGGCGAGGGTGAACTCGGTGAGTTCCTCGCTGATCTTCACCTGCCGGAGGTCCGGCTGGTCGGGGAAGACATAGCGGAAACCCAGGCCGTCGTCGTACACGCGGAACACGACATCGAAACTGCGGAAGGGCCTGGCCTTCTCCTTCAGCGTGACCGTCAGTTCGTTGTAGTGGTTGCGGACGAAGCGCCGTTCGCCCCACGGCTGTTCCCAGCGGTCGTCGGCGGTACGGGTGCGCGGGTTGCCGATCACCAGGTTGCGTTCGAACTTGGGCGCGTCAAGCAGGATGAAGCCCAGTCGCGATGGTGCGATCACCGGCTGGCCCTTGCGCGAAACGGCATAGGCGGGCCGTCCGTCGTTGTCGGTGGACAGTTCCACCACCACGCTGCCATCGGGTGACGCCACGCGTGCCGCGGGCGCGGTCTGCGCCGACGCGGTGGCGATGGAGGACGACAGCAGCGCGATCAGCGCAATGGCGGAACGGAACATGCGGGCCTTCGGGTCGATCCGAGTGAGGCCCGCATCCTGCTGCAGGGCTACCGCCGCGACAAGCGGGCCGGCATGAATACGTATGCGAATGCCAGGTGCACGGGCAGCAGCAGTGCGATCCACGACTGGTTGTACTGCAGCCGCAACGGCAGCCAGTGCAGGAACCACGCGACAAGCGCGCCGAACGCCACCACCGCCATCAGCCATCCGAACCACGCCGGCGGCGTGCGGCGCCGCAGCACGGCAATTGCGCCGGGAATCAGCAGCACGCACAGCGGATTGAGCAGCAGCAGGTTGCGGTTCGCCCAGGCCGCCCAGTGGTCGGTGAAGCCCCACAGGTACACCAGCAGGCCGCCGGCGATGAAGCACACCAGCCACAGCGGAATCCCGATCAGCGCCGCCGCGCGCGGCCACCGGCGGCCAGCGAGCGCGATCAGCATGGCGACGGCCATGCCCGCGCCCAGCCAGGGCAGCCAGCGGCGCGGCACCTCGGCCGGTTCCGGCGCGATGCGGTGCGGCAGCAGCTCCATCTGCGACTGCACCAGCGGACGGCCCGCCGTGTTCTTCGCCTCGCGCAGGCTGTCGGCCAGGCGCATCGGCACGTAGGCTTCCTCCCAGCGCGACATCGGCTTGTCGGCCGACGGTCCCAGGCCCACGTCGAAGCCCAGCCACATCCACGTGGCCGGCGACGCCAGCCGCACCGCCTCGCTGCGGAACGTGTTGCCGCGGGAGCGGCCGGCCAGCTGCGATTTCAGGCCACCGCCGAGCGCCGCATCCAGCGCGTCGCGTACCTGGGTGGAGCAGTTGGAAGTGAAGTAGTCGTAGCGGTAGCGCGCGTTCTCGGGCTTGCTGCGCTCGGCCAGCGTGTCGGCCAGCGACTGCGCCTGCTCCGGCGTCAGGTCCAGCCATTGCAGCGACACGCCGCGACCGGTGTCGCGGTAATGCACCAGGTCCTGCTCGAACGGCAGCGCGACCAGGTAATACTGCATGTAGCCCTTGGCGAAGTTGCCGACGAAATTCGCCTCGCCGGGATCGAAGAACCCGAAGTTGTACGAGACCGCGTCGCCCGAGGCGGGGTCGACCACCACGATGGCGTTGTGGCCGAAACGCTCGAAGAACACTTCGCCGGGCTGCATGGTCGCCACGCCGATGCGGGGCGCCGCCCAGGCGCAGAGCGACAGCAGCCACAGAGCGCCCAGCAACGCCAGGCGCGCGGGGAGGTTACGCATCGGGAAGTACCCCGACGTGGAACGCATGCACGCGGCGCGCATCGGCGTTGGCCACGCGGAAGGCGAAACGCCCCAGCGTCAGCTCTTCGCCGGTCTCGGGCAGGTGGCCGATGGCGGCGGTGATCAGGCCGCCGACGGTGTCGTATTCGTCGTCGGGGAATTCCGCCCCGAAGCGCTCATTGAAATCCGCGATGGGGGTGAGTGCATCCACCACGTACTGGCCATCGGCCTGGGCGGCGATCAGCGTCGAGCCATCCTCGGCGTCATCGTGTTCGTCGTCGATCTCGCCGACGATCTGCTCCAGCACGTCCTCGATGGTGACCAGCCCGGCGACGCCGCCGTACTCGTCCACCACGATGGCCATGTGGTTGCGCGACAGGCGGAATTCCTTCAGCAGCAGGTTGAGCTTCTTCGACTCGGGAATCAGCACCGCCGGGCGGAGCAGCTCATGGATGCTGCCGGGGCCGTTGTCGGCCACCACGCCGCGCAGCAGGTCCTTGGCCAGCAGCACGCCGAGGATCTCGTCCTTGTTGTCGCCATGCACGGGGAAACGGGAGTGGCCCGATTCCACCACGTCCTTCATCAGGTCGAGGAAGCGCGCCTCGGCCGGCAGCGACACCATCTGCGCGCGCGGCACCATGACATCGCCCACCGTCAGGTCGGCCACCGCGATGGCGCCCTCCATCATCCGCAGGGTGTCGCCGGCAATCAGCCCGTCGGACTGGGCATCGCGCAGGACGGCGACGAGGTCGTCGCGTGTGGAAGGTTCGCCGGAGAACGCCGAGCTCAGGCGGTCCAGCCAGGAGCGCCGCTTCTCCGGGATCTTCTCGGAGGCTTCCGGCGCAAGCGTACTGTCGTCTTCAGACATCTCGTGGGGGCATGCGCCCGCGGGGGCGGGCGTGGCCTCCAGTCTAACCCGGTTGGGCGGGCCCGAAGTAGGCCCCCGCGCGCTGTCAGCGGGCGTCTCGGGCGGGCGGCGACGCGTCGGCCGGGGCCGGCGGGTCCTCCTCCGGCACTTCTTCCTCGGGCAGGTCAAGGCTGTAGCTGCAGCCGACCAGGGTCTTGCCGGGGTGCGAGGACACGTTGCTGACGTTGAGGACGACGGATTCGATCATCGTGCTGCCCGACGCCGCATCGTGTACTTCGTTGCTGACCAGCTCCTTGCCGAACATCGCCTTGGCGGGCGTGTCGATGGCGGTTTCCAGCTCCAGCTGCCTGGCTAGCGGGCGTGGATCGGGCAGGTCCAGCACGGCGATGACGCTTTCGCCGGCGAAGGCGATGTGGTCGGTGTCGTGGCCGAACACGCGGATCGGCGCGACCAGCCTGAACTCGGTCATGAACATGTTGGTCTGCGGCAGCGGCTGCCAGCCCATCGCGACGGCCGTCAGCGGCGTCTCCAGCGCGGGTGCCAGCGCCATGAACTCGGGCCGTTGGCCGCGGCATTCGATCAGCGCCGGCAGGTCGGGTTTCGGCGGAACGGGGGTTTCCTGTGCGCCCGACGGCAGCACGGGGATCATGGCCAGCACGGGCGCCAGCACCGGCACCGTCAGCAGGGTTCGCAGCATGCAGTCAGTCTTCCGCGTAAGGGTCGGCAATGCCGAGTTCGGCCAGTATCTCGCGTTCCAGCTGTTCCATGCATTCGGCCTCCTTGTCGTCCTCATGGTCCCAGCCCAGCAGGTGCAGCGCACCGTGCACGGTCATGTGCGCGTAGTGCGCTATCAGCGGCTTCTTCTGTTCCTTCGCCTCGCGCGCCACCACCGGCGCGCAGATCACCAGGTCGCCCAGCAGCGGCATCTTCACGCCCTTCGGCAACTTGACGCCTTCGGCCATCTCGGCCGGAAAGCTCAGCACGTTGGTGGCGTAATCCTTGCCGCGGTAGTGGCGGTTGAGCGCACGGCCTTCCTTGCTGTCGACGATGCGGATGGCGAGGTCGGCTTCGCGGATGCGGCCCTTCAGCGCCGCCGCCACCCACTTGCGGAAACTCACCGGCGACGGGATGCCGGCGCGCGGGAGCGCGTAACTGACGGAGACTTCGAGGCGGACGGGGCCCTGGGTCATGGCGATCGCTGTCAACGGAGGGGATCAGGCAGGGCCGCTTTCCGCATCCTTGCCATCACGCGCATCGTAAGCCCGCACGATCTTCGCCACCAGCGGGTGGCGCACGACGTCGCGGCTGGTGAAGAAGGTGAACGAGATGCCGTCCACGCTGCGCAGCACCTCCAGCGCGTCCTTCAGCCCGGATTTCTGGTGCTTGGGAAGGTCGATCTGGGTCAGGTCGCCGGTGACCACGGCCGTGCTGCCGTAGCCGATGCGGGTCAGGAACATCTTCATCTGCTCGATGGTGGTGTTCTGCGCCTCGTCGAGGATCACGAACGCATCGTTGAGCGTGCGGCCGCGCATGTAGGCCAGCGGCGCGATCTCGATGACGTTCTTCTCCAGCAGCTTGACCACCTTCTCCACGCCCAGCATTTCGTACAGCGCGTCGTACAGCGGGCGCAGGTAGGGGTCGACCTTCTGCGTGAGGTCGCCCGGCAGGAAGCCCAGCTTTTCACCGGCTTCCACCGCGGGCCGCACCAGCACCAGGCGCTGCACGCGCGATTCGTTGAGCGCCTCCACCGCGCTGGCGACGGCGAGGAACGTCTTGCCGGTGCCGGCGGGGCCGATGCCGAAGTTGATGTCGTGCGTGGCGATGGCGTGCAGGTATTGCGCCTGGTTGGCGCCGCGGCCGCGCACGGTGCCGCGCTTGACCTTGATGGCCACGTCCTGCGGCTGGTAGTCCGCGTTGGCCACGTGGTCGACGTTGGCGGCATTCAGGCGCAGGTGGATGGCCTCGCTGTCGAACGCCTCCCCATCGGCTTCGGCGTACAGCGAGCGCAGCAGTTTCTCCGCGGCCACCACCTGGGTCTCCGGGCCGGTGATGCGGAAGATGGCGCCGCGGTTGGCGATCTCCACGCCCAGGCGCAGTTCGATCTGCCGCAGGTGGGCGTCGAATGGACCGGCCAGGTTGGCCAGCCATTCGGTGTTGTCGGGTTCCAGGGTGAATTCGCGCTTGCTGGGGGAAGTCATCGTGCAGGGCTTCATTGGGGGGCGGTCAGTGCCGCGTTTCGTGGTCCATGTCTTCCACCGGCCACTGGTGGAAGACATACGCCTCGTCGTCGATCAAGGCCTGGTCGAAGGGATCTTCGTCCGGGGCGTCATCGCGTCCGAGTTGCTCGGGTTCCTCTTCAACCCCGGTGACCTGCCAGCCGTTCTCGCGCAGGAAATCGCTCGCTCGCTGGATGGGGTCCGTCGCCAGGCCGGGCATCTGGTAGCAGAGGACGTACGCACCCCCGAACTGCTCGAACTCCGGCGTGCCGGGCAGCGGCCGGGCATCGAGCACGAACACCCACAAACGGGGGCTGTCCTGGGAAATGGGAACGTCCTTGGGGGGAGCGGGGGAAGAGCGGTGCAGGGTAGCGCGACACCCCCGTAGGGACCAGTCAACGCCGTTCGTCGGCACGGGATTGAAATTTAATTAATCAAGTAATTAAATAAAGCCATGACGAAGAAACCTGCCTCGCATGCCATCCACCCGAAGGCCTCCTCGGCGCCGGGTGCCACCTCCGCCCCGACCGCGAAACCGCCGCGCAAGCGGCAGCCCGGGCGCCGTTCCACCGCCGATGCGGTCGACCTGCGCGCACGGCTGCTGGATGCCGCGCTGGCGTGTTTCGTGCGGCGGGGCATCGCGGTCACGTCGCTGCGTGACATCGCCAGTGAAGCGGGCGTGACGCCGGCCCTGGTGCACTACTACTTCGGCGACAAGGTGCAGCTGCAGCAGGCCGTGGTGGCCGAGCGCCTGCTGCCGGTGGTGGCGCAGATGCGCGCCCCCGTGGCGGAGGCTGGCGACGACGTCGCCGCGCTGATCGCAGGCTTCGTGCAGGGCATCGGCAGCGTGGTCGCCCAGCATCCGTGGCTGCCCACGCTGTGGGTGCGCGAGATCCTCTGCGAGGGCGGCGCGCTGCGCGACATGATGATCAGCCAGGTCGGGCCGATGCTGCCGAAGATGATGGCCGGCCGGTTCGCCGCCGCGCAGCAGGCCGGGCAACTCAACCCTGACCTGGATCCGCGCCTGCTGATGGTCTCGCTGATCGGGCTGACCATGTTCCCGCTGGCCAGCGCGCCGATCTGGCGGCAGCTGTTCGGCGCCGACGACATCGATTTCAACGACCTGCGCCGGCACACGCTGGTGCTGCTGGACCGTGGACTGGAGCTGGACCATGCGAAATGAACTGCCACGCGCCGCGCTCGCGGCCGCGATCCTCATGCTGGCGGGATGCGCCGCCGACACGCCCCGGGCCCTGGGCACGCTGGAATGGGACCGGGTGACGCTGCCGTCGCCGGTCGCGGAGAAGATCGTGCGCGTCGATGTTCGCGAAGGCCAACAGGTGGCGGCCGGTGCGCCGTTGCTGCAGCTGGAACTGACCCGCACCCAGTCGCAGCTGGCGGCCGCGCAGGCGCAGGCCACGCAGAGCCGTGAGGCGCTGGCGGAACTGCGGGCCGGTCCGCGCAGCGAAGCCATCGCGCAGGCGCGCGCCAGCCTCGCCGCCGCGCAGGCCCAGGTCCGCGATGCCGATGCCTACTACGCGCGCCTGCAGCCGTTGGGGCGCCAGCGCCTGGTCGCCGCGGCCGAAGTGGATCGCGCGCGCGCCGCGTCGCAGAGCGCGCAGGCCCAGGTCCGGGTGGCGCAGGCGGCATTGCTGGAACTGGAGCGCGGCACGCGCATCGAACAGGTCGCGCAAGGCGAGGCCGCGGTCGCTTCGGCGGACGCGCAGGCGCGCGTGCAGGCGGTGTCGCTGGAGAAGCTCAACATCACCGCACCGCGCGCGGGCCGCATCGACAGCCTGCCGTACAAGCTCGGCGACCAGGCACCGGTGGGTTCGCCCTTGGCGGTGATGCTGGTGGGCGAGGCGCCGTATGCGCGCGTCTATCTGCCGCAGGCGCTGCGCAACCGGCTGAAAGTCGGCGACACCGCGCAGGTGCGCCTCGATGGCCAGCAGAAGACGTACGCCGGGCGCGTGCGCATGATCCGCAGCGAACCCAGCTTCACTCCGTACTTCGCGCTGACCGGCCAGGACGCCGAGCGGTTGAGCTATCTGGCGGAAATCAGCCTAGGCAGGGATGCCGCCGATCTGCCGGTGGGTGCGCCGCTGCAGGTGGTGTCCGATGGCGACGAATGACGGCGGCCTCGCGATCCGCGTCCGCGGGCTGACCAAGCGCTTCGGCGCGCTGGTGGCGGTGAACGACGTCGACCTCGACGTGCCGCGGCGCCATGTCTACGGCTTCCTTGGCCCGAACGGGTCAGGCAAGTCGACGACCATCCGCATGCTGTGCGGGCTGCTGACGCCCAGCGCGGGCGACATCGAAGTGCTCGGCCTGCGCATTCCCGAGCAGGCCGAGCAGCTGCGCACGCGCATCGGCTACATGACCCAGAAGTTCTCGCTGTTCGAGGACCTGACCGTGCGCGAGAACCTGGAATTCCTCGCCGCCGTCCAGGGCATAGCCCGCGCGCAGGCGAAGCGGAGGATCGACGAGCTCGTCGAGCAGTACCACTTCCATGACCGGCAGAAGCAACTCGCGGGCACGATGAGCGGCGGACAGAAGCAGCGCCTGGCGCTGGCCGGCGCGGTGATCCACTCGCCGGAACTGCTGTTCCTCGACGAGCCCACCAGCGCAGTGGACCCGGAGTCGCGCCGCGACTTCTGGGAGAAGCTGTTCGAGCTCGCCGACGCCGGCACCACGCTGCTGGTGTCCACGCATTACATGGACGAAGCCGAGCGCTGCCACCGCATCGCCATCCTTGATCGCGGCGTACTGGTGGCCGACGGCACGCCGGACATGCTGACCGGCGAGCTCGCCGGCCGCACGCTGGTGGTGGAAGCCCCGGAGCCCCGACGGGCGCAGAAAGCGCTGGTCGGACTGCCGGGGGTGCTCAGCGTGGCGCAGATCGGCAATGTGCTGCGCGTGCTGCTGGCCGGGGCCGGACAGGCGACGGAGCGCGTTGCGCAGGGCCTGCGCGCAGCCGGCATCGAGGCGGATGTGTCCGCCGCGTCGCCCAACCTCGAGGACGTCTTCGTTTCCGCCACGCGCGACCAGCCGGCGCGCGAGGAGGCCGCATGAAATTCCAGCGCCTGATGGCCGTGATGGTGAAGGAGCTGCGGCAGATGCGCCGCGACCGCATCACCCTGGCGATGATCGTCGGCATCCCGGTGATGCAGCTGCTGCTGTTCGGCTACGCCATCAATACCAACCTGCGCGACCTGTCCGCCGGCATCGCCGATCAGTCGCGCACCGCCGCCTCGCGCGCGCTGGTAATGGACATCGTCGCCACCGGCGTGGTCGCGCCGACGCAGGAAGCCGCGACGCCGCAGGAACTGGTGCAGGCGATGCGTCGCGGCGAGATCAGCATCGGCATCGTCATCCCGCCGGACTACGAGCGCCGCCGCGCCGAGGGGCGCGAAGCGGTGCAGATCTTCGTCGACGGCAGCGACAACGCGGTGCAGAGCGCCGCCGCGCAGCTGGCGCAGATGCCGCTGAATGGCAGCACGAGTCCGCTGGCGACGCGCACGATCAGCGTGGTCGGCTTCTACAACCCGCAACGGCGCTCGGCGGTGAACATCGTGCCCGGGCTGATCGGCGTGATCCTGACGATGACGATGGTGCTGTTCACCGGCGTGGCCATCGTGCGTGAACGCGAGCGTGGCAACATGGAGCTGCTGATCGCCACGCCGGTGAGCAGCGCCGAACTGATGATCGGCAAGGTGCTGCCCTACGTGGCCATCGGCCTGGTGCAGACGACGGTGGTGCTGGCGCTGGGCATGTGGCTGTTCAACGTGCCGCTGGGTGGCAGCCTGCTTCACGTGTACATCGCCGCCTGCCTGCTGATCGTGGCCAACCTGACGCTCGGCCTGCTGATCTCCACCCGAGCGCAGTCGCAGTTCCAGGCCATGCAGATGACGTTCTTCGTCTTCCTGCCATCGATCCTGCTGTCGGGCTTCATGTTCCCGTTCGCCGGCATGCCGAAGGTCGTGCAGTGGATCGCCGAGGCACTGCCGCTGACCCACTTCCTGCGCCTGATCCGCGGCGTGATGCTGCGTGGCGCGAACCTGTGGGAGCTGTGGCCCGACGTGCTTGCCCTGCTGGCCTTCATCACGGTGATGATGACGGCGGCGATCCTGCGCTTCCGCAAGCGGCTGGACTGATAGGCTGACGCTCAATCCCGGACATGGAGTGGGCGATGGACGAAGCAGCGATCGGTGCCGTGGTGGACGCGATGTACGCCATGATCTCGGGCCCCGCGGGGCCGCGTGACTGGTCCACCCAGGACGCCGTCTTCCACCCCGACTGCCGGCAGATCCGCACGGGCGTCGATGCACAGGGCGCGCCGTGGCGCCTGTCTTTCTCGCTGGCGGAATACCGCACCAACGCCGACGCGCTGTTGGCGGAGATGGACTTCTTCGAGGTCGAGACCGGCCGCGAAGTGCGCGTGTTCGGCAACATCGCCCACGTCTGGAGCGCGTACGAAGCCCGCACGTCGCTCGACGACGCCGTGCCGGAGCGGCGCGGCATCAACAGCATCCAGCTCTACCGTGGCGAGGAAGGCTGGAAGATCATCCACATGATCTGGGACAACGAGCGCGACGGCGTGCCTCTGTCTGCCGTCGGCTGAGCGGCCTCAGTCGGCGCCGGCCACGCGCCCCCGCAGGGAGTTGGTCAGTGCCTCGGTGATCACCACGTCGACGAACTGGCCCACCAGGCGCGGATGGCCGGGGAAGTTCACCGGGCGCATGTTCTCTGTCTTGCCGGTGAGCTCGTTGGGATTCTTCTTCGACGGGCCTTCCACCAGCACGGACTGCACCGTGCCCACCATCGCCTGCGAGATCGATGCGGCGTGGGCGTTGATGTGCGCCTGCAACCGTTCCAGCCGCGCATGCTTGACGGCATCCGGCGTATCGTCTTCCAGGTCCGCGGCCGGGGTGCCCGGGCGGCGCGAATAGATGAAGGAGAAGCTCTGGTCGAAGCCTACGTCCTCGATCAGCTTCATGGTCTTCTCGAAGTCCGCGTCGGTCTCCCCCGGGAAGCCGACGATGAAGTCCGAGCTGATCGAGATGTCCGGCCGCACCGCGCGCAGCTTGCGGATCTTCTGTTTGAACTCCAGTGCCGTGTAGCCGCGCTTCATCGCGGAGAGGATGCGGTCGCTGCCGGCCTGCACCGGCAGGTGCAGGAAATTGGCCAGTTGCGGCACGTCGCGATAGGCGTCCACCAGCGAGTCGCTGAACTCCAGCGGGTGCGAGGTGGTGAAGCGGATGCGGCCGATGCCGTCGATCTCGGCGATGGTGCGGATCAGCAGGCCCAGATCCGCGATCTCGCCTTCGCCATAGGGGCCGCGATAGGCATTGACATTCTGGCCGAGCAGGTTGATCTCGCGCACGCCCTGGGCGGCCAGCTGCGCCACTTCCACCAGCACGTCCTCGAACGGGCGGCTGACTTCGGTGCCGCGGGTGTAAGGGACCACGCAGAACGAGCAGTACTTCGAGCAGCCCTCCATGATCGACACGAACGCCGAGGGACCTTCGGCGCGCGGCTCGGGCAGGCGGTCGAACTTCTCGATCTCGGGGAAGCTGATGTCCACCTGCGGTTTGTTCTGCTCGCGGCGGGCGCGGATCAGCTCCGGCAGGCGGTGCAAGGTCTGCGGGCCGAACACCAGGTCGACGTACGGCGCGCGCTTGACGATGGCTTCGCCTTCCTGGGAGGCCACGCAGCCGCCCACGCCGATGATGACGTCACGGCCACCGGCCTTGAGCGCCTTCCACCGGCCCAACTGGCTGAAGACCTTCTCCTGCGCTTTCTCGCGGATGGAGCAGGTGTTGACCAGCACCACGTCCGCTTCCTCGGGGTTGTCGGTCAGCTCCAGCCCATCGGAAGCGGCGAGCACGTCGGCCATCTTGGCCGAGTCGTACTCGTTCATCTGGCACCCGTGGGTCTTGATGTACAGCTTTCCGCGGACCTGGTCGGGCGCACGGGGGCGACCGACGGGCAGCGGAACGAGGGCGGGGTCGGTCACGGCGGGGCCGGCCGTGGTCGGCAGTGCGGGGGCTTGCGTCCCGGTCATGGCGCTTATTCCAGTCGGGTGGGCGGGCAGGGCGCGTAGTTTACGCGCTGGGCGACGGCCGGTCCCGGTCATGGCCGGCGTTGATAGGGGACAACAGCCCGGCATGAAGGGGCCGGCGTCCGGCAGTCGGAACTCCGACCGGCCGCACAGATTGGAGGAAACCTTTGTTGGACAAGGACTTGGCAACCGCTGGCGAATTGGGGACACTGCGCGGCATGAGGGGGACTCTGACGCTTCTGGCCGCACTGGCCGCGTTGACCGCACTGCCGGCCAGCGCGGGCACGCTGTACAAGTGCACCGGCGCCGACGGCGTGCCCAACTACGTCAGCAAGCGCATCAGCGGCGCCACCTGCCAGGTGGTCAGCCAGTACACGCCGGATCGCAGCCGGCCTGCGCAGGTGTCTTCGGTTTCCCGCCCGACGGTCGCCGCCGCGGCACCCGCCCCCAGTGCGATGGGGGCGGCCACCACGCCGTCGCTGTCCGATTCCGCCACCGCCGTGGTCCCTGCCGCCGTGCCGACCGCGGCGTCCGCCCCGCCTGCCGCCAACACGCGCCGCGTGGTCAGCGGGCAGGTCTACTCCTACATCAAGGACGGCGTGCGCCACTACACCAGCAGCCGCCCGCGCGGCGGCACCCAGGTGGCCAGCCTGCGCACCATCAAGTACAGCTACATCGAGACCTGCTTCGCCTGCGGCAATCCGGGCGTGGACTTCGGACGGCTGCGGTTGAATACCGCCGCCTACCAGGCCGAAATCGCCGCGGCCTCGCGCGAGTTCGGCGTCGAGGAAGCCATCCTGCGCGCGATCATGCATGCCGAATCGTCCTACAACCCGATGGCGCTCTCGCATGCCGGCGCACAGGGCCTGATGCAGCTGATGCCGGCCACCGCGCGCCGGTTCGGGGTCACCGATTCGTACAACCCCGGGCAGAACATCCGCGGCGGCGCGCAATACCTGGCGTGGCTGCTGAAGCGCTTCAACGGCAACCTGACCCTGGCCGCCGCCGGCTACAACGCCGGCGAGGGTGCCGTCGATCGCCACGGTGGCGTGCCGCCGTACAAGGAAACCCAGCGCTACGTGCAACGCGTCGCCGTGCTGGCTGACCGTTATCGTCAGGCCGTGTCCGCGCGCTGAAGCCCCTCGCGGCGTCGTCAGGCACGCCGCAAGCCCTTGATTTCACGGCGCCCGTTGTCGGTCGATTAAGCCATCCGTTACACTTTGCCGTCTTTTGCGGCCCGCACCGGTAACAGGGGTGCGGCCTTGGCAGCCTTTTTTGCTACCTGATTGTTTTGCGGAGTGCCGGATGGCCATCGATGGGGTCAATGGGCCTGTGAATACGGGCCGACGCCGGTTCCTGACTGCGACCACCGCTGTGGTGGGTGCAGTAGGAGCGGGCATTGCAGCTGTACCTTTTATCAAGTCGTGGAATCCGAGTGCGCGGGCCAAGCTGGCCGGCGCCCCGGTGACTGCCGACCTGACCGGCCTGCAGGAAGGCCAGCGCCTGATCCTGGAATGGCGCGGCCAGCCGATCTGGATCGTGAAGCGTTCCAAGGCGATCCTGGACGCGCTGCCCACGCTGGACGCCAACCTGCGCGACCCGCTGTCGCAGAACCTCGACCAGCAGCCTTCCTACATCAAGGGTGAGACGCGCTCGCTGAAGCCGGAGATCTCCGTGCTCGTGGGCCTGTGTACGCACCTGGGCTGCTCGCCGGAAATGGCGGCCGAGATCAAGCCCGAGCCGTACGATCCGGACTGGAAGGGCGGCTACTTCTGCCCCTGCCACAAGTCGCGTTTCGACATGGCCGGCCGCGTGTTCCAGGGCGTCCCGGCGCCCACCAACCTGGTGGTGCCGCCGCACTACTACCAGGATGACAACACCCTCGTGATCGGTGTCGACCCGCAGGGGGCCGCGTAAGCCATGAGCAACGTAATTACCCGTACCGCCACGGGCGTGATGGACTGGGTCAACGCGCGCGCACCGGGCATGATGCCTGCGTACCGCAAGCACATGACCGAGTACTACGCGCCGAAGAACTTCAACATCTGGTACATCTTCGGTGTGCTGTCGATCGTGGTGCTGGTCAACCAGATCCTGACCGGCATCTTCCTGACGATGCACTTCAAGCCGAGCGCGGCGGAAGCCTTCGCCTCGGTCGAATACATCATGCGCGACGTGGAGTGGGGCTGGCTGATCCGCTACATGCACAGCACCGGTGCCTCGCTGTTCTTCATCGTCGTCTACATCCACATGTTCCGCGGCCTGATGTACGGCTCGTACCAGAAGCCGCGCGAGCTGGTGTGGATCCTGGGCATGCTGATCTACCTGGTGCTGATGGCCGAAGCCTTCCTGGGCTACGTGCTGCCGTGGGGCCAGATGTCGTTCTGGGGCGCCAAGGTCATCATCTCGCTGTTCGGCGCCATCCCGGTGATCGGCAACGGCCTGACCGAGTGGATCATGGGCGACTACCTGCCCAGCGACGCCACGCTGAACCGCTTCTTCGCGCTGCACGTCATCGCGCTGCCGCTGGTACTGCTGCTGCTGGTGGTGCTGCACATCTTCGCGCTGCATGAAGTGGGTTCGAACAACCCCGATGGCGTCGAGATCAAGAAGGGTCCGAAGGGCAACCGCTGGTCGCCGACCGCGCCGGCCGACGGCGTGCCGTTCCACCCGTACTACACGGTGAAGGACGGCTTCTACGTCGGTGGCTTCCTGATCCTGGCCGCCTTCATCATCTTCTTCGCCCCGGCGATGGGTGGCTGGTTCCTGGAGCACGACAACTTCACCGAGGCCAACAAGCTGGTGACCCCCGCGCACATCAAGCCGGTGTGGTACTACACCCCGTACTACGCCATGTTGCGCGTGGTGCCGGACAAGCTGGGCGGCGTGCTGGTGATGTTCGGCGCCATCGCGATCCTGTTCCTGGTGCCGTGGCTCGACCGCGCCAAGGTCAAGTCCTACCGCTACCGCGGCGTGCTGTCGAAGGTGCTGCTGGGCGTGTTCGCGATCTGCTTCGTGTGGCTGGGCAAGATCGGCGCCGGTCCGGGTACCGATCCGGTGGAAACCATCATCGGCCGCTTCCTGACCGCCTTCTACTTCCTGTTCTTCCTGACGATGCCGATCTGGACCAAGATCGACAAGACCAAGCCGGTGCCGGATCGGGTGACGACGCATGACTAAGACTTTCGCCTCTCGCCTAGCTGTCTTCGCCAGCGGGTTGCTGATCTCGATCTCCGTGTTCGCCGCCGAGGGTGGCGACAAGCTGCAGGCCGGCAACGACCTGGGCGACCGCGCTTCGCTGCAGCGCGGTGCGCAGCTGTACATGAACAACTGCTCCGGCTGCCACTCGCTGAAGTACATGCGCTATTCGCGCATGGCCGAAGACCTGGGCCTGACCGAAGACGAGGTGATGAAGAACCTCAACTTCACCGGTGCCAAGTTCGGCGAACAGATCCAGGTGTCCATGCCCACCGCCGCTGGCGAGAAGTGGTTCGGCAAGATGCCGCCGGACCTGAGCGTCATCTCGCGCGTGCGCGGCAGCGACTGGATCTATACCTACCTGAAGTCGTTCTACCTGGACGAGTCGCGCCCGCTGGGCTGGAACAACAAGCTGTTCCCGAATGCGTCGATGCCCAACCCGTTGTGGGAAATGCAGGGCCTGCAGCACGCCGAGTTCGGCAAGCTGGACGAAGCGACGGGCGAGCGCCCGGTGGTGGGCCTGAAGGTCACCCAGCCCGGCACCCAGACCGCGCAGGAGTTCGACCAGACCGCGCGCGACATCACCAACTTCCTGGAGTATGTCGGCGAGCCGGCGGCCCTGAAGCGCCAGAGCATGGGCGTGTGGGTGATCCTGTTCCTGGCAGCGCTGACGTTCCTGGCCTACCTGCTGAAGCAGGAGTACTGGAAAGACGTCCACTAAGGCGTCGCGCGTCTTCCGCCACGGTGCGGCCAGCGGCCCGCACCGTAGTCGGCATCGCCAGGCATGGGGTTGCTTGGCTTTTCCCGGCGGGGATTGCACACTCAGGGACCGTGGCGACCGTCAGCAAGGGGCTGGCGGCGTCGGTGCGATCGGCGGATTCCGATCGTCGGAGAGCCGTGATGGCTGCGAGTCCACGTATGCGCAATACACTGACTTTGTTTTCCTCCACCGATGATGTGCTCTGCCACCGCGTGCGCCTGGTGCTGGCCGCCAAGGGCGTCAGCTACGACCTGGTGCCGGTGGATCCGCAGAACCCGCCCGAAGACCTCATCGATCTGAATCCCTACCACTCGGTCCCCACCCTGGTGGAACGCGACCTGGTGCTGTACGCCGCCTCGGTGGTCAGCGAATACCTCGACGAACGCTATCCGCATCCGCCGCTGATGCCGGTCGATCCGCTGTCGCGTGCGCGCCTGCGCCTGGCGATGCTGCGCATCGAGCACGACTGGGTGCCGCAGGTGCAGGCCATCCAGCTGGGCAACAAGGCCCAGGCCGAAGCCGGCCGCAAGCGCCTGAAGGAACTGCTGACGGCCTCGGTGCCGCTGTTCAAGGCCAGCAAGTTCTTCCTCAATCCCGAGATGAGCCTGGCCGACTGCGCCATGGCGCCGATCATCTGGCGCCTGCCGTCGCTGGACGTCCCGCTGCCCAAGGACGGCAAGGCCATCGAGGATTACGGCAACCGCATCTTCCGCAATCCCGGCTTCGTGCGCAGCCTGACCGATGCGGAAAAGAAGCTGCGCGAAATCCCGGCCTGACCACCGGGATCTGCGATCCGGCAAGGCGCGCATCGGACGGAATTCGTGGCGATCCTTTTCCATCGCATCCCCCATCACGAAGCGCGAACCCTTGCCCCATGAGCGACTCCACGCCCCGCATGACCAGCCATCGTCCGTACCTGCTGCGGGCGTTGAATGAGTGGATTGCCGACAATGGCATGACGCCGCACCTGCTGGTGGATGCGACCCTGGCAGGCGTGCAGGTGCCTGCCAGTGCGGTGAAGGAAGGCAAGGTGGTGCTGAACATCGCCGAGCGGGCCGTGGTGCGATTGATGATCGACAACGAGGCCGTCAGCTTCACCGCCCGCTTCGGTGGCGTGAGCTATCCGGTGCACGTGCCGATCAGTGCGGTGCTGGCGATCTACTCGCGCGAGACCGGGCAGGGCATGGCGCTGCCGGATGACATCGGGCCCACGCAGGAGCCCGATGGCGACGATGAACCTCCCTCACCCGAGACGCCGCCGACCGATGATGCGCCTGCCCCCGGGAAGCGCCCGTCCTTCCTGCGCGTGGTGAAGTAAGCCGCGCGCGACGCGGCGCCAAGACCTCAATGCAGGTCGAGCGACCTGACCGAAGGCATCACCGGGCCCACGAACGACACCAGTTCGCCCTTCCGCAGCACCAGCTTGCCGATGTGGCGGTCGACGCCATCGTGCGAGTACTCGAAGCGGAAGCTGCGTTCGAATCCCAGCCAGCCATCCTCGCCACGGCATACGCGCAGCCCGCTGGCATGCACGCTCTGGTCCAGCCAGATGACGCCGGCCGCCGTGCATGCATTGCGGCCGAGCGCACCGGCCCGTTCGGCCGCGGCACGCGCGGCGTTCCAGTAGGCGAAGAAGGCGCCGGCGGCGATCAGCGACAGCAGGGCGGTCAGCGGCGACATGGGCGGCGGCTCACGGCGCGGGGCCGAGTTTCATCGACAGGTCGATGGCGCGGACATGCTTGGTCAGGCCGCCGATCGACACGAAGTCCACGCCGTCCTCGGCGATGCCACGCAACGTGGTCAGGTCGACGCCGCCGGATACTTCCAGCGGAATGCGGCCGTTGAACGGCGCGGATTTCGCGCGCCGGACCGCCTCGCGCCGCGTGGCGGCATCGAAGTCGTCGATCAGGATGCGCTCGCAGCCCTCGCCGAGGGCCTCGTCGAGTTGCGCCAGTGTTTCCACTTCCACGATCAGCGGCAGCATGGGCTGGGCCTGCCGTGCGGCGCGGATGGCTGCGGTCAGCGACCCGGCGGCGCGCACATGGTTCTCCTTCAGCATCACCGTATCGAACAGGCCGATGCGATGGTTGTGTCCGCCGCCGCAGCGCACGGCGTACTTCTGCGCCAGGCGCAGGCCGGGCAGGGTCTTGCGCGTGTCCAGGATCACGCAGCCGGTGCCGCGCACGGCGTCGACGTAGGTGGCGGTGGTCGTGGCCGTACCCGACAGGGTCTGCATGAAGTTCAGCGCCGAACGCTCGGCGGTCACCAGCGCGCGGGCGCGCCCCGACAGCGTGGCCAGCACGGTACCCGCCGCGACGTGGTCGCCGTCGTGCACGCGCCAGTCGATGCGTACGTCCGGGTCCAGCGCGCGGTGGCAGGCATCGAACCACGGCTGCCCGGCAACGACCGCCTCTTCCTTGCACAGCAGGTAGGCGATGTCGGCGATGTCCGGCAGCAGTGCCGCGGTCACGTCGCCGGACCCCACGTCTTCGGCCAGGGCACGGGCGACGTCCTGGTCGATCAGGCCTGCAGGCGGCGGGACAGGACGTCCGCTCATCGTTCGGGGAAATCGCCGACCTGGGTGGTGGCGATGGCTTCCTCGGCCAGCAGCACCGGGATGCCGTCGTCCACGCGATAGACGGTCTTGCGGTCGCGGGTCAGCAGCGCTTCGCGCAGCGGCTCGGACTGGGTGCTGTCATCCGTGCGCTTGATGCCGCCACCGGCGATGGCGCGGTTCAGGGCATCCAGTCCGCGCGCGTCGAGCAGCGACAGTGGCTGGCGGGTGGTGGGGCAGCAGAGGATGTCCAGCAGTTTGCGGTCCATGGGAAGGGGGACTCGGTCAGCCGTTCGGCGAGGAGGGTAGAATACGTCTTTGCGACCGAGGACGGCCATGACCGCCACCGTTTCCAGCCCCGTCGTGGGCATCGTGATGGGTTCCCGCTCCGACTGGGAGACCATGCAGCACGCCGCGCAGAAACTCGATGCGCTGGGTGTTCCCTACGAAGTGAAAGTGGTGTCCGCGCACCGCACACCGGACGTGCTGTTTTCCTATGCCGAATCCGCCGGCGGGCGTGGCCTGCGCGCGATCATCGCCGGCGCCGGCGGCGCGGCGCACCTGCCGGGCATGCTGGCAGCCAAGACGGCGGTTCCCGTGCTCGGCGTGCCCGTGCAGTCGAAGGCGCTCAACGGCATGGATTCGCTGCTGTCCATCGTGCAGATGCCGGCCGGCATTCCCGTGGCCACGTTCGCGATCGGCAATGCCGGCGCCGCCAACGCGGCCCTGTTTTCCGCGGCACTGCTGGCGCCCGAGTATCCCGCCATCGGTGCCGCGCTGGCTGCCTTCCGCGCGCGCCAGACCGATGACGTGATGGCCCACGACGACCCGCGCCAATGACCACGGTCGGCATTCTCGGTGGCGGGCAGCTGGCCCGCATGCTCGCGTTGTCCGGCGCGCCGCTGGGCCTGCGCTTCCTGGTGATGGACACCGCGGCGGATGCCTGTGCGGGACAGTTCGCGCCGCTGCTGGTCGGCGACTACCGTGACGAAGCGGCACTGGCCGAATTCGCATCGAAGGTCGATGTGGCCACGTTCGATTTCGAGAACGTGCCCGCGGAAAGCGCCGAGTGGCTGGCGCAGCGCGTCCCGGTGTTCCCGAACCCGCGCGCGCTGGCCGTCGCGCAGGATCGCCTGGTGGAGAAGACGCTGTTCCGCGAGCTGGACATCCCGGTCGGCGCCTTCGCCGATGTCGCTTCGCGCGAGCAACTGCAGGCCGAAGTCGAACGCCTCGGTGGCGCCTGCATCCTCAAGACGCGCCGGCTGGGTTACGACGGCAAGGGCCAGTTCCGCCTGCGTTCCGTGGACGACGTGGAGGCGGCATGGGCCGCGCTGGGTGCGCAGGCGGCGACCGTCGGCCTGATCGTCGAGGCGTTCATCCCGTTCGAGCGCGAGCTGTCGGTCGTGGCCGTGCGCGGGCGCGATGGCGAGTTCCGCACGTGGCCGCTCACCGAGAACTGGCACGTCGACGGCGTGCTGTCGGCCAGCCTGGCACCGGCGCGCATCGATGAAGCGTTGGCCCACGCGGCGCGGGAGCATGCGCGCAAGCTGGCCGAAGCCTTGGACTATGTGGGCGTATTCGCGCTGGAACTCTTCCACCGCGATGGCCAGTGGCTGGCCAACGAGATGGCCCCGCGCGTGCACAACTCGGGGCACTGGTCGATCGAAGGTGCGGAAACCTCCCAGTTCCAGAACCACCTGCGCGCCGTGCTCGGCCTGCCGCTCGGCGATACCCGCGTGCTGGGACATGCCTGCATGTTGAACTGGATCGGCGACATGCCTGCCGCCGCGCCCGTGCTGCAGGAAGCCGGCGGTCACTGGCACGACTACGGCAAGGAGCCACGCGCCGGACGCAAGGTGGGCCATGCCACGCTTCGGGACGACGACGCGACGTCGCTTGCGCACGCACTCGCGCGGGTCGGGGTGGCGCTTGATCGGCAGGCGCAGGTGGCCCCCGTCATCGCGCGCCTGACGGACTGACGCGATACGCCGATCCGGCAAGGGAACGGCCGGGTCGACCGGCCGTTCTTCGTTGCACCTCCGCCAGGTCAGCGGCAGCGGCCGAAGCGGTCGGGCGACGCGCCCGGCCCACCCGTCGGGCCCGGAGGATTCTCCCAGTTCGTGCCCCGGCCACCCCGCGGCCCCGGCGGATTGTTGTCCAGGTCGAACCAGCAACGCTTGGCCTGGTTCCACAAGCCGTAGCGGGGATGCCAGTAGCCGTACCGGGGATTGAAGTAGTAGCCGTTCCTCACCACGACGAACTCATGACGCTTGCCACCGTGCCGGTACCAGCGGCGGTCGGGCGATGCGCCGGGGCCGCCTTTCCAGCCCGGCGGATTCTCCCAGTTGGTGCCGCGGCCACCTGCCGGGCCCGGTGGATTGTGGTCGCGGTCGCGTGGTGCTGCGCTCGCCGTCGCGGACAGTGCCAGCAGGGCGGCGAGCAGGGAAGCGGTCAAGCCAATGCGTGGTGCCATGTCGTGCTCCTCGTTGTGGGACTACGCCACCGGAAAGTGCTGGCGGCGGTCTTCGTTGACGAGGGCGCGAAGGGGGTTCATCCGGGGTCAAGGCGGGTGAAGTGTCCGCGCAAAAGAAAACGGCCGGGTTTCCCCGGCCGTTTCGGTGGTGCGTCGGTGCGGAGGGATCAGCGCAGGTTGCCGGCAACGAAATCCCAGTTGACCAGCGCCCAGAACGATTCCACGTACTTCGGGCGCGCATTGCGGTAGTCGATGTAGTAGGCATGTTCCCACACGTCGATGGTCAGCAGCGGCTTGTCTTCGCCGGTCAGCGGGGTGGCGGCGTTGGAGGTGCTGGCCAGCGCCAGCGAACCGTCCGGGCGCTGCACCAGCCAGCCCCAGCCGGAACCGAAGGTGCCGATGGCGGTCTTGGTGAACTCTTCCTTGAACTTGGCGAAATCGCCGAAGGTCTTGTTGATCAGGTCGGCCAGCGCGCCGGTCGGCTCGCCGCCGCCAGCATTCTGACCAGAAGCCGGCTTCAGGCAGTTCCAGTAGAACGTGTGGTTCCACACCTGCGCGGCATTGTTGAACATGCCGCCCTGCGACTTGCGCACGATCTCTTCAAGCGATGCATCGGCGAACTCGGTGCCTTCGATGAGCTTGTTGAGGTTGTCGACATAGGTCTTGTGGTGCTTGCCGTAGTGGAAGTCGATCGTCTCGCCGGAGATGTGCGGTTCCAGGGCGGTACGGTCGTAGGGGAGGGGGGGCAGTTCGATGGCCATGGCTCGATTCCTTACGCTAGGCGGGTCAAAAGCGGGTGGTGGTGCGCCGGCGGGGCGACGCGAGGGCTTACAATGAGCTTTCCGTCGGCAAGTGCCGGCGGAACGGACCGAAAGTGTACCCGACGGCGGTTGTCGTACCGTCAAGGAAGGAGAAATCAGCATGCCGGTGATGGAACGCATCCAGGCCGAAGTGGAAGGCCACCCCATCGTCCTTTTCATGAAGGGCACGCCGCAGTTCCCCATGTGCGGTTTCTCGAGCCGTGCCGTGCAGGCATTGCGCGATGCGGGCGCCGAACAGGTCTACACCATCAACGTGCTCGAGGAGCCGGAGATCCGCGCCAACCTGCCGCGGTTCTCCAACTGGCCCACCTTCCCGCAGCTCTTCATCCAGGGCGAGCTGATCGGTGGCTGCGACATCACGCTGGAACTGCACGAGTCCGGCGAGCTGCAGCGCATCGTCAGCGAGGCGCTGTCGCAGTGAGCCTGATTGGATTGCCGACCCGCGCACCGCGTGCGCTGGACCAGCGCGTCATCCTGGTCAGTGGCGCCCATGGCGGGTTGGGCAGCGCGGCGGCGCGCGCCTGCGCCGAAGCGGGCGCCACGCTGGTACTGCTGGGCCGCAAGGTGCCCAAGTTGAACCGTGTCTACGATGCGGTGGCGCAGGTCGGTGCCGAGCCGTTGCTGTATCCGCTGGATCTTGAAGGCGCCACGCCCGACGACTATGCCGAGCTGGCGGACCGCATCCGCGCCGAGCTGGGGCGCCTGGACGGCGTGCTGCACTGCGCCGCCGAGTTCAAGGGGTTGACCCCGCTGGAACATACCGACCCGGCCGCCTTCGCGCGGGTCATGCATGTCAACCTGACCGCGCCGTGGTGGCTTTCGCAGGCGTGCCTGCCGTTGCTCAAGCAATCGGGCGATGCGGCGCTGGTGTTCGCACTCGACGACCTGGAACGCGTGTCGCAGGCGTACTGGGGCGCGTACGGCGTGGCCGAGCACGGGCTGGCGTCGCTGGTCGGCATGCTGCATGCCGAGCTCGCATCCACCAGCGTGCGGGTGTCCGCGCTGCAGCCCGGTCCGATGCGCACCGGCCTGCGCGCACGCGCGTATGCCGATGACAACGACGCGCACGCCCGCGACGCCGGCGATTACGCGGCCGCGTGTGTCACGCTGCTGTCATCTGACGGCGTTGCGCACAGGGGGCGGACGTGGAAGGTTCGGGCATGACCGTCCTGTCGGCGGCGCTGCTGCTGTTCCTGATCTTGGATCCCCTGGGCAACATCCCGGTGTTCCTGAGCGTGCTGAAGCCGCTGCCCCCGCGCCGGCAGCGCATCGTGGTGATCCGCGAGCTGCTGATCGCGCTGGCCGTGCTGATGGGCTTCCTGTGGGGCGGCAAGTACGCGCTGGAAATGATGCACCTGCGGCAGGAGTCGGTGGCCATCGCGGGGGGCATCGTGTTGTTCCTGATCGGCGTGCGGATGATCTTCCCCCGGCCGGAAGGCCTCATGGGGGAGACCCCGGGTGGTGAGCCCTTCATCGTGCCGCTGGCCATCCCGCTGGTCGCCGGGCCGTCCGGCATGGCGGCTGTGATGCTGATGGGCAGCAATGACCCGTCCCGCCTGGCTGACTGGAGCCTGGCGCTGATGCTGGCTTGGGGCGCGACGGCGGCCATCCTGTTTTCGGCCACCGTCCTTTACAAGTGGCTGGGCCGCAGCGTGCTGACCGCCCTTGAGCGCCTGATGGGCATGCTTCTGGTCGCCATCTCGGTGCAAATGGTGCTGGATGGCATAGGCACCTACCTCAAGCTGACCCCTCCCAACATTTGACCGGACCCGCTGTCCCGCAGGGCGGATCGCCGCCTGCCGGACGGCGCTGGTGGCACTTCCACGTGACTGCCTGGCCTTGCCGGACCACGTGCCTGCACCGTCATGTTGCGGTGCGGAAGATTGTCATGCCGCGGTCACAAAATGGTCCTATCGTGTTAACCTGTTATTAACCTCCGCGGACGCCGCGTGGGGCCATGGGAACCCGTAGCTCGCCCCCTCCGAATGGACCTGACCGGTCCTTCCTGCGTTCGCCTTGCCAGCCTGTTTCGCCACATAACTCCCGTACCGAGGTTTATCCAATGAACCAATCCCGCCGTCTCCGGATGTCCAAGCTCACCCTTGGACTTGTCGCCGCGCTCGCCGCCGCCCCCGTGTTCGCACAGAGCACCTCCGCCGGTGTCGGCGGTCTGGTCACCGACAACGGCGGCCAACCGGTCGTCGGCGCGGAAGTGACCATCACCCACGTCGAATCCGGCACGGTCAGCCGCGCCACCACCGACGCCAGCGGCCGCTACAACGCCCGCGGCCTGCGCGTGGGTGGCCCTTACCAGGTCAACATCACCAAGGCGGGCGCCGGTACCAAGACCGAAGACAACGTGTTCCTGCAGCTCAACCAGACCAGCACCATCAACGCCGCGCTGACCGGCGACCTGACCACGCTGGAAACGGTCACGGCGGTGGGCTTCTCCGGTGGTTCGGAAGTCTTCAGCGCGACCAAGATGGGTTCGGGCACCAGCGTCGACCGCGTCACCATCGAGAACCTGCCGTCGGTCAACGGCAACATCCAGGACTACATGCGCCTCGATCCGCGCGTGACCTTCAGTGACCGTGCCTCGGGCAGCATCACCGCCGGCGGCCAGAACCCGCGCTTCAACAAGATCACCATCGACGGCGTCTCGGCCAGCGACACCTTCGGCCTGGAAGGCAACAACATGCCGACCCAGCGCCAGCCGGTCTCGATGGAAGCCATCGAAGCCATCGACATCAACCTGTCCAACTACGACGTGACGATGGCCGGCGCCGCCGGTGCCAACGTCAACGCCGTCACCAAGTCGGGCACCAACGAATTCCACGGCTCCGTGTACGGCAGCTACCGCGACGGCGACTGGTTCGGCGATTACCCGGCGCGTATCGCCGGCAGCTCGCTCGACGTGACCGGCCTGCCGTTCGACGAATACGACGACGAGACCACCTGGGGCGTGACCATGGGCGGCCCCATCGTCAAGGACAAGCTGTTCTTCTTCGCCAACTACGAGAAGTTCAAGCAGACCAACATCGGCCCGGCCGGCAAGAGCCAGGGCACCAACCCGCTGGCGGCCGGCACCTCCGACTTCAGCGCCGCCGACCTGGCCGCCGTGCAGGACATCGCGCGCGACGTGTGGGGCTTCGAGCCGGGCGACCTGACCGGCGCGGGCGACACCGAACTGGAAGAGTACGCGCTGAAGCTGGACTGGAACATCAGCGACGCGCACCGCGCCAGCCTGCGCTACAGCAAGCTGGAGCAGAACCGCGTGCGTCCGGAAGCCTCGACCGCCAACGTGCTGTCGCTGAGCTCCAACTGGTACAACCACGTCAAGACCGTGGAAAGCTACGTGGGCCAGCTGTTCAGCGACTGGTCCGACACGTTCTCGACCGAGTTCAAGGTGTCCTACCGCGATTACTCGGCGGTCCGCGTCAACCCGACCACTGCGCCGACCATCCAGGTGTTCTTCGATGACGGCGTTACCGGCAACGGCAACGACAGCCCGATCGGCACCAACAACAACAGCTTCGCCGGCCTGGACGCGATCCGCCTGGGTACCGAGCGCAGCTCGATGGGCAACGCCCTGCTGACCGAGACCTGGAACTACTTCGGCTCGGCCACCTGGACGGTGGGCGACCACGACATCAAGTTCGGCGCCGAGTACAGCGAGAACGAGATCTACAACTTCTTCCTGCAGGACTACTGGGGCAACTACAGCTTCTACGTGCCGCGTCCGCTGGTGGGCGGCGTGCGCGTGTCCGATTTCAGCAATCTGACCGGCGGTCGCTACTTCGACTACGACCTGCAGACCAATCCGACCAATCCGGACATGATCGCCGCGCGCTACAAGAACAAGAGCCTCGGCTTCTTCGTTCAGGACACCTGGTACGTCACGCCCAACCTGACGCTGACCTTCGGCGTGCGCGCCGACAAGCCCACCGCCAGCCCCGATGCCCCGTTCAACGAATGTTTCTCGGCCGCACCCGGCACCGTCAATGCAGCCTGCGGCACGGGCTACACCGGTGGCTTCGGTATCGCCAACAACAATACCTACAACGGCGACTACATCATCCAGCCGCGCTTCGGCTTCAATTACACCTTCGACTGGGAGCGTCCGGCCCAGTTGCGCGGTGGCATCGGCCTGTTCCAGGGCGACGCGCCGCAGGTGTGGGTGGGTAATGCCTACAGCAACACGGGCATGAACTACATCTCGTACCAGAACTACACCAACCCCACGCTGGTTCCGTTCAGCGCCGATGGCCTGAACCAGAACGTGCCGCCGGGCGGCGCGGGCGTGCGCAACGTCAATGCCATCAGCGACGACTTCGAGCTGCCGTCGGTGTGGAAGGCCAACCTGGCGATCGACGTCGAGACGCCGTGGGACGGCATCGTGGCGTCGGCCGAGCTGCTTCTGACGGATGTCGAGAACGGCCTGTTCTACCGCACGCTCAACGTCGGCCCCGGCTACGTCGGTCCAGATGGCCGCGTGCTGTACTGGAACCCGAACAGCGCTCGTCCGTTCGGCAACACCAGCGCCGGCACCGGCGCGCTGGCACCCAACGGTGCGCGCACCGGCCGCAACACCTACTTCGGTGATGTCTTCCTGCTGGAGAACACCAACAAGGGCAAGGGCCAGCAGCTGACGGTCTCGCTGAGCAAGCCGGTGTCGGAAGACAGCGACTGGTCGTGGACCGTGGGCTACACCCGCACCAACGCCGAGGAAGTCTCCGCACTGACCAGCTCCACCGCGGGTTCGGGCTATGGTTCGCAGCTGGGCGCCAGCATCAACGAGCCGACCAGCAGCACGGCGCGTTACGAGATCAAGGACCGCTTCAGCGGTTCGCTGAACTGGTCGCACAAGTTCTTCGGTGATTACGCCACCCAGGTGGGCCTGTTCTACGAAGGCCGCAGCGGCCGTCCGTACAGCTACATCTTCAACGGCGACGCCAATGGCGACAACCGCACCTTCAACGACCTGTTCTACGTGCCGGCGGGCCCCGGCGACGTGCTGTTCGGCAACCTGAGCGCCACCGGCCAGTTCACGGCCGATCCGGTCATGGAGCAGGCGTTCTGGACGTGGCTGGAGCAGCAGGATGGCCTGAGCCGTTACGCCGGTACCTACGCGCCGGAGAACGGTTTCACCTCCAGCTGGGTCAATACGTTCGACATCCGCATCAGCCAGGAACTGCCGGGCTTCATGAAGGGCCACAAGTCCAAGATCTGGCTCGACATCCAGAACGTCGGCAACCTGATCAACGACGACTGGGGCCACATCATCGACTACGGTTTCAACGCCAACAATGCGGTGGCGTCCGTGCGCGGCATCTACAACGGCAAGTACGTGTACGGCTACCGCAGCGGCACGGAATTCGGCCAGTCGACGGCCCTGGGCATTCCGACCAACTCCGACAGCCAGACCAACGGCATCTCGCAGTGGTCGCTGTCGGTGGGTCTGAAGTACGAGTTCTGATCCGCAGGACGCCTGCGGCAAGCGATGCAGAACGGCCGGGGAAACCCGGCCGTTCTTTTTTGGGCGGGCTCCTCTTGTCCCCGGGACTGCGCTAAAGTCCCGCCTCTGACGACGAAGACAGGAAATCCCCATGAGTGAAACGGCATCGAGGGCGTTGCCGGTGCAGGACGCGCGGATCTACCCGCGTGGTGGCCTGGACGTGCTTTCCCGCGCCGAAGTGGCGCGCCTGCGTGACGCTTCCGCAGGCGGCATGCATGAACTGTTGCGCCGTTGCGCGCTGGCCGTGCTGACCAGCGGCAGCGCCTCGGACGACCCGCGCGCGGCGCGCGATCTTTACCCGGACTTCGACATCCAGGTGCTGCAGCAGGACCGCGGCGTCCGCATCGACCTGATCAATGCGCCGGCGGTGGCGTTCGTGGATGGCGAGATCATCCGCGGCATCGCTGAACTGCTGTTCGCCGTGGTGCGCGACCTGGCCTACACCGCGATCGAACTGGGCCCGGAGTATGCCGCCGACCTGGAATCCTCCGGCGGCATCACCAACGCCGTGTTCGGCCTGCTGCGCAACGCGCGCATCCTGCGCCCGGCCGATCCCAACCTGGTGGTCTGCTGGGGCGGCCACTCGATCTCGCGCGACGAATACCTCTACACCAAGCAGGTCGGCTACGAGCTGGGCCTGCGTGGCCTGGACATCTGCACCGGCTGCGGCCCGGGTGCGATGAAGGGCCCGATGAAGGGCGCCACCATCGCCCATGCCAAGCAGCGCCGGCGCACCACGCGCTACATCGGCGTCACCGAGCCGGGCATCATCGCCGCCGAGTCGCCCAATCCCATCGTGAACCACCTCGTCATCATGCCGGACATCGAGAAGCGCCTTGAGGCCTTCGTCCGCATCGGCCACGGCATCATCGTCTTCCCCGGCGGCGTGGGCACCGCCGAGGAGATCCTCTACCTGCTGGGCATCCTGCTGCACGAAGACAATGCCGGCCTGCCGTTCCCGCTGATCCTCACCGGCCCGACCATCGCGGCGCCGTACTTCGAGCAGATCGACCGCTTCATCCGGCTGACGCTGGGCGACGAAGCCGCCTCGCGCTACGAGATCATCATCGGCGACCCCGCAGCGGTGGCGAAGAAGATGATTGCCGGCATCAAGCGCGTGCGTGAATATCGCATCGAGCACAAGGATTCCTTCTTCTTCAACTGGGCCATCCAGATCCCCGAGGATTACCAGCAGCCCTTCATTCCCAGCCACGAGGCCATGGCGGCGCTGCAGCTGCGCCCCGGCCGCGTCGTGCACGACCTGGCCGCCGACCTGCGCCGCGCGTTCTCCGGCATCGTTGCCGGCAACGTCAAGGAGGACGGCATGCGCCGCATCGAGGAATTCGGCCCGTTCGAGATCCACGGCGACCCGGCGATGATGCAGGCCTTGGACGAACTGCTGCGCGCCTTCGTCGAACAGCGGCGCATGAAGATCGCGGGCGAGTACAAGCCCTGCTATCGCGTGGTGACCTGATCAACGCGGATGGGTCTCTTGCCGCCAGGGGGAGTGAGCCGCCCAGCGTCGGGCCCCGCCGAGTTGGAGCCGTGGATGCCGGATTTCTGCAGGCGCGAACGTGTGCTGGTTCTCCTTGGGGCCGCGCAGCTGGTGGTTGTCCTGCTGGCGATCGCTCCAGGTGGCGGATCACGCCTGGGGCCCGCACAGATTCTTTCCGCCAGTGCTTTTGCGCTGTGGCTTGCGTTGGGCGTCGCATGGATGCTCTGTGCTGCCCGCAGTCGCCTGTCGGGTTTGCCCCGCACTGTCGGCGTGGCGACCGCGCTTGCCTTGGCTGGCGGCATGGCGGCGCTGGCCGCGCTGATCGTGTACGGGCTGTATGAGGTGGTGGGTACGCCATTGCTCGGTATGGGGCTGTGGTCGTTCGCGGGCAGCAGTGCATTGACAGCGGTACTGATCACGGCGTTGCTGCTTCGTTACTTCTACGTCAGTGATCGATGGATCGCTCAGCTCAATGCCAATGCGAGGGCCGAGGCGGATGCGCTGCAGGCCAGGATCCGCCCGCACTTCCTGTTCAACAGCATGAATCTCATCGCGAGTCTGGTCCGCCGGGATCCGGACGTCGCTGAGCGGGCGGTGCTCGATCTTTCGGACCTCTTCCGTGCGGCGCTGGGCGCAGGAAACGAAAACTCTGACCTTCAGCAGGAAGTCGACCTTGTAAGACACTATCTGTCCATCGAGTCGCTTCGCCTTGGGGACAGGCTGCAGATCGAGTGGGATCTCGTCGAACCCCTGCCGTGGCAGCTGCGGATGCCGCGCCTGGCGCTTCAACCCCTGGTGGAGAATGCGATTGTCCACGGGGTCTCGTGTCTGCCCGAAGGGGGGAAGGTCTCCATCCGGCTCGCCCGGGACGGAGCCATGCTGTGCATGGAGATCCGGAATCCCGCGCCGTCACCGGACGCTCCGCGCCAGGCGGTGCAGGCGGGTGCGGGGCACGCCACTCGCAATATCGCCTATCGGCTGACCTATGCGTTTGGCACGCAGGCCCGCCTTACAGGAGAGTGGGAGCAGGGGATCTACCTCTGTCGGGTACTGGTCCCTCTGGCATGACGCGGACCCGCGCTGTCGGGGCACCCTGGTGACCCCTTCGAGGGCATGCTCCACCTGACGTACTTCCCACTTCTCCGTGCCTGCCTACACTCATCCTGCCGAACGTACCGCTTGTCCAGATTCGGGCTTCAGGGCGTTCGACGCTGTGCTAGCTTGCCCCAGCGATACGCTTGGGGGGCTTGCGCAATGCCGCGGAAACGACAGAACGGGTTCACGTTGATCGAGTTGATGGTGGCCATCGCGGTCCTTGCCATCCTGCTTGCCATTGGACTCCCGAGTTTCCAGGGCACCCTGCGGTCCAGCCGGGTGACCGGCACATCGAACGAATTGTTGACGGCGCTCACGCTTGCGCGGAGCGAGGCAATTCGCAGCACCCGCGGCGCAGGAGTTTGCGCCAGCGCCAACGGCACCGCTTGCGGTGGGACGTGGAATGACGGCTGGCTGGTATGGGTGGATACCAACTCGAATGGTGGCCTTGATGCCAATGAAAATGTCGTACGGTTCATCCAGGGGCGCGGGAAAATGAACCTCGTCGGCACTGCGCAGACGCTTGCCTTTGATGCGCGCGGCCGGACGACCGGTGGCGCACAGAACATCGGCGTCAAGCCGGACGGCTATGAAACTCCTGCCCGTTTTGTATGTGTCGGCGCAACCGGCCAAGCGCGCGTCCAGGGAGGCGCCTGCCCATGATGCACGCTCGTTCTCGACGCACGTTGTCGTTTTCCCGCCGCAGCCAGGGTTTCACCCTGCTTGAGGTGCTGATTGCGATCCTGGTAATGGCTTTCGGGCTGCTCGGCTTCGCCCTGCTGCAGACCATGAGCGTACGGTTCACCCAGAGCGCGAATCACCGCACGAAGGCCACCAACCTTGCGGCTGACATGCTGGACCAGATGCGCTCGAACCGGTTGCTCGCTGCCCAGTACGCGGTGAATGGCAGCTTCACTGCGGCCACCAATGGCGTCGCGTGCGACCAGCCTGTGGCGGCCGTGGCCATAGGCCAGAATGCCGCGCATTGGGGCTGCCTGGTACGGAATGCCCTGGGTGAGGACGCCTCGGCGCAAGTGACCTTTGCCAACGGGATCGCCACCGTAACCGTGCGGTGGGACGACCAGCGGTGGGAAGGGACGGCCGCACGCCGCGCAGGCCAGTACGAGACCGGCGCAGTCACCTTGAGTTCCCGGCTGTGAGGGCCCCCATGCGCAAGCAATCCCAAGGCGTCTCGCTGATCGAGCTGATGATCGCGTTGTTGATTGGCAGTATTCTGTTGCTGGGTCTGGTGCAGGTGTTCGGTGCATCGCGCACCGCCTACCAGCTGTCGCAGGGTGTCGCACGAGCCCAGGAGAATGGTCGCTTCGCGATCGATTACCTGCAGCGCGATATCCGCATGCTGGGCCACTTCGGCTGCGTCAACGACCAGGCCCGACTGCAATCGGCGGGCTCCCTCTCGTCCCATCTGGCGGCGACCGACAATCCCCTGAACTTTAATATCTCCCTGCAGGGATATGACGCCACCGCCACGGCGCCAACCAACGAACTCAATCTTGCTGCACCGACGGGGGGGTGGGCGCCCGTCCTTCCTGCTTATATCAGTGGGCTCAATCCGGCGCCGGTTGCCGGTAGTGACATCATCATGCTGCGCTTCCTTGATCCTGACGGCGTGCCAGTTACCGCACTGGCTGCCAACAGCGTGACCGTGGACTCGACCAAATGGAATGTGCTGGCCAGTGATGGCGTGGCCAATCCAGCTTTGTTCGGAGTGGGCGATTGCAGCTATGCCGACGTGTTCCAGGCCAGTTCGGTCAACGGGACAACAGGCGTGATCACTACGGGGGGTGGTGGCTTGAGCACCGGCGCTCCCAATTTCGAGGGCCGTTATACCGCCAGTCCTGCGGGGCAGACCATGGCATACCGGGCCGAGGCGATGGCTTATTACGTTGGCCGACGGGCGGGTGCGGCGATGCCTTCGCTTTACCGCGCGCGTTTTACATCTGCGCCAGGTGGTGTCGCCATAGTGGTCAACAACGAAGAGTTGGTCGAGGGTATCGAGAACCTGCAGTTCATCTACGGGCAGGACCAGGGCGGCGTCGATGCACTCACTGGCAATATGGTGACGTTCAATACGGCGAACAGCGCGTCCTTCGGGCCGGCGCTTGCGAATGAAAACAACTGGCGGCGCGTCGGACAGGTGAGGGTGGGCGTCCTGGCTGTCAGTCCCGATCCCGCGGCGGCGGCGGCGGCGGCCGACAACACCAATCTGCGATCGCTGGGTGTGCGGGTGACGCCGCCCGCCGACACGCGTTATCGCTCAACCTACGAATCGACGGTCGCCCTGCGCAATCGTCTGTACGGCAACTGACGGAGACCGTCGACATGCAATCCTACCGAGCACGCCGTGTTCCGCAGTTCCCCGCAGCCCAGCGGGGGGCGGCGCTCTACGTGGCCCTGATCATGCTGATCCTGCTCGCCCTGCTGGGCATCGTGAGCATGCAGGTCGCGGGCCTGCAGGAAAAGATGTCAGCCAACTATCGCAACGTGAACCTGGCGTTCCAGAACGCCGAGGAGCAGGTGCGCGAGACGGAATGCTTCGTCGAGGCCCAGGTCAATCGTTCGGCAACAACCTGTGGCTCTGTCGAGGTGGAACAGATCTGCGACGACGGTTTCGACGCGAGCAATTGGGCTTCGCAGCGCGCCATGGACGACCCGGTGGCAGACAGCCAGTTGGTGCGCTCCATCGGCAAGTGCATTTCCGGCAATACCGGCCTCGGCATGGGGTTGCGCCCCGACAGTGAAGACCCCAACCCGGTGTTCCAGGTCACGGCCTACGCCACCGACTTCCCAGCCAATCCCACTGCCGATTCGGCAGTCGATACCGTCTTCAGGCCTTGAGGTAATCCCATGGCATCCCGCAAGCGCATTCTTTCTTTCTCCGCGGCTGGCCTGGCGTTGCTGGGCGCGGGCTACTTCGTCTACACGGTGTTCGCGGTTCAGGGTCAAGGCACTCTGGCCCAGTCGCCGTTGAATATCGAAGTGCAGGTGAAGCCGGCCTTCGTCATGGCGGTCGACGACTCGGGTTCAATGAGCTTCGAGACGCTGTTTACTCCGCAGGACGGCGTGGCTTACTGGAGCACGGACACGGCTGCGACGAACGGCTATTTCAATACGAACGGTACGTTCCGTGCCAGCGGAACCGGCGGTAATCATCACCTCATTCCCCACTCCGGTGGGCGCTACCGCATCGGCACCGACCGCTATGCGATCCCGCCAATAGATAATTTCGGGTTTGCGCGCTCGCACGAATACAACCCACAGTATTTCAATCCAGGCACGACGTATCGCCCTTGGTTGAACGCTGACGGCACGCCTTACACCAATGCCAATACCGACGCATTGGGCAATGCATCACCCACCGCAACGCGCGTGGATCCGCGAGACGCCGCGCCGACGATAAACTTCACTGTCGCCCGTGAAGAAGCCGGCAATGATCAGGTGCGTTTCCGCGCGCTGAATGGGACCCGCCTGCCCGCGGGGACCAGATACTACACGGCTGCGAATTGCGGCGGATTGGGGACGACGGCGGCTACCCGAGATGTGTGGCTCACTCTGGGCGCACAGCACACGATGACGGCCAACTGCCTGCTGGGCATCAGTTACTTTCCTGCTGTGTTCTACCTGAAGACCACCACGGCGGCACCCGCCGGATATGATGTGACTGATCGTGTCGGGCCTATTGCCAATGCGGGCGGCCCCGGTGTCAGCATGTATCGTTACGAGATCCGGCCCAATCACTACACTTCGACGGCCGCCTACAACACGGCCATCCAGAATTTCGTCAACTGGTACAGTTATTACGGCAACCGTAACCGCTCGATGATCGCGTCGATGACGCATTCATTCAGCGAGGTCAACAACATGCGCGTGGGCATGTTCCAGATCAACCAGCATGGGAACCGCGACAATCCGATAGACACAGCCGGTGAGCGGGTGACCATGTACGACATGACGCCGGGCTCCACGGGTCGCACCAGCCTGTACACGCAGATCTATGCGCTACCTGCGTCCGGCGGCACGCCCAATCGTCAGGCGGTGAACGCGATGGGGCAGCAGTTTTTCCGCACCGATCCGGGTGCTCCCGTACAGCTGGCATGCCAGAAGAATGCGGGCATGCTGTTCACCGACGGCTACAGCAATGGTGATGGCCCCAACGACATCGGCAACGTGGATGGCGGCATGGGTGCTCCGTTCGCGGACGGCAACTCCAACACGCTGGCCGATATTGCGACCCGTTATTACCTGAACAATCTGCGGACCGACCTCGCGCCGGGGAAGGTGCCGGTTTCGACCGCCTGCGATGCGGCGAATCCAGACCCGTCCGTGGATTGCAATCGCAACCCCCACATGAACTTCTACGGCATCACGCTAGGTGCTACCGGACGCGCGTGGGGCGTAACGCACACCCAGTTCTCGCAGGGCTACACCGGCCCGCCGGCATGGCCTGCGCGGACCAACGACACGGTCGATGCCGTGGACGACATCTGGCACGCGGCGATCAACACGCGTGGCGAGTACATCAATGCGTATACGCCGGATGACGTGACGGGTGCGATGCGCCGCATTCTGGCGGCGGTCGGCGAAGGAACGACGCCGTCCGGCAGCATCGCACTGACGGGTGCGCGCGTGGGTACGGGCTCGCTGACAGTGTCTCCGCTTTATGCGTCCACCAACAACGGTACGGACTGGTACAGCCGCCTGACGGCGCAAACCATCAGCAACAATCCCATTACGGGCGAGGTCACGCTGACGACGGCCTGGGAGGCCTCGGACCGTCTGGCCAGTGCCACGACGCCTGCAGCACGGCGTATCTTCGCAAACAAGGGGCCGGTGGTGGAGTTCAACGCCACCAATATCACGTTGGCGGACCTCTGCCGCAACGGTGCTCCCATGGCGCGATGCACCGAAGCGCTGATCACGGGCACGGGCAGTCGTCTGGGGATCTCCGCCGCACAGGCCATCGCCTATCTCCGCGGTGACACAACCCTGGAGGTGCGCAACACCGGTGGCAAGTTGAGGGACAGGACCACGTTGCTGGGCGATATCGTCAACTCCAGCCCGGCGGTTACGTCGCCGCTGGACGATTACGGCTATCGCTCCATCCGCAACAAGTCCGGCACTACATACACGTACCCCTACCTGACCAGCTACAAGGCCTTCCTGGACAGCAAGAAGGCGGCCGACGCACCGATGGTATTTGCTGGCGGCAACGACGGCATGCTGCATGCCTTCAACGGCAAGAATGGCAATGAGTCGTTCGCCTACATTCCGTCCACCTCGCTTGGACATATGGGTAATCTGCTATTCCCATACAACCAGGCCGACAAGAACGACCAGATCTTCCAGCATCGCTATTACGTGGATGGACCCATCACGGTTGCTGACGCCTATGTTTCTGGCGGCTGGAAGACAGTGCTGGTGGGTGCATCCGGTGCCGGTGGCCGTAGCGTATTCGGCTTGAACGTGACCAATCCCGGCGCGTTCGGTACGGGCAGCGTGTTGTGGGAGGTGAGTGATCGTTCCACCACGACCGCGATCAAGAACAACATCGGACATGTTCTCGGTAAACCGATCATCGTGCCGGTGAAGAGTTCAACCGGTGTGGTTTCGTGGAAGGCTGTCTTTGGCAACGGCTACAACAGCATCAACAACGATGCCGTGTTGTTCGTCGTCGACATGTCAACCGGCAACGTGACCACCGCCAAGGCCGAAGAAGCCAGCCGTAGCGCGATTCCCAACGGTTTGGGCAATATCGTGGTGCTGGATCGGTTCGTGGGTGAGACCAGCACCACGGGCCGCGACGGCTACGCTGACACGGTCTACGGGGCGGACCAGAACGGTGCAATCTGGAAGTTCGACCTTCGCAACCCCGCTGCACAAACGGCCCCCATGTTCGTCGCCACGGACCCGGCGGGCGCTCGCCAGGCAATTTTGGGCGGCATCGAAGCATCTGCTGGCGCGGGCGGCGGCGTGATGCTGTTCTTCGGTACCGGCAGCTTCTCTTTTGACGGTGACAATACCGACCAGCAGGTACAGAGCCTGTACGGCATCCTTGATCGTCCCGGAGCCACCATCGCTGGCCGTTCGTCGCTGGTGAAGCAGCAGGTGCTCAGCCAGAACGCATCGACCGGCGGACGGGTCGTTTCGACCGAGCCCATGACCGCAGGCAAGTTGGGGTGGTATCTGGATCTGGGTATTTCGACGGCGGGCGTCGTTGCCGCCAGCGGCGAGCGTTTCGTCGGTAATCCGAGGATCGAGAGCGGTGTCGTCTTCTTCCCAACCTACGAGCCGACCTCTACGTCGGGCTGCGGCGGAGATGGTGCAAATCGACTGTACGGGTTGAGCGCGCTGAACGGTGGAGCGGCGCTCTACGCAGTGCGACAGGCCAGCCCGGCGGGTACTCCCTATGGTCCTGGTACTGGCGCGATCGGTCTCACCACGGGTGGTACCGCTCCGGTGAAAGATGTGGCGGTCATGGCAACACCGCGTCTGGGGCCGTTGGGCGCGGGAGCCACAGCCGCAGAGCAGGCTGCAGCCGTGGGGTCGCGGTGCTGGATGGTCATCCAGGTTGCCGGCGCGCCGCCGCTGTATATGCCACGTCCTTGCGGTCGGCAGTCGTGGCGTCAGGTTCGTTGATTTGACAGGGGAAGCATGACTATGAATTTTCACGAACTACAGCGTCCTACCGCACGCAGCATGCGTGCGGCGGGGCACCGGATTGCGGGCTTCACGTTGATCGAACTGATGATCGTGGTCGCCGTGGTTGCCATCCTTTCCGCGGTTGCATATCCCTCCTACCAGGAACATGTTCGCAAGTCGCGCCGGGCCCAAGCCAAGGCCGACCTGGTGGAGTATTCACAGCTTGCAGAGCGTTGGCACACAACCAACAACACTTATGTGGGATTCGCGCTGCCCACGAATCAATCTCCGCGGGAGGCCGGTGCTCCTGCACGCTACAACTTGGCGATCAATACCACCCAATCCACGTTCACCATCACCGCTACCGCCCAGGCGTCCGCGGGTCAGGACAAGGACAAGTGCGGCAACCTGGGTATCAACCAGGCGGGCGTGAAGACAAACAGTGCGGGCACCTTATCCGATTGCTGGTAACAACCGGCACGATCCGGAAAACAGAAAAGCCGCCATTGCTGGCGGCTTTTCTTTTTGTCTGGCGCCCGAAGTTGGACTCGAACCAACGACCCCCTGATTAACAGTCAAGTGCTCTAACCGGCTGAGCTATTCGGGCGGGGCGCGTATTGTAGCGGCCCGGTGAGCGGATCGGCAAGCCATCCAGCACTCGCGCCGGGACGGAACGCAGCCGGATGTACCATCGCGGCCGCAAGGCCCTTGAATCCGCTGGGAAAAGGCGCGCCGTCAGGGTGTGCAGGGCGTGTTTTCCTGTGCCCGCGAACTGCGGATCCTCCCGGTGTTGTTCACCACCACCAGCCCCTCCACCTTGCCGTCGTAGCAGATGCGCAGGGTCAGGTTGTTTCCCCCGCTCAGTCCATTGGGCTGGTAGCGCACGTGGCGCCGGCCTGCCGTGGACAGGATCTGCAGCGCCGGATGGCGGGGTGCGGGATCATTGCGGTACTGGTCGATGCTCTCGTCGGGCTGGCGGTTTCCGTCCGGGTCGCGGAATGTCAGCCAGCCGACACTCCAGTCGCTGTCTTGCCGACAGATCCCGTCGCCGTTGGAAGGGCAGACCACGGTAGGCGTGTTGTAGGTGATGGCGCTCACGCGGGCCGAGGCCAGGTGCGAGGTCAGCAGGTGCATGGCAGCATCCACGCGCTGCCGCTTCATCAGGCCGTGGTAGGACGGCACCGCCAAAGCGCTCAGCACGGCCACTACCGCCAGCGTGACGCTGAGTTCGATCAGCGTCAGGCCTCTGCTGTTGACTGAAACAGAACACCTCCCGTCGCGGGGAGGCAATGGCATCCTTGCCATAATGTCGCTCCTCTGTATCCCTTGATGGGACGGGTTCAGCTTCGCGTGCATTGCGGGCGGCTTCCATCGGAATTGGCCGCGAAGCCGCGTAGGAATTCGCCGCACCTGGCGGTCACGTGCGCGGCGATATACTGCCCAGTCGCCACCGGATCGCCCCCATGACCGACCGCTTCCAGCTTGTCTCCCCCTATTCGCCTGCCGGCGATCAGCCCCGCGCCATCGAGAAACTGGTGGCGAATTTCGAAGCCGGACTGGCCAAGCAGACGCTGCTGGGCGTCACCGGTTCGGGCAAGACCTACACCATCGCCAACGTCGTGCAACAGATCCAGAAGCCCACGCTGGTGATGGCGCCCAACAAGACGCTGGCCGCGCAGCTGTATGGCGAGTTCAAGGCGTTTTTCCCGCACAACGCGGTGGAATATTTCGTCAGCTACTACGACTACTACCAGCCCGAGGCCTACGTGCCCTCGAGCGATACCTTCATCGAGAAGGACAGCTCCATCAACGAGCACATCGAGCAGATGCGGTTGGCGGCGACCAAGACGCTGCTGTCGCGACCCGATGCGCTGGTAGTGGCCACGGTATCGGCCATCTATGGCCTGGGCGCACCGGAAGACTACCTGTCGCTGCGCCTGATCCTGTCCCTCGGCGAGCGGATCGACCAGCGCGAGCTGATCCGGCACCTGACCCAGTTGCAGTACACCCGCAACGAATACGAACTGCAGCGCGGCACGTTCCGCGTGCGCGGCGAGATCATCGACGTGCATCCCGCGGAAAGCGACAGCGAGGCGCTGCGCATCGAACTGTTCGATGGCGAGGTGGAGGGGCTTTCCCTGTTCGATCCGCTGACCGGCGAAACGATGCGCAAGCTGCAGCGTTACACGGTGTACCCGAAGACCCATTACGCCACGACCCGCGAGCGCGTGCTGGCCGCCATCGAAACGATCAAGGTCGAGTTGAAGGATCGCCTGGAAAACCTCTATGCGCAGAACAAGCTGGTCGAAGCCCAGCGACTGGCCCAGCGCACCCAGTTCGACGTGGAGATGATGGCCGAAGTGGGTTTCTGCTCGGGCATCGAGAACTACTCGCGCCACCTGACCGGCAAGGCGCCCGGCGAACCGCCCCCGACCCTGTTCGACTACCTGCCGGCCGATGCGCTGCTGGTCATCGACGAGTCGCACGTGACCATCCCGCAGATCGGCGCCATGTACAAGGGCGATCGCTCGCGCAAGGAGACACTGGTGGAGTTCGGGTTCCGCCTGCCGTCGGCGCTGGACAACCGCCCGCTGCGCTTCGAAGAGTGGGAAGCGCGCTCGCCCCGCAGCATCTATGTATCCGCTACACCGGGCCCGTATGAGCTGCGGGAATCCAACGGCGAGATCACCGAACTGGTCGTGCGCCCCACCGGCCTGATCGATCCGGAGGTCGAGATCCGGCCCGTCGGTACGCAGGTGGATGATCTCCTGTCGCAGATCAATGAGCGCGTGTCCTGGGGCGATCGCGTCCTGGTGACCACGCTGACCAAGCGCATGGCCGAAAACCTGACCGAATACCTGGGCGAGCACGGCATCAAGGTGCGCTACCTGCATTCGGACGTGGATACGGTGGAGCGCGTGGAAATCATCCGCGACCTGCGCCTGGGCAAGTTCGACGTGCTGGTGGGCATCAACCTGCTGCGCGAGGGCCTGGACATGCCGGAGGTCTCGCTGGTGGCGATCCTGGACGCGGACAAGGAGGGCTTCCTGCGTTCCACCGGTTCGCTCATCCAGACCATCGGCCGCGCCGCCCGCAACCTGCGCGGCAAGGCGATCCTGTATGCGGACCGCATGACCCGGTCGATGCAGGCCGCCATCGATGAAACCGGCCGGCGCCGTGAGAAACAGGTGGAATACAACCTGGAGCACGGCATCACGCCGAAGTCCGTCGCGCGTCCGATCGTCGACATCCTGGAGGGCGCCCGCAGCGAGGGCGAGGGGAAGTCCGGTCGCGGCAAGTCACGCCGCGTGGCCGAGGAGCCGGCCGAGTATTCGGTGATGGATCCGGCGCAGGCGGTGACCAAGATCAAGGCGCTGGAGCAGCAGATGTACCAGCACGCCCGCGACCTGGAATTCGAGGATGCGGCGCGCCTGCGCGACCAGATCCGGCGCCTGAAGGAGGCCAGCCTGGGGGGATGACGGACGGCGGCCGTTGCGCGGTTTGCCTCGCCCCCGGCGCGCGCCGGCATGCCGGCACCCCTGTCCGCGGGCATTTGTGGCGGCCAGGTTGTCGGCGGCCGCGCTTCCGGGCTAGAATTCGCGCCCCTGCAAAGGGCAGACCGGGCGGTTAGCTCAGCGGTAGAGCACTACCTTGACATGGTAGGGGTCACAGGTTCGAACCCTGTACCGCCCACCACGCTTCCACAGCGTGGCATCGTTTCCCTTTGTCGCCATCCGCAGCATCACGAGGTGGCCCGCGGAAACGCCGGCCGAGCGTGCGACATGAGCACTACCAACGCCTGAACCTGGTCCTGCCCGAGGCACTGCATCCCGTAGGCGCCCTCGTGGCGCTTTTTTCATGTCATTCGTTCGTCCCTGAACAAGCGCCCGGCCATCCATGGCCGGACTTTCCAATGCCAGAGCCCTGTTCGCAGGCAACCGGATAGCCCTACCGATGATCACCATCACGCTCCCCGACGGCAGCCGCCGCGAGTTCGAAAATCCCGTGTCCGTCATGCAGGTGGCGCAATCCATCGGTGCCGGGCTGGCCAAGGCCACCGTCGCCGGTGCCGTCGATGGCGTGCTGGTCGATGCCAGCGACGTCATCGACCGGGACGCCAGCCTGCGCATCATCACGCCGAAGGACGAGGAGGGCCTGGAGATCATCCGGCATTCCAGTGCGCACCTGGTCGGCCACGCGGTGAAGCAGCTGTACCCGGACGTGAAGATGGTCATCGGTCCGGTCATCGCCGAAGGCTTCTACTACGACATCTACAGCGAGCGCCCCTTCACGCCGGAAGACCTCGCCGCGGTCGAGCAGCGCATGCAGGAGCTCATCGCGCAGGATTACGACGTCATCAAGAAGATGACGCCGCGCGCCGAGGTGGTGGAGGTCTTCAAGGCCCGTGGCGAAGACTACAAGCTGCGCCTGATCGACGACATGGGCCCGGAAGTGACGGCCATGGGCCTGTACTACCACCAGGAATACGTGGACATGTGCCGGGGCCCGCACGTACCCAACACGCGCTTCCTGAAGGCGTTCAAGCTGACGCGCATCTCCGGCGCCTACTGGCGCGGCGATGCCAAGAACGAGCAGCTGCAGCGCATCTACGGCACGGCCTGGGCCGACAAGAAGCAGCTGGATGCCTACATCCAGCGGATCGAAGAAGCCGAGAAGCGCGACCATCGCAAGATCGGCAAGCAGCAGGAACTGTTCCACCTGCAGGAAGAAGCGCCGGGCCTGGTGTTCTGGCACCCCAAGGGCTGGGCCATCTGGCAGGTGGTCGAGCAGTACATGCGCAAGGTCTACCGCGACAGCGGGTACCAGGAAGTGCGCTGCCCGCAGATCCTCGATGTCGCCCTGTGGAAGAAGTCTGGCCACTGGGACAACTACAAGGAAAACATGTTCTTCAGCGAGTCGGAGAACCGCACCTACGCGGTCAAGCCGATGAACTGTCCGGGCCACGTGCAGGTGTTCAACCAGGGCCTGCACAGCTACCGCGACCTGCCGATCCGCTACGGCGAGTTCGGTGCCTGCCACCGCAACGAGCCGTCCGGCGCGCTGCACGGCATCCTGCGCGTGCGCGGCTTCACCCAGGACGACGGGCACATTTTCTGCACGGAAGACCAGATCGAGGCCGAGGTCACGGCGTTCCACCAGCAGGCGCTGAAGGTCTACGCCGACTTCGGCTTCGAGGACATCCAGATCAAGATCGCCCTGCGGCCGGAGTCGCGCCTGGGCGATGATGCCACCTGGGACAAGGCCGAGTCCGCCCTCCGCGCCGCCCTGCGCAGCTGCGGGGTGGAATGGCAGGAACTGCCGGGCGAAGGCGCCTTCTACGGCCCGAAGATCGAGTACCACCTGAAGGACGCCATCGGCCGCACCTGGCAGCTGGGCACGATGCAGGTGGACTTCATGATGCCGGGCCGGCTGGGGGCGGAGTACGTGGACGAGAACAGCCAGCGGCAGCAGCCGGTGATGCTGCACCGTGCCATCGTGGGCTCGATGGAACGGTTCATCGGCATCCTGATCGAGCACCATGCCGGTGCATTCCCGTCCTGGCTGGCCCCCCAGCAGGCCGTGGTGATGAATATTACCGACGCCCAGGCCGATTACGTGGCCGAAGTCCGGAAAACCCTTGCAAATCAAGGGTTCAGGGTCGCGGCCGATTTGCGGAACGAGAAGATCGGCTATAAGATTCGCGAGCACACGCTGCAGCGGGTGCCTTACCTGCTGGTGGTCGGAGACCGCGAGAAGGAAAATGGCGCCATCGCCGTACGTACGCGATCGGGAGAGGATCTGGGCACCATGTCCGTTGACGCCTTCGCCGAACGTTTGCGGAATGAGCACGCCGCGTAGGCCAGCACCGGTCCTGAAGGACCGGCTTGATACCCTTTGGAGACTGCAACATCAGCACCCCTGACAACAAGCAAAACCGCAAGAATCACGAGATCCGCGTGCCGCGCGTGCGCGTGATCGGTTCGGATGGCGAAATGATCGGCGTGCTCACGCGCGACGAGGCGTTGGCCATGGCCGAAGACGAGGGCATGGACCTGGTCGAGATCCAGCCGCAGGCGGACCCGCCGGTCTGCCGCATCATGGACTTCGGCAAGTTCAAGTTCGAGATGCAGAAAAAGGCCAACGCGGCCAAGAAGAAGCAGAAGCAGGTCGAGATCAAGGAACTCAAGTTCCGCCCCGTCACCGACGAGGGCGACTACCAGATCAAGATGCGCAACATCCGCCGCTTCCTGGAAGAAGGCGACAAGGTCAAGGTCAACATCCGCTTCCGTGGCCGCGAGATGAGCCACCAGGAGCTGGGTCGCGAGATGGCCGCGCGCATCGAGGCCGAGCTGGGCGACGAGATCGTCATCGAGTCCCGCCCGCGCCTGGAAGGCCGCCAGATGGTCATGATGATCGCGCCGAAGAAGAAGTGATGTCGGCAGCGTAGCTGCCGGCGCCACCCGCCTCCTTCGCCCCCGCGTTCGGGACGAGGCAGCGGGCGAGGTGAGGGCGCCGGAAGGCGCCTTTCGCTTTTCCGGCTGCAGCGCTAAGTGGCCGGATTTGCAAGAGAATTCGGCAGCGGGCATAATACGCGGCCCGGTACGCCGGGAGGCTGCTCGCAGCCGACGGACCCGTCGATGTTTCGTTTCTGATTCAACGACTTACAAGCAGATTTGGGCAAGGATGGAAAGCGTGGCCGCATCCCATGGATGCATTGCTGCCGCCCGGATCAGTGACATAAACCCATCAAGGACATTGCAATGCCCAAGATCAAGACCCACCGGGCGGCGGCCAAGCGTTTCCGCAAGACCGCCTCCGGCAAGTTCAAGGCTGGCCACGCCAACCGTAGCCACATCCTCACCAAGAAGGCGACCAAGCGTAAGCGCGGCCTGCGTGCGACGAACATTGTTCGCGCCGAGGACAGCGGCCGTTTGAACCGCATGCTTCCCTACCTCTGAGGATTGAACAATGGCACGAGTTAAGCGTGGCGTGACGGCGCGTCGTCGTCACAAGAAGGTTCTCCACCTGGCCAAGGGCTACTACAACGCCCGCCGCAAGGTGTTCCGCGTCGCCAAGCAGGCGGTGATCAAGGCGGGTCAGTACGCCTACATCGGCCGCAAGCAGAAGAAGCGCAATTTCCGTTCGCTGTGGATCACCCGCATCAATGCGGCGGCCCGCATCAACGGCCTGAGCTACAGCCGTTTCATGAACGGCCTGCTGAAGGCCGGCATCACCCTGGACCGCAAGGTGCTGGCGGATATCGCCGTGCACGACGCGACGGGTTTTGCGGCCCTGGCTGAAAAGGCGAAGGGCGCACTCGCGGCGTAAGCTGCGATCTCCACCGTAAACGCTGTACCGGCAGACCATCGCCGAACACGTGGGGAAGGGCGCGAGTCCTTCCCCATTGTTTTTTGTGGCCCCGGAAGACGAGGCCGGCACATCATCAGGACCTTCCATGAGTGACATCGACTCCCTGTCCACGCAGGCGCTGGCCGACATCGCCGCCGCGCCTTCGCCCGATGCGCTGGAACACCTGCGCGTGGCGCTGCTGGGGAAGAGCGGCAGCATCACCACGCAGCTGAAGCAGCTGGGCACCCTTCCCGGCGACCAGCGCAAGGCCGCGGGCGAGGCGATCAACCGCGCGCGCGACGCCATCTCCGACGCGCTTTCCGCGCGCAAGACGGTGCTGGACGACGCAGCGCTGCATGCGCGCCTGGCGGGCGAAACCCTTGACGTCACGCTGCCGGGGCGCAATCCCGGGCGGGGCGGCATCCACCCGATCAGCCGCACGCTGGAGCGCATCGCCGACATCTTCGGGCGCCTTGGCTACGAGTTGGCCGACGGTCCGGAGATCGAGGACGACTGGCACAACTTCGAGGCGCTGAACTTCCCGCCGCACCACCCGGCGCGCGCCATGCACGACACGTTCTACTTCGGCGATGGCCGCCTGCTGCGCACGCATACTTCGGGTGTGCAGGTGCGCTACATGGACGCCCACCAGCCGCCGTTCCGCATGATCGCCGCAGGCAAGGTCTACCGCAGCGACAGCGACCAGACGCATTCGCCGATGTTCCACCAGGTCGAAGGCCTGCTGGTCGATGAGCATTCCACGTTCGCCGACCTGAAGGGCACGCTGGCCGAGTTCGTGCGTGCGTTCTTCGAGCGCGATTTCGAGATGCGTTTCCGCCCGAGCTACTTCCCGTTCGTGGAGCCCGGCGCGGAAGTCGATATCGCCTGGCAGCAGCCCGATGGCAGCACGCGCTGGCTGGAGGTGCTGGGTTGCGGCATGGTGCACCCGAACGTGCTGCGCAGTTGCGGCATCGATCCGGAGCGCTACACGGGCTTTGCATTCGGTCTTGGCGTGGAGCGTTTCGCGATGCTCCGTTATGGCGTGAACGACCTGCGCGCGTTCTTCGAGAACGACGTGCGTTTCCTGCGGCAGTTTGCTTGAAAGCCGGTATTCGTGATGGGGGATTCGTGATTCGCAAACGCGACTCCCGGATCTCCGACACGAAACCGGCCGAATGCGTGATCTCGCTTTTCCGCACCACCCATCACGAATCACTCCTCACGGCACCACCATGAAATTCTCTGAAAATTGGCTGCGCAGCCATGTTCCTACCCAGGCCACCCGTGAAGAGCTGGCCGCGACGCTGACGGCCATCGGGCTGGAAGTGGAGGAGGTCACCGCGCTGGGCGAGGGATTGGCGAACGTCGTCGTGGCGCGCATCGTCGACTGCGCCCGGCATCCAGAAGCGGACCGCCTGCAGGTCTGCCAGGTCGATGCCGGCCAGGGCGAGCTGCTGCAGATCGTCTGCGGCGCTCCGAATGCGCGCCCCGGCCTGCGCGCGCCGCTGGCGATGGTCGGCGCGAACGTGGGAGGCATCGCCATCAAGGCGGCCAAGCTGCGCGGCGTGGAATCCAACGGCATGCTGTGCTCGGCCAAGGAACTGGGCGTGGATGTCGATGCGTCCGGCCTGCTGGAACTGCCGGCCGACGCGCCCATCGGTGCCGCCATCGCCGACTACCTGTGCCTGCCGGATGCCAGCATCGAGATCAAGCTGACGCCCAACCGTGCGGACTGTTTCAGCGTGCGCGGTATCGCCTTCGACGTGGCGGCCGCATGCGGCAGCGACGTGGTCGCCTTCGATGCCACGCCAATGCCGGCGCTGACGGACAGGACGCTGGCGGTGGAACTGAATGCAGGCGCCGACGCGCCGCGCTATTGCGGCCGTGTGATCGAAGGCGTCAATGCCGCGACCGCCACGCCGGTCTGGATGGCCGAACGCCTGCGGCGCAGCGGCGTGCGCCCGGTCTCCCTGCTGGTGGACATCACCCAGTACGTGATGCTGGAACTCGGCCAGCCGATGCATGCCTTCGATCGCGATCTGCTGACGGGTCCGGTGGGCGTGCGCCGATCGAAGAGGGGTGAAACGGTGAAGCTGCTCGATGGCCGCGATGCCGCACTCGACGACGATTTCCTGGTCATCACCGATGCCGACCGCGTGGTCGCACTGGCCGGCGTGATGGGGGGCTTGGACACACGCGTGACGGATGCCTCCACCAACATCTTCCTGGAGGCCGCGCATTTCGCTCCGTCCGCCATCATCGGCCGCGGCCGCAAGCTGGGCCTGCACACCGACGCCTCGCATCGCTTCGAGCGCGGCGTCGATCCGGAGCTTCCCCGCCAGGCCATCGAGGTGGCGACCCGTCTGGTGGTGGAACTGGCCGGTGGCACGCCGGGTCCGGTCACCGAGACAGAATTGCCCGAGCACCTGCCCAGGCCGGCAGCCATCCTGCTACGCAGGGCGCGTATCGCACGCGTGCTGGGTATCGAGATCGCCGATGCCGACGTGGAGCGCATCCTGCGCGCGCTGGGCATGCAGGTGGTAGGCGTCGCTGACGGCTGGAACGTGGTCGCGCCCAGCCGCCGTTTCGACATCGCCATCGAGGAGGACCTGATCGAGGAACTGGCGCGCATCCACGGCTACGACCGGATTCCCACGACGTTGCCGGGCGGTGCCACGCGCATCGCCTCGCCCAGCGAGACGCGGGTGGAAGCGTCGACCGCGCGTCGCCAGATGGCGGCCCGCGAGTTCATCGAGACGGTGAACTATGCGTTCGTCGACTGCACCCTGCTCCAGCAGTGGGGTCTCACCGAAGGCGCCGTCCCGCTGGCCAATCCGTTGAGCGCCGAACTGGGCGTCATGCGCACCGCATTGCTGCCCGGGCTGGTGTCGGCGCTGCAGCGCAATGCCGCGCGGCAGGCCGGCCGGGTGCGCCTGTTCGAGATCGGCAACGTGTTCAGTTCGGCGGCCGAGCACGGTGCGGCGCCGCAGGAAACGCTGCGCATCGCGGCCGCCGCCTGTGGCGACGCCGTCGCCGAGCAGTGGGGCCAGCCGGCCCGCAGGATCGACTTCCATGACCTGAAGGGCGACCTCGAAAGCCTGGCAACCCTCGCCGGTGCGACGCTGTCGTTCCAGCCGTCCACGGCCGGCTACGGGCATCCGGGGCGTTCGGCCGACGTCCATCGCGACGGCCGGCGGATCGGCTGGATCGGGCAGCTGCACCCGCGCCTGGCCCGCCTGCTTGGCCTGGATACGGATGTGGTGGCGTTCGAGGTGGATCTGGGGCCGCTCAGCGAACGGTCGCTGCCGCGTGCGACCGAACAGTCGCGCTATCCGTCCGTCCGCCGGGACCTTGCGTTCGTCGTCGCCGACACGGTGCCCTGGGCCGCCCTGGCCGAGACCGTGAAGCACGCCGCAGGCCCGCTGTTGCGGGACGTGCAGGTGTTCGACCGGTACGTCGGGCAGGGGGTCGAATCGGGTCAAAAGAGTCTCGCTATGGGCTTGATTTTGCAGGACAACTCACGCACTCTGACCGACCGCGATGTGGAGCAGGTGGTGTCCGCTGTGGTGTCGGCCATCGACGCCGGACACGGCGCCAGGATTCGCGGATGAGCGGTAGGCAGGTAGTGGCAGGGCCGGTGACGGTCGCAACGGGGAAGCAGTACCCATGGCGTTGACCAAGGCGGAAATGGCCGAGCGTCTGTTTGACGAAGTCGGCCTGAACAAGCGCGAGGCGAAGGAGTTCGTTGACGCGTACTTCGACGTGCTGCGCGAGGCGCTGGAGCAGGGGCGCCAGGTCAAGCTTTCGGGGTTCGGCAACTTCGACCTGCGGCGCAAGAACCAGCGCCCGGGCCGCAACCCGAAGACCGGCGAGGAGATCCCGATTTCGGCGCGCACGGTGGTGACGTTCCGGCCGGGCCAGAAACTCAAGGAGCGGGTGGAAACCTATGCTGGATCCGGGCAGTAACCGCGAGCTTCCGCCGATTCCGGCCAAGCGCTACTTCACCATCGGTGAGGTCAGCGAACTGTGCGACGTGAAGCCGCACGTGCTGCGCTACTGGGAGACCGAGTTCCCCAGCCTGGAACCCGCCAAGCGTCGCGGCAACCGCCGCTACTACCAGCGCCATGACGTGCTGATGGTGCGCCAGATCCGCAGCCTGCTGTACGAACAGGGCTACACCATCGGCGGTGCGCGCCTGCGCCTGGAGGGCGAGGGCGCCAAGCAGGAAGCCGCGCTGAGCCACCAGATCGTGCGCCAGGTGCGCATGGAGCTGGAAGAAATCCTGCAATTGCTGCGCCGCTGAACATCACATGGCATCCCATGCTGGGAGACGCCATGGAAATGCGGCTATAATGCGCGGCCCGTCGCAAGGCGGGCCGATCCGCGAGATTCGGGGCGTAGCGCAGCCTGGTAGCGCATCTGCCTGGGGGGCAGAGGGTCGTCGGTTCAAATCCGGCCGTCCCGACCAATCGCGGTTCAACATCAAGCCTGCGCACTGCGTGGGCTTTTTTGTGCGCGCACCCACCCCGTGGGGACAAACCCGCTGACCTCCGGATAGGATGGCCCATGCACCCGCGTACCGAAGCCCTGATCCAGACGCTGCAACTGGCCCCGCATCCCGAGGGGGGTTACTTCCGCCGCGTCTTCGAATCGGCCAAGCGCACCGAGGTCAACGGCATCGAACGGCCCACGCTGACGGCGATCACCTTCCTGCTGCCGCAGGACGTGGTGACGCGCTGGCATCGCGTGGACGCCACCGAAGTGTGGGGGTGGCAGGAGGGCAGCCCGATGGAGCTGTCGATGTTCGACCCGGAGACGCGCACGCTCAGCCGCGCGCAACTGGACACCTCCGCACGCGGCGGCCAATGCCGCCAGGTGGTTCCGGCCGGGGTATGGCAGAGCGCCCGCACGCTGGGCGACTACACCCTGGTGGACTGCACGGTGTCACCAGGCTTCGCATGGAAGGGTTTCCAGTTGCTGGAGGCCGGCAGCGACGTCGCCCATCAGCTGCGCGAGGCCGGCGGCAAGGTTGCCTGAATGGTCGCGGCGAAAGCCGTACCGTCGCACGGAACTCCATGACATCCTGCCGGTCCCAACGGGCTCCGCGGGCGCGGCGCCCGCGACCAAGGAGTGCATCGGATGCGTTCGTACCGTCTTGTCCCGTGGATGATTCCCTTCCTGCTGTTCGCGACCGCGACGCTCGCGGAGCCCCAGGAGCCGGCACCGTCCGATCCTCCACCGGGAGGGGCCGTTTCAGACGGTCCGGTCATCGAGATGGAGGCGGTGGTGGTCAGTGGCGTGCAGCCGGGCCCGGGCCTGTGGAAGGTGCGCCATGGTGATCACATCCTTTACGTGCTGGGCACGCAGTCCCCGTTGCCGAAGAACATCACCTGGCGCTCCGACGAGGTGACGCTGGCGCTGCAGCATGCCGATGAAGTGCTGGGTTCGCCGGGCATCACGGTGGATGCCGACGTGGGCTTCTTCCGCGGCCTGACGATGGTGCCTTCGGCGATGAAGGCGATGAAGAATCCGGACGGGGAAAAGCTGCAGGACGTGCTTCCGCCCGATCTGTATGCACGCTGGTCCATGCTGAAACGGCAATACATGGGCCGCGATGGCGGCATCGAGAAGAAGCGCCCGCTGATCGCGGTCTTCCAGCTGTACCAGGAAGCGTTGTCGCGCTCGGGCATGAAGGAAACCGGCGTCATCGATCCCGTCATCAACGAGGTACTGAAGGCGCGCAAGATGAAGCGCACGCCGACGGTGCTGAAGGTCGACATCGATGACCCGCGCGCGGCGCTGGCGGATTTCCGCAAGGAAACGCTGAAGGGCGAGGACCTCGCGTGTTTCCGCACCACGCTGGACGTGATCGAGAACGACCTGCCGCAGGTGGCCGCGCGCGCCAACGCATGGGCGGTGGGCGACTGGGCGGCGCTGCGCTCGACTGCGCGTGAAGACCAGCGACTGGCCTGCCTGTCGGCGTGGTTCAACACCGAGACGGCCCGCAAGCGGGGGCTGACCGATCTGGAGCAACGCATGCGCGCCACGTGGCTGGAAACGGCCGAAGGTGCACTGCGCCGCAACCGCATCACCTTCGCCACGCTGCCCGTGTCGCAGCTGGTCAAGGCGGATGGTTATCTGGCGCACCTGCAGGCGAAGGGATACGCGGTCGAGGCGCCCGAGTAGGCCGTTTGGCGGGCGCGATTGACGTCGCGCCTGCAGGTGAAGCTTTCAGCCTGCCGCGGTGAGCGGGGGCTGGCTTGAACCCAGCGCCGGCCAGCGCTTCAGTACCGCCGCGCGGATGCCGGCGGCGTCGATGCCGGCCTCGGCCAGCAGGTCTTCGCGGCTGGCGTGGTGCTGGAATTCATCGGGCAGGCCGAGGTGCAGCATCGGCAATGCGATGCCCTCCGCATTCAGCAGTTCGGCCACGCCTGACCCGGCGCCGCCCATCACCACGTTGTCCTCGACGGTGACGAAGCCCTCGTGGGTGTTCGCCAGTTCCAGCAGCAGCGCCAGGTCCAGTGGCTTCACAAAACGCATGTTCACCACCGTCAGGCCCAATTCCCGGCCGACCTGTTCGGCGGCCGCAACGGTGGAGCCGAAAGCCAGCACGGCCACGCGGGAACCGTGCTCGCGCACCTGCGCCCTGCCGATCGGCAACGTGTCCAGCGTCGCCTGCAGTGCCACCCCGGGGCCGCTGCCGCGCGGATAGCGCACGGCCGCCGGACCGGCGTAGTGGTAGCCGGTGCTGAGCATCTGCCGGCATTCGTTTTCGTCGGCCGGTGCCATCACCACCATGTGCGGTACGCAGCGCAGGTAGCTGAGGTCGAGGTTGCCGGCATGCGTGGCGCCGTCCGGGCCGACCACGCCGCCGCGGTCGATGGCGAACAGCACGTCCAGCTGCTGGATGGCCACGTCATGCACCAGCTGGTCGTACCCGCGCTGCAGGAAGGTGGAATAGATCGCCACCACCGGCTTGCTGCCTTCGCAGGCCATGCCCGCGGCCAGGGTCACCGCATGCTGCTCGGCGATGGCCACGTCGAAGTAGCGGTCAGGGTATTCCTTGCTGAAGCGCACCAGGCCCGAGCCTTCGCGCATCGCCGGCGTGATGCCCAGCAGTTTCGGTTCGGCGGCGGCCATGTCGCACAGCCAGTCGCCGAAGACGTCGGTGTACGTGGGCTTTTTCGCCCCCGTCTTGCTGATCAGGCCTTTCTCGGGATCGAAGGGCCCCACGGCGTGATAGCCGATCTGGTCCCCCTCGGCCAGCTCGTAGCCTTTGCCCTTGGTAGTCAGGATGTGCAGCAGCTGCGGGCCCTTGAGGGTCTTCAGCATCTTCAGCGCGCCGACCAGCGCCTCGACGTCGTGGCCGTCGATCGGGCCGGTGTAATGGAAGCCCATCTGCTCGAACAGCGTGGACGGCACGAACATACCCTTCCAGTGCTCTTCCCAGCGGCGCATGAAGCGCGCGGGCGGCTTCTTCTTGTCGCCCAGCAGCTTCTTGCCGCCTTCGCGCAGCGCATTGAGCGTGCGGCTGCTGCTCAGCCGGCCGAGCATCTTGGTCAGTCCGCCGACGTTCTCGGAGATCGACATCTGGTTGTCGTTGAGGATCACCAGCAGGTTAGGTTCCGGCTCCATGCCGCCGGCATGGTTCAGTGCCTCGAACGCCATGCCCGCGGTCATCGCGCCGTCACCGATCACCGCCACGACCTTGCGGTCGTCGCCTTGCTGCGCCAGCGCGATCGCCATGCCGAGTGCGGCCGAGATCGACGTGGACGAGTGGCCCACGCCGAAGGTGTCGTACTCGCTTTCCTCGCGCTTCGGGAACGGCGCCACGCCGTCCTTCTGCTTGACCGTGTGGATCTCGTCACGGCGGCCGGTGAGGATCTTGTGCGGATAGCACTGGTGGCCCACGTCCCAGACCAGGCGATCGACCGGCGTCTCGTACAGGTAGTGCAGCGCCACGGTCAGTTCGATGACGCCCAGGCCGGCACCGAAGTGGCCGCCGCTGCGCCCGACCGATTCGATCAGGTAACCCCGTAGTTCGTCGGCGATCGCCGACAGCTCGGTCTCCTCGAACTGGCGGAGGTCGGCCGGCGTCTTGATGCGGGACAGGCGGGGATAGCGGTCAGCGTCGATCATCACGGGGTGGGGGCGTCTTCCAGGCCGTCATTGTCCCCCCCCGGCGTGAAGCGGGGCAAGCAAACACGTGAAGCGGGTGTGTGGGCCGGGTTCAGGCGGCCCGTCGTGAGTTCGACGGCTCAGCGCTTTGGGCATGTTTTCCGGGCGCTCGCAGGAGCCGGCGCCCCCGTCCGCGGCCCTCTGTGTGTCGTCGGGCGTCCATACGGCAGCGCGGGTACCGCGTCCCGGCGCCGTTCAAGCGGAAAGCTTGGACTTCTTGGGCAGGTGCGCCTTCAGGAACGCCATCTGGTCGGCCAGGATGTTGCGGTTGGACAGGATCAGGTGTTCGATCCAGCTGGGCCGGTACGGCACCGCCAGCAGCGGCATGTTCGCCTGCTGCGGGGTGCGGTTGCTCTTGCGCGAATTGCAGTGGAAGCACGCGGTCACCACGTTCTCCCAGACATCCCGCCCGCCCTTCGACAGCGGCAGCACGTGGTCGCGGGTCAGGTGCGGGCGGGTGAACTCGTGGCCGCAGTACAGGCAGAGCTGGGCATCCCGCGCGAACAGCGCGGTGTTGGTCAGCGTAGGCGTGGGCGACAGGGCCTGCGCACGCGCGTGGCCGCGCGAGGCCACGATGGGATGCAGTTCGATCAGGCTCTGTTCGCCGGTCAGCCGGCAGATGCCGCCATGCACGCGCAGGCAGGGTTCACCGAGTGTCCAGGCGACGGCATCGCGTGCGTACAGGCAGGTGGCATCCTGCCAGTTGATCCAGTCCAGCACGCGGCCATGCGCGTCCAGCGACAGCAGGCGGACGCTGGGCGGTTGGGAACGCAGGGACGAAAGGGGGGTGACCGGCGTGGCGGGGGTACCGGTTCCAACCAGGTGAAGCTGAGCTCTGTCTGCTTCCATGGAGAAGCAGGTTATACCCAAATGTTGACGAAATGTGTATCGGGGCGCGGATTTCGTCTGCCGGGACCGCACCGGGGCGCGATGCGTCGCGCCCCGGACATGCGGGTCGAGCTCAGTCGCCGAAGCGTTCGGAGGCCATGGTCATCAGCGATGCCGCGCCTGAATCGATCGCGGCCGCATGGGCCAGCGTGCGCGGCAGGATACGGGCGAAATAGAACTGCGCGGTTTCGCGCTTGGCCTGCTTGAAGGCATCGTTGTGCGCCGACGCGTCCGCTGCCGCCACGCTTCGCGCCCACCAGTAAGCCAGCACCACATACCCCGAATAGAACAGGTAATCGGTGCTCGCCGCGCCGATCTCTTCGGGATTGCTGGCGGCACGCTGCAGGATGTTCTTGGTCAGTCCCGCCCACTCGGCGGCCTTCTGCTGCAGCGGATCGATGAACTCGGCCATCGCCGGGTTGTCCTGGTGCTGCTGCACGAAGGCGTGCACATCGGCCAGGAACAGCTTCAGCCCGGCCGCCTGCGTGGACGCGGTCTTGCGGCCCATCAGGTCCAGCGACTGGATGCCGGTAGTGCCTTCGTACAGCGTGGTGATGCGGGCGTCGCGCGCCAGCTGCTCCATGCCGTGTTCATGGATGTAGCCATGCCCGCCGAAGCATTGCAGCGCGTGGTAGGTGTTCTCGATGGACCATTCGGTCTGGCAGGCCTTCGAGATCGGCGTCAGGAAGCTGACCAGCGTGTCCGCGCGCTCGCGTTCGGCCGGATCTTCCGCATGGTCCGCGATGTCGATCAGGGTGCCGGCGTGCAGCGCCAGCAGGCGGCTGCCTTCGACCAGCGACTTCACGGTCAGCAGCATGCGGCGCACGTCCGGATGCACGATGATCGGGTCGGCCGGCTTCTCCGGGAACTTGGGCCCGCTCAGCGAACGCGTCTGCAAACGGTCACGCGCGTAGGCCAGGGCATTCTGGTAGGCGCGCTCGCTCAGTCCGACGCCCTGCAGGCCCACGCCAAGGCGGGCGGTGTTCATCATGGTGAACATCGCCTGCAGGCCCTTGTGGGGCTGGCCCACCAGATAGCCCTGCGCGCCGTCGAAGTTCATCACGCAGGTGACGGAGGCCTTGATGCCCATCTTGTGCTCGATGGAACCGCAGCGCACCGCGTTGCGTTCGCCCACGCTGCCATCGCGAGCGACCTTGAACTTCGGCGTGACGAACAGCGAAATGCCCTTCGCGCCCGGCGGGGCATCGGGCAGTTTCGCCAGCACCAGGTGCACGATGTTGTCGGTGAAGTCGTGCTCGCCCGCGGTGATGAAGATCTTGGTGCCGGTGATGGCATAACTGCCGTCGGCGTTCGGTTCCGCCTTTGTCTTCAACAGGCCCAAGTCGGTACCGCAATGCGGTTCGGTCAGGCACATGGTGCCGGTCCAGCGGCCCTCGACCAGCGGCTTCAGGAAGACCTCGCGCTGCCAGTCTTCGCCATGGTGCTTGAGGGCTTCGACAGCGCCGTGCGACAGCAGCGGGAAGTTGCCCCACGCCAGGTTGCTGGCATTCACCAGTTCGTTGAGCGGCACGCCCATCGTATGCGGCAGGCCCTGCCCGCCGAAGTCGGGCGAGGCGGTCAGGCCGGTCCAGCCGCCCTCGACGAACTGCGCATACGCCGCCTTGAAGCCGGGGGGCGTGGTGACCTCGCCGGTGTCCTTGTCCAACTGGCTGCCGACTTCATCGCCCACGCTGTTCAGCGGCGCAAGCACCGTCTCGGTAAAGCGGCCGGCTTCCTCCAGCACGGCGTCCAGGATGTCGCGCGTGGCATCGGTGTAGCCGAGGCGCTGGAACAGGGCCTCCACGCCCAGGACGTCGTACAGGGCGAAGCGGATGTCGGTCAGGGGAGCTTTGTAGGCGGTCATGCGGGCTTCCGGGCAAGGGTGCGAAGGGCTTTGCGTCGTGCAGCGGGCGGACGGTGCGGGATCAACGCAGCACGCCATCCAGTCCGGGCACGGGGTTGAGGGTGTTGCGGCTGTCCACGTCGAACTCGCGGCTCTTGCTGGCTTCTTCCGGCGTGGCGTTCACGGTTCCGTCGAGGGTGTAGGGCAGGGGGCGGCGACCTGCCAACGCATCGGCCACTACGATGCGGGCGGCACTGGTGGGCGAGAAGGCCAGCGTGACGACGTCCGCAGACTCCGGGCCCACTGACAGGCCTGGCGTCGCCTTCAGCGTGCCGGCGTCCTGGTCTCCAACCTGCATGGCCAGGGTGACGGTGTCGAAACGCATCGGAATGCTGCTGTAGTTCTGCAGGCGCAAGTCGACCGACCATTGGCCGTCGGCCTTCACGGTCAGCTGCTGGATGCTGGCAGCGGGATCGGAAACACGCCGTACCCGGCCATCGCCGCATCCAGCCAGCAAGGCGGTCGCCACGATCAGGGCTGCCAATGACCAACGTCGATGCATGCCGCTACTCCATCATGGGGAAAGCGGCAGGATACTACGGCGTATGGCGCCGTTGATGCATCCGGTGCACGCACCGTCAGACGGGAATGCGTGGCGCGGCGAGGTCAGGTCTTGTTGCGCTGCGGCAGACCATTGCACGAAGTTGCCCAGGCGCTGGGCCGCCACATGCGGGCGAAGCACGGCGCTACCTGTCAGACGGTGAAGACGCGTGCCTGCTTCGTGGACGTGTTCGCCACCAAGGCCCTGGAGTCATCGTGCTGGTTGTTATGGAGGGTCGCTTTGTCGAGCCGCCCATCGATCGTTTCGACGCCGATGCGACGCGCGGGAATTCGATCTGGAATCCGCGCAAACGTACTGCTGCAACGCAGCGAACTCTCCCTTCCCCCAGCCGGCGGGCGCACTGAATTCGAGCGTGGCCGAACGCGTGCATCAACTTTGTCATGAGCGAGTTGACAGCCATCCTTGGCTTCGATATGACAGCGCTGTCAAAACGGATTCCAGAGGATGTATGCCGCTCACGAATCGCTCCGCTGACGCGAACGTGCCAGCCCGATGCGCGTGACCTTGCTGGCCGTGGGCCTGCTGGCCTGTCTTTCCTGTTCCGCCCAGAAGGAGCCGGGACGGACATCGGTGGATCCAGAGCCCAGTGCGTCGGCGCAGCTGAAGGACTGGCCTGTGCTGCGAAGCCGCTTCGCCAGGGATCCGGCCATCGAGGCGCGCGCGGCGGAAATCCTCGCCAGCATGACGCTGGAGCAGAAGATAGGCCAGATGGTGCAGCCGGAGATCAAGTCGATCACCCCGGACCAGGTGCGCCAGTACTACATCGGCTCCGTACTGAATGGCGGTGGCTCCTGGCCCGGCATGGACAAGCACGCCAGCGTGCAGGACTGGGTCACGCTGGCCGATGCGTACTACGACGCCTCCATGAAGACCGATGCGGAGATTCCCGTGCCGGTGATCTGGGGCACCGACGCCGTACATGGCCACAGCAACGTGTATGGCGCCACCATCTTCCCGCACAACATCGGCCTGGGCGCCGCGCACGATGTCGAATTGATCGAGCGCATCGCGGAAGCAACCGGACAATCCACCCGCGCCACCGGCGTGGCATGGACCTTCGCGCCGACCGTCGCCGTGGCGCAGGACGCGCGCTGGGGCCGTACCTACGAGAGCTATTCCTCCCAACCGGCGCTGATCCGCGAATATGCCGGGGCTTACGTCAAGGGCATGCAGGGCCTGCTGGACAAGGACGGCAATGTCGTCGCGACCGCCAAGCACTTCATCGGCGATGGTGCCACCGACGGCGGCAAGGACCAGGGCAACGCGCTGGTCACGCAGTCGCAGATGATCAACATCCACGGGCAGGGGTATTACGGCGCCGTCGAGGCCGGCGTGCAGACCGTGATGGCGTCGTTCAACAGCTGGAACGACGTTGCCGCTGGCAAGGACTACGGCAAGATGCATGGTGCCCGCGATCTGCTGACGGTGGCGCTGAAGGAGAAGATGGGCTTCGACGGTTTCGTCGTGTCCGACTGGAACGGCATCGGCCAGGTCGCCGGCTGTGCCGACGACAGCTGCCCGCGGGCGATCAACGCCGGCATCGACATGGTGCTGGTGCCGGACAAGTGGAAGTCCTTCATCGCCAACACCATCGCGCAGGTGAAGTCGGGCGAGATCCCGCAGGCACGCATCGACGATGCGGTGTTGCGCATCCTGCGCGTCAAGCTGCGCGCGGGCCTGTGGGACCACAGGCCGTCGGCCAGCCAGCATGCGGGCAAGCCGGAATCACTGGTGCACCGCGACCTGGCCCGTCGCGCCGCGCGTGGGTCGCTGGTGCTGCTGAAGAACGACGGCGGCGCGCTGCCGTTGAAGAAGGGCCAGCGCGTGCTGCTGGTCGGCAAGAGCGCCGACAGCATCTCCAACCAGACCGGCGGCTGGTCGCTGACCTGGCAGGGCACCGACAACACCAATGCGGATTTCCCGAACGCGGACAGCCTCGCCGCCGGCCTGCGCGAGCAGCTGGGTGACGCCAATGTCATCCTGCGGGACAGCGCCGAGGGCGTGGACCCCGCCAGCTACGACCTCATCGTCGCGGCCATCGGCGAAACGCCGTACGCCGAAACCAACGGCGACATCGTCCCCTCCGACACGATGGCGCATAGCCGTCGTCATCCGGAGGACCTCGCCACGTTGAAGGCGGCGGCGGCGACCGGCAAGCCGGTGGTCACGGTGTTCCTGTCGGGTCGCGCGCTGTACGCCAACGACCTGATCAACCTGTCCGACAGCTTCGTCGCCGCGTGGCTGCCGGGCACGGAAGGCAAGGGCGTCACCGACGTGCTGGTGGCGGGCGCGGACGGCAAGCCGGTGCATGACTTCCGCGGCAAGCTGACCTTCCCGTGGCCGGCGGTGGCCTGCCCGAAGGCGGACAGCACGCCGCAGTTCGCGTTGGATCACGGCCTGCGCTACGGGGAGGCCGGGAACGTCGGCAAGCTGCCTGAAGATGACACGGCCCGCTGTGGTGAAGCCAGCACGCTGGCCATTTTCAATTTGTCGGACATCGCGCCCTTCACCCTGCACATGGCGTCAGGCAATGTCGAACAGCCGGTGGGGGCCGACCTCAACCGCACGCAGCGCTGGCCCACGGATGCCCCCGCGTTGCAGGTCGCCACCGTCCAGGTCAACACGCAGCAGGACGCCAAGGAAGTGACCTGGCTGGCGCCGGCGCGCTTCTTCGCCCGCAACCCGTCGAAGAACAACCTGGCCGCGATGGCGGCGGCGCGCGGGGTCGTACAGTTCGACGTCATCGTCAAACAGGCCCCGGCCACGCCGGTGCGGTTCACGCTCGGCTGCGGCACAGGTTGCGGCGCCAGCCTGGACCTGGCCGCCACGTTCTCCGGCGATGCCGTCGGCAGGAAGCAGACGGTCAAGGTGCCGCTGGCCTGCCTGGGCGAGCTGGGCGCAGACCTGGCCGGGGTGGATACGCCCTTCAGCATCACCGCCGACGCGCCGTTCGCCGCCGCCTTCACCAACATCCAGGTGGTCGCGGGTGGGGCGGATGACGCCGACGTGGTGAAGTGCGCACGGTAGGGCCGGACGTGCCCCGCGGACCGGTTGCCGTGGCGCGGGCTGACGCAGTGCAAGTTGCAATCGCCGCATGTCCCCGTAGGCTGGCGGCTCCGTCCGCCCACCGGGCTCCCGAATCCAACCCCAGCAGGCAACCCATTCAATGACGACACAACCCACCCGATGGTCGCAGTTCGGCGTGCTGATCACCGTGTTCTTCTTCTGGGGTTTCGTTGCGGCCAGCAACGACATCCTGATCCCGGTGTTCAAGAAGGCGTTCAACCTTACCCAGGCGCAGAGCCAGTACGTCGCCGTGGCGTTCTACGTGGCCTACACCGTCGGTTCGCTGATCTACGTCGCCATCTCCAAGTCCATCGGCAAGGACCTGCTGAACAAGATCGGCTACAAGAACGGCATCTGCCTGGGCCTGGTGATCTCCGCACTGGGCACGTTGTTGTTCTACCCGGCGGCGAACACCGGCTCGTTCAACCTGATGCTGTCGGGTCTGTTCATCGTGGGCCTGGGCTTCTCGCTGCAACAGATCGCCGCCAATCCACTGGCGATCGTGATGGGGGACCCGAAGACCGGCGCGCAGCGCCTCACCCTGGCCGGCGGCATCAACAACTTCGGCACCACCATCGGCCCGCTGCTGGTCAGCGTGGCGATCTTCGGCAGCGTGCTCGCGGGCGGTACTGAAGCGAGCATCGAGAGCGTGAAGACGCCCTATCTGGTGCTGGGTGCGGCCTTCATCGTGGTCGCGATCTTCCTGAAGTTCTCCTCGGTGCCGAACCACATCGATCTGGAGGAGCTGTCGGAAACGGAGGCGCAGGACAGCAGCAAGCTGATCCACAAGAAATCGGCACTGGCCTATCCGCAGCTCGTGCTGGGCATGATCGCCATTTTCGTCTACGTCGGCGTCGAGGTATCCACGATCAGCAATCTGCCCGCCTACCTGGAGTCCGAGGAAGGCCTTGGCCTGGACACCGCGATGATCGCGCCGTTCGTTTCGTTGTACTGGGCCAGCCTGATGATCGGCCGCTGGGGCGGCGCGGCGGGCGCCTTCAACGTCGGCTCGGGCGCAAAGCGCTGGCTCACCCTGTTGCTGCCTTACGTGGCGTTTGGCGTGTTCCTGGCCGTGAATGCCATTGCGCGCCACGACGTGTCGCAGTTCTTCGGCTATGCGGCGGTCATCGTGCTGATGATCCTCGCCACCCTCGCCAGCAAGGGCAATCCGGCACGCATGCTGCTGTACTTTGCGGTGTGCGGTAGCGCGGCGCTGCTGATCGGCATGTTCACCACCGGCTGGACAAGCGTGGTCGCCTTCATCAGTGTGGGTCTGTTCTGCAGCACCATGTGGCCGTGCATCTTCGCGCTGGCCATTACCGGACTGGGCAACAATACCAACCAGGGCAGCAGCCTGTTGATCATGATGATCATGGGTGGCGGCATCGTCAGCTTCGCGCAGGGCGTGCTGGCCGACAAAGTCGGCATCCACTACAGCTTCATCATCGGCGTGCTGTGCTTCGCCTACCTGGCGTTCTACGCGATCGCTGCCACGCGCACGCTGCGCAGGCAGGGCATCGACCTGGACAAGCTGGCCGCCGGCAACGGGCACTGAGTGCGGTGCGCGCCGGAGAGAGGCCGGCGCGCATCCCCGAGCCACCGGTCCACTCTCCGGCCCGGTGGCTTTTTTGTGTCGATTGCCGTTCGCCAGCAGGACGGTGGGACATCGCAGCCGCGCTGCCCTGCGAATAGCGACGCCTAGAAGCGCGTCCCCACCGGCAGGTAGCGCCATTGCCCCACCGGCATCTTCGCCAACGCGACGCGGCCGATACGCAGCCGCCGGATCGAAACCACGTCCAGCCCGCCCTCGCGGCAGCGGTGGCGCAGCTCGCCAGGCTGCACGTCCTTGATCGCGAAGCGCAGCCGCACCTCGTTCTGCCAGCTGACCTTGCACGGTGCCAGTCCCCGGCCCTGATAGGTGGCCACATGACCGATGCGGCTGAGGGTGTACGGGTCGGTGCTGCCGCGGGTCTCCACCACGAACTCCTGCTCGATCTGCGCATAGTCCTCGGTCAGGCGCCGCCACGCGCGGCCATCCTGGCTGAGCACCATCAGTCCGCTGGCCTCGGTGTCCAGCGGCATCAGCGGGGTCAGCCTGTGGAAGTGGCGCTTCAGCAGGCGCACGCCGCTGTCGTCCTCGCCCAGGTGCGTGGCCGGGGTCACCAGCGGTGCCGCCTCCTGCCACGCCACGCCTTCGGGCTTGTGCAGCAGCAGCGTGGCAGGCTCGGTGGCGGTCAGTTCAGCCGCGGGATCGATGTCCACCTGCTCGGTGGTGACCGGATGCTGGGGCGTTTCCACGGTGACGCCGTCCACGGTGACCCAGCCCCCTTCGATGTACTGCTCGGCCTCGGTTCGCGAACAGCCGGTCAGTTCTGCGACGCGCTTGGCAAGGCGGATGGGTTCAGGCATGGGAAACACCGGCGTTTTCGGGTGACTAGTGTAAAGATAGCGGGGACGCGCGGCGGTGAATCCGTCGCCCGTCATCTCCTTTTCCCGCCAGGACCGCATGAAGACGCCCCCAGGACTGCAAGCGCTGATCGACGACGGCGTGATCGACCGCGTGCTGCGGCCGCTGAAGAGCGGCAAGGAAGCCTCCGTCTACGTGGTGGATGCAGGGGGCGAAGTCCGCTGCGCCAAGGTCTACAAGGACATGGCGCAGCGCAGCTTCCAGCAGCGCACGCTGTACCAGGAAGGTCGCAAGGTGCGCGGCAGCCGCGAAGCCCGCGCGATGGGCAAGGCCACCCGCTACGGGCGCAAGCAGCAGGAAGTGGCGTGGAAGAACGCCGAAGTCGACGCGCTCTACCAGTTGCGCGATGCCGGCGTGCGCGTGCCCGAACCGTTCGGCTACGTGCACGGGGTGCTGGTGATGGAACTGGTCGCGGACGCCACCGGGCATTCCGCGCCCCGCCTGGGCGAAGTGGACCTGACGCCTGCGCAGGCGCGCGACTTCCACCGCTTCCTGGTACGCGAAGTCGTCAAGATGCTGTGTGCCGGGCTGATCCACGGTGACCTGTCCGAGTACAACGTGCTGGTGGGGGAACAGGGGCCGGTCATCATCGACTTTCCACAGGTCGTGAGTGCGGCGGGCAACAACGCCAGCCGGCGCCTGCTGCTGCGCGATGTCAATGCGCTCACCGCGCGCCTTGGCCGTTACGCACCGGAGCTGCTGGACACCTGGTATGGCGAGGAGATGTGGGCGCTGTACGAAGCCGGCACCCTGCATCCGGACACCGAGCTGACCGGCGTGTTCGCGCACGACACGTCGCGCGTCGACGTGGATGGCGTGCGCCATGCGATCGAAGACGCACGCCAGGAAGCGATCATCCGCCAACAGGGACGGGAAGCGGCGGCCGCGGAGTAGCCGGGATTCCGTCGCAGGCGAGTCGCAGCCCGGCGTGTCAGTCCGACCAGCGCGGCGGCACCGGCGCATGGGTACGCGCGGGCACCAGCGCCATCAGGTAATCGGCGCGCTGCCTGGCCCACTGCGCGCCCCAGCGTTGCCCCGCAGCCAGTGAGCGTACCGCCATGCTGGGTTTCTGCCCCGCCTGGTCCACCAGGAACACCTCGACCACCCACCCGGTCCGCTGCTGCCGGACTTCCAGCACGCGCACGTCATCCAGCATCAGCCGGGCACGCGTCGGAGTGACCGCCCAGGCAAAACGTTCCGGAAGCGTCGCGGGTTTGGACCAGAGCATGCCGTCTCCTTGATCGCCATCGCAGGTGTCACGCGATGCGCCTTGTGGAAGCGAAAATTGCGCACGCGCAGTCAATGAAGTGTTAACTGCTGTCAGGTGGATCGCGTTCGGCGCGGTGTCGTCTTCCCGGCCGGGCATGCGTCACAGAATCGCTCCGGCGTCGCGCGTGTTGACGCAATCTGAATCCCGGCTCCGCCACCCTGACCGCCCATCATCGCGCGAACGAACAGGATGTCCGTGCATCACAACGTCACCGCTGTCACCCCCGAATCCGAGCGTCTCCGACAGCAGGCGCTGGACCGGCTTCATGTAGTGGACTCGCTGCCCGAGGCGATCTACGAAGACCTGGTGCGGTTGGCCGCCGCGGTTTGCGAGACGCCGATCGCCGTGGTGTCGCTGATCGATCGTGACCGCCAGTGGTTCAAGGCCCGTATCGGTATCGACGACCACGAAACCACCCGCAGCGCGGCGGTCTGCGATCACGCGATCCGCAACCCGGGCGAGCTCATGGAAGTGGGCGACCTTGCACAGGACGCGCGTTTCGCCGACTTCCCCATCGTGGCGGGCGACACCAAGGCGCGCTTCTACGCCGGCATGCCGCTGGTGACGCAGGAGGGTCAGCCCATCGGTACCGTCTGCGTGGTCGACCACGCGCCGCGCGCGCTGAGTGAGACGCAGCGTGCATCGCTGGAGGCGTTGGCGCGGGTGACCATGGCCCTGCTGGAGGCACACGGCCAACGGCACCAGCAGGATGTGCTGGCAGCGCTGCAGGAGACCGCCGCGGCACCGCAGACCGTAGAGGCAGGCACGGAGACGTCGGCGATCGCCATCCTCGAATTGCAGGGTTTTGCCGCCGCCGTGGACCGGCTGGGCGAGCGGGCGGTGGAGAAGATCCTGGCCTCGCTGGACCCCGTGTTCGACGCGTGCCTGCGCCACGATCTGGGTGATCGCATCAATCGCGTCACCTCGAGCCCGGAATTCGTCGCCATGCTGGTGGGCGGTGACGTGGAAGGCCGCCTGGCCGCGTTGCGCAACGCGGCCGCCGTGCAGAGTGCGCAGGTCGGCCTGACGGTGCTGATGGGTGCGGCGCTGTCGGATTCGGTGGGCAGTTCGCTGCAGGCGATGTATCTGGGGGCGGACGAGGACCTCAGCGTGCAGAAGGACGGATTGGGTTGGCAGTCGGCGGGGTGATGCCGCGGCTTCAATCCATGTACACGGCGACGCGATTCCTGCCGCGCGACTTCGCCTGGTAAAGCGCCTCGTCGGCCGCCATCAACATGTGCGCCCAATCATCGCCCTTGGCGCCTTCGGCCACGCCGACGCTGATGGTGACGATGCCTGCCGGTCCTGCCGCATGGCGGATCGCCAGTGTCTCCACCGCGCGGCGGATGCTTTCCGCCTCCGCGACAGGAGTGTTCTCGGCCGGCACCGGTACCAGGGCCAGGAATTCCTCGCCGCCCATCCTTGCCAGGCAGCCGCCGTAGGATTCCACGACCGCCATCGCGGCCGAGGCGACGGCCAGCAGGGCGTTGTCGCCGGCGACGTGTCCGTGCAGGTCGTTGTAGGCCTTGAAGTAGTCCACGTCGATCGCGATGGCGCGCACCGGATGCACGAGCATCCCGTGCCCGTCGGCGATGCCCGCCAGGTAGTGCTGCATGCCGCGCCGGTTGAGGCAGCCGGTGAGCGGATCCGCGCGGTTGACCCGGTCCAGCTCGGCATTGGCCGCGGTCAGTTCGGCCGTGCGCTCCTCGATTTCCTGCTCGCGGCTGCCGACCGTGTCACTGAGCGACTGCGCGAGTGCGCGCTGTTCCGCCAGCGATTTCACCAGCTCGCGGTTGGCGTCCTCAAGTTCGACCGCAAGGCTTGAGATGCGCTGCGCCAACGGCAGGAATTCCTGCGGAAGCGGACTGTCGATCACCGCATCCTTTTCCTTGGAGACCAGCGCGTGCAGCGAGGCGGACATGCTGAGCATGCCCGCGCGCAGGCTGCGCATCTGCCAGACGAAGGCCACCAGCACGCCGAGCAGCGAAAGCGCGAGGACGCCGAGCAGGCCCACGAAGCGGCTGCCCGCCGCCGAGAGCAGTGCGCTGTCGGGAGAAAGCAGCACCACCTTCCATCCGGAATCCAGCCGCGCGCACGCCGACCAGGCATCGCCGCCATTTCGCAGGATGCCGCGCAGCAGACGGGCTTTCTCGCTCAGGTCGCAGAGGTCCTTGTGGGGGTCAGAGCTGAGCGCGGATTCCAGGAATCGGTAGGGCAGGGCTTCCGAGCTGTGGATGACCCGGCTGTTGCGGTCGAGCAGCAGCAACTCGATGCCGCGGCCCTTCATGGCGCGCGTGCGGTGCTGGGTGAACGCGTCCACGCGGATCGAGCCCTGTACGACCCCGGCGAACATGCCATCGCGGGTGATCGGGGCCGATACCGCGATGACCGGGTGCTTGCTGATCAGTCGTGCCCGGAAGGCATTGGAGACGTAGGACAGGCCGGTTTTCGCCGGCGTGGAGAAATAGTCCCGGTCCGTCACGTGGTCCCCGTGGAGCGGTACCTGGGGGTTCGTGGCCAGGATCAGTCCATCCGCATCCGTGGCCAGCGACGCGTCGAAGGCGGGATAGCGCGCCCTCAGCTGGTCAAGCGTGTCGCCCCAGGGCCGGGATGGTTCATGGAGGTCGGCGGCCAGCGCGACGCCTGCCTGGTGTGCCGAGATGAATTCGTCGATGGAACGCGACGTGGTGTTGGCGAGCACTTCCAGGCGTTCCCGCAGCACGCGCTGCTGGCTCCTGTATTCGTTGACCGCATGGATGATGGCCAGCCCCAGCGCGGGCAGCAGGCCCGCGACCAGCAGGGCCGCGCCAAATTGCCAGCGCAGCGAGCGGCCGGTTACGGCCCGGGCGGGCGCTTCCAGGTTGTTCCGAGTCGTTCGCATGCGGTCTGTGGGGTGCCGGAAGGAAAGCGGCAGGGTGCTCGCTGCAATTCCTGTTCCACTCTATCCAGCTCCTTCGGTGGCGATTGCGACGCGATGCTCGTAACGGCGGCGGGGCGCCGGGTACGCGCGCGTCGGAGCCGTCCCGTATCACGGACAAAGAAAAGGGCCTGCATCGCTGCAGACCCTTCAAGTAACGAGTGGTGGCCCGGGGCGGATTCGAACCACCGACACGCGGATTTTCAATCCGCTGCTCTACCAACTGAGCTACCAGGCCAAAATCTGTCGCGGTACGGCAGGGCCGGCGCGAAGAGGGGCAATGATACGGACCGGCCGTGGCGATGGCAAGCCGGACAGGCGCTGAATGGGCTGTGGGCGCGCTGCCGCCGGTTTCCCCGGCGGGGTGCAAGATGTCCGCGGAATACAGCGCCTGCCCCCAAGGAGCGACTCATGAAACCCCTGAAGATCCTGACCCTGCTGGCCGGGGTGACGAGCCTGGGCGCGTGCGCGACCGGCCCCCGCCAGACCGACGCCGAGCGCCTGGACATGTACCGCAGCCATGCCGGCGAGCCGGTCAAGCACTTCCAGTACTTCGGCACCCTCAACGGCTGGACGCCAGTGGGCGATACCGCGCTGAGCGTGTGGACAAAGCCCAGCCAGGCCTATCTGCTGGAACTCACTGGCGCGTGTCCCGACCTGGACTACGCACCGTCGATCAGCGTCACCCAGCACATGGGTCGCGTCTCCGCGCGGTTCGACGACGTCATCCCGCTGGGCGGCGGCACCGGCACCCTGCGCATGCCCTGCCGCATCGAGACGATCCGGCCGCTCGACGTGAAGGCGTTGCGTGCCAGTGAGAAGGAGATGCGCGAAGCCGCCGCAGTGGAACGCAAATCCTGATGCGAGGCCCGTTCCCGCGGCGTCGAAGCTGCGGTACGCAAGCCCGGCCCTGGCTACGCCTCGGGCACGTAGCCTGCGGGTTTGTCCGCACCGCCGGAGAACAGGAACTTCTCCAGCTCGGTTTCCAGGAAAGCCCGGTGTTTCGGGTCGCGTGGAGACAGGCGGTTCTCGTTGATCAGCATGGTCTGGTGCGCCAACCAGGCGGCCCATGCCGGCTTGCCGATATTGGCGAAGATGCGCTTGCCAAGCTCGCCCGGGTAGGGCACGAAATCCAGCCCCTCCGCATCGCGTTGTTCGTAGTGGCAGAAGACGGTGCGAGACATCGGTCAGTTCCCCAGCAGTTTTCGGATCGGCGCGGGCAGGCCCAGCGAAGCGAGTTCGCCACGCGCGACCCAGCGCAGCATTTGACCCGTACCGGCTACGGGATCCTCATTGTCGCGCACCCTGTCGCGCAGGGCGACCTTGCGCAGGCGTAGCGGCTGCAGGTGCAGGCGGTAATGACTGAAGGTGTGCACGATGGGCGGCAGTTCCTCGGCCGCGTCGTAGTCGCCCTTCACTTCCCGGGCGAACCAGTCGCGCAGCGCGCTGTCGGTATCGGCCTGCGGCAATGTCCACAGCGAGGACCAGATGCCCGTGTCGGGGCGACGCTGCAGCAGGATCTCGCCAGCCGCATTCTCCAGCCACAACGCCATCGCCTCGCGCTCCGGCAATGTCTTCGAGGGCTTGGACGTGGGCAGCACCTGGGTGAGCCCTTCGCGGCGCGCCACGCAGTCGTCCTGCAGCGGGCACACGGCGCAGGCCGGCTTCGCCCGCGTGCACAGCGTGGCGCCGAAGTCCATCTGCGCCTGCGTGTAGTCGGCCAGGCGACCGTCGGGCACGTCACGCAGGTGCTGTTCCGCCAGCGCCCACAGTTGCTTTTCCACCACCGGCAGGGCGGGCCAGCCGGCGATGCCGTGGAAGCGCGTCAGCACGCGTTTGACGTTGCCATCGAGGATGGGGAAACGGCAGTTCCACGCCTGCGCCAGGATCGCGCCGGCGGTGCTGCGCCCGATTCCCGGCAAGGCATGCAATGCATCGAAGTCGCGCGGAAGGTCGCCGCCGTGTCCGGCCACGCAGGCCTTCGCCGCGGCATGCAGGTTGCGCGCGCGGGCGTAGTAGCCCAAGCCGGCCCAGTGAGCCATCACGTCGTCGGCAGGCGCGGCAGCCAGGTCGGGCAGGGTGGGGAAGCGCTCGACGAACCGCAGGAAGTACGGGATGACCGTGGTCACCTGGGTCTGCTGGAGCATGATTTCCGACAGCCACACGCGATACGGCGTACGCGGGTGTTGCCACGGCAGGTCATGGCGGCCGTGACGGTCGAACCATCCCAGCAGGCGATGGGGGAAGGAGATGGCGCTGCTCACGCGGGACGACCCGTGTGAGCGACATCAGTCGCGAGCGGGCGCCACGACGTCGTCATCGCGACTGACGTCGCTCCCGCAATAAGTGGCTCGAGGTCAGCTGCCACCCAGCGCTTCCGGCAGCAGCGCGTCGACGAACGATTCCGCATCGAACACCCGCAGGTCTTCCACGCGTTCGCCGATGCCGGCGTAACGGATCGGAATGCCGAACTCGCGTGCCAGTGCGAACACCACGCCGCCCTTGGCCGTGCCGTCCAGCTTGGTGACCACCAGCCCGGTGACGCCGACAGCGGCATGGAACTGGCGCAGCTGCGAGAGCGCGTTCTGTCCCGTGGTGCCGTCGATGACCATCAGCACCTCGTGCGGTGCGCCCTCGTCGAGCTTGGCCAGCACGCGGCGGATCTTGCCCAGCTCGTTCATCAGGCCGGTCTGCGTGTGCAGGCGGCCGGCGGTGTCGGCGATCAGCACGTCGAAGCCGCGCGACTTGGCCGATTGCAATGCGTCGAATGCGACCGATGCGGCATCCGCATCCTGGCCCTGCGCGACGACGGGCACGCCGTTGCGCTCGCCCCAGGTCTGCAGCTGCGCGACCGCGGCGGCACGGAAGGTGTCGCCCGCAGCCAGCATCAGGCTGTGCCCGTCCTGCTTGAAGCGCCGCGCGAGCTTGCCGATGGTGGTGGTCTTGCCGACGCCGTTCACGCCGACGGTCAGGACGACAAAGGGCTTGCGGGTCGCATCGATCACCAGCGGTCGGGCGACCGGAGCGATCAGCGCGATCAGGTCCGCGCGAAGCGCCTTCAACAGCGCCTGTGCATCGGCGAACTCGCGCTGCTTCATGCGCTTGCGCAGGTCCTCGATGAGGCCGGTGGTAGCCGGTACGCCGACGTCGGCGGACAGCAGGGCGGTTTCGATCTCATCCAGCAGGTCGTCGTCCAGGCGCGGGTTGCGCGTGAACAGGCCGGCCAGTCCCAGTGCTGCGCTGGTGCGGCGCAGGCGGTCGCGCCAGCCGGGCTTGCCGGCCTCGGCGGCGGGCGGCAAGGGGGCGCCGCCTGCGCCCTGACCCGGATCTTCCGTCGGTGCCGGCACGGGGACTTCACTTGTCGGGCCAGGGCCGGCATCGCTCGCTACTTCCCCGGTGGCGGGCGCTGGGGACGCCTCCAGGTCCGGCAGCGACTCCGCCGGCGCCCGCGGGAAGGCGGCAGCGAGTTCTTCGGGGCTGATACGCGTCTGGGCGGCGTCCTGGCCGTCCTGGGGCTTCTTGCGGCGGAAAAAACCGATCATTGCAGGGGGGATCTAAAAGAGGGGGACATGCTACCACCGGGGTGTTCCGCGCCCATGGATGGCGGCTAAAGACGCTCCGCTTCCCGCCGATAAGGACAGCAGGAATCCGTTTGGAGCTCATCCATGTCCAGCATGGCCGGCATTGCCGCCTCGGGCCTGCGCGCCGCGTCGCTGGGCATGCAGGCGGCCGCCCACAACGTGGCCAACCTGGCGACACCGCATGCGACGCGCCAGGGTGTGGCGTTGTCGGCGCTGGCGGGTGGGGGCGTGCAGGCGCAGCCGGTTGACGCCGCCGGCGACCCCGCCGCACCGATCGAAGACATGGCGGCAATGCTCGGTTACCGCGTACTGGCCGATGCCAGCGTGTTCGTGCTGAAAGTGGCGGACCAGACACTGGGCAGCCTGCTGGACGTTCGAGCCTGATCCCCTGCCGCTGACCGCGCCCACGCAATCGCGGACAATGGGCGCCATGGAATCCCCGCTCATCCGTTCGCCCGCATGAGGCCGCCCGCCACCAGGCCCGGCCCGGCGCGTGCACCCGTGGGCAACATCCGCATCATTGGTGGACGCTGGCGCGGCACCCGGCTCCCGGTGCCCGACCGGCCCGGACTGCGCCCCAGCAGCGACCGTGTCCGCGAAACGCTGTTCAACTGGCTGATGCCGGCCTTGCACGGTGCGCGCGTGCTGGACCTGTTCGCCGGTACCGGGGTGCTGGGCCTGGAAGCGCTGTCGCGTGGCGCCGCCCATGCCACGCTGGTCGAGCGCGACCCGGGCCTGGCCCGCGCGCTGGACGAAGCGGTGGCGCGGCTGTCGGCACGGGACAATGCCGTGGTGCAGGCGCAGGACGCCCTGGCCTGGCTGGGCCGGGCCGGGGCCAGCTTCGACATCGTGTTCCTCGATCCGCCGTTCGCCGATGGCCTGTGGGAACAGGCCGTCGCGGGCCTGCCCGCGCATCTGGCGCCGGGCGCCTGGGTCTACGTGGAGTCGCCCGCCGACATCGTGCCCGGCGTGCCTGCCGATTGGGCGCTGCACCGGGAGGGCCGTACCCGCGACGTGCGCTTCGCCCTGTACCGGACCCCCGCCGGGCAAGGCGCTGCTACACTTCGCCCCGACGATTCGCCGGCGACGACTGAATGACTGTGGCACGCAACCGGACGGCGGTTTATCCCGGCACGTTCGACCCGATCACCAATGGCCATATCGACCTGATCGACCGCGCCGCGCCGCTGTTCGAACGGGTGGTGATCGGCGTGGCGGAAAGCCCCGGCAAGGGTCCGGCCCTGCCGCTGGCGCAGCGCGTGGCGCTGGCCCGCGACGCGGTGGCCAAGCATGCACACGTGGAAGTGCTCGGTTTCGACAGCCTGCTGGCCCACTTCGTCAAGGATGTGGGCGGCGGCGTGCTGCTGCGCGGCCTGCGCGCGGTGTCGGACTTCGAATACGAATTCCAGCTGGCCAGCATGAACCGCCACCTGATCCCCGAAGTCGAGACGCTGTTCCTTACGCCAGCCGAGCAGTACGGCTTCATCTCCTCGTCGCTGGTGCGCGAGATCGCACGGCTCGGCGGGGATGTTTCCGGCTTCGTGCCGCCGGGCGTGGCCGCCGCGCTGCAGGCGCAGTGGCAGCGCGGCCGCCACGGCGCATAGACACTCATACCAACAACAGTTCCAACAGGAGGGGGAAGACCCATGAAGAACATCGCAACCCGTATGCTGCTGATCGCGTGCCTCGTCGTGCCGTTCGCGGCATGCAAGAAGCAGGAAGAAGCCCCGGCTGAAGCGCCGGCCGCCGCGCTGGTCGCGCCGACCACCACCGGCGACGGCGAGTGGAAGGAGTACCTGAGCAAGGTCGTCGACAACAACATGGGCACCATCACCAACACGCCCTACGTCTACTACCTGCCGGCCGAAACCGATCCGGAATTCGAAGCCAAGTATGGCCGCCAGCTGGAGCAGGCCAAGGGTGCCGTGGCACGTGGCGTGAGCAGCGGCAACCTGATCGCGTTCGGTTCGCCGAGCAGCGCCAAGATCGCCGACCTCGCCGTGGCCGCCTTCACCGGCGTCGAAGCGGACAGCTTCAAGGGCGTGCGCGTGCTGTTCATCGGCCAGGCGGCCGACAGCGAGCGCGTCAAGGCTGCCGTGACCCCGAGCAGCGCCGAATACGTGTTCGTCGAAGCCAAGTGACCTGTCCGCGCGTGGCCGCTCCGGCGGCCACGCCTTGGCGGAAAGGCCATCCCCGCGGTTTTCAACAGCCGAATGGCTGGTCAAGCGGGGATCCAGTGACTTCGAGCGAGCGTACCCGGCATGACCGATGTACGACGCAGGGCGACCGGCCTCCGGTGCCTCGGTTGAACACCGGAACGCAAGTCACTGGGACCCGGCCTCCGCCGGGATCACGGTAAACGGAACATGTCCCTCAAGATCAACGAACTCTGCGTCAACTGTGATGTCTGCGAGCCTGCCTGTCCCAACCAGGCCATCTCGATGGGCGAGAGCATCTATGTGATCGATCCGGCGCGGTGTACCGAATGCGTCGGCCATCATGACGAACCGCAATGTGTCGTCGTCTGCCCGGTGGAGTGCATCGATCCCGATCCGGCGTATCCTGAGACCCACGAAGAGCTGCTGGCCAAGATGCTCCGGCTGCAGGTGGTCTGACTTTCAGACCCCGCGCGTTCTTCGTCCCGGTTCCCGTCCAGGAGAAGTCGTGATCTTCCTTCGCATTGCCCTGCTGTCTTTCGTTTCCTTCGTCTCCCTTGTCCCCGCCGTGCTGGCCGCCGATGGCGCGAACCGCTCGGCAGCGGCCCATCCCCCTGGCACCGCCATCGCCAGCGCGCATGACCTGGCCACGCAGGCGGGCCTGCAGATCATCGCGCAGGGCGGCAATGCCTTCGACGCCGCCATCGCGGTGTCCTCCACGCTGTCGGTGGTCGAGCCGATCAGCTCCGGCCTGGGCGGCGGCGGCTTCTTCCTGCTGCATGATGGCAAGACCGGAAAGGATGTCTTCATCGACGCGCGCGAAACCGCGCCGGCCGCGGCAACGCCCGACAAGTATCTGCTGCCCAACGGCGACTTCAATCGCGACCGCGCGGAGAACGGGCCCTGGGCGGCCGGCATTCCGGGCCTGCCGGCCGCATTCGTGCACCTCGCCGAAAAATACGGCCGCCTTCCGCTGGACACCTCACTTGCACCCGCCATCCGTGTCGCACGGGAGGGCTTCCCGGTCTATGCAAGGCTTGCCCGCGGTTATGCGGCGCGGCGCGAGGTGATGGAGCGCTACAAGGGCACGCGCGAGGTATTCCTTGCCGGCGGAAAGCCGCTGCAGGAAGGTGACCTGTTCCGGCAGCCCGATCTGGCACGCACCCTGGAGCGATTGGCCGCGCAGGGCTTCGATGGTTTCTACCGCGGTGAAACGGCCAAGCGGCTGCTGGCCGGCGTGAAGGCCGAAGGCGGCCAGTGGACCGCGAAGGAACTGGCCGGTTACCGCGTTCGCGAACGCGAACCGCTCCGGCTCAAGTACAACGAATGGAACATCACCACCGCGCCGCCGCCGTCCTCCGGTGGCGTGGCGCTGGCGCAGATGCTGCAGATCCTGGATGCGTACGATCTGGCGAAGATGGACGAGGCGCAACGCACCCACCTGGTGGTTGAATCGATGCGTCGCGCCTTCCGTGACCGCACCTTCTACCTGGGCGATCCGGACTTCGTCGACATCCCGATGCAGACGCTGACCAGCCCGTTCTACGCCGCGGGCCTGCGCGCGACCATCAACCCGCGCAAGGCGACGCCCAGTGACCTGCTGTCGGGCGAACAGACACCGCTGGAAGACGAAGAGACCACGCACTTCTCCATCATCGATGCCGAAGGCAACCGCGTCGCGGCGACGCAGACGGTCAACCTGCTGTTCGGTTCCGGGCTGGTGGCGCCGGGTACCGGCGTGCTGCTGAACAACGAAATGGACGATTTCGCCCTCAAGCCCGGCACCCCCAATGCCTTCGGCGTCATGGGTTTCGAGGCCAATGCGCCGGAGCCCGGCAAGCGCATGCTCAGTTCGATGACGCCCACGTTCATGGAATCGCCGCAGAAGGTGGCGGTGCTGGGTACGCCGGGCGGCAGCCGCATCATCACCATGGTGCTGCTGGGCGTGCTGGGCTACGACGCAGGACTGGAAGCGCAGCAGGTAGCGGCGCTGCCCCGGTTCCACCACCAGTGGATGCCCGATCTGATCGAGGTCGAAAGCGAGGCGCTGTCGCCCGCCACCCGGCAGACGCTGGAAGCCATGGGCCATCGTTTCAAGGTGGCGGGGTACGCCGCACAGGGTGGTCGCGGTTCCAGCCACGTGTGGGGCAACCTGCAGACGGTGGAATGGGACAAGGCCACCAATGTGCTGAGCGGCGGCAGCGACCCGCGCAGCCCGGTGGGCTCGGCGAAGGTGGTGGAATCCGCCAGCCCCTGAACAGGGGCGCGGCGCCCCTGTGGGAGCGACGCAAGTCGCGACCGCACGCCGTGAAGGCACGTGACGAGTGGCGCGTGCCGCGTGCGGTTCAGACGGTCGCCCGATGCACCGGTACTGGCGTTTCCAGGGAGCGGTCGCGACTTGCGACGCTCCTACAGGGCAGAACGCAGGCGTAGAATCAGCCTCATGAAACTCTGGTCATTGCTGGGCAACTCCCAGAAACTCGACGGCGGCGCGATGTTCGGCAACGCGCCGCGCGCGATGTGGGAGAAATGGTCACCCCCGGATGCGCAGAACCGCATCGAACTGGCCTGCCGCGCACTGCTCGCCACGCCGCTGAACGGGCGGACCGTGTTGTTCGAAACGGGCATCGGTGCCTTCTTCGAACCCAAGATGCGTGAGCGCTTCGGCGTGCAGGAGGAGCGCCACGTGCTGCTCGATTCGCTGCAACAGGCCGGCTTCTCGCACGAGGACGTCAACGTGGTGGTGCTCAGCCACCTGCATTTTGACCATGCCGGTGGCCTGCTTGCACCGTGGCAGGAAGGTCGTGCAGCGGAACTGCTGTTCCCCAATGCCACGTTCGTGGTGGGCGCCGGGCATTGGCAGCGCGCCTTGCAGCCGCATCCACGCGATCGCGCCAGCTTCATCCCGGAACTGCAGGGACTGCTGGAAGCCAGCGGCCGGCTGGAGCTGGTGTCCGGCGATCGATCCCGCGCACTCGGCGACAGCGTGCGTTTCAGCTTCAGTGACGGCCATACGCCCGGCCTGATGCTGGCGGAGATCGTCGGCCCCGAGCGCATCGATGGTCAGCCGCACGGCGGCGTGGTGTTCTGTGCCGACCTGATCCCCGGTCGTTCCTGGGTGCACGTGCCCATCACCATGGGCTACGACCGCAATGCCGAACTGCTGATCGACGAAAAGCGCGCCTTCCTGGAAGACAAGCTTGCGCGCAACGTCCATCTGTTCTTCACCCACGATCCGGGCTGCGCGCTGGCGCAGGTGACCCGTGATGAGAAAGGCAAGTTCGGCGTGGTCCATGAAGTCGCCGAACTGCACGCGCGCCCGCTGGCGGCGTGAAGCGGAATAATTGAAGTCGTGGGAGCGACGTAAGTCGCGACAGGGTGATGTCTTCGCTACTGACGTCGCTCCCACAGCAAGGCATCTCGCTACGATGGGAAACGGCTCAGCCGATCCGCGTACCGAAGATGCGGTCGCCCGCGTCGCCCAGGCCCGGCAGGATATAGCCCTTGTCGTTGAGGCGCTCGTCGATGGCCGCGGTATACACCTCGACGTCCGGGTGTGCGGCTTCCAATGCCTTCAGGCCCTCGGGCGCGGCGACCAGGAAGATGCCCTTGATCCGCTTCGCGCCGGCCCGCTTCAGCATGTCGATGGTGGCGATGAGCGTGCCGCCGGTGGCCAGCATCGGGTCGAGGATCAGCGCATCGCGTTCCTCCAGCCGCCCCGTCAGCTTCTCGAAGTAGGGCACGGGCTGCAGCGTTTCCTCGTCGCGCTGCAGGCCCACCACGCTGACGCGCGCGGTGGGGATCAGCGCCAGCACGCCGGGCAGCATGCCCAGGCCCGCCCGCAGGATGGGCACCAGGGTGATCTTGGCGCCGGCGATCTTCTTCACTTCGACAGGTCCGGCCCAGCCTGCCATCGTCTCGGTGGTGAGCTCGAGGTCGGCCGTGGCCTCGTAGGCCAGCAGCGTGCCCAGCTCGGTCACCAGCTCGCGGAAATCCTTGGTGTTCAGGCCTGCGTTTCGCAGCAGGCCGATCTTGTGCTGGACGAGCGGGTGGCGGACTTCGACGGTCTTCATGGCGGCCTGCGGCGGGATGCGGTGCCGGAAGTCTGCATCAAACCTGGCCATCCCACAAAACAGGAAGCCGGCTTTCGCCGGCTTCCGTCTTGCGACCGCAACAGGTGGGTCAGAACGCCCAGCGCATGACCAGCTGGTAGCTCGGCCCGGCCTCTTCGGTTTCCAGTTCGTACTCGTCGTAGTCGCGGTCGATCTGGTCCTGCAGGGTGTTGAACTTGTCGAAGAACTCGTCCTTGCTGGCATCCAGAAGATTGTTGGCGCTCAGCCGCAGCGACACGTTCGTACCGAAGCGCTTCTCGACGAAGACGTCCAGTTCGCCGCCGTAGCGGATGATGGCCTCCTCGCCCAGCAGGCGCGTGTAGGCGTCGCCCTGCTTGCGATAGGTCGCGCCGAAGCTGGTGCCCCAGGCCGGGATGTCGTGGATGAACCCGACGTTGTAGACATACTTGGCCTGGTCGTTGAAGCGGCGCTCGCCCAGGAAGTCATCGACCTCGGATTTCACCCACGAATAGTTGGCGAAGATGCCGGTGTTCTCCAGGCCGATGGCCGACAGCGGCGTCGACACGTCGAACTCGTAACCGTAGACCTTGCCGTCGCCGACGTTCGACGAGGTGTACAGCCAGCTTTCCGCCGGCTCCTGCGCCATGGCATCGGCCAGGTCGACGGCGTCGCCGTCCTCGATCAACTCTTCCCAGATGTCCTGCATCTCTTCGCTGGGCACGCCGGTGTTGACGATCTCGATGAGGTCCTTGACGTCGCGATAGAAGAAATTCAGCCCGACCACGCCCTTGCGGCCAAGGCGGTGTTCGAAGCCGAGGTCCAGGCCGTTGGCGGTTTCCGGGTCCAGCTCCGGGTTGCCGATGTAGTCGTTGTCGCCGAACTCGCCGTCCAGCAGGGCGGGCAGCAACTCGTTGAAGTTGGGACGCTTGACGGTCTTGGCCAGCGACAGGCTGATGCGGTCCGCCTCGCCCAGGTTCCAGCGCAGGTTCACCGACGGCAGCAGTTCGTTGTAGTCCTTGCTGACGCGGCCTTCGCTTTCCTCGTCCTCAAGGTATTCCACCTCGGACTTGGTGGTCTCATAGCGCAGGCCGGCTTCCCACGAGAAGGCTTCGCCCTTGCCGCTGAGCATGATGTACGGGTCGAGACGCTTCTCCTCGATCACCGAGGCCACGCTGCCGTCCAGTTCATAGTCCGCCAGGGATGCCGGGGTTTCGTCTTCCTCCTCGGCCTCCCACTCGTAGCTCACGTTCAGGCCTTCGCGCTTCTTGGTGCGGTAGTCCACGCCGAACTCCAGTTCGGCGCCGCCGAGCGGGCGCGCGTGGGTCAGGCGGAAGCCGGTCTCGGCATCCTTGGCGGTCACGGATTCGGCGCTGTAGACGGTCTCGTCCCATTCGGCGTCCGCGGGAATGCTCCAGGTGTCATCCCAGTTTTCCGCACCGCTCACGTAGACCTGTTCGCCCTCGGTGGTGGCCTGCGAATTCTCGAAGCGCGCGTAGTCCAGGCTCACGGCAGTGGTACCGCCCGCCATGTCGAACTTGTACTCGGCGCCCACGCCGTAGTTCTTCTGGTCGTACGGGTCCAGGCCCGGCACGCGGATGTTGATGGTCTCGTCATCGTCCAGTTCCTCTTCGAACGACACCTCGGTGACGTCGCGATCGGTCTTGACGTAGAAGCCGTCGATGCTGAAACGACCCGTGTCGCCGACATCCGCGGTGTAGGACAGGTTGGCCGAATAGTCGCGGCCGTCCTTCACCTCGGTCTGATCTTCCCAGCTGACTTTCTCTTCCTGGGTATTGTCGGTGAAGCGGTCCGAGCGCTTGGTCTTGGCGCGGTACCGGTCCTGCACGTTGATGCCGGCCAGCAGGCGGCCACCGAGCGCTTCGAAAGAGGTGACGGCGCCGAAGGTCGGGTTGACCTCGCCATCATCCCAGCGGTTCACGCCGACACGGATGTAGCTGCCGGTGAACTCGTATGCGTCGCGCAGCACGATGTTGATCGCGCCGGCGATGGCGTCGCCGCTGCGGTTGGCGCTGGCGCTGCGCTTGATCTCGATGTGGTCGACCATTTCCGCCGGGATGCGGTCGACGTAGAACGAGCGGTCGTCACCGGCACCCGGGACCTTCTTGCCGTTGATCAGCACCTGGGTGTAGCCGCCGCCCAGGCCGCGCAGCTGCACGCCGTCGTATTCCATGATGTCCGAGCCGACGAAGCCGACGCCGGGCACGCGCTTCAGCATGTCACCGACGGTATTCGGCTCGAAACGCTGGAAGTACTCCAGGTCGTAGACCAGGGTCGGCGCGATGTCATCGGTGCGGTCGCGGTAGGCGATCTCGCCTTGCACCACCACGGTGTCCAGTTGCTTGGGATCGCCCGCGACACCGGCGTCGGGCGCCTGGTTCTGGGCGGTGGCGGCGAAGCTGGCCGGCAGCAGGGCAGCGCGGAACAGCACCTGCGAGAGCGAGGCGGCCAAGGCATTGCGTTTCATCGTGTGTCGTCCCCGTGACGAAAGTAAACGGCACTTTGTAAGCACGTCACATGGCGGCAACATGACACGCAGGTTCCCGTCGCATGACAGGTATCCGCGTGTCGTGCGTTGACACGAAAGCGTCACGAAGCCTGCGTAGAACATGACCGTTTGTTGACGCCTTCATGTCATGGGGAACACAGTGAAACCACGCCTTGCCTTGCTTGCAGTCCCGCTCCTGATCGCCGCGTGCGGCGGCAAACCCGCCACGCCGGCCACGCCCGTGGCGCAATCCGCCCCGCAGGTGCGCGAGAAGGAGCCGGACGAGAACGTCGAGAAAGACCCGCTGCTCAGCGAGGCGAAGATCGCCCACGTCGTCGTGCCCGAAGCCTTCATCACGGCGGCCACGCCGGCCGAGAACGTCGATTCACCGGCCAGCTGGCGTGCGGCGGACGGCACGCGCTGGTTGATCGCCACCGCCAAGGACACCCACCGCCTGGTCGTCTACGACGGCAGCACCGGCAAGCAACTGCGCACCGTTTCCGGTCCGGGCAGCGAGCTGGGCCAGATGCAGCGCCCGAACGGCATCGCCGTGATCGACGACCTGGTGCTGGTGGTCGAGCGCGACAACCGCCGCGTGCAGGTGTTCCAGTTGCCCGACTTCAAGCCACTGCTCGTGTTCGGCGCGGAAGACCTGAAGCAGCCGTATGGCCTGTGGGTGCGCGCGCAGAAGGATGCCTACGAGGTGATCGTCAGCGACAACTACATGTCGCCGCAGAACGAAGACGCGCCGCCGCCGCTGGCCGAACTGGGCCAGCGCTTCAAGCGTTACCACCTGCAGCGCGTGGAAGGCGGCTGGAAGGCCAACCTGGCCGGCACGTTCGGTGACACTAGCGTGAAGGGCGCGATCCGCATCGCGGAGTCCGTGTTCGGCGATGCGGCGAACGATCGCCTGCTGCTGGCGGAAGAGGATGTCGCCGTCGGCACGCGCCTGCGCGAGTACGGGCTGGATGGCACCTATCGTGGCCGCGACATCGGCGCGGACCTGTTCAAGGCACAAGCGGAGGGCATGGCGCTGGCGCAGTGCGCGGGCGGCGCCGGCTACTGGATCACCACCGATCAGTTCAAGGACCGCAGCGTGTTCCACGTGTTCGATCGCGCGACGCTGGCGTACAAGGGTGCATTCGCCGGCAACAAGACCGCGAACACCGACGGCGTATGGCTGGACCAGAGCGCCGACACGCGCTTCCCGCAGGGTGCGTTCTACGCCGTCGACGACGACCAGGCCGTGGCGGCGTTCGACTGGCGCGACATCGCCAAGGCCTTGTCGCTGCCGGAGTGCCGCGCCGAATGATGCGGGCAGGGGATGTGGGGATGAAGTGGGGGCTGGCCGTGCTGTTGCTGGGGACCTGCGCGACGACGCTCGCGCAGGAAGTGACGACACGCCAACCCGAACCGAATACGCGCGTACCGCAGGGCGTCGTACGCTACGCGCCGGGCGGGTTCCCCGACCGGATCGTGGCTTCGCCAGCGCAGGATGCCGCCACCGGCTTTTCGGTGGCGTGGCGCACCGGTGCCGTCGTCCGTTCGCCCCGGCTGGAAATCGTCGTCGCCGGTGATTCGCCCGACATGGGCGAGCCTCGGCGGATCAACGCGACGAGCATGCCGCTGAAGACCGAAAACGGCGAAGCCCACCACCATCGCGCGGATATCGACGGCCTGCAGCCGGACACGCTGTATGCGTGGCGCGTGCAGGGCGACCGCACCTGGAGCGCCTGGCACCACACCCGCACGGCCGCCGCTGCAGGCGCACCGCTGACGCTGCTGTACTTCGGCGATACCCAGAACAAGAACGTCAGCCTGACCACGCGGGTCGTGCGCGAAGCGATGCGGGCCGCGCCCGACGCACGCCTGGCGCTGTTCGCCGGAGACCTGGTCAGCGGCGGCGACGGCGAGGACGACACCGAGTGGGGCGAGTGGTTCGAGGCGAACGAAGTGCTGCCGACCTCGCTGGTGGTCGCGCCGGCAATAGGCAACCACGAATATTTCGAAGAGTTCGAGGACACGCCGCAGGAACGCCGCGTGCTGGGCGCCCACTGGCCGGTGACGTTCGCGCTGCCGGGTAACGGCGTGGCGCAGGCGAAGCGCACGACCTACTGGTTCGACTACCAGGACGTGCGCGTGGTGGTGATCGACGGTACGTCGGCACTGGATCTCGGGACAGCGAAGGCGCAGGCGAGATGGCTGGACGGCGTCCTTGCCAGCCATCCGAAGCGCTGGAGCATCGTGCTAACGCACCAGCCGTTCTTCTCCCCGCGAGAAGGCCGCGACAACGTGCTGCTGCGCCAGCACCTGCTGCCGGTGATCCGCAAGCGCAGGGTCGACCTCGTGCTGCAGGGCCATGACCACGTCTATGGTCGCCTGAATAACGAAGCGCCGACGCCGGTGTTCGTCGTGTCCGTCACCGGCGCCAAGCAGTACCGGCTCTCCGACGAGGCGCGCAAGACCATGCGGCCCGTCGCCGAGGATACCCAGCTCTTCCAGGTGCTGCGTTTCGACGGCCCGCGCCTGCGTTACGAAGCGCGCACGGCGACCGGCCGCCTCTACGATGCCTTCGAGCTTGTCGATGGCGGAACGGCGGGCAAGCAGCTCGTCGATCGCGTGGAAGGCCGCATTGAGGAGCGCACCTGCACCCGTGCCGAGACCCTGAAGGGCCGCGCCGACCGGTGCTGGGAATGACAACCGCCACCGACCGCACCAGGACTTCCCGCATGCGAAAGCGCACCACTCCTTTGCTGCTCGCGATGATGCTCGCCGTGTCGGCGGGCGCCGCGCTTGCACGCGAGGCGCACATCCGCCACCCGTTCCTCGCCCAGCAGCCGAAAGGGGCGCCCGAGGAGGTGCTGCTGGCCGTGGAGATTCCCGCCGGCAGCTTCACCAAGTACGAGATCAACGACGAAGGGCTGGTCTTCGTGGACCGGTTCCAGTCGATGCCGGTGGCGTATCCGGCCAACTACGGATCGATGCCGCGCACGCTGGCCGGCGACGGCGACCCGCTGGACGCCCTGGTGCTGACGCGCGAGCCGCTGCATCCGGGCGTGCTGGTGAAGTTCCGGCCGATCGGCGTGCTGCGCATGCTCGACGACGGCAAGCACGACGAGAAGATCATCGGCGTGCCCACCGACAAGGTCGACCCGACCTATGCCGGCATCCGCGACCTGGTCGACCTGCCGGAGATCGAGCGCCAGCGCATCGAAGCATTCTTCCGCATCTACAAGGACCTGCCGAAGGGGCGCAATCCGGTGCAGCTCAACGGCTACGGCGATGCGAAGGAAGCCAAAGCGCTGATCCAGGCGTCGTTGGAGCGCTTCACCACGCAGAAGCCGTAAGGCGAGGCGGGCGGCTGCAGGAAAGAAAAAGGCGAGCCGAGGCTCGCCTTTTTCGTGCAGCGTCCGCGGAGATCAGGCCGCCGCGGCCTGGCTGATGCGCGGACCTTCGCGCAGCGCCTTGCCCACCATGCCGACCAGCAGGTCGAGCTCTTCGCCGTCGATGGCGAAATGCGGGGTGAAACGCAGCGAATTGACACCGCCATGGATGACGTTCAGGCCCTGCTGGCGCAGCCACTCCTCGGTGGAGCCGGCGCCGTAGCACTTGAAGGCCGGCGACAGTTCGCACGAGAACAGCAGGCCGGTGCCCTGCACGTTGGTGATCAGGCCGCCGAGCTCCGCCTGCAGTTTCTGCAGCTTCTGCACCGCTTCGACACCGCGCTTGCGGATGTTCTCGCGTACCTGCGGGGTCAGCTGGGCCAGCGTGGCGCAGGCGACGTCGAGCGCGCGCGGGTTGGTCGTCATGGTGTTGCCGTACACGCCCTTGCGGTAAAGGCCGGCGGCGCGCTCGTTCACGGCGAGCACCGACAGCGGGTACTGCGCGGCGTTCAGCGCCTTGGAGTAGGTCTCCATGTCCGGCGCATCCAGGCCTTCGAAGCCCGGATAGTCGACGATGGACAGCACGCCATGGGCGCGCAGGCCGGCCTGGATCGAATCGACCAGGAACAGGCTGCCATGGCTGCGGGTCAGTTCGCGCGCGGCGGCATAGAACGCCGGCGGCACCGAGCGGCCCGGGTCGCCTTCGCCCATCACCGGCTCCAGGAACACGGCTTCGACGAACCAGCCCTTGGCCTCCGCATCGGCGAACGCCTGCTTCAGCGCGTCCACGTCGTACGGCGGGATGGCGATGACCGAATCCTCGCCGCGGTAGCTGGCCAGGTGCTGCTGGTAGGACTTGCGCGAGGAATCCGAATACAGCGCCGGGCGTTCGGTGCGGCCGTGGAAGCTGCCCTTCACCACGATGCGCTTGATGGTGCGGCCGGCGTGGCGGCCGTCCGGATCGGTCATCAGCTTGCTGTTGATGTCGGCAATGCGTGCGGCCAGGCCGACGGACTCGGAGCCGGAGTTCAGGCACAGGAACTTCGCGAACGGACAGCCGCCGCGGGTGTGGCCGATTTCCTTGCGCAGGGCGTGGTCGAAGCGCAGCTGCGACAGGCTGGGCGTCATGATGTTGGCCATCGCCTGCGGCCGCGCCATAGCGTCCAGCACGGCAGCGGGGGTGTGGCCGAAGCCGAGCATGCCGTAGCCGCCGGCGTCGTACAGCACCGCGCCTTTGAGGGTGACCACCCACGGGCCGCGCGCGGCCAGGGCGATGTAGGGGTTGATGGCGTCGTCGGCGTAGAAGTTGACGTAGCCGGACTGCACCGCGCGCAGCTGCTCGGCTTCGTCCAGGTCGAACAGTTCGGCGAACTCGTCCTTCAGCCGGGCATGTTCGGCCGCCGCGGCGTCGATGACGGCCGTCAGGTCCGGATGGGTCTTTGCCAGGCGCTCGATGGTGGCATCGTCCAGGCCGTGGGTCAGGCGTTCGCCCTGATGGGCGCGCAAGGGGGCAAGCGGGTCGGTCAGGGCCATGGCGGTCTCCGGCGGAAGCCTCAAACATCCCATTATCGGGATTAATTCGTCGCTTGGAAGTTGTGATATGCGCAGATTTGAGGGATATTTCGTCGAATCGACGAAACCGGCCGTGCAGAATGAAGCTGACCCGCGCTGACGAACAACTCCTCTCACTGCTGCGGGAGAACGCCCGCGCCTCCACGGCCCTCATCGCACGCCGGCTGGACCTGTCGCGGACCACGGTGCAGAGCCGCATCGACCGGCTTGAGCGCGAGGGCGTGATCAGCGGCTACACGGTCCGCCTGCACGACGAGTACGAACGGGGGACCATCCGCGCCCACATCATGATCACCGTGCTGCCCAAACAGATGACGTCGGTGGTGGCCGCGCTGCGGGCGATGCCGGAGTTGCGTTCCCTGCAGTCGGTCAGCGGAGCTTACGACCTGGTGGCGATCGGCGCGGTACCGACCGTCAGCGACATGGACGTGCTGACTGACCGGATCGGCGCCATTGACGGCGTTGGCCGGACCACCTCGTCCATCGTGCTGTCCACCAAGTTCGAACGCTAGCCGGGCAGGGGCGAGGGCCGCCTCACGTACAATGCACGCCCCCGCCAGGCGCGGCGCGATGCGCCGGCCGGCCCCAGGTTCTCCCCCGTGAAGAAGTCCGATTTCCATTTCGACCTGCCCGATGCGCTGATCGCGCAGGCGCCGTTGCCCGAGCGTTCCGCCAGCCGCCTGCTGGTGGTGCCCGCGGGCCAGGCGCCGTTCGCGGATCGCCATGTGCGCGACCTGCCCGAATGGCTCAAGGCCGGCGACCTGCTGGTGTTCAACGACACCCGGGTGATCCCGGCGCGGCTGTTCGGCCAGAAGGCCAGCGGCGGCCGGGTCGAGATCCTGATCGAGCGCCTGTTGCCGGACAACGCGGCGCGGGCACAGGTGGGGGCCAGCAAGTCGCCCAAGCCGGGCAGCCGCATCCAACTGGATGCCGGTGGCGAGGCGGAGGTGCTGGGCCGCGACGGCGAGTTCTACCAGTTGCGCTTCCATGTGCCGGACTCGCTGGAAAGCTGGCTGCTTTCCGCCGGACGCCTGCCGCTGCCGCCCTATATCCAGCGCGACCCCGGCAAGGACGACGACGAGCGCTACCAGACCGTGTTCGCACGCGAACTGGGTGCCGTCGCCGCGCCCACCGCCGGCCTGCATTTCGACGACGCATTGCTGGCGACGCTGCGCGACCGCGGCGTGGAATTCGGCCACGTCACCCTGCATGTGGGCGCGGGTACCTTCCAGCCGATGCGCGTGGACAATATCCATGAGCATCACATGCACAGCGAGTGGCTCAACGTGGGGCCGGCGCTGGTCGAACAGGTGCGGGCCGCGCGTGCGCGCGGCAGCCGCGTCATCGCCGTGGGCACCACGGTCGTGCGCGCGCTGGAATCGGCGATGCGGGAGGGCGAGCTGCAGCCGTTCGCCGGCGAGACCCGCATCTTCATCTTCCCCGGCTACCGCATCCGCAGCGTGGACGCGATGGTCACCAACTTCCACCTTCCGGAAAGCACGCTGCTGATGCTGGTCAGCGCGTTTGCCGGCAAGGCGCGCGTGTTCGCCGCCTACGAGCATGCGGTGCGCGAGCAGTACCGCTTCTTCTCCTATGGCGACGCGATGCTGCTGTTCCCGCAGGACGATGCCGCAAGGGAAGGGAAGCCGGATGCGCCTTGACTTCACGGCGCTGGGCGCGGCCGAAGCCTATCGCTGGCTGACCGCCACGGTCACGCCGCGGCCCATCGCCTGGGTTTCCACGCGCTCGGCCGAGGGGGTCGACAACCTGGCGCCCTTCAGTTTTTTCCAGGTGGTCTGCGATGCGCCGCCCACGCTGATGCTGTCGATCAGCCTGCGCGACGATGGCAGCCGGAAGGACACGCTGCGCAATGCGGAGCGCAGCGGCGAGCTGGTGATCCAGCTGGTATCGCAGGCACAGGCCGAAGCGATGAATGCGAGCTCGGCCATGCTGCCGCGCGATGCCAGCGAATTCGTGCAGGCCGGCATTGCCGGCGTCCCGGCGGAACGCGTTGCGGCGCTGCGTGTGGTGGGTGCGCCGGTGGCCTACGAATGCCGCGTCGCCGACATCATGCCGTATCCGGCCGGGCAGCCTCGCCACCATCTGGTGTTCGCGGAGGTGCTGATGGCGCACGTCGACGACGCCGTGCTGGCCGATCCGCGCCATGTCGACCCGGCATTGCTGGATCTGGTCGGGCGCTTGGGCGGCAGCCTGTATGCCACCACCCGCGACACCTTCAGCATGACCCGGCCGCGCTGAGTGCGCGCCCCCACTCCATCCGACGCACGAACAAGCAGATCGCCATGTCCCGAATGAGTTTCCAGAAGCTGGGCCAGGATGGCACCGCGCGACGCGGCCGCCTGACCTTCCCGCGCGGCACCATCGAGACGCCGGCGTTCATGCCCGTGGGCACGTACGGCTCGGTGAAGGGCATCCTGCCCGAGCACATCAAGGACCTCGGCGCGGAGATCATCCTCGGCAACACCTTCCACCTGTACCTGCGGCCCGGCCTGAAGGTGATGGAGGCGCATGGCGGCCTGCATGGTTTCGCGCGCTGGGACAAGCCCATCCTGACCGACTCGGGCGGATTCCAGGTGTTCTCGCTGGCGCACCGCCGCAAGATCACCGAGGGCGGCGTGACCTTCGCTTCGCCGGTGGACGGCAGCAAGGTGTTCCTGGGGCCCGAGGAAAGCATGCACATCCAGCGCGTGCTGGGCTCGGACATCGTGATGATCTTCGACGAATGCCCACCGGTGAACGTCGATGGCAAGCCGGTGGATCCGCGCGTGGTGGAACGCTCCATGGAGCTCTCGCTGCGCTGGGCCGAGCGCTCCAAACGCGCACACGAGGGCAACGACGCCGCCCTGTTCGGGATCGTGCAGGGCGGGGTGCACCCTGAGCTGCGCTCGCGCTCGGCGGAAGGACTGAAGGCGATCGGCTTCGACGGCTACGCGATCGGCGGCCTGGCGGTGGGCGAAACCGAGGACGAGCGCAACGCGATGCTCGACCATGTGCATCCGCTGCTGCCGGAGGACCGGCCGCGCTACCTGATGGGCGTGGGCCGACCGGAGGACCTGGTGGAAGCGGTGGCGCGCGGGGTGGACATGTTCGATTGCGTCATGCCCACCCGCAATGCGCGCAACGGCCACTATTTCACCTCGTCAGGCACGGTACGCATCCGCAATGCCAAGTACGAGCACGACCTGCAGCCCATCGAGCCCGGATGCGGCTGCTATGCCTGCCGCAACGGCTTCACCCGCAGCTACCTGCGCCACCTGGACCGCTGCAACGAGATGCTGGCGCCCATGCTGGGCACGCTGCACAACCTCTGGTACTACCAGCAGGTCATGGCCGGCATGCGCGCGGCCATCGAGCAGGGGCGGTTCCTGGACTTCCGTGCCGGGTTCTATGCGGCCCGCGGGATGGCCGTTCCCCCGCTGCAGGGGAGTTGACCGGCACGGTACCGGGAACCATCCCGCGGCGGTGCGGTCTCTTCCGGTTCGGGGCCGGGGATGGCCCGGACGGGGATGGGCCCCGCGTGGCATAATCCCCGGCTGCTTTTCAATTCTGAATGGATAAGTCCATGAATCTGCTTGATTTCTTCATCGCTCCCGCGTTCGCGCAGGCGGCACCCGCGGCCCAGCAGGGCATGGGGGGCTTCGGCCTGCTGATGCCGATCGCCCTGATCGCCATCATGTACTTCCTGATGATCCGTCCGCAGATGAAGCGCGCCAAGGAACACCGCGCCATGCTGGACAAGCTGTCCAAGGGCGACGAAGTCATCACCTCCGGCGGCATCGCCGGCGTGGTCACCGACATCGGCGACAACTTCATCACCGTCGAAGTGGCCGACAACGTGCGCCTGCGCGTGCAGAAGGCCGCCGTGGGCAACGTGCTGCCGAAAGGCACGCTGAAGTCCGCCTGATCCCATCCCCGTAACCTCTGCTGAGCGCATGCCCGCACGGGCGTGCGCGGGTCGCCCCGATGCTTGAATTCCCGCGCTGGAAATATGTCCTGATCCTCGTCGTCGTGCTGGCCAGCGCACTGTATGCGCTGCCCAACATCTACCCGCAGGATCCTTCCGTACAGATCACCGCCAACCGCGGCTTCGCCATCGACGCCGCCCTGCGCGGCCGTGTCGACGCGGCGCTGAAGTCCGCCGGCGTGCAGGCCAAGGAAGTGGACACGGAGACCGGCAGCATGCTGGTGCGCCTGCCCAGCCTGGATGCGCAGACCAAGGCCAACGACGCGCTGCGGCAGGCACTGGGCGAGGACTACCTGGTGGCGCTGAACCTGGCGTCGACCGTGCCGGACTGGCTGGGCAACGTGGGCGCACGCCCGATGGTGCAGGGCCTGGACCTGCAGGGCGGCGTGCACTTCGTGCTGCAGGTCGACCAGAAGGCGGCGCTGGACAAGCGCGTGGAATCCTACGTGGAAGACACCCGCGTCACCCTGCGCGACAAGCGCATCAAGTACCAGTCGGTGGAGCGTCGTCCGAACAACACCATCGTGGTGACGCTGGCCGAAGGCGAGGACCTGCAGGCCGCGCAGAAGGCGCTGGCGGAAACGCTGAGCTCGCGCAGCAACAACGCCACCGCGCTGACGGGCGGCACCAGCCTGACCTACCAGGCGCTCGGCAACGTGATCACCATCGGCCTGCCCGAGAGCGAGCTTGAGCAGATCGCCGGCGATGCGATCGAGCAGAACCTCACCACGCTGCGCAACCGCGTCAACGAGATCGGCGTGTCAGAACCCATCATCCAGCGCCAGGGCAACGACCGCGTGGTCGTGCAGCTGCCGGGCGTCCAGGACACGGCCGAGGCCAAGCGCCTGATCGGTGCCACCGCGACGCTGGAGTTCCGCGCCGTGGTGGAAGGCAATGCCGCCGATGCGGTGGCCAGCGGGAACATTCCGCCGGAAGCCAAGGTGTTCTACCTGCGTGACCCCGGCATGGACGGCAAGCCGGTGCCGGTGCTGCTCAACAAGCGCGTGCTGGCCTCCGGCGACGAGATGGTCAACGCGCGCGTCGGCGTGGACCAGAACGGCCTGCCCGCCGTGGACGTCACCCTCAACAACATCGCCGGCCAGCGCATGTTCGACTACACCAGCGCCAACGTCGGCAAGCTGATGTCGGTGGTGTACATCGAGCGCGTGCCGCAGGTGACGGTGGTGGACGGCAAGGAAATCCGCACCGTGCGCGTGCGCGAGGAAGCCCTGTCGCCGACCCGCATCGCGGGCGTGTTCGGCAAGAACTTCCAGACCACCGGCCTGGAGAAGACCGAGGCCGACAACCTGGCCAAGCTGCTGCGCGCCGGTTCGCTGGCCGCGCCGATGGACTTCATCGAAGAGCGCGTGGTCGGCCCCAGCCTGGGCGCCGAGAACGTCAAGCGCGGTACGCAGGCGGTGATGTATTCCTTCCTGTTCGCGCTCGCGTTCTTCCTGGTCTACTACCGCATGTTCGGCCTGATCACCTGCATCGCGCTGCTGCTGAACCTGGTGATGGTGGTGTCGGTGATGTCGCTGTTCACCGCCACCATGACCTTGCCCGGCTTCGCCGGCCTGGCGCTGACCATCGGCATGTCGGTGGACGCCAACGTGCTGATCAACGAACGCATACGCGAAGAGCTGCGCGCGGGGGTGCCGCCCCAGGCGGCCATCGCCACCGGCTACGACAAGGCGTCGGGCACCATCTTCGACTCCAACATGACGGCATTGCTGGCCGGTGTGGCGCTGTACGCGTTCGGCACGGGCCCGCTGAAGGGTTTCGCGGTGACCATGGTCATCGGCATCCTGACCTCGGTGTTCACTGCAGTCACCGTTTCGCGCGGCATCGCCACCCTGATCTACGGTGGCCGTCGCAAGTTGAAGTCCCTGGCCATCTGACGGGAGAGACAGACATGAGCCTTTTCCCGTTGCAACTGATCCCCAGCAACACCAACTTCAACTTCATGCGCGTGCGCTGGGTGTCGATCGCGATCGCGGTCGCGCTGACGCTGGCGGCGATCGGCGCCATTGCCGTGAAGAAGTTCAACTTCGCGCTGGATTTCACCGGCGGCACGGTGGTCGAACTGCGCTTCGAGACGCCGCCAGACGTGGATGGCGTGCGCGAGCGGCTGCAAGCCGCCGGCTACGGCAGCGCGCAGGTGCAGACCTTCGGTACCGGCAGTGACCTGCTGGTGCGCCTGCAGCCGCGCGAGGACGCAGGCACCGCCGTGGGCGCCGCAGGCGCCGAAGCCAGCAACCGTACCGCCGAGGATGTCGTGCGCCTGGCCTCCACGGAAGGCAACAAGGCCAAGGTGATGCGCAGCGAGTTCGTCGGCCCGCAGGTCGGCAAGGAACTGGCGTTGAACGGCTTGTATACGCTGCTGTTCGTGGTGGTGGGCTTCCTGATCTACATCGGCTTCCGCTTCGAATGGAAGTTCGCGATTTCGGCCATCGTCACGACCCTGGCGGACGTGCTGATCGTGGCGGGTTTCTTCGCCTTCTCCGGCATCGAGTTCGACCTGACCATCCTGGCCGGCCTGCTGTCGGTGATGGGCTTCTCGATCAACGACAAGATCGTGGTCTTCGACCGCGTGCGCGAGAATTTCCGCAACCTGCGTGCCGAGCCGATGGAGATCCTCAACCGCTCGATCAACCAGACGCTGTCGCGCACCATCATCACGTCGTTCGTGGCGTTCCTGACCGTGCTGGCGCTGTACCTGTACGGCGGCGGTTCGCTGGAAGGCATGGCGCTGTCGCAGATGATCGGCATCGTGCTGGGCACCATCTCCTCGATCTTCGTGGCGTGCCCGCTGCTGACCATCGGCTTCCTGGCCGTCAGCAAGCAGGACCTGATGCCCAAGGCCAAGGACGAGGCGGCGCTGGCGCGTCGCCCGTAAGCAGGCCGGTCATCGGTAAAGAGAAAGGCCGCGCATTGCGCGGCCTTTTTCTTGGGCGGCTTTCGTTCCGGTAAGGGAGCGACGCAAGTCGCGACGGCAATGGTGGCGTCATTGCAAAGGCATTGACGCTACGATCGCCTTGGTCTCAAAGGATGTTGTCGGTGCATTGGACGCGTCAGGTCCGACGTCGCGACTTGCGTCGCTCCCACGCCCGGCATCCCGTGCCACATGCCCTGGCTCAGCCGTTGAACGCGGCCGCGTAGCCCGACGCGACGATGCTCTTCTGCAATGCCTCGGCGACCTTGAGGTTCCCGGCCACGATCTGGCGCGGCAGGGCGGTACGGCCATCGATGCGGGTCAGCGCAGCGCCGCGGAAGTCGCAGACCTTGCCACCCGCCTCGCGCACCAGCAGCACGCCGGCGGCGATGTCCCAGTCCTTCACACCGGCTTCGAAGTACGCGTCCGAACGGCCGCAGGCCACGTAGGCCAGGTCGAGCGCGGCCGAACCGGTACGGCGGATGTCCTCGGCATGCACCAGCAGTTCGCGCACGCATTCCAGTTGCGCGCCGGCACGGGCGCGCTCGCGCGGGGGGAAGCCGGTGGTGATGACGGTGCCGACCAGGTCCTTGCGCTCGGCCACGCGGATGCGGCGCTCGTTGAGCTGCGCGCCGGCGCCGCGGCTGGCGGTGAACAGGTCGTTGCGCAGCGGGTCGAAGATCACCGCGTCGGTGGGCTCGCCGTTGTCCACCAGCGCGATGGACACGCAGTAGTGGGGGAAGCCGCGCAGGTAGTTGCTGGTGCCGTCCAGCGGGTCGATCACGAAGGTGTAGCGGCCGTTGATCTGGGCACCGCTTTCCTCGCCGACGAACCCGTAATCGGGGTAGGCGCGGCGCAATTCCTTGATGATGACCTTCTCGGCGTCCGAGTCGACTTCGCTGGCATAGTCCATCCGCTCCTTCTGCACCACGTTCAGCGCGTCCAGCTTGTTGATGCTGCGCAACAGCACGTTGCCTGCCAGGCGGGCAGCCTTGACCATGACGGTGACGACGGGCTTCTGCATGCGAACGGACCTCGGACAGGCGTAGGGTGGGGCGAACAAGTGGAAAAGAGCAGCACGGCGCAGAGGCCGGCCCGCGCAGTTTACCATTTACCCCCATGAATACGCCTGATTCCCCCCTGATTCCCTCGTTCGCGCCCGTGGCGGCGCGCCTGCGCATCGTCCTGGTCGGCACCCAGCACCCGGGCAACATCGGCGCCGCCGCGCGCGCGCTGAAGACCATGGGGCTGTCCCGGCTGGTGCTGGTGGCGCCGGAAGACTACCCGGCCGAGGAAGCCTTCCGCCGCGCAGCCGGTGCCGACGACCTGCTGGGTGATGCGCAGGTGGTGGCGACCCTGGCGGACGCGGTATCCGACTGCCACTTCGTGATGGGCTGCACCGCCCGCAGCCGGCGCGTGGCGCTGGAAGAACATGCACCACGCCAGGCCGGCGAACGGGCGGTCCATGCCGCCGCGCAGGGTGGGGAAGTCGCGCTGGTGTTCGGCCGTGAACGCACGGGACTCACCAACGAGGAACTGCAGCTCTGCCACGCCGCCGTGCATATCCCGGCCAACCCGGACTACAGCTCGCTCAACCTTGCCGCCGCCGTGCAGGTGCTGGCCTACGAACTGCGGCTGGCGCTGCTGGCGCTTCAGCAGGCGCCTGTCCCCGAGGCGCCACACCCTGACGAGGCGCCCGCCAGCCATGAACACCTCGAAGGCTTCTTCGCGCAGCTTGGCGACACGCTCGACGCGATCGACTTCCACAAGGGCCGCACGCCCGACTCCGCCATGCGCAAACTGCGCCGGCTGTACCTGCGCGCGAACCTGAACGAGCAGGAGGTGCGCCTGCTGCGGGGCATCCTGGCCGACGCACAGCGCATGGCCCGGCTGGCGCGTGGTCCGGCAGCCTGAATCACTGTCCCCGAATCACGTTTTCCGATAGTCTGCCGGCATTGTTTCGGGGGCCTAGATCGTTGCGTACAACCTGGATCAGCTTGGCGCTGGCCCTGATCGGCGCGGCCATGTTTCCCGCCAGCATCGCCCCCGCCAATGCCGCGGGCGATGGTCAGGTCCTGGTGCTGGGACGCATCAGCGACGACCCCAAGGCGCACTACGAACAGCTCAAGCCGCTGCTGGACTACGTGGTCCCGCGCATGCGCGATGTCGGCATCACCGAAGGCCGCATCCTGATGGCGCGTGATGCGCAGCAGATGAACAGCTATCTGCGCCGCGGCCGCGTGGACTGGGTCACCGAGACCGCCGGTACCGGCATGCGGCTGCAGGAACGCGCCGGGGCCCGCCCGCTGCTGCTGACCGAGCGCGGCGGCGTCAGCCGCTACCATGGCGTGTTCTTCGTGCGGCGCGACAGCGGCCTGGAACGGCTGGAAGACCTCAAGGGCCGTACGGTCGCCTTCCAGAACACCGCTTCCACCAGTGCCTACTTCGCTCCTTCCGTGGCGTTGCTGGATGCCGGCCAGCGCCTGGAGATCCTGCTGTCGCCGATGGATCGCCCGGCACAGGACTCGGTCGGCTACGTGTTCGCGCGTTCCGAGCTGAACATCGCCGCGTGGGTGCACAAGCGCCTGGTCGATGCCGGCGTGGTCAGCAACCTGGACTGGGACGACGTTCGCCGGATGCCGCCCTCCTTCCGGCGCGATTTCCGCGTGATCCACGAAACCCAGGATTTCCCCCGCGCGCTGGAGATGGTGCGCGGCGACCTGGATCCCCGGGTCGAGGCACGCCTGCGCGAAGTCCTGCTGGAGGCTGCCAGCGACCCCGCGGCGCGCGAAGCCTTGAACACCTTCTTCCGCACCACCCGTTTCCTGCCGGTGGACCCCGTGTCGCAGCAGGCGCTCGACCAACTGCGCCGGGGCGTCACCCGCGTGCGCGAGCAGGTCGAATGAAGCCCCTGCGTTTCGGCCTGCAGGCACGCTTCCTGGTCGCGATGGCGATCATGCTGGCCGTGGTCATCGCCTTGCTGGCCACGCTGCTGCACAGGCAGAAGGTGATGCAGGCGGAGGTGGCGGAACTGGGCCGCGACGCCATGCACGGCATGGTCGAGGACAGCCTGCGCCGCCACGGCGAAGCCACGGTGGACCAGCTGGCCGATGCGCTGGCCAATCCGCTGTACTACTTCGACCTGGACGCGATGGGCAGCATCGTCCGTTCCGCCCAGAAAGAGCCCGACGTCAGCTACATCCTGGTGTACGACCCGCAGGGCCGCATCATCCACGACGGCAGTGCCGACATCGCGGTCTATGGCCAGCCGATGACCGATCCGCTGGCCTACGAGGCCATCAATGCGCAGCGGATGCACACGCAGTGGTCGGAACAGATCGTGGACGTGTCCGAGCCGATCATGGTCGGCTCGCAGCGCATCGGCGGGGTACGCGTGGGGTATTCGGTCGCTTCGGTGCGCGCCTACGAAGACAAGGCCATCAACGCCGCGCGTGAACGCCTGAACGAACTGGGCGCGCGCCACCTGGGCTGGGTGGCGCTGCTGCTGCTGGCACTGGTGGGGGCCTGCGTGGCCATCATCCTGTACGTGCAGCGCACGCTGGTGCGTCCGGTCCGCCAGCTTGCACAGGCGGCGCACGCCATCGAAGTGGGCAACTACAACGCCGAACGCCTGGTCAGTGCGCGCCAGGACGAAGTCGGCGAATTGGTGCGTGCGTTCGGCACGATGAGCGACAGCATCGCGCGGCACGACCGCGACGTGCGCCGCATGGCGTATACCGATTCGCTGACCGGCCTGACCAATCGTCTGGCCTTCCGCGAAAGCCTGGACCACCGCCTGATGATGCTGCGCGGCGCCGGCCGCCAGCTGGCGCTGCTGTTCGCCGACATCGACGACTTCAAGCGCGTCAACGACACGCTGGGCCACGAGGCCGGCGACGAAGTGCTGCAGCAGTTCGCGCACCGCATCCGCGATGCGGTGGAACTGATGGGTGGGGACGACGCGTTGCTGGCGCGCTTCGGCGGCGACGAGTTCGTCATCCTGATCCAGGACGGCGACGTGCGCAGCAGTGCGACGCGCCTGGCCGAGAAGCTGGTGGCGGAACTGGGGCGGCCGATCGTGGTGCAGGACCGCCAGGTGTTCCTGGGGACGTCCATCGGCATCACCCTGTTCCCCGAGGACGCATCCGGCGCCACCGCGCTGATGAAGAATGGCGACATCGCCATGTACCAGGCCAAGGTGGCCGGCAAGAACTGCTACCGCTTCTACAGCCGCGCGATGGACCAGGCGGTGGAGCGTCGCGTACGCATGGAACAGGAGCTGCGCGGCGCGTGGGAACGCGGCGAACTGAGCCTGCTGTACCAGCCGGTGTTCCGCCTGGCCGACAGCAAGATCATCGGCGCCGAGGCGCTGCTGCGCTGGCAGCATCCGGAACTGGGCATGGTGGCGCCATCGGTGTTCATCGACGTGGCCGAGCAGAGCGGGCTGATCGAAACCATCGGCCCCCGCGTGCTGCGCGCCGCCTGCGCCGCCGCCGCCCGCTGGAGCACCGATCGCGACGCGCTTGACCAGTTGTTCGTGTCGGTCAACGTGTCGCCGCGCCAGCTGCGCAGCGGCGACCTGCCGGACGTGGTGGCCGAATGCCTGCGCGATACCGGCCTGGCCGCCTCGCGCCTGCACCTGGAACTGACCGAGACCGCGGTGATCAGCGACGAAGCGCATGCCAGTGCGCTGCTGGCCACGCTGCACCGCACTGGCGTGAAGGTGTGGCTGGACGATTTCGGCACCGGCTTCTCAGGCCTGAGCCACCTGCGCCGCGTGCCGGTGGATGGCGTGAAGATCGACCGCAGCTTCATCGCCGACATGCTGCGTGATCCCGACGACCTGGCACTGACCACGGCCATCATCGCGATGGCGCACTCGCTGGGCATCACGGTGGTGGCGGAAGGCGTCGAGAAGGAAGGCCAGTTCAACCTGCTGCGCGAGCGTGGCTGCGACCTGGCACAGGGCTACTGGCTGGGTTACCCCGTCACCGCCGCCGAGTTCGCGCAGCTGGTGACCTGAAGCGGTTCCCTTGTGGGAGCGACGTAAGTCGCGACCGTGCGGCCGAAGAGCAAAGATGCGTTGCCGGATGAGCCGGGCTTCCGCCGCATTGCCTCCGTCACCGCTGCTCAAAGGTCTTTCATTCTTTCGGTCGCGACTCACGTCGCTCCTACAGGAGCCCGACTGCTCAGAACCAGCGCGCGAACAGCTGCGTCAGCGATTCGACCAGGTTGCCTGACAGGAAGCCGAACACGACGATGGCGATGCCGCCTGAGATCCATGCGACCAGCAGCAGTGCACCATCGCGCTCCAGCAGCGCCAAAGCGAACAGCAGCAGCAGGATGCCGAACACGTAGTTGGTGAAGGGGATCGGCAGCGCCAGCAGCAGGCCCAGCAGGATCAGCAGCAGGCCGGTGAAGCTGAGCGCGATGCGGTTGTCCAGGAAGGCCGCCATGCGCGGGCGCACCAGTTTCTCCAGCCGGCGCAACCACGGCGCCATGCGCTGCCGGAAGCGCATCATCGAGCTGCGGTGCGGGCCACGGCGGGCCAGGAACCGCGGCAGCCACAGCTTGCGCATCCCCAGCAGCAATTGCGCGCCGACCAGGATCACCATCGGGCCACCGATCGCGCCACCGACGCCCGGCACCGGGATGAAGGCCGGCAGTACGCCCAGGAACAACAGCATGCCGAAGGCGGCAGGGCCGAAGTCCTTCAGCAGGTCGCCCAGGCGCAGCACGTCGTCGGGATTGCCGGTGGCGAAGCCATCGAGCAGGGCGACCGTGCTCGTGTGGGTGGTTGCGTCGGCGGTCATGTCAGACGGCCAGGTCTTCGCCGTCGGTTTCCGGCAGTTTGTGCAGCAGCAGCTTGTCGATGCGCGCACCGTCCAGGTCCACGACCTCGAAACGCCAGCCCGCCCACTCCAGCCGCTCGCCGACGTGCGGGATGCGGCCGAAGCGTTCGATCATCATGCCGGCCAGCGTGTTGTACTCGTCGTCGTCGGGCAGCGTCACGCCCCCCAGCAGTTCGCGCAGGTCGTCATTGGGCAGGGAGCCATCCACCAGCAGCGAGCCGTCGTCGCGCACCACCACCAGCGGGGCATCCTCGGTGTTCTCGCTGGCCTGCAGGCGGCCGATCACCGCGCCCATCAGGTCGCTCAGCGTCACCAGGCCCTGGATCTCGCCGTACTCGTCCACGACCAGCGCCAGCGACTGCTGCTCCTCGCGGAAGATCTCCAGCAGCTTCATGGCGTGGGTGGATTCGGACACGAACAACGGTTCGCGAAGGCCGCGAAAGATTTCCGGCGACGGGTCGGCGAAGCGGTCCAGCAGCGTCTTCACCTCCAGCACGCCGACCACGTCCTGGTCGCTGCCGCGGTAGACCGGGAAGCGCGAGAACTGGGATTCGCGCATGGTTTCCAGGTTCTCGGCATATTCCGCCGCCACGTCCAGCCAGACGATCTTCTTGCGTGGCGTCATCAGGCTGTCCGCGGTGCGGTCGCCCAGCCGCAGCACGCGGTTCATCATGTTGCGCTCGTCGACGTCGATGACGCCCTGCTCGTGGCTTTCGGTCACCAGCATGCGGATCTCTTCTTCCGTCACCGCATTGCGGTTGTCGTCGCGGATGCCCAGCATGCGCAGCACGGCGCGATTGATGGCGCCCAGCACGAACACCACCGGCCGCGCGATGCGCGACAGCCAGTCCAGCGGGATGGCCACGGCCGACGCGATCACTTCGGCGTTGGTCAACGCCAGGCGCTTGGGGATCAGTTCGCCGAAGATTACCTGCGAGGCCGTGATCAGCGCCACGGCGGAACCGATGCCGATGGGCGCGGTGTAGCGCTGCGCGTCCGGCCAGATGCCCGCCAGCCAGTCGGCAATCATCGCGCCAATCGCGTCGCCACCGAACACGCCGGCCAGCACGCCGATCAGGGTGATGCCCACCTGGACGGTGGACAGCAGGTTGTCGGGGTGTTCGGCCAGCGCAAGCGCGGTGCGTGCGCCGCGGCTTTCCTGCGCCATCTGTTTCAGTTTCAGTTTCCGCGACGTCATCAGCGCCATCTCCGACAGGGCGAAGAAGGCGTTCAGGACAATCAGGAATGCGACGATCAGCAGCTCAAGCACGGCCGCCTCCGTTCAGGGCGGGGAGGGCCGGCGGGGCGGGCGGAGTCTGTCGCGGGGGACAGTGGGGGGAAGTAGGGTCGTCGTCCATAGGGTGCACCCGTCGGGCGCGGGGCGAGTTTAGCAAACAGGCGGCGGGCGGACGCGTGAAGCTGAACAAGACATTTGGCCAGGGCGGCCGTGCCGGCGTACCCCGGAGGGCGGGCAGACTGTCCGTGGGCGTCATGAAACCGTCATAATTCCGCCCCTGAAGCCGTCCATCCCGTGACGGTGGGACCGCCCGATGTTCTCCCTCCAGACGATCTTCGGCTCCGGCCAGCAGTTCTACACGCTGTTGGACGAGGCCGCCCAAGCCGCCCACGACAGTACCAAGGCCCTGCACACCATGATGAAGGCCACCGACCGCCAGCCGGCGCTGGATGCCTTCAAGCTGGCGCGCCTGCGCGAGCGCGCGGCCTCGGACAAGATCGGCAAGGCGCTGGTGGACAGCTTCATCACGCCGATCGAACGCGAGGACATCGAGGCGCTGGGCTCGGCGCTCTACAAGATCCCCAAGCAGGTCGAGAAGTTCGCCGACCGCTACTCGCTGGCCCTACAGCACCTGGACGGCATCGACTTCGCGCCGCGCGCGGCGATGCTTGAACAGGCCGCCAGCGTGGTGGTCGACATGGTCCACGAAATCAAGAAGATGAACATCGACCGCATGACCTCGCTCAACGAGAAGCTGCGGGCGATCGAGAACGAGGCCGACCGGCTGATGCTGGAGCTGTACCGCGACATCTATTCCGGCCGGCTGGACCACCTGCAGATGTTCCTGTTGAAGGAGTTCTTCGAGATCCTGGAAAAAGCCATCGACCGCTGCCGCGAAGCCGGCGTGGTGGCGTACCAGATCGTCCTCAAGAACAGCTGACGGATCCCCATCATGCTTACTCTCGTGCTGGTGGTGATCCTGGCCGCGCTCGTCTTCGAGTTCATCAACGGCTTCCACGACACCGCCAACTCCATCGCCACTGTCGTCGCCACCAAGGTGCTGTCGCCGGGCCAGGCGGTGATGCTGGCCGCCGGCATGAACCTGATCGGTGCGCTGATGGGTACGGCCGTGGCCAAGACGATTGCGTCCGGCCTGGTGAACACCGAGGTGGTGCAGGTGACGTCGCAGGTCATCCTGTGCGCGCTGCTGGGCGGCATCGTGTGGAACCTGATCACCTGGTGGAAGGGCCTGCCGTCATCGTCGTCGCATGCGCTGATCGGTGGCCTGTGCGGTGCCGCGCTCGCGGCCGCCCACAACGACTGGGGTGCGCTGATCTGGTCGGAGACGCTGGGCGACTGGACCAAGAACAAGGGCATCCTGTGGAAGGTGGTGCTGCCCATGATCACCTCGCCGATCGCGGGCTTCCTGCTCGGCATCCTGGTGATGGTGGCGCTGTGGGGCCTGATCGCGCTGCTGGCGCGCGCCGGCGGCTGGCTGGGCCGGCTGGCGCGTCCGCATTTCGTCAACAAGTTCTTCGGCAAGGCGCAGATCCTGTCCGCGGCCTACATGGGCTACGCGCACGGCCACAACGATGCGCAGAAGACGATGGGCATCATCGCGCTGACGCTGTTCGGCGCCGAGGCCTCCGGTGCGCTGGACGATCTGCCAACGTGGCTGGCCTTCCTGCATCCGGGCAGCGCCGGCGAGCAGGACATCGCCACCTGGATCGTCATCACCTGCGCGATCGTGATGGCCCTGGGCACGGCGTCGGGCGGCTGGAAGATCATCAAGACCCTGGGCCACAAGATGGTCAAGCTGCATCCCATCAACGGCTTCGCCGCCGAAACCAGTTCGGCCACCATCCTGACGGTGGCCGCGCATTTCGGCATGCCGGTCTCCACCACGCACAGCATCTCCACCGCCATCATGGGCGTGGGCTTCGCCAAGAACCCGCGTGCGCTGAAGTTCAGCGTGATCGAACGCATCCTGTGGGCGTGGATCCTGACCATTCCCGCGGCCGGCGGCATCGCCTACGGGCTGCTGCGGTTGCTGGAGGCGCTGGGCTGGGCTTGAGGGCCGTGATTCGTGATTGGTGATCGGCAGAAGCAAAGCAAGAAAGGGCGGGTCATGGACCCGCCCTTTCTGCGTCTTCATTGTGGATTTTCGCGACCGGCGACAGTTCCGCTCTGACGAATCACCAATCACGCATCACCAATCACGGCGTCAAAGCAGGTCGCCTTCCGCCGAAAGGGCGCGCTCCATGCTGTCGCCCAGGCCGCCGATTTCCAGCACCAGCCGATCCACTTCGGCAGGCGTGAGGCTTTCGTAGGGACGGTTCTCGCACAGCTGCAGGTACGGCACGCCGTCCAGCTCGCCGATGGCCAGGTAGCCCACGCTGCTCTGCCAGTTGAACGACAGGGCGCGGCGGGCGTCGATGCCGGTGATCGGTGCGATGACGGTGCTCACGCGCAGGTAGCCGCGCTCGTCGTCGTTGCCCAGTTCGGACAGGAAGATCGACTGGTGGCGCTTGCCGTTGCCCAGCGACAGTTCCACGCAGGCGACGTACGGATCGTGCATGGTCACCTTGTAACCCGAAGAATGCAGGTGTCCACGGATCTGTTCGAAGTTCTGCATCGTGTGCTCCTGTGTTGCGGTTGCCGCTATCCTAGTCCGCAATGAGCGCGAAGTCTCCCGAAGACCGCATCCTGGCCGCGATCCGCGCGATTCCTCGCGGGCAGGTGGCCGGGTATGGCGAAGTCGCGCATCGCGCCGGCCTGCCGGGGCGCGCGCGACTGGCCGCGCGCATCCTGAGCCAGAACGCCGACCCGGCACTGCCCTGGCACCGGGTCCTGCGCTCGGATGGACGCATCGCGTTCCCGGAAGGATCAAAGGCCTTCCGCGAGCAGAGCCAGCGGCTGCGTGCGGAGGGCGTCGCGGTGGTCAACGGCCGGGTGAAGCGCACGCGCAGGGAAGATGACCTGGACGCCGCGTTGTGGGGCCCCGGCAACCGTTAACGCGTCACCGGTATCATGCAACGCAGTTGCCACGAGGATGCCCATGTTCCCCCGACTTCTCCCCGTCACCAAAGCATTGCTGATCGCCAATGGCGTCATCTACCTGCTTCAGCTGCTCATGGGCGGTGTGCTTGAGCAGTGGCTGGCGCTGTGGCCGGTGGGTTACGGCTTCATGCCCTGGCAGGTGTTGAGCTACGGCTTCCTGCACGATCCCTCGGGCCTGACCCATCTGCTGTTCAATATGCTGGCGTTGTACATGTTCGGCTCGCCGCTCGAGCAGACCTGGGGCCAGAAGCGGTTCCTCACCTACTTCCTCGTCTGCGTGGCAGGCGCGGGCCTGCTGCAACTGGGCGTGGGCTGGTGGACGGTCTGGAACGGTGGCATGCCATACAAGACGGTCGGCGCGTCGGGGGGCGTGTTCGGCCTGCTGCTCGCCTACGGCATGCTGTTCCCCAACCAGCGCATGATCGTGTTCCCGTTGCCGATGGAAATCCGCGCGCGTACGCTGGTGATCTTCTATGCCGCCATCACGCTGCTGATGGGCTTCACCGGCCTGCAGCCGGGGGTTGCCCACTTCGCGCACCTGGGCGGCATGCTGTTCGGCTGGTTGCTGATCCGTTACTGGCGCGGGCAACCGCCTTTCGGCAAGCGCAGGCCACCGCCGCCGCGCATGCGCATCGTGAAGTGATGCGCTGGATGATGGAATGAAAAACGGCGCGGTTTCCCGCGCCGTTTTCGTTTGACCGGCGGTTGCAACCGAAGTAGCAACCGTGGTGGGTCATCAGCGCCAGATCCTGATCTGCGCCGCTTCCTGCGCCTGCATCGGCTGGCCGGGCTTGCAGGTGAACGCCTGCGCGAACGACGGCTGCTGCACCAGCGGACCGTTGGCGCGCCACTGGCCGGGGGCATGCACGTCGACGGCGGCACGCTGCGCGCTCTCGGTTTCCGACAGGTGCTGCGCCCACAGCGTGGCCCAGGCCTTGTAGAACGACTGCTTCGCCGCCGCGTTGGCCTGCGGCTGCGCGGTGGTGAAGGCGTCCCATGCCAGCTCGACGCCGGCGAGGTCGGCGATGTTCTCGTCCTGGGTCAGTTTGCCGTTGACCTTGACGTTCTTCAGGCCGGGGTACGCGTAGCCGTCGTACTGCGTGGCGACCTTGGCGGCGACGCCGTTCCAGGCGGCGACGTCGGCGGGCGTCCACCAGTCGCGCAGCTGGCCCTTGGCATCGACCATGCGGCCCTTGCTGTCGAAGCCGCGGCTGAGTTCGTGGCCCACCAGCGCACCGTAGGCGCCGTACAGCACGGCAGGCGGTTGCTTGGCGTCGAAGATCTCGTTCTGCAGCACGGCGGCGGTGACGATCAGGCGGTTCTGCGCGATGTCGTAGGCCAGTGCCGGCTGCTGCGGCAGGACGTCCCAGCGGCGGTCGGCGTTGCCCTTGCCGATGCGCTTCATTTCCTCGCGGTGGCGCCAGGTGGACGCGATCAGCATGTTGCCGCCGAAACTGCCGCGGCCCATCGGCTGCACGCTGTAGTCCAGGTCGCGCCTGGGCGTACCGACTTCGATCTTCAGCTTGTCCAGCTTCGCCTTGGCTTCGGCCTTGGCCGCGTCGCTCATCCACGTGCTGCGCTCGATGCCGCGGCCCAGGGCATCACGCACCTGCCCGGCGATCTCCTCGGCGCGGCGCTTGTGTTCGGCCGGCACGTAGCGGTCGGCGTATTCCTTGCCCAGCATCGGGCCGGCGGCCAGGTTGATGGCGCCCAGCACCTGTTCCCAGCGCGGTGCCGGCGCGGCTTCGCCGCGCAGCACGCGGCCACGGAACTCGAACTCGGCATCGCGGAACGGCTTGGCCAGGTACGGCGCCATCGCATCGCCCACGCGCCAGCGCAGGTAGGCCTTCCACTGGTCAGGCTTGAGGCTGGCGACCAGTCCGTCCAGGCGCTTGAACAACGCCGGGTCGGCCATCGAAACCGTGTCGTCGCTGACACCCTGTGCCTTGAGGAAGGCGTCCAGCTGCAGGTTGCGGTATTGCTTGCCCAGGTCCTTGGTCGGCACCGTGGCGTAGTTGGCGAACGGGCTGCGCAGGTCCACCAGCGGCTTGGACACCTGCGCCAGGCGGGTTTCCAGGTCGATGACCAGCGCCGACTCGGCGTCCAGTTTGGCCGCCGGCGTGCCGGTCAGCGCCAGCACCTGCTTGACGTAGTTGCGGTAGCGACCGAGCAGCTCGCGCGTATCGGCGTCGGTGCGGGTGTAGTAGGCCGGGTCAGGCAGGCCCAGGCCGCCCTGCATGAAGTAGCCGATATGGCGATCCAGCGCCTGCAGGTCCACGTCGGGGCTGAAGTTGAAGGCCACCGGGATGCCCACCTGGTGCAGCGCGGCGATGGCCGGCGCGACGTCCTTGGGCTTCTTGATGGCGTTGATGCGGTCCAGCAGCGGCGCGATGGGGCGCGAGCCGTCCGCTTCCACCGCGGCTTCATCCAGGCCGCTGGCCCAGAAGTCACCGAGCAGCTTCTGCACGTTGCCCTGCGGCGACTTCATGGCGCCATCCAGCAGGGTGCGCTGCTGCTGCAGCGTGCGGTCGCGGAACTGGCCCAGCACGCTGATGGCACCGGCGTCGGCCGGCAGCTTGTTCTGCTTCAGCCAGTCAGCGTTGGTGGCGGAATAGAAATCCGTGCACTGCGCGCTGACGGCGGGTGCGGATGAGCGCTTCTTGCGCTGCGCTTCGGCGTCGGGGGCGCCCAGGGTCAGGACCAGGGCGAGGGCGAGCAGGGTGGGGCGGCCGAGCGCGGTACGCGAGGTGGGCATCAGCAGTGTCCAGGTTCAGGGGTCGGGCGATTCTAGCAAGCTGCCTGTGTGCGCTCCGGCATGCGGCCGCGCAAATCCCGCTGTACTTGGCGGCCGATTCAGGCCGTGCGTCACAGAGCGCGCAGATGGCATCGGGGCGGCCGCCTTCAAGGCCGCCCCGTGCCCGTCACAGCTTGAGTTCGCCCTTGTCCACGATCACCTGGCCATCCAGCGTCACCGTGCTGCCCGGCAGGAAGAAAGTGACCCCGTAGGCCAGCGAATTGTTGCCACCGGCCCACGTGTTGTTGCCCAGACCCATCGTGACGGTGCCCGCGGGCACCCAGTTGCCCACCTGGCTGGCCACCGGCAGCCTGACGTTGGGATTGATGCCCAGGTCGATGAACGACACTTCGTTCTTGCGCGGGTCGGTCACCGCATCGAACTCGGCCTTCAACGGCGCGAAGCCAGGCCCGTCGCCGGTCAGCGCCGTGACCTTGCCGCCGGCGACCGTCACGGCCAGGTTGTCGATGGCCTGCCCGCGGAAGTAGTCGCGCGTGGCGACGATCCTGCCCTCGCCCGTGCCGGCCACGGGCGTGGTGTAGACCTCGCCGGCCGGCAGGAAGACCTGCAGCGCCGCACCACCCTGCTTGAGGTCTTCCGGCGAAATGATCCCGTCGCTGACCAGCACCGGCCGTCCCTGGATGCGCAACCGGTAGTCGGTCCCATTGGGGTGGGTGACGTGCAGTTCGTTGCCGGCCGCCAGTGCGCCTTTCACCGCCTGGCCGCGGGACTGCAGGGCGCCGTAGTCGACGTTGACGCCTTCCCAGAAGGTCTTGCCGAGATCGGCTTCGGACATGCCCATGCGCTTGGCGCGCCAGGCGGTGGGATACAGGCCGTTGCCTACCTGCACCTGCCGCACGTTCCGCTTCATGAGTTCCTGGCCGACGGCTTCGCCCGCCTGGCTGCGTGCGGCGACGCGTTGCGGGTCAGCGCCCTCGAACAGGTTTTCGGACGTCCCGTTGTCCAGCGCGATCAGCACGTTGAACACGTTGGCCAGCTTCAGGTCCAGCGCGGGCGCCTGTGTGTCGAACTGTGCCGGCACGTCGAAGAACATCCGCTTGGCAAGGCGATCACTGGTGTATTCGATCATCGGGAACGCGCCCAGCTGGCGCGCGTGCAACGCGATGTTTTCCAGCAGCTCGGCGTCGTGCGTCCGCCCGCTGATGATCACCGCATCGCCTTCCTTGACGGCCGCGTTGGCGACCAGTCGCTGGGCAAGCAGCTCCAGATCGACCGGTGGGGCAGGCGGTGCGGCGGGTGTAGCGTCGGCGGGCGACGGATCGGCGGGCGTACTGGCCGCCGCCGGGGTCTCCTGTTTCTGACAGGCGCTGGAAAGCACGCAGGCGAGCGCGAGGGCGAGCATCGAAGCGGTGTGGCGGGTCATGGCAGTCCTCCTCCGGGTGGTGGGAACACGGCCGCGTGACGCCCCTGCGCATCAGGCTGGCACTGTGGGGACGCCCGGAGTGCCGGCCAGCGGACAACCGCCGGGCGGACCGTAATGCGGGATGCGCAAAGAAAAGGCCCGGACATGCCGGGCCTTCGCTCGTCAACGCCAGAAGGCGTCGCTTACCAGATGACCACCTGCTGGTCGCCGGTGCGGACCATCGGCTCGCCCGGCTTGCACGAGAACGCCGCGGCGAATGCCGGCAGGTTGGACGGCGCGCCGATCGCGCGGAACTGCGCGGGGGCATGTTCGTCGGTGGCGATGCGGTTCTTCAGCTCTTCCGGGGTGAAGTTGCGGCGCCACACCGTGGCCCAGTTGAGGAAGAAGCGCTGGTCGCGCGTCAGGCCATCGGTCTTCGGGTCTGGCGTATCGCCGGCGGCAGCCTTCATCGCGTCGTAGGCCGTGGCCAGGCCACCCAGGTCGGCGATGTTCTCGCCCAAGGTGTGCTTGCCATTGATCGCCTGGCCCGCGTCGGTGCGGTAGCCGTTGAACTGCGCGATCAGCTTGTCCGTACGCGAGGAGAAACCCTTGGCGTCGGCCGGGGTCCACCAGTTCTCGAACTTGCCGGTGGCACCGAAGCGGCTGCCCTGGTCGTCGTAACCATGCGTCATCTCGTGGCCGATCACCGCGCCGATGCCGCCGTAGTTCATTTCGTCCGAGGCGTTGGGGTCGAAGAACGGCGGCTGCAGGATGGCGGCCGGGAACACGATCTCGTTCTGCAGCGGGTTGTAGTACGCGTTGACCATCTGCGGCGGCATGCCCCATTCGGTACGGTCGACCGGCTTGCCGATCTTGCCCAGGTTCCACTTGTAGTTGAACTGCTGCGCGGCCAGGACGTTGCCGATGTAGCTGTCGCGTGCGGTCGACAGCCCGGTCCAGTCGCGCCACTTGTCGGGGTAACCGATCTTGGTGGTGAAGGCCGCCTGCTTTTCCATCGCCTTGGCCTTGGTCTCGTCGCTCATCCAGGCGAGATTCTGGATGCGTGCCTTCAGCGCGGTACCCAGGTTGGCCACCAGCGTCTCCATCTTCGCCTTCGATTCGGGCGAGAAGGCGACCTTGACGTACATCTGGCCAAGCGCTTCGCCGCTCTGCGACTCGATGGTGCCCAGCACGCGCTTCCAGCGCGGCTGGATTTCCTTCTGGCCGCGCAGGGTCTTGCTGTAGAAATTGAAGTTCTCGTTGGCGAAGGCATCGCTCAGGTAGGGCGAGGCGCCATCGATCGTGTGGAAGCGCAGGTAGCTGCGCCAGGCCGACGGATCGGTGTCACCCAGCATCTTGCTGACTTCCTGGTGGAAGGCGGGCACGGCCAGCGAGAACTTCTCCTGCGGTGCCACGCCCTGCGATTCGAAGAACTTCGTCCACGAGAAGTTCGGCGTCAGCTTGTCGGCTTCGGCCAGCGTCACCGGGTTGTAGTACAGCGACACGTCGCGCGACATTTCCTCGTTCGACTTGGAGACCTTGGCCAGGCGCGTTTCGAACGCCAGGATGTCGCCGGCCTGCTTGGCCGCATCGGCCGCGGGCACGCCGGACAGTTCCAGCACCTTGGCGATATGGGCCACGTAGCCGTCGCGGATGTCCTTCTTGTCGGCATCGAAATAGAAGTTCTTGTCCGGCAGACCCAGGCCGCCCTGGAAGGCGTAGGCGAAGTTGGTGTCGGGCTTGTTGAAGTCGGCTTCCGCACCGAAGCCGAACAGGAACGCCTGGCCCTTGGCGGCGCTGTCGTTGAGGTACGCCACGATGGCGTCCTTGTCCTGCAGCCCGTCGATGGCGGTCAGCAGCGGCTTGATGGGCTCGATGCCCTGGGCATTGATCTTGGCTTCGTCCATGCCGGTGGCCCAGAGGTCGCCGACGATCTTCTCGACGCCGCTCGCGTTGGGCATGGCGGCGGCCTGTTCGGCCAGCTGCTTCTGCACGGCGGTGGAGCGTTCGGCCAGCATCTCGAACGCGCCCCAGCTGGTGCGGTCGCTCGGGATGGTGTTGGCGGCCAGCCACTTGCCGTTCACGTAGCCGCCGAAGTCGGTGCAGGCGTTCTTGGTCGTGTCCAGGTCGCTGAGCTGGAAGCGGTTGACGCCGGGGAGGGTGCTTTCGTCCAGCTTCAGTTCCAGACCCGCGGGGGCCTTGGTGGCGGCGGTATCGGCGGCCGGCGCGGCCTCTTCTTTCTTGGCGCACGCGGCCAGCGCGGCAGCCACGGCGAGCGAAAGCATCAGGATCTGGGGTTTGCGGGCAATCACGGTCTACTCCGGCCCCGGACAGGGCAATGAAAAAGGAAAGCCCCGGTGGGGGCGTGCGCGCGACTCTACGCCTGTCGACGGGAGGGCAGGTGTGTCGAAGGTCATGGGGTGCCTCCTGAAATGGTCCGTCCCGGTGAGGGCGAACGTCCACCGGGTGAACCACCATCTTTTCACCTCACACCCCCCAACCCCCATACTTCCCCCAGGCAAGGAGGGCAGTCCCATGCACGTCGAATTCCACGGCGCCGCCGGCGAGGTCACCGGTTCCATGCATCTCGTGCATGCGGCCGGCAAACGCGTCCTGCTGGACTGCGGCCTGATCCAGGGCAGCCGGGAGGCGGAGGCCCGCAATGCCGAATCCTTCCCGTTCGACCCGTCCATGCTGGACGCGCTGGTGCTCAGCCACGCCCACATCGACCACATCGGTCGCGTGCCGCAGCTGGTCAAGCGTGGCTTCCGCGGCCCCATCTACACCCACCACGCCAGTGCCGAACTGATGGGGGTGATGCTGATGGATACCGCCTCCCTGTCCGCCTCCGACGCCGAGCGCGCGAACAGGGACCGCCATCGCGGCGAACCCGAGGTGCAGCCGTTGTTCACCGCCGAGGACGTGCAGGCCACGCTGCGGCAGGTGCAGCCACTGCCGTACGACCAGCGCACGGCAGTGGTGGCGGGCGTGGAAGTGGCGCTGCGCGATGCCGGGCACATCCTCGGCTCGGCCATCGTGGAGCTGTGGGCCGAGGGCCGCAAGCTGGTGTTCTCCGGTGATCTGGGGCCGAAGGGCACGCCCATCCTGCGCGACCCCACCGTGGTGAAGCAGGCCGACCTGCTGTTGATGGAATCCACCTACGGCGACCGCAACCACCGCGACCGGCCGGAAACGATCCGCGAGCTGGGCGACATCTTCGAGCGCGCCTGGCATGACCGCGGCAACGTGCTGATCCCGGCGTTCGCGGTGGGGCGCACGCAGGAGCTGCTGTACTGGTTCGCGCGGCATTGGGACGCGTGGAAACTGCAGCGCTGGCGCATTTTCCTGGACAGCCCGATGGCCGCCAAGGTGGTCGCCATCTATGGCCGCCACCATGGCCTGTTCGACGACGAGGCGCGCGACGTCTGGAAGCAGGCACCCAATCCGTTCCGCCTGCCCAACCTGCACGTGGCGGAAAACGCGCAGCAGTCGATGGCGATCAACCAGATCGAAAGCGGCGCCATCATCATCGCCGGCTCGGGCATGGCCAACGGCGGCCGCATCCAGCACCACCTGAAGAACAACCTCGGCCGGCGCAACGCGCACGTGGTGTTCGTCGGTTACCAGGCGCAGGGCACCCTGGGCAGGCGCCTGGTCGATGGCGCCGAGTGGGTGCGCATCCATGGTCGCGATTACCGCGTCAATGCGCAGCGGCACACCGTCGGCGGGCTGTCGGCCCACACCGACCAGCGTGGCCTGATGGACTGGTATGCCCATTTCCAGCCCTCGCCGCCGCTGGTGCTGGTGCACGGCGAAGACAAGGCGCGCGAAGCGCTGGCCGGAGAGATCGGCGAGCGCCACGGGGTGGAGGTCACGCTGGCGCGCCCCGGCATGCAGGTCGACGTGTAGGAAACGACAGCCCGCTCAGCCGCGCGTCAACGAGGCGCTGATGGGTTCCTGATCGCCGGTGTGGCTGAAGCTGCGGTTGCGGCCGGCCTGTTTGGCACGGTAGAGCGCGGCGTCGGCGCGGTCGAAGACATCTTCCGGCCCCAGGTCGTCGCCGGCCAAGTGGGTGTGGATGCCGATGCTGGTGGTGAAGGGCGGTGCGGCGGACGCACTGATGCCATGCGGGCGCGCCCCGATGTTCGCCAGGTCGACATGGATGGTGGTGGCGATGGTGGCGGCGGCCTGCGCCGTGGTTTCCGGCAGCAGCACCGCGAATTCGTCGCCCCCCAGCCGCGCGACCAGATCGCGGGGACGACGCGCCCGGCTGCGCAAGACGCGTGCGAGCGCCTTCAGTGCCGCATCGCCCGCGGCATGGCCCTGGCTGTCGTTGAGTTGCTTGAAATGGTCGATATCCAGCACCAGCAGCGACAGCGGTTGTCCGGTCCGGCGCGCCGCGCGCAGTTCCTGGTCCAGCGCCGTGTCGAAGCGGCTGCGGTTGGCCAGTCCGGTCAGCGAATCGGACTGCGCCTGTCGCTGCGTGCGGCGCAACAGCCGGTACAGCCACAGCAGCGCGCCCAGCGCCAGCACGATCACGGCGGGGACGGGGGTAAACCAAAGATGGGCGAAGCGCAGCAGCATCACCGACAGCACGCCCGCGACCACCATCATCAACGCCACGGGCCGCCAGATGCGATGCAGGCCGCGCACGCCGCACAGCACCAGCGGGAGGGCCACGATCAGCATGGAGAGCAGCACCAGCCAGCCCTCCGGCATGGGCGTGATGGACGCATCCTTGACCAGCATGTTGAGCATCGCCGCCTGGTAGTCGGCGCCACTGATGGTGGAACTGGCAGCGTGGCCGGGGACCTTCACTTCAGGGCCCATGCCGACGGCGTTCATCCCCACCACCACCCAGTGGCCCCGCAGCATCGATGCCGGGATGCGCTGGTTGAGCACATCGGTGTAGGACACGTGGCGGAACGCGTTGGGCGGATCCGGGTAGGGGATCAACACCTGATGGTCGCGCACCCACTGGTAAGGCGAAGGCGGCTCGCCCCCTGCCACCAGGCGCCGGCCGGGCAGGTCGGCGTTGTCCCGTGCCGGCGCTTCCAGCCGGAAAAGCGACAACGCCAGCGCAGGCCAATGCGGCGAGCCGAGCCCCGCGCGCAGGAACACACTGCGCGCCACGCCGTCGTCGTCGACCATCATCTCCGCGTGGCCCAGCGCAGCGGCGGAGGCCGCGAACTCCGGGATGGGCATCAGTTCGACGCTCGCCCCGTTCATCTGCACGGGTTCGGCCAGCACCGGCAGCACCACGCGACCGTTGCGCGCCAGCGCCCGCGCCAGCAGCGCATCGCCTTCAGGATCGAACAGCGCGGGTTCGGACAGCAGCACGTTGAACGCCACGCCCTTGACCTGTGCCTGATCGAGGCGATCGATCAGTTGGGCGTGGGTCCGCCGGGACCAAGGCCAGCGTCCGAGCTCCGCCAGACTCTTCTGGTCGATGTCCACCACCACGATGCGACCGTCGGCGGCGGGGGCGGCGCCGCGCGCCAGCATGTCGTAGACCGCGGCGTCGATGCGGCCCGTGATGCCGGACAGTGCGACCAGTGCCACCAGCGCAGCCGCACCCACCGCCGTCAGCAGGCGGTTCTTCAGTTTGGGGGCGGGCGAGGGGGTACTCACAATGCCAGCAGTATGAGCAATGCCCCCGCTCCGGCGCCAATCCTGCAGAGCCGGCAGGGCACTTCAACGATCTGGGGCGGCGGGAAGGGCCCTTCAAAGCCATCCACATCAATCGTTTGCGCCCGCAGGTACCAGGTGCCCGAGCGCAGCTTCGGCAGGGTGATCTCCGCCTGGTCCACCACCTTGTCCACCTGCGGCGAGGTGAAATCCGGCGACCGCGACATCTGGAAGCGGTAGCGCTGGCCCGGCTGGCCGGCGGCCCAGCGGAACGTCACCTGGCGGCGGTCCTGTTCGGGCGCGCTGCTATCGATGTGGGTCACTTCGGCCATGGGGCGCACGGTGAATGCCAGCGCGTCGCTGTACGGGCCGGCCTTGCCGCTGCCGTCGATGCTGCGGATGCGCCACAGGTAGTCGCCGGGGGGCAGGGGCAGTTGTACCGAAGTCCCGTCGTCGACCGTCGCCTGCGCAAGCAGCGGCGAGAAATCGGCGTTGGCCGCGACTTCGTACTGGTAGCGCTTGGCGGCGGGCGCCTGGGTCCAGCTGAACGCCACGTCGGGCGTGCGGATCACCGAGGCGGCGATGGGGGCGATGGTGTAGGGCGCTTCGGGCTGGCCATCGACGCTGAGCGGCGTGGTGGCATCCAGGCCCTGCAGCCCGTTGTCGGCCACCGCGCGCACCCGCAGGAAGTAGCCGCCTTCGTCGAGGGGTGGCAGGACGATGGAAGGCGTAGGGGTTTCCACGTCCGCCAGCAACGTACCGAACCGCCGGTCCTGGCTGACCTCCACGCGGTACGCGCGGGCGCCGTCCACCGCTGGCCACGCCAGCTCCGGGCGTGTGCGCGCATGCCGGGGCGCCACGCGGCGAAGATCCGGGGCGGGCAACAGCGCCACGGGCTTGACGTTGGCCTGTCCGTCAGCGACCACGGTGCCATAGCCGCGGCTTACCAGTGCACTGGCACGGCTGCGCGAACTCACCGCCACGCGGCCCTCCAGCACTTCGGTGCGCGTCCGCGCGTCCGCCGCTTCCACGCGGAAATGCGTGCCGCGAACCGCCGAGGAGGCGCTCGGCGTATCGACGATGAACGACGCCGCCGGTCCACGGGTGGGCTGCACGTCGTTGGCGATGCGGCCACGCTGCAGGCGCAGCCGGGTGTCGGCCATGCCGGAACGGCCGAAGCGGGTCAGCCGGTCGAGCAGCAGTTCGCTGTCGCCCAGCAGCAGCAGCCGCGAACCATCGGCGAACTGCAGGCTGAGCGAGGCATCGGGGGAGGTCTTGAGCAATGCGCCGCTTCCCAGCGACATGCCCTGCCTGATCGCGGCATTGCGACCGTTGGCCACTGCGGTGGCGCTGCCGCGCACGGCCAGCACGCGGGCCTTGGCCGGTTGCCGGTGCAGCCAGGCCAACGGAATGCGCAGCGTCGAACCGGGTGGCAGCTGGTAGGGGTTGGCGATGCGGTTGTGCTCCTGCAGGCGTTTCCAGGACACGTCGGGCTTCAGGTATTCACCCGCCAGGTCCCAGATCGTGTCGCCCGGTCGCACGCGATAGGACCAGTCTTCGGCGAACGCCGGCAGCGACGCCAGCAGCAGGCTGATGGCCAATCCCCACCGCATGCCCGGCCCGCCTTTACGTGCGAACTGCTTCACCTGTCTCTCCCCCGCCGTCGTTATGTTGCAGCGGTCACAATTATAGAGGACAAGTACACGTGTTTTGGCCGGTTTCCCCGATCATTAACGTTTCGCTGAAACGCTTGCTGGGCGGGCGTTTCAGCCCGCCCATGCCCGTCATCTCAACTCACATTTAGCGCTCGGTGGAGGGCACGGGCCGGCACCACTGGCTGGCGGCGCGTCGGCACCGCCCCCGGGTGCACCGAAGGCGTCATTGCTGGCTGCGGATCCAGCGGTCGACCTTGGCCTCCAGCACGTCCAGCGGGACCGAGCCATCGCGCAACACTTCGGCATGGAATTCCCGCACGTCGAACTTCGCCCCAAGCGCCTTCTCGGCCTTGGCCCGCACCGCCTTGATCTTCAGTTCGCCCATCTTGTAGGCCAGCGCCTGGCCGGGGATGGCCATGTAGCGCTCGGCCTCGGCGGTGGAGTGGCTTTCGCTCTCGGCCGAGTTTTCCAGCATGTAGGCGATCACTTGTTCGCGCGTCCAGCCCTTGCTGTGCAGTCCGGTGTCCACCACCAGCCGGATGGCACGCCACAGTTCGTTCTGCAGGTAACCGAAGTAGCTGTAGGGGTCGGCGTACACACCCAGGTCCTTGCCCAGCGATTCGGCATAGAGGCCCCAGCCCTCGGAGAAGGCGATCTCGCTGCCGAAGCGGCGGAACATCGGCAGGCCCGTCAGTTCCTGCTGCAGCGCCAGCTGGAAATGATGGCCGGGGATCGCTTCGTGCAGGTACAGGTCTTCCGCATCCCAGATCTTGCGCGTGGGCAGGTCATGCGTGTTCACGTAGAAGACACCGGGCCGCGTGCCGTCTTCGCTGGGCCGCATGTACGAACCGCCCGACGCCGATGCGGCGCGGAACGCTTCCACCGGACGGATCTCGAACGCGGCCTTCGGGATCAGCGAGAACTGCTCCGGCACCCGTGCGTTGATCTTGTCTTCCAGTCCGCGGTAGTACGTCAGCAGTTCCTCTTCGCTCTTGAAGATGAAGCGCGGGTCGGTCTGCATGAACTTGAAGAAGTCCTGCATCGTTCCCTGGAACTGCAGCGTCTTCATCACGCCGCGCATCTCGCCATGGATGCGCGCCACTTCGTCCAGGCCGATCTGGTGGATCTGCGCCGGGCTCAGGTCGGTGGTGGTGCTCTGCCGCGCGTTGTAGGCGTACCACGCCTCACCGTCGGGCAATGCCGCCATGCCGGAGGTCTTGCGCGTGGCGGGCAGGTATTCGGTGACGATGAAGGTGCGCAATTTGGCATACGCCGGCATCAGCGTGCCTTCGATCATCTGCCGGTAATCGGCAGTGATGCGTTGCTTGTCCGCATCGCTGAAAGAGGTCGGCAGCTTGGTGACCGGACCCCAGAACAGGGTGTCCTCGGCCTTCGGCTTGATCAGCGCATCCAGCTGCGGCACCACTTTCTGCATCAGGGCGGTGGGCTGCACCACGCCCGCCTTCATGCCCTCGCGCATGTTGGCGATGGCCTGGTCGAACAGCACGGGCACCCGGGTGGCGCGCTTCTTCCAGTTGTCGTAGTCCTGCACGGTCTTGAACGGCTGGGCGCCGGTGCCCGAACCCAGCTGCACGGCCATGCTGCCGATGTTGTAGAACTGGTTGATCGGCTGCATCCAGTCCGGAAACCGCTCGCCTTCCAGCTCCATCTTCGCGTCGCGCACGAAGATCTGGTAGCTCAGCAGATCCTGGCCGGCCAGGCCGTCGCTGCCGACGGCCTCGATCTTCTTCAGCCAGTCTTCGGTGAAGCGACGCGACGTGGCGCGGTACTCGGCCGACAGGAAGTTCGGCAACTGGTCGTTGTAGCGCGGATCGCCCTGGAACGTGGCGCCCAGCGGATTGAGTTTCAGCGATTCTTCCCAGTACTGCGCATACAGGCGGTCAAGCTGCGCGGCCTTGGGATTCGCCGTCGCCGTCGCCGTCGCGGGCGCGTCGCTGGTTTGGGCGGATGCCGGAAGCGCGGCGACGGGCAGGGCCAGCGCGATGGCGAGCGTCAACAGGGCGGGCAGGGGACGACGCATGGAGTGCTCCGGCAAGGTAAACCGCGAGCGTGGCGCATTCGCCCATGAGTGGACAGCGACGAAAGTCATGGTTTCGACGATGCCCCTGCGGCAGCGCCGGGGTCAGTCCGCGGCGGCTTCCGCCCGCAGTTCGCGCTCGCGCGCTTCGCCCAGGTAGCGCCGGATGCCGTGGCGCATCAGGTAAAGCAGGGGAATCAGCGCGATGGCGGCCAGCATCTTGTAGACGTAGTTGACCGAACTGACCGCAAGGAACAGCGAAGTCGGCCATTTCTGCGGCCCCAGCACGAACGCGATGTAGATCACCACGAAGCTGTCCACCAGTTGTGAGATCGCGGTGGAACCGGTGGCGCGCAACCACACCCAGCGTTCGCCGGTGGCATTGCGGATGCGGTGGAACACCGACACGTCGATCAGCTGGCCGATCAGGAACGCGATGATCGACCCCACGATCGACCACATGCCCTGCCCGAAGATCGCCGCGAAGGCTGCCTGGTAGTCGGGCACGCCCTGGTCTTTCGCCGCAGTCACCCACCAGCCCGCGGGCGCGGTCGCGATGGCCAGGAAGGCGAACACGAAACCGAAGACGATCAGTGCCACTGCCAGCCACGAGATGAAGCGCACGCCGCGCTTGCCGTAGAACTCGTTGACGGTGTCGGTCAGGATGAAGACAAACGGCCACAGCAGCGTGCCGACGGTGAAGTTCAACGAACCGCTCTGGCCGAACAGGTTCCACTCCAGCGGCGCCATGCCCAGCGTGTCTTCCAGCGCGAAGATCTTGACGCCGATGAATTCGGCCAGCACCGCGTTGACGCAGAAGAAGGCCGCCAGGGCGATGAACAGTTTGACGGCGCGATCGTCCAGCGTGCGGCCCGGGGTCATGGGTCAGCGGTCCCCGGCGCGGGTGAAGGGCATGGTTTCCGGCGCCACGGCGCCACCTGAAATGATGAAGCTCATCGCCTGGTCCACCGTCCAGTCGGTGGGCGTCAGCAGTTCCACCGGCACGATTTCCAGGTAGCCGGAGGTCGGGTTGGGCGTGGTGGGCACGTAGACGGCGGCCAGTTCGCGACCGGACCCTTCTTCACGGATCACGCGGGTGACCAGGCCGACCGACTTCATGTCGCGGTGCGGGAAGTCGATCAGCACCACGCGCTGCGTGCTGCCCGGCTTGGTTTCCAGCATGTCCAGCAGCTTGCGCGCGCTGGTGTAGATGACGTTCGCCAGCGGCACGCGCGCGATCAGCGCTTCGAACCAGCCCAGCAGCCGCTGCCCGATCACGCGGCGGGTCAGCGCGCCCACGGCCACGATGACGAACAACGTGGCGATCATCGCGATGGTGTTCTGCACCCATACGCCGCTGAACCAGCCCATCGCCTGCGGAAACCCCGCGGCGATCCGCTGCGACAGCGGCTCCACCCAGGGTTTGCTCATGTCCGAGAGCAGCACGAAGACGAACTTCACCACCACCCAGGTCAACCAGATGGGGAGCAGGGTCAACAGGCCGGTCAGGAACAGCTTCTGCAGGGAGGGACGGGCGGCGTGGGGATCGGGGGGCATGACGGTATTGTAGGGCCATGCCACGGCAGCGTCGCCGGATCCTGCGCCCCGGTCAGGCGGGCTTGCGCGCTTCCGGTTTCAGGCGCACGTAGATCTGCTTGCGCACGCGGGCGACCACTTCGTTCTGCGCGTTGAAGATGTCCACCGGCATCCAGCGCAGGTGCTTCTGGCCGTCGGCGGCTTCGGCGATGATCTCGTCCAGCACCACGTTGTCCAGCCGGAACTCGGCGTGCACGACACCCTTGCCAGGCTTCACGAACTCGATCTCGCCGGCCTTGTCCCACACGAAGTAGTCGCGCCCCAGCCGCTCCTTCGCCAGGATCATCCAGAACGGATCGGTCATGGCGAACAGGCTGCCGCCGAAATGCGTGCCCACGTAGTTGCGGTTCCAGGGGCGCATGCGCAGTTCGACGCGCGCGAACGTCCAGTCGTCGGCCATCTCGGTGACATGGATGCCACTGAACAGGAAGGGCGGCCAGACGTTGAAGATGTGCCGCAGGGTGCTGGGTTTCATGTACTGCTACGTGCGAAAAGGGGGTGCAGGGTAGGCGGCGGGCGCTGAAGGTCAGAACAACAGCGACGACATCCGGCGACGGTAGTGGCTCACCAGCGCGTCGTCCTCGATCACCCGGAATGCATCGATCAGGCTCTTGCGCGCCAGGCCCTCATCGAACGTGCGGTCGCGCTTCAGCATCTCCAGGAACTGCTCAAGCGCGGCTTCCGACTCGCCGGCCACCAAGTGGTGCACACCCAGCAGATGGCGCGCCCGCAGATCGTCGGCGTTGGCGGCGATGGCCGCCTGCAGGATCTCGACCGGCGGCGCGTCCTTGAGGGCAGCGGAAAAGCCCAGCCGTGCGCGTGCGCGGATCGCGCGGTCATCGGTGGCCAGGTTGGCGGGCAGGCCGTCCAGCAGCGTTTCGGCTTCGGCGGCGGCACCGATCTTCAGCAACGCCAGGGCCAGGTCGAGTTTCAGTTCGGCCTTGTCCGGTTCGGCCTCGATGGCGTTGCGCAGCGCCAGCACCTGCGCATGCGGGTCCACCGGCTTGGTATCGGCGGCTTCTTCCTCGACTGCCGCCGGCTCGATGCCATGCTGTTTCAGGAATTCACGCAGTTGCCCTTCCGGCAGCGCGCCCGGGAAGCCATCCACCAGCTGTCCCCCTTTCACCAGGAAGACCGTCGGCACCGAGCGGATCTGGAAGGCGGCGGCGATCTGCTGCTCCTTGTCCACGTCGACCTTGGCCAGTTCGAAGGCGCCGTTGTATTCGCCCGCCAGCTTTTCCAGCAGAGGCCCCAGCGTCTTGCACGGCCCGCACCAGGTCGCCCAGAAATCCACCAGCACGGGCACCTGCAGTGATTTCTGCAGGACCTCGGTCTCGAAGGTCTCGGTGGTGGCGTCGAACACGTGGGGCAGGTCGCTCATGGGGGTCCCGGATTCAGATTTGGCGCAGAGATGGTGTCTTGGGCGTCAGGATACAAGGCAATGTAAAAAGCGTTTGACATTGTCAGTTCGAAATGTAATGTATTCATTACATGAAGTATGGCGGGAGTGACATGCATGAGGCTTCAGCCGTGGGGAGTGAGGGTGGGTGCCGGCATCGACGCGCAGGTGACATGGCCTGACCCGGGAGGCTGCCCGTGACTGGCACCCCCATCACCAACGACATCCGCCGCCTGCGCTTCGAACGCGGCGAAATGACCCAGCAGGCGCTCGCCGATGCGTGTTCCGTGACGCGGCAAACTATCATCGCGCTGGAAGCGGGGCGCTACGCGCCTTCGCTGGAACTGGCGTTCCGCATTGCGCGGACCTTTGGCGTGGGCGTGGAAGAGGTGTTCCATTGGGAAGTGAAGTGAAGCGCGCGCTGCCGTATGCGGGCATCGCGGCGGTGGCCATGTTTGCCCTGGCACTGGTCGTGTTCGGCCAGTTCCTGCAGGGCTATTCGCAGGTGTTCCATCCGGTCGCGGTGCTGGGTGCGCAAGGCGTGCCAAGGGCCTTGGCCTTCAATGTGGTGGCGTTCGTCGTGCCGGGGCTGCTGGCCGGCGTGGTGGCGATGGACCTGCGCCAGAGATTGCCGCGCGATGCGGGGTGGCCGCTGCGGGTGGGGACGCAGCTGGCGTTCCTCTCCGCGCTGGGCTTCATTGCGCTGGGCCTGCTGCCGCTGGATCCGATGGACCTGCACAACCATGCCAGCAGCCTGCATGCGACGGCGTGGCTGCTGTGGTGGGTGGCGTTCGTGCCGGGCGCCTTCCTGATCGCCGCAGGGCTACGGGGCAAAAGCGCATGGCGCCGGCTCGCACGTGCCAGCGTGGCGGCGGCGCTGCTGGTACTGGCCACGGCATTGTTCGCCGTGGAACTGATGCCGGCGGGACTGGCGCAGCGGTTGGGCTACGCCGCGTGGCTGGGATGGTTGTGCGTGGCGGCCTGGCGGCCGCGCTAGTGTCGCGCCGGGTGCCGCGTCCTGCGCGGAGGCGTGGTCAAGGTCGTGTCATTGCGCTGGAATGTCGAGGCGTGGCTGCCTGTAGACCTTGCCGTCCTTCATCACGAAGTCGACCTTCAGCACGGCGTTGATGTCGGCCACCGGGTCGCCGGGTACCGCGATGATGTCGGCACGCTTGCCCGCTTCCAGCACGCCCTGGTCGTCCACGCCCAGTACCTCGGCCGCGCGGATCGTCGCGGCCTGCAGCGCGACATTCGCTGGAATGCCGGCTTCGACCATGTAGAGGAACTCGCGCGCGTTGTCGCCATGCGGGCCCACGCCCATGTCGGTGCCGAACGCGATCTTCACGCCGTTGCGGTAGGCCTTGGCCGCGGTCTCCTGGATCAGCGCGCCGATGCGCTCGGCCTTCGGCCGTACCACGGCCGGGAAGTAACCGTCGATCTTCGCCTTCTCGGCGACGAAGCGCCCGGCCGAGATCGTCGGTACGTACCAGGTACCGTGCTGCTTCATCAGCCGCATGATCTCGTCGTCCATGTAGGTGCCGTGCTCGATGCTGGTCACGCCGCCGAGGATGGCGCGCCGCATGCCCTCCTTGCCGTGCGCATGCGCCGCCACGCGGAACCCGTAGTCGCGCGCGGTATCGACAATGGCCTTCACCTCTTCCACGGTGAACTGCGGGGCGTCACCGGACTTGGCGTAGCTCAGCACGCCCCCGGTGGCGGTGATCTTGATGACGTCGCTGCCGTCCTTGTAGCGCTGGCGGACGGCCTGGCGCGCATCGTCGATGGAATTGATGACGCCTTCGGTGGGGCCGGGCGGGCCCATCAGGTGGGCCAGGTGGGTGTTGAAGCCATTGGTCGGGTCCGCGTGCCCGCCGGTGGTGGCGATGGATGTGCCCGCGGCGAAAATGCGCGGACCTTTCACCGCGCCCTGGTTCACCGCGTCGCGCAGGTGCAGGGTGACGTCGCCGCCCAGGTCGCGCACGCTGGTGAAGCCCGCCATCAGGGTCTTTTCCGCATAACCGACCGAGCGGTAGGCGAAGTCCACCGGGTCCAGGCGGAATCCTTCCGAGTAGCTCTGCGGGCTGGATTCGCCGTCCAGGTGCACGTGCAGGTCGGTCCAGCCCGGCATGCAGGTGTGGTCCGACAGGACGATGGAATCGGCATCGGCCAGCTTGGCCCGGCCCGGCAGCACCTCGGCGATCCTGCCATCGCGCACCAGCACCGTGTGTTCCCCGAGGATACGCCCGCTGCGGGCGTCGAACAGCTTGCCGCAATGCACCGCCTGGGTCGTGGCAGTGGGCGGTTCTGCAGCCTGGGCGGGCAGGGCGTTCAGACTGGCAAGGGCAAAGGCGATGGCGGTGAGGCGGAGGCGTGGCGGCATGCGGGTTTCCCGGGTTTCGACCGGGCCATCCTAACCTGCGCCATGGCGGCGCATGGTGCGCTGCGGTACCCTTTGCGGCTTTGCCGTAGCCGCGTAGCACGCACCCGCCATGTCCACTGCCGCCGAACCCCTCTCCTACGACCCGAAATCCGTCGAGTCCCAGGCCCAGACCTTCTGGGAGACCCGCCGCGCCTTCGAGGTCGACGAGCAGTCGGACAAGCCGAAGTACTACTGCCTCTCGATGCTGCCGTATCCGTCGGGCGCGCTGCACATGGGCCACGTGCGCAACTACACCATCGGCGACGTGATCAGCCGCTACAAGCGCATGACCGGCCACAACGTGCTGCAGCCGATGGGCTGGGACGCGTTCGGCCTGCCGGCCGAGAATGCCGCCATCAAGAACAGGACGGCGCCGGCCAAGTGGACCTACGCCAACATCGAGCACATGCGCACCCAGCTGAAGTCGCTGGGCTATGCCATCGACTGGTCGCGCGAGTTCGCCACCTGCCGGCCCGAGTACTACGTGCACGAGCAGCGCATGTTCACCCGCCTGCTGCGCAAGGGCATCGCCTACCGCAAGAACTCGGTGGTGAACTGGGACCCGGTGGATCAGACCGTGCTGGCCAACGAGCAGGTCATCGACGGCCGCGGCTGGCGCAGTGGCGCGGTGGTGGAGAAGCGCGAGATCCCGCAGTGGTTCCTGCGCATCACCGACTACGCCCAGGAACTGCTGGACGGCCTGGATGACCTGCCGGGCTGGCCCGACGCGGTCAAGACCATGCAGCGCAACTGGATCGGCCGCTCGGAAGGGCTTGAGATCGCGTTCGGCGTGGAAGGCGGCAACGACGTGCTGAACGTGTTCACCACGCGTCCGGACACGCTGATGGGCGTGACCTTCGTGTCGATCGCCGGCGAACACCCGCTGGCGCTGAAGGCCGCGGCGTCGAATCCGGCACTGGCCGCATTTCTGGACGAACTGAAGCATGGCGGCGTGTCCGAGGCCGAACTGGAAACGCAGGAAAAGCGCGGCATGGATACCGGCCTGAAGGCCGTGCACCCGATCACCGGCGACAAGCTGCCGGTGTGGGTCGCCAACTTCGTGCTGATGGGCTACGGCACCGGCGCGGTGATGGCCGTGCCGGGCCACGACGAGCGCGATTTCGAGTTCGCGCACAAGTACGCCCTCCCCATCCAGCAGGTGATCGCGCTGAAGTCGCCGCGCAACGAGGAAGAAAAAACCTACGACGCCACCACTTGGCGCGACTGGTATGGCGACAAGACCCGGGATGACCTTGAACTGGTCAACTCCGGCGAGTTCGACGGCCTGGATTACCGTGGCGCGTTCGAGGCGTTCGCCGAGCGTTTCGAGCGCAAGGGCCAGGGCCAGCGGCGCGTGAACTACCGCCTGCGCGACTGGGGCGTCAGCCGCCAGCGCTATTGGGGCTGTCCCATCCCGGTGATCTACTGCGACACCTGCGGCGCGGTGCCGGTGCCGGATTCCGACCTGCCCGTGGTGCTGCCGGAGAACGTCACCCTGGACGGCGTGAAGTCGCCGATCAAGGCCGACCCGGAATGGCGCAAGACCAAGTGCCCGCAATGCGGCGGTGCCGCCGAACGCGAGACGGACACGTTCGACACCTTCATGGAGTCCAGCTGGTACTACGCGCGCTACACGTCGCCGGGTGCCCGGGACATGGTGGACAAGCGCGGCAACTACTGGCTGCCGGTGGACCAGTACATCGGTGGCATCGAACACGCCATCCTGCACCTGATGTATTTCCGCTTCTATCACAAGCTGCTGCGCGACGCGCGGCTGGTGGACAGCAACGAACCCGCCACCAACCTGCTGTGCCAGGGCATGGTCATCGCGGACACGTACTACCGCGAGACCGCCAACGGCAACAAGGAATGGTTCAACCCCGCCGACGTCAGCGTCACCCGTGACGAGCGCGGTCGCGTCACCGGCGCGGTGCTGGCGGCCGATGGCCAGCCGGTGCACATCGGTGGCAGCGAGAAGATGTCCAAGTCGAAGAACAACGGCGTGGACCCGCAGACGATGGTGGAGAAGTTCGGCGCGGACACCGTGCGCCTGTTCTCGATGTTCGCCGCGCCGCCGGAGCAGTCGCTGGAGTGGAACGAGGCCGGCGTGGAAGGCATGGCGCGTTTCCTGCGCCGCCTGTGGGTGCAGGTGCAGAAGCATGTGGCCGACGGCAGCGCCATCGAGGCGCTGGACGTGGCCGCGCTCGGCGCCGAGCAGAAGGCGCTGCGCCGCAAGACCCACGAGACCATCGACAAGGTCGGCAACGACTACGGCAAGCGGCACAGCTTCAACACCGCCATCGCCGCCGTGATGGAGCTGTCCAACGCACTGGGCAAGTTCGACGATGCCAGTGCGCAGGGCCGCGCCGTTCGCCAGGAAGCGCTGGAAGCGGCGGTGCTGCTGCTCAACCCGATCACGCCGCACGCCAGCCACGCGCTGTGGCAGGCGCTCGGCCATGCGGAAACGCTGCTGGAAGACGTGGCGTTCCCGCAGGCCGACCCCGACGCGATGGTGCGCGACTCGGCGACCCTGGCCGTGCAGGTCAACGGCAAGCTGCGTGGCACCATCGAAGTCGCCGCCGACGCGCCGCGCGACGTGATCGAGTCGCTGGCCAAGGCCGAACCGAATACCGCCAAGTTCCTGGAAGGCACCACGATCCGCAAGATCATCATCGTGCCGGGCAAGATCATCAACATCGTCGCGGCGTGAATCCGGTGGGGAGCGGCGGCATGCCGCTCCCGCCGACCTTGCCCGGGCGTTCACCTGCGGTCGGGCTAGGCTATTGCCGCCCATGACGGGCTCGTCCAGACTTCCCCCATGACTGCATTCCGACTGCCCGCCCGCCTGCTCGCCTTCGCCGCCGCCGCCCTGCTGCTTGCCGGCTGCGGCTTCCACCTGCGCAACAAGATCGCCCTGCCAGCGGACCTGGGGCCGGTGCGCGTCGTGTCTTCCGCGGCCTACAGCGAACTGGCCACCAGCCTGTCGCGCGGCCTGCAGGCCGCTGGCGCCACGCCCGCGCCGCCGCTTGCGGAAGGCCAGACCACGGACGCCACGCCCGTGGCTACCCTGCGTGTCGTATCCGAGCGCTGGGGCGACCTGCCCATCGCCATCGACGAGGTCGGTCGCGCGCAGGAATTCAGCCTGCGCTATGCGGTAGTGTTCTCGTTCAAGAAGGCGGATGGCACCGACCTGGTGCCGCAGCAGGTGGTGGAGCTTTCGCGCGACTACGTGTCGCCGCCGGAAGACGCGACCGGCACGTCCACCGAACGCGAGGTGCTGGCCGACGAACTGCGCCGCGAGATGTCCGCTTCCATCCTGCGTCGCGTCGACGGCGTGGTGCGCTCGGGCCAGGTCACCCCGGCCCGCTGATGGAACTCAAGCCGGAACAGCTGGCCGCGCGCGGCGCGTCCGAGCCGCTGCATCCGGTCTACCTGATCGCCGGCCCCGAAACCCTGCGCGTGCTGGAAGCCGCCGACGCCGTGCGTGCGCAGGCGCGCGCGCAGGGCATCAGCGAGCGCGAAGTCTTCGATGCGGACGGCCGTGATTTCGACTGGGACACGCTGGACGCGGCATTCAATGCGCCCAGCCTGTTCAGCGCCCGCCGGCTGGTGGAAGTACGCCTGCCGGGCGGCAAGCCGGGCAAGGACGGTGCCGAGGTCATCACCGCGTTCTGCGCCAATCCACCGCCGGATGTGGTGCTGCTGATCACCGCCGGTGAATGGGGCAAGGCCTACCAGGGCAAATGGAGCGATGCCATCGCCCGTGTCGGCGTGGTCGCGGTGGCGTGGGCGATCAAGCCACACGAGCTGCCGGGCTGGATCGAAAGCCGCCTGCGCAGCAAGGGCGTGCGCGCGGATCGCGATGCCGTGCAACTGCTGGCCGACCGCGTGGAAGGCAACCTGCTGGCCGCCGCGCAGGAGATCGACAAGCTGGCGTTGCTGTCCGATGGCAGCACGCTCGACCTGGAACGCATGGAGTCGCTGGTCGCCAACGCCGCGCGTTATGACGTGTTCCGGCTGACCGACGCGGTGCTGGCCGGGCAGGGCGCGCAGGTGTCGCGCATCATCGCCGGCCTGCGCGCGGAGGGCGACGTGGTCGCCGGCCTGATGCCGATGGTGGTGAAGGAACTGCTGCGTACCGCCGCGCTGGCCCGCGTGCAGTCCAATGGCGGCAACCTGGCGGCCGAGATGAAGGCACAGGGTATCTGGGAAGCCAAGCAGGCGCCGTTCAAGCGCGCGCTGCAGCGCCATGCCTCGCCTGCGCGCTGGGACCGTTTCGTGGCGGAAGCCTCAAAGATCGACCGCATTGCCAAGGGCCGCGGTGATGGCGATGCTTGGGTGGCGATGGAGCGCCTGCTGCTGGCCATCGCCGACGCCAAGGCGGTGCGGCTGCTGGTGGCCTGACGCGGTGTCGCGCCACAGCCCGCAACCGGCTTCCAGCGACGCCTCTGCGTCGGCCCGTTCCCCTTCGCGCCTGCAGCTCTACTACGGTGGCACCTTCGACCCTGTCCACAACGGCCATCTGGCCATTGCCCGTGCTGCGCGCGACGAACTGGGCGTGCCGGTGCATCTGATGCCGGCGGCCGACCCGCCCCATCGCGCGCCACCGGGCGCGGATGCGCTGCAACGCGCGCACCTGCTGGATCTGGCCGTGGAGGGTGAACCGGACCTGCGGGTGGACCGTCGCGAGCTGCGGCGGGCCGAACGCGACCCTGCCGGGCGCTCCTACACCATCGATACGCTGCACGAACTGCGCGCGGAGTGGGGGACGTCGCTCCCGATCGCCCTGCTGATTGGGGCCGACAGCCTGATCGGGCTGCCCGGTTGGCGGGACTGGCGGGCGTTGTTCGGACTCACCCATTTCGTGGTGGCCGAGCGGCCTGGCAGCCCACTGGATGCCGCCCTGCCCGATGCGCTCGCCGACGAGCTTGCTTCCCGCTGGGCGGACTCCCCCGCCGACCTGCTGCATGCGCCCGGCGGTCGCGTCTTCCGCCTGCGCCAGCCGCTGCAGCCCGAATCCGCCACCGACATCCGCCGGCGCATCGCCACCGGCGAACCCTGGCGGCACCTGGTGCCGCCGGCCGTGGCCGACGCCATCGCCGACGAAAGGTTGTACTCATCACGGGCCGTCGAGCCCGGTCCGCTATAATCCCGTCCGTATTCCCAGAGCCTGCAAGCCTTTGTCCAGCCAAGCCCAAGTCATCAAGACCCGTCTCCCCAGCCCCCCGCCGGCCGTGCCGGACCTGCTTGCCACGGTGCACGCCGCGGTGCAGGAACTGAAAGCCAAGGATGTCGTCGAGATCGATGTGCGCGGCAAGTCCAGCGTCGCCGACTTCATGGTCATCGCGTCGGGTACGTCCACCCGTCACGTGAAGTCGATCGCCGACGAGGTGGTCAAGTTCGCCAAGAAGCTGGACGTGATGCCCCTGGGCGTGGAGGGCGAGCGCGAAGCCGAGTGGGTGCTGGTCGACCTGGGCGACGTGATCGTCCACGTCATGCTGCCGCGCGTGCGCGAGTTCTACGCGCTGGAGCGTTTGTGGACCGTCGGCGACCAGCCGCCCGGCGACGTCGAGACGGCGGACGAGTCGCGGCTCTGACCTGAGTCACTACGAAAAAAAAACGGCGCCGTCAGGCGCCGTTTTTTGTTTCCGGCAACGTCCGGCACGACCGTCAGAGCGGTCCGCGCTCCCACGGCCCGCTGATGGCCACGGTGATGCCGGGCGTCTGCAGGTTGACGAACAGCGTGCGCGACAGCGGATCCCAGCACGCACCGCAGAATTCGCTTTCGCGATAGTCGCCTTCCGCGATCGTCTTGCCTGCGTTGGCGATCTGGGTGGAAGTCAGCTGCACATTGTTCTTGGCCAGGTAGAACGACTCGCCTGCGCGCGTCAGGCCGATCAGGCGTGCACCCGGGCCATAGGCGTCGGGACTTTCCCCGCCGTCTTCGCACAGCACCACGCCACCGCGCGCGCTGACCGTGATGTTGTCGGGATTGTGCGCGGCCAGCTGGTTGCCGCTGACGAACAAGGCCTTGATGCGCTGCGTGAACAGATCAAGCACCCAAACCGCACCATTGCCACGGCCGCGACGCCCCTGCGTATCCACGCCGGTGCTGGTATCCACGATGAACATCCTGCCGTAGCTGTACCAGATGCCTTCGCCACGGCTCATCCGCAGCGCGCCTTCGCTCCATGCCTGCGCGAAGGGCCCGCTGAGGGTCTCGCCGGCGCCGATGTCCGGAAATCCCGCCGGTGCGGCGATGGTGTCCAGGTCCGGGTCCGGAATGTCGACCCACTCCAGCGCGTATTCGTCGCCGATGTTGGCAACGCTCAGGTCGACGTTGCGACGGCCCCGCACGCGCGCGGCCTGCAGCCGTCCACCGTTCTCCAGCGAACCGTTGCGGCCACGGCGGTCATTGGGAATGAAGCGGTACAGGCCGGACTTGTTGCGGTCGTCCTCGGTCAGATAGACGATGCCGGTGCGTGGATCCACCGCGACGGCTTCGTGGCTGAAGCGTCCCAGGCCGACGAGCGGCCGGCCCGTCGTCCGCTCGCTGTCCGCGTCCACCTCGAACACGTAGCCGTGCTTGTTGCCGGTGCTGGACGTGGCGTCGGTCTTGATCTCCTCGCAACTGAGCCAGGTGCCCCATGGGGTCGGGCCCCCCGCGCAGTTCACCAGTGTGCCGCCGAGGCTGGGCTCCATGCACGTCCACTCGCCATGCCGGTAACCCAGCGTGGTGGTGCCGCCCGCGGCGACGTCGCTGCCGCTGACGGTGCCGGTGTCGTACATGCCGGGGGCCCGGATGGGCGCGCCCGCGCCGCGTTCGTGGTTGCGGATCAGCACGTATTCCAGGCCATGGCCGCGGCCCTTGGAAGTGCGGCCATGGCGTGGATGCCGTACGCCGACCACCGCCATGCCGTCGTGGCGGTCGGGGCAGGGCTGGCCATCGTCCATGCGGTCGCCGCTCCAGCCAAAGGAGCGATAACTGAAACCCTGCGGCAACTGCAGCAGCGGCAGGCCGGTGGTGCGGTCCGCCACCGGCGCGAGCGGGCCATAGCGGCTGGGGACGGGTGAAAGGCGTACCGAGGCGGCAGCGGCCTGCGCCTGGCGTGCATAGAGCGCGCCCAGACTGCCCATGGCACCCATCGCCATGGCGGCGGCGCTGCCTTTCAGGACCTGTCGGCGGGCGGGATCGAAGCTGTGCATCGTACGACTCCTGCTGGCTGGGGGAGCCTGCGACGCTAGGCAGCGCGTGTAACCGATGCATGACAACCGCATGACGCGTGCGGCCGCGCCGACGAAAGTGCGATCGCACTATCATGCGTTCATGAAATGCCGACTCATCGCCACCGGTGAACGCGCGCCCAGCTGGGTGGCGCAGGGGTTCGCCGAATACCAGAAGCGGTTGTCGCACTGGCTTCCTTTCGACCTGGTCGAGATCGAACCCGGCCTGCGCGGCAAGGGACGGGATCCGCAGCGTGCCATCGAGGACGAGGGCAAGCGGGTGCTGGCGGCGCTGCCGAAGAACGCCCACGTCGTGGCGCTCGAAGTCACCGGCAAGCCGTATTCCTCCGAGCAGCTCGCGCAACGCCTGGAACATTGGCGCACGCTCGGCCGGGACATCGCGCTGTTGATCGGCGGTCCCGAGGGCCACGCACCGGACGTGCTGGCCGCGGCGCACGAGAAGTGGTCGCTCAGCCCGTTGACGCTGCCGCACATGCTGGTGCGGCTGGTGGTGGCCGAGCAGGTCTACCGGGCGGCAGCGATGCTGGCGAACCATCCGTATCACCGCGCCTGAGCGGCGGGATCGCCTGTAGGAGCGACGTCAGTCGCGACCGCAGAGCGACTTCGCCTTCAAGGCATGGTTTTTTATCATCTGGGTGTGCTGTGGCGCACTCGTGACGGCCTGGCGGGAACGAGTGTCGGTGCACGGATGCGATTGATGCCGCTCCCGCGCCCGGCAAAAAGCCCGCTTTTCAGCGGGCTTTTGCGTTTCGGATCAGCGGCGATTACTGCAGGGTGAAATCGATCGGCACCAGGCCGTAGGCCTGCACCGCCTGGCCGTTCTGCATGGCCGGCTTGAAGCGCCAGCTCTTCAGTACGTGCTGGCGGGCTTCCTTGTCCAAGTTGCGGTCGCCGCTGCTCTTCTCGATGAGCACTTCGATCGGCGTGCCGTCGGTGTCCACCAGCACGCGCAGCATCACGGTGCCTTCGGCGCGGTCGCGCAGGGCGGCGATGGGATAACGCGGTGCCGGCGCGCGGACATACTCCAGCGTCGCGGACGGCAGCGGGCCGCCGGTGACCACCGGGCCTGCGGTCTCGCCCGCAGGTTCGATGGCCGCCTCGATGACAGGCACGGTGCCGTTGTCCACGATCACCGGCGTGTCCATGATCTGTGGGGTGATGGTCGGTCGCGTGGGAACGACCTGCGTGGGCGGGCGGGGCTGCGTCCGCTGCTGCGTGACCGGCACGACTTCCGGCGGCTTGGGCTTTTCCTTGTCGATGATGCGGACTTCGGGCTTGTACGGCTTGGCGACCACGGCGATCTGCGGCGCCGCCATCGGCATCAACAGCATCAGCAGGGCAGCGGCGTGCAGGGCGATGGCGGCGGCGATCGCGGCTATGCGGCCAACGTCGATGCGGGACTCGGAATCGAAGGGTAGTGCGCGAACCATGATCCACCTCCTGAGGGCTGTGAACGGAACAACGCTCGGCCGCGTGGAGTGGGGTTGCCAATGCCCCCGCGCCGCAAGCCCAGACTGTACTCCGCCGTAGGGTGGCTGCAAGGGGGCAGGCATTCGACTTTGGTGGGACGGGTTGGTGGCCCGTTCGCCCAACGAAAACGGCGCCCCGCGGGGCGCCGTCGTCTTCATTGCCGAAGGGCTCAGCGGCCCAGTTCGAACACCACGTCCAAGTTCACCGACACGGTGGTCTCGCCCGGCGAAACCGGCGGGGCACCGGCCGCATCGCGGGCTTCCATCTTGGCCATGGCCATCATCGGCACCGGGCGGAAGCCGCCGCCGCCTTCCGAGATGCTGACAATGCGGCGCACCTTGAGTCCCAGCGCCTTGGCGTAGGTCTCGGCGCGCGCCTGCGCCTTCTTCAGGGCGGCCACGCGGGCTTCGTCGTAGACCGGTTCCGGCTGGTCGATCTCGAAGCTCGGGCCGTTGATCTGGTTGGCGCCCACCGATGCCAGCGCATCCAGCACCTTGCCCAGCTTGGTGATGTCACGCACCTTCAGGTTGACATTGTTGCTGGCCTGGTAGCCGGTGATCTTCGGCGCCTCGTTCTCCACGTAGCGGTACTGCGGGTTGAGGCTGATGCCACTGGTCTGCACGTCCTTGTCGGCGATGCCGGCCGCCTTGATCGCCGCGACCACCTTGGCCATCTGTTCTGCGTTCTGGCGCATCGCGGTATTGCCGTCGACCGCCTGGGTGACCACGCCGGCGGAAATCGTGGCGACGTCCGGCACGCGCGACGCCTCGGCCTGCGCGGCGACATTGAGCAGGGTGCCGTCGGACGGAATCGCGTAGGCGGGGGCGGTCTGGGCGGAGCTGGTCATGGCGGCGGTGGTTCCCAGGGACAGGGTCAGGGCGAGCAGCAGGGGGCGGATCAGGGGCAGGTGCATGGAGTCTCCTTGTGTAGGCACGGGTCGGGGCGTGGGGCACCCGGTCTTCTTCGACGCGCAAGGGTGTTCACGGTGACATGAACGCGCCGTGATCCCGTGCAGGGTTATGCCATGCCGGCCGTGATTAAGGTCCATTCAGTCAGGTGGCGCGGGTTATCCTTCCATGGATGCTCTACCTTGCCTCCCAATCGCCCCGTCGTGCCGAATTGTTGACCCGCCTGGGGCTCCGGTTCGGCCAGATCCCGCTGGACATCCCCGAACACCGCCAACCCGGCGAGCCTGCCGAGGAGTACGTGCGCCGGGTGGCACGCGAGAAGGCCGGCGCCGGCCTGCTGACGGTGGTCGCCACCCCCGGGGCGGTAGTGCTGGGCGCGGACACCGAGGTGATCCTGGACGATGAGGTCTTCGGCAAGCCCGCCGACGAAGCGGACGCGGCCGCCATGCTGCGCCGGCTCTCCGGGCGCACCCATCGCGCCGTGTCGGCGGTGGCGGTGGTCAGTGCCGGGCGCGAGGCGCAGGCGCTGGTGGTCACCGAGGTGAGCTTCGCCGAATTGTCCGACGACGACATCGCCGGTTACCTGGCGACGGGCGAAGCGATGGGCAAGGCGGGCGCCTATGGCATCCAGGGGCGCGCGGAACAGTTCGTCACCCGCCTGGCCGGCAGCTACTCGGCGGTGATGGGCCTGCCGCTCCATGAAACCTCGCAACTGCTGCGCGGGTTCGGCATCGTGCCGTCCGCCGCCCCCTCCATTTCCCGGGATTGAGCCACACCATGTCGGAAGAGATCCTGGTCAACGTCACCCCGCGCGAAACACGCGTGGCCGTGGTCGAAAACGGCATGCTGCAGGAACTGCACATCGAACGCGGCTGGCGGCGCGGGGTGGTGGGCAACATCTACAAGGGCAAGGTGCAGCGGGTGATGCCCGGCATGCAGGCGGCCTTCGTCGAGGTGGGACTGGACCGCGCGGCGTTCCTGCATGCCAACGACATCGTGCGCGCCGCGCCGGCTGCGATCGTCGAAGGCGATGATGCGGCGCTCCCCGCCACGCCGCCGCCCGCGGTGCCGATCATGGACCTGATCCGCGACGGTCAGGACATCGTGGTACAGGTGGTCAAGGACCCCATCGGCAGCAAGGGCGCCCGGCTGACCACGCAGATCAGCATTCCGTCGCGCTACCTGGTGCTGCTGCCGCAATCCAAGGTCGTCGGCGTGTCCGCGCGCATCGAGGACGAAGGCGAGCGCCAGCGGCTGAAATCGGTCATCACCGAACTGTCCGCGCAGCATGGTGGCCACGGCTACATCATCCGCACCAATGCCGAAGGCCAGCCGGCGGAAGCCTTGGCGGAAGATCTCGCCTACCTCTCACGGGTCTGGAACATCGTCGAGAAGCGCAGCCGCGAAATGCCGACGTGCAGCATCCTGTATGAAGACCTCAGCCTGCCGCTGCGCGCCGTCCGCGACCTGATCCGCAAGGACGTGGAGAAGGTGAAGGTGGATTCCAACGAGACGCACGAACGCCTGCAGGCCTTCGTGGCCAAGTACATGCCGGTGCTGGCCGAACGCATCGAACTGTACGCAGGCGAGCGCCCCATCTTCGATCTTTACGGGGTCGAGGATGAAATCGGCCGCGCGCTGGAGAAACAGGTCCCGCTGAAGTCCGGCGGCTACCTGGTGATCGACCAGACCGAAGCGATGACGACCATCGACGTCAACACCGGCTCGTTCCTCGGCCAGCGCAACCTCGAGGAGACGGTGTACCGCACCAACCTGGAAGCGGCGCAGGCAGTGGCGCGCCAGCTGCGCCTGCGCAACCTCGGCGGCATCATCATCATCGACTTCATCGACATGGATGATCCCGAACACCGCCGCCAGGTGCTGCGCACGCTGGAGAAGGCGCTCGCCCGCGACCATGCCAAGACCACCGTGTACGAGTTCTCGCCGCTCGGCCTGGTGGAGATGACCCGCAAGCGCACCGTGGAAAGCCTGGAGCGCCAGTTGTCCGAGCCCTGCCCCGAGTGCAGTGGCCGCGGCAGCATCAAGACCGCCGAAACGGTGACCTACGAGATCTTCCGCGAGATCACCCGCGCCGTGCGCCAGTTCGATGCCGCGCGCCTGCTGGTGATCGCCTCGGCCAAGGTCGTCGCGCGCATCACCGATGAGGAATCGGCGGCGGTGGCCGAGCTGGAGGAATTCCTCGGCAAGTCGATCCGCTTCCAGGCGGACGATCAGTACCTGCAGGAGCAGTTCGATGTGGTGCTGCTCTGAAGCGGTGAGTCGTGATGGGGGATTGGTGATCCGTGATCGCGGGTTGCGACGCCCGCTTTCTCCAATCACGAGTCGCGAATCAACCATGACGGCGAACGCAGCGCGCTGATGCCTACTCCCCTGCGCCGCCGGTTGCGTCTGGCCCGCCGTGGTGCCGTGTATGGCGTCGCGGTCGTGCTGGTGTGCATGGCGGTGGTGCTGGGCATCGCCAGCCAGGTGCTGCCGCTGGTCGAGAACAATCCGGATCGCGTGGCGGCCTGGCTGAGTGCGCGCGCAGGACGGCCGGTGGCCTTCGACAACGTGAAGACGCAATGGACGCGGCGTGGCCCCCTGTTGCAACTGGATGGGTTGCGGGTGGGTGAGGGTGATGCCGGCGTGCGCATCGGCCAGGCCGAAGTGCTGGTGGCGATGTATGGCGGCCTGTTGCCCGGACGGTCGTTCACCGAGCTGCGTTTGCGCGGGCTGTCCCTGACTTTGCAGCGCGCCGACGATGGCACATGGTCGGTGCGCGGGTTGCCAGGCCAGCAGCAGGCCGCGACGGATCCGCTTGAAAGCCTGGAAGGCCTGGGCGAACTGCAGGTCATCGACGGCCGGCTGACCATCAAGGCGCCATCGCTGGGCTGGGACATCACCCTGCCGGAGATCGACCTGCGCCTGCGCGTGGACGGCGACCGGGTGCGTGCGGGTACGCGTGCGTGGATCCGCAAGGACGCGGCGCCGCTGAACGTTGCCGTCGATTTCGACCGCAAGGCGGGCGATGGCCGCGCCTACCTGGACGTGGCAGCAGAAGACATCGGCGCCTGGTCGCCCCTGTTGCGCTACGCCGGCGTGGTGGCCGAGCGCGGCAATGGCCGCGTGCGTGGCTGGACCGAGTTGCGCCGGCATCGGGTGGTGATGGTGACCGCCGAGGCGAAGGTGCAGCAGCTGGGCCTGCGTGGCGAGGCGCTGCCTGGCGACAGCGGGATCCCGCGTGCACGGTTCGACCAGCTGGAAGGCCGCATGCGCTGGCGGCTGGTTTCCGGTGGCTGGCGTTTCGATGCGCCGCGCCTGCGCGTGGTCAGCGGGCAGTCGGCGCAGACGCTGGACGGCCTGGTGCTGGCCGGCGGCGAGCGCTATGCGCTGCTGGCCGACCAGGTGGATGCGGCGCCGCTGTTCGTGGTGCTCGGCCTGTCGGATCGCATCGAGCCCGGCCTGCGTGCCTGGCTCGCGAAAGCGCGGCCGGGCGCACGCCTGGCGCGGGTCTCACTGGCGGGGCGACGCGGCGGCGCGATGCACGGCGAAGGGCAGCTTCGCGACATCCGCTTCAACGCGGTCGGCGATGCGCCCGGACTGAGCGGTTTGGCAGGCGAGTTCAGCGGCGACGCGCAGGGCTTCGCCCTCACCCTGGATCCGGCGTCGCGCATGCGCTTCGACTGGCCGCGGGGATTCGGCGTGGCGCACGACGTCGCGCTGCAGGGCCGGCTGCTGGGGTGGCGCGAAGGCGCGGGTTGGCGCATGGGTACCAGCGCGCTGCACGTGCGCGGCAAGGATTATGGTGCGCATGTGCGCGGAGGCATCTGGTTCCAGGGCGACGGCACGCGGCCGTGGCTGGAGCTTGCCGCCGAGCTGGATGACGCGCCGGTGTCGGCGGCGCATGGATTCTGGATCCACCACAAGATGCCGAAGGCAGCCGTGGACTGGTTGAACGCGGCGCTCGTCGGCGGACAGGTGCGTGGCGGTCGTGCCATCGTCAGCGGCGATCTGGACGACTGGCCATTCGTGAAGCAGAACGGTCGTTTCGAAGCCACGGCGCGGATCGACGGCGGCCAGTTCCAGTTCCAGCGTGACTGGCCTGCGCTGCAGCAGGTGGAGGCGGATGTCGCATTCATCGGCAACGGCTTCTCGCTGCAGGGGCGCGGTGCGCTGGCCGGGGTGACGATTCCCGCGTTCCAGGCCGGCATCGAGGATTTCGGCCGGGCGGAACTCGCGATCGTGGCGAAGGCTGAATCCGATGCGGGCCAGATGCTGGCGCTGCTGAGGCAGAGCCCGCTGCACAAGAGCTACGGCGACACGCTGGACAACCTCCAGGCCAAGGGGCCGGTGTCGGCGACCTTCGACCTGCTGCAGCCGCTGCATGCCAAGTCGCCGCCACCCAAGAAGCTGGCCGGCATCGTCGATCTGAAAGGCACGCAGCTGGCCGACAAGCGCTGGAACCTCGCATTCACCGGAGTGCGCGGCAAGGCGCGGTACGACGAGGGCGGTTTCGCCTCGGAGCCCTTGCAGGTCGTGCACCAGGGGCAGCCGGGCGTGCTGGGCCTGCGCGCGGGCAGTGGCACGCGCGATCGCGGCCAGGTATTCGAAGCCGACCTGACCGCCGCGCTGGACGCCGATGAGTTGCTGGACCGCGCACCGGAAATGGCGTGGTTGAAACCCTACATGCAGGGCCGTTCGCAATGGACGGTGGGCGTGGCGATTCCGCGCACGGCGAGCGGCAAGACCGCGGCGCCCACGCAACTCAACCTGCGTTCGGACCTGCTCGGCACGGCGATGGACCTGCCCGCACCGCTGCGCAAGCCTGCCAGTGCCGCGCTGGCGACGACGGTTCGCGCGCCGTTGCCGATGGGCAGTGGCCAGGTCGACGTGGCCTTCGGCGACCTGCTGGCGCTGCGCGCGCGCGCCAGCGGCGACCAGACCGGCGTGCGCGTGGTGCTGGGCAGCAGCGTGGTCAACGAACCCGCACCGGTGTCCGGCCTGGTGGCCACCGGCCGTACCGGCACGCTGGATGCGATGGAATGGGTGGCGTTGGCCAAGGGCGGTGGCGAAGGCGGCAAGCTGCCGCTGCGCCATGTCGATGTCACCGCCGGACGGCTGCTGATGATCGGTTCGGCCTTTCCCGATACCCGCGTGCAGCTTGCGCCTTCGCGGCAGGCGCTTGCAGTGACGCTGGAAGGCGACGCGTTGTCCGGCGCCTTGCTGGTGCCGGATGCCAAGGGCGCTGCGATCGCCGGCAGGCTGTCGCGCGTGCACTGGCGAAATGCAGGCGCCGCCGGTGGCAGTACACCATCGTCCGCCGGCACGCCCGCGACGGGGGCGAACGAATTCAATCCCGCCGAGATTCCGCCGCTGTCGCTCGACATCGACGACCTGCGATTCGGTGACGCGAAGCTGGGCGCCGCCAAACTGCGCACGCGCCAGCAGGGCGATGGCATGCAGGTGGAACAGTTGCAGCTGCGTTCACCCGGCCAGCAGATCGATGTCAGCGGCCAGTGGACCGGCATGGCCGCGACGGCACGCACGCGCCTGGCGGTGAACGTGAAGAGCCAGGACTTCGGCACGTTGCTGGAGGACCTGGGCCTGGGCGACCGCGTCGGCGGCGGCCACGGCGACATCGCGCTCGACGCCACCTGGCCAGGCAGTCCCGCGGCCTTCCAGCTGGCCACGCTGGAGGGCAACGTGAAGCTAGCCGCGCGCGATGGCCACCTGCTGGAGGTCGAGCCCGGCGCCGGGCGCGTGCTGGGCCTGCTGAGCGTGGCCGAAGTGCGCCGGCGCCTGATGCTGGATTTCAGCGACTTCTTCTCCAAGGGTTTCGCGTTCAATCGCATCGACGGCAACATCCGCCTGTCCGGCGGCCTGGCCCGCAGCGAGAACCTGCTGATCGACGGTCCCGCCGCCGAGATACGCATCCGCGGCGATACGGACCTGCGTGCCGAACGCTTCGACCAGACCGTCGACGTGAAGCCGAAGTCGGCCAACGTACTGACGGCGGTCGGCGCCGTGGCCGGTGGACCGATCGGGGCCGCCGTCGGCGCCGTGGCGAATGCCGTGTTGAAGAAGCCGCTCAGCGAAATGGGCGCCAAGACCTACCGCGTCACCGGTCCGTGGAAATCGCCGAAAGTCGAAGTCGTGGGCCGCGAACAGTCGCGGGCCCCGGCCCTCCGCGACAGCACCACCGCCGGCTCTCCCTGACCCCCGCGTGCCGTTGGCCTTGCCGCCAACGGCCAGCGCCCCCATCTGGATGACCATGACCCACGCCCTTGCCCTCGCCGAATCCCGTCTCCTCCTGCCCGCCGGCCTGGATCCGTCCGGCCTCGACCGTGCGTTCGGCACGCTGCTGGGGCCGGGCATCGACTTCGGCGACCTGTATTTCCAGCACGCCCGCCGCGAGAGCTGGACGGTGGAGGACGGCATCGTCAAGGACGGGGCGCACTCCATCGAACAGGGCGTGGGCGTGCGGGCGATTTCCGGCGAGAAGACCGGTTTCGCCTATTCCGACGACATCAACGCGCAGGCGCTGCTGGGTGCGGCGAACTCGGCACGCGCCATCGCGCGCGACGGTGCCGCGCATTCCCCGCGCACGCTGGTGCGCAGCGGCGGTCGCGCACTGTATTCCAGCGATGACCCCATCGATGCGATGGGCAATGACGCCAAGGTTGAAGCCCTGCGCGGGGTGGACCGCTACGTACGCGCCGCCGATCCGCGCGTGCAGCAGGTGACCGTCAGCCTGTCGGGTGGCATCGACACCGTGCTGGTGGCGCGCAGCGATGGCGTGCTGGCCGCCGACGTGCGCCCGCTGGTGCGCCTGAACGTGCAGGTGATCGTGGAGCAGAACGGCCGTCGCGAATCCGGCTACGCCGGCATGGGCGGGCGTTACTCGTACACGGAACTCTTCGCCGACGGCAAGCCGGAAGACCTCGCGCGCGAGGCGCTGCGCCAGGCGCTGGTGAATCTGGACGCCATCGATGCGCCCGCCGGCGTGATGCCGGTGGTGCTGGGAAGCGGCTGGCCGGGCGTGCTGCTGCACGAAGCCGTCGGCCATGGCCTGGAGGGCGATTTCAACCGCAAGGGCACCAGCGTGTACGCCGGTCGCATCGGGCAGCGCGTGGCATCGCCCGGCGTGACCATCGTCGACGACGGCACGCTGCCGGGCCGCCGGGGTTCGTTGAACATCGACGATGAAGGCGCGCCGACGAACTGCACCACCCTGATCGAGGATGGCGTGCTGGTGGGCTACATGCAGGATTCGCTCAACGCCCGCCTGATGGGCATGGCGCCCACCGGCAACGGTCGTCGCGAATCCTTCGCGCATCTGCCCATGCCGCGCATGACCAACACCTACATGCTGGCCGGCCAGCATGATCCGGAAGACATGATCCGCTCGGTGAAGAAAGGCCTGTACGCGGTCAACTTCGGCGGCGGCCAGGTCGACATCACCAGCGGCAAGTACGTGTTCTCCGCGACCGAGGCCTACCTGATCGAGGACGGCCGGATCACCGCGCCGGTGAAGGGCGCCACGCTGATCGGCAACGGCCCGGAGACCATGCAGAAGGTGAAGATGATCGGCCACGACCTGGCCCTGGACCAGGGCGTGGGTGTCTGCGGCAAGGATGGCCAGAGCGTGCCGGTCGGCGTGGGCCAACCATCACTGCTGATCGAAGGGCTGACGGTGGGTGGTACGAAGGCGTGACGCGATGGGGCCTTGTCCTTTTCCCTTCGGGAGAAGGTGCCCCGAAGGGGCGGATGAGGGTGTGGCGGAATCCATGATCCCTGTGCCGCACGGACTTCGCCGGGCCCTCACCAAGATCCCGCTCAGCCACGGGGACTTTCTTTGGTCGCCGAGGGGAGAGGGGCTAGGGCTCGTCGTCCCCGGTTTCGTTGCCGGCATCGGCCAGCAACTCACGCAGTTCGCGGAACAATTCGCGGAACGCATGCGGCGGCTTGTTCTTCGCGCGTTCCTCGGCGGCATTGCGCACCAGTTGGCGCAGGCGCTGGCGGTCGGCGGACGGGTGTTCGGCCAGCAGGTCGGTCAGCGCGGCATCGCTTTCGGACAACAGGCGGTCGCGCCAATGCTCGGCGCGATGCAACTGCGCGGTCTCGCGGCGTGCGGCTTCGCCGTCTTCGTCCATCGCGTCGCGGATGGCTTCCAGCACCTCGTCGTCCTCGCGGCGCATCTGCTTGGCAAGGAACTGCAGCTGGCGCTTGTGCGCGATGTGCGAGGTGATGCGCTGCGTCTCGACGATGTGCGGCATCAGGTCTTCCGGGATCGGCAGCCGCGCCAGCTGCGCCGCGGGCAGGGCCACCAGCTTCTCGGCCAGGCTGCGGATCTCCAGCGCGCCTTCGCGCTGCTGGGATCGGCTGGGGCTATAGAATTCGCCGGTTTCGGGGTCGCGTCCGCGCATGGGTGAGGCCTCCACAACGTTCCGGGCGGGCGCTGCGCCGCTGGAACTCAAGAACAGGTGTCCGGCGGAACATCGCCGGATCGACAGGACCACAAGGATAAAGCATTGAACGCCACCCCCCTGACTTCCCCCGATGACAGCCTGGCCCGGCTGGAGCGGTTGACCGTGCTTTCGCAGCGCCTGCTGGAGCGCGCCGCGGCGCATGGCGCCACCCAGGCCGAGGTGAGCTGCAGCGAGGAAACCGGCCTGAACGTCAACGTCCGGCTGGGTGCGGTGGAGACCGTGGAATCCACGCGTGACCGCGGCATCGGGGTGACCGTCTATTTCGGACAGCGCAAGGGCAGCGCCAGTACCGCCGACCTGCGCGAGGAAAGCCTGGAGGCGACCGTGGCGCAGGCCTGTGCGATCGCCCGCTACACCGAGGACGATGACGCCGCTGGGCTGGCCGATGCCGCGCGGATGGCGCACGAGTTCCCGGACCTGGACGTGTGGCACCCGTGGGTACTGGACACCGACCACGCGGTGGACCTGGCGATGGCGTGCGAGGCGGCCGGCCGTGATGCCGATGCGCGCATCGAGAATTCCGACGGCGCCTCTGTCGGCAGCGGCGAAAGCCTGGCCGTGTACGCCAATTCGCACGGCTTTTTCGGCCGCGAGCGCGACACCCAGCACACCATCGGTTGCGCGCTGATCGCCGGGCAGGGCGACGGCATGCAGCGCGACGGCTGGTACAGCACCGCGCTGTCGCACCTGGACCTGCAGACACCCGAGGTGATCGGCAGGATTGCGGCGGAGCGCACCGTGTCGCGCCTGCAGCCGCGTTCGGTCAGCACCGGCGAGTATCCCGTGCTGTTCGCCGCGGAAGTGGCGCGTTCGCTGATCGGCCATCTGCTGGGCGCGGTATCGGGCGGCGCGCTGTACCGCCGCGCCAGTTTCCTGCTGGACCATGCAGGCAAGCAGATCTTCCCGTCATGGTTCGCGATCGAGGAACTGCCGCACCTGCGCCGCGGCCTGCGGTCCTCCGCATTCGACGCGGAAGGCGTGGCGACGACGCGTTCGCACCTGGTACGCGACGGCGTGCTGCAGCGTTACCTGCTGGGGAGTTATTCGGCGCGCAAGCTGGGCCTGAGCAGCACCGGCAATGCCGGCGGCGTGCACAACCTGCAGGTGAAGGCGAATGCGGGCGGTTTTGACAGCCTGCTGGGCGGCATGACCCGCGGCCTGCTGGTGACGGAACTGATGGGGCAGGGCGTCAACGGCGTGACCGGCGACTATTCGCGGGGCGCCGCCGGTTTCTGGGTGGAGAACGGCGCCATTTCCCATCCCGTGGACGGCATCACCGTGGCCGGCAACCTCAAGGACATCTTCAATCGCATCGATGCTGTCGGCACCGATGTGGACCCGCGCTCGCACGTGGGCGTGGGGTCGGTCCTGATCGGCCGGATGACCGTCGCCGGCGAGGACTGAGACGCGCGCTTCCGCGCCGGCGATGTGACCATTTCAGGCCACCGCGTGCGTGACCGTCAGCGGCACCGATTGACGTTATGCTTGCCATGGGGAACCCCTTGGGCCGCAGGTCCACGGGGTTGCAGCCACTCTTTCCACGTACCGGGGAACATTGCATGAGCGAATTCGAGAACGTCACCGCACCGCCGCCGCCGCCGTCGGGCAGCGCACCGCAGGAAGACCGCACCATGGCGCTGGTCGCGCACCTGCTGGGCATCTTCACCGGCTTCATCGGCTGCCTGGTCATTTGGCTGATCAACAAGGACGACGCGTCCAAGGCCTTCGTCACCGACCAGGCCAAGGAAGCCCTGAACTTCCAGATCACCGTGGCCATCGCGTTCGTCATCTCGTGGATCCTGATGTTCGTGCTGATCGGTTTCCTGCTGCTGCCGGCCGTGGGCATCGCCAACCTGGTGCTCTGCATCCTGGCCGGCATCAAGGCGAACAACGGTGAGGCCTACCGCTATCCGTTCGCCCTGCGCCTGATCAAGTAAGCGTCGGCGCACGTGCACGAAAAAGCCCGGCAATGCCGGGCTTTTTCTTTTCCGCCGGGCGCTCAGTGCGAGCGGTGGATGGCCAGCTCGCCCAGTGCGCGCAGGGCATCCGCATCCGCGCCATACGCCGCCAGTGCATCGCGCATCACCCGCGCAAGTTCCTCCAGCTTGGCCTTGGCGCCCTCCATTCCCAGCAGCGCGGGATAGGTGGACTTGGCCTGCGCCACGTCCTTGCCAGCCGTCTTGCCGAGTTGTTCCGAGCTGCCCTCGATGTCGAGGATGTCGTCGCGGACCTGGAAGGCCAGCCCCAGTGCGGTGGAGAAGGTGTCCAGTCGTGCCAGCGCAGCGGCATCGGCGTTGCCGGCCAGCGCGCCCATGCGGACCGCGGCGCGGATCAGCGCGCCGGTCTTCAGCGCGTGCATGCGCTGCAGCTGTTCCAGTGTCTGCTGCGTGCCGGTGGCGTCGATGTCCAGCGCTTGGCCCCCGCACATGCCGCCCACGCCGGAGGCCTGCGCCAGCGTCGCCAGCCAGTCGACGCGCAGCTGTGCAGGCGCATCGGCCGATGCGAGATGTTCGAACGCCAGCGTATGCAGGGCATCACCGGCCAGGATCGCGGTGGCCTCGTCGAAGGCGACGTGTACCGTGGGCTTTCCACGGCGCAGGTCATCGTCGTCCATCGCCGGCAGGTCGTCGTGCACCAGCGAGTAGGCGTGGATCAGTTCCACCGCGGCGGCCGGCGCATGCAGCACGTCCTCATCCGCCCCCAGCAGCGTGCCGGCGGCATAGACCAGCCGTGCGCGCATGCGCTTGCCACCGCCCAGGACGGCATGGCGCATGGCGGCGTGCAGGCGCTGCGGGGTCGCCTCGGCGCGCGGCAGCAACGTGTCGAGGTGGTGTTCCAGCGCGGCCGCCCAGCGGGCGGACGCGTCGTCAGCGGCCATCGGGTGCGGGGGCGAACGTTTCGCCGCTGTCGGGCTGCTCCGGGTCGCTCAACAGGCGCACGCGCAGTTCGGCCTGCTCCAGCGCGGTCTGGCACTGGCGGTAGAGGCCCACGCCGCGTTCGTACGCGGCCAGCGACTCTTCCAGGCTCAGGTCGCCGTGTTCCATCTTCTCGACCAGTTTCTCCAGTTCGTCCAGCGACAACTCGAAATGGGCGACCGGGGAGGCGTCGGGGGTGCTCTTCTTTGCCATGGGCGAAGTGTGCGGACCCCGCCGCGCGAGGTCAACGCACGGCCGTCAGCCGCGCTGCCAGCGCAGCCTCGCTTCGTGCCGGCGCAGCCAGGCGTCGCAGTCGGCCGACAGCACCAGGTCGCCGGCGGCCCAGAGCGCCCCATCGGCGGTCCACAGCAGCGGCAACTGACGGCGTTCCCAGGGCGGGATGCCCTGTGCCTGCAGCAAGTCCTTCAGGGCATGCGAGTGCGTGCGACCGGGCAGGGTGATGCGCTCCCCACCTTCCCGTGCACCCACGCGAAGCGCCACGTCAAAGAGGCTGCCGCCGTCCAGCGCCAGCACGCCGCCATCCGGCAATGCCAGCGGCGCTTTGCCATCCCATCCGGCGTGCCATCCCCGCGGCAGCGCATCGCGCTGGCGCTCGACGTGGAGCAGGTCACGCCAGCGGCGGACCACGGTGCCCTGCCAGGCGAACTCGGCGCAGGCATCCGCTGATGCGTTCAGCAGGTCGCTCTCGATGCGCGCCACGCCTTGCGCCGGCAGCGGGGGCAGTGCGTTTTCCTGCACCCATCGGCGCAGCACGCGGGCCCGGCGGGTGGCGGGCAGGGCCGCGAGGACATCCGCCCGGAGTGCGGCCGGGTCGGCGGTGCGGACCTGCGCGAGCGCCTCCGCATCGCCCGCGTCCAACAGCTCGCCGGCGTCGCGACACAACGCGGCACTGCGGGCGAACGCGTCGTCCGCATGCGGCCAGCGCTGGCGCAGCAGCGGCATCACCTGGTGGCGAAGGAAGTTGCGATCGAAGTCGAGCCGCTGGTTGCCGGGGTCTTCGATCCAGTCCAGCGCGTACTGGCGCGCATGGCTCAGCAGGTGGGCGCGAGGCGTATCCAGCAGCGGGCGCCATTGCCAGCCGCCTGCGAATGCGCGCCACGGACGCATCGCGGCCAGCCCATCCGGGCCGGACGCACGCAGGGCACGAAGCAGGAAGGTTTCGGCCTGGTCGTCCCGATGGTGGGCGGTGGCGAGGATTTCCCCCGGCGACAGCGCCTCGGCGAAAGCGCGATGGCGTGCACGCCGTGCGGCGCCTTCCGGGCCGTCGCCCGTGTCGTGTTCCACCTGCACGCGGACGATCAGCAGTCCGATGCCCATTGCCTCGCATGCACGCTGGCAGTGCGTGGCCCATGTATCCGCGTCCGCGTGCAACCCGTGGTCCACGTGCACCGCACGCAGGCCACGCGCCCGTTGTTGCGCGTCGGCAGCCAGGGCGTGCAGCAGCACGGACGAATCAAGTCCACCGCTGAATCCCACGCAGACCGGTGCCTGCAGCCGGGGTGCGGGCAGGCGCAGGGTGGCGGAAGCGGGGCGTGGATGGTCCATCCCGCCATGCTAGCGGTTGCCATCTTCCGGTGCAGGAACCGGGGCGTTATTGCACGCGCTGCAGGATCAGGATGATGGCGCCCAGCCAGCAGGCGGTAACGAACAACCCCAGCACCAGATGCTGGCTGGTGCCTTCGCGGTGGAAGCGCCAGTGATTGACGGCCAGCACGACGGCCAGCGGAACAGCGAACAAGGCCAGCGGCAACAACCACCAGGGATAGGCAAGCAGGTTCATGGCGCGTCTCCGGCGTGGGGCAGGGTGCCGGAGCGATCCGGCAGCGCCATCCTGACGGCAGCGAATGGCCTGCGCCTTGATCGTGATCAACGGCGCCCCACCGCCATCGCGGACGCGACCGCTAGGCGGGGAGGCTCGCCAGTTCGCGCCGGGCCACCTCGATCCAGTCGCGCTGTTCGCGCTGGTAGTACCGTGGGGCAGCGTCGGAGCGGGTGATGATCTCCTGGAATACCTGGCGCGCCCGCGCGGCATCGCCGGTGCGCCGCAGCAGCAGACCGAAACGCGCCCGGGCTTCCTCGCCCGGGTAACCCTGCACGACTGCTTCGTATTCCTGGACGGCCGCGGCGGTGTCGCCCGTGTCTTCCACGGTGCGCGCATAAAGCAGGTGGCCATCGCTGGAACGGAACCCGGGATTGGCCTTGATCAGCGCATCCAGCGTGTCGCGGGCCTGCTGCGATTCCCCCAGCCCGAACTGCGATTTCGCCAGGCCCAGCATCAGGTCCGGGTCGGTCGCATACAGGCCTTTCAGCGACTGCTGGTAGAGCTCGACCGCTTGCGCATAGTCGCCGCTGCGCAGGCTTTCCACCGCCAGCCGGCGACGGTTCTCGGGCGTATCGGCGGCCTGCAGCAGGCGCGCGGCATCGCGCTTGTCGCGCTCGGGATCCAGGCGGTTGCGCACGCCGCGCACGGTGCGTCGGGCCGAGGGGTTGTGGCGCAGGTCGGGCAGGATCTCGGCGATGAAATAGATCAGCACCGCGATATAGGAGAAGAGCAGCAGGATGAAGACCCAGTACAACGGGCGTCCGGTACGGACGACATGCACGCAGCAGGCGACCTGCAGCACGATGGAGAGGATGAAGACGGGACTCATGCGTGGGCGGCTCGAGGACAAGATGGCGGGCGGGCGGTGGCCCCTGCCAAGCTTCCTTCATCCGCCTGCGCCGCGCCAGATCTTGCTGCGGCCCCCCATGCAGAGCGGCCACCCGAAGGTGGCCGCCTGATCCGCAACTCAGAACTTCCAGCCTACGCGTGCGTAGTAGAAGCCACCGTTGAAACCGTACGGCGAGTGCACCGGATACTGCGCACCCGCAATGCCACCCCACGGGTTGTCGTCCGGCACTTCGTCGAACAGGTTCTGCGCGCCCACGTTGACATACAGGCCCGAGGCGAACTTCCAGCCCACCTCCGCATCCACGATGACCTTGCTGTCTTCGTAGATCGGCAGGCCGCCGTCGGCGGCCGAGATCACGCCGCTGTCCAGGTGGTCCTCGTACCACGAGCCGTAGTAGGCCACGCGCAGGTTGGCGTGGAAGACTTCGCGCTGGTGGTTGACGCTGAAGTAGCCCTTGGTCGTCGGCAGCGATTCCTCGATCTTGTACACGCGCGCTTCGTTGATGAAGTTGGCGTCGTAGCGGTCCACTTCGGTCTTGTTCCAGTTCGCCGCCAGCGAATACGTCGTGTCGCCCCCGAAGTGCTCGGTCTGGAGGCTGGCCACCACGTCCAGGCCGGTGGTGGTCGTGTCGAAGGCGTTGCCGAAGTAGGTCACCGACGTCAGCGAAGCCGCTTCCGGATTGCCCGAGGCCACCAGTGCGGCACGTTCGGCATCGGTCAGCTCGAAGCTGGTGCTCAACGCGATGCGGTCTTCCACCTTGATCTGGTAACCGTCCACCGTGACCAGCCAGTCACCGCTGTCCCACACCATGCCCAGCGACACGCTCTTCGAGTCTTCCGGCGTCAGCGCGCGTGCGCCTTTCAGCTGTGCGATCGGGTTGGTCGGCGGCAGCGTGGCGATGTCGATCAGCGCATTGCCTTCGAAGGCGGTGGTGATCTGGCTGATGTTGGCCTGGCCCGGCGTCGGCGCACGGAAGCCCGTGTTGACGGCGCCGCGCAGGGCGAAGGTCTCGCTGACATCGAAGCGGCCGGTCAGCTTGCCGTTGGTGGTGCTGCCGAAGTCTTCGAAGTCCTCATGGCGAATAGCGGCGGCCAGCATGAACTGCTCGGTGAACTGCGCCTCCAGGTCCAGGTACACCGCCCAGTTGCTGCGGTCCCACTCGCCGGCGGTACGCGGGCTGAAGCCGTTGAAGCCGTTCGAGCCCAGTGCGAAGCCCTGCTGGGTCAGCGGGCCGATGGCGGTGGAAGCCGCGTCGCCGCCCTTCACCTCGAAGCTTTCCTCACGCCATTCCGCACCGGCCGACATGCGCAACGGTTCGGCGGTGAACGAGGTCTCGAAGTCACGACCGGTATCGAAGTTCACGCCCTTTTCGGTCTGCGTGTTGCCGCCCGGATGGAAGCGCAGGCCTTCCGGCTGCGCCGCGCCGAGCGAGGCATTGATCGTGTTGTAGATGACGAAGTCGATGTCGTTGCGGCCGTAGGTCGCGCTGACATCCCAATGCCATGCGTCGCCCCACATGCCCTTCACGCCACCCACCACGGACATGTCTTCCAGCGAGCCGCCGAAGCGCGGCGTGAAGCCGCCTGGCAGCGTGGACAGGAAAGTGAAGCAGTTGGCCGGCAGCGCGCCCACCGCCGTGCTGACCGTGCTGTAGGGGATCAGGTTGCCGTTCGCATCGCGCAGGGCGATGGTCGGGCAGCCGCCGGCACCGGTGGTGTCGCCGATCAGCAGCGTTTCGCCGCCGTCGTTGGAATACACGCCGGAACGCGCGGTCGGATCGCGGAAGTAGAACCCGCCATCCACTTCGCGCTGCGCGTAATTGCCGAACAGGTAGACGTCCACGCTGTCGCCGCTGATGCCCAGGTTGGCGACGAACTTGAAGTCGTCCTCCACCTTCGGCGAACCCCAGATCTGTGCCGGCTCCGGCACGCCCGGATAGCCCGCCGCGATGGCGGCCGCCGCGTCGTCGCGCTGCACGCTGCGCGAGGTGTCATCGGCTTCGCGCCATTCGGCGGTCAGCGTGGCGAAGCCGCGCGAGGTCAGCGGCAGGCCGATCTGCGCGGAGTACTGCGTGGTGAAGCCGTCGCCTTCGTAATACTGGCCGGCGAAGACCTCGGCCGTGCCGCCTTCGCTGATCTTCTTCAGGCCGAAGTTGATCACGCCGGCGATGGCATCGGAACCGTATTGCGCCGCCGCGCCGTCGCGCAGCACTTCCACCTGGTCAAGCGCCAGCGACGGGAACACCGAAAGATCCGGACCTTGCGAGCCGTCGGACAGGCCGTGGCCCAGGAAGGTGATGACGGCCGAGCGGTGGAAGCGCTTGCCGTTGACCAGCACCAGGGTGTTGTCCGGTGGCAGGCCACGCAGGTTGGCCGGGCGGACCAGGCTGGCGGCGTCGTCGATCGGGATGGTGCTGACGTTGAAGGAAGGCACCAGCACGCGCAGCTGGTCGAGCGCATCGGTCGCGCCCTGGTTGCGGAATTCTTCCGCGGTGATGATGTCGATGGGGACGGCGGACGAGGATACCGAGCGCGGCTGCGTGCGGCTGCCCAGCACGGACACCGTCTCCAGCGTGGCGGGGTCATCGGTCGTGGCCGGCGGGGTGGCCGGTGCTGCGGTCTGTGCGAGAGCCGTGTTGCCGGCCGACAGTACGGCGAGGGTCAACGCCCATGTCACTGCGGAAGCCAGCCTGGTCTTTGAAACGCGTGCGCTTTTTTTCTCTCTCTGATTCATGCATACGCCCCTGAAAGTTGTGTGGTTGTACTGCTCTCTCTCTTCTCTCTCTTTCTCTGAGTGCGCAGCGGCCGTCACGGCATGCCGCGCTGCAACAACCATTAACAGGATTTAAACGTTCTAGCAATGAAAGAGTGATACGAGGCGCCAGACGGTTGAAGCCGGTCGCGTTTCTTCCATTCGGTGAGGATCGGGCGGGTATGGAAAGGCCCGCCGGTACGCACTCACGGCACGATAATGCGGGTTACTGAATCGCCCGGATCAGGCGATCAGGCGCCTTGAAGGCTCGCGCCGCCGCCTTGCTTCGGCCGCTTCGTCCGGCCACAAGGCAGCGATGCGCGTGATGGCATTGCGGAGGTCCTCTTCCGGCCTGGCGTAGGGAATGCGCAGCCAGTTATCCGATCCCCCTTCCACGCTGAAGACCGGACCCGGCGCCAGGTGGATGCCGACATGTTCCATGTGCGCCGCCAGGCGCGTTGCGCTGCCATGCGGCATCTGCAGCCACAGGGTCAGGCCGCCGTCGGGCAACCTGAAACGCCAGCCTGGCAGGTGTTCGCGTACCGCCCCTGCCAACGCATCCCGGCGTTGCCGCAACTGCTGGCGTCGCAGCGCCACCACGTCGTGGTCATCGAGCAGCTCGGTGACGACCAGCTGGTCGAACAGGGAACTGCCCAGGTCCATCTGCACGCGCGTGGCGACGATGCGGCCGACCAGCTCGCGCGGCGCGCGGATCCAGCCCACGCGCAGGCCGCCCCAGAACATTTTGGACGCGCTTCCGATGGTGACCGCGTCCGTGGCGTGCGCGGCGAACGGCGCGGGCATCGGGTCTTCCGACAGGTGCGTCGGCTGCAGGGTTTCGTCGACGATGGCGATGGTGCGCGCTGCCCGCAATGCGCGGGCATATCGCGCGCGCTGGGCTTCGCCCATCAGGAATCCGGTGGGATTCTGGAAATCGGGGATCAGGTAGGCGAGATGCGGCGAGGTCTGCCGCAGCGTCGCTTCGATGCCGTCCATGTCCCAGCCGTCGTCCTCCAGCGCATTGGACAGCGGCGAGGTGATGAGGCGGGCACCTCCCAGTCGGAGCGCTTCGATCGCATTCGAATACACCGGCGATTCGATCATCACGCGATCGCCCGGGCGTGACAGGGCACGCGCGACGATGGCGATGGCCGACAGCGCGCCGGAGGTCACGATGATCTGCCCGGGCATGGTCGGCAACCCGCGCCGCGCGTAGTCCTCCGCGATGCGGGCCTGCAGGCAGGGCAATCCCGAAGGCAGGTAGCCATCGCTGCCAAGGCAGGCCGGCAGGGCGGCGAGGGCGCGTTCGTACGCGGCGGCGACCCCTGGCGTTGCCGCGCCCGCGGCGCAGTTGAGGTCGATGGTGCCTTCAGCGGGCTGCCGGCTGCCCATGGCATGCAGCGCATGGTCGTGCGCGCGGCGCAGGTCGGGTGGCGACGCCGCATACGTTCCCGACCCTTGCCGGGCGGTGGCGAAGCCGCTGGCGATCAGGTCCGCGTAGGCCCGCGTGGCCGTGTTGCGGGACACGCCCAGCGCGTCGGACACGCTGCGCTCACTGGGCAGGCGCGTGCCGATCGGGATGCGGCCATCCCCGATCAGTTCCTGCAGCGCCTGGCGCAGGCCCCGGTAGGCCGGGGCGCGGCTGAAACCTGCCACCAGCGTCGCCAGCCGGTCGGGAGCCAAGGATCGGTTCATGAGGCCACTATCGCATGATTGGCTCTATGCGGAAGAGCCAATTATCGGGATGGTAGCGCCATGAACACTCCCGTGAAATCCACGACGTCTCCGGCCGGGCTGGCCAACCTGGGGCCCTGGGCCCAATTGAAGGCCGGGCGGCTGCCCGAGCGTCTGCTGCGGCTGATGCTGGGCCTGTGGCTCTACGGCCTGGCCATCGCGCTGATGATCCGGGGGGCCCTGGGGGCCTCGCCCTGGGATGTCTTCCACCTGGGGCTCGCGCAGCACGCGCCGATCTCGTTCGGACTGGTCATGGTCGTGACCGCGGTGGGCGTGCTGCTGGCGTGGATCCCGCTGCGCCAGATGCCGGGGCTGGGCACCGTGGCAAACACCCTGCTGCTGGGGCCGTTCGCCGACATGAACCTGGCACTCCTCGCGACGCCGGACCATCTGGCATTGCGCACCGGCTACATGCTGGGCGGCGTGCTGGTCTGCGCGTTGGCGACGGCGCTGTATGTCGGCGCACAACTGGGCCCGGGTCCGCGCGACGGGCTGATGACGGGCCTGGCGCGCCGGACCGGCTGGTCCATCCGCCGCGTCCGCACCGTCATCGAAGTCGCGGTGCTGGCCGTCGGCGTGCTGCTGGGCGGTACCGTGGGCGTCGGCACGGTGGTGTTCGCGCTGGGCGTGGGCCCGGCGACGCAGTTCTTCCTGCGCTATCTGGTCGTCAGGCTGGATGCGCCCACCCCTGCCGCACTCTCCGGAGACGCGTGATGAATGCACCCATCCTGCACTACAGCGCGTTCACCACCGATCCGCACGGCGGCAACCCGGCGGGCGTGGTACTGGATGCCCGCGCGCTGGCCGACACCGACATGCAGCGGATCGCCGCGGACCTGGGCTATTCGGAAACCGCCTTCCTGCTGCCGCGCCCCGATGGCGAATTCGACATCCGCTATTTCAGTCCGCGTGCGGAGGTGAGCTTCTGCGGGCACGCCACCATCGCGGCGATGGTGGCGCATGCCGAGCGCCATGGCAGTGGCGAGCGCGTGCTGCACACACAGGCGGGCGAGGTGCGGGTGACGGTGGACGATGCCGGCATGGCCACGCTCACCAGCGTCGCGCCACGCGTGGTGCCGATGACGGACGACGCACTCGACCTGACCCTCGCGGCATTGGATTGGCGCCGTGACGAACTCGATCCCGCATTGCCGCCCGCCGTTGCCTATGCGGGCGCCTGGCATCCGGTGATCGCCGTGGCCACGCGCGCGCGCCTGGCGCGGATGGACTACGCCTTCGACACGCTGGCCAGCCTGATGGCGCAGCACGGTTGGACGACGCTGGCCCTGGTCTGGCGCGAGAACGCGGGCACCTTCCATGCACGCAATCCGTTTCCGCCCGGTGGCGTGGTGGAGGATCCCGCCACCGGCGCCGCGGCCGCCGCGCTCGGTGCCTATCTCGCCGCGCGGGGAGCGCTGCCTGCGGAACGCTCGTTCGTCATCCTGCAGGGCGAGGACATGGGCCGGCCCAGCAGGTTGCAGGTGTCGGTGCCGGCGGACTCTGGCGCTGGCGTCCGGGTCAGCGGCACGGCGGTGGCGATCGCCTGAGCAGTCGCGACACATGCGTGGGAAACGGCGCATCCTGTCGCGGAACGCCTGATGCGGAAACGCCGGGCGAGCCCGGCGTTTTCGTGCATTGCATGTCAGCGGTGTGCTGTCATGCCGCTTCGTAGGCCCCGTAACCGCGCAGGCGTTCGTAACGGCGCTTGAGCAGCTGGTCGACGGGCAGCTGTTCCAGCGCGTCCAGCTCGTTGAGCAGCACGGCTTTCAGGCGCGTCGCCATCTGCCGCGGGTTGCGGTGCGCGCCGCCGATGGGCTCGCGCACCACCTTGTCCACCAGGCCGAGCGACAGCAGCCGCTTCGCGGTCAGACCCAGTTGCTCGGCCGCATCCTTGGCCTTGTCGGCCGACTTCCACAGGATGGACGCGCAGCCTTCCGGCGAGATCACCGAATAGGTGCCGTACTCCAGCATCAGCGTGCGGTCGCCGACGCCGATCGCCAGCGCGCCGCCGCTGCCGCCTTCGCCGATCACCGTGCAGATGACGGGGATTTTCAGCTCGGCCATTTCCATCAGGTTGCGTGCGATCGCTTCGGACTGGCCGCGTTCTTCCGCGCCCACGCCGGGGTACGCACCCGGCGTGTCGATGAAGGTCAGCAGCGGCAGCTTGAAGCGCTCCGCCATCTTCATCAGGCGCAGCGCCTTGCGGTAGCCCTCGGGACGCGGCATGCCGAAGTTGCGGGCGATCTTGCTCTTGGTGTCGCGGCCTTTCTGGTGGCCGATGATCATCACGCTGCGGCCGTCGATGCGGCCCAGCCCGCCGACGATGGCGCTGTCGTCGGCATAGGCGCGGTCGCCGGCGAGTTCCTGGAACTCGTCGCAGAACACGCGGATGTAGTCCAGCGTGTACGGACGCGCCGGGTGGCGGGCCAGCTGCGAGACCTGCCACGGGCTCAGGTCGCGGAAGATCTGCGCGGTACGCACGCGCAGCTTGTCCTGCAGCGCGTGCACCTCGGCATCGACATTGACCGCCGGCCCGGTACTAGCGTTGCGCAGTTCCTGGATCTTGGCTTCCAGATCGGCGATGGGCTGTTCGAAATCGAGGTAGTTCGGATTCATTTGCGGGCCATGGGCCGGAAAGGGGGAAAGTGTAGCCGAAGCCGCTCCGCGGTCACGTACGGGGGGGTAGGGCCGTGACGGCGCGCACGGGCGAACCCGGCCCGCGCGTCAACTGGTCCAGGGACGGTGGAACGCCGGCTTGGCGGTGCGCACGCCGGGCAGTGCACGCAGCGCGTCCAGCAGTTCGGTATCCACGCGCACGGCTTTCTGTCCGTTGAGATCGAGCATGCCCGCGATCGGGCTGTTGCCGGCGTCCATCAGCAGGTCCACGCGCAAGGGCGTGCCGCCCGGGCGGTGCTTGGCCATCAACGCGTCCACGCGTTCCCACAGGCCGGGCACCCGCAGGTCCAGCCGCAGCTGCAGGCGTTGCGCGTGGTGCTGGCACAGCTGCGCGTAATCCCATACCTGGCGGATGCGCAGGCTGAAGCCACCGCTGAATTCGTCCTCGCGCAGGCCACCCTTGATCACCAGGATGCGGTCGCGCGTGAGCAGTGGGCCGAACTCGGCCAGCGCATCGGAGAACGCGCTGCATTCGATGCGCCCGCGGCCGTCTTCCAGCTGCACGAAGACCTGGCTGTCGCCCTTGCGGCGCACGCCGATCACCTGGCCGGCGATCACCGCACTCACTTCGGGGCGCCAGCCCTTCTTTTCGCCCACCGGTTGCGAGGCCCAGATGCGGTCCAGGTCGCCCAGGTCGGTGCCCACCAGCGAACGCAGGTCCTCGCGGTACGGATCCATCGGGTGACCGCTGAGGTAATGGCCCAGCGTTTCGCGTTCGCCATGCAGCTTCTGCGACAGCGGCCACTCGTCGGTTTCCTGCAGCTCGACGTGGATGTCGTCGGTGCCGCCGCTGGAACCGAACATGTCGACGATGCCCGCATTGCGGTTCTTGCTGAGCTGGTCGACGGCCTTCAGCACTTCCGGCAGCTGCAGCGCGAGCGAGGCGCGGTTCGCGCCCAGCGCATCCAGTGCACCGGCGTTGATCAGCGCCTCCAGCGCCCGCTTGTTGAGCTTGGAGGAATCGACGCGCTTGCAGAAGTCCAGCAGGTCGCGGAACGGGCCTCCGCTGCGGCGCGCGGCGACGACGGCCTCGCAGACGCCCTGGCCCACGCCCTTCACCGCACCCAGGCCGTAGCAGATGGTCCGCGCGTCGTTGGCCACGAACATGAAATCCGAATGGTTCACGTCCGGCGGCAGCATGGTCAGGCCCAGCCCGCGCGCTTCGTCGAGGAAGCCCACCACCTTTTCGGTCTTGTCCATGTCCGACGACAGCGTGGCGGCCATGAACTCGGACGGGTAGTGCTTCTTCAGCCAGGCGGTCTGGTAGGCGACCAGCGAATACGCGGCGGCGTGCGACTTGTTGAAGCCATAGCCGGCGAACTTCTCCATCAGGTCGAAGATTTCGTCGGCCTTGCGTTCGCTCACGCCGTCCTTGCCGGCACCCTCGCGGAAGATCTCGCGGTGCTTGGCCATTTCGGCCGGCACCTTCTTGCCCATCGCGCGGCGCAGCAGGTCGGCGCCGCCCAGCGAGTAACCGCCGACGATCTGCGCCATCTGCATGACCTGCTCCTGGTAGACCATGATGCCGTAGGTCTCCTTGAGCATGATCTCGGTGCGCGGATCGGGGTACTGGAACTCCTCGCGCCCGTGCTTGCGCTCGACGAACGACGGGATCATGTCCATCGGGCCGGGACGGTACAGGGCGTTCAGCGCGATCAGGTCCTCGAACCGGTCCGGCTTGGCTTCCTTCAGCGCGCGGCGCATGCCCGAGGATTCGAACTGGAACACCGAGCCGGTGTTGCCGTTGGCGAAGATGTCGCGGTAGACGCTGGCATCGTCCAGCGGGATGGTGGCGATGTCGATCGGCTCCAGCCCGGTCTCCGCGCGGCGCGCGTTGATGGCCTTCACCGCCCAGTCGATGATGGTCAGCGTGCGCAGGCCCAGGAAGTCGAACTTCACCAGGCCGACCGCTTCCACGTCGTCCTTGTCGAACTGCGTGACCGGCGACTTGCCGCGTCCGCCTTCGTCGTGTTCGGCGTACAGCGGGCAGAAGTCCGACAGCGGCGACGGCGCGATCACCACGCCGCCCGCGTGCTTGCCGGCATTGCGGGTGAGGTCTTCCAGCTGGCGCGCCAGGTCGATCAGGTCGCGGACATCGTCTTCGCTGTTGTAGCGTTCGATCAGTTCCTGCGAGGCCATCTCGCTGCTGCCTTCGCCCATCGCATCACGCAGCGACACGCCCAGGATGTTGGGGATCAGCTTGGCGACGCCATCGACCAGGCCGTAGGGGAAGCCGAGCACGCGGCCGGAGTCGCGCACCACGGCCTTCGCCGCCATCGTGCCGTAGGTGATGATCTGGCTGACGCGGTCGCGGCCGTACTTGGCGGCGACGTACTCGATGACCTCGTCGCGCCTGTCCATGCAGAAGTCGATGTCGAAGTCGGGCATCGACACGCGTTCGGGATTCAGGAAGCGCTCGAACAGCAACCCGTACGGCAGCGGGTCCAGGTCGGTGATCTGCAATGCCCAGGCGACCAGCGAGCCGGCACCGGAACCGCGGCCGGGGCCGATGGGGATGCCATGGCTTTTGCCCCACTGGATGAAGTCGGCCACGATCAGGAAGTAGCCCGGGAACCCCATCTTGCAGATGGTGTCCAGTTCGAAATCCAGGCGCTTCTCGTAATCCTCGCGTGTGTGGCCGGGTGCCAACGGATTCTTCTCGAGCCGTTTCGCCAGGCCCGCGTGCGACTGGCTGCGGATCCAGCTGTCCAAGGTTTCGTTGCTGGGTACCGGATAGGCGGGCAGGGCGTATTCGCCCAGTTTCAGTTCGATGTTGCAGCGCTGCGCCAGCGCCAGCGTGTTGTCGATCGCATCCGGCACGTCGGCGAACAGGGCGGCCATCTGCTCGGCCGACTTCATGTACTGCTCGGCGCTGTAGTCGCGCGGGCGCTTGGGGTCGTCCAGCACGCGCCCGGAGGAAATGCACACGCGCGCCTCGTGCGCCTCGAAACCATCGGGCGACAGGAAGCGGACGTCGTTGCTGGCGATCACCGGCAGGCTGCGCGCGGCCGACGCATGCAGGGCGAAGGCGTTGAAGGCTTCTTCGCCATCGCGCTGCGTACGCGTCAGTTCCAGGTGCAGGTCGTCGCCGAAGCAGCGCTGCCAGTCGGCCAGGTGCTGTTCGGCCAGGTCGTGCCGTCCGCCCAGCGCCAGGCGGCCGGCCATGCTGTTGCGTCCGACGATGGCGAACAGGCCTTCATGGTCGGCCCGCAGCCATTCCGGATCGATGGCGACGCCGTCGGTGCGGTGGCCTTCCATCCAGGCGCGCGTCAGCAGGCGCGACAGCGACAGGTAGCCGGTGCGGTCGCGGCACAGCAGCGTCATCTGCCAGGGCGACTCGTTGCCTTCGACGATGCTGATGTCGGCGCCGGCGATGGGCTTCACGCCCACGCTTTCGGCAGCCTTGTAGAACTTGACCAGCGCGAACAGGTTGTTGCGGTCGGTGACGGCCAGCGCCGGCATGCCCAGTTCGACCGCGCGGCTCAGCACATTGGGCAGCTTGGCCTTTTTCGGGTCGGCCTGATCCGGCTTCTCGGGCACGCGGATGATGGAATCCGCCAACGAGAATTCGGTGTGCAGGTGGAGGTGAACGAAACGGGGAGACATGCCGACTCGGAATACTGTCGGGCCAGCGTAACGGCGGGGGTGGGGAGGGGCAAGGCTTGACATTGCCCCGGGCCGCGCAAAGCCCCGCGGTACGCAAAAAAAGAGCCGCCCCGGGGGGGCGGCATTGGGGAAATCCCGAGGGCTCGGGTCGGGTACGGTGGGCGCGCCGGCGGGGCGCCCGGGTGTGTCAGTGGATGCGGAACAACGGACTGGGTTCGGGCACGTAGCTGCCGTCGCGCGCCTGGCGGTGGTGCGCGTGCAGGGCAGCCTCGGCAAGGCGCGAGACCTCCCAGTCGGCGCGGGTGTAATGCAGGTCGCGACGATCGCAGCCGCGCAGCTGTGCCTCCAGGTTGCCCACCCGGCGGTAGTCCAGGTAGCTGGCGGTTTCGTCGGCCAGCAGCGTCCAGCTGGCTTCGTCGATGAAGCTTCCCTGCTGGTGCAGCTGGGCGACGATGCGCTCCAGGCGCGCGCGCAAGACCGGGTCGCTGCTCCAGTCGCGGTCGGCCAGCATGCAGCGCAGCAGCTGCAGGCGTTCGCCGCCGATGGCGTGGGAAGGCGCTTCGTGCGGGGACGTTCGTTCGGGCATGGAGCGTGATGCGGATGACAGGGGAATGGACATGGAACACCTCACGGGGGATGGGGGAGATCCCGACCTCCTTGCCGGTGGGATGCGGGATCATGGTGCCGGGTTGAAACCGCGTGCACGCCTGCTGGAAGCCACCGTGACCATGGACAGGGTGCCCCTGTCCACCCGATCGATGGCCGGCAAGGTGCCCTGGCTCAATGCACGCGGAAGCGGTCTGCTTCCACCGGTGCGTAACTGCCTTCGCGTACGTGGCGCCGGTGCGCGTTCAGTGCGGCTTCGTGCCGACGGGCGGCTTCCCAGGCTTCGCGGCTGAAGGGCAGTTCCTGCGGGGCGCACCCGCGCAGGCAGGCCTCGAGTGTGCGCAGGCGCTGGAAGTCGCGGTAGCTGGCCACTTCGCGTGCCAGCGTGGGCCAGGCGGCTTCCACCACGATGGCGTCGTCCAGCCGGCCGACCCGGGGCAGCCAGTCCGGGATCAGGTCCTGGTGGTCGCCGGCATAGTCCAGCACCAGTTGCGCGCAGTCGGCGGCGTGGTTGGCGGCCTCCCACGCGGTGTCCCGGACCATCGCGGCGACCGATTCGAGCCGCGCAATGCGTTGGGCAATACATTCGGGCGCCGTGTCGCCCCCCGGCGCGGCCAGCTGCCGGGCGGCGGTGACCACCTGGTCCATCGCCAGCGGACCCTGGCGGCGCCCCAGCCGCGCCAGCAACCGGTTGAAGCGGTCCAGATCCACCGAGTTCAGGCGGTAGTGGCCGATGCTCTTGCGACGGCGCAGCAGGCTGAAGGCCGGCACCGAGTCCAGGATGGACGGCAGCGGGAAGGTCGGGTTCTGGATGTTCTGCAGGGTGTTCATGGTGTGCTCCAGGGAAGGAAGGGCGCCGCAATGCCGGCGCGCGGTCAGGTTCCCGGCAACGCACCCGCCGGTCATGAGGCAAGCGCGATCTTTCCGTCCCTGTTGTCTGATTCCATGAGGCAATCATGAGGAAGTGGCGATGAAGCCGGCGAACGACGGCCACGCCCCCGACAACGGCGCGGAGAACGGGCGTTACTGTTTCGACGGCGTGGTGGTCGACGAGGCCGCGCACACGGTGGTGCGCGACGGCCAGCCGCAGCCGCTGGAGCCGAAGGCATTCGCCGTGCTGCTGGCACTGGTCCGTCGCCCCGGGGAGTTGCTGCCGCGCGATGAGCTGCTGGACAGCGTGTGGGGCCACCGGCACGTCACTCCGGGCGTGTTGACGCGCGCCATCGCCCAGCTGCGCAGCGCACTGGACGATGACTCGCAGCATCCGCGCTACATCCAGACCCAGCACGCGCTGGGCTACCGCTTCATCGGGTCGCTGCGGCCGGAGCGTCCTGCCGCGGAGGAGGCAGCGCCCGCGGAGACGCACGACGCCGCCGGCAGCGACACGCCGCCGGTCGCCGCTGCCGTCGAGACCGACACGATCCGGCCCGCGACGGGGGAGGTGGGCGCACATCCCCCACGCCCACGCTTGCGGCACTGGCCCGCCTGGCTGGCAGCGGTCGTGTTGCTGGCCGTCGTGGTGCTCGGCTGGAAAGCATGGCGCCCGCCGGCGTCGACCGTGCCGCCCTCGGCCCCGTCGATTGCCGTGATGCCGTTCACCAGCGTCAGCGACAACCCGCAGGACACCTACTTCGCCGAAGGCCTGGCGGTGGAAATGCACGACGCGCTGGCCAGCGTGCCTGGCTTGACCGTGGCCGCCCGCCTGCGCGACCCGGATGCATTCCAGCGCTCCGACGTGAAGGCGATCGGCAAGGCGATGGGCGTGGCGACGCTGCTGGATGCCACCGTGCGCCGCGATGGCGACCGCATCCGCGTCAACGCACGCCTTTCCGACACCGCCACCGGCGACACGGTGTGGAACCACCATTACGACCGCGCCATCACCGACGTGTTCAGTACGCAGAGCGAAATCGCCGAACAGGTGGTGCGGTCGCTTCTGGGTGCGCTGCCGGACATGAAGCGCGGCCTCGCCACCCGGCTGGCACCCACCCGCAACCTGGCGGCGTTCGATGCGTACCTGCGCGGACTGCACGCGCTGCAGGGAAGCGCCGGCAAACCGGATTCGGAAGGCGCCATCGGCTACTTCAACCAGGCGCTGGTGGCGGACAGCGGGTTCGCACGCGCGCAGGTGGGCCTGTGCCGTTCGCAGTTGTCGCGCTTCCGCATCCTGCGCGATGCCGAGGCGTTCAATCTCGCGAACGAAGCGTGCCTGAAGGTGCGCGCGATGGATCCCGCCTTGGGCGAAGTGAATCTCGCCCTTGGCGACCTGCAGCGCGTGCAGGGCAACGGCAAGCAGGCCATCGCGCTTTACCGCAGGGCGGAGGAAGATCCGTCACTGCGGCCCGAGGCCAGCCTGGGCATGGGGTTGGCGTATGCGGAACTGGGCGACAGGGAACGTGCGGTCGAATACCTGGAGCGCGCCATCGCACTCCGTCCGGGCAACGCGAGTGCCTACAGCGAACTGGGCTACCTGCTTTACCTCAACGACGACGTGCCCGGAGCCATCGCCGCGTACGAGCGGGCCACGCTGTTGCGGCCGAGTTCCGCGGGCCTGTGGAGCACGCTGGGCGCGCTCTATTTCTACATGGAGGATCTGCCCGCCGCCGACCGCGCGCTGGACCGCTCCATGAAGATCGAGCCGACCGACGGCGCGCTGAACAACCTGGGCACGCTGCGCTTCCACCAGGGCGACCATGCGGGCGCGGCGGAGATGTTCCTGCGCGCCACGCGGCTCAGCGCGGGGGATTTCCTGATCTGGGGCAACCTGGGCGACGCGTTGCGCGCGGACACCGCGACCGTGGGCGAATCGCGTGCGGCCTATCTGAAGGCCGCGACGATGGCGCAGCCGTACCTGGAACTCAAACCCAGCGACGCGCGCGCGACGGCATCGCTGGCGTGGTACAGCGCGAACCTGGGCGAGGAAGCGCGCGCCCGCGAACTGCTGGCACGCGCCGAGGCGCTGGGCACCGAACGCGCCGAAGTGGCGCTGCTCAATGCGCAGACCTTGATGCAACTCGGAGACGCGGCGGGATCGCAGGAGCGACTGATGACCGCGCGCGATGCGGGCATCAAGGAAATCCGCATACGCAGCAACGCATCGCTGTCACCGGCACCCGCCCCGGCGCTGCCGCGGCAGCCCGGTAAACGTTGAATCAGACAGGGGGCGACCTTCTGTCCCACGGAACGGGACCCAACCTGGAGCATATCATGACAACCGAATCAGACCTTCGAGCCACGGGACCATTGGATGAGAATCCCATCGGGCTGCTCGACAATCCCGGCGATCAGATGTTGTGCCTGTTGATCCGGGTCGCGGCAACGCCACACGGACTGGTAGCGATTCCAAACCCGACCACGGTGGCCATGGACGACAGAGTCTTGTGGGTAGCCGACCCGGGCGTGGGACCCTTCAAGATCGGCATGGAGGCTGAGGACCTGCTCGAAGTACGGGGAGCCGATCACGTCGACGCCGATTCGCCCATGCTGTTTTCCGCCCTGGCGGCAGGCAGGGACACGTCGGCGGTCGCGGGACTGCCGAATGTGTGGCGCTCCGGTGCCAGTCACGTGGTCGGCGGATGGCCCACACGCCCTGCGGAAATGCTGCGCTACCGGTTGTGGGAAGCCGGCAGCGACACCCCGGGGGCTGTCATGACGCTGATCGTCACCAATGGGCGCCGCGAGCTCTTTGGTGCCAGTGGCACCGTAAGACCCAACGATCCGTTCTAGGCGGGACCGCTCGCGTTCTGCCAGTCACGCACCGGCGCGAAGCTGCGCCGGTGCTGCGCGCACGGGCCGTGCTGCGCCAACGCAGCAAGATGGGCCGGCGTGGGGTAGCCCTTGTGCACGGCAAAGCCGTACATCGGGAATGCGTCATGCATCGCGACCATCGCGCGGTCGCGCGACACCTTCGCCAGGATCGACGCGGCCATGATTGCCGGATCAAGGCGGTCGCCGCCCACCAGCGTTTCGGCGGCGCAGCGCAGGCCTTTCGGCGCACGGTTGCCATCGATGCGCGCCAGTTCCGCAGCGGGCTGCAGGCCAGCGATGGCGCGCCGCATGCCTTCCAGCGTGGCCTGCAGGATGTTCAGTTCGTCGATCTCGCGTGGCTCCACAAACTCCACGCGCCATGCCAGCGCCCGCTCGATGATGATCGGGAAGAGCGCTTCGCGTCTGGCTTCACTGAGTTTCTTGGAATCATCCAGTCCCACGATGGGGCGTTGCGGGTCCAGGATCACCGCCGCCACCGACACCGGCCCGGCCAGCGGACCGCGTCCGGCCTCGTCGACACCGGCCACGCGCTGGAACGCCGGCGCGGGAAACAGGCTGCCGCTCTTCATCGTCCGACCACTTCCGACACCGCGTCCGCGGCGCTCGACGAGGCATCCTGCCGGAGTGCTTCATGCAGGCGCAGGTATGTGGGCTGCAGCGCGGCAACGGCGTCGGGATGCCGGAACCAGTGCAGCACCGCCTGGCCGAGCCGGTCAGGCGTACAGTCGTCCTGCATCAGTTCCGGCGCCAGGTCCTCGCCCGCCAGCACGTTGGGCAGCGCGTAGCGCTCCACCTTCAGCATGCCCAGGCCCTTCACGATGCGATAGGTCAGCGGGGCGATGCGGTAGCCGACCACCATGGGGCGCTTGCACAGCATGGTTTCCAGCGTGGCGGTGCCCGATGCCAGCAGCACCACGTCGCTGGCGATCAGGGCATCACGCGCCTGTCCGTCGAGCAGCCGGCAACGCGGCAGCGTGTAGCGTGGATCGGCCAGCAGGGTTTCCAGTGCCGCGCGGCAGGCTGCATTGGCGGCAGGGATCACCACCTGCAGGCCTGGAATCTCTGCCGCCACCTGCCGTGCTGCCTCGAGAAAGGCCGGCGCCAGGCGATGGATCTCGCCCAGCCGGCTGCCGGGAAGGACGGCAAGCACGGGGGCTTCTTGGGCTAATGCCAACGTGGCGCGCGCCGCGGCGCGATCCGGTTGCAGCGGAATCTCGTCCGCCATCGGATGGCCGACGAATCGCGCATCCACGTGATGGCGCGCATAGATCGGGGGTTCCATCGGGAACAGGCACAGCACGCGGTCGGCGCTGTTGCCGATCTTCTCGGCGCGCTTCTCCCGCCACGCCCACACCGAAGGGCTCACGTAGTGGACGGTGCGGATGCCGCGCTGCTTCAGCCAGCGTTCCACGCCCAGGTTGAAGTCGGGTGCGTCGATACCGATGAAAACATCCGGCTGCCAGCCAAGCACGCGCTGGCGGAAGGTCCTGCGCAGTGACAGCAGTCGAGGCAGATGGCGCAGCACTTCGGCCAGGCCCATCACTGCCAGTTCGCCCGCGTCGAACCAGGTATCGCAGCGGGCCGCGCGCATCGCGTCGCCGCCGATGCCCGCGAAGCGCGCCTGTGGGTAGCGCTTGCGCAGTTCGTCGATCAGGCCTGCCCCCAGTGCGTCGCCGGAGGATTCACCGGCCACCAGCGCGATGCGGACCACGCGATCGTCCGGCGCGAAGGGAGTCGGGGCGGGCTCCCTGACGATGCTCGTCACCGTTGCAACGGCCTCTCGCCGCTTTCGATGAAGTGCAGCAGGGCGCGCACGTCCTCGCTGGCCTGCGCCTGTTCGGCCAGCTGCTGCTTGGCATCGGCCAGCGGCAGGCCGGCGACGTACAGCGTGCGGTACGCACGCTTGATGGCGCTGATGCGGTCGGCATCGAAACCGCGGCGCTTCAGGCCTTCGCTGTTGATGCCGCGCGGCCGCCCGGAGGCTTCACCCGCCACCATCGTGAACGGTGGCACGTCGCCACTCAGCAGCACGCCCATGCCGATGAAGGCATGCGCACCGATGCGGCAGAACTGGTGCACGCCGGCAAAGCCGCTCATGATCACCCAATCCTCCACGGTCACGTGGCCGGCCAGCGTGGCGTTGTTGGAGAACACGCAGTGGTTGCCGACCTGGCAGTCGTGGGCGACATGGGTGTAGGCCAGCAGCATGTTGTCGCTGCCGATCCGGGTGATGCCGCCGCCGGTGGCGGTCCCCCGATTCAGCGTGACGAACTCGCGTACCTGGTTGCGGTCACCGATGACCAGCTCGACGCGCTCGCCCTTGAACTTCTTGTCCTGCGGATCGCCGCCGATGGCGGCATGGCCGACGAAGTGGTTGTCGCGGCCGATGCGGGTGGGGCCGGTGATGCTGCAGTGGGGCCCGATGAGGGTGCCGTCACCGATCTCGACCTCCGCGCCGATGTGCGCGAACGGACCCACGCGCACGCCTTCGCCGAGGCGCGCGCCGGGATCGACGACGGCACTGGGATGGATGAGCGTGGACGGATTCATGCGTCGGTCTTCGGGGTTTCGGCGCACAGCACGTCCGCCGTGGCCACTTCCTTGCCATCCACCTTGGCGACGCAGGTGTACAGCGTCATGTTGCGGATGACGCGCTTGATGTCCACGTGCAGTTCCAGCACGTCGCCCGGCACCACCATGCGTGAGAAGCGCACGTTGTCCACCTTCACCAGGTAGAACAGCCGGTCGCCGTTGCAGAGGCCGCGCGACACCTGGGTCAGCACGCCGCCAGCCTGCGCCAGCGCCTCGATCACCAGCACGCCGGGCATGACGGGATGGCCGGGGAAGTGGCCCTGGAAGAACGGTTCGTTGATGGTGACGTTCTTGTGCGCGACGATGCGCTTGTGCGGTTCGAACTCGACCACCTTGTCCACCAGCAGGAACGGATAGCGGTGCGGCAGCACGCGCTGGATGGTGGCGATGTCGATGGTCTGCGGTACGTTTTCGGTCATGTTCATTCCTTGTCCGCCGCCAGCACGCGGCGGGCGAGCGTATCGAGTTGCTTGAAACGGGCGGCGTTCTTGCGCCACGTCCGGTTGTCGGTGAGCGGCGTGCCCGAGGAGTACTCGCCGGGCTCGGTGATGGAACTGGTCACCAGCGACATGGCGGTGATCACCACGCGGTCGCAGATCTCCAGGTGGCCCAGCACGCCCGCCGCGCCGCCGATCAGGCAGTAACGGCCGATGCGCGCGCTGCCCGCCACGGCGCTGCATCCCGCCATGGCCGTATGCGCGCCGACGCGCACGTTGTGGCCGATCTGGATCTGGTTGTCGAGGCGGACGTCTTCCTCCAGCACCGTGTCGTCGAGCGCGCCACGGTCGATGGTGGTGTTGGCGCCGATCTCGCAATCGTCGCCGATCACCACGCCGCCGAGCTGCGGCACCTTGATCCAGTGCCCACTGTCCATGGCCAGTCCGAATCCGTCGGCGCCGATCACCGCGCCGGGGTGGATGAGTACGCGACGGCCCACGCGCACGCGCGTGACCAGCGTGATGCGTGCGATCAGTTCGCTGCCGTCACCGATTTCGCAGTGATCGCCGATCACGCAGCCCGGCCCGACGATGCAGCCATCGCCGATGGTGGCGTGTGCGCCGACGGTGACGAACGGGCCGATGTGGGCGCCAGCCGCGATGCGCGCCGTGGGATCGATCACCGCACTGGGATGGATCCCCGCTTCGCGCACGGGCTTGATGTCGAACAGCGCGGCCATCTTGGCGAACGCGGTATAGGGGTCCTTGGCGATCAGCACGGCCCCCGGCGCCGCATCCGCATCTTCGGCACGCAGCACGACCAGCGTGGCCTGGCTGTCGGCCAGTTGGCCGCGGTAGCGGGAATTGGCCAGGAAGGCGAGCTGGCCTGCCTCGGCGCGCGCCAGGGTGGCGACGCCGCCGATGCGCAGCGTGCCGTCGCCGCGCAGCGTCAGCCCGAAACGCTCGGCAAGTTCGTCGGCTGAGAAGGTGGGGGTGGTCATAAGGCGCGTAGTTTAGCGCCTGCCGCCGCGGGGTTGCCGGGTGGGCGATCCTGGGACCCAAAACATACGGGGGGCTATGGAAGCCCCCCGTATCGTGTCACGCCCTTTCGGACGGGATCAGAACGCGCCGCCGAAGGTGAACTGCAGGCGTTCGATTTCGTCGCCGTCTTCCTTCTTGATCGGGAAGGCGTAGCTGATCGAGATCGGACCGACCGGTGCGCGCCACAGCAGCGCCACGCCCGTGGAGGCACGCAGCTCGCCGGCATCGAAGTTGTCCACGCCGTCGAACACGTTGCCGAAGTCGAAGAAGGCCGACACGCGCGCCGCGTTGGAATCGAACAGCTTCGGGAAGATCAGCTCGACCGAGCCGGTGGTCTTCAGCGAGCCACCCAGCGGCTGGCCTTCGTAACCGCCGATGATCTCCGAGCGCGGGCCCAGCGTGTTGTCGCGGAAACCACGCACGGAACGCACGCCACCGGCGTAGAAGTTCTCGAAGAAGGGCAGGCCGGTGGCGGTCAGGGTGCGGTCGATGATGCCGCCATCCGCGCAGGTGGGGTTGCTGCCGCCGGTGGCCGGATAGGTCTGGCCCGGGATCATCGGGTCGGAACCACCGACGCGGCAGATGTAGCGGACCTGGTCCGAACCGTAGCTGTCGCCATAACCGATTTCGGCGCGCGTATTGAGCACGAACGCCGGGCTCAGCGACCAGTACTTGGAGAACTCGTAGTTGAGCTTGTAGTACTCGACCGTCGAGCCGGGCAGGGCGACTTCCGCCGACACGCGCTGGTACATGCCCCCGGTGGGCATGAAGAAGTGGTTGCGCGTGTCGCGCGCCCAGCCGAGTTCCGCGCGCCAGGCGTGGAAGGTGCGCTGGCCGACCGCATCGATGTAGTCGATGATCGACTGCGGCGTTGAGCCGGGGAAGGTCAGGATCTCGTTGCTGTCGATGCCGAACAGCAGCGACACGGTGTCGTTCTCGGTGATCGGCAGGCCCAGCACGCCCTGCGCCGCGGCGCTGGTGGTGGAGTACTGCGCGGTGTTGAAGTCCGAATAGTCGAACTCGCGCCACCACAGGTTGTAGCCCAGCGACATGCCTTCGTCGGTGAAGAACGGGTTGGTGAAGGAGAACGAGTAGCGCTGCAGGTAGTCGCTGCGCTGGGCTTCGACCGAGACGCGGTTGCCGCCGCCCAGGAAGTTGTTCTGCGACAGCTGGATCGAGGTGGTCAGGCCGGACAGCTGCGAATAACCCAGGCCGAACACGAAGCTGCCGGAGGTGGTTTCCTTGACGTTGAAGACCACGTCCACCTGGTCGCTGGTGCCGGGCACGGCGGGCGTTTCCACGTCCACCGTCTCGAAGTAGCCCAGTCGGTTGAGGCGGATCTTGGAGCGGTCGACGGCCGCCTGCGAGAACCAGCTGCCTTCGAACTGACGCATCTCGCGGCGCAGGACTTCGTCCGACGTGCGCGTGTTGCCCTTGAAGACGATGCGGCGCACGTTGACGCGCGGGCCGGGCACCACCTGCAGGTTGATCGCCACCGTGCGGTTCTCGCGGTCGATGGTGGGGATGGGGTTCACCTGCGCGAAGGCATGGCCGATGTTGCCCAGCGTGGCGGTGATGGCATCGGAGGTCAGCTCCAGCAGCACGCGCGAGAAGGTCTGGTCCTTCTTCACGATGACCAGCTTCTCGATCTCTTCCTTCGGCAGCACCGTGTCGCCGCTGACCTTCACGTCGGAGATCTTGTAGATCTCGCCTTCGGTGATGCCGGCGGTGATGAACATGTCGCGCTTGTCGGGGCTGATCGACACCTGGGTGGAGTCGATGGCGAAGTCCACGTAGCCGCGGTCGAGGTAGAAGGAATTCAGGCGCTCGATGTCGCCGGACAGCTTTTCCTTCGAGTACTGGTCATCGCGGCGGTACCAGGACAGCCAGCTGGTCTCCTTGGATTCCCAGCCTTCCAGGATGTCCTCGGTGGGGAACTTCTCGGCGCCCACCACGTTGACGTGGCGTATCTTGGCGGCCTTGCCTTCCTTCACCGCGATGGTCACGTCGACGCGGTTGCGGTCCAGCTGGCTGACCGTGGGCGTGATCTCGACGTTGTACTTGCCGCGGTTGTTGTACTGGCGGGTCAGTTCCTGGGTGACGCGGTCCAGGCTGAGGCGGTCGAAGGTCTCGCCTTCGGCCAGGCCGATGTCCTTCAGGCCCTTCAGCAGGTCATCGGTCTTGATGTCCTTGTTGCCGGTCAGCGTCAGCTTGTTGATGGCCGGGCGCTCGGTGACCGTCACCACCAAGATGCTGCCCTGGCGGTCGAGCTTCACGTCCTCGAAGAAGCCGGTCTTGTACAGCGCGCGGATCGACTCCACGACGGTGCTCTGGGTGACGGTGTCGCCCCGCTCGATCGGCAGGTAGGTCAGCACGGTGCCGGCGGAAATGCGCTGCAGGCCGTCGATGCGGATGTCGGTGGCGGTGAACGCCTCGTTGCTGAGCGGTGCGGCCGCGGCGGGGGCCGGGGCCGGGGCCGGCTCCGTCGTCTGCGCGAGTGCCGGCATGGCGATGGCCGAGGCCAGGGCGAGGGCAAGCAGGCGGCGGGAGGGCAGTCGCGTCATCATCACATCCGATTGGGGTCGTTCCTGCAAGGCAGGGGTTTGCCGGGAAAGGGCTGGCGTAAGGCTTGCTGGTGGAGAGCAGGCCGTTTTGGAGCGGGCCGGCATGAAAAAGTTCAAAGGCATCAAGTCACCAGACGGAGAATGTCGTTGTAGAACGCCAGGCCCATCAGGCCGGCCAGCAGGGCCAGACCCACATATTGCCCTGTTGCCATGGTGCGTTCACTCAACGGGCTGCCTTTGACCAACTCGATAAGGTAATACAGCAGGTGCCCGCCGTCCAAGACGGGGATGGGCAGCAGGTTGATGATGGCCAGGCTGAGGGACAGCAGGGCCAGGAAGTAGAGGAACCAGTCCGCGCCCCGCTGGGCGGTGACGTTGGCCGTCCGCGCGATGGTGATGGGGCCGGAAATGTTCTTCAGCGACGCGTCGCCGGTCAGCATGCGACGCATCATGCCGAGCGAATCGGTGGCCAGGTTGCGGGTTTCGCGGAAGGCCGCCGGTATCGCGGCCAGGGGACCGTACTGCTGGGTCGCGTCGTAAGGGGGGAGTTCCCGGGTTTTCGGCGATTCCAGGCCCAGACCCCAGTAGGACGCGCCGGTTTCGGGATTGCGCATGGAGCGGGGGGTCAGCTCCAGCGCGAGGCGCTCGCCAGCGCGGTCGACTTCCACCATGGCGCTGCCGCCGCGCTCGCCCAGCGCCTTGACCAGATCGGGGATCTGGCCGAAGTCGCTCACCGGGTGGCCGTCGATGGCCGTGACCAGGTCGCCGGGCTTGATGATGCCGGCGGCAGGCCCGTCGGGCTTGACAGCCCCCACCAGCGCGGGGACTTCCCAGTGGCGCCATGCCAGCCCGGTCAGGGAGGCGACGTTTTCCTGGTCGAAGCCGACCGGCAGCCGCGAGAGCGGCAGGACGCGGCTCTGGGTATCCCCGTTGGCCTTCTCGACGCGAACCGGCACGTCGGCACCGTCGATGGCGGCCTTGGTCAGCACCATGGAGGCTTCCGTCCACGTACCGACAGGACGGTCACCGATCGCCAGCAGCCGATCGCCACGCTCGAAGCCGGCGTCGGCGGCGATACCGTCCACGTTGCCCAGCGTCGCGGAAAAGTCCTGCTTGCCGATGACGAACATGGCCCACAGCAGGACCACGCACAGGACGAGGTTGGCGATGGGGCCCGCGGCCACCACCGCGATGCGCTGCCAGACCGGCTTGCGGTTGAAGGCCTGGTCCAGTTGCGAGGCGGGGACGTTGCCCTCGGCTTCGTCCAGCATCTTCACGTAGCCGCCCAGCGGGATCGCGGCGATGGCGAACTCGGTGCCATGGCGATCGCGGCGCGACCAGAACGGCTTGCCGAAGCCGACCGAAAAACGCAGCACCTTCACGCCGCAGCGGCGCGCCACCCAGAAGTGGCCGAACTCATGGAAGGTGACCAGCACACCCAAGGCCACGATCATCCACCAGATCGAGCCCAGCAGGTCACTCATGGTTGTGCGTGCTCATGGTGTGTGGCCTGCAAGGTTGTGTTCGGTGACACGTCGGGCCTGCGCATCGGCGGCCAGCAACGCCTCCAGTGAATCGGCGGGCGTTGCGGGCAACGCCGCCAGGGAGGCTTCGACCAGCGCGGGAATGGATAGGAAACCGATTTCGCCCTGAAGAAAGGCTGAAACCGCCACTTCATTGGCCGCATTCAGCACCGCCGGGGCGGTGCCGCCGGCCTCCATCGCGTGCCACGCCAGGCGCAGGCAGGGGAATGCGTCGGTATCCGGCGCCTCGAACTCCAGTTTCGGATGCGCCAGCAGGTCCAGCCCACCGACCCCCGACGCGATGCGGTCGGGCCAACCCAGACCGACCGCCAGCGAGGTGCGCATGTCGGGAAGTCCCAGCTGGGCCAGCGTGGAGCCGTCCACGAACTCCACCAGCGAGTGCACCAGGCTCTGCGGGTGCACCAGCACGTCAAGGCGTTCGCGCGAGACGTCGAAGAGATGATGCGCTTCGATCAGTTCCAGGCCCTTGTTCATCAGGGTGGCCGAGTCGACCGAGATCTTCGGGCCCATCGACCACTTGGGGTGCGCGACGGCCTGTTCGCGGGTCACCGCGGTCAATTCGGCCCGCGTGCGCCCACGGAAGGGACCGCCCGAGGCCGTCAGCACGATGCGCCGCACATCCGCCTGAGCCCGGCGTGAACGCAGGCACTGGAAGATGGCGTTGTGTTCGCTGTCGATGGGGATGATCTCGGCCCCCGCGGCATCGGCGGCGGCGGTCAGCAGTTCGCCGGCCAGTACCAGCGATTCCTTGTTGGCCAGCAGCAGGCGCTTGCCCGCGCGCGCGGCTGCGAGGGTCGAGGACAGGCCGGCGGCGCCGACGATCGCGGCCACCACGGTGTCGCAGGCGTCGCTGGCGACCAGCTGGTCCAGCGGTGCATCGCCTGCATGGGGTTGGGTCGACAGACCAGCGCCGGCGAGTCCGTCGCGCAGCGCGGCGAACAGGGCCGGGTCCGCAATCACGGCGTGCGCGGGTCGATGCGCGACGCACAGGGCCACCAGCGCGTCGACATTGCGGCCGGCGGCCAGCACGCTGGCCCGATAGCGGTCGGGGTGGCGGGCGATGACGTCCAGCGCGGACGCCCCGATCGAGCCCGTGGCGCCCAGCACCGCTACGTTGCGTAATGCCTGTTCGGCCATGTCAGAACCCGAACAGTTCCTTGCCCAGCGCGAACACCGGCAGCGCGGCGAGCACGCCATCCAGCCGGTCCAGCACGCCACCGTGGCCCGGGATCAGGTCGCCGGAATCCTTGGCGCCCACGTGCCGTTTCAGCAGGCTCTCGAACAGGTCGCCCACTACCGAGAACAGCACGGTGAACACGGCCACCAGCAGCACGGCCGGCAGCTGCGCCGCGCCGGCGCCGGCGATCAGCGCGCCGGCGACGGCGACCAGCATGCCGGCGGCCAGGCCGCCCAGCAGGCCTTCTATCGTCTTGTTCGGGCTGATGCGCGGGGCCAGCTTGCGGGTGCCGAACCACCTGCCGCCGAAATGACGGCCGGCGAAATACGCGCCGCTGTCCGCTGCCCAGACGATGGCCAACGCGACGAACAGCCACACATGCCCGTTGGGCTGGCTCGCGTGGATCAGCCCCAGCGCGCACCACGCCGGCACGACGGCCAGGGTGCCGGCGGCCAGCTTGAACACGCGCGCCCAGGTCTCATGGTTCGAGGCAAAGGAGAAGCGGCCCAGCCAAAACAGCGCCAGCAGCCACCACACCACGCCCAGCAGCGACACCAGCCGCAATGGCACCAGGTCGGGCGACCCCTGCGAGGCCCACACCAGCAGCACCATCAGCAGCAGGTTGGTGGTCAGCAGCACCGTGCGTTGCAGGGTGTCGTCGATCTCCGCCAGCTTGAACCATTCCCACAGGCCCACCAGGAAGACCAGCGCGGCCAGCATGGCCAGCCATGACGTGGGCAGCAGCAGGATGGCGCCGATGGCGAACGGGGCCATCACCAGGGCGGCGATGACGCGGACCTTGGTCGCGCTGGGATTGCTCATGCGGGGAGTTTCTCCGTGGCGCCACCGGCCACCTGGGCACTGGTCAGGCCGAAGCGGCGTTCGCGTTGCGCATAGTCGTCCAGCGCGCGCTGCAGCAGGGGTGCATCCAGGTCGGGCCACAGCACGTCGGTAAACCAGAGTTCGGTGTACGCCAGTTGCCACAGCAGGAAATTGCTGACGCGATGGTCGCCGCCGGTGCGGATGAACAGGTCCGGCGCCGGCAGGTCGGCCAGCGAGATGCGCGCCCCCAGGGCGGCTTCGTCGATGTCCTCCGGCTTCAGCCGCCCGGCCGCGACATCGGCGGCCAGCGCGCGCGCGGCCTGCGCGATGTCCTGCCGGCCACCGTAGCTGGCGGCAACGTTGAGGTGCAGGCGCGTGTTGCCGGCGGTCAGCGATTCCGCTGCCTGCATGCGCTGGCGGATGTCGGCGGCGAAGCGTTCGCGTTCGCCGATGAAACGCACGCGCACGCGACGGCGATGGAGTTCTTCGACTTCACGGTCCAGGGCGCCGAGGAACAGCTTCATCAGCGCGCCGACTTCCTCTTCCGGTCGGCCCCAGTTCTCGCTGGAGAACGCGAACAGCGTCAGCGCCTGGACGCCGCGTTCCAGGCAGAAGTCGATGCAGACGTTGACCGCACGCGCGCCGGCACGATGGCCGATGGCGCGTGGACGGCGGCGACGCTCGGCCCAGCGCCCGTTGCCGTCCATGATGACGGCCAGGTGGTGGGGCACGGGCGGGGAGGCAGCGATGGACATGGCAGTCTTCAGACCGCCATCAGTTCCTGTTCCTTGGCCTTGACCACGTCATCGACGTCCTTGATGGACTTGTCGGTGAGCTTCTGGATCTCTTCCTCGGTCCGGCGCTCTTCATCCTCGGTGATCTGCTTGTCCTTCAGCAGATCCTTGATCTGCTGGTTGGCGTCACGGCGGATGTTGCGGATGGCGACCTTGGCGTCTTCGCCTTCCGAATGCACGACCTTGGACAGCTCCTTGCGGCGCTCCTCGGTCAGGGCGGGCAGGTTGAGGCGGATCGTGGTGCCCGCGGTGTTCGGCGTCAGGCCCAGGTCGGAAGCCAGGATGGCCTTCTCGACCGCACCGACCATCTGCTTCTCCCACGGGGTGATCGTCAGGGAGCGCGCATCGGAGACGGCGACGGTCGCAACCTGCGACAGCGGCATGTCGGAGCCGTAGTAGTTGACCTTCAGGTGTTCGACGAGCGCCGTGGATGCACGGCCGGTGCGGACCTTGACCAGCGTGTGACGCAGCGCGTCGATGCTCTTGGCCATGCGCGCCTGTGCGTCTTTCTTGATGTCGTTGAGCATCGCGGATTCCATTGCAAAGCCTGTAAACGACCGATTATAGGGCGATTCGCCGCCGTTGCCGACCGTCCCGGCGGCGTTCAGTGCGAATGATGCGGCGCGGCATCATGCAGATCGTGCTGGCAGGAGCCGCCGCGCTCGATCTGCAGGGTGGCGTGGTTGATGCCGAACCGGTGGTCGAGCGCATGGAGGGTGGCATCGATGAACGCATCGTTGTCGTCCCCGCGGGGACGGACCAGATGCGCGGTGAGGGCGATTTCGCCTGCGCCCAAGGGCCAGATGTGCAGGTGGTGCACGGCGGTGACGCCCGGCTGGGCACCCAGGAACGCCGCGACCGCCGCCTGGTCGATACCGGAGGGCACCGCGTCCATGGCGGCATTGAAGCTGTCGCGCAGCAGGCCGAACGTGCCCACCGCGATCACCACACCGATCAGCAGTGCGGTCGCCGGGTCCAGCCAGGCCCAGCCGAACACGGCCATGCCGATGCCGGCAAGCACCGCTGCCAGCGACACGGCCGCATCCGCCATCAGGTGCAGAAAGGCACCGCGCTTGTTCAGGTCATGCGCATGGCCGTCCTTGACCAGCCAGGCCGCGCCCAGGTTGACCACGATGCCCAGTGCCGCGACCACGATGACCGGCGTGGCGGGAATGGCAGGCGGAGCACTGAACCGGCGCACGGCCTCCCAGCCCAGGGCACCGGAGAACACCATCAGCAGGATGGCGTTTGCCAGCGGCGACAGCAGGGTCGCGCGCCGCCAGCCATAGGTGTGGCGGCCGCTCGGGGGGCGCCGCGCCAGCGAGGCGGCGGCCCAGGCCAGGCCAAGCCCGAGCACATCGCCCAGGTTGTGCAGGGCATCGGACAGCAAAGCCAGTGAATTGGTGTAGAAGCCGTAACCCGCTTCCAGCGCCGTATAGGCCAGGTTGATCAGCGTGACCAGCGCGAAGGCGCGCGTCGCCGAGCCGTGGGGGTGATGATGTGCGCCGTGTCCGTGTCCCATGGCGTCAGCGTGCCGTCGGTGCGGCGCGGACACTATTACAGCGAGGCATCAGGCAGGCGACCGCCGCGGGCGGATCCGCGGACGGCGCGCCAGTCGATGTGGCTCAACCCCGGCCCTTCACCAGCGTGCCGACGTGCTCCCCGCGCAGGATTCGCATCAGGTTGCCGGGCACGGACAGGTCGTAGATGCGCAGCGGCACGTCGCTGTCGCGGCACAGGGCGAAGGCGGCGGTGTCCATCACCTGCAGGTCGCGGGCGAGGACTTCGTCGTAGGTCAGCTGGTCGAAGCGCTTGGCGTCGGCGTGCTTGCTGGGATCCTTGTCGTAGACGCCATCCACCTTGGTGGCCTTCAACAGCAGGTCCGCGCCGATCTCGATGGCGCGCAGCGCGGCGCCCGAGTCGGTGGTGAAGAAGGGGTTGCCGGTACCGGCGGCGAAGATCGCGATGCGGCCCTTTTCCAGATGGCGGATGGCGCGGCGGCGGATGTAGTCCTCGCACACGTCGTTGATCTTCAGCGCGCTCATCACGCGGCACTTGGCGCCAAGCTTTTCCAGCGCGTCCTGCATGGCCAGCGCGTTGATGACGGTGGCCAGCATGCCCATCTGGTCGCCGGTCACGCGGTCCATGCCGCCTGCCGCCAGGCCCGCGCCGCGGAAGATGTTGCCGCCGCCGATGACCAGGCCCACCTCGGCGCCGGCTTCGCGCGCCTCGATGATCTCGCGCGCGATGCGGCCGATCACCACCGGATCGATGCCGTAGTCTTCGGCCCCCATCAGCGCTTCGCCGGACAGTTTGAGCAGGATGCGGCGATAAGCGAGGGGTGCGGGCATGGGATTCTCGGCGTGGGGGCAAACAGGGCAATTCTAGCCGAGCGCGCCCCGTCAGTCGCCCGGTTCGTAGATCGAGTAGAGCTTGCGGGCGGTTTCCAGCACTTCCCAGGTACCGCTGAAACCCGCGGGCACCACGAAGCTGTCGCCGGCCACCAGCAGCGTTTCCTCGCCGTCATCGCCACGCAGGCGCACGCGGCCGCTCAACAGGTGGCAGAACTCGTGTTCCGTGTACTGCACGCGCCAGTGGCCGACGCCACCCTCCCAGACGCCACAGTGGAAGCGGTTGCCCGCATCGGAGTAGGCATTGGCCACCGCCTGCAGCGGCGTGCCGGCCAGCAGGCGGTCGGCGGGCACGGGTTCATGGGGGGCGTCGCCCAGCGTGTGCGACAGGCGGAGGATGCGGGGCATGGGCGGGGCCGGCCGGGAGTCCGCCGTATGATGGCGCTCCCGTTCCATCATGATCAAGGAAGCCCCATGAGCGTGCGTACCCTGCAGGAATTCCTCGCGTCCTCGAAAGAGAAGGATGCCAGCGCCGATGCTTTCGAACTGGAAAGCCCGCATCTGCTGGAAGTCCGGCTGAACGGCCTGGTCTGGGCCAAGGCCGGCGCGATGGTCGCGCGTAAGGGCAGCGTCAAGTTCACCCGCCAGGGCGTGCTGGAACAGGGACTCGGCAACCTGCTGAAGAAGGCCGTCAGCGGCGAAGGCATGCAGCTGATGAAGATAGAGGGGCAGGGACGCGTCTACCTGGCCGATGCCGGCAAGAAGATCACCCTGCTGCGCCTCGCGGGCGAATCGATCTTCGTCAACGGCAACGATGTGCTGGCGGTGGAGTCGGGCATCGAGAGCCGCATCACCATGATGCGCAAGGTGGCCGGCATGCTGTCCGGCGGCCTGTTCAACGTGCGGCTGAGTGGCCATGGCATCGTGGCCATCACCTCCCACTACGAACCGCTGACCTTGCCCGTCAATGCGCAGACCGGCCCCGTCTTCACCGATCCGAATGCCACCGTCGCGTGGTCGGGCGGGCTGTCACCGGAAATCATCACCGACGTATCGCTCGGCACGCTGCTGGGGCGTGGGTCCGGTGAAAGCATCCAGCTGCGCTTCGCCGGCGAGGGTTGGGTGGTGGTGCAGCCCTACGAAGAGGTCGCGCTGCAGCCGAGGCCCTGACGCAGGGCGGCGCTCGCGCGCGTCTGCCGGTATCAGCCGCCCATCGTCGCGCCGACCGCGACACGGTTGCGGCCCTCGCGCTTGGCGCCGTAGAGCGCCTCGTCGGCCGCGCGCAGCAGGTCGTCCACGTCCTGATACTGGTCCAGCGTGCCTTGCGTGGCGAGGCCGGCCGAGAAAGTGATGTACAGCGGTGCGCCCGCGGGATGCGCCATGGCGAGCCCGGACACGTCGGCCAGGATGCGGCGCACGACGTGGGCAGCGGCGTCTTCGCCGATGCCGGGCAGCACGATCAGGAATTCCTCACCGCCATAGCGCGCCACGATGTCGCTGCTGCGCACATGCCGCACCAGCGCCTGCGCGAAGGTGCGCAGCACTTCGTCGCCGACCAGGTGGCCCCAGCGGTCGTTGACCTGCTTGAAATCGTCCAGGTCGATGAAGGCGATCGACAACGGCCAGCCGTGGCGGGTCGCCGTCTCGAATTCCTTTTCCAGCACGGTTTCCAGCTGCCCGCGGTTGTAGACGCCGGTCAGCGGGTCGCGGCGCACTTCTTCGGCCAGGCGGCGGGCGCGGCTTTCCGATTCGTCGGCGTCCTTGCGCGCGCGCGCCGCATCCTGGATCTCGCGCAGGTTGCGTACCACCAGCAGTTCGCGCGCCTGGTCCAGCAGGGCTTCAATGCGGGCCGGCGCGCTGACAGGGATATCGAACAGGGCGCAGATCTCGGGGAGCATCGTGGCCATCTGCTCGATCACGCCGACGAAGGCCAGCTCGTCCAGTCCCAGTCGCGCGCCGGATTCGGCCGCAGCGCGTTGATGTGCGGCGTGCGTTGCCGCGGGATCGGCGGCAAGCCAGATGTCGGCGACCAGGCCGGAAACCGCCACGCAGGCGTGGAACGGGTGGCTGGATGCATCCGATTCGCTCTCGGAGATGGCCGTCTGCAGCAGCGCCGGCAGGTTCCAGTGCCGCGCCATCCAGTCGCCGACGGCGGCATGGTCGCTGCCAAAGCGTTCGCGTTCGGCCTCCCGCAGGCCGGCACGGTCGTCGGCATGGCGGGCCAGCAGCACGGCGTAGTCGTCGGGGTGTACCTGCAGCAGGGCCAGCATGCCGATGTCCTGCAGCAGGCCGGCCAGCATCAGTTCTTCCAGCTTGCGCAGGCCGACCCGCTGGCCGAGCAGGCGGCTGGCGAGCGCGGCGATCACGCTGCGGCGCCACACGCGTTCCTGCGCAGCGGGATGGTGGCCACCGCGCGGCCCCTGGGCCAGCGAGAACCCCAGCGCCAGGGTCAGCGTCGCGTTGAGTCCCAGCAGCGTCAGCGCCTGGCTGAGGTTGTCCACCCGGCGCCGGCTGGCGTACAGCGGCGAGTTGGCGATGCGCAGCATGCGCGCGCTGAGGGCGGCATCCAGGCCGATCGTGTCGGCGGCGGTGGCCATCACCACGTCAGGGTCCTGTGCCAGTTCGATGATGCGCAGTGCGACGCCCGGCGGGCTAGGCAGGTTTCGGCAGTTCAGCAACAGGGCTTCAAGGTCGGAACGCATCGCGAATGCGGCACTACACAGGTAAGGGCATGCAGCATGCCAGCAGAAGGCGACGGAATGTCACCTTTGTAACCAGTTTCGGCCCCGATCCGGCAAACTTTAGCGGGCGCAGCGCGAAGCGACCCGCAGGCGCCAGAACGGAAAAAGCCGCGGTTTCCCGCGGCTTTCCCGGTGCAACGAAACGGACGGTGGCTTACGCCAGGCCAGCCTGCTTCATCACTTCGGCGGCGTAGTCTTCCACCACCTTCTCGATGCCTTCGCCGACAGCCAGGCGCTGCATGCTGACGACGTCGCCGCCGGCGGTCTTCAGCACGGCTTCCACCGTCTGGTTGGTGTCCAGCACGTACGGCTGGCCGTACAGGGTGACTTCGTTGACGATCTTGGCGATCTTGCCGCTGATGATCTTTTCCAGGATGTCGGCCGGCTTGTTCTTGTCCTTGTCGGACATCTTGGCCAGTTCGATTTCCTTTTCCTTCGCCACGAACTCGGCCGGCACGTCGGCGGCCTTGATGTGCGGGGGGTTCATGGCGGCCACGTGCATGGCCAGGCCACGCGCCAGCTCGGCGTCGCCGCCCTTCACTTCGACCAGCACGCCGATCTTGCCGCCGTGCACGTAGGCCGCGACGTTGTTGGCGCTGTCCACGCGCACCAGGCGACGGATCAGGATGTTCTCGCCCAGCTTGGCGATGGCGGCGGCGCGGGATTCCTCGACGGTCTCGCCCGAGGCCAGCTTGGCGGCCTTCAGTGTGTCGACGTCGGTGGCGCCCGAAGCCAGCGCAGCCTGGGCCACGGCATCGGCGAACGCCAGGAAGTTGGTGTCCTTGGCGACGAAGTCGGTTTCGGAGTTGATCTCGACCAGCACGGCCTTGCCGCCGTCCTGCGCGACCGCGATGCGGCCTTCGGCGGCGACGCGGTCGGCCTTCTTGTCGGCCTTGGCCAGGCCCTGCTTGCGCAGCCACTCGGCGGAGACGTCGATGTCGCCGTTGTTCTCGGTGAGCGCCTTCTTGCACTCCATCATGCCGGCGCCGGTGCGCTCGCGCAGTTCCTTGACCAGGGAAGCGGTGATTTCCACGGGATTACCTCAATTTAGATTGGCAAAGCCCCTCTCCGTCGGAAGAGGGGTTGGGGTGAAGGTCCGGCGGGTCGCGACGCCTTCAGCGCCAACGTGCCTGCCGTACCCTCATCCGCCCTGCGGGCACCTTCTCCCGATGGGAGAAGGGATGAACATGAGCAGCCGCGCACTTTGGCGCGGCTGCATTGCAGCCGGATTACTCGGCGGCAGCGGCGTCGTCGGACTTCTTGGCGGCGGCCTTCTTGGCCGGCGCGCGACGGGCGCCCTTGGCGTCGCCTTCCGCACCTTCGACGAACTCTTCCTCGCGCACGGTGGCGGCGTTCGGCTGGGCGGCCTTGCCTTCCAGCACGGCGTCGGCAGCGGCACGTGCATACAGCTGCACGGCACGGATGGCGTCGTCGTTGCCCGGGATGGCGTAGTCGACCAGGGCCGGGTCGTAGTTGGAGTCGACCACCGCGATCACCGGGATGCCGAGCTTCTTGGCTTCCTTGATGGCGATGTCTTCATGGCCGATGTCGATGACGAACAGCGCGTCCGGCAGGCGGTTCATTTCCTTGATGCCGCCCAGCGAGGCCAGCAGCTTCTCGCGCTCGCGGCGCAGGCCCAGCACTTCGTGCTTGACCAGCTTCTCGAACGTGCCGTCGGTTTCGGCGGCTTCCAGTTCCTTCAGGCGGGCGACCGACTTCTTCACGGTGGCGAAGTTGGTCAGCGTGCCGCCCAGCCAGCGCTGGGTCATGAACGGCATGCCGCAACGCTCGGCTTCTTCCTTCACGGCCTCGCGCGCGCTGCGCTTGGTGCCCAGGAACAGGATGGTGCCGCGCTTCTGCGCGACGCCCGAGATAAAGTTCATCGCGTCGTTGAACAGCGGAACGGTCTTCTCGAGGTTGATGATGTGGATCTTGCCGCGGGCACCGAAGATGTACGGCGCCATCTTGGGGTTCCAGTAGCGGGTCTGGTGGCCGAAATGGACGCCGGCTTCCAGCATCTGGCGCATGGTGACTTGGGGCATTGCAGTAACTCCATCGAAGGGGAACCCACCGTCCGGTTCAATGGGGGACGGCGCCGGTGAAGGCGGGGTTCCGGGGTTGGGCCTCCCTGCGGCTTCCGTGTCCGAACCCTTCAGCGAAGGGCACCCCGGCACGGGTTGGGGCAGCAGGTGTGGATTCGTCGGTGTGGCCCGACGTGGGCCGCGTTGGACGGGCAACCGCCCGGGCAAAGCCTGCGGAGTATAGCGGGCCCGGGGGTTCCGCCGCAAACCTACCGGGCCTGGGCGGCCGGCAGGGGGCGTTCGGTGCGGTCCTGGTTCACCTTGGCGACGAACTCGCCGTCCGCATACCCGCCCGGCCGTTCGGGCAACGCCCAGGTCTTGTACTGGCCCGGCAGCACGTAGCCGGCCAGGCGGTCGGCCACCGCCACGCGGCGGCCGTCAGCATCGCGATACCCCAGATCGGCCAGCCGGGCGTGGGTGCTGCCATGGTTGTCCACCCGCAGCAGGGTGCGCCGGTCTTCGCGGGACAGCGAGGCGCTCAGGCTGGGGGCGCCGGGCGCGGCGGGGGCCACGAACACCGGCGCCGAGTAGCGCAGCACGGTCTGCTGGCCGGTCACGCCCGGCCGGGGCAACTGGTCGATCAGGATGCGGTAACTGCCTTCCTGCGGCGTGGCGTCATCGCCCAGGCGGATCAGCCGCACCACCTGCCGCTGGCGGGGGGCGATTTCCATGATCGGGGGACTGACGGCCATGTCGCGCGTGGGCGTGAGTTTTTCCTGGCCCTCATGCTGGGTCCAGCGGTAAAGCCGCACCTGCGCGTGCAGGGGCTGGTCACCGGTGTTGCTGATGCTCAGTTCTGCACTCTTCTGTCCGGCGCCCAGGGTGAGCCAGCTGGGCGAGGTGCGCAGGCCGGTCGCCGCCGTGGTGGCGCAGCCCAGCCACAGCAGCACCAGGCAGGCGAGGGTGGGCAAGCGGCGGGCTGCCACGACCATGGAAAACGGTCAGAAGGTGATCGTCGCGATGCGGATCTGGTCCGTACGCGGATCGGCGGGGAACGGCGCCGCTTCCGCCGGGAACAGGCCGGCGTCACGCTCGTGAGGGAAGGCCTGCAGAGTGGCGTCGGGCATTGCATCCGCAGGTCGTGCGTTGGACGGCGTCCACGGCGTCACCGCCAGCTGGTGCGGCATGAAGGCGCTGCAATCGACGTGGGCGGCATCGGACTGTCCGGCCGGCTGGGCGGGCAGCGCGATGTCGCAGCTGTCCACGACGGTCAGGCTGATGCGCAGTTCCGCCTGCCGGTTCTGGCCATTGGCGTCGGCCGGCGAAGCGGATGCCATCGCCAGCAGCGCCAGGGCGCCCAGGGGCAGCATCAAGGGACGGAAACGCATGGCCTGACTCCTGTACCCACGCCGTCCTCATGACGAACGTGCTCTGGTCAGGCTTTCGGCCGGTACCGGGAAGAATTGAGCCCCGGTGGCCGCCGGGAGACGCGAACTGTGACCCCGGTCGCGCAGGAGGGGGCGGCTCGGCCCGGTGCTTCAGTAGGTCAGGGTGACCGTGATGGTGTCTGAATAGGTACCGCCGGGCACGTTGCCCTGGGCGGGAACGCGTCCGTACACCGTCAGCGACTGCGCCGCATTCGTGCCGGTCCCGTTGATGCCGTTGTTGGTGGCATTGCCCCATCGGTTCTGGCGCGCGGCGTCCCGGTACAGCTCATAGGTGATGCGGTTGGCGCCGGACGCCATGCGCCGGGTATTGCCCGCCGCATTGACGCCGTTGTCCAGGTTGACCCGCCAGGCCGTGCCGTTCGGGCATTGCAGCTGGATGGTCGATGTCTGGTCGCGGTTGGCGCTCAGGGTGCCCGCGCTGCCGAAGTCCAGATCGGTGGCCACGACCACGCGGCAGGTATTGGCGAAGGTCGCATAGACCCCCGACCAGCCGAAAGCGGCATCACCGGCGCCACCCCCGAACCCGGCCACGCCATTGCGGCAGTCCGCCTCCGAGGGTGTTATCAGATAGCCGTAGCTGTAGCGGACGATGGCGTTGGCGGGAAACCCCTGGAACGGAAAGGCCGCGGGCAGGTTCTGCCCGGCGGGGACGCGCCCGTACAGCGGTACCTGCGCCAGGTAGGTGCGGCTTTCCTGCACGTCGAACGCCAGGCTGTAGAGCGGATAGGTGCTGCCCAGCGGGCCTATCAGCTGCGTGCGCGCGGCGTTGGAGTACAGGTCGTAATTCATGAAGGCGCCGTTGTAGTTGGTCATCCGCCGCGGCGCCATGCCGGTGGGATTGCCTTCGCCCACGAACACGCAGACGCGGAAGCGCGCCGCCAGTCCGAACGGTGCGTTGAAGCTGGCCTGGCAGTTGAGCGCGATGTTGGTCTGCGCATCGGTGTTGCCGGCCGCGGTGACCGTGCCGAAATTGAGCGTGGCCGCGCCGGATACCCAGCAGCTCTGCGCACGCGCGGTCGTCGGCAGCAGGCACAGGCCGGCGAGCAGCACCAGCAGCCCCAGCCAGGCGCGCGTCCGCGGCCACGATGCCGCCATGCCGGTAGCAGCGGGGGACGGATTCGATGTCATTGGCACTTCAACTCCCCAAGATCCAGGCGGCCTTCGCGCGCCGGGAGTGCCGGCAGTGGCGCCATGCATTCATTCCCCTTGTGGCGCACGCGCAGGCGGGCGCCCTCGGGCGGATCCTGCAGGTACACCATCCCATCGTGGCCCACGATGGTGGTCGCAACGCGGTTGCCATCGGCCGATTCCATCCATGCGGTACTGCCTACGGGCAGCCATTGGCCGTCGACGCTCTTCACCGCCAACTGCACCGACAGCGAGCGCCGCATCGCGAAGCGCGCCAGCATGCCGCTGCGGCTCTCCGGCACGGCCTCCATCTGCGTGCTGCCCAGCTGCATGTCGGCGGGCAGGTCCATGGGGTCGATGGAAAGCTGGTTGCGCTGCCAGGCATTCAGGCGATTGATGAGCAGCAGGCCGTTGTCGTCGGTCTGGCCGACGACGCGGTTTTCCAGCCGCACCGGCACGCCGGGTATGCCGCTGGTATCCACCAGCGCGAAGGCATCGTCGACGCGGCGCATGGCGTAGGTGTGCCCCTGCATCCAGACCAGCCCACCATTGGCGCTTGCATAGGCCACGGTGGACGAATCGATGTCGCCGGTGCCGCGCTGATGGTCGACGCCCGCCGTCCACTGGCCGTAACGGCCCAGCTGGCTGACCTGCGCCTGCCCGCTGCGCGTGTCGCCGACGGTGGCCTGCGCGCGCCAGCCCCAGCCGCCCAGATCGCTGGGGACGGCGCGGTTGGCTTCCAGCGTCATGCTGTCCGCGGTGTCGGTATGGCGCAGCGACGCCGACACGCTGGTCATGCGGTCCAGTGGCATCGACCAGTAAAGGAAGGCGCTGCTGCCCGTGTCGTTTTCCAGGTCACGGTTCACGCTCAGGCTGAGCAGTGAATTGCCGGGCAACGAACGCGACCAGTTGAGGCTGGCGTAGCGGCTCAGTCCGACCACGGGGTAATCCTGGGTGATGTAGCTCATTCCCCATTGCCCCAGCGACGTGCTGACGCCGATGAACGCCTGGTCGGTGCGGCGCGGCAGGTCGGCACCCTCGAGCAGGCTGGCGACATCGCGGAACTCCGCGCTGCGCCGCAAGGTGTTCAGCGACACGCTCAGCACGCGCGAATTCCACTGGTAACCCAGTCCGTACTGATGGCCGGCCAGGTCGTTGCCGCGACTGCCCGCCAGCGAAGCATTGACCACGCCGCCGCGTTCGCCCAGGCGCATCACGCCCCCGATGCCGGCCTGCGCGATACCGCGGCTGCCTTCGGCGTGGCCTTCCAGGGTGATGCGATCGCTCAGGCCGTAGCGGCCGGTGGCGCTGAAGAGGGGATCGTCGCCGTACTCGAACGACCGCAGGCCGTATTCGCGCCGCGTCACGCCCAGGTCCAGCGACCAGTCGGACAGGCCCGCCTGCAGCAGTTCGGGCGAGCCATACATGGAAAAGCCCACGACGCGGCTCTGCCCGTTGATGTCGGTGATGACCAGCTGCGCCTGTCCCGCACCATTGAGCGAAGGCACGCTGTCGATCTGGAAGCGGCCCGGCTGCACGTCCTGCGTGGACTGCCGCAGTCCGTCGATGTACAGGTCGACGGTGGAAGGCAGCACCGCTTCGCCGGCGAACGAGGCCAGCGGCGTGGTGATGCGATAGGGCTGCAAGGCGAAGTTGCGTGCCAGCCGCACACCGCCGATGCGGGTGGCGCGGGTCCAGTCCAGCGCGCCGGTGATGCTGTCGCCCACCGTCAGCGACACCATCGTGTCGGGCAGGTCCAGCTGCCAATAGGTGTCCAGCCGTACGCTGCGGGCACGCTCGACGGTGGCGGCGTCGCCGGTGTTGAAGCGGGTGGACAGGGTGTTGCTCCACACGCCCGGTCCCAGCCCGAACACGCGCAGTTCGCTGAATCCGCTCAGCGTGCCGTAGTGCTCGGCGCGCTGGCCATAGAGGTCGTAGTTGAAGATCACGCCCGGTGCACGCGTGGCCGGGTCCACGCGCGGCCTGTCCGGTTGCACGAAGCCTACGCGCTCGGTCTCGCGGTCGAGCATGGCCACCGGTACGAGCAGCGCGATGCGCTGCGTGGCGGCATCGTATTCCGCCTGCACGCCGGGCAGCTCGGCCAGCGCGACCAGCCCGCTGCTGTCCGCACTGCCTGACCAGCGCAGTCCGAGTTCGCGCAGGGTGGCAGCGCTGGCGTACAGCGCGCCGTCGCGGATGACGAAGCGCGCCAGTCGGCCGGTGGTCGCGCGGTTCACGCTGACTTCCAGGTAGAGCTCCTGGTCGGTGGTGGCACCGGCGTCTTCCACGCGCGGTTCCTGCACCAGCGACAGGCCGGTCACGCCGGTGGCGGCGGACTGGCCGAGGGCATGCGCGGCAGGCGGGCCGGGAGCGGCGATCGAAGCACCTGCCATCCCCGTCCCGGCCAGCACGGCGCACACGCTAACGGCCAGTGCCGGGCAACGGCAGCGGCCGCTCTTCCTGGTCGTCATTGAATTTGGCCTGGAAGGTACCGCCGGTGCGGGCTGGCACGGGCAGGGAAACGGTCCACTGCATCTGCTGGCCCGCCAGCACATAGCCCAGCAGTCCCGGTACCACCGGTGTGCGTTGGCCATCGGGGGCGACGTGGGTCAACTGGCTGATGCGGATGCGCTGGCGTCCGCCATTGCGCAGGGTCAGTTGCGCCGATTCGCCCTGCGCCTGCCAGGACCCGCTCAGGGCAGACAGGTCGGTGGGAGGGCGCGTACCGCTCTGCGCCAGCGTCGGCGTGGCGCCCGTCGGCAAGGCGAACACCGGCACCGAATAGCGCAGCAGGAACTGCAGGCCCGACGCGTCCGGCGTCTCTTCCACCGGCAGTTCGTCGACCAGCAGTCGATAGGAGACTTCCTGCGCCATCGGCGAGATCTCGCGCCTGACGATGCGTACCAGCTGACGCTGGCCGGCGGCGATTTCGAGGATGGGCGGGCTGGCGACGAGCGCATCCGTCGCGGCCAGGGCTTCCGTGCCGTCGGCCTGCGTCCATTGCTGGACACGGACCTGTGCACGGATCGGCTGCGTGCCGCTGTTGCTCAGCCACAGCCCCTGGGCCTGCTCTTCAGGCGCGAACTCCAGCGAGATCGGCGTGACCTGCAGGCTGCCGGCAAGCACCGACAGGGGCAGGTACAGCAGGGCCGCCAGGGTGGCGGCCCCCAATCCCTGCCAGCGCGTCCGCAGGGAAGACAGGCCAACGTGCATGGTGGATCAGTAGGTGACGGTGGCGATGACCGTATCGACGTACGTGCCGGCCGGTGCATTGGTGGACGGCACGCGGCCGAAAACCGGGATGGACTGGTTGGTGGCGTTGCCGGTGCCGGCGACGGTGTCCGTGCCGATCACGTTGCCCCAGAACAGGGTGCGGCCGGAATCGCGGTACAGGCCGTAGGGCACAAAATTTGTGCCGTTCGCCATGCGGCGGTTGTTGGCGCTGGCGGTGGCGGACGTGGAGTTGGCGCCGGCATTCAGGCCGATGGTGTACGGCGTGCCGTTGGTGCAGTTGACCTGCAGCGTGCCCTGGGCGTCGACCGGTGCGCCGGTGCTGCGGGCCTGGGTGGCGAAGTCGATGTTGCTGGCCGACACAGCCTGGATGTCGCAGGACTCGGTGATGACGATCTGGACCTGGAACTGGGCGGTGTCGGTGGCGGCGTTGGCCGAGGCCGACATGCCGGCGGCAACCAGGGCGGTAGCGATCAGGGTGGTCTTGAACAGGTTCATGATTCTCTCGGCTTCGACGCAGGTGCGCCATTCAGGTGGACCGGCGGCTGCCGGGCGAAACGGGTACAGCAGAATGCGTGCCAACTTTCTGACGGACGTACCTTCGACCGACCGGCGGTGACTTTTGCCCGCTTTTGTGAAGGAGTTGGCAATATATTGAGCAAATTACTTCACGCATTTACAACTTTTCGTCACTTTCAAGACACCGGAAACGTCATTGTGTGACTTTAGTCACATTATTTCTGGAGCTCGTTTTTGGCGGCGGCGACCGATGCAAGTCCTGTGCCTGTCTGGGGCGGTTTCTCGGCGGCCGGGGGCTTAGGCGGTGTCTTGGGCGCGGCACGCACAGCCTCGCCGCACTGGGGCCCGTTCAGCCTCCGCGGCAAATAGGCGATAATCCGGACATGGCAATCCAGCTCAAAACCCCCGAAGACCTCGAGAAGATGCGTGTGGCCGGCCGCTTGGCCGCCGAAGTGCTGCAGGTCGTCGCCGCGCACGTGAGGCCCGGCGTCACCACCGCCGAACTCGACCGCATCTGCCACGATCACATCGTCAACGTGCAGAAGGCCATTCCGGCCAACATCGGCTACGGCGGCGGGCACGGCCGCATTCCGTTCCCGTCCACGGTCTGCACCTCCGTCAACAACGTGATCTGTCACGGCATGCCCAGCGAGGGCAAGCTGCTGAAGGAAGGCGACATCCTCAATATCGACGTCACCGTCATCAAGGACGGCTGGCATGGCGACACCAGCCGCATGTACTTCGTCGGCACGCCGTCGGTGATGGCCAGGCGACTGGTGGAGACCACCCGCGAGGCCATGTTCCGCGGCATCCGCGCGGTCAAGCCCGGCGCGACACTGGGCGACGTGGGCCATGCGATCCAGCAGTACGCCGAAGGCGAACGCTTCAGCGTGGTCCGCGAGTACTGCGGCCACGGCATCGGGCAGGTCTACCACGACGAGCCGCAGGTGCTGCATTACGGACGGCCCGGCGAGGGCGTCGTGCTGAAGCCCGGCATGACGTTCACCATCGAGCCGATGATCAACGAAGGCACCCGTCACTCCAAGGTGCTGCCCGATGGCTGGACCGTGGTCACCAAGGACCGCAAGCTGTCCGCGCAGTGGGAGCACACGGTGGCGGTCACCGATACCGGCGTCGAAATCCTCACCCGCGTACCGGGTGACGACAACGACCTGTGAATAGTCCCGTAGCCGCGAACGGACTTGCGCCGCGGCTGCCGGACATCGGTCCCGACGCCGCCGACGATGCTGCCTGGTCGGCGGCGGCACGCACCTCGCTTGCGCATACCGATGCGCGCCTGGACAAGCGTTTCGACCAGAACGACGGCATGGACCGCGTGCTCGCGCTGCGCGCACGCGCGGTCGACCACCTGCTGAAGGAAGCCTGGGCGCGCTGCATCGGCGCGGACCTGCCGATGGCGCTGTTCGCCGTGGGCGGCTATGGCCGGGGCGAACTGTTCCCGCATTCCGATGTCGACCTGCTGGTGCTGGCCAGCACCGAGACGCAGCAACAGCACCATGACGCGGTCGCGCGCTTCTTCGCGCTGCTGTGGGATGCCGGGCTGCCCATCAGCCACGCCGTGCGGTCGGCGGTCGAATGCACCAGCGCGGCCGCGGCCGACCAGACCGTGCTGACAGCGCTGATCGAGGCGCGCATGCTGGAGGGCGAGCCGGTCGACGATGCGCGCCTGATCGATGCGGTGTCCGCCGCGCGTGTCTGGCCACCGCGGGATTTCTTCGTCGCCAAGCGCGAGGAACTGCGCATCCGCCATGCGCGCTTCGGTGATACCTCCGACAACCTGGAACCCAACATCAAGGATGGCCCCGGCGGCCTTCGCGACCTGCACACGCTGGGCTGGATGGCGCTGCGCACGTTCGGGGTGCGCGACCTGGAGCCGCTGGTCGGCCTGGGCCACCTGGGCCAGGACGAAGCCGCCGCGCTGGCGCGCGAACGCCGTGCGCTGGGTCGCCTTCGCTACGGGCTGCACCGCGTTGCCGGACGGCCGGAAGAGCGCCTGCGTTTCGACTACCAGAAGACGCTCGCCCAGCAGCTCGGCTTCGTCGACGACGCCGAGAGCCTGGCGGTCGAGAAGATGATGCAGGGGTTCTACCGCAGCGCCGCCATCGTGCGCCGCATCAGCGACCGCCTGCTGCAGCGTTTCGAGGAACAGTTCGACGGCGAAGCGCTGGCCGAGCCGCTGGATGCACAGTTCGCGTCGCGTCGCGGCTATCTGTCCGCGCGCGACACGGGTTGGCCGCAAGGCGATGCCGCCCAGGTGTTCGCGCTGTTCGCGACGTGGGCCGCGCACCCCCAGTTGCGTGGCCTGCATTCGCGTACCGCACGCGCGCTGGCCGAAGCGCTGCCGCGCCTGCCGTCCTACGAGGTGGCGGACACGGCGCAGCGCGAGGCGTTCATGCGGCTGCTGCGCGGCCCGCGCGCGGTGGAAACACTGACGCGGATGGCGCGCCTGGGTGTGCTGGGGCAGTGGATCCCGGCATTCGCCCGCGTTTCCGGCCGCATGCAGTTCGACCTCTTCCACGTCTACACGGTGGACCAGCACACGCTGATGGTGCTGCGGAACATCGCGGCCTTCGCCGCGGGCCGGGCGGACGAGCGTTTCTCCATCGCGCACGAAGTCTGGCCACGCCTGCGCAAGCCGGAACTGCTGCTGCTGGCGGGCCTTTTCCACGACATCGCCAAGGGGCGTGGCGGGGACCATTCCGAACTCGGCGCAGTGGACGCACGCGAGTTCTGCGCCGCGCATCACCTGAGCGAGTCGGATACCGAACTGGTGGCCTGGCTGGTGGAACAGCACCTGCGCATGTCGGTGACCGCGCAGAAGCAGGACATCGCCGATCCCGACGTCATCCACGCGTTTGCCGCCCTGGTGAAGGACCGCGAGCGACTGGACTATCTGTACCTGCTGACCTGTGCGGACATCGCCGGTACCAGCCCCAAGCTCTGGAATGCGTGGAAGGACCGGCTGCTGGCCGACCTCTATTTCGCCGCGCGCCGCGTGCTGCGCGAAGGCCTGGAAAACCCCGTGGCCGTCAACGAACGGTTGGCCGAAGCCCGGGGCGCCGTGCGCGCGCTGCTGGGCATCCAGGGCGTGGGTCCCGAACGGGCCGATGCACTGTTCGCCGCCATGCCGGAGGAAAGCCTGCTGCGTTTCCGGCCCGAACAGCTCGCCTGGCAGGCATTGGCCATCCAGGGCGCGGCCGCGGGCGAGACCCGCGTGCGTGCGCGCCACTTCGCCGATGATGCGGACGCGATGGAAGTGTTCGTGCATTCGCCGGATCGCGATGGCCTGTTCGCCGCGATCCTCGCCACGCTGGACCGCATGGGATTCGCCATCCACCAGGCGCGCGTGCTGGTTGGCCCGCACGGCACCATCTTCGATACCTTCGAGGTGCTTCCCGCGGACGCCTACGCGCCGCGTGCGCCGGCGGACGTCGAGCAGCGACTGGCCGAGGCCCTGTCCGGGCCGCTGGACGCGGTGCGCACGTCGCGTCGTGCGGTGCCGCGGCAGCTGCGGCATTTCCGTTTCCCGCCGCGCATCGAATTCGGCACCACGCCCGATGGGCGCCGGACGGTGTTGAGCCTGGTCGCGCCTGACCGCCCGGGCCTGCTCTCGGACGTCGCGCAGGTGCTGCGGCGGCAACGGCTGCGCGTGCACGACGCACGCATTGCCACGTTCGGCGAACGCGCCGAGGATATTTTCCAGATCACCGACGAGAACGACCAGCCACTCGCCGGCGAAGAACCCCGGCAGGCGCTGCGCGATGCGCTGCGCGCCAGCTTCGATACCCCACCATGAACGCCGCACAGGATTGTTGATGACCCGCAAGACGACCAAGACCGACGAACTGAAGTCCACCATCGAGAGCGCTTTCGAGCGCCGCGCCGAGCTGACGCCGGCCGAGATCGAGGGCTCCACCCGCACCGCCGTGGAACTGGCCATCGATGGCCTGGAAAGCGGCAAGCTGCGCGTGGCCGAACCGGACGGCAAGGGGGGCTGGAAGGTCAATGAATGGCTGAAGAAGGCCGTGCTGCTGTATTTCCGCGTCAACGAGATGGAACTGGTGGAAGCCTATCCCGCGCCGTTCTGGGACAAGGTGGAGGCGCGCTTCGGCGCCTTCGACGAGAACGATTTCCGCAAGCTGGGCGTGCGCGTGGTACCGGGCGCCATCGCCCGCCGTGGCACGTACTTCGGCAAGGATGTCGTGCTGATGCCCAGCTTCGTCAACATCGGCGCGTACGTGGGCGAGGGCACGATGGTCGATACGTGGGCCACGGTCGGCTCGTGCGCGCAGATCGGCAAGCATTGCCACCTGTCCGGCGGTGCCGGCATCGGCGGCGTGCTGGAGCCGCTGCAGGCCAGCCCGACGATCATCGAAGACCATTGCTTCATCGGCGCGCGTTCGGAAGTGGTGGAAGGCGTGGTGGTCGGTCACCACAGCGTGATCGGCATGGGCGTGTTCATCGGCCAGTCCACCCGCATCTACAACCGTGCGACCAAGGAAATCACCTACGGCTACGTGCCGCCGGGCAGCGTGGTGGTCTCCGGCTCGCTGCCGGCCGCGGACGGTTCGCACTCGCTGTACTGCGCGGTGATCGTCAAGCAGGTCGACGAAAAGACACGCAGCAAGACCAGCGTCAACGAACTGCTGCGCGGGCTGGCGGACTGAGGCTGGCGCTGGAGCATGTTCGGTTCTGCGTTCATGCTGGTTGCGCTTGCCGGGTCCGGGGATTCGCCCGATGGCTGGCAACCAGTGCCCGCCGCGGCGCTGCAAGAGCAGTGGCGTGATGGTTCGTCACAACGGTTCGCGCGCGTAGCCGGTGATTTCGACGGCGATGGTGAAGAGGATCTGGCGATCCTGCTCCGTTCCAGTCGCAGCGAGGCCTTGTGGGTGCGCTTGTCAGGCACGAAGGCGCCGGCAAGGTGGCTGATGCTGGATGAAGTGCCGTTGCCGCACATCATCGGCGAGCAGCCGCCCGTCATGGCGCTGGATCGTGTAGCTCCTGGCGTGGTCGCCTATGCGTGTTTTGATTCGGACACAGACTGCAACTCCGGGTTGGAAAGGCAGCGACCGAAACTTGTATTGAAGTTCCCTGCCATCGAGTATTTCCGGATGGGGTCTTCCTCGTCCATTTTCTTCTGGAGCAACTCCCGCAAGAAGTTTCTGCGGGTATGGACTAGTGATTGATATGACAACCACGATCTACGGCCTGAATAACTGCGACACCTGCAAGAAGGCGACCAAGTGGCTGGACCGTTTCGGCGTGACCTACACGTTCGTCGACTACCGCGACAACCGCCAGTCACCTGAAACGCTGAAGGGCTGGGCAGAGAAAGCGGGTGGATGGGATGCCCTGATCAACAAGTCGTCGACGACCTGGCGGCAGTTGCCGGAGAACCGCAAGGCGCCCGGCTCGGAGGCGGAGTGGAAGTTGCTGCTGAAGGAGTACCCGCAACTGATCCGTCGTCCGGTGGTGGTGACGGGTGAAGGCGGCTTTTCACAGGGCTTCAGCGACAATGGCTTCAAGAAGATCTTCGGAGTCGGCGCGTGAGCGATGTGGTCGAACTGTCCAGTGAGCTGATCCGCCGCCATTCGGTGACGCCGGATGACGCCGGATGCCAGCAGGTGCTGGCGACGCGGCTGACCCAGGCCGGGTTCCACTGCGAATCGCTGCGCTTCGGCGACACCGACAACCTGTGGGCGGCGCATGGCACGGGTTCGCCGGTGCTGGTGCTGCTGGGACACACCGACGTGGTGCCGCCCGGCCCGCTTGATGCATGGACCAGCGATCCGTTCATTCCCACCGTGCGCGACGGCGTGCTGTACGGGCGTGGGACCGCCGACATGAAATGCAGCGTGGCCGCGTGCACCATCGCACTGGAGCGGTTTGTCGATGCGCATCCGGACCATCCGGGTACCGTGGCGTTGCTGGTCACGTCGGACGAGGAAGGCGATGCGCATGACGGCGTGAAGAAAGTGGCCGCGCTGTTCCGCGAACGCGGGCAGAAGATCGACTGGTGCATCACCGGCGAGCCGTCCTCCAAGGAGACGCTGGGCGACCTGCTGCGCGTGGGGCGCCGCGGCACCCTGACCGGCACGCTCAGCGTGCGGGGCGTGCAGGGCCATGTGGCCTATCCGCACAAGGCGCTGAATCCCATCCACAAGGCCTTGCCGGCGCTGGCGGAGTTGGCCGCGCGGCAATGGGACGAGGGTTACGAGACGTTCCCGCCGACCAGCCTGCAGATCTCCAACATCCATTCCGGCACGGGCGCCAGCAACGTCATCCCCGGTGAGCTGCAGGTGGTGTTCAACCTGCGCTTCAACCCCAGCTGGACCGCGGAGAAGCTGGAGCAGGAAATCGAAGGCCTCCTGCGCCGGCATGGCGTGGACTATCGCGTCCACTGGCACCGCGGCGGCGAGCCGTTCTACACGCCCGAAGGCCACCTGCGCGCGACGGCGCGTGCGGTGCTGGCCGAATTCGCCGGCGCGCCACCGGAAGAAAGCACGGCCGGCGGCACCTCCGACGCGCGCTTCATCGCCCCATTGGGGGCGGAGTGCATCGAGGTGGGGCCGGTCAACGCCAGCATCCACAAGGTGGACGAGCACGTCGCCCTTGCCGACCTGGAGGCGCTCCCCGGCCTCTACCAGGCGCTGGTCGAGCGGCTGATGCTCGCGGACCGCGCTGGCTGAGGTACCGGGGCGGCGTGTTTCGCTTTCGGATGAAACAGTTGCCAAGCGGCGGCGCGACCGGTTACGGTCGCCCCATGCCCTGCCGCAACGCCACCAATAACAACCGCAACAACCTGCGCGCGAACAATCGTGCGCGGGCGATGCGGCTCTGCGACTAGGCAACGAAAGACCTGCCGGATACCAGAAACCCGCATCGCAAGATGCGGGTTTTTCCGTTTCTGGCGACCCCTTCGAACCCCACCCAGGAGTTTTCCCATGTGTTCCATCTTCGGCATCTTCGGCCTGCAACCCGGCGACGACCACGCGGCGCTGCGACGACAGGCGCTGGAACTCTCCCAACGCCAGCGCCATCGCGGTCCGGACTGGAGCGGCGTCTATCTCGACGACGGTGCGATCCTGGTGCACGAGCGGCTCGCCATCGTCGATCCGGCAGGCGGTTCGCAGCCCCTGCTGTCCGAAGACGGAGGCTTGGCGCTGGCCGTCAATGGCGAAATCTACAACCACCGCGAACTGAAGAAGGCGCTGGCCCAGCCCTATGCGTTCCAGACCGGTTCGGACTGCGAAGTCATCAATGCCCTGTACCGCGAGGACACACCGGCGTCGTTCCTCAACCGCCTCAACGGCATCTTCGCGTTCGCACTGTGGGACAAGGCCAGGGGCAGGGTGCTGGTCGCGCGCGACACGATGGGCGTCTGCCCGCTGTACTGGGGCCATGACCGCGAGGGCCGCCTGCGCGTGGCGTCGGAAATGAAATCGCTGGTCGACAGCTGTGCCGACGTGGCGCAGTTCCCGCCGGGCCACTATTACGACAGCGCCAGCGGGGAGCTGGTGAAGTACTACCAGCGTCCTTGGCGCGACTACGACGCGGTCGCCGACGTGGAAGTGGACCGGCAGGAGCTGCGCGAGGCCTTCGAGCGGGCCGTGCACCGGCAGCTGATGACCGACGTGCCGTATGGCGTGCTGCTGTCGGGCGGGTTGGATTCGTCGCTGGTCACCGCGGTGGCCGCGCGCTATGCGCGCCATCGCATCGAGGAGGACGACAAGTCCGAAGCCTGGTGGCCGCGCCTGCATTCGTTCGCGATCGGACTGAAGGGTTCGCCCGATCTCGCGGCGGCGGCGGTCGCCGCGCAGGCGCTGGATACCGTGCACCACGGGTTCGAATACACCTTCGAGGAAGGACTGGACGCACTGCCGGAGGTCATCCGGCACATCGAAACCTACGACGTCACCACCATCCGCGCCTCCACGCCGATGTACCTGCTGGCGCGCCGCATCAAGGCGATGGGCGTGAAGATGGTCCTGTCCGGTGAAGGGTCGGACGAGATCTTCGGCGGCTACCTGTACTTCCACAAGGCACCCAACGCGCGCGAGTTCCATGAGGAACTGGTGCGCAAGCTGGATGCGCTCCACAACTACGACTGCCTGCGCGCCAACAAGTCGATGATGGCGTGGGGCGTGGAGCCGCGCGTGCCGTTCCTGGACCGCGAGTTCATGGACGTGGCGATGCGGATGGACGCACGCTACAAGATGGTGGACAAGCGCAGCACCGGGCCGGAGCGCATGGAGAAAGGCATCCTGCGCGCCGCGTTCGAAGGTTATCTGCCCGATTCCATCCTGTGGCGCCAGAAGGAGCAGTTCAGCGATGGCGTGGGCTATGGCTGGATCGACGGGCTGAAAGCGCATGCCGAAGCACAGGTGAGCGATCGCGAGCTGGCCGCTGCCGCCAGGCGCTTCCCGGTCAACCCGCCGCTGACCAAGGAGGCCTACTACTACCGCAGCCTGTTCGAACAGTTCTTCCCGACACCGGCCGCAGCGGAGACGGTGCCTGGCGGCAAGTCCATCGCGTGTTCGTCGCCGGCGGCCATCGCATGGGATGCCAGCTTCGCGAACGCCGCCGATCCTTCCGGTCGCGCCGTCGCGGGCGTGCACGAATCGGCCCTGCAGGCCTCGCCGACATGACGCCGTCCGAGGTCGTCCGCGAATGGGTCCGCCGCTTCAACGCGGCCGATGTGGAGGGACTGGCCGCGCTCTATGCGGAAGATGCGGTCAACCACCAGGTGGTGACCGAACCGTTGCATGGCCGCGCGGCGATCACGTCGCTGTTCCGCACCGAATTCGCGCGCGCCACGATAGTCTGCGAGGTGGAGCAGATCCTGCAGGACGGCGAGTGGGCCGTGCTGGAGTGGCGCGATCCGCTGGGATTGCGCGGCTGCGGATTCTTCCATGTCCGGAATGACCGCATCGTCTTCCAGCGCGGCTACTTCGACCAGCTCAGTTTCTTCCGGCAGCAGGGCCTGCCGGTACCGGATCGCTATCTCGCTTGAGGGCGCGCCGCCGCGTCAGTTGACCTTCGGTCGCAGCGTGAGCGTGTATGCCGCGGTGCCCGGCAGGAAGGGCGTCGGGCGGCCGTGCACCCAGTCGTCATGGCCGGCGCCCCAGAACGGCGACATCGGGTGGCCACTCTGGCCGCCCGGCATGTGGATGATGCCGTCGGCTTCATGCCCCGGCGACACCACCATGCGTTCGGACGCACCGAACGCAGGGCCTTGCACGCGCGGCATGGCGCCATCGCCGTCGAGGGGTTCGGCCGGCATGCAGAGCGAAGACTTGATGGCGCCGGGCAGGGCATTGGCGAGTGGGTGGCAGATCTTCGCGCTGTTGCGTTCGCCCCAGCTGCGCTCCGCCAGCGGACCCGTCTCCGACAGGTCGTCGCGGACTTCACTGGCGGCATCTTCCATCAGGGCTTCCCAGCTGTCGAAGCGGCGCGACAGCAGGTGCATGGGCCGCTGTTCCAGCAACGGCCATACGATGCCTTCCAGTTGCGGCAGGTCGGGCATGATGAAGTCATCGCCCAGCGCCGCCTGCGCGGGTGCGGTCAGCCCATCGGCGATGCGCGCATGCACGGCAAGGCGCCACGCACGCACGATGCGGTAGCTGACGGAGTCGGCGCTGGCGCGTCCTTCCCAGGTCTTGCCGGCCTCGGCGAGTGCCTTCATCGGGGAACCCGCCGGTCGCCGCTTCGCTTCGTTCTGCAACAGGTCCCACCAGCGCTGCAGGAACAGCGCACGGTCGTCCAGCTGGATCGCCAGCAGATCCTTCTCGGTGAAGGTCTCCCTGGCGAACAATCCGTCGCGGATCTGCTTCGCGCGCGCACCCAGCGCGTAGCCGCCGTCCCCTGCGCGCGCCAGCGCCGCGCCGTCCAGCACGCGTGCATTGGCGGTCCACAGACGGTGCTGGGTGGGCGCGGTGAGCACGGGTGCCAGCTGGGTGGACGTATCCCACGGCAGGCAGGCGATCGGCGCCGCCGCGGCGGCGTCCACGGCCGCTGCCGGGTCCTGCAGCGGTGACGGGCAGGCACCCGCGCGCGACGCCAGCGGCCCCAGGATGCGCCACGCGATGCGTCCGTTGTGGTCGGCGATGACCAGGTTCTGCGCGGGTGTCGCGGTGCGCTGCGCCACGGCGAGCGCGGCGGAAAGATCTCCCGCGCGTGCGAAATCGGACAGGCCGAAGTTCAAGGCGCCCGGCTGGTGAGCCACCCAGCGCAGGGCCAGCGCGGGCCGGCTCGCGCCGGCTTCATGCATCACGGGTCCGTAGCGGCTCTCCGTTACCTCGAAACCGACGGCGTCCTGTCCGGCCACCTTGATGCTCTCCTGATGGCGCACGACCGCATCGCAGCCGGCCGCCGGTGGCGCGCCCTTGCCGCAGGGCTGTACCGGATACCAGTCCGCAGTATCCGCATAGCTGTTGGTGAAGCCCCACGCGACATGGCCGTTGCTGCCCACGATGACGGCCGGCAGGCCGGGCAGGGTGAAGCCGGAAACATCCACCCTGCCACCCGGCGCGCGGACATCCGGATAGCGCAGGCGTGCGCGGAACCAGATGTTGGGCGCGCGCAGACCCAGGTGCATGTCGTCGGCGACGATGGCGCGGCCATCCGCCGTCAGGGCGCCGGCGACCGCCCAGTTGTTGCTGCCGGGCGTGCCCTTGTCGGCCAGGCGCCGGTGCGTGGCGGCGTCGGGCATGGGCAGCTTGCGGAGATCCACCTGCTCCGCGGTCGGCAGCACGGCATTGCCGCGCGCTTCCCCGAACAGCGGGGCATCCCACTCGGTACCGTCATGCATGAGCAGTTGGTGCAAGGAGGAAGGCACGTGCTGGCCGATCGTCCACAGCCCCAGTTCGCGCACGTTCTGCGAATCCTGCAGGTCGAAGTACATCGCATACCCGGTCAATGCCGAATCCAGGGCCTCCCATCGCCGCGGGGTCTGCCGCAGCAGCAGGTACGGCCAGGGACGCGTGCGCAGGGCGCCCAGCCCGGCGTTGACGCCGTCGGCATAGGCCTGCAGCTGCGGCAGGCGATCGCCGGCGAAAGCCTCCAGATCCTTGCCCACGCGCGCGCGGATCCGATGCGCGCGCCGTTCCTTGTCCAGGTTGACCGCGATCGGGCCGAACAGCTCCGCCAGTTCACCCGCGGAGGTGCGGCGCATCAGGTCCATTTCGAAGTAGCGCTCCTGCGCGTGGACATACCCCAGCGCCCGCAGCGCATCGGCTTCGCTGGCGGCGTCGATCGTCACCACGCCCAGTGCGTCGCGCTCGATCGACACCGGTGCCGTCAGGCCCGTCAGCGCCACTTCGCCCTCCAGCCGGGGCAGGCTGCCCCGCACCAGCCACCACGCCACCAGCACTGCCACGACGATGAGGGCCAACAGCAGCAGCGCGATGCGCCGGGTCCACCTGAGCATTGCGGAGTCCTTGTGGTCGGGAAGTCGGGGGCGGCCGATTATTCCACGGAAGCCATGACCGTCGTCGCCCCGGTGCGATGACGAACGCGAGTGATTCCGATTCGGTCATCGCGTGGCGCGATGGGTCATCATGCGCGCCTGATCAGCGGAGCCCCCCCATGAAAGGTCATCCCGACGTCGTCGACTACCTGAAGCAACTGCTGCGTGGCGAACTGGCCGCGCGCGACCAGTACTTCATCCATTCCCGCCGTTACGAGGACCAGGGACTGCAGGCGCTGTACACGCGGCTTGACCACGAGATGCAGGAAGAGACCCAGCATGCCGATGCATTGCTGCGCCGCATCCTGTTCCTGGAGGGCGACCCGGACATGCAGCCGACCCCGTTCGTGCCGGGCAAGACCGTGGAGGAAATGCTCCAGCGCGACCTGGAAGTCGAATACGAAGTCCGCGCCGCCCTCGCGAAGGGCATGGCCCTGTGCGAGCAGCACGGCGACTACGTCACCCGCGACATGCTGCTGTCACAGTTGCAGGATACCGAGGAAGACCACGCGCACTGGCTTGAGCAGCAGCTGGGCCTGATCAAGCGCCTGGGCATCCAGCTGTACCTGACCTCCAAGCTGGACGAGAAGGGCGTCGGCGAATAAGCAGCGACGTCAGGCCCGGCGCAGGCGGTAGACCGCCGTTTCCAGCGCGCTCAGGCCTTCTTCGCGGAAGCGCGGCTCCTGGTCCAGGATGTCGCGCCGCTCCAGCAAGGTGTGCCGCCACGGAGCGGCGAACAGTGTCTCGACTTCCGGCTGCGCCACCGAAAACGGCGGACCCGCCTTCTCGGCCTGCGGGTACTCCAGCGTGATCAACAGCCCCTGGCAGCCGGCAGGCAGCGATGCGTAGACCGTATCGCGATAGCGCAGGCGTAGGTCCGGGGGCAGTGCGATGAGGGCGGCGCGGTCGTACACGCCGGCCACGTCGGCGAGCAGGGCCGGGTCGAGCGCAAAGGCGTCGCCCAGGATGATCTCCACCGGCCCCGCGCTGAAATGCTCGCCGTAGCGGGTCGTAGTGCGTACGGGCTCCAGCCCGGCTTCCTCGAAGAACTGTGTCACCGCCAGCGGCGACAGCTCCACCCCGAGTACGCGATGGCCCTGCGCGGCCAGCCAGTGCATGTCCAGCGACTTGCCGCACAGCGGCACCAGCACGCGGCTGCCTTCGGACAGCTGCAGTGACGACCAGTGCTTTTCCAGCAGCGGCATCACGTCGTCGCGGTGGAAGCCGATCTGGCCTTCCTGCCAGCGCTGCAGCCAGAAGTCGGCGTCCATCTCGATGCTCCTCGTCGCGATCTCTTCGCTCTCAGTGTCCGAGCGCGATGGCCCTGGCGGTCACTCGGTCACGGGGATTGTATGGCGAGCCGTCGACTCGTCGTAGCAGACGACGCAAACGATGGCCATGCCATTGAACTGTTTGAAGGCGTCTGTCATCCCGCCTTCAAGCTGGAACGTCTCCTCGCAGCGGTGGCACCACGCTTGGAGATCATGGGGGTCGCCGTTGTTCTCGACAAAACCGCACGGAGCAGGATCCCGTTGAACCAGGTGCCTGCAGACCACGGCTGAAACCCGTTTTCCATGCGGGCCGCAGTCAATCATCATCGGTTCGGTCGCGGTCATCGGTTACATATACCTACTGGATCACGAGTCCCATCGACCTTCTGCCGCGCCCCCTGGAACAAGGGCGAAGAAGATGGCGAACGCGCCGCAGCGCGCCCGTGCGCTGAACTATTGGACTTCCAGTCCATCGACCTTCTGCCACCCCCGCGGCAACAACCCGCCCCGGCTCGCGCGCGCGCCGACATACTCGTCCAGGTCCTTGAACGACAGGCTCATCGTGCGCTGCCCGCTCTTCACCAGCAGCGTGCTGCCCGGGGAGACGGCGGCAATGGCCACCACGCGTTCGGTGCCCAGCTTGGCCTTCGGGATCTCGATGATCTTGTTGCCTTTGCCCTTGTCCAGTTCCGGCAGGTCGCTGATCGGGAACGCCAGCAGGTGGCCAGCACTGGTCACCGCGACGATACGGTCGGCTTCGGTGTTCGCCACCGGTGCGGGCTGCAGCACTTTCGCGCCCGCGGTCAGGTTGAGCATCGCCTTGCCGGCCTTCTGGCGGCCGGTGAGGTTCTCGAAGCGGGTCACGAAGCCGTACCCGTGCGACGACGCCAGCACGAAGCGTGCATCGTTGTCGCCGGTGGCCAGCGTCTGGAACGAGGCGCCCGGCGCCGGCGAGAAACGGCCCGTCAAGGGCTCGCCGTTGCCGCGCGCGGAGGGCAGGGTGTGCACGGCGGTCGAGTAGCTGCGCCCCTCGGAATCGAGGAACGCCACCTGCTGCGTGCTGCGCGAGCGGACCGCGCCGAGCAGGCTGTCGCCGTCCCGGTACGACAGCGTGGCCGCATCCACGTCGTGGCCCTTGGCCGCGCGGATCCAGCCCTTCTCCGACAGCACCACCGTCATCGGCTCGCTGGCGACCAGTTCGGTCTCGTCCAGTGCCTGCGCCGCATCGCGCTGCACCAGCGGCGACATGCGCGCGTCGCCGAACTTCTTCGCGTCGGCGGTCAGCTCGTCCTTGATCAGTTTCTTCAGCTTGGCCTTGGAATCCAGCGTGGCGATCAGCTTTTCGCGCTCGGTGGCCAGTTCATCCTGCTCGCCGCGGATCTTCATCTCCTCCAGCCGCGCCAGCTGCTTGAGCCGGGTTTCCAGGATGTAGTCCGCCTGTTCCTCGCTCAGGGCGAAGCGTGCGATCAGCGCGGCCTTGGGCTCGTCCTCGGTGCGGATGATGCGGATCACTTCGTCCAGGTTGAGGAAGGCGACCAGCAGGCCCTCCAGCAGGTGCATGCGGCGCTCGACCTTTTCGAGGCGATGCTTCAGGCGCCGGGTGACGGTGTCGCTGCGGAACGCCAGCCACTCGGTCAGCAGCGTCTTCAGGTTCTTGACCTGAGGGCGGCCATCCAGGCCGATGATGTTCAGGTTGACCCGGTAGCTCTTCTCCAGGTCGGTGGTGGCGAACAGGTGGCCCATCAGCTGCTCGGCATCCACGCGGTTGGAGCGCGGGATCAGCACCACGCGCACCGGGTTGGCGTGGTCGGATTCGTCGCGGATGTCTTCCAGCCACGGCAGCTTCTTCGCGCGCATCTGCGCGGCGATCTGCTCGATCACCTTCGACGGCGACACCTGGTAGGGCAGGGCGTCGATCACCAGGTTGCCGTTGTCCTTGCGCCAGGTGGCGCGCGCGCGGACGCTGCCGTTGCCGGTTTCGTACATCGTGCGCAGGTCGGCGGGCGCGGTGATGATCTCGGCATGGCTGGGATAGTCCGGGCCGCGCACGTGCTCGCACAGGTCGGCCACCGTCGCATCCGGATCGTCGATCAGGCGGATGCACGCACTGACGATCTCGTTGAGGTTGTGCGGCGGCACGTCGGTGGCCATGCCCACGGCGATGCCGGTGGTGCCATTGAGCAGCAGGTGTGGCAGGCGTGCCGGCAACCAGGTGGGTTCTTCCAGGGTGCCGTCGAAGTTGGGCGTCCAGTCCACCGTGCCCTGGCCCAGTTCGCCCAGCAGCACCTCCGCGATCGGGGTCAGCTTGGATTCGGTGTAACGCATGGCCGCGAACGACTTCGGGTCGTCGGTCGAGCCGAAGTTGCCTTGGCCTTCGATCAGCGGATAGCGGTACGAGAACGGCTGCGCCATCAGCACCAGCGCCTCGTAGCACGCGCTGTCGCCGTGCGGGTGGTACTTGCCGATGACGTCGCCGACGGTGCGGGCGGACTTCTTGGGCTTGGCGCCGGCATTGAGCCCCAGTTCGCTCATCGAATAGATGATGCGCCGCTGTACCGGCTTCAGCCCGTCACCGATGAAGGGCAGGGCGCGGTCCAGCACCACGTACATGGAGTAGTCGAGGTAGGCGCGCTCGGCGTACTCGCGCAGCGGGATCTGCTCGAAGCCGTGGAAGGTGGGGCGGATCGTTTCGGTCATTGCGGAAGGCGGTCTGTGGATCGTGGTTGACCCGGCCATTCTACCCGTCGCCCCGTGTCAGCCGTTGCTTCCCGGCAGCAGTGGGCCACCCAGCCACAGCCAGCGGGCCAGCCAGGCCGTGGTGAACGCGATGGCGAGGGTCAGCGGAATGCCTACCCGCAGGAAGTCGCCGAAGGTGTACCGGCCCGGGTTGAGGATGAGCAGGTTGCCATGGTGGCCGATCGGCGTCAGGAACGAGGCCACCGCGCCCATTGCCGTGCAGACCACGAACGGCACCGGGTCCAGGCCCAGGCTGCTGGCCAGCGCCAGTGCGATGGGCGCCAGCAGCACCGTGGTGGCGGCGTCGGACAGGATCTGCGTCAGCAGGGCGGCGGTGCCGAACATCACCAGCAGCAGGGCAAGGGGCGACCAATGGGCTGCGTGGTTGAGCAGCAGGTCGGCCACCAGCGCCGCCGTGCCCGTCTTCTCCATGGCGATGCCCATCGGGATGACCCCGGCGATCATCACGAAGATGCGCACGTCGATCTCCTGATATGCGCGTTCGATGTCCACGCAGCGTGTCAGGACCATCGCCACCGCGCCTGCGAGGAAAGCGACATGCGGTGGCAGCAGCTCGGTAGCGGCGGCCGTTACCGCGGCGGCCATGATCAGCAGGGCCACCGGCGCGCGGCGGCGCGGTTTCTCATGGCCGCCGAACGGCATCAGCATCAGGAAACCATGGTGCGTCGCCAACGGTTCGAAGTTCTGCTGCTGGCCCCACAACACCAGCAGGTCTCCTTCCTGCAGCACCATCTCCGACAGTTCGCCGTGCAACCAGCCTTCCCGGCGCCACAGGCCAACCACCACGACGCTCAGATTGCGCAGGAAATCGATGTCGGCCACGCTGCGGCCGACGAATTCCGAGTGCGGCGCCACCACGGCCTGTACCAGTTGTTCCTCGCCCAGCGCCTCGGTCTTCGGTTCTTCGCCGGGCTTCTCGCCGTACTTGGCCACGGCATGCAAGGCCAGGCCAGGCTCGTTGCGGATGGAGGCGATCTCGTCGGGTGAAGCGCGCACCAGCAGCACGTCGCCCTCGGCCAGCCTGCTGTCCGGGCGCTGGTTGCGGCGGCGCATGCCATGGCGCAACCAGTCCACCACCTGCAGCCTGCCGTCGAACGCCTCCGCGAATTCGCCGCGGGTCTTGCCTACCCAGGGCGACGCTTCCTGCACCAGTAGTTCGGTGTAGTAGCGGTCAAGTTTCAGGTAGTCGCCCTGTGGCGTTTCGCCCTCGCGCCTGGGCAACAGCCAGCGGCTCAGCAACATGTAAGCCGTGCCAAGCACCACCAGCGCGGCGCCGATCGGGGTGACGGCGAAGATGTCCAGTGCAGGCAGGCCGGCACGCTTGATCAGATCGTTGGACAGGAGGAAGGCTGGTGCGCTGAACAAGGTCAGCGTCGTGCCGAGCGAAGCCGCCAGCGACATCGGCATCAGCAGGCGCGAAGCCGCCAGCTTCTGTTCGCGCGCGATCCGCATCAGGATGGGCAGCATCATCGCGGTGACCATCACGTGGTGCGAGAACGCAGCCAGCGCCGCGGTGGCGGGCATGACGACGGCGATGGTGCGCCACTCGCTACCCCCTGCCGCCCGGCCGATGCCGGCACCAATGCGATCGGTGATGCCGGTGGCCGACAGGCCCGCCGAAAGCACGAAAACCGCCGCCACGATGATCGCCGGCTCGCTGGCGAAGCCCGACAACGCGTCCCTGGGTTCCAGAATGCCCGTCAGCGTCAGCGCAAGCAGGGCAAGCAAAGCCACCAGGTCGATGCGCAATCTTTCACTGACGAACAGCACCAGCGTGATCGCCAGGATGGACAGGAAGAGGATCTGTTGAAGTTCCATCCGCGAGAATCCGTATCACTTCGGCAGCGATGGGCGTTCGACTCTAACGCGCTGACGGACGCGTGTGCAGGGTGCAAGGCCTCGTCGGCCGCAGGACAGCAGAGATCGCGTTTGATCGGGTGCAAACGAAAAACCCCCGCTTGCGCGAGGGTCTCGTTATGCGTGGTGCCCAGGAGAGGACTCGAACCTCCACGGTTTTACCCGCTAGTACCTGAAACTAGTGCGTCTACCAATTCCGCCACCTGGGCAGGTGTGCAGGGCGCGAATTTTGGTGGGTACGCGCAGGATTGTCAACGCCTGATTTCGCGTGGCGTTATTCGGCCGGGGTGTACCATGGCCGGATGACCAGAAAAACCACGAGTGGCGGCGGTAAAACGCCAGCAGGAAAGTCCGGCAAATCCAGCGGTGCTGGCGCACGCGGGCACCAGGGCGGTACATCCGCCAAGTCCGGCAAGCCGGCGAAGAAATCGTTGCCCCCCTGGATGCCCGACCTGCCCGCCGGCAAGCCGCCGGCACGTGGCAGATCCGCGCCCGCGGCGCGAAGCCAAGGGCCGCGGCGCTCGCCATCCCCGGGGGGCGGCATCCACGACCCCCACGCCGCGCGCGAAGCGCAACGCTATGAGCAACCCATCGCCAGTCGCGAGGCCATCCTGGCCTTCCTGGAAGCCGCGGATGGTCCGCAGACCGCAGAGCAGATCGCCGGTCCGCTTGGGCTGGACGCGCCCGATCGCTTCGACGCGCTGAACAAGCGGCTGGGGGCGATGGTCCGCGATGGCCAGCTGGTGCAGAACCGTCGCGGCGGTTTCGCCCCGGTGGAGCAGACCGACCTGATCGCCGGCGTGGTGATCGCCAATCCGGACGGCTTCGGTTTCCTGCGTCCGGAGGCGGGGGGCGACGATCTGTTCCTGCCGCCCTATGAAATGCGCAAGGTCATGCATGGTGACCGCGCGCTGGCCAACGTCACCGGCATCGACCACCGTGGCCGCCGCGAGGGCAGCATCGCGCGCGTACTGGAGCGCCGCCTCAACCGGCTGATCGGCCGTTTCAGCCTGGAGGCCGGCATCGCCTACGTGGTGCCGGACGACAAGCGCATCCAGCGCAATGTCCAGGTGCCGCAGGATGCCACCGGCGGTGCGCGCGATGGCCAGCTGGTGGTGTGCGAACTGACCCAGGCGCCGGACGCGCGCCGTCCACCCATCGGCCGCATCATCGCCGTGCTGGGCGACAGCCTGACGCCTTCGCTGGTGGTGGAAGCAGCCATCCATGGCCACGACCTGCCGCACGAATTCCCTCAGGAAGTGCTGGACGAAGCCACCGCCGTGCCGCTGGTGATCGAGCCTTCGATGATCGGCAACCGCGTCGACCTGCGCGACATGCCGCTGGTCACCATCGACGGTGCCGATGCCAAGGACTTCGACGATGCCGTGTATTGCGAAAGCAACCGGCAAGGCCTGCGCATGAAGAACCGCAGCGGCTACCGCCTGGTGGTCGCCATTGCCGACGTATCGCATTACGTGCGTCCCGGCACCCCGCTGGACGACGAGGCGCAGAAGCGTGCGACCTCGGTGTACTTCCCGGGTTTCGTGGTGCCCATGCTGCCGGAGACCTTGTCCAATGGCATCTGCTCGCTGAACCCCAACGTGGACCGCATGTGCTTCGTCTGCGACATGCAGGTGAACAGCGAAGGCGAGGTCACCCAGTCCAAGTTCTACGAGGCCGTGATGCGTTCGCACGCCCGCCTGACCTACGACCAGGTCTGGAAGGCGGTCGGCGAGAACGATGCCGAGTCGCGCGCGTCCATTGGCGCGCTGCTGCCGCAGGTCGAGCGCCTGCACGAGCTGTATGGTTTGTTGGCGAAGGCACGCGAGAAGCGGGGCGCGATCGAGTTCGAGACCTCCGAAGTCCGGTTCGAGCTGGACAACCGCGGAGAAGTCACCCAGGCCGGCATGTTGCAGCGGAACGACGCGCACAAGCTGATCGAGGAGTGCATGATCGCGGCCAACGTGGAAGCGGCCAGGTATCTGCTGGGCGCACGCATTCCCGCGCCTTACCGCGTGCACGAGCGGCCGCCGGAATCGAAGTACGCCGACCTGCTGGAGTTCCTGAAGGAGTTCAAGCTGAGCCTGCCGCCGTGGGCCAAGGTGCAGCCCCGCGATTTCACCCAGCTGCTGAAGAAGATCCGCGAGCGTCCCGATGTGGCCCTGCTGGAGTCGGTGGTACTGCGCAGCCAGAGCCTGGCCGTGTATTCGCCCGACAACGCCGGCCATTTCGGCCTGGCGCTGGAAGCCTATGCGCACTTCACCTCGCCCATCCGGCGCTACCCCGACCTGCTGGTCCACCGGGCCATCAAGTACGCGCTGACCAAGGGCAAGCCGGAGAAATTCCAGTACTCCCCGCACGAGATGGCCGCGCTGTCGCTGCAGTGCTCGGAACGCGCGCGCCGTGCCGATGATGCGGAACGCGAAGTCGACGAACGCTACCGTGCCGCCTGGATGGAGAAGCACGTCGGTGGCCAGTTCGATGGCGTCATCAGCGGCGTGACCAGTTTCGGCCTGTTCGTGGAGCTGGACCAGTCCAAGGTCAACGGCCTGGTCCACGTGACCCAGCTGCCGCACGATTACTACCACTTCGATCCGTTGCGGAAGACCCTGTCCGGCGAACGCCGTGGCAGGTCGTTCCGGCTGGGCGACCGCGTGCGCATCATCGTGCTCAAGGCCAGCCTGGAGGAGCGCAAGATCGACTTCCGTCTTGTCGACGAGAAGGACGCCGCTGACGTGCCGCCGCCCCCGCGCGGGCAGCCGGCCAAGCGCAGGAAACAGAAGTACTGATCGAAGGGCATGCCGGAGCGGCGATGGCCGCGAAGCCTTCCGTGCATGCCCTGCCACGCCCCCGGGCGCATCAACCTGACTGCAGCGAAAGATGAGCAAACAGAACCAATGGATCGTCGGTGTCAACGCGGTGGCTTCGGCCATCGAGAACGATGCCGAGAACGTGCGCGAAGTACTGGTTGAAGGCGGCAGCAAGAATCCCCGGCTGACCGAGATCGAAGAGAACGCGCGCCGCAAGGACATTGAAGTACGTCGTGTCACCGCCCAGGCGCTCAGTGGCGTGGCGGGTTCGCTGCGCCACCAGGGCGTGGCCGCGCGCTATGCGGCTGCCAGGACGTGGGACGAAGGCGAACTGCCGGCGCTGGTCGAGGCCGCCGAAGGCAAGGCGCTGGTGCTGGTGCTGGACGGCGTGCAGGACCCGCACAATCTGGGTGCCTGCCTGCGTAGCGCCGCCGCCGCAGGCGTGACGGCGGTGGTGTTCCCGAAGGACAAGTCGGTCGGCATCAACGCCACCGTCCGCAAGACATCCGCCGGTGCCGCCGACCGCATCCCGGTGTTCGCCGTGACCAACCTGTCGCGCTGCCTGCGCGACCTGCAGCAGCTCGGTGTGTGGATCTACGGCCTTGCCGGCGAAGCGGAGCAGTCGCTGTATGCCACCGACCTGCGTGGCAACGTGGCGCTGGTGCTGGGCGGCGAGGGCGACGGCATGCGCCGCCTGACGCGCGAACACTGCGATGGCCTGGTGAAGATCCCGATGCCGGGCGACATCGAAAGCCTCAACGTTTCCGTGGCCACGGGCATCACCCTGTTCGAGGCCGTCCGCCAGCGCCTGTAGAGGAACCCGCATGGCCCCTGTGTCGCCGTATCTGTTGCATCGACTGGCGGCACTGCTGCTGGGTCTGTCGGTGTTCGCCGCCTCGGCCCAGGAGGCGCCCCGCGTGCGCGCACGCGACCTGGGCGTGGCACCCGGCATCTTCGCGCCCGGCAAGCTCAACGCCATCACCGATGTCGACGGCGTGCGGGTAGGGCAGGTCACGCTGCGCGAGGGCGACACCGTGCGCACGGGCGTCACCGCCATCCTGCCGCATGCCGGCAACTCCTACCGCTCGCGGGTTCCGGCGGCCGTGCATGTCGGCAACGGGTTCGGCAAGTTCATGGGCAGCACGCAGGTCAATGAACTCGGCGAGCTGGAAACCCCCATCCTGCTGACCTGCACGCTGTGCGTATGGAAGGCGGGCGATGCGATGGCGGCATGGTTGCTCGAGCAGCCGGACATGCACCAGGTGCGGTCGATCAACGTCGTGGTCGGCGAGACCAACGACGGCGGTCTCAACGACATCCGTGCACGGCCGGTCACCGTCGAGTCCGTACGGCGTGCCCTGACCACCGCGTCGGCGGGACCGGTGCAGGAAGGCAGCGTGGGTGCCGGTACGGGTACCGTGGCGTTCGGCTGGAAGGGTGGCATCGGCACATCGTCGCGCGTACTGCCGGCCTCGCTCGGCGGCTGGAAAGTCGGTGTGCTGGTGCAGAGCAATTTCGGCGGTGTGCTGCAGGTGGCAGGCGCGCCGGTCGGGCGTGAGCTGGACCGCTACGCCTTCCAGAACGCAGTCGCCGTGCAGGAGGAACCCGTGCCACGGCAGCGGCCGGGTGCGGCGGACGACCGCGGCGATGGCTCGATCATCATCGTCATCGCCACCGATGCACCGCTAAGCGACCGCAACCTGCGGCGGGTGGCCTCACGCGCGATGATGGGGCTGGGGCGCACGGGCAGTTCCGCCTCCAACGGCAGCGGCGACTATGTCGTGGCATTCTCGACCGCTGCATCGGTGCGTCGTGCGTTCGACGCACCGCGGCACACGACGACCGAACTGGCGAACGAAGAGATGAGTGCCGTGTTCCAGGCCAGCGTCGATGCGGTGGAGGAAGCGGTCTACAACTCGCTGTTCATGGCGACCACGGTGACCGGGAATGGGCAGACGGTCGAGGCGATTCCGCTCGACCGCGTGCGCGACGTGCTGCGGCGGCACGGCATCGCGCCGCCAGCCAGATGATCCTTCGCCCGGTCAGTGGACGACGTTGCGGATGAAGCGCAGCGGCTCGGCACCGTCGTTGCGGTAGGCATAGTCGCGGTTGCTGGGGAAGACGAAGAAGTCGCCGGCGTCGATGGCGCGGTCGCCCTCCGGCAGTTCCACCACCAGCCGGCCCTGGATGACGAAGAACATCTCGTGCCAGCCGGCCGGATCCGCCGCCGAGACGTAGCGGTCGCCGGGCATCAGCGTCCAGGCCCACAACTCCACATCGTGTGACGCCGGCGCGGTGGCCAGCAGTACGCCCTGCGAGCCGGGTATGCGCCCGCTCCAGGCCAGGGCTTCGATGCGGTCGAGGCGGGGGTTGTCCGGCGCCTTGACCAGATCGGCGAACGACACGCCCAGGGCCTCGGCAATCCGGTCCAGCGTGTTGAGACTCACATTGGCATCGCCGGACTCGATGGCGACCAGCATGCGACGGCTGACATCGGAGGCGTCGGCCAGTCCCTGCTGGCTCAGGCCGGCGCCCGTACGCAGGCGGCGGACGTTCTCGGCAACGTGTTCAAGTACGCTCATGGGCAGGGTTGCGCAATATATTGCGCATAGGCTAAGCTTCGATTGCGCAATATAGTGCGCAATCGTCTTCCCCTACAAGCGCACGCCGCCTGCCGTCGTGCTGGTGCCGTCATGAACCCCACGTCCTCGTCCGGCGCCTCCTCGCGCTGGCAGCCCGTCGCCCTGCTGCTGTTCGCCATGCTGTCCATCCAGTCCGGCGCCTCGCTGGCCAAGAGCCTGTTCCCGGCCGTGGGTGCGACGGGCGCTACCGCATTGCGGCTCGCACTCGCCACGCTCGTGCTGGCGGCCGTTTTCCGGCCCTGGCGCATGCGCGTGGAGCGGCACCAGTGGCCGCCGCTGTTGCTCTACGGTGTCTCGCTGGGGCTGATGAACCTGATGTTCTACAAGGCGCTGGAGACCGTGCCACTGGGCATCGCCATCGCACTGGAGTTCACCGGGCCGCTGGCCGTGGCGCTGTTCGGCTCGCGCCACCTGCGTGATGTCGCCTGGGTCGTGCTGGCGGTGGTCGGGCTGATCCTGCTGGTGCCGGAGAGCGGCGCGCAGTCCCTCGATCCGCTGGGGGCGGCCTATGCGCTGGGCGCGGGCGTGTGCTGGGCGCTGTACATCGTGTTCGGGCAGAAAGCCGGCAACGAACATGGTCCGCAGACGGTGGCACTGGGCACCTTCATCGCCGCCGTCGTCGCGGTGCCGTTCGGCGTCGTGCACGCCGGCACCGACCTGCTGTCGCCCGCGTTGCTGCCGATCGCCCTGGGCGTGGCATTGCTGTCCACCGCGCTGCCCTACAGCCTGGAGATGATCGCGCTGACGAAGATGCCCACGCGCACGTTCGGCATGCTGATGAGCCTGGAGCCGGCGATCGGCGCACTGTGTGGCCTGCTGTTCCTGCACGAGCGGCTGTCATTGCTGCAGTGGCTGGCCATCGCCGCGATCATCCTCGCTTCCGCAGGAGCCGCGATGACGTCGCGGCCTCCGGTGGATGCCGCGGGCAGTGGCGAGGGTTAGGTCAGTCCAGCAGCGCCTGGTAAAGCGCCAGGTCGGCAGTCGAAAAACAACAGAAGGTCACGTCCATCGGCGCCGCTGCCACGGAGAGCGTCGCGCGCACCGTCTCGACCGCAATCCTCGCGGCATCGGCAGCGGGATAGCCATAGATGCCGGTGCTGATACAGGGGAAGGCGATGCTGTGCACGGCATACCGTGCAGCCAATCCCAGACTGTTGCGATAGCAGTCGGAAAGCAGGTTTGCCTCGCCCTGGTCGCCGCCGCGCCACACGGGACCCACGGTGTGGATGACGTGGCGTGCCGGTAGCCGGTAACCACGCGTGATCTTCGCTTCCCCGGTGCGGCAACCACCGAGCAGGCGGCATTCGGCCACCAGGTCCGGACCCGCGGCGCGGTGGATGGCGCCGTCCACGCCACCTCCGCCCAGCAGCGAACTGTTCGCTGCGTTGACGATGGCATCCAACGGCAGCGTCGTGATGTTGGCCTGGACCGCGGTCAGCCGCATGCCGTCGCTCCTGCGGGCGAGGTCAGCCCAATGGTTTCGGCCAGCCGTTGGCGATCTTGCAGAACAGCCGCGCGGTCTGTTCGGCGTCGTAGACGGCCGAGTGCGCGTCGTCCGCGTTCCAGTCGAACCCCGCGGCCTGCACGGCGCGCGCCAGCACGGTCTGGCCGTAGGCGACCCCGGCCAGCGTGACGGTGTCGAACACGCTGAAAGGATGGAACGGGTTGCGCTTGTGCGCCACGCGCGTGACCGCGGCGTTGAGGAACCCCAGGTCGAAGTGCGCGTTGTGGCCCACCAGGATCGCGCGCTGGCAGCCGTGCTTCTTCACCGCGGCGCGTACAGGCGCGAACACATGGTCCAACGCTTCCTTCTCGTGCTTGGCGAAGCGGAACGGGTGGTCCAGGTCGATCCCGGTGATCTCCAGCGACTTGGGATCGATGTCGGTGCCGGGCGCGGGGTGCAGGTGCACGCTCGACGTCGTCCCGAGCACCAGCAGTCCGTTCTCGTCCAGTTCCAGCGGGATCGCCGCCAGCTCGAGCAGGGCGTGGCGCGTGGCATCGAAGCCCCCCGTCTCCACATCGACCACCACGGGCAGGTAGCCCCGGAAACGCCGGGCCATGGGCGTGATGGTGGAGGCTTCGGTCGGGGTGCTGTCCATGCGCGACAGCGTAGCAGAGCCGGGGTGCTTCCCCGGCCAGCGACCTAACAGCCGCGGGGTCTCTTTGTAGGAGCGACGTAAGTCGCGACCGTGAACTGTAGGGAACGGGAAATGTGGATCAGGGGTGAATGAATGGACATCGAGGCAAAAAACCTTGCCGTCTTTGATCCGTCATGCTCCATGCCCCCTGCTTTCCTGTTCCTGGTGGCGACTTACATCGCTCCTGCAGGAAGGGCGGGGCGGGTGCCCAGCACGGTGCCTTCCGTGCGCATGCGTTCCAGCATGGCGGTGCCCTGGTCGAGGAAGTCCGCGAGGTCGTCCGCGCCCGCTTCGGCGGCCAGCGCACGCAGGATCGCTTCGCCGGTGTCGTCGGCCTGGCCAAGCAATTCCAGCAGCCGGTATACCAGCGGCGAGATCTCGGCGAAACGCACCGCCTGCGACGCGTCACGCCGGACCAGGATCAGCGTCGGCACCGCCGGTGGCGTGTCCGGCTGGAAATCCGGCCCGATACGCGACACCGGCCATTGGTAGGCCAGTGCGCGGACGAAGGGGGAGAGCACGGGCACGCCGGTGCGCAGGTCGCCATCGGGATCGTGGGGTGGCACCTCGTCGTCGGCGATCTGCAAGGCCAGTTCGATCCATTCGTAGTGCGCCAGCTCCAGCAGCCAGGGCGGCTGCTCCGCCGCGGCATCCGCGCGGCCTTCGACGTAGCGGATGAACTCGCGCCCCAGTTCGGGGAAAAGCGGCGTGTGGCTGCGGTGGTCGGCATGGAAACCACGTACCAGCGCATGCCAGCGCGTATCGCCCAGTGTCTTGCGGATCACCGGGAAGTTGGCCGACAACAGGCTTTCGATGTTGTTGTAGAAGAGGTCGCGGTAGATCGCCAGGCGACGGTCCTCGATGCCGGGCGGCGGTGGATTGGCCTCGGGATCGCGCAGGTGGCGCGACAGTGCGAACTGTTGCGCGCGCAGCGTCTCAACCATGCGCGGCCTGCGTTGCCACGGTGGCGGCCTGCTGCGCGTGGCGTATCCGCTGCACTTCGTCCAGCAGCGTCGCCATCGGGGGGAAATTGAAGTCGCGCTCCAGCAGCGTCGGCCGTACGCCATGCAGCCGATAGGCGCCATCCAGCAGGTCCCACACCGCGTCCTTCACCGGGGCGCCGTGGGTATCCACCTTCAGGTCGTCGGCTTCGTCGTAGTGGCCGGCGATGTGGTACGACGCGATGCGGTCCGTGGGCATGCGCGCCAGGAAATCGTGCGCGTCGTAGCCATGGTTGATGGCGTTGACATAGACATTGTTGACGTCGAGCAGCAGGTCGCAGTCGGCTTCCGCCAGCACCGCCGTGACGAAATCCACCTCGTCCATCGCCTGGAATGGCGCGGCGTAATACGACACGTTTTCCACCGCGATGCGGCGGCCAAGCAGGTCCTGCACGTGGCGGATGCGGCCGGCGACGTGCCGCACGGCTTCCTCGGTGAAGGGGATCGGCATCAGGTCGTACAGGTGGCCGTCGTCGGCGCAGTAGCTCAAGTGTTCGCTGTAAAGGCGGACACCGTGCTGGTCCAGGAAGCGCCGGGTGCGGGCCAGGAAGGTGTCGTCCAGCGGCTCCACGCCCCCCAGCGACAGCGACAAGCCGTGGCAGGTGATCGGATGGCGCGCGGACAGGTCCGCGAGCGCCTCGCCCAGGCGTCCGCCCACACCGATCCAGTTGTCGGGGGCGCACTCCAGGAAATCGAAGGCACCGGCCGGCGCGGCGCGCAGCTCGTCCAGCAGTGCCCGTCGCAGGCCCAGGCCGGCGGCGTCAGGAGGAAACAGGGGGCTCATCGCGTCCGGGTATCGCGGAACTCCGCCTTCCCGGGGGAAGACGGAGTCCACAGCGCGTGCAGGGGGTTACGGCGTGCCGTCGGTCTTCTTGCTGCCGCCGCACTTGCCTTCGCCACATTTGCCTTCACCGCACTTGCCTTCGCCACCCTTGGCACCGGCATGGGCCTTGTGCTCGGCGGCGTCGATGAAGCCATCCTTGTTCGCATCGATGGTGGCGAACTTGTCCGCCTTGTCGGGATGCGCGGCAGAGAACTCGGCCTGGGACACCTTGCCGTCCTTGTCGCTGTCGGCCTTGGCCATGCCGCACTTGCCCTCGGCGGCCTTGGCGGTCTCGCCGGCCGACAACAGGTAACCCTGGGCCATCGGCTGCATGGCGAAGGCCGAACCCGACAGTGCGATGCCGCCCGCGAGGGCAATGGCGATGGCGGCGGGCTTGGGGGACGTCTTGGACATCGTGGTCTCTCCAGTGGAGTGCGGAACGTCCGCACGGAAGTGGCGCCAGTGTAGTCGCAGGACGTTATCAGTCCGTATGCGCCGCTTGTGGAAAGCATGCGCCCCGCCCGGGTGGCCGGGCGGGGCGCGATGTTGCGGTGCGGCGCGGTTCAGACAGCGCCGGTGGTGCTGGTCTCGTCGCGCTTGTCGCGGGGCGGCAGAGGCTGTTCGCCATGGACCAGGAACCAGACGTTCTCGGCGATGTTGGTCGCGTGGTCGCCGATCCGCTCCAGGTTCTTGGCCATGAACAGAAGGTGCGTGCACGGGGTGATGTTGCGCGGGTCTTCCATCATGTAGGTCAGCAGCTCGCGGAACAGGGCCGTGTAGTGCGCATCCAGTTCGGCATCGCGGGCGCGCACGTGCACGGCGTATTCCGCGTCGCCGTTCTGGTAGGCGGTCAGGGCGTCGCGTACCTGGCGGACGGCCAGCTTGCCGAGCGCGCGCAGGCCGGTGATCTGCGGCATCGGCGGCGAGACGTTGAGGGCGATGGAGCGCTTGGCCACGTTGGCCGCATAGTCGCCGATGCGTTCGATGTCGGCGGGGATGCGCAGGCCGGCGAGGATCTCGCGCAGGTCGCGTGCCATCGGGCCACGCAGCGCCAGGTGCATGACGTCATGGCTGACCTGGTGCTCGATGGCGTCGATGGCCTCGTCGTTGGCGATGATGCGCTGGGCGGCCTTGTCGTCGCGGCGCTCCACCACGTCCAGCGCGGCCTCCAGCTGCGCCACGGCGGTTTCGCCCATGCGCACGATCTCGCCGACGATGCGGCGCTGTTCTTCGTCGTAGCTCTTCACGATATGGTCGTGCGGTTGGGTGTTCATCAGGGGTCCTCAGCCGAACCGGCCGGTGATGTAGTCTTCGGTCTGCTGCTTGCCGGGCTTGGAGAAGATCGTCGAGGTGACGTCGTGCTCCACCAGCTCGCCCAGGTACATGAAGGCCGTGTAGTCCGACACGCGCGCGGCCTGCTGCATGTTGTGGGTGACGATGGCGATGGTGTACTGGTGCTTCAGTTCCTCGATCAGCTGTTCGATCTTGCTGGTCGAGATGGGGTCCAGCGCCGAGGTCGGTTCGTCCAGCAGGATCACGTCCGGCCGCAGCGCCACCGCGCGTGCGATGCACAGGCGCTGCTGCTGGCCGCCGGACAGGCCCAGCGCACTCTGCTTCAGCTTGTCCTTGGCCTCGTCCCACAGGGCGGCCTGGCGCAGGGCCTGCTCGACGCGGTTGTCCATGTCGGCCTTGCCCAGGCGCTCGTGGTGGCGGATGCCGTACGCGACGTTCTCGTAGATGGTCATCGGGAACGGCACCGGCTTCTGGAACACCATGCCCACCTTGCTGCGCAGGCGGTTCATCGGGTACTTGCTGTCCAGGATGTTCTCGCCATCCAGCAGCACGCCACCGGTGGCGCGCAGCTTGGGGTACAGCGAATAGATGCGGTTGAACACGCGCAGCAGCGTGGACTTGCCGCAACCGGACGGACCGATCAGCGCGGTCACGCGCTTCTCCGGGATTTCCAGGTTGATGTTCTTCAGCGCGTGGTAGTCGCCGTAGTAGAAGTCCAGGTCCTTGGCGGCCAGCTTCACCTTGGCCTGCGCGCTGTGCTCGTCGTGGCGCTGGGTGGCAACGACCGAAATGCGGGCCGCGTCATTCATGGGTCACCTTGTTTCGAAGAAGGATGGTTCGCGCAGCGAGGCTGAGCAGGAGGACCAGGGCGGTCACCAGGAACGCACCGGCCCAGGCCAGCGAGTTCCACGAGTCGTAGGGGCTCATGGCGTACTGGAAGATCACCATGGGCAGGTTGGCCATCGACTGGTTGAGGTCGGTGCTCCAGAACTGGTTGTTGAAGGCGGTGAACAGCAGCGGTGCGGTTTCGCCGCTGATGCGCGCCAGCGCCAGCAGCACGCCGGTCACGATGCCCGGCAATGCAGAACGCATCAGCACCTGCGTGGTCACCTTCCACTGCGGCACGCCCAGCGACAGCGCGGCTTCGCGCATCTGCTGCGGCACCAGCCGCAGCATCTCGTCGGTGGTGCGGACGATCACGGGAAGGGCGATGAACGCCAGCGCCACCGCACCTGCCCAGGCCGAGTAGTGCCCCATCTGCGCCACCATCACGGTGTAGATGAAGAGGCCCAGCACGATGGACGGCGCCGACAGCAGGATGTCGTTGACGAAGCGCACCGTTTCGCCCAGCCAGTGCCTGTTGGCGTATTCGGCCAGATAGGTGCCGGCCGCCACGCCGATGGGCGTGCCCAGCAGGATGGCCAGCAGGCTCATCACCACGCTGCCGAACAACGCGTTCGCCAGGCCGCCGGGTTCGTTCGGCGGCGGGGTCATCTGGGTGAACAGGTCCAGGTTGAGGCTGCTCATGCCCTTGGTGATCGTGGTCCAGAGGATCCAGACCAGCCACATCAGGCCGAAGATCGCGGCCGCGATGGACAGCGTCAGCGCGACGCCGTTCTTGACCTTGCGGAAGGTGTACAGGGACGCGGACATCAGTTGCCCTCCCGCTTGGCCAGCTGGCGCAGCATCAGGCGGGCGATCGCCAGCACGATGAAGGTCAGCAGGAACAGGGTGAAGCCCAGCAGCAGCAGCGAGCCCTTGTGCAGCGGGTCGGTGGCTTCGGCGAATTCATTGGCGATGGTGGAGGCGATGGACGTGCCCGGCTCCAGCAGCGCCGCGCTGATCGTGTAGGCATTGCCGATCACGAACGTCACCGCCATGGTTTCGCCAAGTGCACGGCCCAGGCCGAGGAACACGCCGCCGATCACCGCCGAGCGCGTGTACGGCAGCACCACGTCCCACACCACTTCCCACTTGGTGGAACCCAGCGCGTAGGCCGACTCCTTCAGCCGGCCCGGCACGGTCAGGAAGACCTCGCGCATCACCGACGACACGAACGGGATCACCATGATGGCCAGCACCAGCCCGGCCGTCAGCATGCCGATGCCCAGCGGGGGACCGGACAGCACGGCGCCGATCACCGGCAGCTGCCCCAGGTTGTCATTGATCCACGGGTAGACGTGTTCGCTCAGCTGCGGCGCCAGCACGAACAGGCCCCACATGCCGTAGATGATCGAAGGGATGCCGGCCAGCAGCTCGATGGCCATGCCGACCGGCCCGCGCATCCACGCCGGCGCCACTTCGGTCAGGAACACCGCGATGCCGAAGCTCACCGGCACCGCGATCAGCATGGCGACACCGGCACTGACCAGCGTGCCGAACACCGGCACCAGCGCACCGAATTCGCGCGTGCCGACGTTCCATTCGGTGCTGGTGAAGAAGCCCAGGCCGAAGGTCTGCAGGGCTTCGCGGCCACCCCACAGCATCGACAGCGCAGCGGCGATCAGCGAGACCAGCACGAACATGCCGGCTGCGGTCATGGTCCAGCGGAACAGCTTGTCGGCACGTGCGTCACGCGTGGTGCGCACGTCCGACAGGGAAGCGGGGAGGGCGGTAGCGTTCATGCAACCCGGGAGCGGAGGGGAGGGGGTTCGTACGAAGTGGTCAAGTGCACGCTGTGGCGGTTACCGCGTGATGACACCGGGCGGCCCGATGGGACGCCCGGTGCGATGGATCAGAGCTTGATCTCGGCGGCCCAGTAGGCCTCGATCTGGCTCACCAGCTCGGGCGGCAGCGGCACGTAGTCCAGTTCGTTGGCCTGGGCCTGGCCCTGCGAGTAGGCCCACTTGAAGAAGTCCAGCGTGTGCTTGGCCTTCGTCGCATCCTTGGGCTGCTTGTAGATCAGGATGAAGTTGGTGGCGGTGATCGGCCACGCCTGCTCGCCCGGTGCGTTGGTGATTACCAGGTTGAAGTCCTTGGCATTGGCCCAGTCGGCGCTGGCCGCGGCGGCGGCGAAGCTCTCGGCGGTGGGCTGCACGAACTGGCCGGCCGCGTTCTGCAGCGCCGCGTACGACATGTTGTTCTGCTCGGCATAGGCCAGTTCGACGTAACCGATGGAGCCCTTCAGCTGGCGCACGTAGGCGGCCACGCCTTCGTTGCCCTTGCCGCCCACGCCGCCGGGCCAGTTGACGCTGGTACCTTCGCCAACCTTCGTCTTCCACTCCCCACTGACCTTGGACAGGTAGTTGACGAAGTTGAAGGTGGTGCCCGACCCGTCCGAGCGGTGCACGGTATTGATCTTGCCGGCCGGCAGCGCCACGCCCGGATTCAACGCGGCGATGGCCGGATCGTTCCAGGTGGTGATCTTGTGCAGGAAGATGTCGGCCAGCACGGTGCCGCTCAGCTTCAGCTGGCCCGGCTGCAGGCCTTCCACGTTGATGACGGGCACCACGCCGCCGATGACGGACGGGAACTGGCCCAGGCCGGCCTGGGCCAGTTCTTCGGAAGACAGCGGCTTGTCGGACGAACCGAAATCCACCGTGGCCGCCTTGATCTGCGCGATGCCGCCGCCGGAGCCGATGGACTGGTAATTGATCTTCGCGCCCGTGGCCTTGTTGTAGTCCGTGGACCAGCGCGCCATCAGCGGATAGATGAAGGACGCGCCGGCGCCGGTGATCTCCGCCGAAATCTGCTGGGTGCTGCCGCCGGTCGACGGGGCGGCGTTGCCGTCAGCGCCCGCCGCGGGGGCGTCGGGCTTGCCACCGCAGGCGGCGACGAACAGGACGGTGGCCAGGGAAAGGCCGGCAAGACGGAAGAGGCGGGCTGACATGGGCAGGCTCCAGGAGACGTGTCGTGTGTGATCCACGCTATGAAATGATGTTTTTGTTACAGCGTGATGACATGCCGGTCTCGCGCCGTCATGCGACGCTTCGCCGGGGGCCTCGCCCAAAAAGAAAGGGCGGACCCGAAGGCCCGCCCGTGGATGCAAACGGAGGAGGGAGCGTTGCATCCGGCCCCGGCGCGGGGAGAGTCGCGCCGGGACATGCGGCTCAGTACTTCAGGTTGGCCTTCCAGTACGTCTCGATCTGCTGCACCAGGGCCGGGGGCAGCGGCACGTAGTCCAGCGACTTGGCCTGGGCGTCGCCGTTGGCGTAGACCCAGCGGAAGAAGTCGCGGGCATCCTTGTTGCCCTTCTTCGGCGCCTTGTACATCAGGATGAAGTTGGTGGCGGTGATCGGCCAGGACTGCGCGCCCGGCGCATTGGTCATGACCAGGTAGAAGTCCTTGGACTTGCCCCACTCGGCGCTGGCGGCGGCGGCGGCGAAGGATTCCTCGCTGGGCTGCACATAGTTGCCGGAAGCGTTCTTCAGGCTGGCATAGGCCATCTTGTTCTGCAGCGCATACGACAGCTCGACGTAGCCGATGCCACCCTTGATCTGCTTCACGTAGGCAGCGACGCCTTCGTTGCCCTTGCCGCCCACGCCGGTCGGCCACTGCACGGTGGTGCCTTCACCCACCTTGCTCTTCCACTCCGGGCTGACCTTGGACAGGTAGTTGACGAAGTTGAAGGTGGTGCCCGAACCGTCCGAACGACGCACGACGGTGATGCGCTGCGCGGGCAGCGTCAGGCCAGGGTTGAGCGCGGCGATGGCGGGGTCGTTCCAGGTCTTGATGGTGCCCAGGAAGATGTTGGCCAGGGTCGGGCCGTCCAGCTTCAACTGGCCCGGCTTCAGGCCGGCCACGTTCAGTACCGGCACCACGCCGCCGATCACCGACGGGAACTGCGCCAGGCCGTACTTGGCCAGTTCCTCGGGCTTCAGCGGGGCATCGGACGAACCGAAATCCACCGTGCCGGCCTTGATCTGCGCGATGCCGCCACCGGAACCGATGGACTGGTAGTTGACGCGGTTGTTGGAAGCCTTGGCGTAGTCGGCCGACCACTTGGTCATCACCGGATACACGAACGAGGCGCCGGCACCGGTCACGTCGGCAGCCAGGGCATTGACCGAGAAGGCCGAGGCGAGCGCAAGCAGCGCAACGCGGGATTTGAGCGAGTTGAACACGTAAGTCTCCTGAGAGAAGGCAGGGTGGATCGGCACGGGCGTGCCCGTTGGCTGACCATTCCACGACGTTTGTGTGACAGATCGGTGTCTGCATTAAGTCAGTGGCATGACGGCGCGGGCGGGGCGCACGGCGGGCCGTTCCGCCGGCGCCATGGCGATCCGGGCCGTCCACGGCCTGCGCGCATCGGGCTGTCATCACGCCGACGCGGTCGTCCAACAGGCTGTGGAAGCGGTCGGCGCGCTCGACATCCATATAGAGAGGTGACGCGGGCGGCTGGCCGCGCGCTGTCATATTTCAGTCACCTGATTCACATGTGACTGCAAGATTTCACACCCATCCTTAGCGCATCTTTGACGGGCGCTTAATGATTTCCGAAGGGAATCGGGGGCTCGCAAAGCGGCGAACACCTACTTATTCCACCCTTTGGAGAGTCCTCCCATGCGTTATTCCCTCTTGGCTGCCGCGCTTGCCGTCGCCATGGGCAGCACCAGCTTCTCGGCGTCCGCCGCCGACAACCGTGACCAGCAGATCGCCGAACTCAGGGCGCAGCTGGAAGCCATGCAGGCCAAGTTGGTGGAACTGGAAGAGCGCACCGACGCGCAGTCCGACGTCAACCTGGACACCGCGCAGCAGCTGGACAAGTTGAACACCGGGTCGCCCAAGATCGACACCAAGGGCGGCATCAAGGTCACCTCGGCCGATGGCAAGTTTGAAGCCACGGTCGGCGGCCGCATCCATTTCGACACCTACGCATTCGACCGCGACCTGGCCGCCACCACCGGCACCACCGAATTCCGTCGCGCACGCCTGACCCTGGGCGGCAAGGCGTACGGCTGGGAATACAAGCTGGAACAGGACTTCGGCGCTGGCACCAACCTGGACGGTCTGCGTGATGCCTACATTGCCAAGTCGGCACTGGGCGGCAAGTTCACCATCGGCCACTTCAAGCCCTACCGCGCCATGGAAGAACTGACCAGCTCCAACGAGCTGCTGATGATGGAGCGTCCGTTCGCTTCGGCCACCGGCCTGTTCAGCGGTCGCCAGTTCCAGCAGGGCGTGGGCTACCTGCGTGCCGGCGAGAACTACACCGCGGGTGTCAGCGTGTTCAACCTGCGCGGTGCCGCCAACTCGCGCAACGAGGGTGTGGGTTCGGCCGGCCGCGTGACCTTCGCGCCGATCAACAACGACAACAACACCCTGCATTTCGGTGCGTGGTACAGCTACGAGAACGCGAACAACGGCTCGGACAACCTGACTGCCACGTTCAACTACGCCGGACGCCGGGGTCCCTCGCAGGCCATCGCCACCACCACCGGCGCCAGCCGCAACCAGGTGACGGCGTATGCGCTGGAAGCCGCCGGTTCGTTTGGCCCGGCGTTCTTCCAGGCCGAATACGCCGACGCCACCTTCGGCCAGCCGATCGGCGCCGACCAGGACGTGACCAGCTACTACGTGCAGGGCAGCTTCATGCTCAATGGTGGTCACAAGGGCTACAAGGCCGCGACGGGCGTGTTCGCATCGCCGAAGTACGTCGACAAGGGCCTGTGGGAACTGACCGCCCGCTACGACTACGCCGAGAACGAAACGCTCAACCGCGAAGTCGCCAGCTGGATCCTCGGCATGAACTACTACGTCAACCCGAACCTGCGCTTCATGTTCAACTACACGCAGGGCGACAACGAAGTCACCGGCGACGAAACCGCCCAGTACGCGCTGCGCACGCAGTTCGCCTGGTAAGCATCACGCCGGACGGAAGCGAAAAACCCCGGGCATGTCCCGGGGTTTTTTCTGGGTGGCTTTTTTGTAGGAGTGACGTCAGTCACGACCGCCAACCATGACCGCATGGGAACAAACAGCGTTCCGGCGATGACCGACGTGTTGCATGCATCACCTGGTTCCGCAACCGCCGGGATGCACGGTCGCGACTTACGTCGCTCCTACAAGGGAGTTCGACTGCGGACATGCCAATGCCATGCAAGGCGTCTTGTCCTTGAACCGGCAGATGTCGCGGATGACGCATTGCGGGCAATCCGGTTTGCGCGCCTTGCAGACGTAGCGCCATGCAGGATCAGCCGGCCCGCGATAGGAGGGAGGCGGCATGACGCCAAGGCCGCGCCAGCGGCAGACAATCCGGCCGCGTCAGAGCGTCTTGTCCTTGAACCGGCAGATGTCGCGGATGATGCATTGCGGGCAATCCGGTTTGCGCGCCTTGCAGACGTAGCGGCCATGCAGGATCAGCCAGTGATGCGCATCCTGCATGAACTCCGCCGGCACCACCTTCAGCAGCCTGTCCTCCACCGCGCGCACATCCTTGCCGGGTGCGAGCCCCGTGCGGTTGGCCACACGGAAGATGTGCGTGTCCACGGCGATGGTGGGTTCGCCGAAGGCCGTGTTGAGCACCACGTTGGCCGTCTTGCGTCCCACCCCCGGCAGGGACTCCAGCGCCTCGCGCGAGCGCGGCACCTCGCCGCCATGCTTGTCCAACAGGATGGAACAGGTGGCGATGACGTTCTTTGCCTTGGCATTGAACAGGCCGATGGTGGAGATGTACTTCTTCAGGCCTTCCTCGCCCAGCGCCAGGATCGCGGCCGGCGTGTTCGCGACGGGGAACAGGCGGCGCGTTGCCTTGTTGACGCCCACGTCGGTGGCCTGCGCCGACAGGGTGACCGCCACCAGCAGTTCGAACGGCGTGCTGTACTCCAGTTCGGTGGTAGGCCGGGGATTGAGCTCGCGCAGGCGCGAGAATAGCTCCACCACCTCGTCGCGCTTGAGGGTCGCGCTGCGTCGCGCCGTTGCCGTCATCGTTTCATCCGCTCGGCGACCTTGGCTTTCGCGCGCGCCAGGATATCCGCTGCCGCACTGGGCAGGGAGGGTGGACGTTGCGGTGCCTGCGCATCCGGCTGCGGCGCCGCAGGACGTCGTGCATCGCGCTCGGCGGCACGCCGGGCCAGGCGTGCGTTCCGCACGCGGTAGCGTTCGCGGGCATCCCACGCATCGCGTAGCCGGGCCTGTGTCCGCACCAGCAGATCGATGGCGTCGCGATCCGCCCCCTCGCACGTGCGGCAGGGTACATAAGCCATCAGCCCGGCCTCGATGGCGGCATCCAGGTCGTCGGCGGCGACCAGCGCACGCAGGTGCCCTGCGTGTTCGCAGGTCGGGCAGGTGGGGAAGGTACCGGAAGGCATCTGTGCGGTCGCTTTCCGGGATCAGCGTCCGCCGAAGTTAGGCTTGCGGCGTTCCAGGAACGCGCGCGTGCCTTCACGCATGTCATCGGTGGCGAACATCAGTCCGAACTGCGCCGACTCGTACTGCAGACCTTCCTCGATGGCGCATTCGCCACCGATGTTGACGATGTCCAAGGTCGCCCGCAGGGCGAGCGGTGCGGATGCCGCCAGTTGCGTGGCGAGCTTGTGCGTCTCGGCCTCCAGTTCCGTTGCTGCCACCACGCGGTTGACGATGCCCAGCTGCAATGCGCGCTCCGCGGTGATGGGCGCGCCCAGCAGGCAGAGTTCCAGCGTGGCGGCGCGGCCGGCCAGGCGCAGCAGGCGCTGGCTGCCACCGAAGCCGGGAATCAGCCCCAGGTTGATTTCCGGTTGGCCGACCTTGGCGGTATCGGCGGCGATGCGCAGGTGGCAGGCCATCGCCAGTTCCAGTCCGCCGCCCAGCGCGAACCCGTTCACCATCGCGATGACGGGCTTGGGCAGTGTCTCGATGGTGCGCATCACCTTCTGGCCACGCAGTGAGAAGTCGCGACCCTCGGTGGCGCGGAGATCGGCCATTTCCGCGATGTCGGCCCCGGCCACGAAGGCCTTGGGGCCCGCACCCGTCAGCACGACCACCCGCACCGACGCATCGCGTGCGGCCTGGTCGAATGCGTCCTGCAACGCATCCAGGGTGGCGGCGTTCAATGCGTTCAGCTTGTCGGGCCGATTGACGGTGATGCGACGAACGGCATCCGCATCGGCGATCAGTACAGGGGTGTCGGACATGGTTTTTCCGGGGGAAATTGTAAATTTTAGGTAAAGAGGGAACTCTGCGCCGGAGGCCCGGTCACAGGAGCCCGTCGTCAGTGGCGGTTAAGCGCCCCGGCGGCTATCCTAGCGCGTCCATTCCAGGCGGTACCGCCGCCCTTTGCCACCACCCGGAGATAGTTTTGATGAAGTTGCGTTCGTTAGTGGTCGCTGTAGCGGCATTCGCCATGGCAGGTAGCGCCCTGGCCCAGGACACGACGTCCGAGAAGGGCAAGCTGAGCTATTACTTCGGTTATGACTACGGCAACAACCTGGCCGAACTGACCGCCCGTGGCGAGCAGTTGGACATCAACTCGGTGGTCAAGGGCCTGCAGGATGCCTTCGGCAAGAAGCAACCGGCGCTCACCGCCGAACAGCTGAAGCCGGCGCTGGAAGCCTTCCAGAAGCGCGAACAGACGCGTGCCCAGCAGGCCAAGGCCGAGTACGACAAGGTCGCCGCCGAGAACAAGACCAAGAGCGACCAGTTCATGGCCGCCAACAAGGCCAAGGCCGGTGTGCAGTCGCTGCCTAGCGGCGTGCAGTACCGCATCCTGGAAGCCGGCAAGGGTGCCAAGCCCACGCAGGCCAGCACGGTACAGCTGGAAGTGGCCGGTCCGTACCCGTTCGGCCAGAAGCCGGCCGAGGCCCGTCCGCCGCAGCAGATGAACGACCTGAAGCTCAGCGCGGTGGAAATGCAGGCCATGCGTGAAGTGCTGCAGCAGATGCCGGCCGGTTCGAAGTGGGAAGTGGCCCTGCCGCCGGACAAGGCGTACGGCGCCGACCCGCGTACGGGTTTCCCGCCGAACCTCGCCGTGGTCTTCGAAATCAAGCTCGTCAGCGTCAAGTGATGCACTGACACGTCCGCGCCTGGCGCGGACGCCTTGGTCATCGCGTCATCCCGGCCAAGGCCGGGTTCGAGCCATGATGCTGTCACCCTGCGCCGGCCACCCAGCCGGCGCAGTGCTTTTTGCGGGGTCGAAGCGATTTCGCGCTACCCTCCGCAGGTGTCCGAGAACATGAATACCGCATTCCGCGCCGTGCTCAGCCCGTGCATCGGCGTCTGCAAACTCGATGACGACGGGCTTTGCGAGGGCTGCCTTCGCACCACTTCGGAAATCGCGCGCTGGTCGCAGATGAACGATGACGAACGCCTCCGGCTGATGGAAACCGTGCTGCCCCGGCGTGAAGAGGCGCGGCAGCCGTTCGACCTGCGGTTGGCCGAACGCGATCGCCTGCGCCACGCCCTGCATCCCCTCGATGCGGTGCCCGTCGGCGCGGGCTGGAATCATGAGGAACTGATCGACCTGCTGCCGCCCGGTCCGCTCGCGGATGCCGCGGTGCTGGCGGGCCTGGTGCCGCGCGCGCAGGGGACGCAGGTGCTGCTCACACGCCGTACCGACGGCCTGCGGCACCACGCCGGGCAGGTCAGTTTTCCCGGTGGCCGCATGGAAGCTTCGGACATCGATGCGGTGGCGGCCGCGCTCCGCGAAAGCCGCGAGGAAATCGCCTTGCTGCCCGCGCAGGTGAAGCCCCTGGGGTTCCTTGATCCGTTCACCACCATCAGCGGCTTCCGCGTGATGCCGGTGGTGGCGGTGATCGATCCGGACTATGTGCCGACGCCGGAACCCAATGAAGTGGCGGACGTATTCGAAGTGCCGTTGGATTATCTGCTGTCGCCGGACAACCTTCGCCGCGTGGAGGTGGACTATCGCGGTCGCCGGCGCGCGGTGCTGGAATACGACTGGCCCGGCCAGCGCATCTGGGGCGCGACGGCGGCGATCCTGTTCAACCTGCGGCAACGCCTGGAGGGCGTGTGATGCACTGGACCAGCCTGGTCGATGCCGACGCGCTATCCGTGGCCTTGGGGGATCCTTCGCTGCGCCTGGTCGATGCGCGCTTCGTGATGCTCAACGCGGAGCCTGATGCAGGGCATCGGGCGTATGCCGGATCGCATCTGCCCGGTGCCATGTATGCCGATCTCAATCGCGATCTCTCGGACCTGTCGAAGGTCGGGGAGGGGCGTCATCCATTGCCCGACAGCGACGCGTTCGCGCGCACGCTGGGCGGATGGGGCATCACCCCTGCCCATCAGGTGGTGGTTTACGACGCAGGCGATGGCAGCATGGCGGCGGCGCGTCTGTGGTGGATGCTGAAACTGCTGGGTCACGCGCGCGTGGCGGTGCTGGATGGCGGCATCGCCGCCTGGCGTGCACGTGGATTGCCCGAAACGCATGAGGCGTCGGCCCATGCTCCCGTCGCCGCCTATCCGGCCAGATTCGATACCGGCCGCATCGTGACCTCCGACCACGTGCTGCAACGCCTGGACGAAGACAGCGGCTGGCTGGTCGATGCGCGTGCTGCCGAACGTTTCCGCGGTGATGTCGAACCGATCGATGCCATCGCGGGTCATGTGCCCGGCGCGATCAATCGCCCGTTCGCCCTGAATCTTCGCGAAGGGCACTTCAAGCCGGCGGACGAACTGCGCGAGGAACTCTCGGCCCTGCTGGGTGACCGCCATCCCGCCGATACCGTGCTCATGTGCGGCTCCGGCGTCACCGCCTGCCATCTGCTGCTCGCGTTCGAGCATGCCGGACTGCACGGCGCCCGCGTCTATGCGGGCTCGTGGAGCGGCTGGATCAGCGACCCGTCGCGTCCGGTCGCGCGCGGCGATTGACGACCGCATGGCGCGTCGCGCCATGCAGCTGACGGATCACTTCTTCAACTTGGCGACCAGCGCGTGCAGGGCTGCCTGGGTGTCGGGTGCGTGCCAGGCATCGACGAACCGCTCCAACTGGATGAGGCCCGGGTCGAGCGCCTCGATCAGGTCACGTCGTGCCAGTGCACGGGTCTGCAGCATCGGGTGGTGGGGCAGGCGCAGCAGCTTCTCCAACCAGGAGACGGCACGCGCGGTGACGTCCTGCTGGTCGACCAGCTCATCCACCAGGCCGATCTGCAGGGCATGCTCCGCCGGCACCATCTCGCCTGCCACCAGCAGGCGTTCCGCGCGGTACGGTCCGACCACGCGCCGCATCAGGCGCTGGATGCCCTCGGGCACCACCAGGCCCACTTCGGTTTCATTGAGGCCGATGGCGAACGGCCGCGCGGTGTCCACGCTGCGCGCCATGACGCGGTAGTCGCAGCACAGCGCCAGCACGCAGCCACCCGCGGGTGCATGGCCGGTCAGGGCGGCCACCACGGGAATGCGGGATTCCGCCAGCGTGCGTGCCGCGCCGAAGAACGCCTGCCACGCATCGAGCAGCGCGTGGCGGTTGTCACCCAGTGAGACCAGGTAGGGCACGTCCATGCCGGCGGAGAAGATCTTCGGATTGCCCGCCAGCACGATGCCCCGCACGCCGTCGTCCAGCGCGCGGTTGATCGCCTCGATGAGGGCACGGCACAACTCGGTGTTCAGTGCATTCACCGGTGGGCGGGCGAGGCGGATCTCGCGGATGTCGCCGTGGTCGGTGGTCTCGATGAGGCCCGTCATTCACCTTCTCCCTGAGGTCAGGCCGTTATCATAGGCGTATGAACCGTCGCATCGAAATGATCTGTCTGTCGGCCGTGTTGATGGCGTGCCTGAGCTCCGCCCGTGCGGCGGAGTGCCTGCCCGTGGTTAAGGGTGCGTGGGTACGTCTGCCACCGGTCGCGGCCATGCCGATGATGGCCGGCTTCGCCCGCATCGAGAACCCGTGCCGCGCGCCGGCGGCGGTGGTGGGCGCGGAAAGCCTGGCCTTCGCGGATGTGTCGTTGCACGAGACGCGGGAGGAAGGCGGCGTCAGTCGCATGCGGGAAGTCGAACGGCTGCCCATCGCGCCAGGCAAGGCCGTGGAGCTCAAGCCCGGCGGACTGCACCTGATGCTGCATGGTGCCTATGCACCGCTGGCGATGGGCGAGAAGCCGGTAATCACGCTGAAACTTGCCGACGGGCGTTCACTGCCTATCGTGTTCGAAGTACGCAAGACCGTTCCCTGACAATGTCGGCTCCTTGTAGGAGCGACGTCAGTCGCGACCGCATGTCCAACTCCTGAGCGGAAAGCAGGTCGTTCTTCCAGCAGGCGCGCTACGATTCGCTGCTCGCCGTGCGTCACGAGAGGCCACCGGTACGCGGTCGCGACTTACGTCGCTCCTACAGGGGCAAAGGGCGGCGTCGTTACTCCGACACCGCGCGGATCGCCGCCGGCAGCGGCGCGCTGTGGCCGGTCTGCGTATCCATCCAGACGACCACGACGTTGCCGTCGGAATAGAGCACGCTGTCGTCCTTCGCCGACACGATGCGGTGGCCGATGGTGACGCTGCTGGTGCCAAGGCGGTCCACGTACAGTTCCACCACCACGTCATTGGGCCAGGTCAGCGGGCGCTTGTAGTTGATGTTGTTGGCCGCCACGACCGGTGCGATGCGATCGGTCATCGACACCTCCGGTACCGTCAGCATCCAGCGCACGCGTGCTTCCTCCAGGTACGAGATGTACTTGGCATTGTTCACGTGGCCCATGCTGTCCATGTCGCGCCAGCGCACGCTGATCGGAATCTTCGCCAGCAGCTTGCGGCCGGCGGCGTTGGCGTCGGGCGTGGAGCTCATCGTGCGGCCTTCTTCGTCGTGGACTTGGTGGTTTTCTTGGTGGCGGACTTGCGCGGCGGCAGCACGTCGGGCTTGGCGACCGCAGCGGGCTTGCTGGCCTTGGGTGTCTTCGATTCCGGCAGCAGCTTGGCGAGGAAGCGACCGGTGTGCGACCCGGGATGCGCAGCGATGTCTTCCGGCGTGCCAGTGGCGAGGATCTGGCCGCCACGATGGCCGCCTTCCGGCCCCAGGTCCACCACCCAGTCCGCGGTCTTGATGACGTCGAGGTTGTGTTCGATGACCACGATGGTGTTGCCGTCGTCGCGCAGCTTGTGCAGCACGGCCAGCAGGTGCTCGATGTCGTGGAAGTGCAGGCCGGTGGTCGGCTCATCCAGGATGTACAGCGTGCGGCCGGTGTCGCGGCGCGAGAGTTCCTTCGACAGTTTCACGCGCTGCGCTTCGCCGCCGGACAGCGTGGTCGCGCTCTGGCCCAGCTTGATGTAGCTCAGGCCGACGTCCATCAGCGTTTCCAGCTTGCGCGCGATCGATGGCACCGGCTCGAACAGGGTCAACGCATCCTCGACGGTCATTTCCAGCACGTCGTTGATGTTGTAGCCCTTGTAGAGGATCTCCAGCGTCTCGCGGTTGTAGCGCTTGCCGTGGCAGACATCGCAGGGCACGTACACGTCCGGCAGGAAGTGCATCTCCACCTTGATCAGGCCGTCGCCCTGGCAGGCCTCGCAGCGGCCGCCGCGCACGTTGAAACTGAAACGTCCCGGCGAGTAGCCGCGCGCGCGCGACTCCGGCACCTGCGCATACAGTTCGCGCAATGGCGTGAACAGTCCGGTGTAGGTGGCCGGATTGGAGCGTGGCGTACGGCCGATCGGGGACTGGTCGATGTCGACGACCTTGTCGAACAGGTCCAGCCCGGTCACTTCGCGGTACGGTGCCGGCTTGTGCGAGGCGCCGTTGATCTCGTTGGCGGCCAGCGAATACAGCGTGTCGTTGATCAGCGTGGACTTACCCGAACCCGATACCCCGGTGATGCAGGTGAACAGACCGGATGGAATGTCCAGGTCCACGTCCTTCAGGTTGTTGCCGGTGGCGCCGCGCAGGTGCAGCGTCATCTTGGGGTTCGCCTTGTGGCGCGCCTTCGGCACTTCGATCTGGCGCTTGCCGGACAGGTACTGCCCGGTCAGCGATCGCGGCGACTTCAACAGGTCTTCCAGGGTGCCCTGGCCGACGATCTCGCCGCCATGCACGCCGGCACCGGGCCCGATGTCCAGCACGTAGTCGGCCATGCGGATGGCATCCTCGTCGTGCTCCACCACGATGACCGTATTGCCGAGATCGCGCAGGCGCGTCAGCGTACCGAGCAGCCGTTCGTTGTCGCGCTGGTGCAGGCCGATGCTGGGCTCGTCCAGGACGTACATCACGCCGACCAGGCCCGCGCCGATCTGCGAAGCCAGGCGGATGCGCTGTGCTTCACCGCCCGACAGCGTGTCGGCCTTCCTTTCAAGAGTCAGGTAATCCAGGCCCACGTCGACCAGGAAGCCGAGGCGCTCGGCGATTTCCTTGACGATCTTTCCGGCGATCTCGCCGCGCCAGCCGGGCAGGCTCAGCGAGGTGAAGAACGCCAAGGCTTCGTCCACCGGCAGGACGACAAGCGATGGCAGCGGCCGGTCGGCGACGAACACGTTGCGCGCGGACTTGTTGAGGCGCGCGCCCTGGCAATCGGGGCAGGGACGATCGCTGATGTATTTCGCCAGTTCCTCGCGCACGGCCGGCGATTCGGTTTCGCGGTAGCGGCGCTCCAGGTTCGGCACGATGCCTTCGAAGCGATGCTTGCGCTGCGTGCGCCCGCCTGATTCGGTGAGGTAGGTGAAGGTGATGGTCTCTTCGCCACTGCCGTACAGCACGGCCTGTTGCACCTTCTGCGGCAGCGACTGCCAGGGCGCGTCGGTGTCGAACTGGTAATGCTTGGCCAGCGATGCGATCAGCTGGAAATAATAGGCGTTGCGGCGATCCCAGCCGCGCACGGCGCCGGCCGCCAGCGACAGCTCCGGGTGCACGACCACGCGCGCAGGATCGAAGAACTGTGCCACGCCCAGGCCGTCGCAGGTGGGACAGGCGCCGACCGGCGAATTGAACGAAAACAGGCGCGGTTCCAGTTCCGGCAGCGAGTAGTCGCAGACCGGGCAGGAATACTTCGAAGAAAACAGCAGTGGCGCGGCGTCGGGCTGGTCGAGCGACATCACCTGCGCCATGCCGTCGCCCAGCTTCAGCGCGGTCTCGAAACTCTCGGCCAGGCGCTGCTTGAGGTCCTCGCGGGGTCGGAAGCGGTCGATGACGGCTTCGATGGTGTGCTTCTGGCGCAGCGCCAGCGGGGGCACCGCGTCGATCTCGTGCAGTTCCCCGTCCACGCGCACGCGCACGAAGCCCTGCGCGCGCAGTTGGTCGAACACCTGCGCATGCTCGCCCTTGCGTTCACGGATCACCGGGGCCAGCAGCATGTAGCGTTGCTCGCCGTCCAGCGCCAGCACCTGGTCCACCATCTGGCTGACCGTCTGCGCCTCCAGCGGATAGCCATGGTCAGGGCAGCGCGGCGTGCCCACGCGTGCGTACAGCAGGCGCAGGTAGTCGTAGATCTCGGTGATGGTGCCGACGGTGGAGCGCGGATTGTGCGAGGTGGACTTCTGCTCGATGGAGATCGCCGGCGACAGGCCTTCGATGTGGTCCACGTCGGGCTTTTCCATCACCGACAGGAACTGGCGGGCATAGGCCGACAGCGACTCCACGTAGCGGCGCTGGCCTTCGGCGTAGATGGTGTCGAACGCAAGCGACGACTTGCCGGAACCCGACAGGCCGGTGATCACGATCAGCTTGTCGCGCGGCAGGTCGAGATCGATGTTCTTGAGGTTGTGCGTACGTGCGCCGCGGATGCGGATGAAGTCCATAGCCATCGGGTGGGGGGTCCGGAAAGCGAACAAGGAAGCGTAGCGATCTGCAGAGGTGGGGGCAAATACCGCCATTGCCAGCACGAGGGACACGCTCGGGTGGGGCGGGAGTCAGTCGGCTGGCGGCATGTCATGCGGGCAGCGACAGTGGGGCTGGCCAGGGCGTGATCGATCCTGGCTCAAGGTGGGTGGCAGGTGGGCATCGGATTAAGTGGTTGATTTACAATGAGGTCGCCGGATCGGAGGCGCTGGCGCTGCCTGTCCCGGTGCCAGTCTGGGGTGCAATGAGGACGGCATGTGTCCGCAATGTGGAGTCCCGGCGGTCGCCGTTCGAAGGCAGGCTGGGGGCTCGGTTGACCGTAACCCCATGAATCCACTAAAATTCCGCTTCTGTCCGCCCTCGCTGGCGCGGCAGGCATAAAATAACTACAGAACCGAGGTAATCCACATGTACGCAGTCGTAGTCACGGGCGGTAAGCAATACCGCGTGATGAAGGGCGAGACGCTCCGCGTCGAGAAGCTCGAAGCCGAAGCCGGCAACGAACTCACCTTCGACAACATCCTGATGCTGGGCGATGGCGAGACCATCAGCCTGGGCGACGCCCTGAAGGGCGCCACCGTCACCGCGAAGGTCGTCGGCCATGGCCGCGCCGACAAGGTGCGCATCATCAAGTTCCGCCGCCGCAAGCACCACATGAAGCGCCAGGGTCACCGGCAGCACTACACCGAAATCGAAATCACCGGCATCAACAAGTAAGGAGAAGCAGTCATGGCACATAAAAAGGGCGTAGGCTCATCGCGCAACGGCCGCGACTCCAACCCGAAGATGCTGGGCGTCAAGGTCTTTGGTGGTCAGGCGATCGATGCGGGCAACATCATCATCCGCCAGCGCGGCACCCAGTTCCATCCGGGTCCGGGCGTCGGCCTGGGTCGCGACCACACGCTGTTCGCGCTGGTCGACGGCAAGGTCGAGTTCTCGATCAAGGGCGCCAAGAAGCGTCGTACCGTGAGCGTGGTGACGGAAGCCTGAGGCTTTCGCACACGCCGAGCGAAGGGCCCCGCCGCGTGCGGGGCTTTTCGTTTGCGGGCACCGCGGTCGGGGCCGGATCATGACCGCGGCACCCTGACTTCAAGCCCGCTTCACGCACCTGTTGCACCTTTCCCCCATTACGTCAGTCCAATCCCATGAAACTCGTAGACGAAGCAGAAATTCAGGTCGGCGCCGGCAACGGCGGCAACGGTTGCGTGGGGTTCCGCCGCGAGAAGTTCATTCCGCTGGGCGGGCCGGACGGTGGCGATGGTGGCAACGGCGGCAGCGTCTGGCTGCAGGCCGATGAGAACCTCAACACCCTGGTCGACTTCCGCCACCAGACCCAGTTCCGCGCCCAGCGTGGCGAGAACGGCATGGGCCGGCAGATGTACGGCAAGGCCGGCGACGACCTGACCATCACCGTGCCGGTCGGCACCGTGGTGACCAATGTCAGCACCGACGAAGTGATCGGTGACCTTACCCGGCACGGCGATCGTCTGCTGGTGGCCAAGGGCGGCAAGGGCGGCCTGGGCAACATGCACTTCAAGAGCTCGATCACCCGCGCGCCGCGCAAGGCGACGCCGGGTGAAGAGGGCGAGGAGCGCCTGCTGAAGCTGGAGTTGAAGCTGCTGGCCGACGTCGGCCTGCTGGGCTTCCCCAACGCGGGCAAGAGCACCTTCATCCGTGCCGTCTCGGCGGCCACGCCGAAAGTGGCCGACTACCCGTTCACCACGCTGTATCCCAACCTGGGTGTGGTCAGCGTCGAGGCGCACCGCAGCTTCGTGATCGCCGACATCCCCGGCCTGATCGAGGGCGCCGCCGACGGCGCCGGACTGGGCGCGACCTTCCTGCGCCACCTGCAGCGCACACGCATCCTGCTGCACCTGGTGGACATGGCGCCGATGGAAGGCGGCGTGGAAGGTGTCGATCCGGTCGAGCAGGTGCGCGCCATCGAGCGCGAACTGGAGAAGCACGACCCGGAACTGCTGCAGAAGCCGCGCTGGCTGGTGCTCAACAAGGCCGACCTGATGTTCGAGGACGAGGCGAAAGAGCGGGCTGCCGAGATCATCGCCAGCCTGGGCTGGACCCAGCCGTGGTACCAGGTCTCGGCGATTTCCCGCGAGGGCACGTGGCCGATCATGAAGGACGTGATGGCGTTCTTCGACCGCCAGCGCGAGGATGCCGAGGAGGCCGCGCGCAATGAAGGCTGACGCGGCGCTGGCGGGCGCGATGGATCCCTCTTCGCCCGCCTGTGCGGGAGCGGTGGCCTTGAACGAGGCAACAAAAAACCCGGCCGAAGCCGGGTTTGTTTGTTTTCCCGTCAGTGCCGTCGTATCAGGCGGCCTGGAGGGCCTTGATGCGGGCGGTCAGGCGGCTCTTGTGGCGAGCGGCCTTGTTCTTGTGGATCAGGCCACGCGAGCTGAAGCGGTCCAGGATCGGCTGGGCAACGGCGAACGCCGCCTGGGCGCCAGCGGCGTCGTTGGCGTCCAGCGCCTTCAGCACTTTCTTGACGGCGGTGCGCAGCATCGAACGCTGACCGGCGTTGCGCGCATTGCGCACCACGGTCTGCTTGGCGCGCTTCTTGGCGGACTTGATATTGGCCACGTTGGGTTCCTGAAAGCTGGGAGAATGAGGTTGCGGGAAAATAGACAAAAAAGTATGGGCTATTCAGAGGCTTGCGTCAACATGGCCGGAAGGGCAGCGCCGGGGGTGTCCCGATGAGCGGCAACCGCCTGCTGCGTTCCACCGCCATTTTCAGTTCCATGACCTTCCTGTCGCGGGTGTCGGGGCTGGTGCGGGACCAGATCTATGCCCGGGTCTTCGGCGCCAACGCCGCGATGGACATCTTCTTCATCGCGTTCAGGATCCCCAACTTCATGCGGCGGCTGTCGGCCGAGGGCTCGTTCTCGATGGCCTTCGTCCCGGTGCTGGCCGAATACAAGGAAAAACACGGCCCGGACGCCGTCAGGGCACTGGTGGACCGGGTGGCGGGCGCGCTGACCGCGGCGCTGCTGGTGGTCACGGCCCTGGTGCTGGTGTTTGCCCCCCAACTGGCCCAGCTGATCGCCTCGCGGGTCACCGGGGACGAGCATGTCCTGCTGACGGACATGCTGCGGATCATGTTCCCGTATGCGCTGTTCATCTCGCTGGCCTCGCTGGCGGGCGGCATCCTCAACAGCTACCAGCGGTTTGCCATTCCCGCGCTGTCGCCGATCCTGCTGAACGTGGCGATGATCTCGGCGGCTCTGGCCGCGCAGGAATGGTTCGGCGGCTCGGTGGAAGTCCTCGCTTGGGGCGTGTTCGCCGCGGGCATCCTGCAGCTGGGGTTCCAGCTGCCGGCGCTGGCGAAGCTGGGGCTGCTGCCGCGCCCGCGGCTGGACCTGGCCCATGCCGGCGTGCGCCGGGTGATGACGCTGATGGTGCCGACCCTGTTCGGCTCATCGGTCGTGCAGTTCAACCTGCTGTTCAACACGTGGGCGGCCGCGTTCCTCTTCAGCGGCAGCGTCAGCTGGCTGTACTACAGCGACCGCCTGCTGGAGTTCCCGCTGGGCATGTTCGGGGTGGCGATCGGTTCGGTGATCCTGCCGCACCTGTCCAGCCGGCATGCGGCCACCGATCCGGATGGTTTCTCGAAGGGACTGGACTGGGGTTTCCGGCTTTGCCTGCTGATCGGCATCCCGGCCTGCATCGGCCTGATCCTGTGCGCGGAGCCCCTGCTGGCCACGCTGTTCCAGTACCAGCGCTTCACCGCGTTCGACACCCGCATGAGCAGCTGGAGCCTGATCGCCCAGTCCACCGCCGTGCCGGCCTTCCTGCTGGTGAAGGTGCTGGCGCCCGCGTTCTATGCGCGGCAGGACACGCGCACGCCGGTGAAGTCCGCCGTGCTGTCGGTGATCACCAATATCTTGGCCACGACCGGCCTGCTCGCCGGCATGCTGGCCTGGACCGGGCCGGGGCAGGCGGCGCTGGCGAAGGCGGGCGGCAACTACCTGGATGCGCTGGCCCACGTGCCCGGGGCCCATGCCTTGCTGGCCCTGGCCATCGCGATGGCGGGCTGGGTGAACGCGCTGCAGCTGGCGTGGCTGCTGCGCAAGGCCGGCGTCTACCGGCGCCAGCCCGGCTGGGGGCGCTGGCTGCGCCAGATCGTGCTGGCCGCGGTGACCATGACGGCCGTGCTGCTGGCTTTCCGCTGGGCCTGGCCGGTGTGGTCCGAGTGGGCCTGGTGGGAGCGTGGCTGGCGGTTGGCCGTCATGGTCGGTGCGGGCGGCGCGATCTACGGCGGCCTGCTGTGGCTGCAGGGCATCCGCCCGCGTGACCTGCGTGGGCATTGAGAGCGGGGAGGGGCGGCTATACTTCAAGGCTTGCCCCATTTCCCACCGGCCGGGCTGACATGCCCGGCCGCTCCACCCAGGTATCCATGAGCAGGCTGTTCCGTGACGTCGATGGCGGGCCCTTGTGTCCGCACGGTAGCGTGGTCTGCATCGGCGCCTTCGATGGCCTGCACTCGGGCCACCGCGCGCTGGTGCGCCATGCCGTGGCACGCGCGCGCCAGCTTGGCGTGGAGGCCGTGGTGCTGTCCTTCGAGCTGCTCCCGCGCGAGTTCTTCGCCCGCGACACCCCGCCGCCGCGGCTGACCCTGGCACGCGCCAAGGTGGAAGGCCTGCTGGAACTGGGCGCGGACCGCGTCGGCCTGCTGCGCTTCGATGCCCGGCTGTCGGCCATGAGCGCCGAGGATTTCGCCCGCACCGTGCTGGCGGGACGCCTCTCGGCACGGGAAGTCTGGATCGGCCCGGAATTCCGTTTCGGCCACCGCCGCGGCGGCGATCTGGCCCTGCTGCAGGCGATGGGCAGCGAGCTGGGCTTCACCGCCGACGAGATCGCGCCCGTGCACGTGCAGGGCGAGCGCGTCTCCAGCACGCGCATCCGCGAAGCGCTCCGGGCCGGCGACTTCGCCGACGCCGCGCGCATGCTGGGCCGTCCCTACACCATCGGCGGCCGCGTGGTGCGCGGCAAGCAGCTGGGCCGCACGCTCGGTTTCCCCACCGCCAACCTGCGGTTCCCCAAGACGCCGGCGCTGTCGGGCATCTACGCCACCTGGGTGCATGGCGTGGCCGCGCACCCGCTGCCGTCGGTGTCCAGCTTCGGCACCCGGCCCACGGTGGACGGCGTGGAGCCGCTGCTGGAAGCCCACCTGTTCGACTTCGCCGGTGACCTCTACGGGCGCCATATCGAAGTGGAGTTCGTCGCCAAGCTGCGCGACGAACTGAAATTCCCCGATCTGCCCAGCCTCACCGAGCAGATGCATCGCGACGCCGCGCAGGCGCGCGCGTTGCTTTCCGCACAAGCCAACCGACATCCCGACGCAGGACGAGCCACCGCGTGAGCCAGGACTACAAAGCCACCCTCCACCTGCCCGCCACGGATTTCCCGATGCGCGGCGACCTGCCCAAGCGCGAACCCGACACGCTGGCCCGCTGGGAAAGCCAGGGCCTGTACGCGCAGCTGCGCGACAACGCCAAGGGCCGCCCGCTGTTCGTGCTGCACGACGGCCCGCCGTATGCCAACGGCGCCATCCACCTGGGCCATGCGGTCAACAAGATCCTGAAGGACATCATCGTCAAGTCGAAGTACCTGGCCGGCTTCGATGCGCCGTACATCCCCGGCTGGGACTGCCACGGCCTGCCGATCGAGATCGCCATCGAGAAGAAGTACGGCAAGGTCGGCGTGAAGCTCGATGCGGTCGAGTTCCGGCAGAAGTGCCGCGAATACGCCGAGTCGCAGATCGACATCCAGCGCAAGGACTTCAAGCGCCTGGGCGTGATCGGCGACTGGGACAACCCGTACAAGACGCTCGATTTCCGCTTCGAAGCCAACGAGATCCGCGCCCTGGCCAAGATCGTCGCCAACGGCCACCTGACCCGCGGCGTGAAGCCGGTGCACTGGTGCTTCGACTGCGGCTCGGCGCTGGCCGAGGCGGAGATCGAGTACGCCGACAAGGTGTCGCCGGCCGTTGATGTCGCCTACGCCGCGCGTGACGCGCAGGCGGTGGCGAAGGCGTTCGGCGCCACGCTGCCGGCCGATGTCGAAGTCGCGCTGCCCATCTGGACCACCACGCCGTGGACGCTGCCGGCCTCGCTGGCGATCTCCATCGGCGGCGAGCTGGAATACGCCCTGGTCGAAGGCCCCGCGCATGACGGCAAGCGGCGCTGGCTGGTGCTGGCCGATGCGCTGGCCGCGCGCGCGCTGCAGCGCTACGGCGTCAGCGACGTGGTCGTGCATGCACGGGTGAAGGGCAGTGCGCTGGAAGGCCTGCTGTTCGCGCATCCGTTCTACGACACGCGCGACATCCCCGTGCTGCTGGGCGACCACGTGTCGGCCGAAGACGGTACCGGCGCCGTGCACACCGCGCCCGGCCACGGCCAGGAGGACTATGTCGTCAGCAAGCAGTACGGCCTGCTGGACAAGTACACCGCCGCGCAGATCAATCCGGTCGATGGCCGCGGCGTGTACCTGCCGTCCACGCCGGCCGCGTATGGCGTCGAGCTCGCGGGCCTGCATATCTGGAAGGCCAACGACACCATCATCGACGTGCTGAAGCAGAGCGGTGCGCTGCTCGCCTTCAGCAAGCTGGAACACAGCTACCCGCACTGCTGGCGCCACAAGACGCCCATCGCGTTCCGCGCCACGCCGCAGTGGTTCATCTCGATGGAGCAGGCCCACCTGCGCGCCGATGCGCTGGAAGCGATCAAGCAGGTCGGCTGGTTCCCGCAATGGGGCGAAGCCCGCATCGCCGGCATGGTCGACGGCCGCCCGGACTGGACCATCTCGCGCCAGCGCACCTGGGGCGTGCCGATCGCGCTGTTCGTGCACCGCGAAACCGGCGAGCCGCATCCGCGCAGCGTCGAGCTGATGCGCGCGGTCGCCGACCGCGTGGAGCAGGGCGGTGTCGACGTCTGGTACACGCTGGATGCGGCCGAGCTGCTGGGTGAGGAAGCCAAGGACTACGACAAGATCACCGACATCCTCGATGTCTGGTTCGATTCCGGCGTGACGCATGAAGGCGTGCTGCTGGAACGCGGCCTGGGCAAGCCGGCCGACCTCTACCTGGAAGGCTCGGACCAGCATCGCGGCTGGTTCCAGTCCTCGCTGCTCACCGGCGTGGCGATCGACAAGGCGGCGCCGTACCGGCAGTGCCTCACCCACGGCTTCACCGTGGACGAGCACGGCCGCAAGATGTCCAAGTCGCTGGGCAACGGCATCGAGCCGCAGGACATCATGAAGACCCTGGGCGCGGACATCCTGCGCCTGTGGATCGCCAGCGCCGACTACAGCAACGAGATGTCGCTGTCGCAGGAAATCCTGAAGCGCAATGCCGACGCCTACCGTCGCCTGCGCAATACCGCGCGCTTCCTGCTCAGCAACCTCAACGGCTTCGACCCCGCGCGTGACCTGGTCGCGCCGGCCGACATGGTCGCGCTGGACCGCTGGATCGTGCATCGCGCCTACGAGGTGCAGCAGAAGATCAAGGCCGCCTACGACCGCTACGACTTCGCCGAGATCGTGCAGGCGCTGTTGAACTTCTGCAGCGTCGACCTCGGTTCGCTGTACCTGGACGTCACCAAGGACCGCCTGTACACCATGCGCGAGGATTCGCGCGGACGCCGCAGCGCGCAGACCGCGATGTTCCACATCGCCGAGGCCTTCGTGCGCTGGGTGGCGCCGGTGCTCAGCTTCACCGCCGACGAGATGTGGACCTATCTGCCCGGCGAACGCGCCGGCAACGTGCTGTTCGCCACCTGGTACGACGGCCTGGCGCCGCTGCCGGCGGATGCCGCGTTGAACGCCGCCGACTTCGACCAGCTGCTGGCGCTGCGCGAGCAGGTCGCCAAGGTGCTGGAGCCGATGCGCGCCAACGGCCTGATCGGCGCCGCGCTGGAAGCGGAGATCACCGTCTCGGCGAATGCCGCCACCGCGGCGAAGTGGCAGCCGCTGGCCGAGGAGCTGCGCTTCCTGTTCATCAGTGGCGACGTCACCGTGTCCGAAGTCAGCGCCGACGAGGTGTTCGTGCTGGCCCAGCCCACCCGCAAGACCAAGTGCGTGCGCTGCTGGCATTACCGCGCCGACGTGGGCAGCGTGGCGGCGCATCCGGAGCTGTGCGGCCGCTGCGTGGTGAACATCGACGGCGCCGGCGAAAACCGGGAGTGGTTCTGATGGCCGCCGCTCCCAAGCCCAACGCGCTGGTCTGGCTGTTGCTGTCGGTCATCGTCATCGCGCTCGACCAGTGGTCCAAGGCCTGGGTGCTGGCTTCGTTGCCCGAGTACACCGCCGTGCCGGTGATCGACGGCTTCTGGAACTGGTACCGCACCTACAACACCGGTGCCGCCTTCAGCTTCCTGGCCAACGCCGGCGGCTGGCAGATCTGGTTCTTCAGCCTGCTCGCGGTCGGCATCAGCGGCCTGCTGGCGTTCTGGCTGTCGCGCACCGCGCGCCACGACTGGCGGCAGGCCCTGCCGTACGCGCTGGTGATCGGCGGCGCGGTGGGCAACGTCATCGACCGCCTGGTCCACGGCCACGTGGTGGACTTCATCCAGTGGCACTGGCGCGGCCACTACTGGCCCGCGTTCAACATCGCCGACTGCGCGGTGGTGGGCGGTGCCATCGGCATCGCCGTGTTCGGCCTGCTGGAAGGCAAGCGCACGCCCAAGGGTTCATAATGACCGTCATGCAGGTCCTGCTCGCCAATCCCCGCGGTTTCTGTGCCGGTGTCGACCGCGCCATCGAAATCGTCAAGCGCGCCATCGAAACGCTGGGCGCGCCAATCTACGTGCGCCATGAAGTGGTGCACAACCGCTTCGTGGTGGATGACCTGAAGCAGCGCGGCGCGGTGTTCGTGGAAGAACTGGACGAAGTGCCCGACGGCGCCACCGTCATCTTCAGCGCGCATGGCGTGTCGCAGGCGGTGCGGGGCGAAGCCGCGCGCCGCGGGCTGAAGGTGTTCGACGCCACCTGCCCGCTGGTCACCAAGGTGCACCTGGAAGTGGCGCGCCACTGCCGCGCCGGCCGTGACGTCGTGCTGATCGGCCACGCCGGCCACCCGGAAGTGGAAGGCACCATGGGGCAGTGGAACGCCGAACGCGGCGCCGGCAACATCTACCTGGTGGAAGACATCGACAACGTCGGCACGCTGCAGGTCAGCCAGCCCGACAACCTGTTCTACACCACCCAGACCACGCTGTCGGTGGACGACACGGTGGGCATCATCCAGGCGCTGCAGGCCCGCTTCCCGCAGATCCAGGGGCCCAAGAACGACGACATCTGCTACGCCACCCAGAACCGCCAGGACGCCGTGCGCGACCTGGCCAAGCAGTGCGACCTGGTGCTGGTGGTGGGTTCGCCCAACAGCTCCAATTCCAACCGCCTGCGCGAGCTGGCCGAGCGCGATGGCGTGGAGTCCTACCTCATCGACGGCGCCCACGAGATCGATCCGGCCTGGGTCACCGGCAAGCAGCGCATCGGCGTGACCGCCGGCGCCTCCGCCCCCGACGTGCTGATCGACGGCGTGCTGCAACGCCTGCGCGACCTGGGCGCCGGCACCATCAGCGAACTGGACGGCGAACCGGAAGACATGGTCTTCGCCCTGCCCAAGGAACTGCGCATCCAGCTGGTCGGCTGAGCCTTCGCCGCGGAGCGGGGCAGGCATCCTTCGTGGGACGCCCCCCGCAGGAACCGGTCAGTGCGGCGGGCATCGCGTGCTGCGACCGGAGAAAATTTCCCCGCTGCCGCACCTCCGAGCCGCACGCGCGCACCTTTCGGGTTCGCGCGCTCACAATGAAGCTGCGTCATCTCACCTGAAAGCCTCGGTGCCGGAGAAAATTTCTTCGTCATCTCACTTCAGAGCCTGGACGTCGAAGAAAATTTCCTCGTCATCTCACTTCAAAGGTCCGGCGGCGGGGAAATTTTCCTTGTCATCTCACCTCAATGCCGCGTCATCGGGGAAAACATCCTCGTCATCTCAGCTGAAAGCCTCGCGCGCGCACCTTTCTGGTTCGATTTCTCACACATGAAGCGCGGCGACGCCGCCCGTGCAAGCGCGTAAGCCGCGTACCCCCTCAACTGTGAGCCATTTTCCGTGGCGACCCGCTTGGAAGCGTGCGCGCATCGCGCTAGCGTGGCAGTGCCGTCGGATACGGCGGCTTCACCTGACATGGAATCAAGGAGCGACAATGAGTCAGAACCTCGTGGACCTGCAGATCGACAGCACCATCCTCAACCAGCTGGACGCGGCCATCGTGCAGATGGACGCCTGCCTGGCCGGCCTGGTCTCGCTGACGCCGGAACAGCGGCGCGGCCTGATCAAGATGGGCGACAAATCGGAAGCCTTCTGCCGCGCCGCCTTCAACGTGGCCGAGCAGCACGCCGGCATCATGGCGCGCGACTTCGACATTGAAGGCGTTCGCCGCGACCAGCAGACGCTGGACCAGCTGCGCCCGCGCATCCTGCGCATCGCCCACCTTTACCAGCGATTGACCGACACCGAAATGGCTCTGGGCAGCGACCTGATGGCCGCCGCGCTGGAGGTCTACGGCGTGCTGAAAGTCGCCGGCAAGGGCAAGGGCCTGGACGAAGCCCGCCGCCACCTGGCCAGCCGCTTCCGCATCAGCACGCACGAATCCGATGCGCCGGGGGAGGGCGGTAGCAGCGGCTAGCGTTGGGGTGTTGGAGGTTTGATCCAAAAAGACGGCCCCGCGGTGCGGGGCCGTTCTTGTTGGCAGGTTCCGTCGAACGCGCAGCGGGTACGGATCGAAGCCCATGCGCCCCGTGGTCGCGCCGGCCCGACTCTGCGCATTGACCGTGGGTACCCCAGCCCCTAAAATTCGCGGCTCTGCCGGAATAGCTCAGTTGGTAGAGCGGCGCATTCGTAATGCGTAGGTCGTAGGTTCGATTCCTATTTCCGGCACCAGTTGTGACAAGGCCCCGCTTCGGCGGGGCTTTGTTTTTGCGGTGTCTCGCCGGGGGAGACGCGGGGCCGATACAGTAGCCGCCTGATCGTCATCCGCTGGAACCCCGTGGCCAAGACCTCCTCCAAAGCCCGTACCGCCTTTGTCTGCGGTGAATGCGGCGCCGAACACAGCAAATGGCAGGGCCAGTGCGCCGACTGCGGCGCGTGGAACTCGCTGAGCGAGATCGTGCTGGAGCCCGCCGCCGCCACGCCCGCCGCCCGCCGCAGCGGCTGGGCCGGCAAGGCCGAAGCCCCCAGGATCACCGCCCTGAAAGACGTCCGCCACAGCGAAGAGGCGCGCGTGACCACCGGCATCGGCGAGTTCGACCGCGTGCTGGGTGGCGGCCTGGTGGAAGGCGCCGTGGTGCTGGTGGGCGGCGACCCGGGCATCGGCAAATCCACCCTGCTGCTGCAGGCGGTGGCGAAGATGGCGGCCAACTTCCCGGCGCTGTACGTGACCGGCGAGGAATCGCTGGCCCAGGTCGCCGGCCGCGCCGTGCGCCTGGATTTGCCGCTGGACAACCTGCAGGCGCTGGCGGAGACCGGCATCGAGACCATCCTGCAGCACGCCTCGGTGGCGCGGCCGAAACTGATCGTGGCCGACTCCGTGCAGACCCTGTGGACCGAATCGCTGACCGCCGCCCCCGGCTCGGTCAGCCAGGTGCGCGAGAGTGCCGCCCGGCTGGTGCGCTACGCCAAGGAGACCGGCACGGCCGTATTCCTGGTGGGCCACGTGACCAAGGAGGGCGGCATTGCCGGCCCGCGCGTGCTGGAGCACATGGTGGATGCGGTGCTGTATTTCGAAGGCGAGAGCGGCAGCCGCTTCCGCGTGCTTCGCGCGTTCAAGAACCGCTTCGGTGCGGTGAACGAACTGGGCGTGTTCGCCATGGGCGAAAAGGGGCTGAAGGAAGTCCCCAACCCGTCGGCGATCTTCCTGTCCGGCGGCAGCACCCAGCAGCCCGGCAGCTGCGTGCTGGTCACCCGCGAGGGCACGCGCCCGCTGATGGTGGAAGTGCAGGCGCTGGTGGACAGCTCGCCGCTGTCCAACCCGCGCCGCGTGGCGGTGGGCCTGGAGCAGAACCGCCTGGCCATGCTGCTGGCCGTGCTGCACCGGCATGGCGGCGTGGTGGTGGGCGACCAGGACGTGTTCGTGAATGTCGTCGGCGGCATCCGCGTGCAGGAAACCGCGGCCGACCTGCCGGTACTGCTGGCGGTGCTGTCCTCGCTGCGCGACCGCCCGCTGGCCGAGAAGACCGTGGCCTTCGGCGAAGTGGGCCTGTCCGGCGAGATCCGCCCCGTGCCCAACGGCGAAGAGCGCCTGCGCGAAGCGGCCACGCACGGCTTCAAGCGCGCCATCGTGCCCAAGGGCAACGCGCCGAAGTCGGGCATGTTCAAAGGGTTGGATGTGGTGCCGGTGGAGCGGCTGTCGCAGGCGCTGGAGGCGGCGGCGGAGTAGGGCGGGTTGTTGGGAGCGACTGTAGGAGCGACGTAAGTCGCGACCGCACGGCCGGCGCACGCGATGGCCTTCAATGGAGATTCGACCTCGCGGTCGCGACTTACGTCGCTCCTACAGAGGCATCAAGGCACTACGCCCGCCGCAACACCATCTCGTAGACGAACGTGCTGCCGAAGAACGCCAGCAGCAGCAGGGCCATGGCGGTCAGGGTCCAGTGCACGGCTTTCGATCCGCGCCAGCCGTAGCGCCAGCGCCCCATCAGCAGCGCACCGAAGGTCAGCCAGGACAGCACGCTCAGCACGGTCTTGTGCGCCAGGCGCTGGGCCAGGAAATCCTGCACGAACAGCACACCGGTCAGCAGGGTGGCGGTCAGCAGGATGAAGCCGACCAGGATCGTGCGGAACAGCAGTTCTTCCAGCTCGGTGAGCGGCGGCAGTGCGCGCAGCCACACGTGGAATTCGCGCCGGCGCAGGGCGCGTTCCTGCACCCACAGCATCACCGCCAGCAGCGCGGCAATGGCCAGCGTGGCGTAGGCCAGCAGCGCCAGCCACGCATGCAGCTGCACGCGCCAGTCCAGGCCATCGGCGGGCTTGTGGCCGTTCAGGTGGTACGTGAGCAGCAGCGCGGCCGCCAGCGGGAAGGCGATGACGCCCAGCGCCGCCATGCGCCCCTGCGCACCGACCAGCGTGGTGATGGCGGCCATGCCCAGCGTGACCAGCGACAGCGCGGCGAAGAAATGCATGTCCGGCCCGCCGGCGGTCTGCCAGGCCACCTGCAGGTGGTAGGCGCCATGCAGCAGCACCGCCGCCAGCGCCGGCCACAGCCAGTGGCGCTGCGCGTCCACCTGGTCCTGCACGACGGCACGGACCAGCAGGGCGGTAGCCAGCAGATAGAGCGCGACGGCGATGAGAACGATTGTCATCAGGGAAGTGTCGCATATCGGCCGACCCCTTCAAGGGGAGGCCGGTGGGGCGGGCTATAATCCCGCTCCGCTTTCACCTGCCGTGCCCCCTCCATGTTCGAATCCCTGACCCAGCGACTCTCCGGCACCATCGAACGCCTGCGTGGCCGTGGCCGCCTGAGCGAGGAAAACATCCGCGAAGCCACCCGCGAGGTGCGCATCGCGCTGCTGGAAGCCGACGTGGCGCTGCCGGTGGTGCAGGCGCTGATCGAGCGCATCAAGGTGCGCGCGGTCGGCCAGGAAGTCCTCAAGTCGCTGACCCCCGGCCAGGCGCTGATCAAGATCGTCCGCGATGAGCTGACCGCGGTGATGGGGTCGCAGGCCACCGACCTGAACCTCAACGTGCCCGCACCCGCTGTCATCCTGATGGCGGGCCTGCAGGGCGCCGGCAAGACCACCACCGTCGGCAAGCTGGCCAAGCACCTGCGCGAGAAGCGCAAGAAGAAGGTGATGGTGGTCAGCGCGGACGTCTACCGCCCGGCCGCCATCGAGCAGCTGAAGACGCTGGCCCAGCAGGTGGACGTGCTGTTCTTCCCGTCCGATGCCGGGCAGAAGCCCGAAGCCATCGTCCGCGCCGCCATCGACGATGCGAAGAAGTCCTTCGTCGACGTGCTGATCGTCGATACCGCCGGCCGCCTGGCGATCGACGAAGCGATGATGGCCGAGATCAAGGGCCTGCATGCGGCGGTGAAGCCGGTCGAGACGCTGTTCGTCGTGGACGCGATGACCGGCCAGGATGCCGCCAACACCGCCAAGGCCTTCAGCGAAGCCTTGCCGCTGACCGGCGTGGTGCTGACCAAGACCGACGGCGATGCGCGCGGTGGCGCGGCGCTGTCGGTGCGTTACATCACCGGCAAGCCGATCAAGTTCATCGGCGTGGGCGAAAAGCCCGACGGCCTGGATGTGTTCCACCCGGAACGCGTGGCCAACCGCATCCTCGACATGGGCGACGTGCTGTCGCTGGTCGAGCAGGTGGAGCAGAGCGTCGACCGCGAGAAGGCCGAGAAGCTGGCCGCGAAGGTCATCAAGGGCAAGAAGTTCGACCTGAACGACATGCGCGACCAGCTGGAACAGATGCAGAACATGGGCGGCATCAGCGGCCTGATGGACAAGCTGCCGGGCATGGGACAGATCCCCGAGCACGTGAAGCAGCAAGTGCAGCAGGGCAAGGAAGTGCCGCGCATGATCGCCATCATCGGTTCGATGACGAAGAAGGAACGCCGCAACCCGGCGCTGCTCAACGGCTCGCGCCGCGCCCGCATCGCGCGCGGTTCCGGCACCACGCCCGCCGACGTCAACAAGCTGATGAAGCAGTACCAGCAGATGGAAAAGATGATGGGCAAGCTGGCCGGCGGCGGCATGAAAGGCCTGATGCGCGGCATGAAGGGCATGATGGGTGCCCGCGGCGGCATGCCGTTCCGTTGAGGCTTTCTGCCTGTCGTGGGAGCGACGCAAGTCGCGACCGCGAGAACGAAAGCACCCCGAGATCTGTCGGCATGCGGTCGCGACTGACGTCGCTCCTGCAAGGGAATCAGAAGGCGTCCGCATGACCTCGGCTTTCCTCAACGGCAAACCCGCAACCGCCGACGACCTGCGCGCATTGGCATTGGCCAACTATGGCCATTTCACCTCGATGCAGGTGCGCGATGGCGCGGTGCAGGGACGCGCGTTGCACGTAGAACGTCTGGAAGAAGCCACGCTCGCCCTGTTCGGCAGCGGGCTGGATGGCGACGATGCATTGAAGCAGGCCGCGCAGGTGATGGGGCAGGCCGGCCTGCGCGATGCGTCGGTGCGCATCACCGTGTTCTCCACGCAGTTCGACTATCGCGATCCTGCGCGAAGCGTCACCCCCGACGTGCTGGTGTCGCTGGCGCCGCCGTCATCGCCGGACAAGCCGGCCCTGCGGGTGAAGTCCTATCCGTTCGTGCGTCCCTTGCCGCAGTACAAGCACGTGGGGACCTTCCCGCTGTTCCACTACCGCCGCCAGGCGGTGGCGGACGGGTACGACGACGCACTGTTCGTCGATCCGGCCGGGCAGGTGGTCGAGGGGTCGATCTGGAACCTGGGCCTGTGGGATGGAAAAACAGTGGCCTGGCCCGAGGGGCCGGCATTGCACGGCACGGCCGAGCGGTTGCTGCGACAGGCGCTGGAAGAGGTGGGCGTCCCGCAGCGGTGCGGGCCTATCCCGCTGGCCGAGCTGGGCCGCTACCGGGCGGGATTCGCCTGCAATGCCAGCGGCCTGCAGCCGGTCACCGCCGTGGATGGTGTCGCACTGGGTGCTGATACAGCCCTGATGGCGCGCCTGCAGGCCGCGTTGGATCGCCATCCGTGGCAGCCGCTGGGCTGATTCCCGGGCAAGGCAGGGGGGTGGGTTTTCCTGTCGCTTTCAATGGCTTAGAATAGCGGGCTTACCTCGCCATTCTGGCGACTGGGCAACACTGGAAAACACCATGGTCAAGATCCGTCTCACCCGCGGCGGCGCGAAGAAGCGCCCCTTCTACCACATCATCGTCACCGACTCGCGCAGCGCGCGTGACGGTCGCAACATCGAGCGCGTGGGTTACTACAACCCCGTCGCCGCCGGCAACGAAAAGCGCATCGAGCTGGACATCGCCCGCATTGACCATTGGGTCGGCAACGGCGCGCAGCTGACCGAGAAGGTCCGCAACCTGTACAAGGAAGCGTCCAAGTCCGCCCCGGCGGCCTGAGTGACGCGGCCGCGCCTCCTGCGCGGCCTCTCGTTCGCATGAACACCGAGCGCCCACCGACCCCGCAGAAAATGATTCTGCTGGGAAGGCTCCTGGGCGCTTTTGGTGTGCGCGGCCAGATCAAGATCGAATCCTGGACCGAACCGCGCGACGCCATCTTCCGCTACCAGCCGTGGACGCTGCGCGACGCCAGCGGCGCCGAACGCGAATTCTCCGGTGCACGTGGCAAGGCCTCGGGCAAGCATCTGGTAGCCACGCTGCCGGGCGTGGAAGACCGCGATGAAGTCGAGGCGATGCGCGGGCTGGAGATCTTCGTCCCGCGGTCGGCCCTGCCGCCGCCGAGTGCCGGGGAGTTCTACTGGGTCGACCTGGAAGGCCTGCGCGTGGTCAATGCGGACGGGACCGATTTCGGTACCGTCTCGCACCTGTTTTCCACGGGCGCCAACGACGTGCTGGTCGCGCGCGGGGATCGCGAGCGGCTGATTCCGTTCGTCGAACCGGACTATGTGCGCGCGGTGGATTTCGATGCCGGCGTGGTCACGGTGGACTGGGATCCCGAGTTCTGACGGCGAGGGCGGCCTGCCCGCCCGCGCGGCAAACCGGGCCTCCACCCTTTACTCTTCGCCCATGCGCATCGACGTACTGACCCTGTTCCCCGAGTTCATCGCCCAGGCCGCCGCCGTTGGCGTGGTGGGTCGTGCGCAGGAGCGGGGACTGCTGGCCTTGCAGGGCTGGAATCCGCGCGACTACGCCGCCGGCGGCTACCGTCGGGTGGATGATCGTCCGTTCGGGGGCGGGCCGGGCATGGTGATGATGATCGAGCCCTTGCAGGCGTGCCTGTCCGCCGCGCGCGCGGCCGATCCCGCACCGGCCCCGGTCATCTACCTGAGTCCGCAGGGGCGGCCGCTGACGCAGAAGATCGTGCGCGAGCTCGCCGCGCAGCCTCGCCTGATCCTGCTGTGCGGGCGCTACGAGGGGGTGGACGAGCGCTTCCTGGCCGCCGAAGTGGACCAGGAGATCTCCATCGGCGACTACGTGCTGACCGGCGGCGAACTGGCCGCGGCCGTGCTGATCGATGCGGTCGCCCGCCTGCAGGACGGGGCGCTGAACGACGCCGATTCGGCAGTGCAGGACAGTTTCGAAGGCGACGGCCTGCTGGACTGCCCGCACTACACCCAGCCCAGCGTCCACCCGCTGGGCGACGTGCCGGCCGTGTTGCGGTCCGGGGACCACGCCGCCATCGCCCGCTGGCGGCGGCAGCAGTCACTGGGTCGCACCTGGCTGCGCCGGCCCGACCTGCTGGACGAAAGCCGCCTCTCCAAGGCCGACCGCGCCCTGCTGGAGGCCTTCCGCCAGGCCCGGGCCACCCGGGAAGAGGGCGGGCAGGGCCAGCCCTAGCCACACGGGGCCGGAATCGGCTAGAATGCGCGACCCTTGGGCGGTTCACGCCTGCGGACCCCATAACAATATCGTGCAGCGCAATCCGGCGACTGCATCAGTTTCCGTTGTCGCAAGACACAGCCACGCCTAAAAGTATCGGTGCCAACATGAGCAAGCTCCTCCAGGAATTCGAAGCCTCCCAGATCCAGCGCGAGCTGCCCGCGTTCGGCCCCGGCGACACCGTCGTCGTCAACGTCAAGGTGAAGGAAGGCAACCGTGAACGCGTGCAGGCGTACGAAGGCGTGGTCATCGCCAAGAAGAACGCCGGCCTGAACTCCGCCTTCACCGTGCGCAAGATCTCGCACGGCTATGGCGTCGAGCGCGTGTTCCAGACCCACAGCGCCACCATCGACTCGGTCGAAGTGAAGCGCCGCGGCAAGGTCCGCGCCGGCAAGCTGTACTACCTGCGTGACCTGGAAGGCAAGGCTGCCCGCATCAAGGAAGACCTGGCCGCCAACGCCGCCGCCAAGCAGGCCCGCCTGGCTGCCGCCGCCGCTGCAGAATAAACAGCGCCCAATGCGTTGTCCGGACGGCCACCTTCGGGTGGCCGTCTGCGTTTGCGCCGCCCTATTCGCGCGACACACGAGTCCTTGGTGGGTGGGGGTGGTGAACCCGCTTCCGCGGCCCCATCCATGACGAAGACTGATGCAGACGCTTTTCAGGAACACGATGATCGAAACCGCCCCCTCCTCTGCTTCCCTCCGGCTTGATGTCTGGCTGTGGGCCGCGCGCTTCTTCAAGACGCGCAGCCTGGCCAAGCATGCGGTGGAGACCGGCAAGGTCGAGATCGGAGGCCAGCGCGCCAAGCCATCGCGGTCCGTGCGCGTGGGTGATGCGTTGGTCATCGCGCGCGGCGAAGAGCGTTACGAGATCACCGTGCTGGGGTTGAGCGAGCAGCGTGGACCGGCCACCGCGGCGCAGGCGTTGTACGCCGAATCGGAAGCATCGCGGCAGGCGCGTGAGGCACGGCTGGAGGCGCGGCGGGCGGAGCGCGCGGGCTACCAGGCGCCGGAAACCCGTCCGGACAAGCGTGCGCGCCGGCTGATCCGCGCACTGGGCGATATCGACGCGATGTGATCGGCTGGCGGCGATGATGCCGGCATTCCTGCCGTACCGCCGCAGTCGAAAGCGATCAGGCCGGGTAACGCGTGCGATCCGCGCCGCTGCCACGATTGCGCAGCAAGGACGCAACGAAAAGAGGCGCCCGCAGGCGCCTCTTCATAGCGATGATCGCGCTGGCCTCAGCGGCCGCCGCCGAACATGCCGCTGCCGATCTTGAGGATGTCGCCCAGCCCCAGCTGGCCGTCGCCATCCTGGTCCAGCACCGCGCCCATCAGGCCGCCACCCAGGCCGCCCTGTTGCTGGGCAACCTGGCGCTCCTGGCCCAGGACCTGGCTCAGGGCGCCGGGATTGGCGTTGCCCTGGCCCAAAAAGCGTTGTGCGAGGAACGACAGCACGATGGGGGCGAGGATCTTCATCAGCATCGCCGACTTGTCGCCGCCAAGGCCGGTAGCCTGTCCCAGGCTGGCTTCCGCACGCGGCTGTGCGCCGCCGAAGATGTGTCCCAGGATGGCGGCACCATCGGTCTGCCGGCTGGGGGCCGAGCCTCCGCCCAGCACCGCACCCAGCACACTGCCCAGGTCCAGCCCGGCGTGATCCTTCTGCAACGCGCCGAACAGGGCTTCCGCGCCTTGTGGCTGCGCCGCGTTCTTGCCCAGCGCACCCAGCAGCAGCGGCAGGGCCGCGGCCACCGCGCCGGAGGTCTGCATCTGCCCGATGCCAAGCTGCTGCGAGACCTGCTGCAACGGCGCACCCTGCAACTGGGTGAAGAGTTCTTCCGCGAGTGACTGGTTGCTCATCGTATGCCGTCCTCCTGGACGTAGGTGAAAGTGCGCGCATGATGCTAGCGCCTTTCCACCGCATTCCCGACTCACATTGGAGCAGGGCCGACCAGCGGCCGACGCAGGCATGCCTCGGTGCGGAGAACGCTGCACGCGTCATCGCCGGACCACTGCACAACGCTCGCCCTGGCCGGGAATGATCCGGGCCAGGGCAATGCACTTCGTCTACTCTGCGCGCGGACTCAGGCCGCCTTGTCGAAGCGGTCCAGGTTCATCACCTTGCCCCACGCGGCAACGAAATCCTGCACGAACTTCTCCTTCGCGTCGGCACTTGCATAGACTTCGGACAACGCACGCAGCACGGAGTTGGAACCGAACACCAGGTCCACGCGCGTGCCGGTCCAGCGCGGCGCGCCGGTCTTGCGATCACGGCCCTCGTAGCCATTCGCGCCAGTCGCCTTCCACTCCGTGCCCATGTCGAGCAGGTTCACGAAGAAGTCGTTGCTCAACACGCCGGGACGATCGGTGAACACGCCGTGCTTGCCGCCGTCCGCATTCGCACCGAGCACGCGCAGCCCACCGACCAGTACGGTCATCTCCGGCGCGGTCAGCGTCAGCAGCTGCGCCTTGTCCACCAGCAGGTGTTCGGCCGGTACCGTCGAACGAGCCTTGAGGTAATTGCGGAAACCGTCGGCAAAAGGTTCCAGCACCGCGAACGATTCGACGTCGGTCTGGTCCTGGCGTGCGTCGGCACGACCAGGCACGAAGGGCACGCTCACGTCGACGCCCGCGGCCTTCGCTGCCTGTTCAACGCCGACACCGCCCGCCAGCACGATCAGGTCCGCCAGCGAAATCTTCTTGCCGCCGGTCGCGTCCAGGTTGAACTCCATCTGCACGCGCTCCAGCGCCTTCAACACTTTCGCCAGCTGCGCGGGCTGGTTCACCGCCCAGTCCTTCTGCGGGGCCAGGCGGATACGCGCCCCGTTGGCGCCGCCGCGCTTGTCGCCGCCGCGGAACGTGGAAGCCGATGCCCATGCAGTGGACACCAGTTCGGAGACCGACAGGCCGGACGCCGCGATCTTCGCCTTCAAGGCCTCGATGTCGGCGGCCTCCACCAGCGCGTGGTCGACGGCGGGGATCGGGTCCTGCCATACCAGCTCTTCCTTCGGCACTTCCGGGCCGAGGTAGCGCGCGCGCGGTCCCATGTCGCGATGGGTCAGCTTGAACCACGCGCGCGCGAAGGCATCCGCGAACGACTGCGGGTTCTCCAGGAAGCGTTTGGAGATCGGGCCGTAGATGGGGTCGAAGCGCAGCGAGAGGTCGGTGGTGAGCATCTTGACGCGCTGCTTCCTGCTCTTGTCGTGCGCCAACGGCACGTCTTCGGGCGCGTCCTTGGCGACCCACTGGTGGGCACCGGCAGGCGACTTTTCCAGTTCCCACTCGAAGCCGAACAGGTTCTCGAAGAACTTGTTGCTCCACAGCGTCGGCGTCTGCGTCCAGGTGACCTCGATGCCGGAGGTGATGGTGTCGCCTCCCTTGCCGCTACCGAACTTGTTGTGCCAGCCGAAGCCCTGCGCCTCGAGTTCCTCCGCTTCCGGCTCGGCGCCCACGTTGTCGGCCGGGCCGGCACCGTGGGTCTTGCCGAAGGTGTGGCCACCGGCGATCAGCGCGACGGTTTCCTCGTCGTCCATCGCCATGCGGGCGAAGGTGTCGCGGATGTCCTTGGCGGCGAGCAGCGGATCCGGGTTGCCGTCCGGGCCTTCCGGATTGACGTAGATCAGGCCCATCTGCACGGCGGCCAGCGGGTTTTCCAGCAGGCGCGAGTGCACGTCGCCATCGGCCGTATCGTCCGACACCAGCACGCCTTCATCGGCGGGCTTGTCGACGCCGGGCGATCCATGCGCATAGCGGATGTCGCCGCCCAGCCAGGTGGTCTCGCGGCCCCAGTACACGTCGTTGTCGGGTTCCCACACATCCTCGCGGCCGCCACCGAAACCGAACGTGCGGAAGCCCATCGTTTCCAGCGCCACGTTGCCGGCCAGAATCATCAGGTCGGCCCAGGAAATCTGTTGGCCGTACTTCTGCTTGATCGGCCACAGCAGCCGGCGTGCCTTGTCCAGGCTCACGTTGTCCGGCCAGCTGTTGAGGGGGGCGAAGCGCTGTTGACCACGACCGCCGCCACCGCGCCCATCCTGGATGCGGTACGTGCCCGCGCTGTGCCACGCCATGCGGATGAAAAGGCCGCCGTAGTGGCCGAAGTCGGCGGGCCACCAGTCCTGCGAATCGGTCATGACGTCGCGCAGGTCCTTCTTGAGCGCATGGTAGTCGAGCTTCTTGAACGCTTCCGCATAGTTGAAGCTGCCATCGAGCGGATTGGACTTGGACGAATGCTGGTTCAGCAGGTCCAGCCGCAGCTGTTGGGGCCACCAGTCGCGATTGGTGGTGCCGCCGCCGGCGGTCTGGTGGAACGGGCACTTGGCTTCGGTGGTCATGGGTTTCCTTCCTCTGGACAGCGGGTGGGTTGTACGAATGGTGTCGTGCGGTACGCGGATATCCGCGTGCCGGGTGATGTTCGACGTTACTCAGGGATGACGCGGGAAGGACACGCGGTCATGGCGGGGTGCGGGGTCGTCGGTTCTCGGGTATGAGGGTGCCGCCATCGTGGCGCCGGCAGGCTTGTACATGGCTTACGTCCTCGTGGGCGTTGGCGGATGACGACCAGACTAGGCAACGCAAACGATCAATGAAAATCGTTTGTGGCGAACACTTCGATAGCACGCAGCTATGGTGCAGTGCGGCGCGAGGGGTTCACGCGCCCACAACAATACCGCGCCGCTGTTACGCGGATGTTGTCTGCGATTGCGCGATGTCGCGGCCGCACAGCGTGCGCGACCGCGGTGCTGTCAGAGCAGCGACTTGAGGCGATAGAGCGCTTCCAGCGCCTGCTTGGGGGTCAGCTCGTCCGGGTCGATCGCCGCCAGCGCTTCCTGCGCGGCCGACGGTGCCGGCGCGAACAGCCCGAACTGCTGCGGTGCGTCCAGCGCCTGCGGCGCCATCCCGGAAGCATGGCTTTCGTGGCCACGCTGTTCCAGTTCGGCCAGGCGACGCCGCGCCTGCTGCACGGTCGTCCGGGGCAGCCCCGCCAGCGCCGCCACCTGCAGGCCGAAGCTGCGATCCGCCGGGCCGTCCTTCACCGCATGCATGAAGACCAGCGTGTCACCGCGCTCCTTGTCGTGGTGCTCCACGGCGTCGAGGTGCACGTTGGCGATGCCGCTGCCGGCTTCGGCCAGCGCCGTGAGTTCGAAGTAGTGCGTCGCGAACAGCGTGTAGCAGCGGTTGGTCGCCGCGAGGTGGCGTGCGACGGCATCGGCCAGGGCCAGGCCGTCGTAGGTCGAGGTACCGCGGCCGATCTCGTCCATCAGCACCAGCGACTGCGCGGTAGCGTGATGCAGGATGTAGCTGGTCTCGGCCATTTCCACCATGAAGGTGGACTGCCCGCGGGCCAGGTCGTCACCGGCGCCGATGCGGGTCAGGATGCGGTCGATGGGGCCGATGCGCGCGCGGCTGGCCGGCACGAAGCTGCCGATGTGCGCCAGCAGCACGATCAACGCGTTCTGTCGCATGTAGGTGCTCTTGCCGCCCATGTTGGGGCCGGTGATCACCAGCATGCGCCGGCCGTCTTCGCGGACGTCGCCATCGAGGTGCAGGTCGTTGGGTTCGAACGGTTCCTGCCGCACGGCTTCGACCACCGGGTGGCGACCGCGGTCGATGTGCAGGCCGGCTTCGGCAAGCAGTTCGGGCTGCGACCAGTCCAGGGCCTGCGCGCGCTCGGCGAAGCATGCCAGCACGTCGAGCTCGCTGAGGGCGGCGGCGCAGCGCTTCAGCGGTTCGAGATGCGCGTTCAACGTGTCCAGCAGGCCTTCGTAGAGCAGCTTCTCGCGCGACAGCGAGCGCTCGCGTGCCGACAGCACCTTGTCCTCGAAATTCTTCAGCTCTTCGGTGATGTACCGCTCGGCGCCGGTGAGGGTCTGCCGGCGGGTGTAGTGCACCGGGGCACGGTCGGCCTGGCCCTTGCTGATCTCGATGTAATAACCGTGGACGCGGTTGTAGCCTACCTTCAGCGTGGCGATGCCGCTGCTTTCGCGCTCGCGCGCTTCCAGGTCGATCAGGAATTGGTCCGCATGCGTGCTGAGCCGGCGCAGTTCGTCCAGTTCGGCGTCGAAGCCGTCGGCCAGCACGCCGCCATCGCTCAGCTTGAGCGGTGGCTGCGGGGCCACCGCGGCGACCAGCAAAGCGGCCGTATCGGCGTGCTCGCCGAGTTCCGCGCCCAGCGACTGCAGCCGCGGCGCGTCCAGGGGCGCGAGCACGTCGTGCACCCGCGGCAACATGGCCAATCCATCGCGCAGCGTGGACAGGTCGCGGGGACGCGCCGAGCGCAATGCCACGCGGGTAAGGATGCGTTCCACGTCGCCCAGGGCACGGAAGCGTTCCCGCAAGGTATCGCCGCCGCCCGACTCGATCAGCGTGGCCACGGCCTGGTGGCGCTCGGCCAGCACGCGCTGGCTGCGCAGTGGCCGGTGCAGCCAGCGGCGCAGCAGCCGCCCCCCCATCGGCGTGATGGTGGAATCCAGCACGCCGAGCAGGGTGTGGCGGGTATCGCCATCGACGCGCGTGTCCAGCTCCAGGTGGCGGCGCGTCGCGGCGTTCATCGCGATGGCGTCGCCCGCCGACTCCACCGCGATGGCGGTCAGGTGGGGCAGCCGCTGTTTCTGGGTCTCTTCCACATAGCCGAGCAGGGCGCCTGCGGCGGCGGTGGCCAGTGGCTTGTCGTCGATGCCGAAGCCGGTGAGGTCATGCAGGCCGAAGAACTGCAGCAACTGGCGGCGGCCGCTGTCAGGATCGAACAGCCAGGGCGCGCGCCGGCGGATGCCGGTGCGCTGTTGCAGGAACACGGGCCAGCCTTCCTCGTCGGGGAGCAGCAGCTCGGCGGGTTCCAGGCGGGATAGTTCGGCTTCCAGCGCATCGTCGCTGTCCACTTCGTTGACCAGGAAGCGGCCCCCGGCCAGGTCGGCCCAGGCCAGCCCGTAGCCGCTGCGGCCACGGGCGACCGTCATCAGCAGCGTGTCACGGCGCTCGTTGAGCAGCGCTTCGTCGGTGACCGTACCGGGAGTGACGATGCGGACGACCTTGCGTTCGACGAGACCCTTGGCGAGGGCCGGGTCACCGATCTGTTCGCAGATGGCGACCGATTCGCCCAGCGCCACCAGGCGGGCCAGGTAGCCTTCGTAGGCGTGCACCGGGACGCCGGCCATCGGGATCGGTGCGCCGCCCGAACTGCCGCGCTGGGTCAGGGTGATGTCCAGCAGTCGCGCCGCCTTGCGGGCATCGTCATAGAACAGTTCGTAGAAATCCCCCATCCGGAAGAACAGCAGGAGGTCCGGGTACTCCGCCTTGGCGGCGAAGAACTGCTTCATCAGGGGGGTGTGTTCCGACTTGTCTTTGCTCACGAGGCCAGCGCGGGTGGGGTAGGGCAAAAGGACGCTGATTGTACCGGTGGCGCCGCGCATGCGTGGGAGGACGCCTGCCACCGATCCCTGCGGGAAGATTTTCTGCACCCCTGCGAATATGCGTGCCCTGCGTCGACGGCACGGCCCGCGGGGTGCGGCAGTTGTGACACCTGTTCGTAACCGATGAGGCAGTCGCGGAATCGCGGTCCGTGCGGAACGTGCCGGCCGGGTGCGCGGAGTAATCGCGATTCCGCACGACCGTGCGGAAAAACAGCCTGTTTTCCGTGCCAAAGCAATGACCTGCGTATCGACGCAGTGCAGAATGCCGTTCTGTGAAGCGGGTGTTAATTTCGGTTGGACGCAAGGGGAGTTGCGTACTCATTGGCGGCAGCGCCGCCCATTCGACATCGCCGTACTTAGAAGCACCATTCGTCAGAACATGACCCTTGGGAGGGGAGAACATGGTCACTGCAAAGCCCAGGCACAAAGCACTCACGCTGGCGGTCTTCACCGCACTGTGCGCCACCTCGCACGCCAACGCACAGCAGGCGCAGGAGGAAGAAGCCACCACGCTGGCCACCATGACGGTAACCGCGCAGAAGCGCGAAGAAGCCGCGCAGGACGTGCCGATTTCGGTGACCGCGATTTCCGAGCAACTGCTGCAGGACACCGGCGTGCGCGACATCAAGGACCTGCAGGTCTTGGTGCCCGGCATGACCGTGACCAGCACGCAGAGCGAAGCCATCACCACCGCACGCATCCGCGGCATCGGCACGGTGGGCGACAACGTCGGCCTGGAGTCCTCGGTCGGCGTGGTGATCGATGGCGTGTACCGTCCGCGCAACAGCGTCGGCTTCGGTGACCTCGGCCAACTGGAACGCATCGAAGTGCTGAAGGGGCCGCAGGGCACCGTGTTCGGCAAGAACACGTCGGCCGGCGTGATCAACGTGGTGACCCGTCGCCCCAGCTATACGCAGAGCGCCGAAGGCGAAGTCACCGTCAGCAACTACGGTGGCCTGGGCGTGTCCGGCAGCTACAACGACGCGCTGGGTGAAGTGGGTGCGTTCAACATCTATGCGGCCAAGCGCAAGCGCGACGGCTGGATGGATGTGCGCACCGGCAACGGTCCGCGCCGGGAAAAAGACGATTACGACCAGGATTTCCATACCCTGCGCGGCAAGCTGCTGCTGGAACCGTCGGAGAACCTGGACATCATGCTGTCCGCCGACTTCACCAGCCGTGACGAGAACTGCTGCACGGCGGTGCAGACCACGGTGGGCGCGACCGCCCCGGTGATCACTGCCGTTTCCGGTGGCGGTGGCCAGGCTATCGCCGCGCCGGGCGACGATCCGTTCGACCGCGTGGCCTACAGCAACCGCCCCACATCGCAGAACATCGAAGACAAGGGCGTCGCCCTGGAGGTCAACTGGGATCTCACTGGCCTGGGCGGCGCCACGCTCACGTCGATCACGGCGAACCGCGAGTGGCAGGCCATCAACGGCCTGGACTACGACTTCACCACGGCCGACATCCTGTACCGCAATCCCGACGAGGACGAATCCTTCACCGGGTTCGAAACCTTCAGCCAGGAATTCCGCCTGACCGGCGCGACTGATCGGCTGGACTGGATGGTGGGTGCCTTCTACTCCGACGAGGACTTGAACCGCACCGAGACCTACCGCATGGGGCCGGCGTACGAACCCTACCTGTCCTCGCTGGTCGGCAACCAGGTGCTGGGCGCACTGGCCCAGCAGCTGGCGCCGTTCGGCCTGACGGTGAACACCGCCAACCCGGCGATCTTCCTGTCGCAGGTGAGTGGGCAGCCGTACGGCACCAACTTCGCCGGCCTGGGCGCGCTTGACCGCTACCAGCAGAACGCGAAGAGCCTGGCGTTGTTCACCAACAACACCTGGCACGCGACCGACGCGCTGGACCTGACTCTGGGCCTGCGTTACACCCGCGAAGAGAAGGAACTCAGTTCCGTCTACAGCAATCCGAACGGCAGCGTGGGCTGCGCGGCCACCCTGGCCAATCCCGCTGCACGCGTCGGTGGTGCCCTGGCAGCACGCATCCCCGGCTTCGGTGCGTTGCCGGCGAACGTGCGCGCGCAGATCATCGGCGCCACCGCGCCCCAGGTGGCCGGCTTCATGTGCCTGCCCTGGGCCAATGCGCTGCACAACGGACGCTCCACGATGCAGGAGAGCGAGGAGAAGGAATGGTCCGGCACGCTGAAGGCGGCCTACCGCTGGAACGAGAGCGTCATGACCTATGCCTCGGCTGCGCGTGGCTACAAGGGCGGCGGTTTCAACCTGGATCGCGTGCAGTCCTCTACGGGCCTGTCCAGCGGGGGCGCCGGCATCACGCCGGTCAACGACACCTCGTTCCCGGGTGAGTTCGTTGACAGCTACGAACTGGGTGCCAAGACCACCTGGGCCGACGGCAACCTGCTGCTGAACGCCACGCTGTTCCACCAGAAGTACGAAGACTTCCAGCTCAACAGCTTCCTTGGCACCAGCTTCGTGGTCCGCTCGATCCCCGAAGTGGTGTCGCAGGGCCTGGATGCGGAAATCATGTGGCAGCCGAAGGCCGTGCGCGGCTTGATGCTGCAGGGCGGCCTGATGTACGCCGACACGCAGTATGGCGACAACATCCCGGGTGCCGACTTCGTCGCGCCGACCGGCCAGCTGTACAAGCTGCCGGGTGGCCAGATGAGCTTCGCGCCCAAGTGGTCGGGCTCGGCGTCGGTCACCTACGAATGGGACTTCGGCAACCTGATGGGTCGCTTCAACTTCGGCGCCAAGTACATGTCCGAATACAACACCGGTTCGGACCTGGACGTGGAAAAGATGCAGGACGCCTACACGGTGGCCAATGCGCGGTTCGGCATCGGCGCGCAGGACCAGAAGTGGATGCTGGAGGTGTGGAGCACCAACCTGTTCGACGAGGATTACGTGCAGGTCGGTTTCGACGGGCCGCTGCAGGCCGTCGGCACGCCGCAACCGAACGATCCGCTGAACACCTACAACGCGTTCCTGGGCGCACCGCGCATGTACGGCGTGACCCTGCGCGTACGCTACTGATCCTGTAGCACGTACGTTCTTGCTGAATCGACGGCCCGCCTCCTGGCGGGCCGTCTTGTTTCCGGGTGACGCGACAGCCCCGCGGAAATCGGCTACAACACGCGGACCCCACGCAGAAGCTCCCCGGCGATGTCAGGACCCAGTGACGAACAACTCAGCCAGCTCGCCCACACCCTGGGGGAGCGGCTCCGGCAGACGCGCGACCATCTGGTGACCGCGGAAAGCTGTACGGGTGGATGGATCGCCAAATGCGTCACCGACATCGCCGGCTCATCCGACTGGTTCGATTGCGGCATGGCGGCCTACAGCTACGAGGCCAAGCAGGCCCTGCTGGGCGTGCGTCCGCAGACGCTTGAAACCCATGGCGCGGTCAGTCGCGAGACGGTCATCGAGATGGTTTCCGGCGCGCTGGTCAATTCCGGCGCGAGCGTGGCGGTGGCGGTCACCGGTATTGCCGGTCCGGGCGGCGGCAGCCCCGACAAGCCCGTGGGCACGGTCTGGATCGGCTGGAAGCGCCGGGGCGGCTACGCGCGCGCGGAGGTGTTCCATTTCGATGGCGACCGCGAAGCGGTGCGCCGGCAGACGGTGGCGTCCGCGCTGCGGGGGCTGGAAGCCCTGGTCGGCTGACGTCCGGCAAAGGCTTGCGATCCGTGATCGTTAGTAGTATTACTACTAACCATGGACCTGACCGATACCCAGCACGCCATCCTCGCCCTGATCGCCGAACGCCTTGAGGCGGAAGGGATGCCGCCTTCCCAGGCGGAGATCGCCCGCGCCTTCGGCTTCAAGGGCGTGCGCGCGGCGCAGTACCACCTGGAAGCACTCGAAGAGGCCGGTGCCATCGAGCGGGTACCGGGCCGGGCGCGCGGCATCCGCCTGCTGAAGGCGCCGCTGCCGCCGCAGCCTGAGCTGTCGTTTCCCGCCTCGAATGACGATGGCCTGCGCCTGCCCGTGCTGGGCCAGGTGGCTGCCGGCGCACCCATCGGTGCGGATGCCGGCCATCACGACTATGTATTGCTCGATCGCACCTTCTTCGCCCCGGCGCCTGATTACCTGCTTAAGGTGAAGGGCGATTCGATGCGGGATGAAGGCATCTTCGACGGCGACCTGATCGGCGTGCATCGCACGCGGGACGCGCGCACGGGCCAGATCGTGGTTGCCCGCATCGATGATGCCATCACCGTCAAGCTGCTGAAGATCGGCAAGGACCGCATCCGCCTGCTGCCGCGCAATCCCGACTACGCCCCCATCGAAGTCCTGCCCGATCAGGACTTCGCCATCGAAGGCCTGTATTGCGGGCTGGTGAGGCCGAACCGGTGATCATCGTCCGGCTCCTGCCGTTCCTGCCGAACGACAGCGCGGCATTCCCTGATAACCCGCATGCCCTTCCCCCGATGCCTGCCATGCAGGTACCGGGATTATTTTCATCCCACGCCTCCCAGTCGCAACCCGTGCGATGGACGGCGTCCACACTGGTCACCACTTGAGCACATCACCTAGGAAATCGACGATGGACGAGAACAAGAAACGCGCACTTTCCGCGGCCCTGACCCAGATCGAACGCCAGTTCGGCAAGGGGTCGGTGATGCGCATGGGTGACCGGGTCATCGAACCCGTGGAAATCATCCCGACCGGTTCACTGATGCTGGATATCGCCCTGGGCATCGGCGGACTGCCGCGCGGCCGTGTCGTGGAAATCTACGGCCCCGAGTCTTCGGGCAAGACCACGCTGACGCTGCAGGCCATCGCCCAGTGCCAGAAGCAGGGCGGCACCGCCGCCTTCATCGACGCCGAGCACGCGCTGGACCCGATCTATGCCGCCAAGCTGGGCGTCAACGTGGACGACCTGCTGCTGTCCCAGCCGGATACCGGTGAGCAGGCGCTTGAAATCGCTGACATGCTCGTGCGTTCGGGCTCCATCGACATCGTGGTCATC